>Ga0164242_10000001_pt1 | contig 395426 bp, 341 predicted proteins | sample OricomgcompostMG_FD_108783 | JGI IMG/M metagenome (GOLD analysis project Ga0164242, IMG submission 108783) | Miracle-Growth compost microbial communities from Emeryville, California, USA - Original compost - Miracle growth compost (MG) ...
CGGGGCTATAGCTCAGTTGGTAGAGCGCTTGCATGGCATGCAAGAGGTCAGGGGTTCGAATCCCCTTAGCTCCACAGGCGATCGACGGCAGGGGCCGCGCCCACCTCGGTGGGCGCGGCCCCTGCCGCATGGCGCCGCGCTGCGGCGGCGAGTTGACGGACCGTCAGCCGCTGCGGTCGGGGCCCAGCCGGAGCGCCAGCGCCGGGCACTGGGCCACCGCGCGGCGCGCGCCGCGCAGCAGATGGGCCGGGATCGGGCCCTCGGCCGTCACCGGGTAGCCGTGCGCGCCGAGCGCCACCAGCTCCGGCGCCAGCGCCGCGCACAGCCCGTGCCCGTCGCAGCGGCTCCAGTCCACGATCAGCGCCAGGCCGGTCGAGGCGGTGTCGCGCCCGGCCGCCGGGGCCGGGAGTACCGAGCCGGCGTCGCCGGGCAGCGGCAGGATCCCGCGGGTCCGGCGGCCGCAGCCGGTGCCGCGGCGGTGCGCGGCGACGTCCTGGGCGAAGACCTCCAGCGCGGAGAGCACGAAGCGGGAGGTGCCGTCCGGGTGCGCGCAGGCGCCCCGGCCGCGCACCCCGGCGGCGGTGCGGCGGGCGAGGTCCAGCGCCTCTCCGCCTTCCCCGGCGGCCAGCGCCCGCAGTGCGGCGACCAGGTCCGGCAGCCCGAGCCGGCAGGGGCCGCACTGCCCGGCCGACTCCCCGGCCAGCCAGTTCGCCACCCGGACCACCTCGCCCAGCGGGCAGGTGTCCGGCGGCAGCGCCACCACCGCGCCCGCGCCGAGCGCGCCACCCAGCGCGGCCAGCCCGGATCGGGAGACGGGAGCCCCGGCGGCGGTGTGCGGCGGCAGCCACGCGCCGTGGTAGCCCCCGACCAGCACGCCCTGGCCGGGATCGAGCCCGCAGGCGCCGAGGACGACGCCCAGCCGGGTCCCCGCCGGGACCTCCACCACCACCGGCGGACGGGACGGGCGGGAGACGGTGAGCAGCACCGTCCCGGGCTCGCCGGGGGCGCCGACCACGGCGTAGGCGTCCGGGCCGAGCCGGGCCGCGATCGCGAGCTGGGCGTAGGTCTCGGCGTTGGAGAGCAGCGTCGGCAGGCCGTGCAGGCCGGAGGGTCCGCCCTCGGCGGCCCGGCCCTTGACGGCGGGCGGGATCACCGGCTGTCCGGCCAGGCCCCGGATCAGCGCCCCGCCCTCACCGGAGACGAACCGTTCCGGCAGGCACACCACCCGGGTCCGCACCGGAAGCCGGCGTTCCGCGACGGCGAGCGGCATCGAGGTCTCGCCAGGTCCGCCCGCCGCCACCCCGACCACGATCTCGGCCGCGCCGAGGGCGGCGGCGGCCAGCGCGGCGCCGTCCAGGACCAGGTGCGGGGCGCGGGCCAGCAGCATCCGGTCCTTGGCGCTGGCCGGCTCGCCCTCGGTGGCGTTCACCACGACGGCGACCGGGGAGCGGCGGTCGCCGCGCGGGCCGCGGGGGCTGCTCCGGGAGCCGCCGCCGCGGCGCTCGGCGGCGGCGAGGACGGCGCGGGCCTTGCGGGCGAAGGGGAACCCGGCGCCGCCCCGGCCGCGCAGGTCGATCCGCTCCGCCAGGTCGAGCAGGCCCGCGGCGTCGTAGGCGGGCATCGGGCCGTGCGCGTGGTGGTGGGCGGCGGCGTCCAGCCGCGCGGCGCGGTCCAGCCCGGCGGTGAGCCGGGCCGGGCCCAGCCGCAGCACCTCGGGGACCGGGGCGCGTCCGGCCGGGGAGCCGGCCGGGCTCACCGCCGGCCCTCCACGGGGCCTGGGTGGCCGGGAGGTCCCGGGTGGTGGGGGTTGCCGGGGCCCGGAACGGTGGGGACGCCCCAGGGCGGGGTGCCGGCGAAGTCGGTGCCCTCGGTGAGCCGGCGCCAGGCGCCGGTGTCCGCCTCGGCCCATTCGTCGTACGCCTGCGGCTGCGGCTGCGGGGCGGGTTCCGCGTAGGCGGAGTAGTCGAAGGTGGCGAACGGCCCGGGGGTGACCGCGGGCGCCGGGACGGCGTGCCGTCCGGTCCGCGCGGCGCCGGAGGGCGTGCTCCCGTGCGGGTCGGCCGCCGTGAACGGCTGGGGCGCCGCCGGCCGCGGGACGTGCGGCTGCGGACGGCGGGGCCCGGGTACCGGCCCGCCGGGCGCGGCCTCCGGGCCCCATGGCGCGTGGGCGGGTGTGGAGGCCGGCGCGGGCGGGGTCGCGGGTCCCGCGAAGGCCGGCTGCGGGCCTCGGGGGCCGGGCGTCCACCCGCTCGGCGCGCCTTGCGGGCCCCACGGCGCAGCCCCGGGAGCCGGGGCGGGCGCGGGTCCGGAGACCGGCCCGGCGAACGCCGGCTGCTGCGAGCCGTACGGGCCGGGGCCGGGGCCGGCCGCCGCGGCGGAGGCGGCGGGGGACGGGTCGATCAGTGCGGACATGTCCCACTCCCGGTCCGCCGCGGACGCCGTCGCGGTGAGTGCCTCGGGCCTGCTCGCGGCGCTCACCGGGTAAGCCGTCGCCGCAGAGGCCGCCGCCGCGCTCAGCGTGGCCGCCCGCCGCGCGGTGACCCGCGGCGCGCGGCGGGCCAGCAGCGAGCGCTGTGCCGCGCGGCGGGCCCCACCGCTGCCGCCGGCCGCCAGTACCCGTACCAGCAGGGCGAGTCCGATCAGCGCGGCGCAGGTGCCGTAGCTCCACAGCACCCAGACCGCGGCGGGCCGGCCGGCCGTCAGCCCGTGCGCCAGGGCCACCGGCCAGCACAGGTAGGCGGCGCTGTGCAGCGGTCGCCACAGCCACGGCCGGCCGCTGTCGGCGAACCGCCCGCGCAGTACGCCGGTGACGGCGGCCAGCACCATCAGGTCGGCGGCCAGCGTGCCGAGCCCGACCGCGAAGGTGGCCCCGCCGCTGAACGGCAGCAGCGGCACCAGCGGACCGGACTCGCGCTCGGCGATCTTCACCGCGATGTGCGCGCCGAGGAAGCCGACGGCCCCGACCGACATCGCCCGGTGCACGGACTGCATGGCCACCCGGCCGCGCGGGGACAGCACCCGCCGGTCGGTCGCGGCGAGCCCGCACACCACCGCGCCGGTGAGGGAGAGCAGGCAGAAGACGCCGGCGAAGTAGTCGAGGAACCCCATCAGGCGCCCCGCGGTGTCCGCGACGGCGCTCTCGCCGGCGCCGGAGCAGGCGCGGACCGCGGTGGCGGCCAGGGTCACCGTGAGGCAGACCCCGACCAGGAACAGCGGCAGCGGGACGGGTAAGCCCGCGCGGCGCGCGGTGGTGCGTATCGGGCGCGCCGGCGGGCGCGCTGGTCGACCGGATGTCACGGATGGCCTCCTTGGCCGGAGTGGAGAGGTGCGGGATGACGCCCCTCGAACGGCCCCCCGAAGCGTGACGTGGCCGTGATGCTACCGAGACGCGACCGCGCCGGGCGGAAAACCGGGGAATCGCGCAAAGAGTCGGCGGGCGCACGGATCCTGTGCTCTCACCCCCGAAATCCCGGGCGGCCGGCGAGTCCGGCCGGCGCGCGGGTACCGTTCCTGCATGGCCGATCTGACGTACCGGCGGAACCTCGAACTGATCCGGCTGCTGGGGCGGTTGGGGTGGACCCCCGAGCGGCTGGCGCGCGAGGTGAACGAGGTCGTCGGTGCCCAGCGCGCCATCAACGCGACCACCCCCTACCACTGGCGCGACCGCGGCCGGGTCCCGCGCGAGCCCTACGGCCAGGTGGTCTGCGAGGTGCTGGGCCGCGCGCTCGGCAGTCCCGTCTCCTATGCGCAGCTGTGGCAGCGCCGCGACGACCCGGAGGGGCCGCACGCCCTCGACATTCCGCTGGTGGAGGTGCCGTGGACGCCGGAGGCCGCGATCGCCGCGCTCACCCTGGCCGTCGACCACGCCGCCGACCCGGCCAGGCCCGGCGACCTGCTCTCGGCCAACGCCCTGCACCAGGCCGGGCAGCGCTGGCAGCACAGCTCCGCCCGGCCGCCGTCCGGCGAGGGCCCGCTCCGGATCGGCCGGGCCCACCTGGGGGCGCTGCGCCTGGCCTGGCACGCCAAGTGCCGGCTGGACTCCGGCTACGGCGGCTCGCTGGTGCGCGACCCGCTGCGAGAGGAGGTGCGGTTCGGCGCCGGACTGCTGCGGCACGGCGGATACGACGAGGAGACCGGCCGCTCGCTGTACGGGCTGACCGCCGCGCTGGCCCGGCTGGCCGGCTGGGCCTGCTACGACTGCGGCGAGCACGCCACCGCCCAGCGCTACTACCTGGCCGCGCTGCGGGCCGCGCACATCTCCGGCGACCGGGTGCTGGGCGCGGGCGTGCTGGGCTGCCTGGCCGCGCAGGCCTCGGACACCGGCGATCCGCGGGACGCCGTGGCGCTGCTCAGCTCGGCGCTCGGCGGCGGCGGTTCCGACCTGCCCGCGCCGGACTGGGCGCTGCTGTACGGGAGGATGGCGCTGGCGCACGGTCTGCTGCGGGACCCCTACGCGGTGCGGGACCACGCGGCGCAGGCATTCGGCCGGCTGGAGCGCGAGCCGCGGCCGTACCCGCGGGAGCGCGCCGAGCTGCACGGGCTGGTCGGCGAGGCGTATCTGGCGCTGGACGAGTGCGCCGAGGCGGTCGGCCATCTGGAGACCGCGGTGCGGTCGGCGGATCCGCGGCAGGCGCGCGCCCGGGCGCTGCTGCTGGTCCGGCTGGCCGAGGCGTACCGGCGCACGGGCCGGGCGAAGGAGGCCGCTGAGGCGCTCGGCGAGGCGGAGCGGCTGGGGGCGGGGATGCGGTCGCCGCGGGTGGACGCGGTCCTCGCCGACCACCGGCGCCGGTTCGCGCCGCCGGCCTCCTCGCCGCATGCGGAGTGAACTCGCGGCCAGTGGGCGGCGGCTGCGGGGCCGAGCGCGGCTGCCGCGGGCTGTCCCGGGCCGCCGCCGGCTGTCCCGGGCCGTCGCGGAGAACGCCCCGCGAGGGTGGTTCTGCCGCTGCGGTAGGCTGAGCCCGTGCGAACCGTGCGACTGCTCCTTAGCCTGCCGCGCTGACTGTCCCGGGCGACGGCCCCGCCGCCGACCGCCCGGAGTCGGCGCGGCCACCCCTCATGTGAGGGGTTTTTTGTTTTTCCGGCGCAGGAAGAGCGGGGCAGGAGCGGCCTGCGCACGAGGCATCCGCAAAAGGACGGGTCCGCCACGGCCCGCCCGGACACCGATGGAGTCCCGAGGACGATGAGCGAGACCACACCTGCGGCCCCCGCCGCCGAGGCCGGCGCCGGCACCGAGCCGCACCGCTACACCGCCGCCCTGGCGAACGAGATCGAGGGGCGCTGGCAGGACCGCTGGGAGCGCGAGGGGACCTTCCACGCCCCGAACCCGGCGGGCTCGCTGGACGGCGGCGGTGGCGGCGTCGACGCCGACGTCGCGGAGCGCCCGCACGCGTTCATCATGGACATGTTCCCGTACCCCTCGGGCGCGGGGCTGCATGTCGGCCACCCGCTGGGCTACATCGCGACCGACGTCTTCGCCCGGTTCAAGCGGATGACCGGTCACAACGTCCTGCACACGCTGGGCTACGACGCCTTCGGCCTGCCCGCCGAGCAGTACGCGGTGCAGACCGGCACGCACCCGCGGGTCACCACCGAGGCCAACATCGAGAACATGCGCCGCCAGCTGCGCGGCCTGGGCCTGGGCCACGACCCGCGCCGGTCGATCTCCACCATCGACCCGGCGTACTACCGCTGGACCCAGTGGATCTTCCTGCAGATCTTCAACTCCTGGTACGACGAGCGGATCGGCAAGGCCCGCCCGATCGCCGAGCTGGTCGCCGAGTTCGAGCGCGGCGAGCGCGCCACCCCGGACGGCCGGGCCTGGGCCGAGCTGGACGCCGTGGAGCGCGCGGACCTGCTGGGCGAGTACCGGCTGGCCTACGCCAAGCAGGCCCCGGTCAACTGGTGCCCGGGCCTGGGCACCGTGCTGGCCAACGAGGAGGTCACCGCGGACGGCCGGTCCGAGCGCGGCAACTTCCCGGTCTTCAAGGCGAACCTGCGCCAGTGGATGATGCGCATCACCGCCTACGCGGACCGCCTGATCGACGACCTGGACCTGCTGGACTGGCCCGAGGCGATCAAGCTGCAGCAGCGCAACTGGATCGGGCGCTCCGAGGGCGCGCGGGTGCGGTTCGCGCTTGCGGACGCCGCCGCCGGGGCCTCCGACGCGGCGATCACCGTCTTCACCACCCGCCCGGACACCCTGTTCGGCGCCACCTACATGGTGCTGGCGCCGGAGCACGGCCTGGTGGACGGCATCGTCCCGGCCGCCTGGCCCGCGGCCGACCTGCCCGCGGAGTGGACCGGCGGCTTCGCCACCCCCGCCGAGGCCGTCGCGGCCTACCGCAAGCAGGCGGCGGCCAAGTCCGAGGTCGAGCGGCAGACCGAGGGCCGGGAGAAGACCGGGGTCTTCACCGGCGCCTACGCGGTCAACCCGGTCAGCGGCGAGCGCGTCCCGGTCTTCATCGCCGACTACGTGCTGGCCGGCTACGGCACCGGGGCGATCATGGCCGTCCCGGCGCACGACCACCGCGACTTCGAGTTCGCCCGGGTCTTCAAGCTGCCGATGCGCTGCGTCGTGCAGCCCACCGACGGCCGCGGCACCGACCCGGCCGCGTGGGACGACGCCTTCGTCTCCTACGACGCCGTGATCGTGAACTCCGCCAACGCCGAACTGGGCCTCACCCTGGACGGCCTGGGCGTGGCCGAGGCCAAGAAGCGGATCGCCGACTGGCTGGCCGAGCGCGGCATCGGCGAGGGCACGATCACCTACAAGCTGCGCGACTGGCTGTTCAGCCGCCAGCGGTACTGGGGCGAGCCGTTCCCGATCGTCTACGACCAGGACGGCGTCGCGCACCCGCTGCCCGACTCGATGCTGCCGGTCGAGCTGCCCGAGATCGACGACTACTCGCCGCGCACCTTCGACCCGGACGACGAGCACACCCAGCCGGAGACCCCGCTCTCCCGCCGGGCGGACTGGGTCGAGGTCGACCTGGACCTGGGCGACGGCCGAGGCGTCCAGCGCTACCGCCGCGAGACCAACACCATGCCCAACTGGGCGGGTTCGTGCTGGTACGAGCTGCGCTACGTGGACCCGGACAACCCGGAGCGGGTCGTCGACCCGGCCAACGAGGCGTACTGGATGGGCCCGGGCGCGGGCAAGCCGGCCGGCGGCGCCGACCTCTACGTCGGCGGCGCCGAGCACGCCGTGCTGCACCTGCTGTACGCGCGGTTCTGGCACAAGGTGCTGTTCGACCTGGGGCACGTCTCCTCCTGCGAGCCGTTCCACAAGCTGTTCAACCAGGGCATGATCACCGCCTTCGTCTACCGCGACGAGCGCGGCTTCCCGGTGCCGGCGGCCGAGGTGGAGGAGCGCGACGGCGGCTTCTTCTGGAACGGCGAGCCGGTCCGCCGCGAGGCCGGGAAGATGGGCAAGTCCCTCAAGAACGCGGTCGCCCCGGACGACATCTGCCGCGAGTACGGCGCCGACACGCTGCGCCTGTACGAGATGGCGATGGGTCCGCTGGACGTCTCCCGGCCGTGGGAGACCCGGGCCGTGGTCGGCTCCTTCCGCTTCCTGCAGCGGCTGTGGCGCAACGTGGTGGACGAGTCCACCGGCGCGACCGTGGTCACCGAGGAGGCGCCCGACGAGGAGCTGCTGCGCGCGCTGCACAAGACCATCGACGGGGTGCGCGGCGACTACGCCGCGATGCGCTTCAACACCGCGGTCGCCAAGTGCATCGAGCTGAACAACCTGCTGGTCAAGCGGGGTTCGGTGCCGCGGGAGGTGGCGGAGTCGCTGGTGCTGCTGGTCGCGCCGCTGGCCCCGCACGTCGCCGAGGAGCTGTGGAGCAGGCTGGGCCACGAGGGCTCGCTGGCGCACCAGCCGCTGCCCGAGGCGGACCCGGCCTACCTGGTCGACGAGACGGTCACCGCGGTCGTGCAGATCAAGGGCAAGGTGCGGGCCCGGCTGGAGGTGCCGCCGACGGTCTCCGAGGCGGAGCTGGAGGCGCTGGCGCTGGCCGACGAGGCGGTGGTCAAGGCGCTGGGCGGGGCCGAGGTGCGCAAGGTGATCGTGCGGGCCCCGAAGCTGGTGAACATCGTCCCGGCGTGAGCCCGGGGCGAGCGCGAGGGGGCTGCGCGCCCCTGAGAACGCGCTGATTCGTCCCTGAACGGTCCCTGAACCGTCCCCGGTTCGACCCTGAGGCCGGCCCCGTGTGGCCGGCCTCAGGGCTACCGTGGAGGGATGGCGAAGGGCGGGTGTGCTGATGTCCGGTGACCAGACCGTGCTGTGGGTGGTGCCGCTGCTGCTGTTCGCGGTGCTCGCCGTGCTGGTGGTCCGGGGAGGGATCGCCGTGGTGCGGACCACGCGGTCGGTGCACCGCCGCGTCGAGGAGCGGGGCCGCCAGGCCCGCGGCGTCGTCGAGGAGGCGGCGCTCCGGGCGCGCGCCCTGGCCCGGCCCGGTGCCCAGGGGCGGGCGGCGGCACTGCGCGCCGAGCTCCGCCAGGCGCTGGCCGCCGCGCGCCGGGTGCTGGAGTCGGGCGTCGGCGACGACCCGCAGCTGCGCGAGGCCCTGGGCCTGCTCGGCCGCCTGGAGGCGCACGCCCGGGGCGTCGACGAGGACCTGCGCATCCTCGAACGCGAGCCGATGACCAGGGCCGAGGCCCGGCTGCCCGACCTGCGGGAGCGCGCCGAGCGGATCGTGCACTCCGCGAACTCGCTGCGCTGGGCCGCCCAGGAGCGCCGCGGCCGCTGGGCGGACGAGGAACTCGGCCGGCTCAGCGGCGAGATCGAGGCCGAGGCGGGAGCGCTGCGGCACTGGATACCGGCGTCGGGCTCCGCGGTCCCCTCGGCGGGCGAGGGAGCGGACGCGGACGGCGGGGGCCGTCCGGCCTCCGGCGGTGGGACCGCTGCGGCTGCGGGTGCGGGTGCTGGCGCCGGCGCGAGTGCCGGGAACGGCGCGGGCCGGCTCGCGGACGCGCTGCGCGGGCTGGGCGCGCTCACCGCCGAGCAGGAGCTCGGCGCCCGCCTCGGCGCCTTCGCCGCGCGCCGCCGCCGGCCGCAGTCCCGCTGACCGCCCGCCGATCGGCTGACCGCCCGCCGACCGGCTGACCGTCCGGCGATCGGCGCACCCCTGACCGGCCCGGACGGCGTGCGGCTGTCTCACCGTTCTCACCTGCAACTTCCTCACCGGACTCGCGCCTGCGGCGCCTGTCGTCCGGTGCGCGCATCCGGGTAGTCTCCCCAGCATGTCCGCCCCCGCGCCACCCGTCGCCATCGTCACCGACTCCACGGCCTACCTTCCGGCCGAGGACGTGGAGCGCCACCGGATCACGGTCGTCCCGTTGAGCGTGGCCGTGGGGGACCGGGTGCGCAGCGAGGGCGGTCCGGAGGAGGCGGCCGAGGTGGCCGAGGCGCTGCGGCACCGCGTCCAGGTGACCACCTCCCGGCCCACGCCCGAGGCCTTCGCCGAGGCCTTCCGCACCGTGGCGGAGGCCGGCGCGCGAGAGATCCTCTCGCTGCACCTCTCGGCCGAACTCTCCGGCACCTTCGAGGCCGCCGAGCTGGCGGCGGCTCAGGCTCCTGTACCGGTGCGGGTGCTGGACACCCGGATGGTCGCGATGGCGCTCGGCTACGCCGTGCTCGCCGCGGCCTCGGCCGCCGAGCGCGGCGCGGGGCTCGACGAGGTCGCGGCGGCCGCCGCCGCCCGGGCCGAGGCCAGCAGCGGCTTCTTCTACGTGGACACCCTGGAGTACCTGCGCCGGGGCGGTCGCATCGGCGCGGCGCGGGCCATGCTCGGCTCCGCGCTCGCCGTCAAGCCGCTGCTGCATCTCGCCGACGGGTCGATCCAGCCGCTGGAGAAGGTCCGCACGACCAGCCGTGCGATCGCCCGGCTGGAGGAGATCGCGGTGGCCCGCGCGGGGGAGGGCGAGGTCGACATCGCCGTCCACCACCTGGCCGCCGCCGAGCGGGCCGGCGAACTCGCCGACCGGCTGCGCAAGCGCCTCCCCGGGCTGCGGGACCTGCACCAGTCCGAGGTGGGCGCGGTGATCGGCGCCCACGTCGGGCCTGGGCTGCTGGGGGTCGTGGTCTCGCCGCGATCGCCGCGCTGAGGCTTCGGGAACAGCGGGCCGGGCAGCGGGCTCGCCCGGACGGGTGATGCGGATTCCGCCGGGCATCGGGCTGTCCACAGCGGGCGTCGGACCGGGCTTGCGGGATCCGCGAGCGGCCTACCGTCCAGCGCATGAGGAGCACTCTCCCCGGCTCCGCACGCCGGGACACCGTCGACCTTGCCCGCAGCCGGATGGCCGCGCTGTTCGAGCAGCCGGAGCCACCGGCGCCCGCCATCCCGCGTCTGCCCGCGGCCTCGTCGCAGGGATGGGATCCGCGCTGGGCGGACCCCGCGGGGGCGGCCGACGAGCCCTGGCCGCAGGGCGGTCAGGGCGGTCAGGGCGGCGCGGAGCCGTCTGCAGTCCGGCCCGTGGCGCCGCGCCTCCCTTCGGCCCGGCCCCGGCCGTGGTGGACGCGTCTGCAGCTGGCCCTGCGTGAGCGGCTGGATCTGGACCGGCGGGCGCTGGTCGGCCTCGGCCTGCTCACGCTCGTCGCCACCGGCTACGCCGTGCAGCACTTCTGGTGGGGGCGGCCCGAGCCGGTGGCGGTACCGGCCCAGGTGGGCGGGGCCGGCGCGTCCGCCGCCGTTCCGGACGCAGGGGCGGTCGGCGACCCCGCGGACTCGGGGCCCGGCGCGGACTCGGACGCGGACACCGGCCCGCCGGCCGCCGCGTCGTCCGGCGCCGGCGCCGGAGCCGCCGCGGGGGCGTCGAGGTCCGCCGGGGTGGTCGTGGTGGACGTGGCCGGGAAAGTCGCGCACCCGGGAGTGCTGACGCTGCCCGCGGGCTCGCGGGTCGCGGACGCCCTGCGCGCGGCGGGCGGGGTGGTGCCCGGCACGGACACCACCGCGGTCAACCTCGCCCGGCCGCTGGTCGACGGCGAGGAGGTGGTGGTCGGCCTGCCCGGGGCGGCGGTGGGCGCCGGCGCGGCGGGTACGGTCTCCGGTCCCGCCGCGCCGGTGAGCCTCAACTCCGCGACGGCCGAGCAGCTCGACGCCCTGCCCGGGGTGGGGCCGGTGCTCGCGCAGCGGATCCTGCAGTACCGCGCCGAGCACGGCGGGTTCACCAGCGTCGACCAGCTCCGGGACGTGCCCGGGCTCGGTGACCGAAAGTTCGCCGACCTCAGGAACCGGGTGCGGCCATGACCGCGCCACCACCGGCCGCCGCCCGGTCACCGCACGCCCGGCAGCCGGCCGCGGAGGCGGCCTCCGGCGCCGCCGCGCCGCCGCTCGACCTCCGGCTGGTCGGGCCGGCGCTCGCGGCCTGGGCCGCCGCCTGGGCGGTGCTGGGCTCGGACGCCGGAGGCGGTGGTTCCAGCGGCGGCCCCGGCAGTGGACCCGGCGGGGTGCCGGGGGTGGTCTGGCTGGTCGGCGCGCTGCTGCCGACCGCGGGGCTGGCGCTGGCCGTCGCCGGGCTGCGGCGGACGGTGTGCGGGTTGCTGCTGAGTGCGGGGGCGGCGGCGCTCAGCGCCGGTCTGGCCCTGACCGGTCTGCACCGCGGCCCGGTGCCGGAGCTGGCGCGCCGTCAGGACACCGCCGAGCTGGAGATCCGGGTCCGCACGGACCCCCGGCTGCGGGTGGGCGGCGGCACGGTCGGGGGGCCGCGGGTGGTGCTGGACGCCGAGGTGGAGCGGGTGGGCCGGACGGCGGTGGGCACGCCGGTGGTCGTGGTGGCGCAGGGCCGCTCGGCGCGGCTGGACCGCTGGTCGGTGCTGCTGCCGTCGACCCGGGTGCTGGTCCGCGCCCGGGTGGCGCCGGTGGAGCCCGGCGAGCCCGTCGCCGCGGCGCTGCTGGTGCGCGGGCCGCCCCGGGTGGTGGCCGGGCCGTCCACCGTCCAGCGTTGGGCCGGCGGCCTGCGGGCCGGCCTGCTGCGGGCGACGGATCCGCTGCCGGCGGACGCCCGCGCCCTGCTGCCCGGTTTGGTGGTGGGGGACACCGGCCGGTTCACCGAGGAGCTGGACGAGGCCTTCCGCGGCGCGGACCTGGCCCACCTCACGGCGGTGAGCGGCGGCAACCTCGCGATCGTGCTGGTCGTGCTGATCGGCGCCCCCGCGCGGGCCCGCACGCCCGGCCGGGGCGGGCTGGCGGGCTCGCTCGGCCTGCCGCTGCGCTGCACGGCGGTGGCCGGAGCGGTGCTGGTGGCCGGGTTCGTGGTGCTGTGCCGGCCCGGACCGAGCGTGCTGCGCGCGGCCGCCAGCGGCGCGGTGACCCTGCTGGCGCTGGCCACCGGCCGCCGGGCGCACGCGCTGCCCGCGCTCGCTGGGGCCTGCCTGGTGCTGGTGCTCGCCGATCCGTGGCTGGCCCGCTCCTACGGGTTCGGATTGTCGGTGCTGGCGACGGCCGGGCTGCTGACCCTGGGCCCGCGCTGGGCCGAGGCGCTGACGCGGCGTCACTGGCCGCCGTGGCTGGCCGAGGCGCTCGCCGCCGCGGCCGCCGCCCAGCTGTTCTGCGCGCCGCTGCTGGTGCTGATGGCCGCCCGGGTGAGCCTGGTGGCGATCCCCTGCAACCTGCTGGCCGAGCCCGCCGTGGGGCCGGCCACTCTGCTGGGGCTCGGCGCGCTGCTCGTTCAGCCCGTCTGGGGGTGGGGAGCCCGGGCGCTGGCCGCGGGCGGGGCGCTGCCGGCGCTGTGGATCGCCCGGGTGGCCCGCTGGGGAGCGGGGCTGCCGGGTGCGGAGCTGAGCTGGCCGGCGGGCGTGGCCGGCGGACTGCTGCTCGCGGCGGTGCTCGCGGCGCTGGCGCACGCCCTGCCGGTGCTGCGCCGGGGCTGGCTGCTGCCCTGCGTGCTGGCGCTGGTGCTGCTCGCGGTGCTGCTGCGGCCGGCGCCCGTGCGGCGGCTGTTCGACGGCTGGCCGCCGGGCGATTGGGACCTGGTCGTCTGCTCGGTCGGCCAGGGCGACGCGATCGCGGTGCGCGCCGGCCCGGGCTCGGATGCGGCGCTGGTGGTGGACTCCGGCCCCGACCCGCGCGCGGTCGACCGCTGCCTGCGCGGCCTGGGCGTCACCCGGGTGCCGCTGCTGCTCCTCACGCACCTGCACGCCGACCACGTCGACGGGGTCCCGGGGGTGCTGCGCGGCCGGCGGGTGGGCGCGATCGAGACGACGGTGCTGGACGACCCGCCCGCGGAGGCGGCGAGGCTGCGGCGGTGGGCAGCGGCGGACCGGGTCCCGGTGCTGCGCGCCCGGGCGGGGGAGCGGCGCACGCTGGGGCGGCTGGCCTGGACGGTGCTGTGGCCGCCGGCGGAGCTGCCCGCCGACGCACCCGGGCCGAACAACGCCAGCGTGGCGGTGCTGCTGACGGTGAACGGCCTGCGGGTGGCGCTGCTGGGGGACCTGGAACCGCCCGCCCAGCGCGAACTGCCGTCCTGGCTGGGCCGGGTGGACGTGCTGAAGGTGCCGCACCACGGCTCGGGGCAGCAGGACGGCGCGCTGCTGGCCCGGCTCCGCCCCCGGCTCGCGCTCATCAGCTGCGGGGCGCACAACCTGTACGGTCACCCGTCGCCGCGGACCGTGCGGCGGCTGGCCGCGCTCGGGACGCTGGTGCTGCGCACCGACACCCAGGGCGACCTCGCCGTCCTCGGCGACGCCCGCCACCTCTCCGCGGAGACCCACCCGGAGCCCCCGCCATGAGCCTGCGGCCCGCGCTTCGCGCGGGGGACCGCGCCGACCGAGCGGCAGCGGACTGATCGCGTCCGGGCGGCGGGCCCCAGGCGGCTGGTCGCGCCCACGCGGCGGAGCCGCACATGCCCCAGCCCCGCGCCCCTACGGGCGGCGCTTCGCGCGCCCTACGGAAAGGCCGAGCAGCCCACGGCTGAGAGGCCGCCGGGCGCGGGTCGCACGCGACTGGTGGGTATCCGCGGGGCGCGCAGCGCCCCCCAGGGGCGCGGGGGACTGCGCGACCGGCCCCGCGGGGTGCGCACACGGCCGCGAACAGTGCGCTGCAGCTCGGCTGTCGCGCCCCAGCGACCCTGTGCTCAGTCGACCAGGTCGCGGACGACCGCGTCGGCGAGGAGGCGGCCGCGGAGGGTGAGGACGGCGCGGCCCTCGGCGTAGGGGGCGGCCTCCAGCAGGCCGTCGCCGAGGGCGCGTTCGGCCGCCTGCGCGCCCTCGGGCCGCAGCAGCTCCAGCGGGCAGCCGTCGGAGAGCCGCAGTTCCAGCAGGATCCGCTCGACCCGGCGGTCCTCGGCGGTGAGCAACTCCCGCCCCTGGCCCGGCGAGAGGCCCTCGGCCAGGGCCTGCCCGTAGGCGGCCGGGTGCTTGGCGTTCCACCAGCGCACCCCGCCGACGTGGCTGTGCGCGCCGGGGCCCGCCCCCCACCAGTCGGCGCCGGTCCAGTAGAGCTCGTTGTGCCGGCAGCGTGCCGAACGGTCGTCCACCCGGGCCCAGTTGGACACCTCGTACCAGCCGTAGCCGGCGGCCGAGAGTGCCTCCTCGGCCATCAGGTAGCGGTCGGCGTGCACGTCGTCGTCGGTCATCGGGATCTCGCCGCGGCGGATGCGGGCGGCGAGCCGGGTGCCCTCCTCGACGATCAGCGCGTAGGCGGAGATGTGATCCGGGCCGGCGCCGACGGCGGCGTTCAGCGAGGCGCGCCAGTCGTCGTCGGTCTCGCCCGGCGTGCCGTAGATCAGGTCCAGGTTGACGTGCGCGAAGCCGGCCGCGCGGGCCAGCGCCGCGCACTCCTCGGGCCTGCCCGGGGTGTGCCCGCGCTCGAGGACTCGGAGCACGTGCGGGCGGGCGCTCTGCATGCCGAAGGAGATCCGGTCGAAGCCGCCGGCACGCAGCTCCTCCAGGTAGCGGGCGTCCACCGACTCCGGGTTGGCCTCGGTGGTGACCTCCGCGTCGGCGGCGAGGCCGAACTCGGCGCGGATCGCGCCGAGCATCCGCACCAGGTCGGCGGCGGGCAGCAGGGTGGGCGTGCCGCCGCCGAAGAAGACCGTCCGCACCGGCAGCTCGGCGTCGCCGAGGACCTTGCGGGCCAGCCGGATCTCCTCGATCACGGTCTCCGCGTAGGTGTCCTGGGAGGCCAGGGCGCCGCCTGAGGAGCGCAGCTCGCTCGCCGTGTAGGTGTTGAAGTCGCAGTACCCGCAGCGGGTGGCGCAGTAGGGCACGTGGACGTAGAAGCCGAAGGGGCGCTCGCCCAGGCCGGCGAGGGCCTCGGCGGGCAGCGCGCCGTCGGCGGGGACGGGCTCGCCGTCGGGGAGTGCGGAAGGCATGCCTCCCATTGTCCGTGATCGCACGCGTTCTCCGGCCGGCGGCCACCCCGGCCGGCGGCCACCCCGGCCAGCGGCCACCCCGGGCCGACCGCCACCCCGCGCCGGCGGCCACCCCGCGCTGACCGCCACCTCGCGCTGACCGCCGCCCGGGGCGGCCACTCCCCGCGCCGGTAGCCACCCGGGCTGACCGCTACCCCGGGCCGATGGCGTCCCCTCGCCCGGGAACGCCGTGGCGGGCGGCACCGACCGGTGCCGCCCGCCGTGAGCGAGCTCCGGGCCGCAGCCCCAGGCCGCAGACCCTGGTCGCAGCCCTGGGCCTCAGCCGCAGGCCCTCAGCCCCAGGCCCGCAGACCCGGGCCGGAGGCCTCACGCCTCCCGCGTGCCCTCGTACATCTTCTCGATGGTCTCCTTGTACTCCCGCTCCACGACCGGGCGCCGCACCTTGAGGCTCGGGGTGAGCTCGCCGTGCTCGATGTCCAGGTCGCGCGGCAGCAGCGCGAACTTCTTGATCGTCTGCCAGCGCTGGAGCTGCTTGTTGAGCTCCTGCACATGCCCGTCGATCATGGCGTGCACCTCCGGGAGCGCGCAGATCTCGGCGTAGGACTCGCCGGCGTGCCCGTTCTCCGCGGCCCACTGCAGGATGGCCGGCTCGTCGAGCGAGATCAGCGCGGAGCAGAAGTTCCGCCCGTCGCCCAGCACCAGGATGTTGGAGACGTACGGGCAGACCGCCTTGAACTTGCCCTCGATCTCGCTCGGCGCGACGTACTTGCCGCCGGAGGTCTTGAACATGTCCTTCTTGCGGTCGGTGATCCGCAAGAAGCCGGCGTCGTCCAGCTCGCCGATGTCGCCGGTGTGGAACCAGCCGTCGCTCTCCAGCACCTCGGCGGTCTTCTCCGGCTGGTTGTGGTAGCCGCGCATGACCGCCGGGCCGCGCAGCAGCACCTCGCCGTCCTCGGCGATCCGCACCTCGGTGCCGGGCAGCGGCTTGCCGACCGTGCCGATCCGGTAGTCGTCGCCGGGGTTGACCGTGGAGGCGGCGCTGGACTCGGTGAGGCCGTAGCCCTCCAGGATGTGCACGCCGGCGCCGGAGAAGAAGTAGCCGATCTCGGGAGCCAGCGAGGCGGAGCCGGAGATGCAGGCCCGCATCCGGCCGCCGAAGGCCTCCCGGATCTTGCCGTAGACCAGCTTGTCGGCGATGGCGTGCTTGATCGCGAGCCCGGCCGGCGCGGAGCGCTTCCCGGTGCGGATCAGGCTCTCCTGGGTGGCGTGGCCGTAGGCGCGGGCGACCCCGGCGGCCCACTGGAAGATCGAGTACTTGGCCCCGCCCTCGGCCCGGGCCTTGGCGGCGATGCCGTTGTAGACCTTCTCGAAGACGCGCGGCGCGGCGGCCATGAAGGTGGGCTTGACCACCGGCAGGTTGTGGATGATCCGGTCCACCCGGCCGTCCACCGCGGTGACGAAGCCGACCTTGATGTGCCCGGAGGTCAGCGTCTTGCCGAAGACGTGGGACAGCGGCAGCCACAGGTACTGCACGTCGTCCTCGTTCATCAAGCCCAGCGCCTCCTGCGCGTACGCCTGGTACGCCCAGCAGTCGTGGACCAGGCGGACGCCCTTGGGGCGGCCGGTGGTGCCCGAGGTGTAGATCAGGGTGGCGAGCTGGTCGCGGTTGATCCCGGCGACGGTCTTCTCGATCGCGTCCGGGTGCTCCTCCAGGTAGGTGGCGCCGCGCTGCTCCAGCTCGGCGAGCGAGAGCACCTCGACCCCGGCGACCGGCTCCTCCGGCGCGGCCCCGTCGAAGGTGATCACGTGCCCGAGCTCGGGCAGGTTCTCCTTCTCGGCGAGCACCTTCTGCAGCTGCGCCGCGTCCTCGGCGAACAGCGCGCGGCTGCCGGAGTCGGAGAGGATGTACGCCGTCTCGTCGGCGTTGGTGGTCGGGTAGACCGTGGTGGTCGCCGCGCCCGCGCACATCACGCCGAGGTCGGTGAGGATCCATTCGATGCGGGTGGAGGAGGCCAGGGCGACCCGCTCCTCCGGGCGGATGCCGAGCGCCATCAGGCCCGCCGCGATCCTGGTCACCCGGCGCGCGGTCTGCGCCCAGGTGAGCGTGCGCCACTGCTCGGCGCCGGGCGCTCCGTCGGCCGCCTGGGCGTCCACCGGCACCGGGTAGCGGTAGGCCTCGCGGTCCGGTGTGGCCTCCACGCGGCTCAGGAACAGGTGGGCCACGGAGGCGGGACGGGCCTCGATGAGGGACTGGGCGGAACTCACGACAACCTCCGGGACGGGGAGCGCACCGCATTTCCGGCCGGGCCGGCGGCTCGGAGGTGCCCCTCTCACGTGAAGGCCCTCGAAGGTGTCCGCAGGCCGTCCGGTCCGGACGGGCGCCGCACTGGTCGGCAGGACCGGCGGCTACGGGCCTCGGGGCCCGGAGTGCCGGCCGCTGGTTAACTCACCGGTAACGAAGGACAGCCTAGGACCCTCCGGGGCCTTCCGGTAAGACCCCGGCATGGGCGGAAAGCGTGAGCGAATAGGCGTGGAAATCCGGGGTGCCCCGGGTGTAGGGCCGCGTACGATGTACGCAGCCGCGGCCCCGCCCGGCCGCCGCGGCCCGCTCCGGCCTGTTACCCCGCCGTTTCCACCTCCCCCGCCCCGCGTCTCCCGCCCCCGCGTCCCCGCGCCTGTCCCAGAAGAGATCCCGTGCTGATCCGACTGCTCCGGACGCACCTGCGTCCGTACCGGAAACCCATCGCCACGCTGGTGCTGCTCCAGCTGCTGGCGACGCTCGCGCAGCTCTACCTGCCCACGCTCAACGCCGACATCATCGACAACGGCGTGATCAAGGGCGACACCGGCTACATCCTGGACCTCGGCGGGGTGATGATCGGTGTGACGGTCGCCCAGGTCGCCTGCCAGATCGGCGCGGTCTGGTTCGGCGCGCGCACCGCCATGGCGCTCGGCCGCGACGTCCGCGCCGCGGTCTTCGACCGGGTGCAGACCTTCTCGACCCGGGAGGTCGGCCGGTTCGGGGCGCCCTCGCTGATCACCCGGACCACCAACGACGTCCAGCAGGTGCAGATGCTGGTCGTGATGTCCTTCACGCTGATGGTGACCGCGCCGATCATGTGCGTCGGCGGGATCATCCTGGCGCTCAACCAGGACGTGCCGCTCTCCGGCCTGCTCGTGGTCATCGTGCCGGTACTCGGCGTGGTGGTCGGGCTGATCATCCGCCGGCTGCGGCCGGTCTTCCGGTCCATGCAGGTGCGCATCGACGCGGTCAACCGGGTGCTGCGCGAGCAGATCACCGGCATCCGCGTGATCCGCGCCTTCGTCAAGGACGCCCACGAGCAGGAGCGTTTCGCCGGGGCCAACCAGCGGCTCAAGGAGGCCGGCCGGAGCGCCGGCAGCCTGATGGCCATGATGTTCCCGCTGGTCATGCTGGTGGTGAACCTCTCCACGGTGGCCGTGATGTGGTTCGGCGCGCACCGGATCGACTCCGGCGGGATGCAGATCGGCGCGCTCACCGCCTTCATCACCTACCTCATGCAGATCCTGATGTCGGTGATGATGGCCACCTTCATGTTCATGATGGTGCCGCGCGCCGAGGTCTGCGCCGAACGCATCGAGGAGGTGCTCGGCACCCGCACCAGCGTCGTCCCGCCCACCGAGGGAGTGCGCGAGCTGCGCACCCGGGGCCACCTCGAACTGCGCGGCGTCGACTTCCACTACCCCGGCGCCGAGGCCTCCGTGCTGCGCGGCGTCGACCTGGTCGCCCGCCCCGGCGAGACCACCGCCGTCATCGGCTCCACCGGCTCCGGCAAGACCACCCTGCTCGGCCTGATCCCGCGGCTCGCCGACGCCACCGGCGGCCAGGTCCTGGTCAACGGCGTGGACGTGCGCGAGGTGGACCCGGAGGCACTGGCCCGGGCGGTCGGCCTGGTCCCGCAGCGGCCCTACCTCTTCTCCGGCACGATCGCCTCCAACCTCCGCTACGGGAACCCGGAGGCCACCGACGAGGAGCTCTGGCACGCCCTGGAGGTCGCCCAGGCCCGCGACTTCGTCGAGCGGATGCCCGAGGGGCTGCAGGCGCCGATCGCGCAGGGCGGCTCCAACGTCTCCGGCGGGCAGCGGCAGCGCCTCGCCATCGCCCGAACGCTGGTCCGCCGCCCGGAGATCTACCTCTTCGACGACACCTTCTCGGCGCTCGACTACACCACCGACGCCCGGCTGCGGGCTGCGCTCGCCCGCGAGACCGCCGACGCCACCGTGGTCATCGTCGCCCAGCGGGTCTCCACCATCCGCGACGCCGACCGGATCGTCGTCCTCGACGAGGGCCGGGTCGTCGGCACCGGCACCCACCACGAACTGATGGAGACCAACCAGACCTACCGGGAGATCGTGCTCTCCCAGCTCACCGAGGAGGAGGCGGCATGAGCCAGGACTCGGTGAACGGAGGCTCGATGAACGAGGAGGCCAAGGCCGCGGCGGCACGCCGGCCCGGCGCCGCCGGACCGGGCGGCGGCCCCGGCCGCTTCATGATGGGCCGCCCGGCCGAGAAGTCCATGGACTTCCGCGGCTCGAGCCGCCGCCTGCTCGGCCTGCTCAGGCCCGAACGCGCCCTGCTCTCCACGGTCCTGGCGCTCGCCGTGATCGGCGTCGGCTGCTCGGTGGCCGGCCCGCGGATCCTCGGCCACGCCACCGACCTGATCTTCGCCGGGGTGATCGGCCGCCGGCTCCCCGCCAGTTCCACGCTCGCGCAGGCCCTCGCCTCGCTGCGGGCCCACGGCCAGGGCGGCGTCGCCGACGTCATCGCCGGGGCCGGACACGTCGTCCCCGGCCAGGGCATCGACTTCGGCGCGGTCGGCCGGGTGCTGCTGCTGGTCGCCGCGGTCTACGCGATCGCCGGCGCGGCCGGGATCGTGCAGGGCCGGCTGCTCAACCGCGCGCTGCAGCGGGCCCTGTACCGGCTGCGCGAGGACGTCGAGGCGAAGCTCTCGCGGCTGCCGCTGAGCTACTTCGACCGGCAGCCGCGCGGCGAGGTGCTCTCCCGGGTCACCAACGACATCGACAACGTCGGCCAGACCTTGCAGCAGACCCTCAGCCAGATGCTGACCTCGCTGCTGACCATCGTCGGCGTGCTCGCCCTGATGTTCTCGATCTCCTGGCTGCTGGCGCTGATCGCGCTGGTCTCCATCCCCGCCTCGGCGTTCGTCGCCGCCAAGGTCGGCAAGCGCGCCCAGCCCCAGTTCGTCCGGCAGTGGAAGACCACCGGCAAGCTCAACGCCCACATCGAGGAGATGTACACCGGGCACACCCTGGTCAAGGTCTTCGGGCGGCAGCAGGAGGCCGCCGAGACCTTCCGCGAGCACAACGAGGAGCTCTACCGCTCCGCCTCGCACGCCCAGTTCGTCTCCGGGCTGATCCAGCCGCTGATGATGCTGATCGGCAACCTCAACTACGTGCTGGTCGCGGTCGTCGGCGGGCTGCGGGTGGCGACCGGCGCGCTGTCCATCGGCGACGTCCAGGCCTTCATCCAGTACTCCCGGCAGTTCACCCAGCCGCTCACCACCGTGGCGTCGATGTCCAACCTGCTGCAGTCCGGAGTGGCCTCCGCCGAGCGGGTCTTCGAACTGCTGGACGCCACCGAGCAGGACGCCGGGCCGCAGGAGCCCGCGCGCCTGCCCGAGGTCCGCGGCCGGGTCGCCTTCGAGCACGTCTCCTTCCGCTACGACCCCGACAAGCCGCTCATCGAGGACCTCTCGCTGACCGCCGAGCCGGGTCACTCCATCGCGATCGTCGGCCCCACCGGCGCCGGCAAGACCACCCTGGTCAACCTGCTGATGCGGTTCTACGACCCGACCGGCGGCCGGATCACCCTGGACGGCGTCGACATCGCCCGGATGGACCGCGAGGACCTGCGCGCCCGCACCGGCATGGTGCTCCAGGACACCTGGCTCTTCGGCGGCACCATCGCCGAGAACATCGCCTACGGCCGCGCCGGCGCCACCCGCGAGGAGGTCGTCGCGGCCGCCAGGGCCGCGCACGTGGACCACTTCGTGCGGCTGCTCCCCGACGGCTACGACACCGTCATCGACGACGAGGGCGGCAACGTCAGCGCCGGCGAGAAACAGCTGATCACCATCGCCCGGGCGTTCCTGGCCGAGCCGGTGATCCTCATCCTCGACGAGGCCACCAGCTCCGTCGACACCCGCACCGAGGTGCTGATCCAGCGGGCCATGGCGAGGCTGCGCTCCGGCCGGACCGCCTTCGTCATCGCCCACCGGCTCTCCACCATCCGCGACGCGGACACCATCCTGGTGATGGAGAACGGAGCGATCGTCGAACAGGGCGGCCACGATGAGCTGCTCGCCGCCGGCGGCGCCTACGCCAAGCTCTACGCCTCGCAGTTCGCCCAAGCGGTCGCCGAGGTCGACTGAAGCCCTCGCCCGCCCGCGCGGGTCCAGGGGGCCGCGCGGGCGGGCGGCTTCTAGCCTGGGGGCATGAGCGGTGACAGCGGCAGCGGGGACGAGCTTCTCGGGGACCTGCGGAGCGCGGGCGAGCAGGCGGCGCGGGCGGCCGAGGCCGTCCGGCCGGAGCAGCTGGGCGCGCCGACGCCCTGCACCGAGTTCGACGTGCGGACCCTCGCCAACCACCTGGTGCTGTGGACCTCGCACAACTTCGAGGCGCGGGCGCACGGCGGGTCGGCGCCCGAGGAGTTCCAGCGGCGCGACTTCACGGCCGAGCCCGGCTGGGCGGCCGACTACCGGGCGGCGCTCGGCCGGGCCCTGGACGCCTGGTCGGACCCGGCGGTGTGGGGCCGCGAGCTGGACGTGATGGGCTCGAGGATGGCCGCCCGGGACGTGGCGGGCATGATGTTGATGGAGATCGCCCTGCACGGCTGGGACCTGGCCCGGGCGGTGGGGGAGGAGTACCGGCTGCCCGAGGGCACGGCCGAGCGGCTGCTCGCCCGGGTGGAGGCGGCGGCGCCGATGTTCCGGCAGTACAACGGCTTCGCCGAGCCGGTCACCGGGCTGCCGGCGGACCGACGGCGCTCGACCGGGCGCTGGCGGCGTCGGGTCGCGACCCGCGCCCGGCGGCCTGAGCGAGCGCCGGCGAGTGGCGGACTGAGCGGCCGACGGCGGGCTGAGCGGCCGGCAGGCCGGGACACGCCGTGGGCCGGACGGGCCGCGGGCCAGACGGTCGGCCGTCCGGCAGCCGAGTGCGCCGCGGCCCCGGCCGGTGGGGCCGGGGCCGGGCGGTGGCGGCCTGCCGCGCGGGCTACTTCTTCTTCTCGGAGGGTCCGTCGGAGTCCGTGGAGAGCGCGGCGATGAAGGCCTCCTGCGGGACCTCGACCCGGCCGACCATCTTCATCCGCTTCTTGCCCTCCTTCTGCTTCTCCAGCAGCTTCCGCTTGCGCGAGATGTCGCCGCCGTAGCACTTGGCGAGGACGTCCTTGCGGATCGCGCGCACCGTCTCACGGGCGATCACCCGCGAGCCGATCGCCGCCTGGATCGGCACCTCGAACTGCTGGCGCGGGATCAGCTCGCGCAGCTTGGTCGCCATCATCACGCCGTAGTTGTACGCCTTGTCCTTGTGCACGATCGCGGAGAAGGCGTCCACCGCGTCGCCGTGCAGCAGGATGTCGACGCGCACCAGGTCCGACTCCTGCTCGCCGGTGGGCTCGTAGTCGAGCGAGGCGTATCCGCGGGTCTTGGACTTCAGCTGGTCGAAGAAGTCGAAGACGATCTCCGCCAGCGGCAGCGTGTAGCGCAGCTCCACGCGGTCCTCGGAGAGGTAGTCCATGCCCTGCAGTGCGCCGCGCCGCGACTGGCACAGCTCCATGATCGCGCCGACGAACTCGCTGGGGGAGAGGATCGTCGCCCGCACCACCGGCTCGAAGACCGAGGCGATCTTGCCGCTGGGGAACTCGCTCGGGTTGGTGACGGTGTGCTCCGAGCCGTCCTCCATGGTCACCCGGTAGACCACGTTGGGCGCGGTGGAGATCAGGTCGAGGTTGAACTCGCGCTCCAGCCGCTCCCGGATGATCTCCAGGTGCAGCAGCCCGAGGAAGCCGCAGCGGAAGCCGAAGCCGAGCGCGACCGAGGTCTCCGGCTCGTAGACCAGCGCGGCGTCGTTCAGCTGCAGCTTGTCCAGCGCGTCGCGCAGCAGCGGGTAGTCCGAGCCGTCCAGCGGGTAGAGCCCGGAGAACACCATCGGCCGCGGGTCCTTGTAGCCGCCCAGCGGCTCGGTGGCGCCGTGGCGCTGGGAGGTGATGGTGTCACCGACCTTGGACTGGCGGACGTCCTTCACGCCGGTGATCAGGTAGCCCACCTCGCCGACGCCCAGGCCGTCGGAGGGCTTCGGCTCCGGGGAGATCACGCCGATCTCCAGCAGCTCGTGGGTCGCGCCGGTGGACATCATCTGGATCCGCTCGCGCTTGCTGAGCTGCCCGTCGACCACGCGGACGTAGGTGACCACGCCGCGGTAGGAGTCGAAGACGGAGTCGAAGATCATGGCCCGGGCGGGCGCGTCGGCGTTCCCGACCGGGGCCGGGATGCGCTGGACCACCTCGTCGAGCAGCTCCTCGACGCCCAGGCCGGTCTTCGCCGAGACCTTGAGCACCTCGGAGGGGTCGCAGCCGATGATGTTCGCCAGCTCCTCGGCGTACTTCTCGGGCTGCGCGGCCGGCAGGTCGATCTTGTTGAGCACCGGGACGATGGTGAGGTCGTTCTCCAGCGCCAGGTAGAGGTTGGCCAGGGTCTGCGCCTCGATCCCCTGCGCGGCGTCGACCAGCAGGATCGTCCCCTCGCAGGCGGCCAGCGAACGCGACACCTCGTAGGTGAAGTCGACGTGGCCGGGGGTGTCGATCATGTTGAGGATGTGCGTCCGCCCGGCGCCCTCGCCGATCCGCGGCGCCCACGGCAGGCGCACCGCCTGCGACTTGATGGTGATGCCGCGCTCGCGCTCGATGTCCATCCGGTCGAGGTACTGGGCGCGCATCTGCCGCTGCTCGACCACGCCGGTGAGCTGGAGCATCCGGTCGGCCAGCGTGGACTTGCCGTGGTCGATGTGGGCGATGATGCAGAAGTTGCGGATCAGCGCCGGATCGGTGCGGCTGGGCTCCGGCACGTTCTCGGGGACAGTGGGCACGCAGGGTCCAGTTCTCGGGGTCGGTGGGTCAACGGTGTCTGCGCCTATCGTCCCATGCGTGGAAGGCGGCGCGGAGACGGCCGGGCGCGCCGCGCCCGGGGCGGACAGGCGGGCGGGGCGGCGGAGGCGCGCGGCGGGCCGCCCCGCGGAGGCGGGTTTGGGGCGGCGAGCGGGGCCCTGGTAATCTGGCCCACTGCGTCGTATCGGTGCTCCCGCATGCCCTCTCAGCGGCGGGAGGCGCCCGGAACGCGGCGCACCATCCGTCGCACTACACACCTGAGGCATTACGTGGCGAACATCAAGTCGCAGATCAAGCGCATCAAGACCAACGAGAAGGCGCGTCAGCGCAACAAGGCCGTCAAGTCCTCGCTGAAGACCGCGATCCGCAAGGCGCGCGAGGCCGCCGAGGCCGGCGACCTGCAGAAGGCCACCGAGCTGAGCCGTGCCGCTTCCCGCCAGCTCGACAAGGCGGCCAGCAAGGGCGTCATCCACAAGAACCAGGCCGCCAACAAGAAGGCCGCCCTGGCCGGCCGGGTCAACGCCATCTCCAAGTAACACCCCGGGGCTCAGCAGCCCCTCCGGCGGACCCGCGCCTCGCGCGGACGCCGACCCGCCGTCCGGCATCAGCGGTCCCTCTCACCCGCGCCGGATCCGGCACCCACATCTCGCACCGCACGCGGCCTGCGTTCGCCACGCGGGTGCGGTGCACAGCTTCGACGCCGGAGGCGGAGCTCCTTCCCAGGGGCTCCGCCTCCGGCGTTTCAGCAGGCGTGTCAGTAGTCGCGGCCGGAACGGCCCGAGCGGGCGGCGCGGGCGACCGTGACCACCGCCTGCTCCAGCGCGTAGGCCGGGTCGCCGGCGGCGCCCTTCACCGCGGCGTCGGCCTCGGCGATCGCGCGCAGCGCGGCGGCCACGCCGTCGCCGGTCCAGCCGCGCAGCTGCTGCCGCACCCGGTCGATCTTCCACGGCGGCATGCCCAGCTCGCGGGCGAGGTCCGCGGGGCGCATCCCGCGGTCGGCGGTGGCCACCCGGCCGATCGCCCGGACGCCGGAGGCGAGCGCGAAGACGATGCCGGTCGGCTTCTCACCCACCGCCAGCGCCCAGCGCAGCTGCCCCAGCGCCTCCGCGGTGCGGCCGGTGACGGCGAGGTCGGCGACCTGGAAGCCGGTGGACTCGGCCCGGCCGGTGTAGTAGGTCGCGACCACCGCCTCGTCGATGGTGCCCTCGGTGTCGGCGGCCAACTGGCTGCAGGCGGAGGCGAGTTCGCGCAGGTCGCTGCCGACGGCGTCGAGCAGCGCGCGGCAGGCGTCCTCCGAGGCGGACCGCCCGGCGGTGCGGAACTCGGCGCGGACGAAGGCCAGCCGCTCGGCGGGCTTGGTCAGCTTGGCGCAGGGGACCTCGCGCGCGCCCGCCTTGCGCGCCGCGTCCAGCAGTCCCTTGCCCTTGGCGCCGCCGGCGTGCGCGAGCACCAGCGCGGTGTCCTCGACCGGGGAGGCGAGGTACTCCTTGAGCTCCTTGACGACGTCGGCGCCCAGGTCCTGCGCGGCGCGCACCACGATCACCCGGCGCTCGGCGAACAGCGAGGGGCTGGTCAGCTCGGCGAGCGCGCCGGGCTGCAGGGCGCCGGGGGCGAGGTCGCGCACGTCCGTGTCCGGGTCGGCGGCGCGCGCGGCGGCGACCACGGCGGCCACCGCCCGGTCGGCGAGCAGTTCCTCCGGGCCGACGGCGAGGGTCACCGGGGCGAGCGGGTCGTCAGCGTTCTTCTTCGGCATCGCGCCCAGCTTCCCACGGACCACCGACAGCCCGGCGCGCTCCTTCAGGAGCCCGGCTCGGTGACGAAGTCGATCAGTTCCTCGACCCGTCCGAGCAGGGCCGGTTCCAGGTCGCGGAAGGAGCGCACCGAGCCGAGGATCCGCCGCCAGGCGGCGGGGGTGTCCACCGGCCAGCCCAGCCGGGCGCAGACGCCCTCCTTCCACGGCTCCCCGCGCGGCACCTGCGGCCAGGCCGGGATGCCGACCGAGGACGGCTTCACCGCCTGCCAGATGTCGACGAAGGGATGGCCGACCACCAGCACGTCGGGCCCGGCGGCCTCGGCGGCGATCCGGGACTCCTTGGAGCCCGGGACCAGGTGGTCCACCAGCACGCCCAGCCGCCGGCCGGGCCCGGGCCGGAACGCCGCCGAGATCGCCGGCAGGTCGTCCACGCCCTCCAGGTACTCCACGACCACGCCCTCGATGCGGAGGTCGTCGCCCCAGACCCGCTCGACCAGCTCGGCGTCGTGCCGTCCCTCGACGTAGATGCGGGAGGCGCGCGCGACCCGCGCGGGGGCGCCCGGCACGGCGACCGAGCCGGACGCGGTGGTGCGTGGCCCGGTGCGCGCGGGCGCGGAGGCGGCGGAGGGGCGTACGAGGGTCACCGTCGCGCCGTCGATGAGGAAGCCGCGCGGCTCCATCGGGAAGACCCGCAGCCTGCCGTGCCGGTCCTCCAGGGTGACGGTCGGGCCCTCGGCGGTCTTCTCCACCCGGACCACGGCCCCGCAGAATCCGGTGCCCGCCTCCTCCACGACCAGCCCCGCCTCGGCGGGCACCTCCGGCGCGGGCGCGGAGCGCTTCCACGGCGGGGTGAGGTCGACCCGGTCGTACCGCCCGCCCGAGCGGGGTTGCCGCGATGTCGCGCTCACAGGCCCGGCGCCCCCCAGACCGGGAACCAGCGGCCGAGGTCCTGCTCGATCCGCAGGTCGTCCGCGACCATCGCCTTGATCTGGAGTTCCAGCGCGTTGTCCCGGCGCTCGCCGCCGCCCTTCGCCGGGGCGAAGGGGTAGAACGAGCCGCGCTTGTAGAGGTAGACCAGCGCCAGCCGGCGGCCGTCCGGGTCGGTGAAGCCCACCAGGGAGCACAGCAGCTGCGGGCCGAAGCCGTTGTCCTGCAGCGCGGTGTTCACCGCGTGCAGGTCGTTGACCAGGGCCGGGAGGTCGTCCGGGCGGTGCCGGGAGAGCAGCCAGGTGTAGCCGTAGGAGTCGCGGCTGACCTCGACCGGGTGGTCGCCCTGGGCGACGTCCGCGTTGAGCAGCTCCTCGACGTCCTTGCGGACCTGGGCGAAGGCGCCGCCCTCGGCCGCCGCGAAGCAGACCGAGCCGAGCCCGGTGGGCGTGAAGCCGGCCGCCGCCTGGAGCGTGATCGCCGCCGAGGGCAGGCCGAAGAGCTGGTCGAGGTCCGGCTTGACCGGCTTGGTCCGGCCGAGCAGCGTGTCGAGGAAACCCATGGCGTCCGGTCAGCTCCTGCCGATCTGGGCGGAGATGCGGCCGAGCTGCTCCAGCCGCTTCTCCAGCGTCGGGTGGGTGGAGAGCAGGTTGCTCGCGGCCTCCCTGGCGGAGAAGGCCGGGGCGAAGTAGAAGGCGTTGAAGGGCTCCGCGGCGCGCAGGTCCCGGGTGGGGATCCGGGCCATCGAGCCGGTGACCTTGGTGAGCGCCGAGGCCAGCGCGGAGGGGCGGCCGGTGAGCAGCGCGGCCGAGCGGTCCGCGGAGAGCTCGCGGTAGCGGGAGAGGGCGCGGGTGAGCACGAAGCTGATCGCGTAGACCACGGCGGAGACCAGGATCACGACCAGCAGCACCATCCCGCCCTCGTCGTCGCGGTCGTCGCGCCGGTCGAAGCCGCCGAAGAAGCCCATCTGCAGGCCGATCCGGGTGAGGAATCCGGCCAGCACGCCGAGGAAACCGGCGATGGTCATCACCGCGACGTCCTTGTGCGCGACGTGGGAGAGCTCGTGAGCCAGCACGCCCTCCAGCTCCTCCGGCTCCAGCCGGCGCAGCAGGCCGGTGGTGGCGCAGACGATCGCGTTCTTCTGGTTGCGGCCGGTGGCGAAGGCGTTGGGGACGTCGGTGTCGGCGACGCAGACCCGGGGCTTGGGCATGTCGGCCAGGGCGCAGAGGCGGTCGACGGTGCCGTGCAGCTCCGGGTACTGCTGCGGGGTGACCTCGCGGGCGCCCATGCTGAACGCCGCGATCCTGTCGCTGAACCAGAACTGCATGACGAAGAGCACGCCGGCGATCACCACGACGATCGGCCAGGCGCCCCGGAGCACCACCACCAGGACGCCCACGAACACCACGTACAGCAGCCCGATGAGGAACATGGTGACCAGCATGCGGTTGGTCAGGCCGCGGTCCGGTGCGAATCGAGTCCTGCTCATGGTCCTTCTCCTGGTTCGGGGCGGGCGCCCTTCGGCCGTCCACCTCGGTTGACGTCCGAGAGCCCCCGGTCGTTCCTTCCAGCTGGTGGTTGGTCCTAGACTGGCGGGAACGGTACTGGCACTCAGCCTTCCAGAGTGCCAGCCGGAATGCCAGGAACGCGAGCGCCCGACCGCGAACGACGACCCGCGAGCGGCAGCCATCGACGCCTCGGGAGGTGAGTGCCCATGCTGGACGACCGCAAGCTGGCCGTCCTGCGTGCCATCGTCCAGGACTACGTCGGTACCGAGGAGCCGGTCGGCTCCAAGGCCCTGGTCGAGCGGCACAACCTGGGGGTATCCCCGGCCACCGTCCGCAACGACATGGCGGCGCTGGAGGAGGACGGCTACCTCATCCAGCCGCACACCAGCGCCGGCCGGGTGCCCACCGACAAGGGCTACCGGCTGTTCGTGGACCGGCTGGCGGAGGTCAAGCCGCTGACCGGGCCCGAGCGCCGGGCGATCCACCAGTTCCTGGACGCCGCGGTGGACCTCGACGACGTGGTGGCCCGCACGGTGCGGCTGCTCGCGCAGCTCACCCGGCAGGTCGCGGTGGTGCAGTACCCCTCGCTGAGCCGCTCCTCGGTGCGGCACGTCGAGCTGCTGGCGCTGGCGCCGGCCCGGCTGATGCTGGTGCTGATCACCGACACCGGGCGGGTGGAGCAGCGGCTGATCGACTCCCCGGTCCCGCTCGGCGAGACCGTGGTGGCCGACCTGCGGGCCCGGTTGAACAGCCGGGCGGCGGGGCATCGCTTCTCCGAGGTGCCGCGGCTGCTGATGGACCTGCCGGAGGCCTTCGAGCGCGAGGAGCGCCCGGCGGTCTCGGCGGTGCTGGCGACGCTGTACGAGACGCTGGCCGAGCAGACCGAGGAGCGGGTGATGATCGGCGGGGCGGCGAACCTCACCAGGTTCGCGCACGACTTCCCCCGGACCATCGCACCCGTGCTGGAGGCCCTGGAGGAGCAGGTCGTCCTGCTCAAGCTGCTGGGCGAGGGGATGTCCCCGGAGGTCTCGGTACGCATCGGACACGAGAACGCCTACGAGGGGCTGAATTCCACGTCCGTCGTCTCGGTGGGCTACGGTTCGGGCGACGAGACCGTCGCGAAACTGGGTGTGGTCGGACCCACCCGCATGGACTATCCGGGCACCATGGGCGCCGTGCGAGCGGTCGCTCGTTACGTCGGCCAGATCCTGGCTGCGTCCTAGCTGTTCGGCGTCCATTCGAGAACCCAAGCGGAGCATTGAGAAGTGGCCACGGACTACTACGCGGTACTCGGCGTCCGACGCGACGCCGGCCAGGACGAGATCAAGAAGGCGTTCCGCCGGCTGGCCCGTGAGCTGCACCCGGACGTGAACCCCGACCCGAAGACCCAGGAGCGGTTCAAGGAGATCAACGCCGCGTACGAGGTGCTCTCGGACCCGTCCAAGCGCCAGATGTACGACCTCGGCGGGGACCCGCTGAGCAGCAACGGCGGCGCGGCCGGCGGCTTCGGGCAGGGCGCGGGCTTCGGCTTCAGCGACATCATGGACGCCTTCTTCGGCGCCGCCGGGGGTTCTCGCGGCCCGCGCTCGCGCACCCGGCGCGGCCAGGACGCCATGATCCGGATCGACATCTCGCTGGAGGAGGCGGCCTTCGGCACGACCAAGGACATCCAGGTCGACACCGCGGTCATCTGCACCACCTGCAACGGCGAGGGGGCGGCGCCGGGCACCTCCGCGCAGACCTGCGACATGTGCCGCGGCCGCGGCGAGGTGTCGCAGGTCACCCGCTCCTTCCTGGGGCAGGTCATGACCTCGCGGCCGTGCCCGCAGTGCCAGGGCTTCGGCACGGTCGTGCCCAACCCCTGCCCGGAGTGCGCCGGCGACGGCCGGGTCCGCGCCCGGCGTACGCTGACCGTGAAGATCCCGGCGGGCGTCGACAACGGCACCCGGATCCAGCTGGCCGGCGAGGGCGAGGTCGGCCCCGGCGGCGGCCCGGCCGGCGACCTGTACGTCGAGGTCTCCGAGAACGCGCACCCGATCTTCCAGCGCCGCGGCGACGACCTGCACTGCACGGTCACCCTGCCGATGACCGCCGCCGCGCTCGGCACCAAGGTCCCGCTGGAGACCCTGGACGGGCTGGAGGAGGTCGACATCCGGCCCGGTACCCAGTCCGGCCAGTCGATCCCGCTGCACAACCGCGGCATCACGCATCTGCGCGGCGGCGGGCGCGGCGACCTCATAGTGCACGTCGAGGTCCAGACGCCGAACAAGCTGGACGCCGAGCAGGAGGAGCTGCTGCGGCGGCTCGCCAAGCTGCGCGGCGAGGAGCGCCCCTCGGGGCACTTCGCGCCGGGGCAGCAGGGGCTGTTCTCGCGGCTCAAGGACGCCTTCAACGGGCGGTGACCCGGCCGCGTCCGGCCGGGTGGTACACGTACGCACAGGAGCATCGCCATGACCGCACCGGTCTTCGTCGTCCCGTCCGAGGCGCTGGCGGGCGCGCGGCCGGGGGCGGTCGTCCGCCTGCAGGGCCCGGAGGGGCGGCACGCCGTCTCGGTCAAGCGCCTCGCCCCCGGCGAGGCGGTGGTCCTGACGGACGGTCAGGGCCTGGGCGTGGCCGGGACGGTGGCCGCGGTCGAGGGCAAGGACGTGCTCGACACCGAGGTCGCCGAGGTGCTGACCGTGCCCGGGCCCTCCCCGCGGATCACCGTGGTGCAGGCGCTGCCCAAGGGCGACCGCGGGGAGCTCGCGGTGGAGACCATGACCGAGGTCGGCGTCGACGCGGTGGTGCCCTGGGCCGCCGCGCGCTGCATCACCCAGTGGCGCGGCGACCGCGGGGCCAAGGCGCTGGAGAAGTGGCGGGCCACCGCGCGTGAGGCCGGCAAGCAGTCCCGGCGGCTTCGCTTCCCCGAGGTGGCCGAGATGATGACGACCCGTCAGGTCTGCGTGCTGGTACGGGAGTCGGCGTTCGCGGCGGTGCTGCACGAGGAGGGCGCCGAGCCGCTGGCCGGCGCGGCGCTGCCGGCCGAGGGGTCGATCGTGCTGATCGTCGGCCCGGAGGGCGGGGTCGCGCCGGAGGAACTGGCGGCCTTCGCCGAGGCGGGCGCCAAGCCGTACCGGTTGGGGCCGTCCGTGCTGCGCACCTCCACCGCCGGGGTGGCGGCGGGGGCGCTGCTGATGGGGCGCACCGGGCGCTGGGGGTGAGCGGTTCCGCTCCGGCGCGCGCCCGGCGCGGCGCGGCGCGTGCTCAGGAGGCGCCGGAGGCCTTGAGCGCCGCCGTCACCTTGGTGAGCGCGTCGTCGGCCGCCGTGGCGCTGTTGGCGGCGTCCGGGTGGGTGCCGTCGGTGTGGTCGACCACCGCGAACAAGGCGTAGCGGCCCCACGTCCCGTGGCCGGCCGCCGGGCAGCCGGCGGTGCAGAACGCGCTGACCGCGCTGCCCCGGACGTACGGCAGAAGGGTCGAACCCGGGCCGCTCGCCGCGGAGTTGGCGGCGGCCGCGTCCGGCATCACGGCGACGCCGACGCCGATCGCCCGCACCCCGGAGGTGTAGGTGGCCAGCAGCAGGCCGGTGCAGCCGTTGCGGGAGAGCGCGTCGCCGAACGCGCCCGGCGTCTGCTGAGCGCAGTCGGTCACCGTGCCGGCGGCGACCCGGGTGTAGGTGAAGGAGCCGATCCGCAGCGTCGCCGGGAAGAGCGCCTGCGGGTCGGGGGCGGTGCTCGCGTCCGTCGCCGCGTTCGCGGAGCCCGCCGCAGAGCCCGCCGCCGCGCCGGAGCCGGATGCCTTGGCGGAGCCGCTCGTGCCCGTGGCACGGGCCGGGGCGCCGCCTTCCGGCTGCTGACCGGCGGCGGCCTGGGCCGGCAGGCTGGGCAGCGCGATCCCGGCCGGCATCCTCGGGGTCAGGTGGGGTGCGGCCAGCCCGATGCCGCCGCCCAGGACGGCGGTGCCGACGGCGGCCAGGGTCGCGGTCGCGGTGCGCCGACGGGACGCGGCGCGGCGCTCCGCGCCGGCTTCGTCCGGATCCGGCGGGAGCTCGGGTTCGCGGCGGTAGTACGGAGGTTGGCGCAGGTCCGGCCCGGATCCGTACGGCCGCCTCCCGGTGGGCCCCCAGGCGCTCCCGTGGTCGCTCAACTCCCGTCCTCCCCGTCCGTCCCGTCTCACGCGACGCGGACCAGGCTAGAGCACGCGCACCCCGCCCGGGCCGGAGTGTCATGAACGCGGACCGGCGAACGGTCGGCAGGCGACCGGTGACGGCCGGTGACGATCGTCGATCGGCGCAAAAGGGGTGGGGGCGTCGAGCCCCCGTGGTTATCGTGGCGGCCGTGACCGGATACCTGCGCCATCCCGATGTGCACGGCGGCAGCGCCATCGGCCCCGCCGTCACCTTCACCGCAGAGGACGACGTCTGGCTCGCGCCCCTCGAGGGCGGCCGGGCCTGGAGGATCAGCGCGGACCGGGTGCCCGTACGCGGCGCCCGCTTCTCCCCGGACGGCCGCCACGTCGCCTGGACCTCCACACGTGACGGCGCGCCTGAGGTGCACGTCGCGCCGGTCGAGGGCGGCCCCTCGCGGCGGCTGACCCACTGGGGGAGCCAGAAGACGCTCGTCCTCGGCTGGACGCCCGGCGGGGAGGTGCTGGCGATCACCACCGGTGGGCAGGCCACCCTCCGCCGCACCTGGGCCTTCGCCGTCCCGCTCGACGGAGGCGAGCCGCGCCGGCTGCCCTACGGCCCTGTCGGCGGTCTCGCCTGGGAGCCGGGCGGGCACGCCGGCGGCGAGCACGGCGGCGGACGGGTGCTGCTGCTCTCCGCGACGATGGGCCGGGAGGCCGCCCACTGGAAGCGCTACCGGGGCGGCACCGCCGGCCGGCTGTGGCTCGGCCCAGCTGACGCGGACGGCGAATTCACGCGCGTCCACCAGGAGTTGAACGGCAATCCGGAGTGCCCGTTGTGGGTGGGGGAGCGGATCGCCTTCCTCTCCGACCACGAGGGCACGGGCCGGCTCTACTCCTCGCTGCCCGACGGGAGCGACCTGCGGGTCCACTCGGCCGGCGGCGCGGACGCCTTCTACGCCCGGCACGCCTCCACCGACGGTCAGCGGGTGGTGTGGCAGGCCGCGGGCGAGCTGTGGCTGCTCGACGACCTCGCGGCCGGCACCCGGCCCCGGCGGCTGCCGGTGGCGCTGGGCGGGCCCGCCACCGGGCGGCAGCCCCGACCGGTGGAGGCCGGACACCACCTGGACTCCTTCTCGCCCGACGCGGACGGCTGCGGCAGCGCGGTCGTGGTGCGCGGAACCGTGCACTGGCTTCCCCACCGCGACGGACCGGCACGGGCGTTGGACGCGCGGCGGGGCGTGCGCGGCCGACTCGCGCGGGTGGTGCCGGAGTCGGCGCCGCCCGAGCCGAAGGAGGACGCCGGCGGCGGGAGTTCGGCTCCCGACCGGACGGCACGGCACGACGGCCAGCGCGCGCTGTGGGTGACCGACGTGCGGGGCGACGACGCCCTCGCCCTCGCCTCCCCGGGCGACACCGAGCCCGCGCGGCTGCTCGCCGCCGGGGAGTTGGGCCGGGTACTGGACCTCGCGGTCTCCCCTGACGGCCGGCGGGCGGCGGTGGCCTCGCACGACGGGCGGCTGCTGCTGGTCGAGTTGGGCTCCGGCGCGGTACGCGAGGTGACCCGCAGCACCGAAGGCGACGTCGACGGGCTGGTGTTCTCGCCCGACGCGCGCTGGCTCGCCTGGTCCCACCCCGGCCCCGAGCCGCTGCGGCAGATCAAGCTGGCCCGGCTGGCGGAGGACGACGGCGATGAGGGGCCCGGAGCCGAGGAGGTCGTCGAGGCGACGCCGCTGCGCTTCCGCGACTACTCGCCGGCCTTCACCGCGGACGGCGCCTGCCTGGCCTTCCTCTCGGTGCGGAACTTCGACCCCGTCTACGACGTGCACGCCTTCGACCTGTCCTTCCCGGCGGGGTGCCGTCCGTACCTGATCACGCTCGCCGACACCACGCCCTCGCCGTTCGGCCCGCGCCTGAGCGGGCGCGGCTTCGGCGCGGACGCCAAGGGGCCGGGCACGGCAGGGAGTTCCGGCGGCGGTGGCCCCGAGGCCGACTCTGCCGCGGCGCCGACCCGGGTCGACGTGGCGGGCCTGGCCGACCGGATCGTGCCGTTCCCGGTCGCCGGCGGCCGCTTCGGCGAACTCCGCGCCGCCAAGGGCGGAGTGCTCTGGACGCGGGTCCCGCTGACCGGCGAACTCGGCGACGACCTCGCCGACGTGGACGGCGAGGCGCCGCGCCCGGTCCTGGAGCGCTACGACCTCGGCGCCCGCGAGGACGAGGAACTCGTCGACGGGTTGGACGAGTTCGCGGTGAGCGCGGACGGCGGCCGGATCGTGGTGCGGGACGGCAGCCGGCTGCGCGTGCTGCCCGCCGACCGCAAGGCCGACCGCGGCTCCGGGAACGGTTCCGGTTCCGGCTCCGACGACGTCGACGTGGACCTCGACCGGATCCGGGTCACCGTGGACCCCGCCGCCGAGTGGCGGCAGATGTTCGACGAGAACGGCCGCCTGATGCGCGACAACTTCTGGCGGGCGGACCTCGACGGCGTCGACTGGCAGGCCCAACTCGACCGCTACCGCCCGCTGGTGGATCGCGCCGGCAGCCACGACGACCTGGTCGACGTGCTGTGGGAGGTGGTCGGCGAACTCGGCACCTCGCACGCCTACGTGCAGCCCGTCGGCCCCGGCGTCAGCGCCGCGCGCAGGCAGGGCCTGCTCGGCGCGGACCTGGTGCGCGACACCGCATCCCCGGACGGCCCCGCCCTCTGGCGGGTCGCGCGGATCCTGCCCGGCGAGTCCTCCGACCCGCGGGCCCGCTCGCCGCTGGCGGCGCCGGGCGCGGCGGTGCGGGTCGGCGACGCGATCCTGGCGGTCAACGGCCGCCCGGTGGACCCGGTCACCGGTCCGCTGCCGCTGCTGGCCGGCACCGCCGGGCAGCCGGTCGCGCTGACCGTCCAGGGCCGGGACGGCGGGGCGCCGCGCGAGACGGTGGTCGTGCCGCTCGGAGACGAGGAGCCGCTGCGCTACCACGACTGGGTGGCCGGGCGCCGGGCCGCCGTGCACGAGCTCTCCGGGGGCCGCCTGGGCTACCTACACGTGCCGGACATGATGAGCCCCGGCTGGGCGCAGCTCCACCGCGACCTGCGGGTGGAGATGGCCCGCGAGGGAGTGATCGTGGACGTCCGGGAGAACCGCGGCGGGCATCTCTCCCAGCTGGTGGTGGAGAAGCTCAACCGCCGGGTGATCGGCTGGGACGTGGTCCGCGACCGGGAGAGCGCCGAGCGGTATCCGGCGGACGCGCCGCGCGGGCCGGTGGTGGCGCTGGCCAACGAGTTCTCGGGCTCCGACGGCGACATCGTCAACGCGGCGATCCAGGCGCTCGGCATCGGCCCGGTGGTCGGCACGCGCACCTGGGGCGGCGTCATCGGCATCGACGGCCGCTACCAGCTGGTCGACGGCACCGGCGTCACCCAGCCGAAGTACAGCTTCTGGCTGGAGGGCCGTGGCTGGGGCGTGGAGAACCACGGCGTGGACCCGGACGTCGAGGTCGTGACCGCCCCGCACCACTGGGCTCGCGGTGAGGACCCGCAGCTGGCCGAGGGCGTCCGCATCGCGCTCGCCGCGCTGGCCGAGCGTCCGGCGGCCACCCGCCCGCCCCTGCCCCCGCCGGGCACCACCCGCGGCTGAGCGGCGGGTGAGCCGCGGGTGAGCCGCGGCAACCCAGCCGCCCGCCGCGCCCCCGTGCTGGTTGAGCGGGCGCCAGCCGCCGCCGCGCCCCCGCGCCCCCGGGCGTCCCCTCCGTGCGCCAGGGCGGCGGGTCGGACCGGCGCGCCGGGCGCTTGGGGGCGTCCCGGCCGTCCGACGCGTCCTGGGGGTCCCGCGAGTCGCGCGGCGGGTGGGGGCGCCCACCCGGCCTCGCCGGGGCGCGGCGCGGGGGCGGCAGGCGCGGCGGGCGCGACTACCGGCACTCGCCCGCGTGCGCGTGCGGTCCGCCGGTCATCCCGGACGCCGCGCCGCACACCCCGGGACTCGCCCGCGGTCCGCAGCGATCGCGTCGCCGGCGCTCATTCCGGGCCGGGGTGGCGTCGCCGGCGTCTCCGGGCGGGCAGCCGACCACTGACGTTCGGTGGCACTGTCCAGGGGCGCGGGTAACTGCGCGACCGGCCCGCTGCGGCCCGCAGCCGCCGCAGCCGCCTGTCAGCGGTCCGCCGAAGCCCCGTGGGCGAAAGGCGTGTGCCGAACGGTGGCACGCGTCCGGGTCCGCCGTGGACGCCCGGGGCGTCGGGCGCCCCGGGGTGGCGGCGCGTCAGGCTCGGGGCGGCGCTGGCTACGATGCAGCTACGACCGAGTGCGAACGTGTCGGTGACCTGAGAGGCGAGGAGGATCCGTGGCGGGCGAGCCGCAGGCGGACTGCCTGTTCTGCAAGATCGTGGCGGGCGAGATCCCGGCGACCGTGGTCCGCGAGACCGCGACCACCCTGGCCTTCCGGGACATCAACCCGCAGGCCCCCACGCACGTCCTGGTGGTCCCCAAGGCCCACTACCCGGACGCCGTGACCGCCGCCGGGGCCGACCCGGCGCTCGTCGGCGAGGTCATCGCCGAGGCGGGCCGCGTCGCCGCGGACGAGAAGGTGGACGAGAGCGGCTACCGCCTCATCTTCAACACCGGCGCCGGCGCGGGCCAGACCGTCTTCCATGCCCACGTCCACGTCCTCGGCGGCGGCGACCGCCTGCACGAGAAGCTGATCTGACGGAGGCTCAGGTAACTGCGCGGGGGCGGGGCGCGCACGACGGCGCCCCGCCCCCGCGGCGTTCGGTCACTGCGTGGAGACAGGCTCCAGCTTCTCCAACTGGCTGAGCGCGTAAGCCGCGAGAGCGCGCCCGGCGGCGGTGGAGTGCGCGTCCGGCTTCTTGCCCGCGCCCGCCTCCGGGCCGGCGTCGGCGATGTACAGGAAGCGGCCGTAGACACCGTGCGTCACCGCGCAGGAGCCCTTCGCGGTGCAGAACGAGGCCACCTTCCCGCTGTACAGCGGGACGACCTGGCCGACGTACGAGGCCGCGGCGGCGGAGGCGTCGGCGCGGCTGTGGAACACGGCGATGCCGACCGTCACCGCGTGCCCGCCGGAGACGTAGGTGGCGCGGAGCATGTCGGCGCAGATGTGCTTCGTCAGCACGGCGCCCAGCCCGCCCATGGTGTAGCGCCAGCAGGGGGTCCCGTCCTTGGTGAGGGCACGGGTGTAGGTGGCGCCGTCCGCCTGGAGCGAGGGGGCGGAGAACACCTGCGTGGCCGTGTACACCGGCTGCGTGAAGTGCGACGCCGAGGGCGAGGCGGACGCCGACGGGCCGCTCGAGGCCGAAGTGCCGCCAGGGGCCGACGCAGGCGCCGAGGCGGAGGCCGAACCCGCTGCCGTGGGGGTGCCCTTGCTTCCGCCGGAGAGCGTCAGCCCGGCGACGGCCAGTCCGCCGATCACCACCAGCGCCCCGACCCCGCCGCCTATCCGCAGCAACCGCCGCTTGCGGCGCGAGCGTTCCGCGAAGTCGTCCGCAAGCCGCTCCCAGTCGGGTTCCCCGGGCCGGGCTGCGGGGAAGCCCGAAGCCGGGATCGGCGAGGTGGGCCCGGCCGGCGGCTGCGTGGGCGGATAGCCGTAGCCGACGCCGGCTGCCTGCTGCGGGGGGTACCCGTACCCCGGCCCGCCCGGCCCGCCCGGCCCGCCCGGTCCGAACGCGCCGGCGGGGCCGGCCGGCGGGACCGCGCCAGGGGCCGCACCCGGGGCGGCTGCCTGCAGGGGCGTGACGGGCGGGACCGCGCCCTGTGGTGGTGCCGGGGGTTGCACCGCAGGCGGCACGTCCTGTGGGGTCGACGACCACGGGACCCTGGGGTCCTGCTGTCCCTGCCCGGCGTCAGCCATCGGCCTCATCCTCCCTCTGCACGATCTGATCCTCCGTCAGTCCGCGTCTGCGGGCGTGGTGAACGTCCTGGGGTCGGCGGGTGGAGGTCGCTCAACTGTATCCGCATCGCGCGCGTGACTCGGCGGATCATCCCAGAACGGCCGTACGCATCGCCCACGACTCCCACCCCGTTCGGTCACCGAGTGATAACGAATTCGTGAGCGAATGGCGGTCGTGCATGTCGTGGGGTGAATTGTGTGATTTGTGTTCAGCTGGACTCTCTAGGATCGCTTTTCGCAGCGGTCCTGTCGGTCCTCCTCCGCCCCTTTGACCCGGGCCGCACGCACGCAGGCGCGCTCGACCCGCGCCTCCCCGCTCGGACCGCGAACGGACAGAACAGTCATGCTGGCGTTTCTGCTGGAGCTCCGCGAGGGCTTGCTCACCGGTGTGGTGTACCCCTTCGCCGTCTTCATGGCTCTGGTCTGGCTGCTCTGGATCGTCAAGGTGGTGCTGGCCCGCCGCTACCGCCCGTGGACCGAGCCCTACGAGACCACCACCTCGGTGATCATCCCGGTGGTGGACGAGCCCGCCGACCTCTTCCGCGACGTGCTGGACCGGATCGTGGCCCAGCGGCCCACCGAGATCGCCGTGGTCATCAACGGCCCGCGCAACCCGGTCCTGGAGGAGGTCTGCGACGAGCGCGGCGTGTGGTGGACCTGGACTCCCGTACCGGGCAAGCGCAATGCGCTGAAGGTCGGTCTGGAGGCGACCAGCGGCGAGATCGCCGTACTGGTCGACTCCGACACCGTGTGGACCCCGAGCACGCTCTCCGAGTTGGTGAAACCCTTCCGCGATCCGCGCGTCGGTGGGGTGACGACCCGTCAGCGGATTCTCCGGCCGGCCCGGGTGGTGCTCACGCGCTGGGCGGACTGGCTGGAGAGCGTCCGCTGCAAGTACTCGATGCCGGCGATGAGCGTGGTCGGCACGGTCGGCTGTCTCCCCGGCCGGACCATCGCGTTCCGCCGGCAGATCCTGCTGGACTGCCTGCACGACTTCCTCACCGAGAAGTTCCTCGGCGTCTTCCTCGAGGTCAGCGACGACCGGACGTTGACCAACTACACCCTCAAGGCCGGCTACCGCACGGTGTACCAGTCGACCTCGCTGGTCTACACGGACGCGCCGGTCCGGATCGGCAAGCTGGTCAAGCAGCAGTACCGCTGGGCGCGCGGCTCGCAGTACAACACCCTGCGGATGCTGCCCTGGATGCTGCGCAACACCCGCCTGCTCGCCCTGCTCTACGTCTCGGACGTGCTCGTGCCGTTCGTCCTGCTGGGCACCTTCGCCGCGTGGATCGGCGCGGCCTGGCGGCACCTCCGGCCCGGGGTGTACCAGGACATGCCGTTGCCGAGCGGTGACCCGGCGCGGTCGTTGACGCTGCTGGTGTGCCTGTCCGCGGTGATGTCGCTGGTGTCGATCGCGGTGCGGTTCGGCCGGCACTTCGCCTACCGTCCGCAGGACATCCTCTTCCTGCCGGCGTTCATGCTGATCAACACCGTGGTGCTGCTGCCGGTCCGGCTTATCGGCTTCTTCCGCTGCGCGCACAACGCGAGTTGGGGGACGCGCGCGGACTCGTTCGCCGGCGAGCGCGCCCGCAGCCCGCAGGTCCTGATCCCGTATCTGATCGGAGGGGCCATGCTGGCCGGGTCGGTGGCCATGAGCCTGTATGGCTAGCGGCGGGCGGCGCGCGGCCCGGCGGAACGGGGAGAGGTGGGACGCGACCGGCCGGCGGCTGCACTGGTGGAACCGTGGCAGCGGCATCCGGCTGCGGATCTGGATGCTGGTGCACAGCCTGGTGCTGGTCGCCCTGTGCGGCGGGGTGTACGGGGCCGTGGTCTCCAACTCCCGTGGCCCGGCCTACCGAGGGCTGGGCGTCCCCGCGCAGTCGCCCGGCCTTATCGGCCGGCTGGTCGGTTCTTCGGGCCCGTCCGGGCTCGCGCGCCCCACCAAGCAGCAGATCATGGAGCCGGACGGGCTGTACTTCGGGACGACCACACGCCAGGCACCGTTCAGCGCCTCGGAGGTGGACCGGGTGGCCGCGCTGGACGGCGGGGTGCGCCCCACGATGACGCAGTACTTCGGCACCTGGAGCAAGCCCTTCGACCGGAAGGCGGTCGCCGACGCCTACGCGCACGGCACCTTCCCGGTCCTGACCTGGGAGCCGTGGGACGACGGCGACCAGAACGTCGCCAACGCCGCGCACGGCACGATCCCGGCCGGCAACATCGACAAGCCCGACTACCGTCTCTCGGACATCATCGACGGCCGGTACGACGCCTACATCACCGCCTACGCGAAGGCGGTCGCCGCCGACGGCTGGCCGATCGGCATGCGCTTCGCCCACGAGATGAACGGCGTCTGGTACTCGTGGGCCGAGAAGGTCAACGGCAACAAGCCGGGCCAGTACGTCCTCGCGTGGCGGCACGTGCACGACCTGTTCGTGAAGGCCGGTGCCACGAACGTGATCTGGATCTGGAGTCCCAACATCATCCGCCCCGTCCCGCACACGGCCCTGAAGCCGCTCTACCCGGGGGACGACTACGTCGACTGGATCGGGCTGACGGGATACAAGTCGCTGACCGAGTCCACGCCGCAGCAGACCTTCGGGCCGACGCTCGACGAGATCAGCTCCTTCACGGACAAGCCGGTGCTGATCACCGAGACCGGTGCGGAGCCGGCAGCGAACAAGGCGTCGTGGATCGCCGCCTTCTTCCCGTGGATGCGCTCCGACCCGAACATCATCGGCTTCATCTGGACGCAGGAGGACCAGCAGGACGGCGTCAACGGCGACTGGCGGTTCTCCACCGACGACGCCTCGCGGCAGGCCTTCTCGCGCGGCCTCGGCACGCTCCGGCTCGCGGATGGGCTCTCCGGCACGGCGAAGACCACCGCGCGGCCCTCGCCGGGCGGTTCGCCTCCCTCCTCGAGCGGGCCGCCGTCGCCCGGAACCGGCGGGACGGCCGTGGCGGGCGGGCGCGCGAGTGCGGGCGCGGGGAGGGTGTCGTGAGCACCCAGCCCCCCGCGCCGCCGCCCCCGCAGGCGCCGGCAGGAGGCCAGGATCCCCGGCCGACCCTGCCGCTGGCGATCGTGCGTGTGCCCGCCCCGGCCGGGCCGTCGGCCGCGCCCCCGGCCGCCGTCGCCGGGTCGGGCTCGGCCGTCGTGTCCGCGCCCGCCCCGCGGCGCGCCGCCGCGCCCACGCCCGCGGCGCCCGCCCCGCGGCAGCCCGGTGACGGCAGCGCAGCGGCCACGAGTGGCGAGCCGGCCGTCGCCGCGGCCGCCTTGGACGTCCCGCGCTCCCTGGGCAGGCGCGTCCTGGCGGCCTGCGGAGTCTTCCTGCCGCCCGCGCTGGTCACGCTGGCTGCCGGAGGATGGCAACTGACGCACCGCCAGGTATGGCAGGACGAGTCGGCCACCTGGTGGGCCGCCACGTTGCCTTGGAACGATCTCCTCCGCCTGGTCGGCCACACCGACGTCCTGCTGCTGCCCTACTACGCCCTGATGCACCTGTGGGTGGCCGCGGCCGGCACCTCCGCGGGGGCGCTGCGGCTGCCCTCGCTGGCGGCCATGGCCGTCGCGGCGGGGGCGCTGGCCCTGCTCGGCCGCCGTCTGCTGGACGCCAGGGCAGGGGTCGTGGCCGGACTGCTGTTCGCGCTGCTCCCTGCCACCTCCCGGTACGCCCAGGAGGCCGGGCCGTATGCCTTCGCCGTGCTCGCCGCCGTGCTCTCCACGCTCGTGCTGCTGCGCGCGCTGGAGGACCCGGAGAACGACCGCTGGTGGCCCTACGCCCTGGCGCTGCCGTTCACCGGGCTGTTCCAGGCGATGGGCCTCCTGGTACTGACGGCCCACCTGGCGCTGGTGCTGGCCAGGGACCGGGGCCGGATCGGCGCCTGGCTCTCTGTCTCCCTGGTGGGAGTCGCCCCGGCACTGCCCCTGGTCGTGCTCGGGCAGGCGGAACCGCTCAGCGACGCCGCGACCGGCGGTTCCTCCTGGACGGTGGCCCGCTACCTCCCGGGGCTGCTCGCCTCCACGGACGGCGCGGTGGCGGTGATGGCGGTCGCCTTCCTGGGGCTGCTCTTCACCCGCCGGCAGGCCGGAGCCCTGCTGTGCTGGGCACTGGTCCCACCGCTGCTGATCAGCGGGGCGAACGCGGTCGTGCCCGGCTCGCCGCTCCCGATGGTGCCGGGCTTCCTGCTGTTCACGCTGCCCGCCTGGGCCTTGCTGGCGGCCTCCGGGCTGTGCGCCGCAACGGACGCGGCCGGCCGGGCGACCCGGTGGGCGGTCCGGCGTCCGGCTCCGGAGACGGGCAGGCGCCCTCCCCTGTGGCCGGCGCTGGCCGTGGGTACGGCGGGAGCCCTCGCGCTCGGCTGGTACACCCTGCCCGACGCGCGCGCGGCGCGGGCCAACCCGGCCGCCGGGCAGCCGGACTTCGCGGCCGCCGCGCGTTGGGTGGAGTCGGCGCAGCAACCCGGCGACGCCCTCGCCTTCGGCGGCACGGCGGGCGCGCCGGACCGCACCTTCGCCTACATGTTGCGCAAGGACTCCGGGCGCCCGCGTGACGCCTTCCTGCGGGTCACCCCTCAGCAGGACGGCACCTACACCGGGGAGCCCTGCGTGGACGCCGCGGTGTGCGCGGCGAAGGTGCGACGGGTCTGGCTGGTGACCACGCAGACCACGGCCTCCTTCTACGCCGGGCTGCCGTCGAACGAGGCGACGGTGTTCAAGAAGACCTACCAGGTGGCCGGCGAACGGCGCTTCACCGGCTCTCTTCGGGTCGTCCTGCTGCAGCGCCGCCACTGAACTGAAAGGTGCCCGTCGGCCCTCAGCCCGGCGTGGGGGTGGAGGGCGGGCGCCAAACCGGCCACGGACGGCGGGGGAGCGCCTGCAGCCCGGCGCGGAACGCGCTTTCGGTGGCCGGGTCGACGGTGAAGCGGTAGTCGTGCTTCCCGCCCTCGGCGACGCTGTGCTCGAACCAGACGAAGCCGATCACCCGCGGCCGGTGCTGCTTGAGCCAGGTGAACAACGACGCGGTCCACGGCGCCTGTTCGGCACCCGGCTCGGCGCCGGTCTCCGCGATCAGCAGCGGCTTGCGGGTGAACGCGGTGATCTGGCCCACGGATTGGTCGAGGACCTCGCCGGCGGTGCTCTCGCCCAGCCCGTAGGCGTCCAGGCCGACCCAGTCGACGTATGCGTCACCCGGATAGAAGTCGGCGAGCGGCTCGCGGGCGGTTCCGCGCAGCACGTTCGGGCTCCACAGCCAGATCACGTTGGTGGCGCCGACATTGGCGAAGAGGTCGTGCACGTGCCGCCAGGCCGTGACGAAACCGGCGGCGGTGTTGCCGCCGTTCGCCTCCGTCCACGGGTACCAGTTGCTGTTCATCTCCTGCGCGAACCGCAGCACCACGGGGAACCGCTCGTCCCTCAAGGCCGCCGCGAAGCGGGTGATGTAGGCGTCGAAGTCGCCGTCCGCGATCCGGGCGAGCGTGTAGTCCCGCTGGTCGACGGCATGCGAGCCGCCCGAGGGCTCCCAGGTCAGCAGGGGGATCGCGCCCTGCAGCCAACTCTCGTCCACCTGCGCGGGGTTGAACTCCTGCGTCCAGTTGGCGAAGTACTCCAGGACCGTCGGGTGCGCCCCGGCCGCCTCGGTGACCTGCTCGGTCTCCTGCGGGCGGGGGGTGCCCAGGGTGCTCACCCCGAAGTAGTCGCCCGAGGGCCGCAGCAGGTCCGAGGCCTTGGGCGGAACAACGCTCCTCGGCATGGAGGGGCTCCCGGCGCTCGGGCTCGGGCTCGGCGCGGCGCTCGCGTTTGCCGCGCCGGACGTCAACTCGCCGACCCGCGGCGGGAGTTCGTCCGCACTGCCGGTGCCCCCACAGGCCGTCCCGGCCAGCAGGACCAGGACCAGTCCGCATGCGGCGGCGGCTCCGCGCAGCACGCGCGGCCGCACCCGGGGCCGACGGGGCCGGTGCGGCGATGCCGACGGCAGGGGCACGACTCCTCCTCGGACTTCTACCCGGTGCCCGCAGTCTAGTCACGATCGCCGCGCGCTCGATGCGCGGGCCCCGACGCGGCGCTGACCACGAGTCAGGAGATCGCGGCGGCGAACCCGGGGCCGGGCGCGGGCCGTTGACCGGGGTGGAGGTCCCTGGGAGATTCGGTGCGGGCGCCGGTGGACGGCGTCGGGCGACACCGCGGAAGTCCGCGCGGCCGTAGAGGAGTTGACGATGAGCGGTCCCGACTATCCCGTTTCCCCGCATCCCCGTCCGGTGCACGAGGCGGAGCGGGCCGCGATGCTGGCCGATCCGGGGTTCGGGCGGTACTTCACCGACCACATGGCCTCGGCGGTGTGGACGCCCGACGCGGGCTGGCACGACCGCAAGGTCGGCCCGCTGGAGCCGTTCTCGCTGCACCCGAGCGCCGCGGTGCTGCACTACGCGCAGGAGATCTTCGAGGGGCTCAAGGCCTACCGCCACGCCGACGGCAGCGTCTGGCTGTTCCGTCCCGAAGCCAACGCGCGCCGCTTCGCGCGCTCCGCGCGGCGGCTGGCCCTGCCCGAGCTGCCCGAGGAGGACTTCCTCGCGAGCGTGACGGCGCTGGTCCGCGCGGACCGGGAGTGGGTGCCGGCGTCCGGCGGCGAGCAGAGCCTCTATCTGCGGCCGTTCATGTTCGGCGCGGAGGCGTTCCTCGGCGTCCGCCCGGCGGAGCGGGTGGTCTACTCGGTGATCGCGAGCCCGGCCGGGCCGTACTTCGCCCACGGGGTCGAGGGCGTCACGCTCTGGGTCAGCAGCGAGTACACCCGGGCGGGGAAGGGCGGGACAGGCGCCGCCAAGTGCGGCGGCAACTACGCGGCGGGCCTCGCGGCGCAGCTGGAGGCCCGCAAGCACGGCTGCGACCAGGTGATGTACCTGGACGACGCCGGTGGCGAGGGGAACCTGGAGGAGTCGGGGACGATGAACCTGTGCCTGGTCACCTCGGCGGGCGAACTGGTGACCCCGGCGTTGGGCACGATCCTGGAGGGCGTCACCCGGGACACGATCCTCGCGCTCGCCGGGGACCACGGCCTGACGCCGGTGGAGCGTGCGGTCACCTTGGACGAACTCCGCACCGGCGCCGCCGCCGGCACCGTCACGGAGGTGTTCGCGGCCGGCACCGCCGCCGTGGTCACGCCGATCGTCGGCTTCAAGGGCGAGGGCTACGCGTTCACCGTGGGCGACGGCACGCCCGGCAAGCGGACCCTGGCGATCCGCGCCCAGGTGCTGGACATCCAGTACGGCCGCGCCGAGGACCGGCACGGCTGGATGCGGCGCGTGCTCTGAGCGCGCGCCCGGCGGCCGCCGCCCGGCAGCCGGTGATCCAGCGCCCGGCGCCCGCCGCCCGCCGCCCGCCGCCCGCCGCCCGGCGCCCGCCGCCCGCCGCCCGGCGCCCGCCGCCCGCCGCCCGGTGCCCGGCGCCCGCCGCCCGGTGCCCGGCGCCCGCCGCCCGGTGCCCGGCGCCCGCTGCCCGCCGCGCGGTGCCCGGCGGCCGGTGATCCAGCGCCCGGCGGTCCGCCGCCCGGCGCCGCGCCCAGGGCCCAGGGCCCAGGGCCCAGGGCCCAGGGCCCAGGGCCCAGGCCCAGGGCCCGCCGCCCGGCGCCCTGCGGGCCGGCGGCCGATTCTGAGCTGCCGTCACCTGCGCGGATACCGTAGGTTGCGGGATGCGGCCGCGCCCGTGGCTCGCGAGTGGCGGCGCGGCCGGGCGGCCCGTGTCCAGGGAATCGGTGTCCAGGGAAGAGGCCGGGGAGCGGGAATGTCGCAGCGCGAGCTGGTGGTCCTCGGCACGGCGAGCCAGGTGCCGACCCGGCACCGCAACCACAACGGCTACCTGCTGCGCTGGGACGGCGAGGGGCTGCTGTTCGACCCGGGCGAGGGCACCCAGCGGCAGATGCTGCACGCCGGGGTCAGCGCGAGCACCGTCACCCGGGTGCTGGTCTCGCACTTCCACGGCGACCACTGCCTGGGCCTGCCCGGCGTCCTGCAGCGGATCAGTCTGGACCGCTCGCCGCACCGGCCGGCGGTGTACTTCCCGGCCTCCGGCGAGGAGTACTTCGCGCGCCTGCGCGGCGCGAGCGCCTTCCACGAGACGGTGCCGCCGGTCCCGATGCCGGTCGCGGGGGAGGGCGGCCCGCTGGAGGCCGCCGGCGCGCCGTTCGGCCTGCGCGCCGCCCGGCTGTCACACCCGGTGGAGGCGTACGGCTTCCGGCTGGACGAGCCGGACGGCTGCCGGCTGCTGCCGGAGCGGCTGGCCGCGGCGGGGGTGCGCGGGCCGGACGTGGGACGGCTGACCAAGGAGGGCGCCCTCGCCGCTCCGGACGGGCGCACGGTCACCCTGGAGCAGGTCAGCGTCCCCCGGCCGGGCCAGAGCTTCGCCTTCGTCATGGACACCCGGCTGTGCGAGGGCGCCTACGCGCTGGCCGAGGGCGTGGACATGCTGGTGATCGAGGCGACCTTCCGCGAGGCGGAGTCCGCGCTCGCCGCCGAGTACGGGCATCTCACGGCGGGCCAGGCGGCCCGGCTGGCGGCGGAGTGCGGCGTCGGGCACCTGGTCCTCACCCACTTCTCCCAGCGCTACCCCGATCCGCTGGGGCACCTGGAGGAGGCGCGGGCGCACTTCGACGGCCCGATCACCCTCGCCGAGGACCTCGCCACCGTCCCCCTCCCGCCCCGCCGCGAGAAGCCCCGGCGGGGCTGAGCACCGCGCGCCCCGCGGCCACGCGCAGCCCGCGCCCGCCCCGGCCCGACTCCCGCTGCTCCCACTGTGGGGTGCGGGCATGATGGGGGCGCGGGGAACTGCGCGAGTAACCGGGCACTGTCCGCACTCGCCTTGCCGGCCGCGGTTGACGCCCCGGTGGGCGTGATAGGGGCGCGGGGAACTGCGCGAGCAACCGGGCACTGTCCGCACTCGCCTTGCCGGCCGCGGTTGACGCCCCGGTGGGCGTGATAGGGGCGCGGGGAACTGCGCGAGCAACCGGGTACTGTCCGCACTCGCCTCGCCGGCCGCGGTTGATGCCCCCGTGGGCGCGACAGGGGCGCGGCACACCGCGCGAGCAACCAGGCAGCGCCCGCAGCCGCCCTCCCGGAGGGGAAAAGCGCTGGCGCCCCGCCGGCCGGCGGCCGATCATCGTGGTCCGGGGGCGCCTCCAGGGCCGCCGCCGGTCCCGCCGCCGAGGCCGCCGTCGCGGCGGTCCGCGGATGCCCGTGACCGGCCGGAATCCCGCGGCCCGGCGTCGTACCCTTGTTATCCCGGGGCGGTGGTCACACCGGCCGGGCCCGCGCGGCCCCCTCCGCGCGGGCGAACCGTTCGAGCAGATGGGATGAGGCAGGCCACAGCGCCGACCCATGACTTCGACACCACGTACCCGCACCGAAGGCTCCGGCGCCGAGCGTCCCGACCGCGCCAACCGTGCCGGCAGCGCCGACGGCGCCGCGGCCTCCGCCCGGATCGTCATCCCCGAGAAGCACCCCATGGTGACCGTGCTGGGCTCCGGGGACTCCCTCCTGCGGGTGATCGAGAAGGCCTTCCCGGACGTCGACATCCACGTCCGCGGCAACGAGGTCACCGCCACCGGCAGCACCGCCGAGACCACCCTGCTCCAGCGGCTGTTCGACGAAATGATGCTGGTCCTGCGCACCGGCCAGCCGCTGACCGAGGACGCCGTCGAGCGCTCGATCACCATGCTGCGCGCCGCCGCCCTCGACCCCGCGCACCCTGACGCGGCCGAGAGCCCGGCCTCCGTCCTGACCGCGAACATCCTCTCCAACCGCGGCCGTTCGATCCGTCCCAAGACGCTCAACCAGAAGCACTACGTGGACGCGATCGACAAGCACACCATCGTCTTCGGCATCGGCCCGGCCGGTACCGGCAAGACCTACCTGGCGATGGCCAAGGCCGTGCAGGCGCTGCAGTCCAAGCAGGTCAACCGGATCATCCTGACCCGTCCGGCGGTCGAGGCCGGCGAGCGCCTGGGCTTCCTGCCCGGCACGCTCTACGAGAAGATCGACCCCTACCTGCGCCCGCTCTACGACGCGCTGCACGACATGATCGACCCCGACTCGATCCCGCGGCTGATGGCCGCCGGGACGATCGAGGTCGCCCCCCTCGCCTACATGCGCGGACGCACGCTCAACGACGCGTTCATCATCCTGGACGAGGCGCAGAACACGAACCCCGAGCAGATGAAGATGTTCCTGACCCGGCTCGGGTTCAACTCGAAGATCGTCGTGACGGGCGACGTCACCCAGATCGACCTGCCCGGCGGCACCCGCAGCGGCCTCAAGGTGGTCCAGGAGATCCTGGAGGGCGTCCAGGACGTCCACTTCTCCTACCTGAGCAGCCAGGACGTGGTCCGGCACAAGCTGGTCGGCCGGATCGTCGACGCCTACGCCCGCTACGACGCGGAGCGGGAGACCGAGAACGGCGTCCCCCGCGACGACCGCGGCGGCCGGGACGGCGGCCGCGGCCGCACCGACCGCACCGACCGCGAAGGCCGCAGCGCCGACCGCAACGCGAACGGCGACCGCGCTCCGCGCAGCCGCTCCCGCGCCCCCCGCCAGCCCCAACGCACCGAGAGCTGACCGAGCACCCCGCCATGTCGATCGACATCAACAACGAGTCCGGCACCGAGGTGGACGAGGGCGCGATCCTCGACATCGCCCGCTTCGCCCTGGACCGGATGCGCATCCACCCCCTCTCCGAGCTCTCCGTGATCATCGTCGACGCCGAGGCGATGGAGCAGCTCCACATCCAGTGGATGGACGAGCCCGGCCCCACCGACGTGCTCTCCTTCCCGATGGACGAGCTGCGCCCCGGCACCCCCGGCAAGCCCGACGAGGAGCTGCCGCAGGGCCTCCTCGGCGACATCGTGCTGTGCCCGGAGGTGGCGCGGAAGCAGGGCGACGCCAACGGCCACTCCATGGACACCGAACTCCAGCTGCTGACCGTGCACGGCGTGCTGCACGTCCTCGGCTACGACCACGCCGAACCGGACGAGGAGCGCGAGATGTTCGGCCTGCAGAAGCGGATCGTCGACGACTGGCGCGCGGCGCGCGGCCTGGCCGGCCCCTCGCCCGCGCCGACCACCCACTGAGGTCGAGTCCCTGTGAGCGGTGAGAGTACGACGCTCCTGATCGGAGCCGTCCTGCTGGTCCTGGTGGCCTGGCTGTTCGCCTGCGCGGAGGCCGGGATCTCCCGGGTGTCCCGGTTCCGCGCCGAGGAGGCCGTGCGCAGCGGCCGGCGCGGGGCGCAGCGACTGCTGGCGCTGGCCGGCGACCAGGTCCGCTACCTCAACCTGGCCACCCTGATCCGGGTGGCCTGCGAGATGGCCGCGGCCGTCCTGGTCACCCTGGTCTGCCTGCGCAGCTTCGACACCGGCTGGGTCGGGGTGCTGGTGGCGATCGGCGTGATGGTGCTGGTCTCGTACGTCGCGGTGGGGGTCTCGCCGCGCACGATCGGCCGCCAGCACCCGATGCGGGCGGCCACCGCGGCCTCGCTGCTGCTGGTGCCGCTGGCCCGGGTGCTGGGCCCGATCCCGCAGCTGCTGATCATGCTGGGCAACGCGCTGACGCCGGGCCAGGGCTTCCGCGAGGGGCCGTTCGCCTCCGAGGCGGAGCTGCGCGCGCTGGTCGACCTCGCCGAGAAGGACTCGCTGATCGAGGACGAGGAGCGCCGGATGGTGCACTCGGTCTTCGAACTGGGCGACACCATCGTCCGCGAGGTCATGGTGCCGCGCACCGACCTGGTGATGATCGAGCGCTTCAAGACCGTACGCCAGGCGCTCACGCTGGCGCTGCGGTCCGGGTTCTCCCGGATACCCGTGGTCGGGGAGAACGAGGACGACGTCGTCGGCATCGTCTACCTCAAGGACCTGGTCCGGCGCACGCACGTGAACCGGGAGGCCGAGGCCGACCCGGTCGCCGACGTGATGCGGCAGGCCACCTACGTCCCGGACAGCAAGCCGGTCGCCGACCTGCTGCGGGAGATGCAGCGGGACCGGATCCACGTGGCCGTGGTGATCGACGAGTACGGCGGCACGGCGGGGCTGGTCACCATCGAGGACATCCTGGAGGAGATCGTCGGCGAGATCACCGACGAGTACGACCGCGAGGCCCCGCCGGTGGAGGCGCTGGGCGAGGGCCGCTTCCGGGTCACCGCGCGGCTGTCGGTGGCGGAGCTGGGGGAGCTGTTCGGCCTGCAGCTGGAGGACGAGGACGTCGAGACGGTGGGCGGGCTGCTCGCGAAGTCGCTGGGGCGGGTGCCGATCCCGGGCTCGGGGGCCGAGGTCGCCGTGCCGTGGGAGGACCGCGAGGACAACGGCTTCGGGCCCGGCGGCGAGCACGCGGTGCGGGCGATCCGGCTCACCGCGGAGAGCGCGGCGGGGCGCCGGAACCGGATCGGCACGGTGCTGGCGGAGCCCGTTCCGGCGGGCGCGCTGCTGCCGCTGAGCGGTGAGGCCGGCGCGGGCGTGACGCCCGAGCAGCGCGCCGCGACGCCGGCGGAGCGCGCCGACGCGGAGCGCTGATCGCGCGCTCCGTCCGGGCGCTCGCACGCCCCCTGGAGCCTCACACGCCCGCTCGTACGCCCGCTCGCGCATCCGCTCGCACGTACCGAACAGGTGAAGGATCTTCACAGCCTCTCCGTCGCGGACCTATGATCCCCGGGTGTTCCCCCCACGAGGCGGCGGACGCCGCATGATCACCCAGACCCGGTGCGGAGATGCCGGGGGCGCGGGGGGCGTCCCCACGCTCCTCGCCCCGAGCGCGCCCGGCCGGCTGCGCCCCGGGCGGCTCCGGGCCGGGCTGGTGTTCCGCGTCGGCCGCGCCGACGAGACCCTGACGACCAGCGGGGTCACGCACCTCGTCGAGCACCTGGCGCTGCACCCGCTGCGCGGCGGCGAGTCCCGCTCCAACGGCGCCACCGGGCTGCTGCACACCCACTTCCACGTCGAGGGCACCGAGGCCGAGGTCGTCGGCTTCCTCAACGGCGTCTGCGCCGCGCTGCGCGCGCTGCCGCTGGAGCGGCTGCCGGCCGAGAAGGAGATCCTGCGCACCGAGGCCCGTGGCAACCTGTCCGGCCCCGGCCGCGAACTGCCGCTGTGGCGGTACGGCGCGCAGGGTCACGGCCTGGTCAGTTACCCCGAGTGGGGCCTGCACCGGCTCACCGCGGAGCAGGTCGCCGCCTGGGCCGCCACCCGCTTCACCCGCCGCGCCGCCGCGCTGTGGATCGCCTCCGACCGCGTCCCCGACGGCCTGGTGCTCGACCTGCCGGACGGTCCGGCTCCGCCCCCGCCGCCCGACCCGGAGGCCGACGGGCCCGAACTGCTGCCGCGCACCCCCGCCTGGTTCGCCTCCGGCGGCGGCGCGGTGGTGATGGACACCGTGGTGCCGCGCGGGCCGGAGGCGGTGCTGCTCGCTCGTCTGCTCGGCCGCGTCCTCCAGCGCGAGCTGCGGCACGAGCGCGGCCTGAGCTACACCGCCGCCGCGGGCTACGAGCAGCGCGACGCCCACCGCGCCCACCTCACGGCTCTCGCCGACGGCCTCCCGCACCGCGAGCAGCAGCTCACCGACGGCTTCCTGGACGTCCTGGAGGGCCTCCGGGCGGGCCGGACCGACCCCGCCGACCTGGCGGCGGCGCGCGCCGGCGTCCTGGAGGTCCACGAGCACCCGGACGCCGAGGCCCGTGCGCTGCCCGGCGCCGCCGCCGGCCTGCTGCTCGGCCGTCCGGTCCGCAGCCCCGCGGAGCTGCGCGAGCAGGCCCTCGCCGTGGGCCCCGACCAGGTGGCCGCGCTCGCCCGCGAGGCGGTGGACGCCGCGCTGCTCAAGATCCCGTCCGGCTGCCGCGTCACCCGCGCGGGCTGGTCGATCGCGCCCACTGGATCCACCCACGGCGTCACCGCCGGCCGCCGCCATCCCTCCCTGGACGGCAGCGGCGAGACGCTGCTCGTCGGCCCCGACGCGGTCGGCACGGTCGACCGGGCCGGCCGCCCGCTGGCCACCGTCCGCTACGACGACTGCGCCCTGATGGTCACCCGCCCCGACGGCGCCCGCTACCTCATCGGCCGCGACGGCATGCCCCTGGACGTGGAGCCGACATTGCTGGAGCGCGGCTCCGCGGCCGTCGCCGCCCTGGACCGCCACATCCCCACCGACCTGGTGGTCGCCCTTCCGGCGCGCCCGCGGGCCGAGATCCCGGTGCCCCCGCCGCCCGCGCCCCCGGCCCGCCGCCGGCGGCGCCTCCGCCTCCGGCTCCCGGCCCTCGCCGTCCACCGCCGGCCGCCGACCACCGCCGAGGCGCGCTGAGCCCCCGGCTACTCCCGGGGCCGGGCCGGCGGCCAGGGCTGGAGCGCGGGGCGGTGCCTGGCGCGTCCGATCTCGCGGACGACCTCGATCGCGGCGCCCAGCAGGACCAGGGCGAGACAGGCGGCGATGCCGAGGGCGGTGGTGGCGAACCAGGTGAGGGGCGAGAAGTTGCCCACGGCATCCACCGCAGCCGCCACCACGAGGGAATCCGGACCGCCACGATCACGGACGGCAGGACCCAGATCCAGCCAGGGAAGAGGCTCACGCCGGGTGGGTCCCTTCCGGGGCCGGGGCGTCGCGTCGCGGGGAGGTCGCGGATCGCCCGCTGATGCTACGTCAGCCCCGCGGCACCATCGCGAGTTGGCGGGACTGGGCTACCAGGCGGTCGGTGGAGTCCCAGACCTCGGCGTCCTCCTCGAGGAGGCCGCCGGCCAGGTTGCGGGTGGCGTGGCGGACGCGGAGCCAGCCCGGGGCGGGCAACGCGCGGACGTGGACGGTGAGTTCGAGGGTGGGCGTCCACCCCGGCAGGCCCAGGTCGAAGGTGGTCGGGGGGAGCGCGTCGGCCGCGAAGAGGAGCATCAGCGGGTCGGGCTCGCGGCCGTCGGCCAGCCGCAGCCAGCCCTGGATCTCGCCGCGCCCGGAGGGCTCGCCCAGCGCCCAGCCCACGCAGGCCGGGTCGAGGCGCAGCTCGGTGCGGTCCAGCAGTTCGGAGTGGGGGGTGCGCGGCGCCTCGGCCGTGGAGACGCAGTCCTCCAGCGGTGGCAGCGCGGGCGGGGCGGCGGTGGTGCGGACGTCGTCCGGGAGGGCCGCGTGGTCGCCGTAGGAGGCGAGGACGCGGATCCGCTCCCGCTCGCGGCCGTCGGGGTCGTCCGGGTCGGTCTGCAGCAGCACCGCCGTGCCGGTGGAGAGCGTGCGGCCGCGCTTGTGCACCTCGGTGCGGATCACCGCCGGGCCGGGGCGCGAGGCGGAGAGGTAGTGCGCGGTGATGCTGAACGGCGAGCCGCCCAGCTCCGCGCCGAGCGCCCGGGCGGCGGTGGCCAGCACCACGCCGCCGTTGATCCCGCCGCCGATGCGCCAGGCCACGTCCAGTTCGGCGCGGTGGACGCCCGGCTGAGCGGGGTCGGCGGTCACGGCCGTCCCGCGGTCGAACTCCCAGCCCGGGGCGGCGGCCTGCGGGCCGGCCAGGGCGGTGTCTGCGGCGCTGGTCATGGGCGCTCCCCTCCTCGTTACCGATGAGTAGCCTAACCCGTGCGGGGGAGGTCCGGCGCAGATCGGCGGGACCGCCCCGCCGCGCCCGGCGGGTGCGGGTCGGCAGTCCGGGCGCGGCTCGTAGGATCGGCGTATGAGCGAGCAGCCCCAGACCGGTTCCCCGACCTCGGACCTCGACCCCGAGGACCGCAAGATCGTCACCCTCGCGCGTTCCGCTCGCGCCCGCAACGGCGTGGCCGAGGGCGCCGCCGTGCGCGACGAGACCGGCCGCACCTACGTGGCCGCGACCGTCGAGCTGCCGTCGCTGCAGCTGAGCGCCCTGCGAACGGCGGTGGCGATGGCCGTGGCCAGCGGCGCCAAGAGCCTGGAGGCGGCGGCCGTGGTCAGCGAGTCCGACCAGCCCGCCGTCGAGGACCTGACGGCCGTCCTCGATCTGGGCGGTCCGGGCACCCCCCTGCTGCTGGCGGGCCCGGACGGCGCGGTCCGCTCCACGCACCGGGCCTGACGTCCCGTCAGGGCGGTACGGGCCCTCCCTCTCGACCCTCGAACGGCTGTATGGTGCCCGGCGGGCCGTACGCGGTCCGTGCGGCGGATCGAGGGGGAGTGGCGTGGTCAAAGGGGTCTCGTTCGTCTGCGCGGTGCTGTTCGTGCTGATGGGCATGGGGCACTGGCACGAGGACGACAACCCCGGCTGGCTCGCCGCGTCCTGCGTGGTCGCGCTCTTCACGGTGATCTCGGCGATCGGGGCGCTCTTCAAGCGCGGCAAGTGACGCGGCGCCGATGCGGTCGGCACGTGGGATCCACTCGCCGTGACCAGGGCCGCCCGGGAGATGGGGGAGAATGGCCCCATGAGTGATCGCGCCGCCCCGCCCCACCGCTCCGGCTTCGCCTGCTTCGTCGGGCGCCCCAACGCCGGCAAGTCCACGCTGACCAACGCCCTGGTCGGCACCAAGGTGGCGATCACCTCCAACCGCCCGCAGACCACCCGGCACTCGGTGCGCGGCGTCGTCCACCGACCGGACGCCCAGCTCGTGCTGGTCGACACCCCCGGCCTGCACAAGCCGCGCACCCTGCTCGGCGAGCGCCTCAACGACATCGTCCGCACCACCTGGGCCGAGGTCGACGTGATCGGCTTCTGCCTGCCCGCGGACCAGAAGATCGGCCCCGGCGACCGCTTCATCGCCACCGAACTGGCCACGCTCAAGCGCACGCCCAAGGTCGCCATCGTCACCAAGACCGACCTGGTGCCGCAGGACAAGCTGGCCGAGCAGCTGATCGCGGTCGACCAGCTCGGCAAGGAGCTCGGCATCGAGTGGGCCGAGATCGTCCCGGTCTCCGCGGTCAAGGACAAGCAGGTCGGACTGCTGGCGGACCTGCTGGTGCCGCTGCTGCCGGAGGGCCCCGCGCTCTACCCCGAGGGCGACCTCACCGACGAGCCCGAGCAGGTCATGGTCGCCGAGCTGATCCGCGAGGCCGCGCTCGAGGGCGTGCGCGACGAACTGCCGCACTCCATCGCCGTCGTGGTCGAGGAGATGCTGCCGCGCCCGGACCGCCCCGCCGACCGCCCGCTGCTGGACGTGCACGCCACCCTCTACATCGAGCGCCCCAGCCAGAAGGGCATCGTCATCGGCCCGAAGGGCGCCCGGCTCAAGGAGGTCGGCAGCACCTCGCGCAAGCACATCGAGGCCCTGCTCGGCACCCCGGTCTTCCTCGACCTGCACGTCAAGGTCGCCAAGGACTGGCAGCGCGACCCCAAGCAGCTGCGCCGGCTCGGCTTCTGACCGGGCCGCCCGGCGACCGCCCGCGGGCGTGTGCTGCGTCTCAGATGCCGGGAAGCCCCGGTGGACGCGTGCGCCCCGCAGGTGTCCTGGGCTACCGTGGTAGGCACGATGCGTTACGGGCTGCTTCTTCTTAGCTGCCGCGGCGAGGGCCTGTAAGAGGCCGGCTCCCTCGCCGCGGGATGTGGTGCTGCGTGAATCTCCGCAGATGTCGGCCGTCGGGACGGAGCCCGGCCGGGCCCACCACCTGACACCAGCCCACCGCAGCAGCCAGGGAGTCACGAGCACCATGCAGCGTCACACGCCCATCACCGCGTCCACCGTGCGCCAGAAGCCCTCGAACATGCCGTTCCACCGGTACAAGCCCTTCGGCACGGTGGACCTGCCGGACCGCACCTGGCCGGACAAGGTCATCACCAAGGCCCCCCGCTGGCTCTCCACCGACCTGCGCGACGGCAACCAGGCCCTGATCGACCCGATGTCGCCGGCGCGCAAGCGCACCATGTTCGACCTGCTGGTACGCCTGGGCTACAAGGAGATCGAGGTCGGCTTCCCGTCCTCCGGCCAGACCGACTTCGACTTCGTGCGCTCCATCATCGAGGAGGGCGCGATCCCGGAGGACGTGACCATCTCGGTGCTGACGCAGGCCCGCGAGGACCTGATCGAGCGCACCGTGCAGTCCCTGAAGGGCGCGCCCCGCGCCACGGTGCACCTGTACAACGCGACCGCGCCGCTGTTCCGCCGGGTCGTCTTCCGCGCCTCGAAGGACGAGGTCAAGCAGATCGCGGTGGACGGCACCCGGCACGTCATGGACTACGCCGAGAAGATCCTGGGCGACGAGACGGTCTTCGGCTACCAGTACTCGCCGGAGATCTTCGTCGACACCGAGCTGGACTTCGCGCTGGAGGTCTGCGAGGCGGTGATGGATGTCTGGCAGCCCGGCCCGGAGCGCGAGATCATCCTGAACCTGCCGACCACCGTCGAGCGCTGCACCCCGAACGTCTACGCCGACCAGATCGAGTGGATGTCGCGGCACCTGTCCCGCCGCGAGTTCATCGCGCTGTCCTCGCACCCGCACAACGACCGCGGCACCGGCGTGGCCAGCGCCGAGCTGGCCATCATGGCCGGCGCCGACCGGGTCGAGGGCTGCCTGTTCGGCCAGGGCGAGCGGACCGGCAACCTGGACATCGTCAACGTCGGACTGAACCTGTTCTCGCAGGGCGTCGACCCGATGATCGACTTCTCGGACATCGACGAGATCCGCCGCACCTACGAGTACTGCAACCGGATGACCGTCCCCGAGCGCCACCCCTACGTCGGCGACCTGGTCTACACCTCCTTCTCCGGCTCCCACCAGGACGCCATCAAGAAGGGCTTCGAGGCGCTGGAGGCCGACGCGGCCGCGGCCGGCATCCCGGTCGACCAGCAGACCTGGGGGGTGCCGTACCTGCCGATCGACCCGAAGGACGTCGGCCGCTCCTACGAGGCCGTCATCCGCGTCAACAGCCAGTCCGGCAAGGGCGGCGTCGCCTACGTGCTGAAGAACGAGCACCAGCTGGACCTGCCGCGCCGGATGCAGATCGAGTTCTCCAAGGTCATCCAGGCCAAGACGGACGCCGAGGGCGGCGAGGTCACCCCGGCGGAGATCTGGGCCACGTTCGAGAACGAGTACCTGCCGACCGAGTCCGCGCCCTGGGGCCGCATCCGGCTGCGCTCGCACCAGTCCTCCACCACCCTGGAGGGCCGCGACGAGCTGGTCGTGGACGCCGTGGTCGACGGCGAGGACACGGTGCTGAAGGGCTCCGGCAACGGCCCGATCGACGCCTTCTTCGACGCGCTGACCGGGATCGGCGTCGACGTGCGGCTGCTGGACTACGTCGAGCACACCCGCGCGCAGGGCGCCGGCGCCCAGGCCGCGGCCTACGTCGAGTGCGCGCTGGACGACAAGGTGGTCTGGGGCGTCGGCCTGGACTCCAACATCGTCCGCGCCTCGCTGCGCGCCGCGATCTCCGCGGTGAACCGCGCCCGCCGCGGCTGACTCCCGCGGCTGACTCCTGCTGCTGAGCGCGTGCTCCTCCCCCGCTGATCCGACCGCCCGGCCGCAGGCCACCGCCGCGCCCGGGTGACCACCCTCCGGCCCCTTCCGCGCGACCCGCGGGAGGGGCCGAGGGCTGTCCGGACGGCGGCCGGGGCAGGGCCGCCGCGGTGCCGGCCCGCGGATTCGTCACGCCACCCGCCCGGGGTGCTGACAGCGCGTCACGTTCGTGGCAGCATCGATCGGTACCGACACGGAGGTCGGGACCGACCCGCAGGGGGAGTGGCGCTGTGACGTGTCTGCTCGGGGTACGCGCCCGCTGGCGCACCGATTCGCTCGGTGAGTTCTACTGCCCCGGCTGTGGAGGGGACCGCAACCACCGCCGCCAGCACGGGCGTCGATGGTTCCGCCTGTTCGGGGCGCCGGTGCTGCCGCTCGGCGGAAGCATCTCCTGCGTCCAATGCACCGCCTGCGCCCGGCGGTTCCCGGTCGAGGTGCTGCGGGCGCCCACCACCGCCCGGTTGGGCATGCTGCTGCGGGACGCCCAGTACGCCATCGTGATCGCCGTGCTCGGCGCGGGCGGTACGGGCTCGCGCGCGGCGCGCGAGGCGGCCTGCGAGGCGGCCCGGGAGGCCGGCTTCGAGGAGTACGGCGAGGCGCAACTGCTCGCCGCGCTGGCCGCGCTCGGCGGGCTGGAGCGTCCGGGTGCCTCGGAGCAGGAGGGCCGAGCGGCGCCGCTCGCCGGGTCCGACGGAAGCGCCCTCCAACTGCGCTCCGCGCTCGACCCGTTGACCGCGCACCTGGCCCCGCAGGGCCTGCAGCGGCTGCTGCTGGTCGGTGCCCGGGTCGCGCTGGCGGACGGCCCCTACCGGCCGGCCGAGCGGGAGTTGCTCACCGCGGTCGGCTGCTCGCTGCGGCTGACCGCCGAGGAGATCGACTCGCTGCTGGACGCCGCGGCCCACACCCCGCACCAGAACTAGCGCCGTCGGAACCGACCGGCCGGCCCGAGCGCCCAACCGGCCGCCCGGGCCCGGGCGTTCAGGCTCGGCTCGCGCCCGCGGCCCGGTTCGGGCGATCGGGCCGCGCCGGTCACACCGGCTCGGCCGTGCGCGCGAAGGTGCGACGGTAGGCCTGCGGGGTGGTGCCGACCACCTTGCGGAAGTGGTGCCGCAGCAGCGCCCCGCTGCCCAGCCCGCACGCCCGCGCGACCTCCTCGATCTCCAGTCCGCTCTCCTCCAGCAGCCGGCGGGCGTGCAGCACACGCTGCTGGGTGAGCCAGCGGATCGGCGTGGTGCCGGTCTCGGCGGCGAAGCGGCGGGCGAAGGTGCGCTCGGACATCCGCGCCCGGCGGGCGAGTTCGGGCACACCGAGGTCCTCGTCGAGGTGCTCCTGCATCCAGGCCAGCACCGGGCGCAGGCTGTCGGCGTCGCACTCGGGGATCGGCAGGGCGATGAACTGCCGCTGCCCGCCGTCGCGTTGCGGCGGGACGACCATGCGGCGGGCGATCGTGTTGGCGACCGCGCTGCCCAACTCGCGGCGCACCAGGTGCAGGCAGGCGTCGATGCCGGCGGCCGTTCCGGCGCTGGTGATCAGGCTGCCCTCGTCCACGAAGAGGACGTCCGGGTCGACCTCGGCGGTGGGATGCCGCCGGGCCAGCTCCTCGGTGTACATCCAGTGGGTGGTGCAGCGCCGGCCGTCCAGCAGGCCGGCGGCGCCGAGCAGGAAGGCGCCGCTGCAGACCGAGAGCAGCGTCGCGCCGCGCTCGTGCGCCGCGCGCAGGGCCTCGATCACCGCCGGCGGGTAGCCCTCGCGTGGATGCCCGGCCGCGGGGACGGCGACCAGGTCCGCGTCGAGCAGCTCCTCCAGGCCGTGCTGCGGCACGAGGGCGCAGCCGACCTTGCTGGCGATCGGCTCGCCGGGCCGCTCCCCGCAGACCCGGAAGTCCAGCACGGGCACGCCCTGCTCGCTCCGGTCTATCCCGAACACCTCGCAGACCACGCCGAACTCGAACGGCGAGACCCCGTCCAGCAGCACCGCGGCGACCTTCTTCAGCATGCCTCCAGCGTAGGTGGCAGGATTTTGTGGCACAAGGGCACGGCTGCCACTGTTGGCGGGATATTGCCTGCCGCAGAATTACTGCCATGACCGCTGCATCGATCGTCCTCATCCTGTTCGCGGCGGCCCTGGTGGCCGCCCTGGAGCGCACGCACCGGCGCGAGCGCCGGCGGACGGGCGCGAGCCCCGAGCGTCCCGGCCTCACCGCGCTCGACCTCGCCCGCGTCCGCGCCGACCTCGCCGCGGGCGGCGAAGCGGCGAGCGGCCGCCCGGCCGGCGCCGCCGCACCTGCCGGCGCGACCGCGACCGCGACCGCGACCCCGCTCCGCCCGGTCCACCCCGCGCGCCCACGCCTGCGGAGGGCGTCGTGACCGTGCACGGACGCGTGGTGGTCGGTGTCCACGACGGAGACTCCGCCACGGCGGCGCTGCGCCGGGCCGCCCTGGAGGCCCGGCGCTCGCGCCGCCCGCTGCTGGTGGTGCACGCCTGGGGGCCGCCGGAGGGCGAGGCCCTCCACCGGGCGGCTCCGTGCCCGCCGCTCGCCGCCGAGTGGCGGGCCCGGGCCGGCGCGGTCTTCGCCGACCTGCTGGAGGACAGCCGCGAGCACCTGGCGGGCCTGGAATGGGAGCCGCTGCTGGTGCGCGCCGACCCGGCGTACGCCCTGACCCGGCTGGCCGGGCCGGACGACCTGCTGGTGATCGGCGGCGGCGGGCGCGGCCGGCTCGCGCGGCTGCTGCGCGGCCGGGTCCGGCGCGCGACGCTGGCCGGCGCCCGCTGCCCGGTGCTGACCGTGGCCCGCCCCGCGCTCACCCTGGCCGACCGCGCCGACCTGTACCTGGCCCACCGGCTCGCGGCCTGACCCGGGCGGCGACCCGGAGCGCGGAAACCCGGCGACCCGGCGCCGCCCGCCGTCGTAGGACAATGGCCGCATGAGTCTGTTCCGGGACGACGGCGTGGTGCTCCGCACCCAGAAGCTGGGCGAGGCGGACCGCATCATCACCCTGCTGACCCGGCAGCACGGCCGCGTCCGCGCCGTCGCCCGCGGCGTGCGGCGCACCTCCTCCAAGTTCGGCGCCCGGCTGGAGCCATTCTCCCACGTCGACGTGCAGTTCTTCTCCCGCGGCAGCGACCTGGTCGGCCGCCACCTGCCGCTGTGCACCCAGGTCGAGACGATCGCCCCCTACGGCGGCCGGATCGTCGCCGACTACCCCCGCTACACCGCCGGCACGGCCATGCTGGAGACCGCCGAGCGCTTCACCGAGAACGAGGGCGAGCCGGCCGTCCAGCAGTACCTGCTGCTGGTCGGTGCGCTGCGCACACTGGCCGGCGGGGAGCACGACGCCCACCTGGTGCTGGACGCCTTCCTGCTGCGCTCGCTGGCCGTCAACGGCTACGCGCCGTCCTTCGAGTCCTGCGCCAAGTGCGGGATCCCGGGCCCCAACCGCTTCTTCTCCGTGCAGACCGGGGGAGTCCTGTGCGGGGACTGCCGCGTGCCCGGCTGTGCCGTACCCTCCCCTGAGACACTTCAGCTGCTGGGGGCGCTCCTGTCGGGGGACTGGGAGACGGCGGACGCCTGCGAGCCGCGCCACTGCCGGGAGGGCAGCGGCCTGGTCGCCGCCTACCTGCAGTGGCATCTGGAGCGGAGCCTCCGCTCGCTGAGATACGTGGAGAACCAGAGCTGATGGCATTCGGAAGCGCGAAGCAGCGCCGCCGCGAGTACCTGCCCCCGAGCCCCCACCCCAGCGGCGCCCGGCCGCCGAAGATCCCGGGTGAGCTCGTCCCGGAGCACGTGGCCATCGTCATGGACGGCAACGGCCGGTGGGCCAAGGAGCGCGGGCTGCCGCGTACGGAGGGCCACAAGGTCGGCGAGGGCGTCGTGCTGGACGTGCTCAAGGGCTGCATCGAGCTCGGCGTGAAGAACCTCTCGCTCTACGCCTTCTCCACCGAGAACTGGAAGCGCTCGCCGGACGAGGTGCGCTTCCTGATGAACTTCAACCGCGACGTGATCCACCGCCGCCGCGACGAGATGCACGCGATGGGCGTGCGGGTGCGCTGGGCCGGCCGGATGCCGAGGCTGTGGAAGAGCGTGGTCCAGGAGCTCCAGGTCGCCGAGGAGCTCACCAAGGACAACGACGTGATGACGCTCTACATGTGCGTCAACTACGGCGGCCGCGCCGAGGTCGCGGACGCCGCCGCCGCGATCGCGCGCGACGTCGCCGCGGGCAAGCTGGACCCGCGCAAGGTCGACGAGAAGACCTTCGCCCGCTACCTCTACCACCCCGACATGCCCGACGTGGACCTCTTCCTGCGGCCCAGCGGCGAGCAGCGGACCTCCAACTTCCTGCTCTGGCAGTCGGCTTACGCCGAGTTCGTGTTCCAGGACGTGCTGTGGCCGGACTTCGACCGGCGCGACCTGTGGGCGGCCTGCGAGAAGTTCGCCTCCCGCGACCGGCGCTTCGGCGGCGCGCTCCCGAACGAGGTCGCCGCGGCCGTCCCACCGCAGCCGGAGACGCCGCGGTCCTGAGGCCGCAGCCCCGAGGCCCCCGGCCCTGACGCCCTAGTCCGAGGCCGGGTCCGCCGGCCAGGGCTCGGCCAGCCGGATGGCGGACTCCAGCAGCAGCGCGTGCACGAAGGCCTGCGGCAGGTTGCCGCGCAACTGCCGCTGCAGGATGTCGTACTCCTCGGACCAGAGCCCCGGCGGCCCGCAGCAGGAGCGGTTGCGTTCGAACCAGCGCAGCGCTGAGCGCTCGTGCCCCTGCTGGTGCTCCGCGAGCGCGACGACGAACCCGCACAGCACGAAGGCGCCCTCGGCCTCCCCCAGCGGCCGGCCGTCGTGCCGGAAGCGGTAGGCGAAGTGCTCGTCGGTCAGCTCGGCGAGGAAGGACCGCAGGGTCTCGCGGCTCCGCGGGTCCTCGGCGGGGACCGCCCCCCGGATCACGGGCAGCAGCAGGGCGGCGTCGTGGCGCGGGTCGTCCGGCGCCCGCTGCCAGCGCCCGCTGGGGTGCACGGAGGTCCGCGCGGCCTCGGCGACCAGGGTGCCGGCCAGCGCGGTCCACTCCTCGGGCCGGGCGCCCAGCACGCCGGCCGCGGCGGCGGCGCGCAGCCCGGCCGCGCAGGTCAGCCGGCTGTGCGTCCAGTTGCGCGGCGCCAGTTCCCACACCCCCGCGTCCGGCTCCCGCCAGCGGGCGGCGATCGCCTCGGCGGCGGTCCGGGCGGCGCGCCGGCCGTCGCCGTCGAGGCGGTCGTGGCGGGCCGCCGCCGCGAGCAGCAGCAGGCACTCGCCGAAGGCGTCGAGCTGGAACTGGCCGGTGACCTGGTTGCCGATCAGGTCGAAGCCGCCCGGATAACCCGGGAGCCCCAGCGGGCGCTGGTCCGGGATCGTGCGGCCGTCCACCGTGTAGGCGGGGGCCAGCCGCGGGCCGTCCTCGTCCAGACGGGCCGTCACATACCGGACGGCGTCGTCGAGCAGCGGCAGCGGCCCGGCGGCGGCGACCGCCTGCCCGGCGTAGCACTGGTCGCGGATCCACACGTAGCGGTAGTCGTAGTTGCGGCCCTCGCGGGCGCGCTCCGGCAGGCTGGTCGTCGCCGCGGCCACCATGCCGCCGGCGGTGCCGGTCAGGCCGCGCATCACGGTGTAGGCGTGCCGGGCGTCGCGCGGTGCGAGGGCGCCGGCCAGCTCCGGGACCTCCCGCCGCCAGGCCGCCCGGGTCTCCCGCCACGCCGCCTCTGCGTCCGGGACGGCCGGCAGCGGCCGGTCGGAGACCTCCAGCACCAGGTCGTGCCGGCCGCCGGCGGGCAGGGTCAGATCCAGCTCCCAGCGCCCGCCGCCGGGGTGGAGCCGGGCCCCGGCCGCGCCCGACCAGCGCACCTCCAGGTCGCCGGCCCGCGCGTGCCAGACACCGTCCGGATCGCGCCGCGCCTCGCGCAGCGGGCTCTCGCCGAAGCCGGCGGCGGGCTCCAGTGCCACCCGCAGCCGGGCCGGCGCCTCCTCGGCGACGATCCGGCGCAGCAGCACGGCCCGGTGCGGGTCGCCGGGGAACGCCAGCGCCTCATGGCACTCCACGATGCCGTCCTCGGTCACCCAGCGGCTGTGCCAGACCAGCGAGCCGTCCTCGTAGAAGCCGCCGTGCACGAACCGGCCGGCCGGAGTCACCTGGTAGCGGCCGGATCCGCCGATCAGCTCGGCGAACACCGCGTCGGAGTCCCAGCGGGGCGCGCACAGCCAGGAGATCCCGCCGTGCGGATCCACCAGCGCGCCGCGCTCGCCGTCGGCGATCAGCGCGTAGTCGCGCAGCGGCTGCGGGCCGTGCCCCGGCGGGTCGCCTGCGGCCGCTCCGGACATCTGCGTCCCTCCTCCGATGCGGCTGCGGGGCCGGGTCTGACAGGTGCCGCGCTGTGCAGCGCTCCCGTGCACGGGTAACCGCGAACCCGCAGGACGAAACCATGCGCGCCGCGGATGCCACCCGTCCGCGGGCCGCGGACCGGCGCCGGACGGTCACTCCCCGAGCGGTCGATGCGGGCGGCCGCCATCGGGCGTCTCCGCGGCGCCGCGACGGCGCGACGGCGCGACGGCGCGGGGCCGTGACCGCGGCGGGGCCGTGACCGCGGCGGGGACTCAGTCGGCGGGCGGCGCGGCGCCGTCGCGGGCGTCGCCGCTCGCCGCGCAGCCGGCGCAGTCCGCGCAGGTGCCGAAGATCTCCAGGGTGTGGGCGATGTCCGTGAAGCCGTGCTCGGCGGCGACGGAGTCCGCCCACCGCTCCACCGCCGGGCCCTCCACCTCCACCGTGCGGCCGCAGAGCCTGCACACCAGGTGGTGGTGGTGTCCGCGGCTGCAGCGGCGGTAGACCGCCTCGTTGCCGCCGGTGCGCAGGACGTCGATCTCGCCGGCGTCCGCGAGCCCCTGCAGCGTGCGGTAGACGGTGGTCAGGCCGACCGTCTCGCCGCGGTGCTTGAGCAGGTCGTACAGTTCCTGCGCGCTGCGGAAGTCGTCGACCTCCGCCAGGGCCGCGGCGACCGCCGCGCGCTGCCGGGTCGACCTGCCGCGGGGCGACCCCGGGTGGGCGGTGGGCACGGGAACTGCTCCAATCGTCGGTGGGCGGCGCGGAACCCGGCGGTCCTCCGAAGGCCCGGCGTTCACCTGTCCGCGTGCCCGTCGCGCGTCCATTGTGCCAGCGCACCCGCGCGCGGCGGAGGGGTGCGCCCCGGGCGCGTGTCCGTGGCGCGCCGGGCGGGCCGCGAGGCCCGTGTGCCGACCCGGGGACCGATGTGAAACGGGGGCCCCTCCGGCCGGTAACCTGAGGTATTCAAGTCGAACCGTGCCAAGCACCTGATCGACCTGTTCGTCACTGACCGCTTCGTCGTACTGAAGAGAGCACTGTGGCCGCCGACAAGATCGACACGATCGTCAGCCTGAGCAAGCGCCGTGGCTTCGTCTACCCCAGCAGCGAGATCTACGGCGGCCAGCGCGCCGCCTGGGACTACGGGCCGCTCGGCGTCGAGCTCAAGGAGAACATCAAGCGGCAGTGGTGGCGCGCCATGGTCACCTCGCGCGAGGACGTCGTCGGCATCGACTCCTCGGTGATCCTGGCCCGCGAGGTGTGGGAGGCGTCCGGCCACGTCGCCACCTTCTCCGACCCGCTGACCGAGTGCACCTCCTGTCACAAGCGCTTCCGCGCCGACCACCTGGAGGAGGCGTACGAGGCCAAGCACGGCCACCTGCCGGCCAACGGCCTCGCCGACGTCAACTGCCCCAACTGCGGCAACAAGGGCGGCTTCACCGAGCCCAAGCAGTTCTCCGGCATGCTCCGCACCTCGCTCGGCGCGTTCAGCGACGGCGACCCGGCGGGCCTCGCCTACCTGCGCCCCGAGACCGCGCAGGGCATCTTCATCTCCTTCGCGCAGGTCCAGCAGACCTCGCGGAAGAAGCCGCCGTTCGGCATCGCGCAGACCGGCAAGTCCTTCCGCAACGAGATCACGCCGGGCAACTTCATCTTCCGCACCCGCGAGTTCGAGCAGATGGAGATGGAGTTCTTCGTCAAGCCGGGCGAGGACGAGCAGTGGCACGAGTACTGGCTCGAGCAGCGCTGGAACTGGTACACCGGGCTCGGCCTGCGTGAGGAGAACATGCGGTTCTACGAGCACGCCAAGGAGAAGCTCTCGCACTACTCCAAGCGGACCGTGGACATCGAGTACCGCTTCCAGTTCGGCGGCAGCGAGTTCGGCGAGCTGGAGGGCATCGCCAACCGCACCGACTACGACCTGGCGCAGCACGCCCAGCACTCCGGCCAGGACCTCAAGTACTTCGACCAGGAGTCCGGCGAGCGCTGGTTCCCGTACGTCATCGAGCCGGCGGCGGGCGTCAACCGCGCGATGCTGGCCTTCATGATCGACGCCTACGTCGAGGACGAGGCGCCGAACGCCAAGGGCGTCATGGAGAAGCGCACGGTCATGCGCCTCGACCCGCGCCTGGCGCCGGTGAAGGTCGCGGTGCTGCCGCTGTCCCGCAACGCCGACCTCTCGCCGAAGGCCCGCGGCCTCGCGGCGGAGCTGCGCAAGAACTGGAACGTCGAGTTCGACGACGCCGGCGCGATCGGCCGCCGCTACCGCCGCCAGGACGAGATCGGCACGCCGTTCTGCGTCACCGTCGACTTCGACACCCTCGAGGACAACGCCGTCACCGTCCGCGAGCGCGACACCATGGCCCAGCAGCGCATCTCCCTGGACCAGGTCGCCTCCTACCTCGGCGGCAAACTCCTCGGCTGCTGACCCCGGCCCCCGCACAAAGGGAACCTGTCCCATTTTCCGGGACAGGTTCCCTTTCACGTTCGGTCCCGCTGTCCGGCGAGCCGCTCCCGCGCCTCCATCAGCGCGAACCCGAGCAGGTTCTCCCCCCGCCACCTCCCCGGATCAGTGGCCCGCTCGTCCCCGGCCGCCAGACCGATCCCCCACACCCGGTCCACCGGACTCGCCTCCACCAGCACTCGCGCCCCGGTTGCCAGCAGATAGCCGCGCAGCGCCGGATCCTGCCCGAACTTGGCGACGCTTCCGGCGACCACGATCCCGAACCGTTCGGCCGCCCACCGCTCCTCGTCGAATCCGCGCACCAGCCCACCCACGTTCTTCGCCTCCGCGGGCGAGCGCGCGGCCAGGATCCGCGCCTCCGCATCGGCGTCCCCGAAAAGTCGTGCCTTGGCCGCCATCATCCAGTGCTCCGCGGTCGGGTAGCGGACGTCGTCCACGGTGAACGGCGCGGGCCACCACTGACTGAGGCAGCCGGAGCCCGGGCTTCCGTCGCGCTGCGGGCGATGCCCCCAGAACATCAGCCACTTCACGCGCCGCCCGGCCGCGACGGCTGCTGTCAGTTCCTGGCGGGATCGAGGGTTCACGCAGTGCAGGCTGCCACCGGCGAAGGCCGGTAAGCGAAGGGTCTTTCGGGGCGTGGCGCCGAGAGCGATTCCGCCCCGCGTCTGCTCGCGGGGTGGTCAGTGGAGTTTGGAGCGGCGGGGGGTGCTGGTGTTCGAGGGGGCGGTGCCGGCGCGGTGGGGGGTGCGGGGGCGGGGCTTGCGGACGTTCTCGGCGAGGTCGAAGCCGCGGCGCGCCTGCTCCTGGGCCGTGTGCCGGGGCTGACACGCGGAGCAGAACACCTCCGAGGCGATGCTGTCGGGGTAGAGCATGTCCTTCGGCGGGAGGTAGTGGGCGGCGCAGTCCTGGCAGACGTAGACGGCACGGCCCGCGTCCTGGTCCGGTGTCATGAGATCTTCCCGCTTCCTCCGCATGCCGAGCAGGGGCTGTAGTAATGCCGCTCGGCAGGCTTCATCTGCCCGTTCTCGCCCACCTCGACGGTGTGCTCGGTCTTGTCGGTGCCGCCGCTTCCGCCGCAGGAGCCGCACGTCCGCTCCGGCATCCCCGGCCCCTTCCTGGTTCCCAGGGGCCACGGTAGCGCCGGATCCCGTCCCGGGTCAGTCGCTCGGGCGGGTGGGCTTTCAGGCCGCCCGCACCGCGCAGCGGGCCGGGCGGAGCGGATGGGGGACGAGGGGATTGTCGGGGGCGTAGGCGTCGAAGGCGGTGGAGGCGGTGAGCGCCGCGAGGGGGAGTTCGGCGAACAGGGCCATCGCGAGCGCGGTGAGCAGCGCGCCGGTGGACGACGCCGAGGAGACGTCGGCCCAGGCGTCGGCCAGCAGCAGACCGGTGGCCGTGGAAGCGGGGAGCCAGGCGCGCGGGTCGGCACGTCGGAGCAGCAGGCCGGTCGCGATGAGCGTGACCGCCTCCGCCGCGTCCAGGGCGCACCAGGCGGGAGCCTGCTGGGGCGGAAGCATCCGCCCGAGCAGGACCACCCAGGGTATTTCGAGCAGCCCGGCGGCCAGGAATATCGCGCCCACGCGGCCGGCGGCGCGGGCGGCGCGGACGGGGTGGGCGGCGGCGCCCGGGGTCTTCACGCGCGACACCTGGTTCTCTCCTTCCCGGGGCCGGCTCCTCACGGCCCCTTCAACCCGAACTTAGGGACATACGCAGGGCATTCCCGCGTACTCGGCCGCGGATCAGGGTGCCTTGGGGGTCACCCCGAGCGGGCCTCGGGGTGATCCCCCAAGGCCCACTCGGGGCGCCCGCGAGCCCGCGCGAGCCCGCGCGCCGTCCGGCGCACCCCCGGCGGGTCCCTGACGCGCCGTCACTGCTCCCTCACCGCACCGCTCACCGCACCGCGCGCGGAAGGCGGAGCGAGAGCGCGGAGACCGCGAGCGCGAAGGCCACCTGGAGCCCGAGCAGCAGCGCCAGCGCGTCCCGCATGCCCCAACTCGGGTACAGGGAGAGGAAGAGCGTGCCGAGCGTCGCCACGCCCAGGGCCAGGCTGGACTGCTGGGTGGTGGCGAGGATGCCGCCGCCCACGCCGGCCCGCTCCAGCGGGACCTCCGCCAGCACCATCCGGATCAGCGGCGGCATGACCAGCCCGCTGCCGATCCCGGAGACGAGCATCGCCGGCAGCAGCACCAGCGGGGACGCCCCGGACCAGTCGCCGAGCACGGTGGCGGTCAGCCCGCCCATGCCGAGCGCCTGGATCGCCGAACCGACCGCGATCACCCGCGAGCCGAACCGGGTGAGCAACCGCGGCCCGGCCAGCGAGGTGCAGAAGAAGCCGGCGGCCATCGGCACCATCGCCAGGCCCGCGGTGAGCGGCCCCTCCCGCAGCCCGTCCTGGAGGGCGACCGCGAGGATCATCATGAAGCCGCCGAACGCGGCGAAGAACGGCACGGCCGTCGAGAGCCCGATGCGCAGCCCGCGCACCCGCAGCAGCGACGGCGGCACCAGCGGCACCCGCCCGGCCCGCTCCCCGCGCAGCTCCACCGCGGCGAAGGCCGCGAACAGCACCGGCGAGACGCCCAGCAGCAGCCAGGTCCACCACGGCCAGCCCAGCGAGCGGCCCTCCATCAGCGGGAGCAGCAGCGCCAGCAACGCGGCACCGAGCAGCAGCGTGCCGGGCACGTCCACCCGGGCCGGGTGCGCCGAGCGGGTCTCCGGCACGACGCGCAGCGCGAGCACCGCGGCGGCGATCGCCACCGGCACGTTGACCAGGAAGATGAACCGCCAGCCGGTGCCGAACAGGTCCGCCGACAGCAGTACGCCGCCGACCACCTGCCCGACGACCGTGGCGATGCCGGCGACGGCGCCGTAGATCCCCATCGCCCGGGCGCGCTGGGCGCCCTGGGTGGCGGACTGGATGGTGGCCAGCGCCTGCGGCAGCATCAGCGCCGCCGTGGCGCCCTGCGCCACCCGCGCGGCGACCAGCGCCCCGGCGTCCGGCGCCAGCCCGCAGGCCAGCGAGGTCAGCCCGAACAGCACGGCGCCGGCCACGTACAGCCGGCGGCGCCCGTAGAGGTCGCCGAGCCGGCCACCGAGCACGAGCAGAACGGCGTAGGCCATGCCGTAGCCGGCCACGAAGAGTTCGAGGGTGGCCGGTCCGGCGGTCAGGTCGCGGTCGATGGTCGGCAGCGCGACGTTGACGATGAAGAAGTCCAGCATCGGAAGGAACGCGCCGAGCAGCACGGTCACCAGGCCGAGCGTGCTCAGCTGCGGTGTGCGGGGCGGCGCCTGGTGCGGCGCCGCCGGCGCGGTGGTCCCGCCGCCGAGGCGGATGACGCGCGGCAGGACGTTCGCCCGGGAGACCGGGTGCGCGGTCGAGGAACTGGTCGGTGTGGTCACGGGTCCTACGCTGCGCCTGCCGGGAGCCTGGTACCAGACAGTGTTCATCCTGGTACCCGCACTACCTGGCACGTGGATGCGGACGGGTGCACCCTGGTGCCATGGCCACCATCGTGCGCACCCCGAGCCCGGCCCCCGCGCGGCGCGCGGTCGCCTCCACGCCGCTCGCCGCGACCCCCGCGCTCGCGCCGCGACCCGCGGCCCCCTCGGCTCCCGCGGCCCCCGCGCCGGCCGAGGCACCTCCCGCCCCCAGCCGCGTCGACGCGGACCTGATCCGCCGCCGCGAGCTGGCCGCGTTCCTGCGCAGCCGCCGGGAGCGGATCTCGCCCGAGCAGGTCGGCCTGCCGGTCGGCGGCCGCCGCCGCACGCCCGGGCTGCGCCGCGAGGAGGTCGCGCAGCTCGCCGCGGTCGGGGTCACCTGGTACACGTGGCTGGAGCAGGCGCGCGACATCCAGGCCTCGGCGCAGGTGCTGGACGCCCTCGCGAGGGCCCTCAGGCTGGACCCGAACGAGCGCGGCCACCTCTTCGTCCTCGCCAACGTCCCCGACCCGGCCCCGAACCAGGTCTGCTCCGCGGTCAACGAGCCGATTCGGCTGATGCTGGAGCAGCTGGAGCCCTACCCGGCCTGCGTGAGCAACGCCCGGTACGACATCCTCGCCTACAACCGGACCTACAACCTCCTGGTCGGGGACCTGGACCGGATGGCGCCGGAGGACCGGAACTCCATGTGGCTGTGCTTCACCGACTCCGCGTGGCGCGAGGCCTTCCTCGACCGGGACGTCACCGCCCGCGCCATGGTCGCCAAGTTCCGCGCCGCGATGGCCGACCACGTCGCCGAACCGGCCTGGAAGTGCCTGCTGCGAAGGCTGCTCGCGGCCTCGCCGGAGTTCGCCGAGATGTGGGAGCGGCACGAGGTCGCCGACCCGGGCAACGGCACCAAGCGCCTGCTCAATCCGCAGGTCGGACTGCTGAAGCTGGACTTCACCCAGCTGTGGGCGGCGCCCCGGCAGAGCGCCCGCCTGATCACCTACACCCCGGCCGACGAGCCGACCCGCGTGCGCCTGGAGCGCCTGCACGCGCTCGCCGTGGCCGGCGACGGCGGCCCCGGCGCCGCCCGGAACCCCGACGCGGCCTGAGCTCCGGCCGGAGTCGTCCACAGGCTGTCCCGGGCTCGCGCGCGGGGGATGGGACAATGGGGGATCGTGCCCGTTCCCGCCGATCCGACCCGAGGTTCCCGCCGATGACCGTCACCGAGGAGCACCTGACCGCCGCCACCCCCTCCGCCCCGGACGTCCCCGCGGCCGGCGTCCCGGCGGCCCCCGCCGTCGCGCCGCTGCGGCTCGGGCGGGAGATCGAGGTGTGGCCGCCGGTCGTGCTCGCGCCGATGGCGGGGATCACCAACGCGCCCTTCCGCAGCCTGTGCCGGGAGCAGTCCGGCGGCAAGGGCCTGTTCGTCTCCGAGATGATCACGACCCGGGCGCTGGTCGAGCGGGACGAGAAGACCATGCGGCTGATCCGCTTCGACCCCTCCGAGCAGCCGCGCTCGATCCAGCTCTACGGGGTGGACCCGGCGATCGTCGGCCGCGCGGTCCGGATGATCGTCGACGAGGACCTCGCCGACCACATCGATCTCAACTTCGGCTGCCCGGTGCCCAAGGTGACCCGCAAGGGCGGCGGTTCCGCCATGCCCTACAAGCGCAACCTGATGCGCGCGATCCTGCGCGAGGCGGTCGGCAACGCCGGCGGCATGCCCGTGACGATCAAGATGCGCAAGGGCATCGACGACGACCACATGACCTACCTCGACGCCGGCCGGATCGCCGCCGAGGAGGGCGTCGCCGCGGTGGCCCTGCACGGCAGGACCGCCATCCAGTACTACGGCGGCCAGGCCGACTGGGAGTCGATCGCCCGCCTGCGCGAGGCGGTCCCGGCGCACGTGCCAGTGCTGGGCAACGGCGACATCTGGTCGGCGGACGACGCGGTGCGGATGGTCCGGGAGACCGGCTGCGACGGCGTCGTGGTCGGCCGCGGCTGCCTGGGCCGGCCGTGGCTGTTCAAGGAGCTGGTCTCGGTCTTCGAGGGCGAGGTGGACTACGCCCGCCCGGACTTCCGCTACGTCGCCCAGGTGATGCTGCGCCACGCCCAGCTGCTGGGCGAGTGGATCGGGGACGAGTCCCGCGGCGTGATCGACTTCCGCAAGCACGTCGCCTGGTACACCAAGGGCTTCTCCGTCGGCTCCGAGCTGCGGCAGCGGCTGGCGCTGGCCTCCTCGCTGGAGGAGCTGGCGGCCCACCTCTCCGAGATCGACCCGGACCAGCCCTGGCCGGCGAGCGCGGACGGCCCGCGCGGGCGCACCAGCGGCGCGAACCGCGTGGTGCTGCCCGAGGGCTGGCTGGACGACCCCTACGACTGCGCCGTCCCCGGTGCCGAGGCCGAGCTGGACAGCTCCGGCGGCTGAGCCCCCGCCCCGCTCCCGGCCGCCCCGCCCCGCCCCCGCCACTCTGCCGTTTCGGTGACGCTGGGGTGGACGCCGGTCGACGCAGGGTGAGTCGGGGTACGTCCAATGGATGGATCGCGCGCGTGACCCTGGACACACGCGCAGGGGGCGCCTTCCGTCACGGGGGCGCCGCCCGGCGCGTCCGGGCGCGGATCGGCTTCCGAACGTTCGGGAATCGGCCTTTCGGGCGTCGTCTCCAGGAAATCAAGCGCGGGATCACGGCAGTCACGGAGCGGTACGGCCCCGCATCGGGATTGTCCGATCCCGTGCGGTCATGCGTTCAAGAAGTGAACGCAAGCTCGCGTCAGATGGACGATTTCAGGATCGCAGGTCTTCGCCCGTCGAAGGCATGAAATCGATCCTCCAGCGGGCCGCGGAACGCGCCGATCGGCTGTCGTGAGGGCTCGCACGCCTTCGGATCTGGGTATGTTCATCCTCGTCAGGGCAACCGTGCGGCAGGAGAGCGACCCGTGGCGGCGACGCAGAAATTCGTCTACGACTTCACCGAGGGAAACAAGGACCTCCGGGACCTCCTCGGCGGGAAGGGCGCGAACCTGGCCGAGATGACCAATCTCGGTCTCCCGGTCCCTCCCGGCTTCACCATCACCACCGAGGCCTGCAAGGCCTACCTCGAGAACGGCTCCGCGCCGGCCTCCCTGCGCGACGAGGTGAGTGCGCACCTCGACGCGCTGGAGCAGCGCATGGGCAAGAAGCTGGGCCAGCCGGACAACCCGCTGCTGGTCTCGGTCCGCTCCGGCGCCAAGTTCTCCATGCCGGGCATGATGGACACCGTCCTCAACATCGGCCTCTCCGACGCCTCGGTCGCGGGCCTGGCCGCCCAGTCCGGCAACGAGCGCTTCGCCTGGGACTCCTACCGCCGGCTCATCCAGATGTTCGGCAAGACCGTGATGGGCGTGGACGGCGAGCGCTTCGACGAGGCGCTGGAGGCCGCCAAGCAGGCCAAGGGCTCGAACAACGACCTCGACCTGGACGCCGCCGACCTCCGGCTGCTGGTCAAGGCCTTCAAGGGGATCGTCCGCGAGGACACCGGCCGGGACTTCCCGCAGGACCCGCGCGAGCAGATGGACCTCGCGATCGAGGCGGTCTTCGAGTCGTGGAACGGCGACCGCGCCCGGCTCTACCGCCGCCAGGAGCGGATCCCGAACGACCTCGGCACCGCCGTCAACATCTGCTCGATGGTCTTCGGCAACCTCGGCCCCGACTCCGGCACCGGCGTCGCCTTCACCCGCGACCCGGCCTCCGGCCACCAGGGCGTCTACGGCGACTACCTGCAGAACGCCCAGGGCGAGGACGTCGTCGCCGGCATCCGCAACACCGTGCCGCTCGCCGAGCTGGAGAACCTGGACAAGGCGTCCTACGACCAGCTCATGGACATCATGGCGACCCTGGAGAACCACTACCGCGACCTGTGCGACATCGAGTTCACGATCGAGCGCGGCAAGCTGTGGATGCTCCAGACCCGGGTCGGCAAGCGCACCGCGGCCGCCGCCTTCCGGATCGCCGTCCAGCTCGTCGACCAGGGCCTGATCGACCTGGACGAGGCGCTGCACCGGGTCACCGGCTCCCAGCTGGCGCAGCTGATGTTCCCGCGCTTCGACGAGGACGCCACCAAGTCCGGGCACGTCGCCTGGGGCATCGCGGCCTCCCCGGGCGCCGCGGTCGGCAAGGCGGTCTTCGACTCCTACACCGCCGTCAAGTGGTCCCGCTCGGGCGAGAACGTCATCCTGGTCCGCCGCGAGACCAACCCGGACGACCTGGACGGCATGATCGCCGCCCGCGGCATCCTCACCTCCCGCGGCGGCAAGACCTCGCACGCCGCCGTCGTCGCCCGCGGCATGGGCAAGACCTGCGTCTGCGGCGCCGAGGAGCTGGAAGTCGACACCAAGAAGCGGCGCTTCACCACCCCCGACGGCCGGGTGGTGGAGGAGGGCGACCTCATCTCCATCGACGGCTCGACCGGCCGGGTCTACCTCGGGGAGATCCCGGTGGTGCCGTCGCCGGTGGTCGAGTACTTCGAGGGCACCCTGCACGCCGGCGCCGACGAGGAGGGCGGCCTGGTCCAGGCGGTGCACCGGCTGATGTCGCACGCCGACACCCGCCGCTCGCTCCGGGTCCGCGCCAACGCCGACAACGCCGACGACGCCGCGCGCGCCCGCCGCTACGGCGCCCAGGGCATCGGGCTGTGCCGGACCGAGCACATGTTCCTCGGCGAGGGCCGGCGCAAGGAGGTCGAGCGGCTGATCCTGGCCGACAACGACCAGGACCGGGAAGCCGCGCTGGAGACCCTGCTGCCGCTGCAGAAGGACGACTTCGTCGACCTGTTCCAGGTGATGGACGGCCTGCCGGTGACGGTACGGCTGCTCGACCCGCCGCTGCACGAGTTCCTGCCCGACATCACCGAGCTGTCGGTGCGTGTCGCCCTCGCCGAGGCCCGCAAGGACCCGAACGAGAACGACCTGCGCCTGCTGCAGGCCGTGCACCGGCTGCACGAGCAGAACCCGATGCTGGGCCTGCGCGGCGTCCGCCTCGGCCTGGTCATCCCCGGCCTGTTCACCATGCAGGTGCGGGCGATCGCCGAGGCCGCGGCCGAGCGGAAGCTAGCCGGCGGCGACCCGCGGGCCGAGGTGATGATCCCGCTGGTCGGCACGGTGCAGGAGCTGGAGATCGTCCGCGAGGAGGCCGAGCGGGTCCTCGCGGAGGTCGAGCAGGCGCGCGGCGTGAAGCTGCGGATCTCGCTCGGCACCATGATCGAGCTGCCGCGCGCCGCGGTGACGGCGGGTCAGATCGCCGAGGCCGCCGAGTTCTTCTCCTTCGGCACCAACGACCTCACGCAGACCGTGTGGGGCTTCAGCCGGGACGACGTCGAGGCCTCCTTCTTCACCGCCTACCTGGAGAAGGGCATCTTCGGGGTCAGCCCCTTCGAGACCATCGACCGCGACGGCGTCGGCTCGCTGGTGAAGCACGCGGCGGAGGAGGGGCGCAAGACCCGCCCCGACCTCAAGCTGGGCGTCTGCGGCGAGCACGGCGGCGACCCGGAGTCGGTGCACTTCTTCCACGAGGTCGGGCTGGACTACGTGTCCTGCTCGCCCTTCCGGATCCCGGTGGCGCGCCTGGAAGCGGGCCGCGCCGCCGTCGAGACCGCGGGCAGCGACTCGCGCTGAAACCCTCCACCGGGCCCGCGGGCCGCTTGACGGCGGTCCGCGGGAACCCTCACCCGGTGTCAGCGCGAGCTGCCATTCCACCGAAGTCCCCGACCAGGACCGATCGGTGGAGCAGCTGCCCGCACCTACGCGCGGCGGAGCTCGGCGCAGGGCGGCCGCCGCGTGAAGGGGCCGGGGTGCGGTGTCGGACAATGACGTCCGAGCCGCATCCCGGTCCCGGTGCTTGCTTTTCCGGTGTCCCCCGCCGCGGCGGGGAATGCCGGAACCCCGGACCGTGCTGCAGCTCCAAGGCGGGACGAGCAGGACGAAGGGGTTGAGGTGCACGATCCACAGGCTCTGTACGCGTTCGAGCCGGAGGCCGAGGCCGAGCTGGCCGCCGCGGGCTTCCTTCCCGCGGCGGAGGGCGGCGAGGCGGCGCGGCCGGTGCTGCTGTACTTCCTCGAGGGCTTCATGGACGCCGGCGAGGTCGGCGAGCAGATCGCCGAGGAGCTGCGCGCGGACCCGCACCGCCGGGTCATCGCCCGCTTCGACGCCGACCGGCTGGTGGACTACCGCGCCCGGCGGCCGCCGATGGTCTTCGACGGCGACCACTGGGCCTCGTACGAGGCGCCCGAGCTGGTCGTCTCGCTGGTGCACGACGCGGTCGGCAGCCCGTTCCTGCTGCTGGACGGCCCCGAGCCGGACGTCGAGTGGGAGCGCTTCGCCGCGGCCGTGGTCCAGCTCGCCCGCCGGCTCGACGTCCGCACGGCGGTCGCCTTCCACGGCATCCCGATGGGCGTCCCGCACACCCGCCCGGTCGGGCTCACCCCGCACGGCAACCGCCCGGACCTGATGGGCGACCACCCGCAGTGGTTCCAGTCGGCGACCGTCCCCGGCAGCGCGCAGGCGCTGGTCGAGCTGCGGCTGGCGGAGGCCGGCTTCGACGTCCTCGGCTACGCCGCGCACGTGCCGCACTACCTGGCGCGCAGCGCCTACCCGCAGGCGGCGGTGGCCGTCCTGGAGGCGGTGCAGTCCGCGACCGGGTTGGTGCTGCCCGGTGACGGCCTGCGCGCGCGCACCGAGCGGGTCCGCGCGGAGGTCGACCGCCAGGTCGAGGCCGGCAGCGGCGAGCTGCGCTCGGTGGTGCAGGGCCTGGAGGAGCAGTACGACGCCTTCGCCGGCGCGGCCGAGCGGGAGAGCCTGCTCGCCGAGCCCGCCGACCTGCCCTCGGCGGACGAGCTGGCCGAGGCCTTCGAGCGCTTCCTCGCCGAGCAGGACGGCGACGGCGCCTGAGCCGTCGGCACGCGGCTGCCCGGGCCGTCCCGCCCGTCCCGTCCCCTTCGCATCCGGTTCGCTCAGGTTTGTGAGTCCGGTCACTGCGGGGATCCTGGACTTCGGTTTCCGGGGTCCTACACCGCAGCATCGAGGAGATGACGATCCTCGGACGGGACGGGGGCACGGCTTTGGCGGATCAGACCGGACACGAGCGGGCGGCGGGCCCGGACCGGCATCGCGGCAGGACGGGGGCGGCGGCGCGGGTGGCCGCGGCGGTCGCCGGTTTCGCCCTGATGCTGGGCGGCTGCGGCATGCTCACCGAGGGCGGGTCGGTGGCCCCCGGGGGCGTCAGCGAGCCGAGCGTACGTCCGGTACGCCACGTGGAGGACGCGCCGTACGTCGCATTGGGTGATTCCTACACGGCGGGCCCGGCGATCTCGCACCAGGACGGCAAGCCCTCCGGCTGCCGGCGCTCCTCCCGCAACTACCCCTCGGTGGTGGCCGAGCAGCTCGGGCTGAGCGGCTCCGACGCGAAGGACGTCAGCTGCTCGGGCGAGACCGCGGCCGGGCTCGGCTCCCCGCAGCACGTCAAGGGCGGCACCAACCCGCCGCAGCTGGACGCGCTCTCCGCGAAGGACCGGCTGGTCACCATCGGCATCGGCGGCAACGACGTCGGCTACTTCGACGTGCTGGAGACCTGCGCCAAACTCGGCGTCGCCGCGCAGGCCATCGGCGAGGCGGGGCCCCAGTCGGCGCCCTGCCGCGACCACTACGGCCTGGACGGCCTGGACGCGCGGATCACCGAGGCAGGGCGAACGGTCGCCGGCGTGCTCGCGGAGATCCGCAGGCGCGCGCCGCGGGCGAAGGTGCTGGTCGTCGGCTACCCGGCGGTCTTCCCGGCCTCCGGCGGCTGCGACAACCTGCTGCTGACCGAGGGCGACGTCGCCTTCCTGCGCGGCCTGGAGCAGCGGCTCGACGACGAGCTGAAGACCACGGCGCAGGCCGCGGGCGACACCTACGTCGACACCTACACGGCGTCCCAGAAGCACGACGCCTGCGAGCCGGCGGACGCCAGATGGGTGGAACCCCTGCTCGCCTCCGGCGCCGCCCCCCTCCACCCCAACGCCGACGGCGAAGCGGCGATGGCCGACGCGGTCCTCGCGGCGCTGCGCTCCGCGTCCTGACGGCGCGCCTACTGGGGCCTCAGCGACTGCGGTCGCGCGGCCGCGGGCCCCAGCGGCTCGCCCGCGCAGTTCCCCGCGCCCCTTCGGCAGGCGCGAAGCGCCGCTCAAGGGGCGCGGGGAACTGCGCGACCAGCCCGGCACCTCCCGCACTCGCGCGACCGCAGCCGCTGATGCCCGGTAGGCGGAGGCACGCAGCGCCTCTCCCGGGTGGGGCGCGGGGCGTGGGCGCGAAAACTCGGGCCGCACGCGGCGCGAACCGGCCTCAGCCGAGATCGTCCGTGCGGCCCGCCGCATCCGGCTGCGCCGCCTCCACCCGCACCAGCATCCGCGTGAGCAGCGCCGCGATCGTCTCCCGCTCCTCCCCGGAGAGATCGCTCAGCAGATCCTCCTCGAAGACCGACGCCATCCGCATGGTCTCCAGCCACTTGGTGCGGCCCTCGGGCGTGAGCTCGATGATCACCCGCACCCGGTTCTCCGCGTCGCGCTCCCTGGTGACCAGGCCGCCGTCGACCATGCGGTCGATGCGGTGGGTCATCGCGGCCGGGGTCAGCCCGAGGCGGCGGGCGAGTTCGCCGGGGGTCAGCTGGTAGGGCCGGCCGGCCAGCACCAGTTCCTTGAGTACCTCCCACTCGGCGTTGGTGAGGTCGAGGGTGCGCAGCTGGCGGCCGTAGGCGATGTCCATCCGGCGGTTCAGCCGGAAGACCGCCGCGACGATCCGCTCCACCTGCGGGTCGATGTCCGGGAACTCGCGGTGGTACCGCGCCACGTGCTCGTCCAGGGCGCGTACGGCCGCGGGGACGGGTGCCGCCGCGTCGTCGTCGGGCTCGGTCATGGGGGTCAGTATCCCACTCTCACGGGAGCGAAAGTCATTAGCGTCGAAGGGTTCGTTGTTGTACTCTTTAGCGTCTAAGTCTTCGAGATCATAGGTTCAGGAGTTCAGAGTGTCGAAGTGGGGGGTGGAGATGGCGGCGGCGATGCCGGACGCGCGGCGGGTCCTGCGAAGGGTGCAGGTGGGGAACGCGCTGGCGGCCTTCGGGGCGGGGTTCACCGTCCCCTTCATCTACGTGTACGCGACGACCGTGCGGCATCTGAGCCCGGGCGTCGGCGGGTCCCTGTTCAGCATCTGGGCGGTGGCGGCACTCCTCGTGCTGCCGTTCGTCGGCCGGGTGGTGGACCGGCGCGGGCCGCAGGCCGTGCTGGTGGCGAGCTGCGTGCTGGCCGCGGTCGGATCGGTCGGCTTCGGGCTGTCCTCCGGGCCGGTGCCGATCATGCTGTTCGCCGCTCTGTTCGGCGCGGGCGTCGCCGCGGAGCAGCCGGTGCTGGCCACCATGGTGGCGCGCTGCAGCGGTCCGGCCGACCGGTCGAAGGCCTTCGCCTTCCAGTTCTTCCTGAACAACCTGGGGCTCGGCATCGGCGGGCTGCTCGGCGGCCTGATCGTCGACCCGTCCCGGCCGGGCAGCTTCCAGGAGCTGTTCATGATCGAGGCGGCGATGATCCTGGTGCTGGCGGCGGTCGCCGGAACCGTCCGGCTGCCGGCGGTGGCCTCCCTGACGGTCGCCTCCTCGGCGGGCACGACCGCGCCGACCGCCACCGCCGCCACCGCCGCCACCGCGGCCACCGCAGGCGAGGGGTACCGGGCGCTGCTGCGCGACCGGGCGATGACCGGCGTCTGCGTGCTCGCGCTGGTCCTCTACTTCTCCTGCTACGGCCAGTTCGAGTCGGGCCTGGCGGCCTTCGCCACCACCGTGACCCGGGTCGCGCCGGGCACGCTGGGCCTCGCGCTGGCCGCGAACACCGCGGTGATCGTGCTCGGCCAGCTGCTGGTGCTGCGGGTCACCGGGCGTCGCCGGCGCAGCGCGGTGATCGCCGTGGTCGGCGTGATCTGGCTGGCGGCCTGGGGACTGGCCGGCCTCTCGGCGCTGCTCGGCCCGGGCACCGGCGCGGCGACGGCGGCGATCCTCGGCACCTACATGATGTTCGGCGCGGGGGAGATGCTGCTCTCTCCGGTGCTCGGCCCGCTGGTCGCGGACCTGGCCCCGGCGCACCGGCTGGGCCAGTACAACGCGGCCTTCGCCGGGGTGCGGCAGATCGCGATGGTGGCCGGCCCGGCCTTCGCGGGCCTGATGGTCGGTCTGGGCGCGTACACCGCCTACCTCGCGCTGCTGGGCGCGTGCACGCTCGGCGTGACCGTGCTCGCGCTGCGGCTCCGGCACCGGCTGACGGACGTTCAGGACGGCCTGGTGGCGGTGGAGACCCCGGCCCGGCTGCTGGAGCGCGAGGACGCGGTCGCGGCGGCGTGAGCCCCGGGTTCACGGAGCCTCACCTGCGGGCAATCCGGCCGACACACCGGCCGGGCATCCTCGGAGCCATGAGCTCCGCACCCGCACCCGCACCGCGCGGCGACCGGTCGCCGAGCGGCGGCGGCACCGCCGGACGACCCGCCGAGCACGCCGAGCCTGCCGACGCCGCCGGGCGTGCCGACACCGGCGTGCGCGCCGGCGCCGCCGAGCCCACCGGCACCGCCGGGCGTGTCGAGACCTGGTCCAGCCAGGGCGAGTTGCTCGCCGAGATCGTTCGCACGCTCGCCGTCGCCCGCCGCCGGGCCGCCCGGCCGGACGACGGCGGCTCCGGTGCGCCGGGCAGGCCCGCCGCGGCGTGAGCGCGGGTCCGGCGCGGCGCGGGGCCGGGCTGTCGTACCCCCGGGCTACCGTGGATTCGATGGAAGCGACGGTCAGCGCGGTGGAGCAGGGCGTCCCGGCGGGTGCCGGATACGACGCGCACGCCCAGGCGCGGTGGGTGCCGGAGCCGGAGAAGCGGCCCGGACGCACCGCCTTCCAGCGTGACCGCGCCCGGGTGCTGCACTCGGCGGCGCTTCGCCGGCTGGCCGGCACGACCCAGGTGGTCGCCCCGCTGGAGAGCGACTTCCCGCGCACCCGGCTCACCCACTCCCTGGAGTGCGCGCAGGTCGGCCGGGAGCTGGGCGCGGCGCTCGGCTGCGCCCCCGACCTGGTGGAGGCCGCCTGCCTGGCGCACGACCTCGGCCATCCGCCCTTCGGCCACAACGGCGAGCAGGCGCTGGACCTCGCCGCGGCGGCCTGCGGCGGCTTCGAGGGCAACGCGCAGTCCCTGCGGGTGCTCACCCGGCTTGAGCCCAAGCGGTTCGCCCCCGAGGGCGCGGCCGGCGGCGCCGCCGGGGGCCGCGGCGTCCCCTGGCCCGGGCGCAGCGTCGGCCTCAACCTCACCCGTGCCGCCCTCGACGCGGCGACCAAGTATCCGTGGACCCTGGCCGAGGCCCTGAGCCCGCCGCCGGGCGCCGACCCGCGGGCGGCGGCCGAGGCGCGGGCCGAGGCCGCCCCGGCGAACCAGGTAGACCAGGTAGACCGGGTAGACCAGGCCGAGCCGGCGCGTCCCGAACGGCCCGCCGCGCGGGTCAAGTTCGGCGTCTACGCGGAGGACCTCGCGGTCTTCCGCTGGATCCGGCGCGGCGCGCCTCCGCGGCGCCGCTGCTTCGAGGCGCAGGTCATGGACTGGTCCGACGACGTCGCCTACTCCGTCCACGACCTGGAGGACGGCCTGCAGGCGGGCCACATCCGGCCGGAGGCGCTGCGCTCGCCCACCGAGCGGGCCGAGTTGTTCGCCCTCGCCGCCCGCCGCTACGCCCCGGCCGGGACGGATCCGGCCGGGCTCGCCGAGGCGCTTGACCGCCTGCTCGCCCAGGAGTGGTGGCCGCACCGGCTGGACCCCTCGGCCCGCGGCCGGGCCCGGCTCAAGGACGCCACCAGCCAGCTCATCGGCCGTTTCTGCCTGGCCGCCGAGCGGGCCACCCGCGCCGAGTACGGCCCCGGCCCGCTCACCCGCTACGCCGCGGACCTGGTCGTCCCCGCCGGCGTGCGCGCCGAGTGCGCGGTGCTCAAGGCGGTCGCCGACCGGTACGTCATGCAGCGCGCCGAGCAGGAGCGGTTGAGGATCCGTCAGCGCGAGGTGATCGCCGAGCTGGCGGAGGTGCTGATCCGCTCCGCGCCGGAGGGCCTGGACCCGGTCTTCCGCGCGCACTTCGACGAGGCGGGGGACGACGGCGAGGCGCTGCGCACGGTGATCGACCAGATAGCCGTGCTCACCGACGCCTCCGCCCGCGCCCTGCACGCCCGCCTCACCGGCGCCCGGGGCTGACGGGCCGCGCGGGGCTGCCGCGCGGGCGCTCCAGCAGGGCGCTCCCGCGGGGCTCTCCCGCGGTCTTCACCCGGGGCGCCGGGTGCGGGACGCTCGTGGGAAGGCGCCGCGGGCCGGGGGTGGAACACGCAGCGCGCCGGGCCAGGCGCAGGAACGAACCTACGGACCAGGAGTCGGTACGTGGCAAACGCAGTGGACGCACACCAGACCTTCGTCATCGTCGGGGCCGGCCTCGCGGGGGCCAAGGCCGCCGAGACGCTCCGCGCGGAAGGCTTCACCGGCCGCGTCATCCTCATCGGGGACGAGCGCGAGCACCCCTACGAGCGCCCCGGCCTGTCCAAGGGCTTCCTCACCGGCAAGGAGGAGAAGTCCGAGCTGGCGGTGCACGAGTCCGCCTGGTACGCGGCGCAGGACGTCGAGCTGCACCTCGGCCAGCCGGTCGAGCGGCTCGACCCGCGGGCGCACGAGGTGGTGCTCGCCGACTCCACCGTGATCGGCTACGACCGCCTGCTGCTGGCGACCGGCGCCACCCCGCGCCGGCTGGAGGTGCCCGGTACGGAGCTGGGCGGCGTCCACTACCTGCGCAAGCTCCCCGACTCCGAGCGGCTGCGCAGCATGCTGCGCACCCTCGGCCGGGAGAACGGCCGGCTGCTGGTGGTCGGCGCCGGCTGGATCGGCCTGGAGGTCGCCTCCGCCGCCCGCGGCTACGGCGCCGAGGTGACGATCGTCGAGCCGCAGCCCACCCCGCTGCACGCCGCGATCGGCCCCGAGCTGGGCGGCTTCTTCGCCCAGCTGCACCAGGACAACGGCGTGACGCTCCACACCGGCCAGTCGGTCGTCTCGCTGGAGGGCCAGGACGGCATGGTGCTGGCCGCGCACACCGACGCCGGCGAGGAGCTGCCGGCGCATGCCGTGCTGGTCGGCATCGGCGCCGCGCCGGAGACCGCGCTGGCCGAGGCCGCCGGGCTCGCCCTCGCCCCGCGCGAGCTGGGCGGCGGCGTGGCGGTGGACGCGGCGCTGCGCACCTCCGACCCGGACGTCTTCGCCGCCGGTGACCTCGCCAACGCCGAGCACCCGCTCCTCGGCCGCCGGCTGCGCGTCGAGCACTGGGCCAACGCGCTCAACGGCGGCCCGGCGGCGGCCCGTTCGATGCTCGGCCAGGAGGTCGTGTACGACAGGATCCCGTACTTCTTCAGCGACCAGTACACGCTGGGCATGGAGTACTCCGGCTTCGCGGCGCCCGGCGACTACGCCCACGTGGTGGTGCGCGGGGACGTGGCCAAGCGCGAGTTCATCGCCTTCTGGACGGACGCCGAGGGGCGCGTGCTGGCGGGGATGAACGTCAACGTCTGGGACGTCACCGACCCGATCCAGGCGCTGGTGCGCTCCCGTGCCCCGATCGACCCCGAGCGGCTCGCCGACCCCGCCGTCCCCCTTGAGTCGCTGCTGCCGAGCTGAGCCCGCCGCCGCGCGCGGGGGCCGCCGGGCCGCGCGGGGCGGGATCGTCGCAGGGCCGCCGTAGACTCCCTCTGTGGCAGACGGGCGGATCAGGGACGAGGACGTGCAGGCGGTGCGCGCCGCGGCGCGGATCGACGTCGTCGTCGGCGAGTACGTCCAGCTCACCAGCGGGGGCGGGGCCCAGCTCAAGGGACTCTGCCCGTTCCACGACGAGAAGACCGCCTCCTTCTACGTCAACCCCAGCAAGGGCGTCTACAGCTGCTTCGGCTGCGAGGCCGGCGGCGACACCATCCGCTTCGTGCAGGAGATCGAGCACCTCACCTTCGTCGAGGCGGTCGAGCGGCTGGCCGCGCAATTCCGGATCACGCTGCGCTACGAGGGCGGCTCCTACCAGCCCGGCCGGCAGAAGGGCGAGCGCACCCGGCTGCTGGAGATCAACAAGCTGGCCGCCGCCTGGTTCACCGAGCAGCTCGGCAGCCCGGAGGCCGAGATCGGCCGCCGCTTCCTCAAGGAGCGCGGCTTCGAGGCCGAGGCCGCCGCGCACTTCGGCCTCGGCTACGCCCCCGGCGGCTTCGAGAACCTGGTGCGCTTCCTGCGCGGGCGCGGCTACACCGACAAGGAGCTGCTGCTCAGCGGGGTCTGCACGGAGGGCCGGCGGGGGCCGATGGACCGCTTCCGCGGCCGGCTGATCTGGCCGATCAAGGACATCACCGGCGAGGTCGTCGGCTTCGGCGCCCGCCGGCTCCGCGAGGATGACAACGGCCCGAAGTACCTCAACACCCCCGAGACCCCGCTCTACAAGAAGTCCCAGGTGCTCTACGGCCTGGAGCTGGCAAAGAAGGACATCGCGCGCACCGGCCGCGCGGTCGTCGTCGAGGGCTACACCGACGTGATGGCCTGCCACCTCGCGGGCGTCACCACGGCGGTGGCCACCTGCGGCACGGCCTTCGGCGAGGAGCACATCAAGATCCTCCGCCGGCTGCTGATGGACACCTCGCAGTACAAGGGCGAGGTGGTCTTTACCTTCGACGGCGACGCCGCCGGGCAGAAGGCCGCGCTGCGCGCGTTCGAGGACGACCAGAAGTTCGCCGCGCGCACCTCCATCGCGGTCTCCCCGGGCGGCATGGACCCGTGCGAGCTGCGGCTGGCCCAGGGCGACGCGGCGGTTCGGGACCTGGTCGACCGCCCGGTCCCGCTCTTCGAGTTCGCGATCAAGGCGACCGTCGCCCGGCACAACCTGGACACCGCCGAGGGCCGGGCCGCCGCGTTGGAGGAGGCCGCGCCGATCGTCGCCCGGATCCGCGACGGCGCGATCCAGCACGAGTACGCGGTGCGGCTGGCCGGCATGGTCGGGGTGCTGGACGAGCAGTTCGTGGTGCGGCGGGTCGCGCAGATCGCCCGCTGGGAGCGGGAGCGCGCGGGGCGGCGGGAGCGCGGCGGGACCGGCGCGGCCGGCGGACCGGGCGGCGGCCAGGGCGCCCCGGGCGGTTACGGGCCGGGCGGCCGCGGTCAGCCGGCGGGCCCCGGCACGCGCGCCGGGGCGCAGGGCCGCCCAGCGGGCGCGGCCGGCGCGGCGGCGGGTGCCCAGGGCGGCGGTCCGGGCCGGTCCGCGCGCCCGGTGGTCGGCCAGGGCCCGGAGGCCTTCGTCGAACGCGAGCTGCTCAAGCTGGCGTTGCAGTACCCGGGACTGGTCGTGCCGCTGTTCGACGCCTTCGGCGCGGACGAGTTCGCCGACCCGGTCTACGCCCGGATCCGGCTGATGATCGCCGAGTCCGGGGGAGTGGCGACCGGTGCGCAGGTGCCGGACGACTGGCCCCGGCTGGTCGCCGAGGCCGCGCCGGACGACGGCATGCGGGCGCTGCTGCGCGAGCTGGTCGTCGAGCCGGTGCGCACCCGGCGCGGGCGCGCGGTCGACGAGCTCTACGCCGGCGAGTTCCTGGTCCGGTTGCGCCTGCAGGCCGTGCACCGGCGGATCGCCGAGGTGCGCGGCTACCTCCAGCGCCTCGGCCCTTCCGCGCCTCCGGAGCAACTCGCCCCGGTGCAACAGGAGTTGTGGGCGCTCCAGCAATACGTCCAGCGGCTCCGCGCGGAGGGCGCGGCCGGTCTCTGACGCCCCGGGCGCGCCGGCCCGGATGCCGGACGTCCGCGCGCGCCGTGTGCCGGTGATCACGCTGCGTCAAAAAGTGGGCGCACGAGTCTCGGCCCCGGGCACGCCCGCGGGGCACACTGGTCCCGACGCCGGTCCCGGCGCCTCAGGCAAGGCATCAACCCCTCGCCCCTCGCTCCCGAGGGGTTCTCCGCCACCCCTCGCCCCAGCAGGTGCGCGGACTCTCGCCCCGCCGCACTCCGGCGCCCGCCCACGGCGCCGGAGCCGTCCGGCGCCGACGCCGACGTCGCTCCCGCGGCGTGCGAGCGGCGCGACGGCTCGACGCGCGCGGCACCAGGCGGTCTCCGCGTCCGGAAGGGATCCCCCGTGGACGCCGCGATCGCCCGCTCACCTGTCCGGCCCGCGCCCGCCCGCGCCCGCGCCCGCCAGACCGTCCCCGCGCAGCGCCCTGCCGCGGCGGCGTCCACCGGGGAGGACGAAGGCGCCGCCCCCGACCCGGACCACGGCCCCGACCCGGTGGCCTACGCCGGCCCCGACCAGGGCCATGGCCCTGACCTGGCGGCCGGCCCCGACCTGGCAGTCGGCCCCGACCCGGCAGTCGGTGCCGGCCCCGATCCGGATCGCCTCGGGGGCGCCGGCGCCGTCGCCGCCGGTCCGGCCGGGATCGCGCCCGAGGACGAGCCGGGCGTCCAGGACGAGCCGGACGAGGACGAGGACGGCGCTCCCGGGCCGCCGCTCGACGAGGCCGCCGGGCCCTCCGCCGACCTGTTCCGCCAGTACCTGCGGGAGATCGGCCGCGTCCCGCTGCTCACCGCCGCGGAGGAGGTGGAGCTGGCCCGCCGCATCGAGGCCGGCCTCTTCGCCGAGGAGCACCTGAACCGCCGGCTCGGTGCTCCCGGCGAGCCTCTCGACGAGCGCCTCGCCGACGACCTCGACCGGATCGTCGTCCTCGGCCGGATGGCCAAGCGCCGCCTGATCGAGGCGAACCTGCGGCTGGTCGTCTCGGTCGCCAAGCGCTACGCCGGCCGCGGGCTCACCATGCTCGACCTGGTGCAGGAGGGCAACCTCGGGCTGATCCGCGCGGTCGAGAAGTTCGACTACACCCGCGGCTACAAGTTCTCGACCTACGCGACCTGGTGGATCCGGCAGGCGATGAGCCGCGCGCTGGCCGACCAGGCGCGCACCATCCGGGTGCCGGTGCACGTCGTCGAGCTGATCAACCGGGTGGCGCGGGTGCAGCGGCGGCTGCTGCAGGAGCGCGGCTACGAGCCGGCCCCCGCCGAGGTCGCGGCCGTGCTGGAGCTGCCCGAGGAGCGGATCCGCGAGGTGCTCCGGCTGGCCCGCGAGCCGGTCTCGCTGCACGCACCGGTGGGCGAGGAGGAGGACGTCGCGCTCGGCGACCTGATCGAGGACGCCGACGCCGCCTCGCCGGTCGAGTCGGCCGCGTTCATGCTGCTGCGCGAGCATCTGGAGGCGGTGCTCTCCACGCTCGGCGAGCGGGAGCGGAAGGTGGTGCAGCTGCGGTACGGGCTGGTCGACGGGCGTCCCCGCACCCTGGAGGAGATCGGCCGGCTGTTCGGCGTCACGCGGGAGCGGATCCGGCAGATCGAGTCCAAGACCCTCGCCAAGCTCCGCGACCACGCCTACGCCGACCAGCTCCGCGGCTACCTGGACTGAGCCAGGCCCGGACGCCCCCCGGGGACGCCCCGGAGACGCCCGCGCCCGCCACGGGATCCGCGGCGGGCGTGCGGGGGCGTCGGGGGATGCGGGGAGGTCAGCCCGCGGTGGAGTCCCAGCCGTTGCTCTCGGACTTGGGGCGCAGGTAGGGGACCCGGTCGGTGATGCCGGACGGGAGCCGGTCGCCGACCTTCGCCGAGATCACGTCGGCGGCGCGGGCGGCGGCGGTGCTCGCGGTCTCCTTGGCGGCGCGGCCGGCCTGCTGCACCGCCGGAGTCTGCGACAGGTCGCGCGCGGACTTGGCGATCTGCTCGTACCGCTCGCGCCCGGCGCGGGCGCCGATCACGTACCCGACCGCGAGTCCGGTGAGGAAGGAGAGCTTGCGCATGCTCGACCCTGGCCTTTCCGTGGGTGCTGTTGGCTGCTTTCAGGGTGGTTCACTGGGCGTACGGCCTGCTCGGAGCGTACGGCGGAGGTAGGGGGCGGCGCACTCGGCGCGCCGCCCCGGCGTCCGCGGGATGGGCCGCGCCCCTTCCTGGCGGGAGCCCCCGGGGATCGGATTGGCGGAGCACCCCCCCACGTGCGCTAATGTATGACCCGCAGCAGACGCCGCTACACCGCCCGCGGGGCGGCCGGGGCGTCGATGCCCATCCCGCATAGCTCAATTGGCAGAGCAGCCGGCTGTTAACCGGCAGGTTATTGGTTCGAGTCCAATTGCGGGAGCTGCCGGAACGCCCGTGGTCCGCCCTGGCGTCCGGCGCGGCGACGCCGATCCCGCATAGCTCAATTGGCAGAGCAGCCGGCTGTTAACCGGCAGGTTATTGGTTCGAGTCCAATTGCGGGAGCAGATCGAGATCGCTCCGAGGGCCTCCCCGTGGTCACCACCACGCGGAGGCCCTTCGGCGTTCCCGCCGGCCCCAGCCCGGCCCCGGCCTCGGCCGAGGTTCAGGAGCCGGCGTCGAGCAGGTGCAGGACCGTGCTGCGGTAGCCGAGCAGCGCCTGCCGCAGCCGCTCGGTGGCAGGTTCGGCCGAGGCGTCCGAGGGCGGCGCGGTGTGCTCGCGGACGGCGGCCTCCAGCGCCGAGCGCCGCTCCTCCAGTCGTCGGGAGAACAACTCGGCCGTCCGGCCCAGCAGTTCGCCGGCCTGGAGGACGGCGTCCCGCGGGTCGTCCACGAACGAGGCGGTGACCTGCTGCCACGCGCCGCGGAGCGCGTCGGCGTCCGCGCCGAGCAGGGGGCCGGTGAGGGCGGCGTCGACGCCGGCGACGGCACCGGAGCCGGATCGCGCGGCGGATGCGGCGGATGCGGCGGGTGGCGCGGGTGGCGCCTCCGCGCCGGTGCGGGGCGCGGGGACGCGCGCGGTGGCCGGGTCGGGAGACGCGGCGCCCGCGCGTTCGAGGCCGGCGCCGCCCTCGGTGGACTCGGGTGCGCGGGCGGGGGCCTCCGCCGAGGCCGCGTCGGCGGCCGGGTCCGCCGCCCGGTGGGGGGTGTCGTCGGCGCGGGCGTCCTCGGCGGCCTGCGCACGGTGATTGCCGGAGAGCGGGAGGTGTTCGGGGAAGCGGTCGCGCCAGGAGCGGGCGCCGCGACCGGTGCCGTCCCCGTCGCGGGCGTCGCCGTCGGCAGCCCGCGGGTACTCCGGGGCCGCCTCCTGGACCGGGGCCTCCTGGGCCGGGGCCTCGGCCGCGATCCGGTCGCTTTCGAAGGCGTCGTCAGGCATGGGTGGTGTCTCCCTTCGTCCCGGTTGCGGCCGGCTGCCCGGTCGCGGGGGACTCGGCGGTCATGTCCGGGCGGGCGGTGGTCGTCGCCGTGCCCGGCGTCGCCGTCGTCCCCGCGGCCGCCGGGGCGGCGGCCCGGTCCTGAGGCCCGGCGCCGGCGCGTCGGCCGCCGGCGCGTCCGCCGCCGGCGCGCAGGCCGTGGTCGGTGCCGAGGACCTCGCCGAGCAGCTCGCGCGTGCGCAGCAGCGCCTCGCGCAGGGCCTCGGTGTCGGTGCGCGGTGCGGACGCGCCGTCCTCGGCGGCACCGTCGCGGGCCGCCGCGTTCCCGCCCGCCTCCGCGCCGGCGCGGTAGCGCTCCGCCGCGCCGGGGTCGTGCACGGCGAGGGCCAGCGCGGTCTCGTCGGTGCTCCCCACCGGGTAGCCGCGCTCGCGCAGCGCCTGGTCGAGCAGCCCGCGGCCCTCCGCCAGCGCCTCGCTCGGCGCCTCGACGAATCGTTCCTGCACATGAGCCCAGCTCAGTTCGTAGCGCTCACGCACCTCGGGGGCCACCGGGCGGCGGTCGAGGCCGCTCCAGCGGCCCCGCGCCCGCTCCAACTCCCGTTCCGCGGCGCGGGCGTCGCCGCCGTTGCGGGCCACGGCCCGGTCGTACTCGGCGCCGAAGCCGCGGCGCAGCCGCCGGGTCCGGAAGCGCGGACCGCGCGTGGCCGCGACGGCCGCGACCAGGACGAGCAGCACGATGACGACGATTCCGGCGATCAGTCCTCCGGACATGGTCCGCCTCCTGCGAGTTGGGGATGTCGCTGGCTGTCCTCAGGATTCGGCTGTCCCCGACGCCCCGTCACAAACCCCGCCCCGTCCCCGACGCCCGGCGGCTCCGCCCCGAACACGCCGCGCCCGATGCCGCAGTCCCGGTGGCCGGCGTCTCACGCGGAGAAGGCGACGCCGGCTCCGGCGAGGGCCACGACCGCGGAGTTGCGGGGTGGCAGGCGCGATGGGCGCGGGGGCCGCACGTGTCTCCGAACGGGTGAAAAGCGCCCTGTCGTTGCGGAAAACAGCGGGTTCGTGGGCTAGCGTTTGACCTGGCCGACGGCCAGCGGTCCGGGGTGCTGTCCCGGCCGAGGCGCGAGGGCGCGCGTGCGCCTGCGAGGCGGTCGGCGCGGAGATCGCGCACGCGGCGTGTGCGCAGGGTGGGGCGGGTGGGACTCGAACCCACGACCCAGGGATTATGAGTCCCCTGCTCTAACCGGCTGAGCTACCGCCCCGTGCGCGCGGCCCACGCGCGTGTGCGCGGTGGCCGTCGGCATCACAGCGCGGCCCGGCTGCGGGTGCGGGCCGCTCGCCGCAGCATAGCTGGTCAGTCGGCCTCGGCGCGCGGCAGGTCGGCGGAATCCCGGGCGGATCACGGCGGATCCGCTCAGGCCGGCCGCGCCGCGTCGAGCATCCGCTCCAGCAGGTCGCGCAGCTGCTCGCGCTCCGCGGGGGAGAGCGCGGCCAGCGGTTCGCGGGCGAAGCCGAGGGCGTCGCGCAGGTCTTCGGCCGCCCGGCGGCCCTCGGGCGTGACGCGGACGAGCTTGACGCGGCGGTCCCGGTTGTCCGGCGTGCGCTCGACGTAGCCCCGGGCCTCCAGGCGGTCGACGATGCCGGTGACGTTGGAGGGCTCGCAGCTCATCCGGTCGGCGATCCGGCGCATCGGCTGCGGCTCGCGGGCCAGCAGGGAGAGCACCTTGGCCTGGGCGGCGGTGAGCGCGTGCGCGGCGGAGGCGGCCTCGTAGTCCCGGTGGAAGGCCGAGACAAGGCCGGACATCAGCTCGATGACCTCGCTGGTCAGGGGATCCGCGGTGCGCGCCATGCGCCCGATTGTACCGAGGTGGCCTGCATATTTGACACGCTGAAGTTTTCGTCGCACGGTGGCCGTGCCCCTACTGCTTCAGGCAGTGAAGTATTTCCCCGCTCTCTCCTCGGATGGAAGTGACGCCCGTGACGACGGACAACGGCATCGCCCGCTCCTGGCACCTGGTCGCCCGCCCGCAGGGCTGGCCCACCCCGTCGGACTTCGCGCTGCGGGAGTCCGCCGTGCCCGCGCTCGCACCCGGCCAGATCCTGGTCCGCAACCTCTACCTCTCGGTGGACCCGTACATGCGCGGACGCATGAACGACGTGAAGTCCTACGTCCCGCCCTTCCAGCTGGACCAGCCGATGGACGGCGGAGCCGTGGGGCGCGTGGTGGCGTCCGAGGCCCCGGGCTTCGCCGAGGGCGACACGGTGGTGCACTCGCTCGGCTGGCGCGACCTGGCGGTGGTCGGCGCGGACCAGGCGGTCAAGGTGGACCCGGAGGCCGCGCCGCTCTCCGCCTACCTCGGCGTGCTCGGCATGCCGGGCCTGACCGCCTACGCCGGGCTGCTGAAGGTCGGCGCGCTGCGCGAGGGTGACGCGGTGTTCGTCTCCGGCGCGGCCGGCGCGGTCGGCAGCCTGGTCGGGCAGATCGCCCGGCTGCGCGGTGCGTCCCGGGTGGTCGGCAGCGCGGGCTCACCGGAGAAGGTCCGCAGGCTGGTGGAGGAGTACGGCTTCGACGCGGCCTTCAACTACAAGGACGGCCCGGTCGGGAAGCAGCTCGCCGAGGCGGCGCCGGACGGCATCGACGTCTACTTCGACAACGTCGGCGGCGAGCACCTGGAGGCGGCGATCAGCTGGCTCCACGTCCACGGCCGGGCGGTGATCTGCGGAATGATCGCGCAGTACAACGAGACCGAGCCGCCGGCCGCGCCGCGCAACCTGGCGATGGTGATCGGCAAGCGGCTGCGGCTGGAGGGCATGCTCGTCCGCGACCACCAGGACATGCAGGAGCAGTTCCTCGTCGAGGTCGGCGGCTGGCTGCGCGAGGGCAGGATCCGCTTCGACGAGACCGTGGTGGACGGGCTGGACCACGCGGTGGACGCCTTCCTCGGCCTGATGCGGGGCGAGAACACCGGGAAGATGATCGTCCGGCTCTGATCTGCGCCCCGGGCCCGCCGTACACGGGCCCGCCGTGCCCGGCCCTGCCGTGCCCGGGCCCGCCGCCGCTCGGCCCGCCCGCGCCTGCCCCGCCCGCGTACGGCGCGGCGGGTCCGTCGGCGGCTGCCGTTACGCTGATCGGGCAAGCACGGGCGGGACGGCGGGCAGGACGGGCCGGCGGGAGGAGGGGCCATGCGGCGGGCAGGCACGGCAGGCACGCCCGGTGAGCAGGCGAGCAGCGGCGAGCCCGGGCGGCCCGGCGGCGGTGCCTCTGCGGCCGGTGCCCCTGCGGCCGGTGCGCCGGAGGCGGGCGCGGCGCGGGCGCGGCACGACGCGACGCGGACGGCCCCGGCGCCCGCAGCCGGCGGCCCGGCGCGCCCACCGCGCGCCGAGCCCGAGCACCGCCCGCCCACGATGGCGGATGTCGCCCAGCTGGCCGGCGTCTCGCACCAGACGGTCTCCCGCGTACTCTCCGGCCACCCCAACGTCCGTCCGGCCACGCGGGAGAACGTCCTCGCGGCGATGGCCCGGCTCGGCTACCGGCGCAACGCCTCCGCCCGCGCCCTGGTCACCCGGCGCACCCGGAACCTCGGCGTGGTCGCCTGCGACACCACTCTCTACGGCCCGGCCAGCACGCTGTTCAGCCTGGAGGAGGCGGCCCGCGCGGAGGGCTACTTCGTCAGCACGGTGGGCCTGCGCCGGCTCTCCCGGGACTCCCTGGCCGAGGCGCTGGAGCATCTCAGCCAGGGCGGGGTCGAGGGCGTGGTGGTGATCGCCCCGCAGAGCGCGGCGGTCGCCGCCGCGGCCGAACTGCCGCAGCCCTTCCCGGTGGTGACCGTCGAGGGCGGCCACGAGCAGGAGGTCGCCGGGGTCAGCGTCGACCAGGCGCTGGGCGCGCGGCTGGCCACCGAGCACCTGCTGGCCTCCGGCCACGCGACGGTGTGGCATGTCGCCGGGCCGAGCGACTGGCTGGAGGCGGAGGCCCGGCGCACGGGCTGGCGCGAGGCGCTGGAGGCCGCCGGCGCGCCGGTTCCGGAGCCGCTCAGCGGCGACTGGACGCCGCAGTCGGGCTACCACGCGGGCCAGCGGCTGGCCGGGCTGACGCGCACATCGGCGCTGCCGGGCGGGCGCGGCGGCGTGGGGGCGCAGCCGCTGACCGCCGTGTTCGTGGCCAACGACCAGATGGCGCTGGGGGTTCTGCGCGCGTTCCGGGAGGCCGGCGTGCGGGTGCCGGAGGACGTGGCGGTGGTCGGCTTCGACGACATCCCGGAGGCCGAGTACTTCGCTCCGCCGCTGACGACCGTGCGGCAGGACTTCGCGGCCGTCGGCCGGCACGCGATACGCCTGCTGCTGGAGCGGATCGAGGGCGGGGCGCGCCCCGACCGGCCGACGCCGCACGTGGTCATCGAGCCCCAGCTGATCGTCCGAGGCAGCAGCGCCCCCGCGCACCGCGCGAGTTGACCGCGCGGGTCCCGCCGGCGCGTGGCGGGACGCGCGGCACGCCGGCGGGACCTGCGGCACGCGCGGGACCTGAATCGTGCGCGGCGAGGCAGCTCCTGCGCCGGGCCGGCGGGCTTCGCGGCACGCAGGCCCGCCGACCCGGAGTGGCGCGCCCTGCCCTGCCCCGCGCCCACCGGGGCTTCAGCGACCGCGGTCGCGCGGGCGCGAGAGGCGCGAGAGGTGCGCGCCGGTCGCGCACGCGTGGCGGAGCCGCAGGTGTCACGGCCCCGCGCCCCGGGCGGCGCTGCGTGCCCGCTTTCGGCATGGGGACACGGAAGATCGGCCCGCGCCGCGATCCCCGGCGCCGCGTGTGAGCGCGGGGCACGCCGCGACGGCCGGACCTGCGTCCCCGCAGCGCTACCGCACCGCGCGCAGTCGACGCCGCGCGGACCGCCGTGACCCGGGCTGCTGACGGGTCGTTAGTGCTACGAATCCGCCGTTCCGGCTGTGCTCCCGGCGACCGTCCGGAGGGCAACATGCGTGCGGCTTGGGGCCGTTCGGGGGGTTCCGATGGAGGTGGGCGCACGCCGCCGCCGAGCGCGGTACGGTGTGCACAACCGGTTGCGGCCGGTGAACGCTCAGCGACGAACGGCAGGTGTCTGTCTGCTTTGTGACGACAATTGATCCTTCGCGTTTACACATTGTCACCGCGGGTACCCATCGCGAGAACTTCCCAAGGGTGTTCGAGGTCGCTGGGGAAGGCGTCCCTCGCACCACACTGGAGGTTCGGTGACGACTCGTGGAGTTCTCTACGTGCACTCCGCGCCGCGTGCGCTGTGCCCGCACATCGAGTGGGCCGTCGCAGGCGTACTCGGCGTGCGCGTGAACCTCGACTGGATCCGCCAGTCGGTCGCGCCCGGGACCTGGCGGGCCGAGTTCTCCTGGCAGGGGGAGCCCGGAACGGCGTCCCGGCTGGCCTCCGCGCTGCGCGGCTGGCATCTGCTGCGCTTCGAGGTCACGGCGGAGCCGTGCGCCGCGGCCGAGGGCGAACGTTTCAGCAGCACGCCCGAGCTCGGCATCTTCCATGCCGTGACCGGCATGCACGGCGACATCCTCATCCCCGAGGACCGGCTGCGCTCCGCGCTGGCCCGCGCCCGGGCCGGTGAGAGCGACCTGGAGAAGGAGCTGGAGCGCCTGCTCGGCAAGCCCTGGGACGACGAGCTGGAGCCCTTCCGCTACGCCGGCGAGGGCGCCCCGGTCCGCTGGCTCCACCAGGTCGTCTGAGGCCGAGCCCGCCCAAGCCCTCTGCCCGAGCCCCGCTCGAGCCCCCACCCGGAGCCCGGACCCCTGCCCGCTGTGCCCGCGGCCCACCGACGGCGGCCGCGGGCACAGTCGCGTCCCGGCCACTTCGCGGATCACATTCCGGTTAACGGTCTGTTGCATCCACACGGAGTGGTGTCAGTTTGCATGGAACTTTTCCACTACCTCTTGCGCACCTGTTTGACACGCGTGTACACAGTCGCAAGGGTGTTCCGGGTTTACGTACTGCTCAGTACACGTCAGTAGACGTCAGTACGCGTCAGTACACGGCGCCCCTCAGCAGTTGACGGACTGTAACTCCACCGAGGAGCCACCGATTACCAGGAAGAGTCCGATAGCCGCCGCGGCCGTCGGGGCGTCCCTCGCCCTCGCCGCCGCTGCTGCACTCTCGTTCGCCGCGCCCGCGGGCGCGGCCACCACCGGATCGGCCGCCTCCTCGGCTGCCGGCCCGGTCGCGGCCTCCAGCGCGAAGGCGCTGAGCGGCTCCAAGCCGAGCTGGGCGACCAGCTCGGCCGACAAGGGCGCGGCCCCGGCCGCCGCCCGCCAGACCGTCCGGGTCTACCTGGCCGGCCGCGACGCCTCCGGGCTCGCCGCCTACGCCCAGGCGGTCTCCACCCCGGGCAGCACCTCCTACCAGCACTTCCTCGCCCCGGCGCAGGTGCAGGCCCGCTACGGCGCCAGCGCCCAGCAGGTCGCCGCCGTGCAGAAGTGGCTGAAGAAGTCCGGTCTGACCCTGGGTCAGACCACCGAGCACTACATCGAGGCGACCGGCACTCCCGCGGCGATCGACGCGGCGTTCCACACCTCGCTGCACCGCTACAGCCTGAAGGGCACCCTGCACACCGCGCCCGCCAGCCAGGCGTCCGTCCCGGCCTCGGTGGCCGGCGCGGTCCTGGGCGTCACCGGGCTGAGCGACCTCAAGCCCACCGCGCAGCCGTCGTACACCTCGGCGACCGCGGACGCCTCGGCCTCCGGCACCACCAAGGGCACGACCACCGGTGACGGGACCTTCCCGACCGCCGCCACCTGCTCGGCCTACTGGGGCCAGAAGCTGGTCGGCGACGTCGGCCCGGCGACCTACAACAAGAACACGCCCTACGACGAGTGCTCGATGTACCCGTCGCAGCTGCGCAAGGCCTACGGCGTCACCGCCAGCGGCCTGACCGGCAAGGGCGCGACCGTGGCCATCGTGGACGCGTTCGGCTCCTCGACCATGGAGTCCGACGCCGACACCTACGCCGTCAACCACGGTGACAAGCCCTTCAAGCCGGGCCAGTACACCGAGGACGTCGACCCGAGCCAGTGGGAGTACGTCGACGAGTGCGGCGGTGCCGACGGCTGGGCGCCGGAGGAGGCGCTCGACGTCGAGATGGTGCACGGTATGGCCCCGGACGCGAACGTGGTCTACGTGGGTGCGAACTCCTGCACCGACGACGACCTGCTCTCCGCGCTGAGCACCATCGTCGACAAGCACCTCGCCGACGTGGTGTCCAACTCGTGGGGCGAGATCATGCACACCACGGACGGCATGGACATCACGGCCTCCGAGATCGCGGCCTACAACCAGATCTTCGAAGAGGGCGCGATCGAGGGCATCGGCTTCGACTTCTCCGCGGGCGACTGCGGTGACTCCTCGCCGCTGTCCGCCGCGACCGGTGCCAACTGCCAGACCGACACCGCCCGGGCGCAGGCCAACTGGCCGGACTCCTCGATCTGGGCGACCTCGGTCGGCGGCACCGCGCTGGGCCTGAGGGACTCCTCGGGCAGCTACGGCTTCGAGACCGACATGGGCACCCACCGCTCGACGCTGACCGCGGACGGCTCGGCCTGGTCGCCGATGCCGGCCCCGTTCTACTTCGGTGGCGGCGGCGGTACCAGCGAGGACTTCGCGGAGCCGTGGTACCAGCGCGGCACCGTGCCGAACAGCCTCAGCCACACCCTGATGACGGGCGAGACCACCGCCACCGCGCACCGGGTCACCCCGGACATCGCGATGAACGGTGACCTGTACACCTCGGTGCTGGTCGGCATCTCGGACGGCGACCCGTACAGCGAGGCCGGCTACGGCGGCACCAGCGTCTCGGCGCCGGAGTTCTCGGGCATCCAGGCCGACGCCATCCAGGCCGACCACGGCCGGGCGATCGGCTTCGCCAACCCGGAGATCTACAGCAAGTCCGGCAGCCCCGCCTACCGCGACGTGATCGACCAGCGCGCGGCGAGCGGCAACCCGAACCCGCTGGACTCGGTGATGGACTACGGCAACGGGAAGGTCCGCCTGGTGACCTTCGGTCAGGACAGCTCGCTGAACGCGGTGCGCGGCTACGACGACGCCACCGGCGTCGGCTCGCCCACCGAGGCCTACCTGCGCTCCTTCCGCTGATCTCCTCAGCGGACGGCCGGACGTAGTCCGGAAGCAGGAAGCGGCACACCGGCCCGGGGCCGGCGGCGCTCAATCGCCGTCGGCTCCGGGCCGCCGCGTTGCCGGGGCCGACCCGGCTCGCGAGGCCCGCGACGCCCGGGACGCCCGCTCGGCCAGCGGCGGCCAGACCACCCGCACCGGCACCCGCCGCACCCGCGCCTCGGCCACGGTGTGCGCGGTCCCGCCGTCGAGCCCGGTGTCGACCCCGTCCCACACCGCGACCAGCAGGTCGGCGCGGGTCAGGAGTTCGGCGTTGGCCGCCTCGTACGCGCGCTCCCCGGAGGACTCGAAGGGCATCCGCACGACCTCCTCGGCGGCGGAGACCAGCCGGTCGAACCGCTCCAGCAGGACGCGCCGCCGGCCGGGTTCGGTCTCGCGCCGGCCCAGCACCCGCCGGTAGTCCCCGGCGGGCAGTACCGCGACCAGCCCGCCGCCGGACTCCAGCACCGACTCGGCGAACAGCGTGTCCGCGCCCGGCGCCAGGCAGGACACCCCGACCAGCCGCCCGGCGCCCTCCGCCCGCGCCGCCACCAGCTCCGACGCGACCAGCCGGCGCAGCGCGGCACCCACCAGCGCGACGGTGGGTCCGGTGAGATCCATGTGCCCGGTGACGGCGAGTGTCCGCACGCTGCTGCCCACGTGAGCATCATGGCACCGCCGGGCCCGCCTCCGCGACGCGCGGACAGGCCAAGGGCCCGCCCCGGACGATGTCCGGTGACGGGCCCTCAGAAGTCCCTCGGGTGAAGCGCGGGGGGGGGTGTCAGTCGACCGAGGCGAAGGCCAGCACCACGTTGTGGCCGCCGAAGCCGAAGGAGTTGTTCAGCGCGACGATCCGGCCCTCGGGCAGGTGGCGCGGCTTGTCGCGGACGACGTCCGCGCCCTCCGCGGTGACCTCGGGGTCCAGCTCGGCGACGTTGATGGTGGCCGGGGCGGTGCGGTGGTGCACCGCGAGCACGGTGGCCACCGTCTCGACGCCGCCGGCGCCGCCCAGCAGGTGACCGGTCATCGACTTGGTGCCAGAGATCGCGATGTGCGCCAGGTCCTCGCCGAACACCCGGTGCATCGCCTTGATCTCGGCGATGTCGCCCTGCGGGGTCGAGGTGGCGTGCGCGTTGGCGTGCACCACGGACGCCGGGTCGATCGCGTGCAGCTCCAGCAGGTTGGTGATCGCGTCGGCGACCCCGCGGCCGGTCGGCTCCGGCTGCGCGATGTGGTGGCTGTCGGCGGAGAGGCCCTGGCCGATCGCCTCGGCGTACACCCGGGCGCCGCGCGCGGCGGCGTGCTCCGCGGACTCCAGCACGATCACGCCCGCGCCCTCGCCGAGCACGAAGCCGTCGCGCCCGGTGTCGTACGGGCGGGAGGCCCCCTGCGGGTCCTCGTTGTTCTTGGACATCGCCATCATGGCGGAGAACGCGGCCACCGGCAGCGGGTGGATCGCGGCCTCCGTGCCGCCGGCCAGCACCACGTCGGCGCGGCCGCTGCGGATCATCTCGACGGCGTAGCCGATCGCCTCGGCGCCGGACGCGCAGGCGCTCACGGTGGAGTGCACGCCGGCCTGCGCGCCGAACTCCAGGCCGACGTTGGCCGCCGGCCCGTTCGGCATCAGCATCGGCACGGTGTGCGGGGAGACGCGGCGGGCGCCCTTCTCCTTCAGCACGTCGTACTGGTCGAGCAGGGTGGTGACGCCGCCGATGCCGGACGCCACCACGGCGCCCAGCCGCTGCGGGCGGACGGGCGAGTCCTCGTCCGTCGCCGGGCCGGTGAAGCCCGCGTCGGCCCAGGCCTCACGCGCCGCGATCAGCGCGAACTGCGCCGAGCGGTCCAGCTTGCGGGCCTGCGGCCGGGGCAGCACGTCGAGCGGGTCCACAGCCGCCCGCGCGGCGATCCGCACGGGCAGCTGCTCGGCCCACTCCTCGGTCAGCGGGGCCACGCCGGAGCGCCCGGCGAGCAGGCCCTCCCAGAACGAGGCGACGTCGCCCCCGAGGGGGGTGGTCGCGCCGAGACCGGTCACGACCACGGTGCGCTTGTCGGTGGTCACTTGTTTCACTCCCACGTCGAAATCGGTCGTGACCCGGCCGGGAACCGGCGAGGCCGCTGACGGGTGGTCAGGCTGCGGTCAGGCCGCGTCAGGCCTGGGCGACGATGTAGTCGACCGCGTCGCCGACCGTCTTGAGGTTCTTGACCTCGTCGTCCGGGATCTTGACGTCGAAGCGCTCCTCGGCGGCGACGACGACCTCGACCATGGACAGCGAGTCGACGTCGAGGTCGTCCGTGAAGGACTTGTCCAGCTGGACGTCCTCGGTGGGGATCCCGGCGATCTCGTTGACGATCTCCGCGAGACCGCTCAGGGCCTCATCCTTGGTGACGGCCATCTCGGGCTGCTCCTTTGTGTGTTCGCGAATCCGTACTCCGCGGGCGCGGGGTGCGGAAGTCCTTGCGGTCGGCCGCCGCCGGTCCGGTACCGGCGGAGGCGCAGCAACAATCTACTGGCCTGCGGAAACCCAGCGGCTCCCAGGACACCGCCCGGCGTGGGCGCACGGCTCCGGGCCGGGTCCGCGGCCGGGCTCACGGCCTCAGGGCAGGGTGATGACGGCGGCCGCGTAGACCAGGCCGGCACCGAAGCCGATGACCAGGGCCAGGTCGCCGCTCTTCGCCTCGCCGGAGGCGAGCATCCGCTCCATCGCCAGCGGGATCGAGGCCGCCGAGGTGTTGCCGGTCTCGGCGATGTCCCGGGCCACCGGCACCGAGGCCGGCAGCTTCAGGGCCTTGATCATCGCGTCGGTGATCCGCATGTTGGCCTGGTGCGGGATGAACGCGCCGAGGTCGGCGGCGGTGATCCCGGCCGCGTCCAGTGCCTGCTGGGCGACCTTGGCCATCTCCCACACCGCCCAGCGGAAGACCGGCTGGCCGTCCATCCGCAGCGCGGGCCAGGCCGGGGTACCGCTCGCGGACGGGCCGTTGATGCCGTCCGGCTTGGCGAGCGCCGTGTCCCACGCCTCGGTCTGGGTGATCAGGTCGCGCTGGCTGCCGTCCGAGCCCCAGACGAGCTTGCCGATGCCGGGCGTGTCGGACGGGCCGACCACCACCGCGCCGGCGCCGTCGCCGAAGATGAACGCCGTGGAGCGGTCCGAGGTGTCGGTCAGGTCCGACAGCCGCTCGACGCCGATCACCACCACGTACTCGGCGTTGCCGGCCCGGATCAGGCCGTCCGCCAGGCTCAGCCCGTAGCCGAAGCCGGCGCAGGCCGCGGAGATGTCGAAGGCCGGGGCGGTGCCGCAGCCCAGCTTGTCGGCGATCTCGGTGGCGATCGCCGGGGTCTGCTTGAAGTGCGAGACGGTGGAGACGATGACCGCCCCGACCTGCTCCGCGGCGATCCCGGCCTGCGCGATGGCCTTGCCGGCGGCCTGCACCGACATCTCGGCCACCGACTCGTCCGGCCCGGCCCAGCGGCGCTCGGTGATCCCGCTGCGGGTCCGGATCCACTCGTCCGAGGAGTCGATCCACTCCAGCACCTCGGAGTTGGGGATCACGCGGACCGGGCGGTAGCCGCCCACGCCGAGGATGCGCGAGAACCGCGCTCCCGTGTTCGGCTTGATCTGCGGCGGGTTGCCGTTCGTTCCGCTCATCCTGGGCCCCTCCTCGGGGAGTGCTGCGAGTGCTGCGTGTGCTGCGATGCCTGCCGGTCGGGGGGCCGGCAGGCGGGTCGGGTGGCCGGACGTGCTGGTGCCGGTTCGCCGGCGGGCGGCCGCCGGGTCGGGGCCGGCCGCGGGTCAGCCCGCGTGCTCGGCCACCAGCTCGCGTGCCTTGGCGAGGTCGTCCGGGGTCTTCAGGGCCAGCGTGGCGACGCCCTTGAGGTTCCGCTTGACCAGGTTGGTGAGCGTGCCGGCCGGGGAGACCTCGATGACGCAGGTCGCGCCCAGCTCGCCCAGCCGCTCCATGCACAGGTCCCAGCGGACCGGGTTGGACACCTGGTCCACCAGCCGCCGGACCAGCTCCGCGCCGGTCGCCACGGCCTGCCCGTCCGCGTTCGACAGGTAGGTGAACGCCGGGTCCGCCGCGGTGACGCCCTCGGCGTGCTTGGCGAGCCGCTCCACGCCCGGGGCCATGTGCGCGGTGTGGAAGGCGCCGGCCACGGCGAGCGGGATGATCCGGGCCTTGGCCGGCGGGTCGGCCTTCAGCGCGTCCAGCTGCTCCAGGGTGCCGGCCGCCACCACCTGGCCGCCGCCGTTGTTGTTGGCCGCGGTCAGGCCGTGCTCGGCCAGCTTCGCCGCGACCTCCTCCGGGTCGCCGCCGAGCACCGCGGACATACCGGTCGCGGTGACCGCCGCGGCCTCGGCCATGCCCAGCCCGCGCTCGCGCACGAAGGCCAGCGCGGCCTCCGGGGAGAGCGACCCGGCCAGCGCCGCCGCGGTGATCTCGCCGACGCTGTGGCCCGCGACCGCGCCCACCGTGCCCTTGAGGGCGGCCGGGTCGGCGGCCAGCTCGGGCAGCAGGGCGTAACCGGTCGCCAGGCCGGCGGCGACCAGCAGCGGCTGGGCGACCGCGGTGTCCTTGATCTCCTCGGCGCCGGCCTCGGTGCCGTAGTGCACCAGGTCCAGGCCGGCCGGGTCGGACCAGGCGCGCAGCCGGTCGGCGACGCCGTCGACGGCGAGCCAGGGGGTCAGGAAGCCGGGCGCCTGGGCGCCCTGTCCGGGAGCAACGAGTACGAGCACGTAATCAACCTTCTCCCGCCGGAGCTCTCCGGCGCGGGTGCGGACGGTGACGGAAAAGGGGGCCGGTGCTTGTAGGGTCCCCACACGTCGGTCGGCGATCGGTCGGCGCGGTGGTCACCGCGGTGGTCAGTCGGTGTGCAGCCGCCCCAGCGCCAGCGCTATGCGCAGGGTGAACGCCGAGCGGACGTCCGAGGGAGAGTACCCGGTCACGTCCGTCACCCGGCGCAGCCGGTAGCGGACGGTGTTCGGGTGGACGAAGAGCATACGCGCCGCGCCCTCCAGCGAGGACGCCTGCTCCAGGAAGACCGAGAGCGTCTCCAGCAGCGCCGAGCCGGCCTCGTCGAGCGGGGTGTAGATCTCCTCCACCAGCTGCGCGTGCGCGCTCGGGTCGCCGGCCAGCGCGCGCTCCGGCAGCAGGTCGTCGGCGAGCACCGGGCGCGGCGCGTCCGGCCAGGCCTGGCAGGCGCGCAGCCCCGCCGCCGCGGCCTGCGCGGAGCGGGTCGCGGACAGCAGGTCGCCGACCGCCGGGCCGACCACCACCGGGCCGGCCGCGAACTGGCCGATCAGTGCGCGGGCCGCGGCGATCGGGTCGGCCGGCCGCCCGGCGCCCCGCCCGGTGCGCTGCGCGGCCTGCACGGCGGTCGGGTTGATGCCGACCACGACCACCAGCCGGGAGCCGAGCACCCCGGTCAGCACGTGCAGCCGGGCGTGCCGGGCGGCCCGCCGGATCGCCTCGACCACCAGCTCGCTGTCGCCGTCCGGGGCGGCGCCCATGACCACCGTGACCTGCTCCGGGGCGCCCCAGCCGAGGGCCGCCGCGCGGGACAGCAGCGCCTCGTCGGCGTCGCCGTTCAGCAGCGAGTTGACGACCAGCGCCTCCAGCCGGGCGTCCCAGGCGCCGCGGGCCTCGGCGGCCTGCGCGTAGACCTGGGCGGTGGCGAAGGCGATCTCGCGGGCGTAGACCAGCACCGACTCGCGCAGGTCGGCCTCGTCGCCGGGGGCGGCGACCTCGTCGATGGCCTCCTCGACCACCTCGATGGTGGTGCGGATCATCTCCACGGTCTGACGCAGCGTCACCGCGCGGGTGAGCTCGCGCGGCGCGGTGCCGAAGACGTCGGTGGAGATCGCCTGCGGGGTGTCCGGCTCGCGGAACCACTCGATGAAGGCGGCGATACCGGCCTGCGCGACCAGCCCGATCCAGGAGCGGTGCTCCGGCGGCATCCGGCGGTACCAGGAGAGGTTCTCGTCCATCCGCGCGATGGCGAGGCCGGCGAGCCGGCCGGAGGAGCGCTCCAGCCGCTTCAGCGTCGCCGCGTGCCGCTTGGCCCGCTCGGCCGCGGCCCGCCGCTCCACCGCCGTGCCGCGGCGCGAACCGCGGCCGTCGCCGTCGCGCTCGTCGTCGTGCCCGCGCTGGTCATCGTGCTCGGGCAGTTCCTCGGCGGAGGCAGCCGGGGAGGCCGCCGTCGCGGGCGCGTCCGCGCCGGGATCGGCCCCGGATCGCGCGGGCGGGTGCGGGCCGGCGGAGCCGGGGGGTGACGCCGGGTCCGGCGCGGCGGAAGGATCGGAGGAGGCGGGGGTTCGGGCGGCTGGCACAACCCGAGCATGCACCATCTGCTCCCGGTTTCACCCCACCGGGGTGGCTTCGGCGAGCACCGCGTCGGTGAACGCCGGCCACGCCTCGACCGCCCACGGCCCGAAGTCGCGGTCGGTCAGGCAGACGCACGCCAGCCCCGCGTCCGGGTCCACCCACAGGAAGGTCCCGGACTGGCCGAAATGGCCGAAGGTCCGCGCAGAGGAGCGTGCGCCGGTCCAGTGCGGCGACTTGCCGTCGCGGATCTCGAAGCCCAGCCCCCAGTCGTTCGGCCGCTGGTGGCCGAGCCCCGGCAGCACCCCGTTCAGTCCGGGGAAGGCCACCCGCAGGGTCGCCTCCGCCACCGTCGAGGGGTGCAGCACCCGCGGGGCCTGCAGCTCGGCGGCGAACCGCAGCAGGTCGGCGAGCGTGGAGACGCCGCCGGCGCCTGCCTGGCTGCGCGCCGCCGGATCGAAACCGGTCGCGGTCATCCCCAGCGGGGTGAACACGGCCTCGGCGGCGTACTGCGCGAACGGCATCCCGGTGGCCTTCGCGACGGTCTCCGCCAGCACGTCGAAGCCCGCGTTGGAGTACAGCCGGCGGGTGCCGGGCGCCGCGGCCGGCCGCGCCTCGTCGAAGGCCAGGCCGGAGGTGTGCGCGAGCAGATGGCGGACCGAGGAGCCGTCCGGCCCGGCCGGGTCGTCCAGCTCCAGCGCGCCCTCCTCGACCGCGACCAGCACCGCGTAGGAGGTCAGCAGCTTGGTCACCGAGGCCAGCCGGAAGGGCCGGTCCGCCGGTCCGTGCGTGCCCGCCACCGTGCCGTCCCGCCGCACCACTCCCGCCGCGGCGCTGCCGACCGGCCACTGATCCACCAGACGCAAGCTCTCCATGCGGCCGAGACTAGCCTGCCCGTCCCGCGTGGCTTGCTTGGAGTGCACTCGAAGTCGCTAGGTTCGGGGTGTCGGGGTACGGCGCCGGAGAAGGCGGCCGAACAAGGCAGGGGGCAGGGATGCACACGATCGGCGAGGTGGCCCGGCGCACCGGGCTCAGCGCGCACACCCTGCGCTGGTACGAGCGGATCGGCCTGCTCACGCCGGTCGGCCGGGCGCACACCGGGCAGCGGCGGTTCACCGAACGGGACATCAGCTGGCTGGAGTTCCTCGGCCACCTGCGGCTGACCGGGATGCCGGTCGCCGGGATGCGGCGCTACGCCGAGCTCGTCCGCGCGGGCCGCGCCACCGTCGAGGAGCGCCGGCTGATGCTGGAGGAGCAGCGCGCCCGGGTCCGGGAGCACATCGCCGAACTCCAGGCCGCCCTGCTGGTCCTCGACCACAAGATCGAACGGTACGCGGAGATCGCGTGCGAGCTGGAACAGGAGCCGGACGCCGGCCCGCAGCACACCATCGAGCCGGACACCATCAAGGAGAGCGCATGACCAGCACCCTTCCGACCACCACGCTCGGCACCGGCGGCCCCACCGTCGGCGTCCAGGGCCTGGGCTGCATGGGGATGAGCGAGTTCTACGGGCCCACCGACGAGACCGAGGCCCGCGCCACCCTCGAACACGCCCTCGACCTCGGCGTCACCCTCTTCGACACCGCCGACATGTACGGCGCCGGCGCCAACGAGGAGTTCCTCTCCCCGTTCGTCCGCGCGCACCGCGACGAGATCGTGCTCGCCACCAAGTTCGCCATCGAGCGCGGCGACCACGTCCCGGGCGGCCGGCGGATCCGCAACGACCCCGCGTACATCCGGCAGGCCGTCGACGCCTCGCTGCGCCGCCTCGGCGTCGACGTGATCGACCTGTACTACATGCACCGGCACGACCCGGCGATCCCGATGGCGGAGTCGGTCGGCGCGATGGCCGAGCTGGTGCGGGCCGGGAAGGTCCGGTACCTGGGCCTGTCCGAGGTGACCGGGGCCCAGCTGCGGGCCGCGTACGAGGTGCACCCGATCGCCGCGCTGCAGTCGGAGTGGTCGGTGTTCTCCCGCGACATCGAGAGCTCCGCGGTCCCGGCCGCGGCGGAGCTGGGGGTGGCGCTGGTGGCGTACTCGCCGCTCGGCCGGGGCTTCCTCACCGGTTCCTTCAGCGACGCGGCGCAGCTGGGCGAGGGCGACTTCCGGCTCGGCCAGCCGCGGATGACCGGCGAGAACGCCGCGCACAACGCGGGCCTGGTCGAGGTCGTCCGCAAGGTCGCCGAGCAGGCCGGGGTGACGCCCGCGCAGGTGGCGCTGGCCTGGGTGCACCAGCGGGCCCAGGTGCACGGGCTGCCGGTGGTGCCGATCCCGGGCACGCGCAAGCGCTCCCGGCTGGACGAGAACACCGCCGCCGCGGGGCTGCGGCTGACGGAGGACCAGCTCGCGGCGCTGGAGCCGCTGGCGGCCGAGGTCCGCGGCAGCCGCTACGCCGACATGAACCGCGTCTCCAGCGACGAGGAGTAGACGCGCGCGGCCGGGCCGGGTCCGAAACGGTCCAGGCCGGCCCGGCCCGGGGCCGCCCGGTCAGAGCCCGGAGGCGCAGCCGGGGTCCTGCTCGGCGCAGGGGACCTCGCGGTAGCGGCCGAGCGCCACGTCGGCGAAGCCGAGCAGGCTGTCGGTGCCCGGCGCGAAGTACCCGGTGTGGCCGGCGGCGCCGGCCGAGGACAGCACCCGCGAGCCGAAGGTGGTGCTGGTCGGGTCGGCGCCGTGGCCCAGCCCCTCCAGTTCCAGGTACGGGACGTTGGCGATCCAGTCCGTGGCGTTGCGGGTGGCCCACAGCCGCACGCCGCGGCCGAGCCGCGCGGCCGAGGAGACGCCGAGCCCGGGGCTGCCGAAGACCACCATGTCGGTGGGCTCGCCGCGCCGGGGCTTGATCGAGGGCGCGGCCAGCCCGCACACCACCGAGCCGTAGGAGTGGCACAGCAGCGTCGGAGGCGCGACCGGGTCGCTGGTCTCGCGCAGTCCGGCGAGCAGCCGCAGCAGCCCCGGCACCGCGGCCTGGGCCAGCCGGGAGGTGGCGGCGTCCGCGCCCAGGCCGACCGGGGTGGTGTAGTCGGCCCAGGCGATCACGGCGGTGCCGGTGCCGGGGTCGTCGGCGATCTCCTGGGCGCGCAGCGACTGGGCCATGCCCGCCGGGACCTTCAGCGGCGAGCCGAGGTTCTCGTAGTGCGTGAGGTCCACGTCGGAGCCGGGGACCAGCACCGCGACCCGCTTCGCGGTCGCGAGGTCGCCGAAGACCTCGGCCAGCTTGCCTCGGCCGCGCGGGTCGAAGGCGAGGATCTGCCTGCCGGGGCGCAGCAGGCTCTGGTAGGTCTGCGCGCGGTTCCGGGCCTCCTCGCGCGCGCTCGCGTCCGCGGAGCGGGAGCCCGAGCCCGAGCCGGCGTCGGAGCCGTCGGCCGTGCGCTCGGCGGCGGCGAGCGCCTGCCGCAGCGCGATCCGGTTGGCCTGGTAGCGCAGTTCCACGGGGGCGCCGTCCAGGTTGCCGACGACCAGCGGGTAGCGCTCGGCCAGGCGCTGCCGCCGCTCGGCGCTCAGTCCGGCGAAGAAGGCGGCGACCGCCGCCGGGGAGGCGTGCGCCGGGTCGGGCAGCGGCCGGCCGAGCGAGCGGTCGTGGTCCCAGGCCGCGGTGCCGGGAAGCGGGCTCGTGATGAGGACCTGTTCGTCCGACACCGCCGTGGCCGCTGCTGCGGCGCCGGTGCCCGTGAGCACCGCCGCGGTGACCAGAGTCGCGATCAGAGCACGCTTCAACCGCATAGGCGGGTCGTCCCCTCTGTGAGTCCGGTGACCGAACGGGCACCGGGACCGCGGGGGTCGTGCTCCCGTTCGTGTCGTGCCGTGGGCCGTGGCCCGATGAGGGCACAGCCTACGCACCCCGTTTCGGGCTCCCGCGGACTCCTCACCGGAGGAAACGGCACAACGGCGGCAAGAGTGCGGATTCGGCGCCTGGATTCACAGCGTTTTCATGCGATCGGCGCACGTCCCGTCCCTGACCGGGGTCCCGGCGGGCGCTCGGTCGCGGTGCGGTGGCGTCAGCCGTGCCGCCAGACGACGGTGAACGCCGTCCCGTTCCCCAGGGGCGAGGTGCTGGCGCGGGTGACGCCGCGGTCGGCCATGGTCACCCGGACCGGACGGGAGGAGGACAGCGCGTGCCCGTCGACCTCGACGCCGCTGAAGCGGGTGGTGCCGAAGCGGGAGAGCGGCAGCACGCCACGGATCCCGGTCGGCGCCTCGGCGACCACCTCGGCCGAGCCGTGCGCGGCGGCGGGGACCCGGCCGGTGGCGGTCCGCGTCCAGTGCCGGGTGCTGTCGGTCAGCCGCAGGGTGAAGGAGCCTCGGGAGCCGGCCGTCACGCTCGCGCTCATCCGGTCGCCTGGGGCCACCCTGCCGGACAGCCGCACCGGATACGCCGGGTAGAGCTCGTACCAGGCGTAGGAGGAGGGCCGGCCGGAGGAGCAGTCGGCGGCGGTGCCGATCTGCTCGACGGTGGCGGTGCCCGCGCCGTCGAGGCCGGCCCAGAAGCTGGACCAGGTGGTGGCTCCGGCCGCGCAGCGCACGGCGGCCTGGGTCCAGCTAGCGCGGACGCTGCGGTACGTCCCGCCGACGGCGGTGTAGCCGGCCCAGTTGGAGCTGGTGGTGGTGCCGTAGCGGACGGCGGGCCCGGCGCCGCCGGTCAGCGGCCCGGCTGTCGCCGCGCCGGTCGTCGCCGCGTCGCCCAGCGGTGCGGCGGTCGCGGGCGCCCGGATACCCGCCGGAACGGCGAGAGCGGCGCCCGCCGCGAGGGCGACCGCCGTGGTCAGTGCTTTCCCGGCCGGCGGCCTGGAGCGGCGCCTTCCGCGCCCGGCCGCCGCCTGTCCGTCCATGCCGTCCATGTCGCCCATGGAGGCCCCCCTCCCTTGCCCGCCGCACCGGTCCGCGCGGCGTGACGGCCTTACAGGCTAGAGAGGGGCGGTGCCGGTCCGGTAGACCCCCGCCGCTACCCCGGCGGGGGCCGACCGGACCGCAGTCATTTCTGACGGAGCATCAACTGTGCTTCCAGGTAACGGAGAAGTTCTCGCCGCTGGAGAGCGAGGAGGTGCTGGCCTTGGTGGTCGACCCCGAGGCCATGTTGATCTGATCGGGTGAATAGTTGCCGATCGCCTGGCCGTTGGCGGTGGCGCCGGTGAAGCTCGCGGTGCCGAAGTTCGCCAGCGGGAGCACGCCGCTGCTGCTGGACGGCGCCTCGGCGATCACCTCGGCCGAGGCCAGCGCGGCACCGGAGTACGAACCGGTGGTGGTGTGGCTCCAGCCCTCGGTGGTGTCCGAGAGGACCAGGCTGAAGGAGCCGCCGCCCTTGCTGGTGACCGAGGCCGTGAAGTGGTCACCGGGCTTGACGGTGTTGGAGTAGTTCACGGGGTACGCCGGGTACATCTCGTACCACGAGGAGTAGACGGCCCTGCCGCCGGAGCAGTCCGCCTCGGAGCCGGTCTGCTCGACGCTGTTGCTGCCGTCGCCGTCCAGGCCGACCCAGAAGCTGGAGTAGGTGGTCGAGCTGGAGCAGGACACGGCCGGCTGGGTCCAGCTCGCCGAGACGCTGGTGAACTTCGAACCGGTGGCGGCGTAGCCGGCCCAGTTGCTGCTGGTGGAGTTGAGGACGTGGCCGTGCGGGTCGACCAGCGCCGGGCGCACGGCCGAGCCTCCGGCCGCGGCGAGCGGCGCGTTCAGCACGGAGGGCGCCGCGGTGGCGGCCGCGGGGGCGGCGGCACCGAGCAGGGCGAGGACAGCGACGGACAGGGCGGTGGTGCGGCGACGCATTTCCGGCATCGACCGGCTCCTTCTCCTTGGCGCGAACCCGCGCCTTCTCCGCATCGGGGTTGCCGGACGGGTCGGGCGCGGAACCACACTTGATGGTGTGCCGTCAAATCTAGAGAGATGGCATGTCGGCGTCAGCGGATTCGCGGAATCGTCGCACGGTTGTCCGGTTCTGCTCGCTCTGGGGCACGAGGGGAGTGCCGCTCACTCCTGTGAGTGATGAGAGTGCGTGCGGGAACGCGGAAGGGCGCCTGTTCGATGACGCATCGTCATCGAACAGGCGCCCTTTTCGGTCACGCCCCTGCGTTCACGCCACCGCGGTCATGCCCCGCATGCCACGCGGCTCGGGTCACGCCGCTCGGGCACCCCCCGCCTCAGGCGTCGCCGCCCGCCGGGCCCGGGTCCGCCGCCGTCACGTCCAGCAGCTGGTAGCGGTCCAGGGCGGCCTTCGGCGCGCTGCGGTCGACCTTGCCCTGCTTGGCCAGCTCGGTCAGCACGGCGAGCACCACGGAGTGCGCGTCGATGTGGAAGAACCGCCGCGCCGCGCCGCGGGTGTCGGCGAAGCCGAAGCCGTCCGCGCCCAGCGACTGCCAGGCGCCGGGCACCCAGCGGGCGATCTGGTCCGGAACCGCGCGCATCCAGTCGGAGACCGCGACGAACGGGCCCTCGGAGCCGGAGAGCTTCGTGGTCACGTACGGGACCTTCTGCTCCTCCTCCGGGTGCAGCAGGTTGTGCTCCTCGCACGCCACCGCGTCCCGGCGCAGCTCGTTCCAGGAGGTCGCGGACCAGACGTCGGCCCGGACGTTCCACTCCTCGGCGAGGATCCGCTGCGCCTCCAGCGCCCACGGCACGGCCACGCCGGAGGCCAGGATCTGCGCCGGCACCTGGCCCGCCTCGCCGGCCTTGTACTTGTACAGGCCCTTGAGGATGCCCTCGGCGTCGACGTTCTCCGGCTCGGCGGGGTGCTTGATCGGCTCGTTGTAGACGGTCAGGTAGTAGAAGACGTCCTCGCCGTGCGGGTGCTCGGGCGAGGAGCCGTACATCCGCCGCAGGCCGTCCTGGACGATGTGCGCGATCTCGAAGCCGAACGCCGGGTCGTAGGAGACGGCGGCCGGGTTGGTCGAGGCCAGCAGCTGCGAGTGGCCGTCGGCATGCTGCAGGCCCTCGCCGGTCAGCGTGGTCCGGCCGGCGGTGGCGCCGAGCACGAAGCCGCGCGCCAGCTGGTCGGCCATCTGCCAGAACTGGTCGCCGGTGCGCTGGAACCCGAACATCGAGTAGAAGACGTACACCGGGATCAGCGGCTCGCCGTGGGTCGCGTAGGACGAGCCGGCGGCGATCAGCGAGGCGGTGCAGCCGGCCTCCGAGATGCCGTCGTGCAGCATCTGGCCGGTCTTCGACTCCTTGTAGGCGAGCAGGAGTTCGCGGTCCACGGACTCGTAGGTCTGGCCGGTCGGCGAGTAGATCTTCGCCGAGGGGAAGAGCGAGTCCATGCCGAAGGTGCGGTACTCGTCCGGGGCGATCGGCACGAAGCGCTTGCCGATGTTCTTGTCCCGCATGAGGTCCTTGAGCAGCCGGACGAACGCCATCGTGGTGGCGATCTGCTGGTTGCCCGAGCCCTTCTTCATCGCCTTGTAGGCGTCGTCGCCGGGCAGCTCCAGCGGTTTGGAGCGCACCTTGCGGGTCGGCACGTAGCCGCCGAGCTCGCGCCGGCGGTCGTGCATGTACTGGATCTCCTCCGAGTCCTTGCCCGGGTGGAAGTAGGGCGGGTAGCCCTCGTCCAGCTGCTTGTCCGTGATCGGCAGGTGCAGCCGGTCGCGGAAGCGCTTGAGGTCCTCGACCGTCAGCTTCTTCATCTGGTGGGTCGCGTTGCGGCCCTCGAAGTTCGGGCCGAGCGTCCAGCCCTTGACGGTCTGGGCGAGGATCACGGTCGGCTGGCCGACGTGCTCGCGGGCCGCCTTCATCGCCGCGTAGATCTTGCGGTGGTCGTGGCCGCCGCGGCCCAGGTGCTGGATCTGCTGGTCGGTCATCGACTCGACCATCTTGCGCAGCCGGATGTCGCCGCCGAAGAAGTGCTCGCGGATGTACGCGCCGGACTCCGTGGCGTAGGTCTGGAACTGGCCGTCCGGGGTGGTGTTGAGCTTCTCCACCAGCACGCCGTCGCGGTCCTGCGCGAGCAGCGGGTCCCAGGTGCGGTCCCAGACCAGCTTGATCACGTTCCAGCCGGCGCCGCGGAAGACCGACTCCAGCTCCTGGATGATCTTGCCGTTGCCGCGAACCGGGCCGTCCAGGCGCTGCAGGTTGCAGTTGACCACGAAGGTCAGGTTGTCCAGGTTCTCGCGGGCGGCGATGGTCAGCTGGCCGAGCGACTCGACCTCGTCCATCTCGCCGTCGCCGAGGAAGGCCCAGACGTGCGAGTTCGTCAGGTCCTTGATGCCGCGGTCGGTCATGTAGCGGTTCATCCGGGCCTGGTAGATCGCGCCCAGCGGGCCGAGGCCCATGGACACGGTCGGGAACTCCCAGAAGTCCGGCATCGACCGCGGGTGCGGGTAGCTGGACAGCGCGTGCGGAGCCTTGGACTTCTCCTGGCGGAAGCCGTCGAGCTGCTCCTCGCTGAGCCGGTCCAGCAGGAAGGCGCGGGCGTAGATGCCGGGGGAGGCGTGGCCCTGGAAGTAGACCTGGTCGCCCGACTCGCCCTCGGCGTCCTTGCCGCGGAAGAAGTAGTTGAAGCCCACGTCGTACAGCGACGCGGAGGAGGCGAAGGTGGCGATGTGGCCGCCCACGCCGATACCGGGACGCTGGGCCCGCGAGACCATGACGGCCGCGTTCCACCGGGTCGCGTTCAGGATCTTGCGCTCGATCTCCTCGTTGCCGGGGAAGAACGGCTCGTCCTTGGTCGCGATGGTGTTGACGTAGTCGCTGCTGCGCATCTCGGGCACGGCCACGCGCTTCTCGCGGGCGCGCTCGATGAGCCGCAGCATCAGGTAGCGGGCGCGTTCACGGCCACGCTCGTCGATGGCGGCGTCGAGCGACTCCAGCCACTCGCCGGTCTCCTCGGGATCGAAGTCCGGGACCTGGCTGGGCAGGCCGCCAATCATGATCGGGTTGCGATCGGATCCGGAAGCCACGCTGTTCCTTCACTGTCGGTCGTAGAGATGGTTGCGCGCCGCCTCCATCGTGTACCGCGCTAGGAGTTCCGTCATCTCTACTCATCGGTAAGCGATTATCGATCACTTGTGCCCGATGGGGTGGTGCCGGAGTCTTTACGAGGGATGGCGGGTGGCCAACTGCAGACTGTACGCCTGTTCCCCTCCTCTGCGGGGAAGGGGGTGGTCGAGGGCGGTCGGGAAGCGCCTAAATGAGGACAAAGAGCGGTGAGGTGTGTCACGCTCTACGGCGTGTTGAGCTGCGAGACGTCAACGTTCGGGTGTGGGCGCAGGGCGGGTACTTGCGCGAACCGTCCCGCCCGTGTGGACTACGGCCACAAACCCGGTCCAGGATGCCGGGTCGGATTCAGGAGGTCATACCTGTGAGCGCGACCGCGGACCCCGCGGAGGACAGGGCCAAGACCGCACGGCGGCTGGGCCTCGAGCCGGGACAGGTGGTCCAGGAGCTCGGATACGACGACGACTGCGACGAGGACTTCCGCTCCGCGGTGGAGGAGTTCCTCGGCAGCGAGCTCGTCGACGAGGACTACGACGACGTCGCGGACGCGGTGCTGCTGTGGTTCCGGGATGAGGACGGCGATCTCACGGATTCGCTGGTCGATGCCCTGGAGTACCTGGTGGAGGGCGGCCTCGTGTGGCTGCTCACGCCCAAGACCGGCCGCGACGGGCACGTCGAGCCGAGCGACATCGCGGACGCGGCGCAGACTGCGGGGCTCTCCCAGACCTCCACGCTCACCGTCGGCAAGGACTGGGTGGCCAGCAGACTGGCCACCCCCAAGGCAGCGGCGGCGGCGAAGCCGGCGAAGCAGCGCTGATCCGCTGCGCGCTGAGCGCTGAGCGAACGCGCGCCGGGCGGGGGCACATGCCCCCTGCCCGGCGCGCGTTCGTCTGTGGCAGGGGCTTTTCGCCCAGCGGGATTCAGCGGATCGCGGACGCGCGAGTGCGGGAGGTGCCTGGCCGGTCGCGCAGTTCCCCGCGCCCCTGCCGGGGCGCCTGCCGTCCCCGAGGGCAGGCGCGGAGCGCCGCCAGAGGGGCGCGGGGAACTGCGCGACCAGCCCGCTAGCGCCCGCGGTCGCGGGACCGCAGTCGTTGATGCCCGGTAGGCGCACCTCCGGGGTGGGGCGCGGGGTGTGGGCGCGAACCCCCCACCGCCGCCCGCGCGGGCGCCACGCGGATCAGAAGGGCAGGCGGCCCAGGAGGCCGGTGAGGGCACGGGGGAGGGGAACGCTGACCGGGAGGTCGTCCAGCAGCGGCGCGAGCCCCAGCAGCTGGGGGAGCCGCCGCAGGCGGAGCTCGCGACGCGCCAGCAGGGTCGGCACCGACCGCCGGCCCGCGGCGACGTCCAGCAGGACGCCGGTGGCGGCCTCCGGCCCGGGCAGGTCGGGCGCCGGGCCGCGCCCGACCGTCCAGCCGCCGGCGTGGGACGCGCCCGCGCGGAACCACCAGCCGGGCAGGCCGGCGTCCGTGGTGTGGGCCGCCGCCGCGACGGACAGCCGGCGACGGGCGGCGAGCGCGCCCACCACGTCGATCAGCGACGCGCAGGCGGCGTCCAGCAGCGCCGGGTCCGCGTCCGCGTAGGGGCCCGCGTCCGCGGCGTCGAGGCCGGCGTCGGAGCCGTGGGGGAGGGCGAGGGCGAGGCGGTAGGGGATGGCGTGGACCTGGGTGGCCAGCGGGAGCGGCCCGAAGTCGGAGCCCGCCTCCGCGCGGCGCAGCGCCTGGGCCTCCTCGCCGGGGGCCTCCAGGGCGTCGAGCAGCTCGACCGTCGCGTCCCGGGCGCGCCGCAACGCGGCCACGAGCTGGCGGGGCGTCGGCTGCCGGCGGACGGCCGGCTGCGGCGCGGCGGCCTGCGGGGCGGCGGCCTCCGGAGAGCCGGACTGCTGCGCGCCGGGCGTGCGCTGCGCCGCATGCGCCCCTGCGCCGCCCCCTGCGCCACGCGCGTGGGCCGCTGCGGGCGCGGGTGGCGTGCTTCCCGCGCTCTCCGAGCCTGAGAGCGGGTGCGTGCCGACGGCGCCGCGCCCCCGTCCGGCATCGCGCGCCCGCTCCGTGCCCCGCGCGCCGCTCGCGCCCGGCCCTCGGGACGGCGGGGCATCCCACGAGCCCTCCAGGCTCCCGGCGGCCCGCTCGTCCCCGGCGCCCCGCCGGCCGCGCGGGCCCTCCGCATCCTCCGCGCGGAGCGCGCCGCGGAGAGTGGCGCGCGCCTCCGCGGTGACGCGGGAGAGGAAGGGGTCGTCGGGCCAGGAGCCGAGCGCGGTGAGCGCGGCGGTGGGCGCCGGCGCGGGGCCGGTAGCCGCGAGGAGGCCGGTCCACGCCGCGAGCACCCGCTCCCGCACCCCCGCCGGGTCCTCCGCCGCCCCGATCGGGGGAAGCGGAAGCGCGGGAGCGGATGAGGGGCGCGTGGCGACCCGTGCGCGCTCGCCCGCGTGCTCACTCGCCCGCCCGCGCGCGCGACGATCGTCCGGGACCTGGTGCATGGGACCATTGTCGGCGCCGCTTGATCGGGATGGGACACTGGGCACGGCGTCCGGGTGGGCCGGCCGCCGCCGGGAACCGCCGCGCGCGCCTCCGCGCCCGCGCGGCGAACGCGGCGAAGCACTGGGAAGGGGATCACCGCCATGGCGGTCGAGATCGGCACCGAGGCTCCGGACTTCGAACTCAAGAACCAGCACGGCGAGACGGTGAAGCTGTCCGACTTCCGCGGGCAGAAGAACGTCGTGCTCGTGTTCTACCCGTTCGCCTTCACCGGCGTCTGCACCGGCGAGCTCTGCTCGCTGGAGCGCGAGCTGCCGCAGTTCCAGAACGACGACGTCCAGATCCTCGCGGTCTCCAACGACTCGATGTTCAGCCTCCGCGTCTTCGCGGAGAAGGAGGGCCTCGGCTACCCGCTGCTCTCCGACTTCTGGCCGCACGGCGAGGTCTCCCGCGCCTACGGCGTCTTCGACGAGACCAAGGGCTGCGCGGTGCGCGGCACCTTCGTGATCGACAAGGAGGGCGTCGTCCGCTGGACGGTCGTCAACGCCATCCCCGACGCCCGTGACCAGGCCGAGTACCTCAAGGCGCTCTCCGCCATCTGAGCGGCCGCGAACGCCGAGGCCGACGCGGACGCCGAGGCCGACGCGGACGCCGAGGCCGACGCGACAACACGCAGGACCGGCGGTCCGCCGGGGCGCCGCCGGTCCGGCGCGTGCCCCGGCGGACCGCCGCTGTCACACCGTCAGCCGTGATCGAGGGGAGGGGCCGGCCGTGGTGGTCAGCCTCAACAAGGGCGGAAGCGTCTCGCTCAGCAAGGAGGCGCCGGGCCTCACCGCCGTCGTGGTCGCGCTCGGCTGGGACCGCCGGACCACCACCGGCCAGCCGTTCGACCTGGACGCGAGCGCGATCCTGGCGGACGCCGCGACCGGCCGGGTGGCCAGGGACGAGGACTTCGTCTTCTACAACAACCTGTCCAGCCTCGACGGTTCGGTGCAGCACTCCGGGGACAACCGCAACGGCAAGGGCGCGGGGGAGGACGAGGCCATCCGGATCAACCTGGCCGCCGTGCCCGCCTCGGTGGCCAAGGTGGTCGTCGTGGCGTCGATATACCAGGCCGAGGAGCGACGGCAGACCTTCGGGCAGGTGCGCAACGCCGCGATCCGGGTGCTCGACCTGCACAGCGGCCACGAGCTCGCCCGCTACGACCTGAGCGAGGACGCGGCGCTGGACACCGCGGTGGTCTTCGGCGAGCTCTACCGCTTCGGCGGCGAGTGGCGCTTCCGTGCCATCGGCGAGGGCTACCGCAGCGGCCTGCGTGGCATCGCGGCCGACTTCGGGGTGAACGTCTGAATCGTCCGAAGCCGAGCGGGTGTCGGCTGAGCGGGCGTCAGGCGGGCGGGCCGTCGCGACCGGTGATCGGTTGCGCGGCGCGCGGGCGCGCGCCCCGTCGCGCCCCCGCACGCCTCGGCGGCGCCCCGCTCTGAACCGCACCGAAGGCAGTTCAGCGAAGTTCAGGCGGCTCCCGGGCACGGACCGGCAGGGCTCTGACGTAGGACTGAGTGCGCCGCCCGCCGCAGGAGCGCCGGCGCGACGACCACCCCAGACACCGCAGCACCGCCGGATCGGGGACCGGCCGGAGCACCCGGAGGAGGACGGCAGATGAGCGTGTCGCTGGCGAAGGGCGGAAACGTCGCCCTGCACACGGTGGCCCCGTCGGTCACCGCGCTGCGGATCGGACTCGGCTGGCGGGCGAACGCCGAGCCCGGCTCGCCCTTCGACCTGGACGCCAGCGCGCTGCTCTGCTCCCGCGGCCGGGTCCCGGGCGACGAGTACTTCGTCTTCTACAACAACCCCACCAGCCCCGAGCGCTCCGTCGAGCACCTCGGCGACGACCTCCAAGGCAGCACCGGCAAACGGGACGACGAGGTCATCGACGTCGACCTGGCGCGCGTCCCGGAGGAGATCGACAGCATCGTCTTCTGCGTCTCCATCTACGAAGCCGAGGGCCGCGAGCAGCACTTCGGGCGGGTGAGCGACGCCTACATACGCGTCGTGGGCCGGACCGACGGGCTCGAGATAGCCCGGTACGACCTCACCGGGCACGCGGCCGGGCAGACCGCGGTGGTCTTCGGCGAGCTGAGCCGGGCCGACGGCGAATGGCGCTTCCGCGCGGTCGGCCGCGGCTACCCGACGGGGCTGCGCGGCATCGTCACCGAACACGGCGTCGACGTGCGGTGACGCTGACGAGCCGCACGACCGGCACCACCTGTACGACCGGTGCCGCAAGCACGACCCGCACGACCCGCACGACCCGTCCGGAAGGGATGCGCCGCCGGTGATACTCCGAAACTTCGGGTGGGCCTTCGGGGGCACCGTCCTCGCACTCGCCGCCGCGACCCTCTTCTGGGGATGGGCGGGGCTGGGCGTGGTGCTGATCCTCGCCATCCTGGAGATCTCGCTCTCCTTCGACAACGCGGTCGTCAACGCCGGGGTGCTGCGCCGGATGAGCCCGCTGTGGCAGCGGATCTTCCTCACGGTCGGCGTGCTGGTGGCGGTGGTCGGCATGCGCCTGGTCTTCCCGCTGCTGGTGGTCGGGCTGACGGCGCAGATCGGGCCGCAGACCGTGATCCAGCTGGCCCTCGACCCGCGCCGGACCTACGACGGCATGGACTACGCGCAGCACCTCAGCGCCGCGCATCCCGCCATCGCGGCCTTCGGCGGGATGTTCCTGCTGATGATCTTCCTCGGCTTCCTGTTCGAGGAGAACGAGATCAGCTGGCTGGACTGGCTGGAGAAGCCCCTACAGCGGATCGGTCGCGAACCTCAGCTACCGGTGCTGATCTCGCTGGTGCTGCTGCTGGTGACGGCGCGGCTGTTCGCCGGGGCGCACGCCGAGACCGTGCTGCTCTCCGGGATCGCCGGGCTGGCGACCTTCCTCGCGGTGAGCGGGCTCAGCGAGTGGTTCGAGGCGAGCCAGGAGAGCGAGCCGGACGGCGGGGAGGGAGAGGGGGACGCCGGCCGGTCGGGGCCCGCGCGGGCCCGCGCCCATGCGCAGGTCGCGGGGAAGGCCGCGGTCTTCCTCTTCATCTACCTGGAGGTGCTCGACGCGTCGTTCTCCTTCGACGGGGTGGTCGGCGCCTTCGCGGTCTCCCGCAATCTCTTCCAGATCGCGCTCGGCCTGGGCATCGGCGCGCTGTACATCCGCTCGCTCACCGTCTACCTGGTCCGCCGGGGCACCCTGGACGACTACGTCTACCTCGAACACGGCGCGCACTACGCCATCGGGGCGCTCGCCGTCATCCTGCTGATATCGATCCGCTACGACGTTCCGGAGCTGGTCACCGGGCTGATCGGGGTGCTGTTCATCGCGAGCGCGCTGTACTCCTCGATCCGCCAGCGGCGGGCGGACCGCGCGGCGGAGGCGGAGGCGCAGGCCGGGGAAGCGGGGGAAGCCCTGCCGCCGCCGCAGCCGGCGGACGATACGGAATCCGCGCGAAGCTCCTGACCTCGCGCCCTCCTGACCTCGCGGCCCCGCGACCTCGCGTGCCCGTGAGCTCCTCGGTTCCGGGCCTCCGGGACGTTCGGGAGCCGCTCGCCCGGGCAGGCGCCCTGCCGGTGACGCGCGCCCCGCGCCCGCGCCGCGCTCGCGCCCCGCGCCGTGCGCATGCCGCCCGCATCCGGTTACATCGGGCGAGGGGCCGGCGACACCGACGGCCGGCGACACCGACCGGGCAGGCACCCGAGAGGAACGGAGCGGACCATGACCGCACAGGCACCCACCGCCATCGGACCCCATACCGACCTCCCGCATCTCGGCGAGCTGGCGCAGCAGCTGCGCGTGGACTCGGTGCGCGCGGCGAGCGCCGCCGGCTCCGGCCATCCGACGTCGAGCCTGTCCGCGGCGGACCTGATGGCGGTGCTCATGGCCCGCCACCTCCGCTACGACTGGGACGACCCGTCGTACCCGGACAACGACCACCTGGTCTTCTCCAAGGGCCACGCCTCCCCACTGCTCTACGCCATGTTCCGGGCCGCCGGGGTGGTCGGCGAGCAGGAGCTGATGACCGGCTACCGCCGTTTCGGCTCGCGCCTTCAGGGCCACCCGACGCCCGAGCTGCCGTGGGTGGACGTGGCGACCGGTTCGCTGGGCCAGGGCATCGCCTACGGCGTGGGCATCGCGCTCGCCGGGCGGGAGCTGGAGCACCGGCCCTACCGGGTCTGGGTGCTGTGCGGGGACAGCGAGACGGCCGAGGGCTCGGTGTGGGAGGCGATCGAGTCCGCCGGACGCAACCGGCTCGCCAACTTCACCGCGATCATCGACGTCAACCGGCTGGGCCAGAGCGGCCCGACCGCGCTGGGCTGGGACACGGACACCTACGCCCGCCGGGTGGAGGCCTTCGGCTGCCGCGCGCTGGTGGTCGACGGGCACGACCTGGAGGCGATCGACCAGGCCATGTCGACCGCCTCGGACAGCGGGGAGCCGACCGTGATCGTCGCCCGCACGGTCAAGGGCAAGGGCGTCGGCGAAGTCGCGGACCAGCTCAGCTGGCACGGCAAGCCGCTGCCGGACGACATGGCGGAGAAGGCCGTCGCCGAACTCGGGGGTGTGCGGCACCTCTCCGTGCGCGGCCCGCTGCCGTCCGCGCCGACGGCGACCTCGCGCTCGCGCCCGCCGTTCCCGACCCCGGTCGAGGCCACCGCCCCCGGCCCGGCGGCCTCCCACTCGGGCCGCACCTCCCCGGAATTGCCGGGCTTCGACGTCGGCGACACCGTGGCGACCCGGGCGGCCTTCGGCAAGACGCTGGTCGCGCTGGGCGACTACCGCTCCGACGTGGTGGTGCTGGACGCCGAGGTCGGCAACTCCACCCACACCGAGGACTTCAAGAAGGCCCACCCCGAGCGGTTCTTCCAGTCCTACATCGCCGAGCAGCTGATGGTCGCCACTGCGGCCGGCATGGCCGTGCGCGGCTACCGCGCCTACGCCTCCACCTTCGCGGCCTTCCTGACCCGGGCTCACGACTTCATCCGGATGGTCGCCGTCTCGCAGCTCCCGCTGGCGCTGTGCGGGACGCACTGCGGGGTGGAGATCGGTGCGGACGGCCCCTCCCAGATGGGCGTGGAGGACCTGGCGATGATGCGGGCGGTGCACGGATCGACCGTGCTCTACCCGAGCGACGCCACCTCCACCGCGGCGCTCACCGCCGCGATGTCCGACCTGCCCGGCGTCTCGTACCTGCGCGCCACCCGCGGCTCCTACCCGGTGCTCTACCGGGCGGGGGAGGAGTTCCCGGTCGGCGGCTCCAAGACGCTGCGCGGCGGCGGCACGGACGACCAGGTCACCCTGATCGGCGCGGGCGTCACGCTGCACGAGTGCCTGGCCGCGGCCGACCGGCTGGAGGACGACGGGATCCGCGCCCGGGTCATCGACCTCTACTCGGTCAAGCCGCTGGACGCCGAGGCGCTGACCCGCGCGGCCCGCGAGACCGGCGCGCTCGTGGTCGCCGAGGACCACCACCCGGAGGGCGGCCTCGGCGAGGCCGTCGCCGCGGCACTCGCCGAGGCCCGGCTCGCCCCGGGCTTCGCCCACCTGGCCGTCCGCAACCTCCCCGGCTCCGGCACCACCGGCGAACTCCTCGACGAGGCCGGCATCTCCCGCACCCACATCACCGCCGCCGCCCGCGGTCTGCTCGCGGACTGACCCCGCGCCAGGCTCCTCACACCTCACGGAACCGGTCGGCCACCCCCTGCGGGTGGCCGGCCTTTCGCGTGGCGTGTGCCTGGGGAGGGGCCGGGGCTGGTGGCGGAAGTTAGGTATGCCTATCCTTAGTTCCGAGCGAGATCCCCACGTCGCATCGGAGCGTTCATGCTGCCCACTTTCGTGATCGGCCTGCGCGAGGCCCTGGAGGCCGCGCTGATCGTCGGCATCATCGCGGCCTTCCTCGGCCGCGAAGGCCGCCGGGACCTGCTGCGCTGGATGTGGGCGGGCGTCGGCGCCGCGGTGCTGATCTGCGCCGGAGTCGGGGTGGCGCTGAAGGTGCTCTCCTCCGCGTTGCCGCAGCGCCGGCAGGAGGGCCTGGAGACCGTCGTCGGCGTGCTCGCGGTCGCCATGGTGACCTACATGGTGATCTGGATGCGCCGTCACTCCCGGGATCTCAAGGGCCAGTTGGAGGGCGCGGCGGCGGGCGCCCTCAGTGCCGGCGGCACCGGGCGGGCGATGGTCCTGATGGCCTTCCTCGCGGTGATCCGCGAGGGCTTCGAGACCGTCGTCTTCCTGCTCGCCGCCTTCGACGAGACCGCGGACGCGGGCGCGGCGGCCGGGGGAGCGGTGGCCGGCATCGCCGTCGCGCTGGCGCTGGGCTACGGCATCTACCGCGGGGGCGTGCGGCTCAACCTGTCGAAGTTCTTCCGGGCCACCGGCTTCGTGCTGGTGCTGGTCGCCGCCGGACTGGTCGTCAACGCCCTGCACACCGCGCACGAGGCCGGCTGGCTGGAGGCCGGGCAGGGGCGCACGGTCGACCTGAACTGGCTGGTGCGGCCCGGTTCGGTGCAGTCCGCGCTGCTCACCGGCATGCTGGGGATCCAGCCGACCCCGGTGGTCGCCGAGGTCACCGGCTGGCTTGCCTACCTCCTGCCGGTCGGGCTGTACGTCTCCTGGCCGCCCGGGAGGGGCTTGACGCCGCGGAACCTCGCCCGGCTGCTCGGGGCGGGCGCCGCCGCTGCCGTGGCCGCGGCGGTCGCCCTGGCCGTGGCGGCGCCGGGGTCGGCCGCCGCGGATCCGGTCACCCGGGACGGCACCTTCAGCGCCCGGATGGCCCGGGGGAACGCTGTGCTGACGCAGGTCCACAGTCCGGCAGCAGGCGCAGCAGACGAAGCCGGCGCTGCCGACACCGCCGGTGCGACGGCACGGATCGCGCTCACGCGCGGGGGAGAGGTGCGGCACGGCGAGATGACGGCCGTTCAGTGGACGGCCTCCCGCGCGGGGCGAGGCGCCCAGGGCCGCCCCGCCACTGTCACCTGGGCCGAGGCCGCCGCGCTCAACGGGGGCAGGCTGCCCCTGGGCGTGATGCCCGCCACCGCTTCCGCCGCCGGCACCACGCGCGTGACCTGGTCCGACCAGGACGTCCTGCGGGTCTGGACCGACCCCGCCACCGGACGCGTGCTCGACCTGCGCTGGACGGAGACCGTCCGCGCCACCCTGGCCGGCACCCGGGTCGGCGCCGTCGCCCTCGGCACCCCCGCCGCCACCGCCACCTGGGCGATGCCGGCCGCCGCCGCCCGCGCCGCCGCGAGCGCCGCGCGGCAGGACGCGGCGGACTCCGCCGACCGCACCACACTGCGGGGCTGGGCGTGGTTCTGCGCGGCAGCGGCCCTCGCCCTCCTGCTGGCGGCGGGCGGGGCGTTGCTCCGCGCGCGCCGGGCGGAAGGGCCGAAGCACCGCGCCACCGCCGCGAGCGGCCGGCCGACCGGCCTCTCGTCGCGCCCGCTCTGACCGTCCGACCCGTCCCCGAATCTGACGCACCGTCATACGCCATACCTGAAAGAGAGCCCGTCATGAACGCACGACCCGCCCGATCCCGCCGTCTGCTCGCCTCGGCGGGCGCAGGGGCGACGGTGCTCGCCCTGCTCGGGCTCAGTGCCTGCGGCTCCTCCGGTGGCTCGTCCTCGGACGCCAAGGCCACCACAGCGGCGGCCGCCGGCTCCTCGGCCGGCTCCTCGGCGAGCGGCTCGCGTACCGCCAAGGTCACCATCAGCGCCGCCAAGGGCTGCACCCTCGACCACGACAGCTTCCACGCCGGCGCGCTGACCTTCGACATCAGCAACACCGACGCCACCGCCATCAGCGAGGTCGAACTCGTCAGCGGGCAGCGGATCGTGGGCGAGAAGGAGAACCTGCCGCCCGGCTTCTCCGGCACCTTCTCGGTGAACGTCCCCGCCGGCAGCTACACGCTGTACTGCCCGGGCGCCGCCCAGGAGAACACCCCGATCAAGGTCACCGGTAGTTCCGCCTCCACCGGCGCAACCTCGCAGAGCGCGTTGCTCGCCCAGGGCACCAAGGAGTACGCGGCCTACGTCACCAGCCAGTTGAGCTACCTGGTCAGCACCACCGAGGCGCTGGACAAGGCGCTCAAGGGCACCGACCTGGCCGCCGCGCAGGCCGCCTACATGAAGGCCCGGCCCTACTACGAGAAGATCGAGCCGGTCGCCGAGTCCTTCACCGTCGGCAAGGACGACCTCGACAGCGACATCGACGCCCGCGCCGACGACGTCCCGGCGAGCCAGTGGCGAGGCTTCCACCCGATCGAGAAGGGCCTGTTCCAGGCCAAGTCTCTGACTGGCCTGGCCACTTACGGCGACCGCCTGCTCGCCGACGTGAAGAAGCTGCAGACGCTCACCAAGGGCCTCAGCTACCAGCCCTACGAACTCGCCAACGGCGCCCAGGGACTGCTGGACGAGGTCGCCTCCTCCAAGATCACGGGGGAGGAGGAGCGCTACTCCCACATCGACATGCTGGACTTCCAGAACAACGACGAGGGCGCCGAGCAGGCCTTCGCCGACCTCCAGCCGGCCCTGCGGAAGGTCGACCCGGCGCTGACCGAGAGCATCGCCTCCGCCTTCGCCGCGCTGGACAAGCTGGTCGACGGCTACCGCACCGGCGCCAACCCCTCCGGCTTCGTGCTCTACACCTCGCTCACCACCGCCGACAAGCAGAAGCTGGCCGCCGCGGTGAAGGCCGTCCAGGAACCGCTGTCCCAAGTGGCGAGCAAGGTCGCGGGCTGACGGCGGGGATGGGCCAGGGAGAGGAAGACGTGATGAACGACACCCCGTCCGAGCCGGGTGGTGCTGCCCCGGGCCCGTCCCGGCGGCTGCTGCTCGGCGGCACGCTGGGCGCGGCCGGCGCGGTCGCCATGGCGGCGGGAGGCTACGGCGTCGGCCGGGCCACCGCCGGCCCGGGATCTCGCGGCCCCGGATCCGCAGGCTCGGCGGACGCGAGCCCGGTCACCGCCGCCACCACCGCGCAGGTCCCCTTCTACGGCCCCCATCAGGCCGGCATCGCCACCCCCAGCCAGGACCGCCTGGCCTTCGCCGCCTTCGACGTCACCACCGCCGACCCGCGGGCGCTGACGGTCATGCTCGGCACCTGGGCGGCGGCGGCCGCGCAGATGGCCAAGGGGTTGCCGATCGGCGCGGTCGAGAACACCCCCTCCGCTCCGCCGATCGACACCGGCGAGGCCGACGGCCTCGGCGCGGCCGGCCTGACGGTGACGGTCGGCTTCGGGCCCTCGCTGTTCGACTCCCGCTTCGGGCTGGCGAAGTTCCGGCCGGCCGCCCTCGCCGAGCTGCCGGCCCTGCCCGGCGACGGATCCCTGCAGCCGGAGCGCAGCGGAGGCGACCTGTGCGTGCAGGCCTGCGCGGATGACCCGACGGTGGCGTTCCACGTGATCCGCAACTTCGCCCGGCTCGCCCGCGGCACCGCGGTGATGAAGTGGTCCCAACTCGGCTTCGGGCGTACCTCCTCAACCTCCGCCGAGCAGACCACCGAGCGCAACCTCTTCGGCTTCAAGGACGGCACCCGCAACATCAAGGCCCAACAGGCCTCTGACATGGACGACTTCGTCTGGGTCGGGGCCGAGACCGACCAGCCGTGGATGCGGGGCGGCAGCTACCTGGTGGCCCGGCGGATCCGGATGCTCATCGAGTCCTGGGACACCTCCGCCCTCTCCGACCAGGAGAACACCTTCGGCCGCTACAAGACCTCCGGTGCGCCGCTGACCGGGAAGAGGGAGTTCGACACCCCTGACCTGGCGGCCGAGCACGGCGGGTCACCGGTGATCCCGGCCACCGCGCACATCCGCCTCGCCGCGCCGGAGAACAACCACGGCCAGAAGATCCTGCGCCGCGGCTACTCCTACACCGACGGCATCGACGCGACCACCGGGCTGCTCGACGCAGGTCTCTTCTTCCTCGCCTACCAGAAGGACCCGCGACGCCAGTTCGTCCCGATCCAGCGGCAGTTGGGCAGTCACGACGCGCTCAACGAGTACATCCGCCACACCGGCAGCGCCCTCTTCGCCATCCCGCCGGGGCTGTCGGGCCCGGGGGACTGGTGGGGCAGGCGACTCTTCACCGAGGCAGGCTTGTTCGCCGACTGAGGTCGGCCGCCTCTCCGTCGGCGGTCCGCCCGTCGGCCGCCGGCTCGCCCGCCGCCCGTCCGCCCATGCGCGCGAGCACGGCGTCCGCCAGCGCGGCGGTGGGCAGTTCGCCGTCCAGGACGAGCGTCCCGGCCGGCAGCGTGTCCACCGCCGCGATGCAGGCCGGGAGTTTGGACATCACCCAGCCGAACGCCTGCTCCGTCGACCGGCCGTGCGGCGGGGTCCGCCCCTGGATCCGCCGCACCAGCACCTCCAGCGGCACGTCCAGGAAGACGTGCAGCAGCTCCACTCCGGCACGCTCCAGCGCGCTGAAGATCTCGGCCCGGTAGGCGGGTTGGACCAGGGTCATCGGCACCAGCAGCGGCCGCCGGTACTCCTCGACCAGCCCGGCGGCCAAGGTGGCCACCTGGCGCCGCCACTGCCGCAGATCCTGGAAGTCCCCGGTGGGCACCTCCACGATCGAGGCCAGCAGCACCCCGACCTCCTCCGGGTCGAAGACCAGCGCCTCCGGCAGCCGCGCACGCAACTCCCGTACCAGCGTGGTCTTCCCGCTGCCGAACGCCCCGTTGACCCAGACCAGCATCGGCGCCCCCACCCTTCGCGGTCCGGCGGCCTCGCGCCGCCGGACTCCGCGCGGGAGCCTACCGATGCCGGCGCCGCCTCAGCGGTCCTGGCGCGTGCCTTCGGCGTAGTGGAGGGCGCCCTGCCAGTCGACGACCACGGCCTGTTCGTCGCCGACGACCCAGGCGTCGTGGCCGGCGGGGAGCTGGGTGACCTCCCCGGCCCGGGAGTCGAACTCGGTGCCGTCGGCCATGCGCACCCGGACCGTCCCGGACAGCTGGTACTGGAAGTGCGAGGCCTCGCACAGCTCGGTGCCGGCCAGCGGCCGCACGTCCCGGGACCAGCGCCAGCCGGGTTCCAGCAGGTAGCGGCCGATCACGCGGCCGTCCGTCGTGCGGATGATCTCGGCCCGCCCGTGGGCGAAGGTGCGGGTCTCGTCCGGCCTGCCGAAGTCCAGGTGCTCGAACCCGGACGCGGCGCCGGTGGCGGCGCCGGCGGCGCCGGCACCTCGGGGCGTGGCAGTGCCCGCGTCCATGACGCCGCTGTGCCCGGGGCTGCTCTCCATCACGCGGCCGGCCCCGCTGCCGCTCTCCATGACGCTGCTCTCGGTCGCGCGGCCTTCGGTGGCTCCGCCTTCGGCCGCGCCGCCTCCGGTGGCGGCGCTCTCGGCGGCCGTGCTGGTCATGAGGCCGCTCGTCATGACGCCGCTCGCGCCCGGGTGTTCGTGGGCGTGCTGCTCCGCGTGCGGATCGGCGGCGCCCTGCTCGTCCCAGGTCTGCAGGCTGGTCTGGCTGACGATCCGGCCGTCCCGCAGGTCGAGCATCGAACTGCTCAGTACCCGCGCGCCGTCGGGGTATTGGCACTCCTCGAGGTACGCCACGTGCCCACCGTCGGCGGAGACCACGACCCGCTCCAGGTGGTGGCGCAGGTCGCCCCGGGCCAGTATCTCGTCGAAGAACGCGCCGATCTCGGAGGCGCCGTCGATCTCGTGCGGGTGACTCGGCTGGTCGCGCTGGTCCACGACGGTCATGTGCGCGTCCTGCGCATACAGGCTGCGCAGGGCGGAGGCGTCGCCTTCCTCGATGCCGCGGCGCAGCGCTTCGACGTCGAACATCGGTGTGCTCTGCATAGTGCTCATCGCTTGCCCGCCTTCTGTTTTTCGGCCTCATTCCACTTCATACCGGTTCACATCGGACGTCAATGCGACGCTGTCCCCGTGGGCGCGCACGCGCTGGCCGAGGAAGAGCGCCGCGCGGTCCAGCGCCTCGTCCGCCTCGTCGAGGTCGCCGGCGAAGGCCTGGAACACATGCGGGACGTCCGCGGTGACGTCGAGGATCACGTCCACCCCGGCATCCCGCGCACGTGCGGCCAGGCGGGTCGAGTCGTCCAGCAGGATCTCGTTGGCGCCCACCTGGAGCAGTATCGGCGGCAGCCCGGTCAGGTCGCCGAGGACGGCCGGGCTGAGCAGCGGCTGCCGGGGGTCGGCCCCGGCGAGGTACATCGGGCCGGTGTGTGCGAAGGACGCGCGGGTGAAGATCGGGTCGATCCCCTCCTTGCTCTCCATGCTCGCGCCGGTCCTGGTGGCGTCGAGTCCCGCGGAGAACGTCAGGAGCGCGGCCGGCATGGGGAGGCCGGCGTCGCGGGCGGCGAGGGAGGTGGTGACGGCGAGGCCGCCCCCGGCCGAGTCCCCGGCGAAGGCGATGGACGAGGGGTCCGCGCCGCTGTCGAGCAGGGTGCGGTAGGCGGCGAGCGTGTCCTCGATCGCGGCCGGGAACGGGTGCTCGGGAGCCAGCCGGTAGTCCAGCGAGTACGCGCGGAGGCCGGTCCGGACCACCAGGTGGGCCGTGAGGGCCAGCGCGGTCACCGGGGAGCCGGAGATCCAGCTGCCGCCGTGGAAGTACAGGATCGTGCCGCTGTTCTGCTCGGTACCGCTGCCTGGTCCGGCGTCGCCCGGTTCGACGCGCAGCGCGGGTCGGCCGGCGAGCGTGGCCGGCGTGCTGCGGATGCCGGCGGGGACGGGGAACCGGGCCATCAGGGCGTCGAATCCGGCGCGGATCTCCTCGATCGTCCCGGGCTCCTGCGGGTGGGGCTGCCGCATCATCGCGTCGACGCGGGCACGCTGTTCCCTGCTCATGGGTATCCTCTCAGGAAGTAGCTTCCAAGAGACTATATGCCTAGGAATGGAAATTGACCAGCGCTCCCACCTCGCTCCCCGCCTTCTTCGCCGACCTCGTACGCTGTGAGACGCGCCTGTACAACGCCCTCAACGACCGCCTCCGCGACCGGCACGGGCTCGTGACCTCGCAGTTCGAGGCGCTGCGCTACCTCCGCGACCATCCCGGGTCCCGGGTGGCGGACCTCGCCGCCGAGTTCGCCATCGGCATCGGAGCGGCCAGCAAGAGCGTCGACCGCCTCGAGAAGCAGGGGTGGGCGGGCCGGCAGCCGAACCCCTCCGACCGCCGTTCCTCGCTCCTCTCCCTGACCGACGAGGGCTCGCGACTCCTCGACGAGGCCGAACGCACCTTCGCCGAAGCCCTCGCCGAGCTCGTCGGCGAGGCCCTCGACGCCCCCGCGCTCGCCGCGGCCGCCGACTCCCTGGCCACCCTGCGCGCCTCCCTGGAACGCGCCCGCATCGGCACGCCCCTGGGCTGACTCCGGACCCGGAGTCGTGCGCGCTCGTGTCCCACGTCGGTACATGTGCTGTATCCGGTACATGCCCATGAAGCGCGCCAACGTCCACGCCGACCCCGAGGACCTCGCGCTCATCAAGGAAGCGGCGGCGCGGCGGCGCCCCGCGCCATGAAAAAATCCGGGCCGGCGCGAGCCGACCCGGATTCCTTCTGGTAGCGGGGACAGGATTTGAACCTGCGACCTCTGGGTTATGAGCCCAGCGAGCTACCGAGCTGCTCCACCCCGCGTCGTTGTGCTGCAACCGTAGCACGGGATCGATCAGCCGCCCGACCATTTACCGGCCGGCGCCGACGCCGGCGACTCGCCGGTCGCCGGTCGCCGGCAACGCTCAGCTCGCCGCCAGGAGTTCGAGGGTGTCGACGACGCGGTTCGAGAAGCCCCACTCGTTGTCGTACCAGGCGACCACCTTGACGTGCCGGCCGTCCACCCGGGTCAGCGCCGAGTCGAAGATCGACGACGCGGGGTTGCCCGTGATGTCGGACGAGACCAGCGGGTCCTCGGAGTACTCCAGGATCCCGGCGAGCGGCCCCTCCGCCGCGGCCCGGTACGCCGCCAGCACGTCCTCGCGCGTCACGTCGCGCGCCACGGCCGTGTTGAGCTCGACGAGCGAACCCACCGGCACCGGCACGCGGATCGAGTCGCCGGACAGCTTCCCGTCCAGCTGCGGCAGCACCAGGCCGATCGCCTTGGCCGCGCCGGTCGTCGTCGGCACGATGTTGACGCCGGCGGCCCGGGCCCGCCGCGCGTCGCGGTGCGGACCGTCCTGGAGGTTCTGCTCCTGGGTGTAGGCGTGCACCGTCGTCATGAACCCGTGCTCGATACCGGCGAGTTCGTCGAGTACCGCGGCAAGCGGCGCCAGCGCGTTGGTGGTGCAGGAGGCGTTGGAGACGACGGTGTGCAACTCGGCGTCGTAAGCGGCGGTGTTGACGCCGTACGCGAGCGTGACGTCAGCGCCGTCCGAGGGCGCGCTGACGAGCACCCGCTTCGCTCCCGCGTCGAGGTGGGCGCGGGCGGCCTTCGCCGAGGTGAAGCGGCCGGTGGCCTCCAGGACGATGTCGACGCCGAGTTCGGCCCACGGCAGCCGCGCTGGCTCGCGCTCGGCCGGCACGGCGATCCGGCGTCCGTCGACGACGAGGGCGCCGCCGTCCACCGTCACCGGCCGCCCGAGCCGGCCGGCGGTGCTGTCGAAGGCGAGCAGCCGGGCGAGCGCGGCGGGCTCGGTCAAGTCGTTGACGGCCACGACCTCCAGGGCGCTGTCGCGCTCCAGCAGCGCGCGCAGCACGTTGCGCCCGATGCGGCCGAATCCGTTGATGGCGATGCGAGTCATGGGGTGGCGTCCCTTCCTTCCCTGTCGACCACCAGGGTCGCGCGCGGCCGGGGCCGCTGACAGTGGCGGCATCGCCATGGTTCACAAGGATCCCGCCAAGGGGCCGCCAGGAGCGGTGTCCGCGGCCGCTTCCGCGGTCACTCGCCCGGGGTGAAGGTGCGGCGGTACTCGCTCGGCGTCGTGCCGAGGATGCGCTGGAAGTGCAGGCGCAGGTTCGCGCCGGTGCCGAGCCCGACGTCGGCGGCGATCTGCTCCACGCTGCGCTGCGAACGCTCCAGCAGCTCGCGGGCCAGGTCGACGCGGGCCCGCATCACCCACTGCATCGGCGTACAGCCGGTCTCCTCGACGAAGCGGCGGGAGAAGGTGCGCGGCGAGACCTCGGCCTGCCGCGCCAGCCTGTCCAGCGTCAGCGGCTCGCCGAGCCGGTGCAGCGCCCACTCGCGGGTGGCGGCGAACCGCTCGCCGAGCGGCTCCGGGACGCTGCGCGGCACGTACTGGGCCTGGCCGCCGCTGCGGTAGGGCGCGGCCACCAGGCGCCGGGCCGCGTGGTTCGACGCCGCGACGCCCAGGTCGCCGCGCAGGATGTGCAGGCACAGGTCGATCCCGGAGGCCGCGCCGGCCGAGGTCAGCACGCTGCCCTCGTCGACGAACAGCACGTTCTCGTCGAGCCGGACCAGCGGATGCCGGGCGGCGAGGGCACGGGTGTAGTGCCAGTGCGTCGTCGCGCGCCTGCCGTCGAGCAGGCCGGTCGCGGCGAGCGCGAAGGCGCCGGTCGAGATGGCGGCGAGCCGCGCGCCGCGCGCGTGCGCGTCGACCAGCGCGTCCACGACGGCGGCCGGCGGATCCTCGCGATCAGGGAACCGGTAGCCGGGCACGAACACGATGTCCGCCCACTCCAGCGCCTCCAGCCCGTGCGCGACCGAGTACGCGAGTCCGTCCCCGCCGGTCACCAGCCCCGGCGCCGCCCCGCACACCCGGACTTCGTACGGCATGCTCGCCCGCGTCGTGAACACCTGCGCCGGAATCCCCACATCGAGCGGCTTCGCCCCCTCCAGCACCAACACCGCGACCCGCCGCAGCCGAGATCCACCCACGGCACGAGGTTATGTGAGGCTACGTCACCCGCGCCTCCAACGAGCCGCCGGCGGGCGCGGTGCTGTTCGGCCGCCCTTCGCGGAGACGTACTCGTGTCATCGGCCCGTCCAGCCTGATATGGGACAGTAAATGCGCCGATATGATGAATCGTCAGCTTGTGTCGGTGGGGTGACAAACGAAGGGCCGATGCGGGGCGCACTCTGGGCTCGCTCCATCGCCTGGCCCGACGCTCGGGCCGGACTCCACCGGGGCCGGGCCGAGTGGCCCGGCTGGATCTGCCCACCACCTGGAGGACGCATTGTCCCGCTGTCGAACGTCGTCACGTCTGCTCGCCACCGCCGGCCTGGGGGCGGCTCTGGCCGTCGGCCTCCCCGCCACAGCCCACGCCGCCCCGGGCGACAACGGGGACGTGAAAATCCATCAGAGCACCACACCGGTGGACGACGAGCGCAACGACCCCAAGGTATGCGTCTTCTACCTGGACGCCTTCCACTTCGACACCGTGCAGAGAGTGACCTGGACGATCAGCCAGCAGCCCCCCACCGGGCGCGCGCGAGTGTCCGCCGGCAAGATCGTGCTCCACCATGGCACCGGCCATACCTCGGACATGACCCTGCCCGACGGGCACTACAAGCTCTCCTGGACCTTCAAGCACGAGCACGGCTCGGCCAAGCACAAGGTCTTCATGGTCGACTGCGCGTCGCCGAGCCCCACCCCCACCCCCACTCCCAGCGCCTCCCCGAGCAGCGGTCCGACCACCCCGCCCAACGGTCACGGGCACGGACCCGGTGGTCCCGGCCCGGGTGGCACACCGATCGGCGGTGTCGGCGCAGGCGGCGGCGGATCGTTCCACTCGCCCGACCCGGCGGAGCAGGCCGCCGGCGCAGTGCTGGCCACCGCCGGCCTGGCGACCGCCGGACTGGTCCTGCTGCGCCGCCGCCGCGCCGCGAAGCGACCGTGATCCCGCGACGCACGCGACTGCGCCGCACGCTGGTGGTGGCGACCGCGGTGGCGGCCGTCACCACCGGCGCCTGGATGGCCCACGACGGATCCATGTCCGCAGGTCCCAGTGCCCCCGCACCCGGCGGCAGCGCCGCGCATCCCTCCCCCGGGGCGGGCGCCGGCGACGCGCCCGCGCCCCCGCTTCCCCGCGCGGTCCCGCTGCGGCTGACCGTGCCGACGCTTCGGCTGAGCGCACCCCTGGTGCCCGTCGGCCTCGACACCGCGCGGCACCTGCAGCCCCCACCGCTGGACCGTCCCCGAGAAGCGGGCTGGTACGCGGCCGGACCCACCCCCGGCAGCGCCGGCACCGCCCTCGTCGTCGGCCACGTCGACGACCGCACCGGTCCGGCGGTCTTCTTCCTCCTCGCCAAGCTGCGCCCCGGCGACCCGATCGACGTCACGCGCGCGGACGGGCGTACCGCTCACTTCACCGTCGACGCCGTGGCTCTCTACCCCAAGAAGCACTTCCCCAGCCGACAGGTCTACGGCACACGGCCCGGCCCGCCGCAGCTGCGCTTGCTCACCTGCGGCGGACGCTACAGCGCCCGCACGGGCTATGTCGCGAACACGGTCGTCTACGCCCACCTCACCCTCACCGGCCGCGCCACTCGGGCCACCTCCGAGCAGTCGCCCCACGGCTCCCTCCCCCGACGGCACTGACGAAGCAGGGCAGGCTCGTGCACCCCAGGACGGGACGGCATTCACATGAGCGGCTCGCGCCTGGGTGGCACAGCGGATCCGGTCGAGACAACGATGAGTCGGTGGGTGGCCGACAGTGCGGCCGCGTGACCGGGACGGCCTGCGGAGCCTCGCGCCGAACACGGCGCGGGGCTCCGTTGCTCGCGTGAGTCTGCGGCCGGCGGACCGTGCACGGTGAGCAGGTTCAGCGCGGCCTTCGCCCTCGGCGAGCACGGAGAACGGTCGGGCCGGAAGGCCGCATAGGATCGCCGGCATGCCGCTGCGACTCGTCATGGTGAACATCAAGGCCGTTGATCCCCCGGCGGTCGGCAGATTCTGGGCCGAGGCGCTCGGCTGGAGCGCGTACAGCCCCGGCGTGACCACCTACGTCGGCCCGACCGGTGGCCTGGTATGGCCGGATCCGGTCTTCGTCGGCATCGACGTCGTTCCGGTCCCCGAACCCGGGGCATCGGAAAAGAACCGTGTACACCTCGATCTCGCCACCACCTCCGCGGCCCATCAGGCGGAACTGGTCGCGCGCCTGAGGTCTCTCGGCGCGACACCCGCCGACGTGGGCCAGGGAGCGGTGCCGTGGACCGTCCTCGCGGACCCCGAGGGCAACGAGTTCTGCGTGCTGGAACCTCGCGAGATCTACCGGGACACCGGGCCCATCGCCGCGGTCGTGGTCGATTGCGCGGATCCGCGGGCCATGGCCCGCTTCTGGGGCGAGGCGATGGACTGGACCCTGCACAAGGTGAGCGACGATCAGGCGGTCTTCCGCTCCGCCGGGGGCACTGGCCCGTATCTCGAATTCCTTCGCACGTCCGACGTGCAGACCGTGCCCGACCGCGTCCATCTCGACCTGCTGCCGTACCCCGGCGACGACAGAGCGGCGGAGGTGGCCCGGTTGCGGGCCCTCGGCGCCACTGACCTCGACCTCGGGCAGGGCGATGTCCCGTGGACGTGCCTGGCCGACCCGGAGGGCCACGAGTTCTGCGTCCTCGCCCCGTCGGTCACATACCCGGTGCGATGAGCTGCTGCCCGACGCCGAGGCCTTGATCGGCTGGGTCACTCGGATCCGCTCGCGCACTTCGCACGCGTCGCACCACTTCGGTACTGCCGGCGTTCAGGGGCGGGGCGATGTGGTGGTGCAGTCGGCGCAGATGCCGGTGAGTTCGACGGTGTGCGCGACCTCGGTGAAGTCGTTGGCGGTGGCGGTGCGTTCGGCCCAGGTCTCCACGAGGTGGGAGTCGACGGCCACGCTGCGTCCGCAGGTGCGGCAGCGCAGGTAGTGGCGGTGGTGGGGGCCGGGCCTGTGGCGGAAGAGGCGTTCGCCCTCGGGGTCGCGCACGGTGTCGGCGAGTCCTGCCTCGGCGAGGGCGGTGAGGGTGCGGTACACGGTGCTCAGACCGACCCTGGCGCCCTCGTCGATCAGCCGGGCGTGGAGGACCTGGGCGCTGACGAAGTCCTCACTGCCGACCAGGGCGCGCAGCACGGTGGCCCGCTGCTGGGTGGATCGCCCGAGCCGGGCGACCTCGCCGGGCGCGCCGGCCGCGATGGTGGTGTCGGTGCTGGTCACAGGTCCTCGCACGATACGGGGGTGCAGGTGTCAGGCGGTCATCGTGTCGTTGGGGGAGACGGTGGGGCGTCCGAGGTAGGTCGCGGCATGGACGAGGGTGGCGGCGGCCATGATGGAGAAGCTGGGCGGGCATTGGGGTATCCACGCCGCGACGGCGAGGCCGGCCCACATCTCCGCCACGGCGAGCCCGGCCGCCAGCGCCAGTCCGCGGAACGGCCGGTCGGTCAGCCGGATGGCCGCGCCGGCCGGCGCGGCCAGTAGCCCGAGCAGCAGCAGCGAGCCGACGGCCTGCGCGGCCTCGCCCGCGGTGACGCCGACCAGCACGAGGAAGACGAGGCCGAGGGCTTTGACGGGGAGGCCGCGGGCGGCGGCGACGCTCTCGTCGAGCGTGGCGAACAGCAGCGGACGTGCGATCAGCAGCACCGCCGCGGTGACGCCGGCGGCGATCAGTACGGCGGCGAGGGTATGGCCGCCGTCCAGGCCGAAGACGGAGCCGAAGAGCACCGTGGTCCCGGCGCCGCCGTTGCCGACACCGCTGGCGGAGGTGGTGTAGAGGGTCAGGAAGAAGGAACCGAGGCCGAGTATCCAGGCGAAGGCGCTGCCGATGACCACGTCGTCGGCCATGCCGCGCCGCCCGATCCCGGCCAGCAGCAGGGCGACCAGGACGCAGGCGAGGAACAACCCGAGACGCAGGTCGTACCCGGCGGCGAGCGCCGCCATGGCGCCGGTGAAGGCGACGTGGCTGAGGGCGTCGCCGGTGAAGACCTGGGCCCGCAGGACCAGGAAGTATCCGACCAGGCCGGCCGCGAGGGCGATGAAGGTGCCGGCCAGCAGCGCGTGCTGGAAGAACGGCTGGGACCAGGCAGTGGCCGCTCCGGACGCGAAGAAGTGGTTCGTGCGGTCGTTCACGCGGCACCTGCCGGGACGGTCGTCGAGGCGTTGCGATCGGCGAGGGCCGTCGCGACCCGACGTGCGCCGTGGGCGAGCAGGAACAGCGCGAACGCGATGGTCGTGACGAAGAAGCCGAGAGGGTACGGCCAGAACCAGGCCGCGATCAGCCCGGCCCAGGTGGCCGTGAAGCCGATCACCACGGTGAGCAGCAGACTCCGTCCCGGCCGTGCGGTGAGCACCTGGGCGGTCGCGGCGGGCAGCACCATGAGCGCGAAGACCAGCAAGGCGCCGGTGATCTGCGCGGCCTCGGCCGTCGCCGCGCCCAGCAGGACGAGGAACGCCACCGAGAGGGCACGCACCGGGACACCGCGAGCCGCGGCGACCCGCGGGTCGACGGAAGCGAACAGCAGCGGTCGGCCGATCACGGCCAGCACCGACAGGACGAGGGCTCCCGCGACGGCGAGGGTGGTGACCTGCCCGGTGGTGATCCCGAGAAAGCTGCCGAACAGCAGCGACTGCGGTCCCTCCAGCAAGCCCTTGTACAGGGCCGTGAACAGATAGCCGCAGGCCAGCAGGAAGGCCTGGACGGTCCCGGTGGCCGCCGACTCGTCAGAGCCGCCGGGCTCACGTCCGCGCCGCCTCGCCCCCAGCGCCAGGGCGGCGGCGAGGCAGAACCCGAAGTAGCCGAGGCTGAGGGCGAATCCGGCCAGGGTCGCGAGCGCCGCGCCGGGGAAGGCGACGACGGAGAGGGTGTGCGCGGCGAAGGTCTGGCGGCGCAGCACGACGAACCAGCCCACCGCCCCCGCGACCACGGCGACGACGGCGCCCGCCCGGAAGGCGTTGACCATGAACGGGTAGGACCACGCCTGCTGGAAGTCACCGACGACGTTCCAGGAGAAGGAGGTTGAGCCCATCTCAGTTCTCCGGGCCGGTATGGCGGTCGTGGTGCACGGCCGGGGCTTCGGGCCCGCCGACCACGACCAGTCGTCCGTCCCGGGTGGACATGACCTCGACCGGGGTGCGGTAGAGGCGCGTCAACGTCTCGGAGGTGACGACCTCGCTCGGCGGTCCGCACACCGCTCCGCCCTCGGCGATGTACACCACGCGGTCCAGGTGGTGGAGGATCGGGTTGACGTCGTGGGCGACCATCACCACGGCGACGTTCTCCTGGCGGCAGATACGCCCGATCAGCGCGGCCACCGCACTCTGATTGGGCAGGTCCAGACTGTCCAACGGCTCGTCCAGCAGCAGGATCTCGGGACGCCGGACCAGCGCCTGGGCGATCAGCAGCCGCTGCTGCTCGCCGCCCGAGCACTGCCCGATCGGGCGCTGCGCGTACGCGCTCGCACCGACCAGTTCGATCACCTCGGCGATGCGTTCGCCCTCGATCCGGCGGCTCCGGGACCACGGCAGCGGGACGCCCCAGCGGTCGCCGTCCAGGCCCATGCGGACGATGTCGATGCCGCGGATGCGCAGGTCCGCGTCGAAGCTTCGGCGCTGCGGCAGGTACCCGACCCGGCTGCCCGCATCACCGGGGCGCGCCCCGAGCACGGTGATCTCGCCGGCCGCGGCCGGGAGAACGCCGAGAAGGATTTTGACGAGGGTGGACTTGCCGACGCCGTTCGGGCCGAGCACGGCGACGAACTCGCCGGCCCGGACCTCCAGGTCCACGCCGGACCAGAGGGTACGTCCGCCGACCCTGGCCGCGGCACCGCACAGTCGGAGCACTGGCGTGCCGTTGCTGCCGCTGCCTCCGGGGGTGGCCGGCTCTGCCTGGGGGAGGGCGGGCTGTGCGGGCGAGGTGCGGTTCATGACGCCCTCACTTCCCGGTGGCCTGGTGCAGGGCGTGCTCGATGCCCTGGAGTTCCGCGACCTGCCACTGCTCGAACGTGTCGTTCGCCGGGGCGAGGGTCTCGGTGACCGTGGCGACCGGGATGCCCTCGGACTTGGCCAGCCTGACTTGGGCGAGCACGTCCGGGGTGGAGTTCTGGCTGTTGTAGACGTAGACCTTGATCTGCTTGGTCTTGATCTGCTGGTCGATCGTGGCCTTGTCCGCCGCGGTCGGGTCGGTGCCCTCGCTCATCGCGTCCAGGAAGGTCTCCGGGGTGAGCATCTTCAGGCCAAGGCCCTGGGCGAGCGGGGTGACGATGGACTCCGAGGCGCCGATCGGCGTGCCCGCGTACTTCGTCCTGATGGCGGAGATCAGCTGGTTGTACTGCGCCAGGGTCTGCGTCTCGAACGTCCGCTTCCGCTGGGCGAAGTAGGCGGCGTCGGCCGGCTCGATCTTCGTGTAGTCCGCGGTGATCCGCTCGATGACCCGGTGCACGTCGGCGGGCGAGTACCAGCGGTGCGGGTTCCCGCCGGGTTCGATGCCCACCAGGTCTCCGACCTTCAGCTCCGTGCGGCCGCTGCCGGGGTTGGTGGCCAGCAGCTTGTCCGCCCATGCGTCGTAGCCGATCCCGTTGACGATCACGTACCGGGCCGTCGTCACCGTCCGCGCGTCCGCGGCGGTGGGCTCGTAGGAGTGCGGGTCTGTGTCGGGGTTGGTGATGATGCTGGTCACGTGGACGTGCGCGCCGCCGAGCCGGGCGGCTATCGAACCCCAGAAGTTCTCGGCCGCGACCACCTGGATCACCTCGCCGTCTCCGGCAGATGCGGCCGCGGCTCCCGCCCCCGAAGCGGAACCGGTCGACGCCGAGGAGGTCGAGCAGGCGCTCGCCGCCGCGATCAGCGCGACCGCGGCGACGCCGAGGACCACTCTGGCCGGACGATCAGCGGGACGGTGGGACGACGCGGACGCGCTCATGGCAGGAACCCCCCGGAGGAATCGACTTGCTCGACGACACCGAGGCTAGATGGAAACGGTTTTCATCACCAGCGGAAGCCCAGGCAGAGATGAAAATCATTACCAAATGTTGACCTGCGGCAGCGTCGGACCGGTTGAGGACGGGCCGGGCTGACGGCACCCTCCGCGCGCAGGCACCGAGCCTTTCCGGTCTCAGGCCGAGCCGGCCACGTCGAGGAGGAGGACAGCCGGCCGGCAGGGCGACACCGAGGGATCTGCCACGTCAGTGGCACGGCGCTCCGGTCCGGTTCGTTCGGCCCGAGAGACGACGAGGGCCCAGTCTCGGCGAGTGACCTCGCTGAGCTGGGCCTTCGGGCTGCTGTGGATCGTCGATCCTGCGGTGGGCGCAGACGGTTTCGAACCGCCGACCCCTGCTTTGTAAGAGCAGTGCTCTACCACTGAGCTATGCGCCCGGCGTGAGTGGACAGCCTACCTGGTCCGGGGGAGTGATCCGGACGGTCGGGGCGACGGTACGCTACGCGCATGCCTCGATACGAGTTCCGGTGCCGCACGTGTGGAGCAACGTTCGAACTTCGGCGGCCGATGGCGATGGCCAACGCGCCGGCGGTGTGCCCGCAGGGGCACGACGACGTGGTGAAGCTGCTGTCGACGGTGGCCGTGACCGGTGCTGCCGGGGGCGGGGAGTCCGCCGCGGGCGGCGCGGGGGGCGGCGGCGGTTGCTGCGGGGGAGCCTGCGGCTGCGGGTGATCCGCTGATCCGCTGATTCGTGCTCAGGACGCGGGCCCCGCTCGGAGCGCTTGCCGGGGTGCGGGGGCGGGCAGACCATGGGTGTCAGCCGTCCGCTCCTCACCCTCACCCCCCGGGAGGCGGCGATGAAACTGTCCGACGAGCTCCCCGTCGACCACCGGCTGAGTCAGGTCTACCGCTTCGGCGCCGGCTTGATCGGGCTGGTGCTGCTGGTCTTCGGCGCGTTCGGGTTCGCGAACAACGTCGGGTTCTTCAGCACGCACGGTGACCAGATCGCCGGGCTGTCCAGCAACGGCGCGTTGAGCCTGGTGTCCGTGATCTTCGGCGTGATCCTCATGGTCGGCGCGGTCATCGGGGGCAACCTGGCCTCGACGCTCAACGTCGTGGTCGGCGTGATCTTCCTGATCAGCGGGTTCGTCAACCTCGGGCTGCTCGGCGGCCCGAACAACTTCCTGGCGTTCCACCTCCAGAACGTGCTGTTCAGCTTCTTCATCGGGCTGCTGCTGATGATGTTCGGCCTCTACGGCCGCGTCACCGGCGGGCTCTCGCACGACAACCCGTACTGGCGCAAGCGGCACCCGGAACGGGCCGCCCGCGAGGACGCGCTGGCCAGGTCCCGGGAAGGGGCGCGCTCGGGGTCGACCAAGGCGCCCGTGCGGCGCGGCGTGGGGCACGTCCCACCGCACGCGCTCTGACGCACGCGCGGACACGCCGGCGGTCGGAACAGGAACAGCACCCGCAGACGCGAACGAACCGGGATGGGAGAGGACGGCGCGCCGTCCCGAGTCACCGGGGAGCGATCAGCCCGACGCACGTGCAGGGCAGATCCGCCACCCGGTCGACCGGGACGGCGCGCCGCTCTGCGAGGGCGAGGACCTGGCGCAGGCCGACGTCGTCCGAGGGGCCGTGGCCCGCCTCGGAGGCGCCGGCGCGGACCAGGACGCGGAGCGGCTCGGCCCGCTCCAGCACGCGCAGCGTCTCGCCGACCCCCGGCCGCACCCGCTCGGGCGTACCCAGCGCGAAGCGTTCGCTCAGCCGCTCGGCCAGCTCCCAGCCCGCCCAGGTGGGCGCGCGGTCCTCGGGGTCGGCCTCGACCAGTTCGGCGGCCTCCGCGACCGCCGCGTCGCGCACCTCGTCGAAGCGGGCGGTGATCGCGTCCAGGTAGGCGGCGGAGACGTCCGCCGAGGCCAGCTCGCGGAACTGGATCGCGCCGTGGAAGTCGTCGGGCCCGAGTACGCCGGGGCGCAGCACCGGGCGCGAGACCAGCCCGTACGCCGTCGAGTCCAGGTGCACGGTGGGCACCAGCAGGTCGTCGCGGGTGCCGAAGGTGGCGACGGCGCCGGACGGGTCGGTGAGGGCGGCCAGCTCCGGCACGAACGGCGTGCCGTCCAGGGCCGCGGCGAGTTCCCGGGCGCGGACGCCGCGCCCGGTCCAGCCGTCCACGAAGACCACGTCGGCCGGGTCGTGGTGGGACGCGAGGTGGCGCAGCGCGGCCGGGTCCATCCCGCGGCCCCTGACCATCGCCAGCGAGTAGTGGCGCAGCCGGATGCCGTGCCCGTAGGCGGCCCAGCGGCGCATGAGGATGCCGACGGGCGTGCCGGCGCGGGCGATGGAGGCGAGGACGATGTTGCCGCCGAAGCCGTCGGGCTGCTCCCGGCCGCGCTCGGCGATCACGGTCTCGGTGAGGGTGCCGATCGCCCGGGCGACGCGGGCGGCGCAGGCGTCCAGGGCTTCCCGGTAGAGGGCGAGGTGGCCGGGGTCCGGCTGGTATTCGACGGGGAGGGTCTCCACGCGCGGGTCGAGGTGGCCGATGGCGGCGACGGGCGGCTCGGCGGGGGCGGGAGCTGGAGCTGGAGCGGGGACGGCAGCGGGTTGCGGGGGGCCGCCGCGCTGGTCGGGGAGGGCGGGGGAGGGCGCCGCGTGCGCGGGATCGGCGGCGGGCGGGGTGCGCGCGGCGTGCAGAGGGAGGTCGGTGAGGTCGGTGAGCAGCCAGGAGACCTCGTCCGGCTGGTAGGTGGAGAAGGCCGGCCCGTGCAGGGGGGCGGGAAGGCCCGAGCCGTCCGCGGGGCCGGCGGTACCTGCCTCGGCCGCAGTGCCGGCCGCGGGGGCCGCGGCGGCTGCGGGGGCTGCGGGGGCTGCGGTGGCTGTGCCTGGTGCCGCACCGGGAGCGCCCGCGTGGGCGGCGCGCAGCGGGGACCGCCGGTCCGCGGGCAGGGGCGAGCCGGGGCTTGGCGCTGCGGCGGCGACGCGCGGGGGCGGCATCCTCGTCATGGTCGGCCTTCGGATCGCGGTGCGGGGCAGGGGAGCGCGGTGGGAGCAGGGCGCGGAGGGTGGGGGCGGTGTGGGGCGGGGCGCGGGCGGAACCGGCCGGGTGGGCGAGGTGCCTGCGGGCCGCGAAGCGGGTGCCGGGCGCGCTCACGGGGGTGGTGTGGCGGCGGGCTGGGCCGCGTGGTAGGTGGTGAGCAGCAAACTTACCCGAGGAGGCGGCCGGTTCCGAAGTCCCCGGAACCGCCGAAAGACGATCCGGGCGCTGCCGGCGGACGTCCGCGGAGGGCGTGACGTGCGGTGCGGCGGACATGCGAAAGGTGTGGCGGCATGATCGTGGCGTTCTCCCTCACCCCCATCGGCACCGGCGAGGACGTCGGCGACGCGGTCGCGGACGCGGTCCGCGTCGTCCGCGAGAGCGGGCTGCCCAACCGCACGGATGCCATGTTCACGACGATCGAGGGCGACTGGGACGCGGTGATGGACGTGGTCCGGCGGGCGACCGAGGCCGTCCAGGCCCGGAGCAACCGGGTCAGCCTGGTGCTGAAGGCGGACATCCGGGCCGGGGTCACGGACGGGATGACGGCGAAGGTCGCTTCGGTGGAGCGGCGGCTCGCGGACGGGCGCTAGCCTGCTGAGCATGACGGAGGTCATGCTCAAGGGCGCGAACATCCGGGTCGGCGTGCGGGCGGTGCGTGCGGTGGTCCGGCGCAGGGACGCACCCGGCTGCCCGGACGTCGACGCGTCGGCGCTGCTGCTCGCCCGCGACGGAAAGGTGCGCACCGACGACGACTTCGTCTTCTACAACCAGCCGCGGCACCCCTCCGGGCTGGTCCGGCACCGGGCCAAGCAGCGGTTCGGCCCGGAGGTCACCGACAGCCTGGACGTGGACCTCGGCGCGCTGCCGCCGGGAGTGGAGCGGGTGGTGATCGCGGCCTCGGTCGCGGAGTCCAGCTTCGGGCGCGTCCCGGGGCTGCGGGTGCTGCTCTACGACCTGGCCACGGTGGGGATGCCGGGGACACAGCCGCTGGCACGCTTCGACCTGGTGGACGCGAACGCCGAGACGGCGCTGCTCTGCGGGGAGCTCTACCGCAGGGACGGCGGCTGGAAGTTCCGCGCGATCGGCCAGGGCTACGCCTCCGGGCTGGTCGGGCTGGCCACCGACTTCGGCATCACGGTGGAGGAGGACGAGGATCCGGTGGGCGGCGCGCCGGTGGCTTCGGAGGCGGCTTCGGCGGTGGGCGTGCCGGCGGGGGGCGCGGCGGGCGCGGCCCTCGGCGGCGCGGCGGGCCTGGCGGGCCCGACGGTGCCGGCGGCGACGCCGGTGCTGCCGCTGCAGGGGCCGCAGTTCATGCCGCGCTGAGGGCGGGCCGCCCCCCGGCACGGCCCGCCCGCGGCACGGCGACGGCCGGGGCCGCCGTCTGGGGCAGGCCGCCCTTCGGGTAGGCGCCGCCTGCTCGCGGGTCTGCGCGACCGGGCGGACCCGGGCAGGCGCGTGGCGAGATGCGGGAGCGTTGAGTCGAGGCCGCCCGAAGAGCGGCGGGACCTCGCTCGCGTCGACGCCCTTCGGGCACCGGGCCGGCGACGCTCGCCGAGGATCATCGGGTGGCGCGAGGCGGCGCCATCGCCTGCCCCGGGCGCGCGCGAGAGGCTCGCGGGTCAGACGGTGCGGTCCGGGCCGCCCGAGCCCTTGTAACCGCGCTGCCACTGCAGACCCCAGCCGTAGAGGCGGTCGAGTTCGGCCTGGTATCCGTAGACGTACTTGACCTCGCGGCGGACGCGGACGCTGTTGCCGGTGTTCTCCAGCAGGGCCACCGCGCAGGAGCGGGCGTGCGAGTCGCGCTGGTCGAGCTTCACCTCGATCCGCGGCCCGGCGTAGGGGAAGAAGGTGACCACGCCCGCGGTGCGGGCGAAGGCCGGCGTCTCGTCGTATATGTAGACGAAGATCAGGATGCGCCGGAAGGCATCCTTGTGGTCGAGGTTGATGTACATCGTCTCGCCGGAGGGCGCGCCGTACCGGTCGTCCCCGCTGAGCTTGATGTACGGGCGGGTCTGGAGGTCGCCGAAGAGGCCGCCCAGCGGCTGCACCACGCCCCGCGTCCCGTCGGCCATCTCGTACAGGCAGGCGAGGTCGAGGTCGACGTTCACCATCGGGCGTCCGGCCGACTGCACCTCCATCGGCCGGAAGAGGCCGCCGCCGAAGATCCTCGGCAGGGACTGCCGCGGAGCGAGGTCGGCCTCGCGCATGGTCCAGTGCAGGTTGACCTGGAGGGTGCCGGAGAGCGTGGCCTGCTCGCCGAGTTCGAACTCCGGGTTGGACTTGGTGAGGGTGACCCGGTTGATGCCCGTGTCGAACTGCTGCTGCCCGCGCCGCAGGAAGTCGCGCACGCCCGCCATACCGATCCCGCTCCCCTTCAGAATCCGCCCCGCCTGCGTGGTGCGTACCTACCCGGTGGTGGCGTCGGGGCAATCCTGCCGCAGCGGCCGGGCGGTGTCAGGCGGCGACTTCCGGCCGCGGTGGCTTCCGGCCGCGGTGGCTTCCGGCCGCGGTGGCTTACGGCCGCGGAGGCCGGTGGTGTCCCGAAATCCTGGACAACTTCGGCATCCGGCGGGGGAGGTGGCCGATGGTGTCCCGGAAAGCCGATGGTGTCCCGGAAAACGGGACAGCTTCGGCATCGGCGCTCCTGTCGCCCGCTGACGCGGTGTCACTTCCGCGCGGCCGCCAGGATCTTCTGGGTGGTGTGGAAGAACCGGGATGTCGCCGTCACGCCGAAGGCGCGCTCCACGGCGGCGCCGGCGTTGCCGCCCAGGCGCCCGTTCTCCAGGTGCAGCACGACGAAGGCCGCGCCCTCGTCGGCGTCGAGCACCTCCCAGGTGCCCTTGGGATCGCGCAGCGGCAGTCGCTCGCGGGGCAGCGGCTCGGAGGTGAACGCGACGCACAGGCGTATCTCCGGGCCCGGTTCGAGGCCGGCGGCGGCGAAGGGCGCGGCGGCGAGCGTGGCCGCGACCTCGTCCGCGGTGCGCAGCAGCACGGGGACCTCGAAGCCGAGGGCCTGACCGAGGTGCTTCTCGATCCTCGCCGTCAGCGCCGCGCGGTCCTGCGCCTCGCCGTCGGGCGTGCGGAAGAAGACGTTGCCGCTCTGGATGTACGTCCGCACGCCGAGCAGGCCGAGCTCGGCGAACAGCGCGCGCAGGTGCTCCATGCGCACGACGCGGCCGCCGACGTTGACGGCGCGGAGGAAGGCGATCCACAGCATGGGTTCAGTCTGGACCCGGGCACTGACAATCGCGGTCCCGGCGGAGTCCGAAGGCCGCCGAAAGCCGCCTACCGGGCATCAATCTCTGGTTTCGGGCGTCTGCGGGCGCCAGAGCGGGTCGCCCGCGCATTTCCCCGCGCCCTTGGGGCGCCCTGGCGGGCGCCGTCAGCGGGCGCGGCCGTCGCTCCCGCCGGGAGGCAGGGACGACGGCCGCCGACGGCCGCGTACGCGCCGTCGTGAAGGCCGGGGCGCGCGCCGCGCGCAGCGCATCGCGCGCCCCCACCGGTTCACCAGGCGTAGTCCTCCGGGGCGGTGCGGTGGCCCGGGAAGATCTCGTCGAGCTGCGCGAGGGTCTCCTCGTCCAGCTTGAGTGCGACCGCGCGCAGCGCCGAGTCCAGCTGCTCCTGGATCCGCGGGCCGACGATCGGCGCGGTCACCGCCGGCTGGTGGAGCAGCCAGGCGAGGGCGACGTCGCCGGGCTCGTGGCCGAGCTTGGCGCAGAGGTCCTCGTACTGCTGGATCTGCTCGCGGTGCGTCTCCAGGGTCTCGGCGGCGCGGCCGGTGGTGCGGCGGCCGCCCTCGACGGTCTTGCGCAGCACGCCGCCGAGCAGCCCGCCGTGCAGCGGGGACCAGGGGATGACGCCGAGTCCGTGGTACTGCGCGGAGGGCAGCACCTCCAGCTCGACGGTGCGCTCCAGCAGGTTGTAGATGGACTGCTCGGAGACCAGGCCGAGGAAGTTGCGGCGCTCGGCAGCGGCCTGCGCGGCGGCGATGTGCCAGCCCGCGAAGTTGCTGCTGCCGACGTAGAGGATCTTGCCCTGCTGGGTCAGGACGTCCATCGCCTGCCAGAGCTCTTCCCACGGGGTGTTCCGGTCCACGTGGTGCATCTGATAGAGGTCGATGTGGTCGGTCTGCAGGCGGCGGAGGCTCTCGTCGACCGCGCGCCGGATGTTGACGGCGGAGAGCCGGTCGGAGTTGGGCCAGGTGGTGCCCTCGGGGACGCCCTGCACCGGCATGCCGCCGTAGAGCTTGGTGGCGATCACGGTGCGCTCGCGACGTCCGCCGCCCTGCGCGAACCAGGTGCCGACGATCTCCTCGGTGCGGCCCCGGTTCTCGCCCCAGCCGTAGACGTTGGCGGTGTCGAAGAAGTTGATGCCGTTGTCAAGGGCGGAGTCCATGATCCGGTGGGCGTCCGGCTCCGCGGTCTGCGGGCCGAAGTTCATGGTGCCCAGGCACAGACGGGACACGGTCAGGCCGGATCGGCCGAGCTGCGTGTATTCCATGGGATCAGCCTTACCCGTGGGGTGGGTGGTGTCGAGTCCACTGGGTGGTTCTGTCGGAACCACCCAGCACCGGCCAGGGCGTGGGGCGGGCGCTCGGGGCGCGCGCCGCGCGCGGCGCGCCCTGGGGTCGCCCTCATGCCCCTGGCCGGCCCCCACATCCGGCCGGCCTCCACACCCCGGGTGGCCCCTGACCGCGCCTCGGTCGCCGCCCGCGGGCCGGGAGGTCGCCGCCCGTGGGCCCGGGGTCGGCGCCCGTCGGCCCGGGGTCGCCGCCCGTGGTCCGGTATGCTGCCCCGAGCGAAGGGGAGTAGCCCTCCACCGGTGTCGTCGACAATCTCCCGCCCGCGCGAGCAGCGCGGACGGCGGCGCCCGGGGCGGTGGCCCGAGCCCGCCGCGCCGCCCGGCGCGGGTCCGGCGGGTTCCGGGAGTCAGGTGCCGCCGGCGAGACCTTCGGCCGCAGTGATGCCATGGCTGCGCGGTGGGTCGCCCGCCGTGCTGCTGTACTTGTCGTCGGACGGTCCGCCGCGCGCGGTCCGTCGCACCGAACGACCGCGCGCTGCCGGCCGAGGCGTCTGCGCGAGGTGGAGCGGGCGGCCACGGACGGTGTCCCGGTCCAGAACCAGAGGAATCCCCCCTGTGAGCCCGACCGTCATCCTGATCACTCTCGGGATCATCTTCATCGCCGAGCTGCCGGACAAGACCGCGCTGGCCTCCCTCGTCCTCGGCACCCGCTACCGCGCGAGCTGGGTGTTCGCGGGCGTCGCCGCGGCCTTCGTGGTCCACGTGGTGCTGGCGGTGGCGGCCGGCAGCCTGCTCTCGCTGCTGCCGCACCGGTGGCTGGAGGGCGTGGTCGCGGTGCTCTTCCTCGCCGGCGCGGCGATGATGCTCTTCCACCACGACGAGGACGGCGAGGAGGAGGTGGAGGGCCGGGAGCCCTCCGGGCCGACCTTCTGGAAGGTCGCGGGGACCGGCTTCGTGGTCGTCCTGATCGCCGAGTTCGGCGACCTCACGCAGATCATGACCGCCAACCTGGCCGCGAAGTACGCCCAGCCGTTCGCGGTGGGCATCGGCGCGGTGCTCGGACTGTGGGCGGTGGCCGGCCTGGCCATCGCCGGGGGGAAGACGCTGCTCAAGTACGTGCCGATGCTGCTCATCCAGCGGGTGGCGGCGGCCGTGATGCTGCTGATGGCCGGCTTCAGCCTCTACGAGGCCGTCGTCGGCTGACTCCGTGAAGGGGGGCAGCGCGGGCGGGCCGGCGGCGCGGGTGGCGCCGGTCGCCGTGGCATCCGCCCCGGGAGCAGGACGCGGTCCTGTCCGCGGCCTCCACCAGTTGGGGGTGGCCGCCCCGTCCCCGGCGGCCAGGGCCTCCGCCGGGGACGGGGCGCCACCGCGGCCCGAGGCCGACGCGGCTGTCGGGCGGGCGTCCCGCGGATGGATGGTCCGCAGCTTCAGCGGCTGGGCATGCCAGGGCGCTGTGAGTCCCGGCGTCCGGCGCGTGCCGGGCCGCCCGGCGGTGTGCCGGGCCCGACCTGTCCGCGGGGTGCGCCACCTCCGATGCGCGCGGGTGGTTCCCGGCGGTCGGCTGCATGCGGCCTTCGGCTCGGGGCCGGTGTGCCGGTGAGGACACGTGGACGCGGCCTGGACCGGCCGGGGCTTCCGCGCGTCCGCCGCTGCCGGACCCGGCCTGCGTCGGCGGCTGGACGAACGCCGTCGCCGCCGCTGGGGGGCTGCTCGCGGGCGCGGCGATGCGCACGTGGCCCGGCTGCTCCAGCTTCCGCGGGAGCGGGCCGCGCCGGAGGGTGACGGCAGCCTCGCGATGGTGCCGTTCGCTCGCCGCAGCCGGCCCGCGGCATCGCCTGAGCGCGGGCCGATCCCGGGTCAGGGCGCGGGCCGGGGGCTGAAGCCGGTGCTCGGGTCGAGGCCGGGGCCGGGGGTTCGGCGGGGGCGGAGTTCCTGGAGGAGGCCCCAGGTGAAGTCGGCGGTCCAGGACCGCGGCTCGCCGGAGGCGGGGGCGCCGGCGCCGGGTGCCCCGGAGACGGGGGCGCCGCCGGCGGGCGCGTCGGGGGCGGGCGCGTCGGGGGCACCGGGCGGGGTTTCGGGCGCGGTGAAGTCGAGTTGCAGGCGGGTCGGGGCGGAGCCCTCGCGGGGGCGGGCGTCGGGGAAGGACACGCCGACGTCGGCGACCACGCAGGTCCACGGCCGCAGGTCCGTCGCGCAGCGCAGTACGGGAGCGGGCACGTCCGGCGCGCGGACCAGCCACTCGTTCCAGACCGCCCCGCCACCGGGGGCCGTCATGATCTCGAACCGCAGGTCCGGCCAGAGCGGCAGCGCCCACTGCCGCGCCGTGCACGCCACGTCGCCCACCTGCCGGCGCAGGCTGCGCTCGGGCGGACCGAGCACCTCGGTGTAGCGGCCGGGGCCGCGCGGGAACGTGGCGGAGCGGACCATCGCCTGCCAGCGCCGGTTGGCCTCCCGCATCGTCGACCGGGTCTCGCCCAGCTCCCGCACGGCGTCCTCGACCAGGCCCGGGTTGAAGTCGGCCATCCGCCGCAGCAGCACCAACTGGAACTCGGTCACTCCGAAGCCGACGATCGCCATCCGGCCAGCGTAGCCAGCGCCCGCGCGCCTACGGCTCAGCCGCCCGGCCACCCGCCCCTGTGGCGTCCGTGGGTGGGCGTGGCGGTGGGGTACGGGTACGGGTAGGTCCCGGGGGGAGGAGCGGCGCTGCTGGGGGAGGCCGAGGCCGAGGAGGCGCTCGGGCTCGGGGACGCGGGCGCCGAGGCGGTGGAGGCGGTGCGGCTCGCGGTGGCGCCCGCCGTCGGGACGGAGGACCCGGTGGCGGCCGCTGCGACGGGGCCGGAGGCCGCCTCGGGGGTGGCGGACGCGGTCGGCGTGGGGGCGGCCGTCGCGCTCGGCGAGGCCGCCGCGTCCGCGTCGGCGGTGGTGTCGTTGCTGGGGGTGACCGGGCCGGTGGGTGCGGGCGGCGGGGTGCCGTCCGAGAGCTGGGCGGTCAGTGCCGCGCCGCCGAGCAGCACCGCGGCCGCGGCCGCGCCGAACAGCACCCGGCGGCCCTGGCGCCGCTTGCGCCGGTGCCCGCGCCCGCCCGCCCTGCCGCGCGCCTCCTCGAAACCCGGGTCGGGAACCTCCGCCGCCGGGCCGGAGGAGCGCCCGGGGAGGTGGACCCGGGGCAGCCGTGCCGTGGGCGTCTCGTCCGGTGCCGGGAACAACGCCAGGTCCTCGGCGGAGACCGCCGGCAGCTCGCCGGTGCCGCCGATCGGGACGAGGACCGGGCGCGCGGTGTTGCCCGCCGGCAGGTCCGGCGGTGCGGCGCCGTCGCCCGCCCGCTGCTGCTGGATGTCCGCCATCGGCGGCCTCGCCCCTCCCCGGCTGTGGACCCGGCTGTGGACCTCCGCTGAGGTCCGTGATCCGGGCACGATTATGCAGTACCGGACGAACGCCTGACCGCGCATCGGACAGGCGGGGCAGGGGCTGCGGAGAGCCCGGCTCCGACGCCCCCGCGGAGCCGGGGAACCGGAGCCGCGACCGATCCGTCGGACGAGCCGTCAGAGCGCCCGGTACAGGACCGGCTCGGTGTCCGGGACGACCTCCGCGAGGCCGGTCTTGACCAGCCGCCGGACGTGCGCGGCGGCCTCGGCCAGCGCCATGTGCTGGGACATGAACGACAGTTCGGGCCACGGCCGGTTCCAGTGCATGGTCTGGGCGGCTTCCCACAGGGTGCGCGGGCGGTCGCGCAGCCCCGCGTGCAGCTCGGCCAGCCGGCGGGCGTGGTGGTCGAGCAGCTCGGCGACGCGGTCGGCCGCTCCGGTGAACCGGTACTGGTGGGCGGGCAGCACCTCGGCCGGGTCGAGGGCGGCGACCCGCTCCAGCGAGTCCAGGAAGTCGCCGAGCGGGTCGGTCGGCGCGGAGCCCGCCGCGCTCGCGCTCTCGCCCGGGTAGATCCCGACCGCCGGGGAGATCGTCGGCAGCAGGTGGTCGCCGGAGAGCAACCGGCCGCGCTGCCCGCCGATCTCCTCCTGGAGGTGGAGGCAGACGTGCCCGGGGGTGTGGCCGGGGGTCCAGACGACCCGCAGGTTCCGGCCGGGGACCCCGGCGGACTCGCCGTGCACCAGCTCGCGGTCGGGCAGCGCCAGGCGCGGTGCGCCCTCCGCGCGCGCGGGCCGGCCCCCGTCGGCGTGGTCCTCGCCGCAGCAGCCCGGGTCGTCGGCGCTCCGCTCCTCGGAGCGGGCCGCGGCGTCGCGGTGGGCCCCGGCGCGGAGGGGGGAGACGCCCTGGGCCCGCATCCACTCCAGGCGGTCGGCGGGCAGGCCGGCCCCGCGCAGGCTCTCCGCCATCCGGGTGCCCCAGCTCTTGCCGTCCGAGGCCGAGACGAGGGTGCGGACCGCCTCCGCCTCGGCGGCGTGCATGGCGATCCAGGCGCCGGACTCCTCGCGGATCCGGCCGGACAGCCCGTGGTGGTCGGGGTGGAAGTGGGTGACCAGGACGCCATGCACGTCGGAGAGGGCGTGGCCGGTGGCGGCGACGCCGTCGCGCAGCAGCTCCCAGGAGCGCGGGTCGTCCCAGCCGGTGTCGACCAGGACCGGGCCGCGCTCGCTCTCCAGCAGGTACACCAGGGTGTACCGGAGGGGGTTGTCCGGGATCGGTACCGGGAGCGACCACACCCCGCCGCCGAGGTCGCGTACCGGCGGCAGCACGCGGTCCTTCCAGGGCTGCCGCTCCTCCTCGGACGCGGGGCTGACGCTCACATGTGCTCCCTCGACGTTCCCGGCGCAGCACTCCGGCGCCGCCCGAGAGGGGCGCGGACCGGAATTCCATGTGCTGTGCAACTTTTCGCCGAGCGTACTGCCCGCCCCGGCAACCTGGCCACGGTCGCAGACCGGGGCGAAACCGCCCGCTCGCGGCGCTCGGCCCGCCGCGTGGCGGGAATCACGTCCCCTCGCCAGGAGCGAAAAGCTACGCACGGGTAATGTTCTGCTCTCCGGGCCGCCGCGCCCCGGGAACCGCTGCCCCGGGCGGTGGATGATGTACTCCGACAACCCTGGCCGGGATCCAGCGAGAGGGGCCACTGTGACCGCGACGGCGACGGGAACGGCTGCGGAGGTGGCCGTGGAGGCCGCTGCCGCCCAGTCGGCGGAACCGCGCATGCGGATACCGGGCGGGACCGCCGCCGACGGCGACCGCCCGCTGCGGATCGCGCTGCTGTCCTACAAGGGCAACCCGTTCTGCGGAGGCCAGGGCGTCTACGTCCGCCACCTGGCCCGCGAGCTCGCCCGGCTGGGCCACCACGTCGACGTGCTGGGCGGACAGCCCTACCCCGTGCTGGACGACGTGGAGGGCAGGGTGAGGCTGGTCGAGCTGCCCAGCCTCGACCTCTACCGCCAGCCCGACCCCTTCCGCACACCCAAGCGGGAGGAGTACCGGGACGCCGTCGACCTGCTCGAGGTCGCCACCATGTGGACCGGCGGGTTCCCCGAGCCGCTCACCTTCTCGCTGCGCGCCCGCCGCTACCTGGCCCGGCACCGCGGCCGCTACGACGTCGTGCACGACAACCAGACGCTGGGCTACGGCCTGCTCGGCATCGAGCGCTTCGGCGCCCCGCTCGTCACCACGATCCACCACCCCATCACCGTCGACCGCGAGCTGGAGCTGGCCGCCGCCCGCGAGCAGGGGCTGGTCAAGCAGTTCAGCGTCCGCCGCTGGTACGGGTTCACCCGGATGCAGAAGCGGGTCTCGCGCGCGCTCGGCTCGGTGGTGACCGTCTCCGGCAGCTCCGCGCGGGAGATCAGCGAGCACCTCGGCGTGCATCCCAGCCGGGTGCACGTGGTCCCGATCGGCGCCGACGTGCGGCTGTGGTCGCCGGACGCCTCGGTGGCCCGGGTCCCCGGCCGGATCGTCACCACCTCCAGCGCCGACGTCCCGCTCAAGGGCCTGGTCCACCTCGTGGAGGCGCTGGCCAAGGTCCGCACCGAGCGCGAGGCGCACCTGGTGGTGGTCGGCCGCTCCCGCGAGGACGGGCCGGTCGCCGAGGCCATCCGCCGCCTCGGCCTGGAGGAGCACGTCAGCTTCCGCAGCGGCATCAGCGACCCCGAGCTGGTCGACCTGGTCCGCAGCGCCGAGGTCGCCTGCGTGCCCTCGCTCTACGAGGGCTTCTCGCTGCCCGCCGCCGAGGCCATGGCCACCGGCACACCGCTGGTCGCCACCACCGGCGGCGCCATCCCCGAGGTCGCCGGCCCGGACGGCGAGACCTGCCTGGCCGTCCCGCCCGGCGACGCCGGTGCGCTCGCCGCCGCCCTCGGCCGGCTGCTGGACGACCCGGAGCTGCGCGCCCGGATCGGCGCGGCGGGCCGCGACCGGGTCCTCGCCCGCTTCACCTGGGAACGCGCGGCGGAACTCACCGTCGAGCGCTACCGCGCCGCCATCGCCACCGGCGACGGCCGGCGAGGCCGCGAGGGCGCCGGATGGCGCTACGTCTGACCGGGCGGCCGGCCCTGCCCCACGTACCACCCGCACCACCCCGCCCGACCGCGCTCGAATGGAGCTCTCGACCGTGCTGACCGTGGACTTCTCCCGCTTCCCGCTCGCCGCCGGCGACCGGGTGCTCGACCTGGGCTGCGGCGGCGGCCGGCACGCCTTCGAGGCGTACCGGCGCGGCGCCCGCGTGGTCGCCCTGGACCGCAACGCCGACGAGATCGCCGAGGTGCGCAAGTGGTTCGCGGCGATGGAGCTGGCCGGTGAGGCCCCCGCGGGCGCCTCGGCGGTCGCCGTGGAAGGCGACGCGCTCGCGCTGCCCTTCCCCGACGACTCCTTCGACAAGGTGATCATCTCCGAGGTGATGGAGCACATCCCGGACGACAAGGGCGTGCTCGCCGAGATGGTCCGCGTGCTCAAGCCCGGCGGGTCGATCGCGATCACCGTGCCGCGCTGGCTGCCGGAGAAGATCTGCTGGGCGCTGTCCGACGAGTACCACGAGGTCGAGGGCGGCCACATCCGGATCTACCGCGGCGACGAGCTGGTGGAGAAGATGCGCGGCGCCGGCCTGGAGCCCTACGGCACCCACCACGCGCACGCCCTGCACTCGCCCTACTGGTGGCTCAAGTGCGCCCTCGGCGTGGACAACGACAAGGCGCTGCCGGTCCGCGCCTACCACCAGCTGCTGGTCTGGGACATCGTCGGCACCCCGGTGGTCTCGAAGCTCACCCGCTACGCGGAGAAGGCGCTCAACCCGGCCATCGGCAAGAGCTTCGTCGCCTACGCGACCAAGCCGCGGCGCGAGGCGGCGGCCGGGGGTGTGTCGGCCGTGGGTGCGTCGGCTGTCGGCGCCGTTGCCTCGGGCGCCGCAGCCTCGGGCGGGGAGACCGCGTGACGGCCGCGCACGGCGCCACCGTCCCCGACTGCCTGCTGCTGCCCGGGGTCCTCGACCGCGAGCAGGCGGCGGCGACGGTCCGCTCCCTCCTCGACGAGCAGCGGCCGGACGGCTCCATCCCCTGGTTCACCGGCGGCCACCTGGACGTCTGGGACCACACCGAGGCCGCCATGGCCCTCGACGCCGCCGGCGAGCACGCCGCCGCCGAGGCCGCCTACGCCTGGCTGACGGAGCGTCAGAACCCGGACGGCTCCTGGTACGCCTCCTACCGCGACGGCGAACCGGAGGACCTGGCCCGCGAGTCCAACTTCTGCGCCTATCCCGCGGTCGGCGTCTGGCACCACTACCTCGCCACCGGGGACGAGGACTTCGCCGAGCGGATGTGGCCGACGGTGGCCGCCGGGATCGGCTGGGTGCTCGAACTCCAGCGGCCCGACGGTTCGCTCGCCTGGCGCCGCGAACAGGACGGCGGCGCCCCCGACGAGGCCCTGCTCACCGGCTCCTCCTCGATCTACCACGCGCTGCGCTGCGCGCTCGCGCTGGCCGAGGTCCGCGAGGAGCCGCAGCCGGACTGGGAGTTGGCCGCCGCGCGGCTGGAGCACGCGCTGCTCCGCCACCCCGATGCCTTCCTCGACAAGTCCCGCTACTCGATGGACTGGTACTACCCGGTGCTGGGCACGGCGCTGCGCGGTGAGGCCGCCGAGCGGCGGCTCGCGGCGGACTGGGAGCGGTTCGTGGTGCCCGGCGAGGGCGCGCGCTGCGTCTCCGACCGGCCCTGGGTCACCGGCGGCGAGACCGCCGAACTCGCCCTCGCCCTCTGGGCGGTGGGCCGCGCCGACGACGCCGTGCGGGTGCTGCGGGACATCTCGGCGCGGACCCGGGACGACGCCACCGGCGGCTACTGGACCGGCTGGGTCTACGAGGACGACGCGATCTGGCCGGAGGAGCGCACCACCTGGACGGCCGGCGCGGTGCTGCTGGCCTGCGCCGCGCTCGGCGGCGACGAGGCGACGTCGGCGGTGTTCGGCGGCGAGCGGCTGCCGCGCCCGGTCGCGGTTGCGGCCCCGGACTGCTGCGCGCAGCGCGAGGCGGACGTCCCGGCGGCGTGAGCCGGCCCGCGGGCCTTCACGGGAACGGGACGGCCGGCCCGCGCGGGGGATGACGCGGGCCGGCCGGGCTCGACGGGCGGCGGACGGCGGCGGCCGGTCAGTCGCCGCCGCGGCTGCCGATGACGTTGCCGATCACGCCGTAGACGACGGCCGCGAGGCCGAAGTCGAGGATGATCTGCCAGTCCCGGTTGTGCACGCGGAAGATCCCGCGCGACCAGGTCGCGAGCCAGTCGGCCGCGTCCCGGAACCAGTGGACGAGGTCGTTGCCCTGATTGGCGTGCAGCAGTGCCATCAGGATCCACACCACGAGGATGAGCACCACGATGTTCGCGACGAATCTGACGACGCGGGCTATGCCACTCATGCGGTACGCCTTGCCGGTGTCCGGAGGCGTAAACATGCCGTGTTGTCAGTGGGGGGTTGCAGCGTCCTTCGTGACGGCTCGTCAGGGATGGCGGGCGGGAGCGCGGCAGGCCGCCGCGGCCGCGCCGGAGCGGTTGCCTGCCCGGCGGCGGGCGGGGGCGCTGCCGCGCGGCGGGTGGTGCCGGTCTGGCCGTGCCGCGGCAGCGGGACCGACGACGGCGGCGACCGTCCGTGCCGCGCGATGGACGGTGTTCGACTGCTCCTGAGGCGGGGTGGGTGGGCCGCCCCTGACCCTGCCGCGGCGGTGGTAGTGGGGCCAGGGTGGTGGCGGGCGCAGGGCCGGGCGCCGCGAGTGGGCGCGGCGGGGGCGTGTGAGGTTCACGGGGTGGGCGGGGACGGGCGCTATGGTCGGGGCGTTCTGCGAGGTTCCGGCGTATCGGAGCGTCGCCCCTTTCCGCCCAGCCGAGCTCCGAAGGAGTCCGCCGTGTCCGCCGTCGGTCTGACCGTCCATGTCCTCAACGGCCCGAACCTGAACCTGCTCGGGCAGCGTGAGCCCGGTGTCTACGGTGTCCAGACGCTGGACGACGTCGAGGAGCTGTGCCGCCGGACCGCCGAGCGGCTCAACCTCGTCCTGGACTTCCGGCAGACCAACCACGAGGGCGTGCTGGTGGACTGGCTGCAGGAGGCCGGCGCGGAGCAGGCCGCCGGGCGCGCGATCGGCGCCGTCCTCAACCCCGCCGCCTACACCCACACCTCGGTCGCGCTGCGGGACGCCATCGCCGGTGCCCGGACGCGGGTGGTCGAGGTGCACATCTCGAACGTGCACGCGCGCGAGGAGTTCCGGCACCACTCCTACGTCTCCGCGGTGGCCTCCGGCACGGTCGTGGGCTTCGGGGTGGACGGCTACCGGCTGGCCATCGAGGGGTTGAGCGCCCGTCACCTGCGGGAAACCGAGGACCTCCGCGCCGTGTGATCCTCCCCACCCCGGCCGCGCCGGAGCGCGCGCCCCGGGGCTCGACGTGTCCGTGTACACACTCCCGTTACTTGGCCCCGATAAACTTGTATGTAGATACCAATTAGCGGAGCCCGCGTGGACGTCGGACGCGCGGGCCGCTCGGGAGGGGAGGCGGCACGTGGCCGCGGACGCGGACCGGATGTCTTCGCAGGTAAGAAAGGGCGGGGCGGACCAGAAGCCGGACCCCACCAGGTCCCCGCACTACAAGTGGATCGCACTGTCGAACACCACGCTCGGCGTGCTGATGGTGACGATCAACCAGTCGATCGTGCTCATCGCGCTGCCCGACGTGTTCCGGGGCATCGGGCTCGATCCGCTCGGGGCCGGTAACACCAGTTATCTGCTCTGGATGATGATGGGCTTCATGGTCGTCACCGCGGTGCTGGTGGTGGCCTTCGGACGGCTGGGCGACATGTTCGGCCGGGTCAAGATGTACAACCTCGGCTTCGCCGTCTTCTCGTTCTGCTCGATCCTGCTGGCCGTCACTTGGATGCACGGCAGCGCGGCGGCACTGTGGCTCATAGGCTGGCGCATCGCCCAGGGCATCGGCGGTGCGCTCCTCTTCGCCAACTCGACGGCGATCATCACCGACGCCTTCCCGCTGAAGCAGCGCGGAACGGCGCTCGGCATCAACTCCATCGCGGCCATCGCCGGTTCCTTCATCGGTCTGGTGCTCGGCGGCGTGCTCGCGCCGGTGAGCTGGAAGCTGATCTTCCTGGTCTCGGTCCCGGTCGGTGTCTTCGGCACCGTCTGGGCCTACTTCAAGCTGCACGACAACGGTGTCCGCAACCCGTCCCGGATGGACTGGTGGGGCAACATCACCTTCGCGGTCGGCCTCATCTCCCTGCTGGTCGGCATCACCTACGGCATCCAGCCCTACGGCAGCTCGACGATGGGCTGGGCCAACCCCTGGGTGATCACCGCGCTGGTCGGCGGCATCGTCGTCATGGCGTTCTTCGTCTGGATCGAGACCAAGGTCGCCGAGCCGCTGTTCCGGCTCTCGCTGTTCCAGATCCGCCCGTTCACGCTCGGCAACGTCGCGACGCTGCTCGCCGCGCTCGGCCGAGGTGGCCTGCAGTTCATGCTGATCATCTGGCTGCAGGGGATCTGGTTGCCGCTCCACGGATACAGCTTCGAGCGCACCCCGCTCTGGGCCGGCATCTACATGATCCCGCTGACCGTGGGCTTCCTGGTGGCGGCCCCCACCGCGGGCTGGCTCTCCGACCGGTTCGGCGCCCGGTGGTTCACCGTCAGCGGCATGGTGATCACGGGGCTCAGCTTCGTGTTCCTGATGGTGCTCCCGACGGACTTCGGCTACCCGGTGTTCGCGGTGCTGCTGGTGCTCAACGGCCTCGGCTCCGGTCTGTTCTCCTCGCCGAACCGGGCGGAGATCATGAACTCGCTGCCGGCCGACGCCCGAGGCGCGGGCGCCGGTATGGGCGGCACCTTCATGAACGTCTCGTCGGTGCTCTCCATCGGCGTGTTCTTCAGCCTGATGGTGGCCGGCCTCTCGCACAGCCTGCCGTCCACGATGCAGCACGGCCTGGTGGCGAACGGGGTTCCGGCGGCGCAGGCGCAGCAGGTCTCCTCGCTGCCGCCGATCGCGGTGTTGTTCGCCGCCTTCCTCGGCTACAACCCGATGAAGCAGCTGCTCGGCGGCACGCTCGCGCAGCTGCCCGACGGCGGGAAGCAGCTGACCAGCACCGAGTACTTCCCGCACCTGATCTCGCAGCCGTTCCACGACGGCCTGGTCACCGCGTTCTGGTTCGCCATCGCGGCCTGCGCGATCGCGGCGCTCGCCTCGGCCTTCACCGGGCCGCTGACCCGCAAGCACGCGATGACCCCGCACGAGTCGCTCGGCTCGGAGCTGGCGGCGGTCGCCGGCGAGGCGGGCACGGTCGGCCAGCTGGTCGTCCCGGACGAGGCGCGCGGCGCGGACGCCGAGGTCGAGGTGGAGGCCGAGGTCGCGGGTGCCGGCGAGCGCGGGGGCGCGGGCGCGGACAGCTGACACCGGGTCACCGGATCACCCGGGTCACGGGTTCCGGGTCCGATCACAGGCCGAGGGCCGGGCGGGGCGTCGTGGGACGTCCCGCCCGGCCCTCGGCCGTGTTCCGCGCCTGCGCGACCCGCCGTCGGCGGCCGGCCGGTGCGCGGGTCAGCCGCGCTGGATACCGGTGGTGTCGGTGAGCAGTCCGCGCTTCTCGTCCTGGGTCTGCACGACCAGTGCGGAACCCCGCTGCTCCATCGCCAGGTACCAGGTGCCGGGGGTGAGTTCACCGACCGTGGCGCCGTTCGGGTCGTCGACCGGCCGGAGCGGCCGGTTGGCCGGGACGGCGAACCAGAACGGCGAGAAGGGGGCGCCGTTGCCGTGGCCGGACGCGGGCGTCGGCGAGGAGAGCGAGGGCGAGGACGGCTGGGACTGCCCGGTGCCGGCGGCGGCCGCGGCGCCGGTCGCGCCCGCCGCGGCCGGGCCGGCGTCCACGGGGGAGAAGCGCCGGGTGGGCTCGTCCGCACCGGCCGTACCGGCCGTACCGGCCGCCGAGCCGGGGGTGGCGGGCGCCGCCTGGGCCTGCTGGGACTGCGGCGACTGCGGGCCGGTGCCCCACGGAGTCGGCGGCTGCGCGCCGGCCGCGGTGCCCGGCGCGGCAGCCGAGGCGCCGGGGTTCGCGCCAGGGGTCGCGCCTGGGGTGCCGCCGTAGCCGTAGCCGCCGCCCGGGTAACCGTAGGTTCCGGCGGACTGGCCGCCGGGCGGCGCGCTGAAGGGCTGCTGGGCGCCGGCCTGGCCCGGTGCGGGCGGCGCGGACTTGCCCTCCGGCAGCAGCGGCGCGCGGAGCGCCGGGACCAGCGGGCCGGCGATCACCGCGGCGGCCAGCAGCAGCGCGAAGACGAAGTTCAGGTACGTGCCGAGGCCGTGGCTGATCGTCACCCCGTCGCCGCTCTGGCCGTAGGTGCTGAACAGCGACCACAGCGCCGCCCAGAGCGCGCTGACGGTCAGCGCGGTGCCCCACTGGCCGGCCCGGAGCCCGGCCACCGGCAGGTTGCGGCGGGCTTCCGGCAGCAGCCGTCCGGCCAGCGCGAGCAGGCCGCCGACCACGCCGGCGAGCGTCACCGCCGGGAGCAGCGGGAAGAACTCCGCGTGCCAGGAGTTCACCGAGCTCGTCTGGCAGTTCCCGGCGACGAGACAGACCTTGGCCTGCCACAGCGGCAGGAACGAGGAGACCAGCAGCAGGATCGTCGCGAGGGCGACGGCGGCGTCTCCCCTCGAGACGGAACGCGGGTTCACGAAGCGGGCCTTTCGGGTCGGATCGGTATCGGTGGGTTCGCCGATGGCGCGGGCAGGGGCCAGCGTAGGGGGCGGACGCCGCGCGGGGCATCCCCGCCCGGGGACTCCGCCCAGGACCCTCACGCGCCGAAAGCGCCTGCGCGGGCGGGAAGTTCGGCGTCGCGTCGGCCGTTCCCGGCTCGCGGAGGGGTCCCCCGGACGGGGCCGCCGGGAGCGCGGGTCCACGTCTGCGGTCCCGGCTCACGACGTCAAGGCGTCAGGGCTTCCCCCGTCAGGGCTTCCCCCGTCAGGGCTGGGCCGGCAGGGCTTCCCGGCAGGGCTCGGCCGTCACGACTTCGCCGTCAGGAAGCGGGTGATCCCCTCGGCGATGCCGCGCGCGGCGCTCTGCCGCCAGCCGGCGCTGGTCACCTTGGCCGCGTCGGAGGCGTTGCGCATGTTGGCGCACTCGATGAAGATCTTCGGCACCCGGGAGAGGTTGAGTCCGCCCAGGTCGCTGCGGGTGTCCATGCCCGTACCGCCGGCCAGGTAGGTGGCGTAGGACTCGCCGGTGGAGGCGCGGAAGGCGGCGCGGACGTCCAGGCCGAGGGCGTGCGAGGGCCCGACGATCGCGGAGGTGTCGGCGCCGTTCCCGACCACGTCGGCGGGCATGATCACGTGGAATCCGTGGCCGGAGGCGGGGCCTCCGTCGGCGTGGATGGAGATCGCGGCGTCCGCGTGCGCGTTGTTGCCGATCGCCGCGCGCTGGTTGACGCAGGGCCCCCAGGGGGTGTGGCCGTCCTGGGTGAACACGACCTTCGCGCCCTCGGCCTGCAGCAGCGTGCGGACCCGGCGGGCGACGTCCAGGGTGAAGTCCGCCTCGGGGTAGCCGGCGTCGGTCTCGGTGCCGGTGGTGTCGCAGGGCTTGCGTCCGGTGCCGTCGTTCACCAGGGCGTTGATCTGCGCCGGGTGCTCGTAGTTGGTGGGGTTGTGGCCGGGGTCGATCACCACGGTCCGGCCGGCCAGCGGTTTCTTCGCCGAGGCCGCGCCGCCGGCGGCGCCGGCCGGGCCCGACGGCGAGGCGCCCGCGCGGGCGGAGGGGGAGGCGGCGCCGGCCGCCGCGGCGGAGGCCCGCGGACTCGCGGAGGCGGCGGAGGCGCTCCCGCTCCCGCCGGATCGGTGCAGCGCGCCCCAGCCGAGCCAGCCCGCCGCGCAGGCGACCACGACGGCCGCCACGGTCAGGGCCACCGCCCGGCGCCGGCGCGGGTGGCTGCTGCCGTCACCGCCGCCGCCGTCACCGCCGCCGGGCGGCGTGCCGTCGAAGAACGGGGACTCCGGGAGTCCCGGGGCGGGGAACCCGGGGTTCGGGAACCCGGGGCCGGGGGAGGGCGGTCCGCCGCCGGCCCAGCCGCCGTGGCCCGGGGGGACGTCGGCGCCGGATGCCGGGTACTGCCCCGGGTAGGGCCCGGGTTGCCGCGGCAGTGGAGGCGGCGGGGTGGGCGGAGCGGGAGGGGCGCCGGTGGCGTCCTCCCCGTCCGTCCGGTTCCGCGTCGTCCTGAAATAGTCGAATTCGCTCAAAACAGGTCAGATCCCTGGTCGTTGCTCTGTTCAGATCGCGTCCCACGTGCGGGACGGCAGCCCGTACTGGGCGGCGATCTGGTTCCAGTCCAGCACGAACGCCTTCTTCTCCGTCGTGGCCGCGCTGCTCGCCCGCGCCCCCGCCGAGGAGTCGGCGTTCTGCGGGGCGGCGTTCGGCTTGCAGGTGGACGCGACCTCCTGGCCCCACTTCTGGTAGGCCGAGTCCGCCTGCTCCGACGACTGCCAGGCCTGCCGCAGTTCGCCGACGGCCGCCGCCCCGCCCGGCACCTGCGACATGTCCAGGCTGCCGAGCCGGCCGAGCAGGCTCTGACGGGCCGTCACGGCCTGCCCCAGCGCGCTCGCCGCGGCCTGCACGGACGCCGGCGAGGTGCACTGCTGGATCGCCGCGACCGCGTCCACCACCTGCTGGCGGGCGTTCATGCTCTGGTCCAGCAGGGCGTTCAGCGCCTGGGCCTGGGACGCCGCCTGCGGGCCGGCGCTCGCCGAGGCCGAGCCGGACGGGCTCGCGCCGGACGAGGCGGAGGCGCTCGCCCCCGAGGACCCCGCCGGGCCCGTGCCCGGGGACGGGCCGCCGGACGGCTGGGCGGTCCCGGCGCCGCCCGGCAGCGGGCGGGCGCTCGCCACCGGCCCGGAGCCGCTCCCGGAGATCTTGCTCCATGCCAGCACCGCGCCCACCCCGAGCAGCGCGGCCACCACCAGGATCAGGGCCACCCGCAGCGGGCCGCCGCGCCGAGGCCCGCCCGCCCGGCCGCCGTCGCCGGGGGAGCCCGGGTCGCTGCCCGCCGGAGCCCCGCCGTAGACGGGAGCCGCGTAGTAGGCGGGCGGATAGGGCGGGGGCGGCGCGCCCGGGCCGGCCGTCTGCTGCGTCCGGTACGGCTCGGTCCCGGGCCGCTCGATACCGAACGGCGGGTACGACGGTGGCGGGTACGACGGATACGCGTAGCCGTACCCACTGGTGGCGGCCCCGGGGAGCGGGGCGCCCACTGTGGTGGGGGCGTCGGCGCCGGCGGGGGCGGCCTCCGCGGGGGGCCGAGGCGCGGGCGGTGAAGCCGTGCCGGGCGGACCCGGAGGCCCCGGCGGCGTGGGTGGGAGCACCGCGGTCTCCTCGGCGTCCGCGGCGTCAGCGGTGACCGTGGCGTCAGCGGTGACCGCGGCGTTCGCGCTGTCCGTCCCGCGCGGCGCGGAGGCGTCCGGGGCCAGGGGCGACGGCGAGGCCTGCGTGTCCGCGTCGGCGGACCCGGCGGCAGGCGGTCCGGACTGCGGCCGGGGCGGCGGGGCCGGGGCGTCCTGGGCGCGAGGGTCGGCGGGCCGGGGGACGGCGGCGGGAGCGTCCTGCGCGGGAGCTGACCCAGGCGCGGAAACGGAATCGGGCGCGGGCGGTGCAGAAGGGGGCGCGGACGGCGGGGTGGGGCGCGTGCGGTGGGGCGCGGGCCGGCGTACCCAGCCGCCGGCGCCGTCGCGTGCGCCGGGGTCCCACGTGGCGGGGGCGTTCGGGTCTCCGAACGTGTCCTCGCCGCGCTCGTCCTCGCTGGTCATGGTCCTCGCCCCCGCTCCGCGCGCCGTTCCTCGTCGAACCTGGACTCCCGTGCCGTTCGCCCGACACCGTACCGGCAGCCGAGCTGCCGTGGGGCCTGCTCGGCGCGGACCGCACGCGCGCGCCGGGGCCGTCGCGCCTCGGCCGTCCGCGCCGCGCCTCAGCCGGCGCCGCCCCGGCGCAGCACCCGCAGCGAGCCGGTGACGGAGACCTCCCGGAAGCCGTCCGCCAGCGCCCGCCGGTAGATCCGGTAGGGGGCCTGGCCGCCGTCCTGCGGGTCCGGGAAGACGTCGTGGATGACGAGGGTGCCGGCCGGGTCGAGGTGCGGGACCCAGCCGTCGTAGTCGTTGCCGGCGTGCTCGTCGGTGTGCCCGCCGTCGATGAAGACCAGCGCCAGCGGCCGCCCCCACACCGCGGCGACCCGCGGGGAGCGGCCGACCACCGCGATCACGTGGTCCTCCAGGCCCGCCGCGTGCAGGGTCCGGCGGAAGCGCGGAAGGGTGTCCATCAGGCCGACCTCCGGGTCGACCAGCGTGGGGTCGTGGTACTCCCAGCCGGGCTGCTGCTCCTCCGAGCCGCGGTGGTGGTCCACGGTCACCGCGACCGTGCCGGCGGCGCGCGCGGCCTCGGCGAGCAGGATCGTCGAACGCCCGCAGTAGGTGCCGACCTCCAGCAGCGGCGCGCCCGGGACCAGCGCGGCCGCCTCGACCGCCGCGTCGTACAGGGCCAGGCCCTCGTCGACGGGCATGAACCCGGTCGCTGCGGCGAAGGCCTCCCGGACCGCGGGCGCGAGAGCCCGCGACGGCCGGTCGGACCCGGCTCCGGATCCGGACGCGGGGCGTGCGGACGACGGGGAGGGGGCGGCGGTCTCGGGCACGGTCGGGCTCCTCGGTGACGGGTGGTCGGCCGGTCGTGGAACCATACTCGACGCCGCAGACCCGGCTGCCGCCTGAGCTGGGTTGCTGCCTGAGCCGGGTTGCGGCCTGAGCCCGGTTGCGGCCTGAGCCCGGTTGCTGGCTGAGCCCGGTTGCTGCCTGAGCTCGGTTGCTGGCTGAGCCCGGTTGCTGCCTGAGCTCGGCCGCCGCCTGACCTCGGCTGCCGCGCGGCCCGGTTGCCGCCTGAGCCCGGTTGCCGCCCGGCCCGGCTGCTGCCTGAGCTGGGTTGCCGCCTGAGCCCGGCTGCTGGCTGAGCCCGGCTGCTGCGCGGCCCGGCTGCTGCCTGAGCTGGGTTGCTGCCTGAGCTGGGTTGCTGGCTGAGCCCGGCTGCCGCCTGAGCCCGGCTGCCGCCTGAGCTCGGCTGCCGCCGGGCCGGGCCGCTACCTGAGCCTGGCTGCCGCTTGAACCCGGTTGCCGCCGAGCTGGGCTGCTGCCCAGCCTGGCTGCTGCGGGAGCCCTGCCGGCGACCTGAGACTGGCTGCTTCCTGCGTCCCGCTGGTGCGTGAGTCCGGCCGCGACGTGAGCCCTGCCGCGACCTGCGCCCGGCCGCCGCCCAGCTCCGCTGCCGCCCCAGCTCCGCTGCCGCCCCAGCTCCGCTGCCGCCCCAGCTCCGCTGCCGCCCCAGCTCCGCTGCCGCCCGGGCCGCTGGCGCGGCCGCGGCGCCGTCAGCCGCCGCGGCCGGTGCGGAGGAAGACGGCGAGCAGTTCGTGCAGCACCGGCGCGCAGGCCTCCGCCAGCACCTCGTGCCCGGCGCCCGCGGCCTCCACATAGCGGAAGTCCGTGCCCTCCAGCCGCCCGATCCGCAGCAGCTCGTTCCGCAGCGCGCGCGACTGGCCGACCGGCACCACCTGGTCCGCGTCGCCGTGCACCAGCAGCAGCGGCGCCACCAGCCGGTGGCACCAGCGCAGCACGTCGCGCGGACCGCGGGCGTCCTGCAGCTCCGTGGTGCCGCCCAGCCGCGCGGTGAGCGCCCGCACCGACGGGCAGGCCTCCGCGAACAGCCGCGGGCCGGAGAGGAACGGCGCGACCGCGGCGCAGCGCACCACCTGGTCCGGCGCGGAGGCCGCCGCGAGCAGCGCGAGGAAGGCGCCGTAGCTGACCCCGAACAGGGCCGGCGGCTCCAGGCCGAGCGCGGCGCGCTGGCCGGCGATGCCGTCGAGCAGCACCAGCACGTCGTCCAGGTCGGGGCCGCCCCAGGCGCCGCACAGCACGTTGGCGAACTCGGCGCCGTAGCCGGTGGACCCGCGCTGGTTCGGCGCGACCACGGCCAGGCCCTCGGCGGCCATCCGCTGCAGGGTCGGCTCGAACTCCAGGCGCCAGGCGTCGGCCGGGCCGCCGTGCAGGGCGACCACCAGGTGCTCGGCGGTCAGCCAGCCCTCGCCCCCGTACACCACCGCTTCCAACGGCCCTTCGGCGCCGGTCAGTTGCAGCGACTGCGCGGATCTCCAGCGGCCGCCGTCGGGAGCCGGGGTGCTGCCGTCCAGCCGCCAGCCGGGCTGCTGGGCCGCCCAGTCGGCGTGCACCGTGATCCGGCGCAGCGGCATCGTGCGCTCGACCGGCCGCTCCGGGTGCCGCTCGGCGTGCGGTCCGCCGTGCGGTCCGCCGTGCGGCTCGGAGCGCGGCTCGGCGTGCGGATCCGCCGGTGCGGGGGCCGGGCCCCCGGTGGCCGTCATGTCGGTTTCCGTCACGTCGGCCGGGCCCGCCGGCGAGGGGACGGTGAGCGGAGTGACGCCGCGCAGCGGGGCCAGCCGCAGCGGCAGCGGGATCGCCACCGGCGCGGTCTCCGACCCCGCGTTCACTCCGCGCAGCAGGTCCACCTGCACGGTCGCCACCGCGGCCGGGCGGTCCGGCGCCGAGAACGGCATCCGCAATCCGGCCGGCGACCAGTGCCCGACCCCGCCGAACCGGCCGGCCGGCACCGGGATCCGCTCCAGGCGCCCCGAGGACGGTCGCCACAGCGCCAGCCCGGAGCCCGCGCCGCGGTCGATCTGCAGGGCCACCCGCAGCTCGGCGGCGGGCGTCCCGGGCGGCGCCGGCTCCACCGCCACCGGCCGGACCAGCGCCCCCGACTGGTGCAGGCACTCCGGGAAGCGCACCGGCACGTCCTCGCCGAGCACGCCCCAGCCCAGCCGGTCGGCGCCCGGCGCGTCGCTGCGCAGGACGACCAACCCGCTCGCCGGATCGGCCAGCGACACGCGGTCGTTGCTGCCGGCGGCGATCTCCAGCAGCGGGGCCAGCGAGCCGTCGGCGAGGTCCAGCACCATCGTCTTGACGATGCCGTCGCAGACCCGGTCCAGCGCGAGCATCCGCCCGCCGGTGTCGATCCAGACACCGCCGCCGAACAACCCGGCGGCCTCCGCGACGGGTTGGGGCTCCCGGCCGTCGCCGAAGACCAGCCAGGCGGTGGTCACCGGGCGCGCGTCCACCGCAAGCGCGACGGCGAGCGGCCGCCCCGGATCGGGCTCCGGACCGGCGCCTGAGGCGGGCAGCGCCACCAGCCGCACCCCCGCCGCGAGCAACTGCCCGGCCTGCAGCTCGGTGGCGTAAGGGAGTTCGGCGGGCGGGCTCGGCGGACCGTCGGCGACGGCGCCGTCCGAGCGGTCCTGCGGATCCGGCCGCTCGTGCGCGGCCTCCGGCGGGGCGAGGACGACGAGATCGCTGCGGAGCACCGGGCCCGCACCGCCGACCTCCGCCGCGTCACCGGCTCCACCGCCACCGCCACCGCCACCGACGCCGCCGCCACCGACGCCGCCCGTGAGTAGGGACTGCCGGCAGAGCAGCACACGGCCGTCCGGCAGAGCGACCAGTGGCGAGCGCGGGTTCTCCCCGCCGAGGGCCGCGGCCCCCGTGGTCCACAGCGGCACCGGCCGGGGCACGCCCGGGCCCAGCCGCCAGCTCTCCACGTACCAGCCGGCACCCATCGGCGCGCTCGCGCTGCGGGCGCCGCCGCGGTCGGCCGCCGAGGCGAGGCAGGCGGCGTGGGAGCCGTCGTCGGTGAAGGTGAAACTCAGTCGGCGCAGCGCGGCCAGCGGCTGCGGAGGCGCGGTCGCCCGCGGCGGCAGAGGACGGGAGATGGCTGTCACCGGACTGGCACCGCCGAGGAGGAGTGGGCCGCCGGACCGAGCTCGGTGCCGGCGCTGGCAAGGGGATCGGGAGCGAAGGGCGAGGCGGGGAGCGGCGAGGCGGGCGCCGGTCGCGCGGCGACCGCTGTCTCCACCGCTTCGGCCACCGTCGTGGCCACCGCTTCGGCCACGGCCGCCGCGGTAGGCCGCTGCGACGGGTCGGGGGCGCGCAGGGCGGTGATCAGCGGCCGGAGCCGCCGGGCCGTCTCGCCGCCGGTCCGCTCCGCGAGCGTGAGCCACCGCCGCAGGCGATGCTCGCCGTCCGGCACGCCCGCCGTCGGCGCGGGCAGCGCGGGGGGCAGCGCCGGCAGCAGGGGTTCGTGCCCGGTGGCGAGCAGGAAGAGCAGGCCGCCGAGGGCGCACAGGTCCGCCCGGGCGTCGGCGAACGCCCAGCCGGGCGGCAGCTCACCCGGCCGCACCGCGTGCAGCGCGGCGCGCGGCCTGCCGTCCGCGGGGGACGGCGGGCTGCCGGCGGACGATCGGTAGCCGCCCGCGAAGGCGTGCGTCTGCGGCCGCGGCTCCTCCAGGGTTATCGGGACGACGTCCGACGCCGGCACCGGCGTGCCGGGCGGGACCGGGCCGGCGGCGGTCAGATCGACCTCCCCGCTCGGCCCGACCAGCACCTCGGCGGCGGTGAGTCGGCTCAGCACCAGCCCCTCCGCATGCGCTCGGGCAACGGCCCCGGCCAGCGCCGCCGCCAGCCGCGCCGCCTCCGGCCAGCCGACACCCGGCTCGCCGCCCGGCCCCGCACCCGGCTCGCCGCCGCGGCGCAGCCGGGACGCCACCCACGCCGTCAGCGGAACCCCCTCCGCCGGCCGGACCACCCCCTCCGTCAGCGGGACCCCCGACGCCAGCGGAACCTCCGGCGCCAGGGGCGTTCCCGGCGACGGCGGAACCCCCGGCGCTCCCGCCGCCGTGACCTGCGGCAGCCGCACCACCGCGGCCCGCCCCCGCCCCCGCGACTCGGCGGTCGCGCTCCCCCCGGAGCGGTGGTCGTGCTCGCGGCCCGGGTCGGTGAGCGGCGGGGCGGCCGGCGGGCGCTTCCCCGTCCGCCGGCTGGCCGGCCCGCCGATCTGCGTGACGGTGACGGCCCCCGCCGAGCCTCCGCCGCCTCGGCCCGCGCGGCCGCGGTGCGTGCCGCACGCCCCCCCGGACGCACGGCGTACGGCTTCCCCGTTCATCACCGGACCCCTTTTCTTCCGACCCCGACCCCGACCCCGATTCGACCCGGATCCCCGACCCCAGCCGGACCGACGAACCGCGCCAGGAGGAGTCGCACGGTCGGCGCCACCGCGGGACGACCCCCCGGACCCCCGGGAGGCGCCGACCGACGTTCCCCCCTGTCGCAGCACCGAAGTTACTTTCGGGGCGCCTGGGGCGCGGATACTCGCTGGTCACTTCACCCATAAGGGTGATCCCGGGCGCTTTGCGGCCATGTCCATGCACAACCGCACCCCTCCGAGGCCCTTGCCGCGCCCGGCCCCCGCGCCCCGGTGAGGCTTCGGCCGCGCCGTCAAGCCCTCGCGCGCCCGCGTTGACGGGGCTCGGCCACCGGCGCGCGCACGGGCGGCGGTGGCGCGCGCGGTAACCTCGTCGGGTGTCCACGCACTCCGAGCCCCCCGAGCACTCCGGCGACGAGCCCACCCTCTCCGCGGTACTCGGCCTGCTCGACGACCTCTACCCCGCCCGCTGGGCGGAGTCCTGGGACGCGGTCGGCCTGGTCTGCGGCGATCCCGGGGCGCCCGTGCGCCGGGTGCTGTTCGCCGTCGACCCGGTGCAGCAGGTCGCCGACGAGGCCGTCGCCTTCGGCGCGGACCTGGTCGTGACGCACCACCCGCTCTACCTGCGCGGGACGACCAGCGTCGCGGCCACCACCTTCAAGGGCCGCGTGGTGCACACCCTGCTGCGCGCCGGCGCGCACGGCATCGCCCTCTACGTCGCGCACACCAACGCCGACTCGGCCGACCCCGGCGTCTCGGACGCGCTGGCCGAGGCGATCGGCCTGCGCGTCACCGGCCCGCTGGTCCCCGACCCGGACGACCCCGCGGGCCGCCGCGGCACCGGCCGGATCGGCGAACTCCCGGCCGCCGAGCCGCTGTCCGCCTTCACCGCGCGGGTCGCCGCCGGACTCCCCGCCACCGCGGCCGGGGTACGCGCCGCCGGGGACCCTGACCGGCCGATCCGCCGGGTCGCCGTCTGCGGCGGCTCCGGCGACTCCTTCTTCGACGCGGTCCGCGCGGCCGGCGTGGACGCCTACGTCACCGCCGACCTGCGCCACCACCCGGCCTCCGAGGCGGTGGAGGCGGGCGGCGGCACCGGCCGGCCGGAGGCGCCGGCGCCGGCCCTGGTCGACGCCGCGCACTGGGCCACCGAGTGGCCCTGGCTGCGCCGGGCCGAACGCGACCTGCTCGCCGCCGCGGAGAAGCGCGGCCTGCGGCTGGAGACCCGGGTCTCCACCCAGGTCACCGATCCGTGGACGGCACACGCGCCGATGACGGCTCCGGCCGGCTGACGGCGCGGACGCCGAGCGCCCGGCGACGCCCGACCCGCGCCGCCGACCGGCGCCCTCCGCCGAACCTCCCGCGGCGCCCACCGGCGCCCACCCCGAACTCCCTTTCCGGCAACAACCCGAGGAGCCTCCGCTGAACGCCGCGCCCGCCGACCAGATCCGCCTGCTCGACCTGCAGGCCCTCGACTCCCGCCTCGACCAGCTCGCCCACCGGCGCAAGTCGCTGCCCGAGCACGCCGAGATCGAGCAGCGCGGCTCCGAGCTCACGCAGCTGCGCGACCTCGTCGTCGCCGCCGAGACCCAGCTCGCCGACACCCAGCGCGAGCAGACCAAGGCCGAGCAGGACGTGGAGCAGGTGCGCGCCCGCGCCGCCCGCGACCAGCAGCGCCTCGACTCCGGCGCGGTCACCTCGCCGAAGGACCTGGCCAACCTGCAGAGCGAGATCGCCTCGCTCGCCAAGCGCCAGAGCGACCTCGAGGACGTCGTGCTGGAGGTCATGGAGCGCCTGGAGTCCGCGCAGACCCGGGTCACCGAGATGACCGCGCGCCGGGAGAACGCCGCCCGCTCGCTGGCCGAGGCCGAGGAGCGCCGCGACGCCGCCTTCGCCGAGATCGACGCCGAGCAGGCCAAGGTCACGCGCGACCGCGAGGCCGTCGCCGCCGTCGTCCCCGCCGACCTGCTCGCCCTCTACACCAAGCTGCGCGGCCAGATGGGCGGCGTCGCCGCGGCCCGGCTCCACCAGCGCCGCTGCGAGGGCTGCCGGGTCGAGCTCAGCATCACCGACCTCAACGAGCTGCGGGCCGCGAAGGCGGACGAGGTCGTCCGGTGCGAGAACTGCCGCCGGATCCTGGTCCGGACGAACGAGTCCGGCCTGTGAGCAGCGGTACCGGCGGCACCGGCACCGGCGGCACCAGCGTCACCGGCAGCGGCGTGGGCGCCGGGCGCCCGCGCCGGTTCCTGATCGAGGCGGACGGCGGCTCGCGGGGCAACCCCGGCCCGGCCGGCTACGGTTCGGTCGTCCGCGACGGCGACACCGGTGAACTGCTCGTCGAGACCGCCGAGTTCCTCGGGCGCTGCACCAACAACGTGGCCGAGTACCGGGGGTTGATCGCGGGCCTGCGCGCCGCGCACGATCTCGACCCGGAGGCCGAGGTCGAGGTGCGGATGGACTCCAAGCTGGTCGTCGAGCAGATGTCCGGCCGCTGGCAGATCAAGCACCCGGACATGAAGCCGCTCGCGGCCGAGGCCCGCGGGATCTTCCCCGCCGGGCGGGTGCGCTACCGCTGGATCCCGCGCGAGCAGAACAAGCACGCCGACCGGCTCGCCAACGAGGCGATGGACGCGGGCAAGGCGGGGCGGACGTGGGAGCCGCGCGTCCAGCCGCCGGCCGAGCCGCGCGCGGCCGCGGCCACCGGGGCCGCGCCGGCGGCCGAGGCGGCATCGGCGCCGTCCGCGGCACCGACGTCCCCCGCGGCATCGACGTCCCCCGCGGCACCGACGTCCCCCGCCGCAACGGCGCCGTCCGCCGCGGAGGGGGCCGTGGCGGTGCCCGCCGCCGTGCCCGGGGCCGTCACCGCCGCGCCGCCGGCCGGCTGGGGCCGCGCCGCGGACCTCGGCACGCCCACCACCTTCGTCCTGCTCCGCCACGGCGAGACCGCGCTGACCCCGCAGAAGCGCTTCTCCGGCAGCGGCGGCGACGACCCCGAGCTGTCCGAACGCGGCCGCGCCCAGGCCGAGTCGGCGGCGCGGGCGCTCGCCGCGCGCGGCACGATCCAGGCGGTCGTCTCCTCGCCGCTGCGCCGCTGCCGGCAGACCGCCCAGGCCGTCGCCGACCGGCTCGGCCTGGAGGTCCGCGTCGACGAGGGCCTGCGCGAGACGGACTTCGGCACCTGGGAGGGTCTGACCTTCGCCGAGGTGATGGAGCGGGACCCGGACGCGCTGCAGGCCTGGCTGGCCTCGCCGGACGCCGCGCCGCCCGGCGGCGAGTCCTTCACCGAGGTGGCGCGCCGGGTCGCCGTCTCCCGCGACAAGCTGCTCGCCCGCTACGCCGGGCGGACGGTGCTGGTGGTCAGCCATGTCACGCCGGTGAAGACGCTGGTGCGGCTGGCGCTGGGGGCGCCCGCGGAGTCGCTGTTCCGGATGGAGCTCTCGGCGGCCTCGCTGTGCGCGATCCAGTACTACGCGGACGGGAACGCGTCGCTGCGGCTGTTCAACGACACCTCCCACCTGCGCTGAACTCGCGTGGGGCGCCTCAGAGTTCGCTGACCACCACGTCGAGCGACCAGGGGCGCCCGGCACGCTGAGGCGCCTCGGCCTCGACCGTGTACTTGAGGTCGCGCAGCGCCGTGACCAGCTCCGACGGGTCCTCCGGCCGGGCGCCCGCCTCCAGCAGCGAGCGCAGCAGCCGGCCCTTGGTCGCCTTGTTGAAGTGGCTGACCACCGACCGGCGCGTCTCGCCGCCGACCACGCGCTCGTGCAGGACGCGCACCGTGGCCGTGCGGCCCGCGAGCGCGCCGGCCGGCTTCCAGGCGGCGGCGTAGGCGGAGGACCGCAGGTCCAGCACCAGCCCCTGCTCCCCGGCGGCACGCGGCAGCGCCTCTGCCAGCGGGCCCTTCCAGTACGCGGCGAGCCCCTGCGGCTTGCCGCCAGGGCCGAGCGGCAGTCCCTTCACGCCCATCGAGCAGCGGTAGGGCGGCACCCGGTCGTGGATCCGCAGGGCGCCCCACAGCCCGGAGAAGACCAGCAGCGACTCCTCGGCCGCGCGGCGCGCCTCCGGGGCGAGGCCGGCGAGGTCGAGCGCGTCGTAGAGCACGCCGGTGTAGAGGTCGGCGGCGGGGAGCGCGGGGGCGGTGCGCAGCGCGGCGTTCCGGGCGAGCTCGCCGGTCTGGCCGGGGCTCAGTCCGAGCACGTCGAGCGCGTGCGCGGTCGCCGCCCGCGCCGCCCCGGCTGCCGCCTCCCCGGCCCCGGCCGCGGCCGCGTCGGCGGCCTCCGCGCAGAGCGCGACCAGGGCGTCCAGCACCCGCTCCCGCGCCGGTTCGAGCAGGTCCGCGGCGAACAGCCCGGCGGGTTCGAGCGAGGCCCCCGCCCCGCTCGCGGCCTTGCCCTCGGACGGCGGCAGCAGCACCAGCACGCTCGGTTCCTCTCTCGTCCCACTCGCCCACGTTCACCCGCGCGTCGACGGGCCCTGCAACGGTAGCCGAAGCCTCGATCGCGACATACATGCTCAGAATCCAACGGGTTCTGTGTTCTCCCTTGACGGTTCCTGTGACCGGCGCTTCGCTGTCCCTGGCATGAATCCCTGGCATGCACACCGTGATCGTGTGTGATCGTCCGAAGGAGTTCGCATGCGCAGACCCTGGGCGGCGGCCCTCCTCGCCGCCGCGCTGACCGCGGCCCCGCTGGTGGGGCTGACCGCGTCCGCCACCCCCGCCGCGGCCCTCGACAACGGCCTCGCCCTCACCCCGCCGATGGGCTGGAACGACTGGAACGCGTTCGGCTGCAACGTCAGCGCCGCCCTGGTCGAGCAGACCGCCGACACCATCGTCTCCAGCGGGATGAAGGACGCCGGCTACGACTACGTCAACATCGACGACTGCTGGATGGAGCCCCAGCGCAGCGCCGACGGCCACCTCGTCCCGGACCCCGCCAAGTTCCCCGACGGCATCAAGGCGGTCGCCGACTACGTCCACAGCAAGGGCCTCAAGCTCGGCATCTACGAGACCGCCGGCACCAACACCTGCGCCGGCTACCCCGGCAGCCTCGGCCACGAGACCACCGACGCCGCCGACTTCGCCTCCTGGGGCGTCGACTACCTGAAGTACGACAACTGCAACAACGAGGGCCTGCCCGCCGAGCAGCGCTACACCGCCATGCGCGACGCGCTCGCCGCCACCGGCCGCCCGATCGTCTTCAGCCTCTGCTCCTGGGGCCAGGAGAGCGTCTGGACCTGGGGCGCGGGCGTCGGCAACCTCTGGCGCACCACCGGCGACATCCAGGCCAACTACGCCTCGATGCTCTCGATCTTCCACCAGAACGTCGGCCTCGCCCCGTACGCAGGACCCGGCCACTGGAACGACCCCGACATGCTCGAGGTCGGCAACGGCATGACGCAGACCGAGGACCGGTCGGAGTTCTCGCTGTGGGCGGAGATGGCCGCGCCGCTGCTCTCCGGCACCGACCTGCGCACCGCCTCCGCGCAGACCCTGTCGATCTACACCAACCGCGACGTGATCGCCGTCGACCAGGACCCGCTGGGCAAGCAGGGCACCGAGATCTCCTCCACCGGCGGGCTCGACGTGCTGGCCAAGCCGCTCGCCGACGGCAGCGTCGCGGTCGCCCTCTTCAACGAGAACGCCGCGCCCGCGGTCATCTCCACCACCGCCTCGGCGGTCGGCCTGCCCGCCGCCGCCGGCTACACGGTGCGCGACCTGTGGTCCAAGCAGACCTACTCCTCCGGCGGCGCCATCGCCGCGTCCGTGCCGGGCCACGGCACGGTGATGTACCGGGTCTCGGCCGCCGCGGCGGGGAAGACGGACGCCTACGCGCCGCTGTCCGTCCTCGACACCCAGGTCCCGGCGGCCAGCACCGGCGGCCAGTCCGTGCACGTCACCTCGACCTACACCAACGACGGCACGGACACCGTCACCCACGTCGGGCTCGGGCTCTCCGCCCCCGCCGGCTGGACCGCCACTCCGCTCACCGCGGTCAACTTCTCCCAGGTCAAGCCCGGTGACCAGGCCGTCGCCACCTTCTCGCTGACCGCGCCGCAGACCTTCACCGACCCGATCACCGACGCCTCCGTCTCCGGCACCGCCCAGGTCTCCTGGAAGGGCGGCACCGAGCGCACCAGCTCGCCGCCGATCACCGAGCACATCGCCTCGCCGGTCCAGGCGCCCTGGAAGACCTACAGCTCGGCGACCTCCACCGCCGCCCAGTACGGCCAGGCCGGCGACAAGCTCGCCATCGTCGGCGACGGCACCGACACCTACGGCACCACCGACCAGTACAGCGCCATCTACCAGCCGGGCGCCGAGCACGACGGCTCGACCACGGTGGTCCGGGTGACCGCGCAGTCCGCGACCAGCGACTGGGCCAAGGCCGGGATCATGGTCCGCGACGACATCACCGGCACGGACGCCTCGCCCGGCTACGCCATCCTCGCCGTCACGCCCGGGCACGGCTACGCGCTCCAGTGGGACAGCAACGGCGACGGCACCCTCGACTCCAACAGCGCCCCGCCGAACCAGGGCACCGGCTCCGCCGTCTACCCGTCCTGGCTCAAGCTGGTCCGCAGCGGGACCACCGTCACCGGCTACTACTCCACCTCCGCGTCGCTCTCCGGCGCGACCTGGACCGAGGTCGGCTCTGCGACCCTGCCGGGCGCCACGGCCACCCAGGACGTCGGCGTCTTCATGACCTCCCACTCCACGGGCACCGACGGCGAGGCCGCGTTCGACTCCTTCACCCAGAACTGACCTCCGGTGGCCGGTGGGCGGGAGCTGCTCCGCCCACCGGCTACCATGGTCCACACGGCGGACGAGCCGGCCGGGCGGCCGCGTCGGGTCCTGATCCCAGGGCCCGCCGAGGAACGTCCGGGCTCCACAGGGCAGGGTGGTGGGTAACGCCCACCCGGGGTGACCCGCGGGACAGTGCCACAGAAAGCAGACCGCCGGGCGCTTCGGCGCCCGGTAAGGGTGAAACGGTGGTGTAAGAGACCACCAGCGTCCGGGGTGACCCGGACGGCTCGGTAAACCCCACCCGGAGCAAGGTCAAGAGGAGCGCGCGAGCGCTCTGCGCGGACGTTCGAGGGCTGCCCGCCCAAGTCCGCGGGTAGACCGCTCGAGGCTGCCGGCAACGGCAGCCCTAGATGGATGGCCGCCTCCGCACGGGCCGCAAGGCCCGCGCGAGACAGAACCCGGCGTACAGGCCGCCTCGTCCGCCGCCCGCTGACAGCGATCCCGCCGCCAGGCGGGCCGGATGCCCGCCGCGGGCCTGATCGTGAAGCCCCTGCGCTCCGCCCGCTACGCCCCCGTCGGCGAATGGGAGCCCACCGGCCCCGACATCGCCTTTCCCGAGCCGTGCGCCCTCCACATCACCTGGAACGATCTGCCCTGGCCTCGCCCCGCCTCCCAGCCCGCTCCGCCGTCAACCCACGCCCCGCGGCTCTACGTTGTGTGGAAAGTGTGTGATGGGTGAATCCTTCGTCCGGTAACTTTGCGGTACCGGACCTGAGGTGGACTCGGCTCATCTCCTGCGGTCCGAGTGTTCCGGAGGGGGAGCCGTGACAAGCGAGACGTTCGGGATCGACAAGCGGCCGCTGCGTGATCTGCTGGGGCAGGTGGCAAGCGGGAAGGTCCAGTTGCCGGAGTTCCAGCGCGGCTGGGTCTGGCCCTGGCCGAACATCGCAAGTCTGCTCGCGTCCATCTCGCTCAACTACCCTGTCGGCACGGTCATGCTGCTCAAGGGCGGCGGTGACGTCCGCTTCAAGTACCGGCCCATCGAGGGCGCCGCGCCGCCGGCGAAGGCCGAGCCGGAGTCGCTGGTGCTGGATGGTCAGCAGAGGTTGACGTCGCTGTATCAGGCGCTGTTGATGGACGGCCCGATCGTGTCCCAGGACGAGCGTAAGAAGCGGGTCGCGGGCCTGTTCTACGTGAACATGGAACAGGCGCTGGACGACGGTGCCGACCGGGACGAGGCCATCCGGTTCCTCCCCGACTCCCGCCGCGTGCAGAACTTCCGCGGCGAGGTGCTCGAGGACTACTCCACGCCCGAACGCGAGTACCAGCACCACATGTTCCCGCTGCGGAGCGTTTTCGATCGGGGGAACTGGGGCGACGAGTTCTGTGAGCACTGGGACTGGAAGAAGGACAAGCGCGAGCTGTGGAAAGCGTTCCGCGAACGCTTCGTCCAGTCCTTCGACCTCTACCACTTCCCGATCATCGAGTTGGGGAAGGGGACACCGCGCCAGGCCGTCTGCCAGGTCTTCGAGAAGGTCAACACGGGCGGCGTCACGCTCACCGTCTTCGAGTTGCTCACCGCGACCTATGCGGCGGACGAGTTCGACCTGCGCCACCACTGGGACAAGGAGTGCAAAGCCGCCTGGCAGGCGCCCGAGTACCGGATTCTGAGAGAGGTCTCCAACACCGACTTCCTCCAGGCCGTCACTCTGCTGGCCACCGCCGCCAGGCGCAGGCAGGAGCAGGAGCGCGGCACGGAGGAGGACCGCCTTCCGCGCATCGGCTGCAAGCGCAAGGACATGCTCGCGCTCAGCCTGGAGGACTACCGCACGTTCGCGCCGAAGACCGTCGCCGGCTTCAAGGCCGCCGCCAAGTTCCTCCACCGGCAGTTCCTCTACGACACCAAGTTCCTGCCCTACGGCACCCAACTGATCCCGCTGGCCGCGATTCTGGCCTTGGCCGGAGATACCGCGGAGACCGCGGGCGCCCAGGACAAGCTCGCCCGCTGGTACTGGTCCGGGGTGTTCGGAGAACTCTACGGCGGCACCACCGAGACCCGCTTCAGCCTCGACATCCATCAGGTCGTCGAGTGGATCCAAGGCTCCGCCACCGAACCGCGCACCGTCTCCGATGCCCAGTTCGCCGCTACCCGCCTGCTCACGCTGCGCACCCGGCTCAGCGCCGCCTACAAGGGGATCTACGCCCTGCTGCTCAAGGCCGGCGCGGTGGACTGGCGGACCGGGGAGAAGGCGGAGGTCACCGACTACTTCGACGAGGCCGTCGACATCCACCACATCTTCCCGCAGGCGTGGTGCGAGAAGAACGGCCATGACCGGGCGGTGTACAACTCCATCGTCAACAAGACTCCGCTCACGGCCCGGACGAACCGCATCATCGGCGGTGTCGCGCCCTCCGCGTACCTGCCCAAGCTCGCCAAGGCGGCCGAGACCAGTCCGCAGGGAGTCGCTCAGCGCATCCGCACGCACCTCGCGGACCCGGACCTCATGGCCGCCGACGACTTCGAGGGGTTCTTCGCCGCCCGCCAGTCCGTGCTGCTCGACCAGATCGCCGCGGCCATGGGCAAGCCGGTCGTCGACGACCGCAACACGCCCCCTGGTCAGGAGCAGCAACTTCCCGGCACGGAGGAACCGGACGACGACGTCGACCTGTGAGGCCGGTTCGAAGAGGCTTGCCGCCGGCGGCGCCCGGCCGGCGCTGCCCCACTTCCCCGACCCGGCAAGGGGGACTTGCAGGGTGAAGCTGCACATACCCGACGTGTACCGGAACGACGAAGAGTCCGTCCGGCTGCTCCGGACCTACTTCGCCAGGCGCGGTACAAGGGGCGGCCTCTTCTACTCCGGCGCTCATTTCGAGCGGCTCGCGGGCGGCGGCGACCGGCCGAGGTCCGCCAATCGGTTCGACGCCGACGATCTGGTCGCGATCACCATGCTCAGCGTCTCGCTCGGCGGGCACGGCGCCCTCTCCCTGCTGACCGATCCCGAAGGCCACTGGCACCGGCTGCTGTCGGCCATCCCACGGGACGCCCGAGTAGATCAGCATCCTCCGCGTCCTGGACGTCATCGCCTGGATGCACCAGGGCGAACTCAAGCAGGCCTGAGAAGGCAGCAGCCAGGCCGCGCCTGGCGGACCAGGAGAGAGGGAAGGCGTGAACGGGAAGCAGTGCGACGGCTGGGTCCACTCGCTGCGCGGGCAGACGATCTGCTTCACCGGCGGGGTGTTCATCGACGGCAAGCGGCTCGTGCGACGGGAGTGCGTCGAGAGAGCAGAGAAGCGCAAGGCGCAATGCAAGGAGGAATTCTCCGGCCAGATCACCCTGGTGGTGCACGGCGACCTCGCGGGGAAGGTCGTCACGGACGAGAAGCGGAAATACAGTGAGAAGCTCGTCGCCGCCGACCGGGAGCGGGAACGGGGCCACCACGTCTGCGTCGTGGACGCTGACGGCTTCGCGGATCTGATCAACGGTCGCGGTCACCCGGCACGCTGCCGGACGCTCAAGCGTTTCCCCGGCGGGAGCCGTCAGGTCCTCGTACTCCCGGAGACGGGGGACGGTGTCCTGGGCGGTCCCTTGCGGGCGAGCCAGGCCTCCCGGCACCAGCCCGGCGAGCTCTCGCTGGACCTGGCCGCACTGGACAAGGGCACCGAGGCGCACGAGTCGACCGTGGCCGCACTCATCGCCCACCTCGCCCGCAGGAAGGTTCAGGTGTGCCGACCCGCCCGCCGTGCCCCGCGGTTCGACGCCGGTTGGTCCCGGGACAAGGACGTTTTCATCGCGGAGGTCAAGAGCCTGACCGGCGGCCGCGAGGAGCAGCAGATCCGCCTGGGGATCGGTCAGGTGCTCGACTACGCACACCAGATGCGGGTTGCTGGTGCTCACGGACAGGTGCGTCCGGTGCTGGTCCTGGAGAGGCGCCCGACGGATCCGCGCTGGGCCTCGCTCGCTGAGCACAGCGGCATCCTGCTCACCTGGGGGCCGGACTTCCCGGGTTGCTGACCGCCGTCCGTCCCGCCATCCGGTGGGCTCGGCCATGGCCTTCGGGCGGAAGCTCGGCCGGGAACATGGCTGCGACGAGAGTGACTCAGTCCGTGGCGCGGGGGTGGCCTGTGCCGGCGAGGCGGATCCAGACGGTGTGGTCGTCGAGGACGTACCAGATGCGTCCTCCGCCGGTGACTTCGATCTGCCAGACCTCGAGCGTCCTGCCTCGGAAGTTGTGGCGGCCCAGGCTGCCCTTCAAGGGCTTGTGGCGGCTGGTGTGTACAGCCGGACATGGCGCGGTGCGCATGGTCTGCCATGCCTCGGCGGTGTTCCCCGGCGCTTGTTGGCAGAGCGCGTCCCACCCCTTGGCGGCCTCGGTGGTGGCGAAACGTACGTCGAACTCGCCGGGGCGCGGCGGAGGGGCGGCGCGGTCGCCGCGCTTCGCGCTCACCCTTCCGCCGCTTCGCCGGGATCCGGGACGGGGCCGAAGTCCTCGTCCGTGGACTCGGCGAGGAGGGCTGCGGCCGTGTCGGGGTCGGCCCAGAGCTCGGCCGTGTTGCGCCATTCGCTGATGCACTGGGCGATCGGGGCCACCGCGTTGATGTCCGACGCGGCACGAGTGACGTCGACGAGTTCCACAAGGAACTCGCGGACGTCCTCTTCCGGCAGGAATCGCACCCAGGGAAACGCCTCCGGGAAGATCCCCGTCAGCAGCTCGACGACATCGGGGCCGCTCTTCATCAGGGCGATGAACAAGCGACTGGTGGATTCGACGACCTCGGCGGCGGCTCGGGCTTGCGAGACGGTGGTCAGGTAGAGGTCCTCGTCGCCGCGTCGGGTGAGGCGAAGGGCGTGCCGCGGATTGGCGTCCAGACGCGCGACGGTGTCCTTCGGCTTCTGGAGGAGCTCCGAGAAGGTCGCCTGCGGTGTCGGGCTCATGACTTCAAAGGTAGTTCAGTAGTCGAGAGCTGTCCACCGCTGCGGGGGCGCGGGTTCGGTCAGCCCATGGTTTTCGCGCCGTCGAGGGACTCGCGGAGGATGTCGGCGTGGCCGGCGTGCTGGGCGGTCTCGGCGAGGATGTGGAGCAGGGCCCGGCGGGCCGACCAGTGGGCGCCGGGTTCGAACCAGGGTGCCTTCGGCAGCGGATGGCCGGCATCCAGGTCGGGCAGGGAGGCGATCAGCTCGTCGGTGCGGGCGGCCACCGCCGCGTACTCGGCGAGGACGCCGGCCAGCGTCTCGTCGGGCAGCAGCCGGAACTGGTCCGCCCGCGCGGCGAAGTCGGCCTCGGTCATGGCGGTGAAGTCGGGCATGGCGGAGGGGCCCTCGACGATGAAGGCCGTCCAGGACCGCTCGCCGGCGGTGACGTGCTTGATGAGGCCGCCCAGGCAGAGTTCGCTGTCGGTGGTGCGCTGCCGGGCCTGGTCGTCGGTGAGGTCGCGGGTGGTGAAACGCAGGAAGCGGCGCTGCTCGCGCAGGGACCGCAGCAGGTCGGCGCGCTCGCCGGTGAGCGGCGCCGGCTGTGCGTTCGTGCGCGTGCGCGTGCTCGTGCTCGGGGTCGGGGTCGGGGTGGTGCTCGGGGTCTCGGTCATGGTTTCCGCCTTCGGGTCGGTCCCGTGTGACTCGGTCATCAACGACGGTAGGAGCCGCAGCGGACAGTTTCCGTCCTGAATTCGCGGCAGAATCTGGACATGGCGAACACCAGCACCCGGACGCTGCGACTGCTGTCCTTGCTGCAGACCCACCGCTACTGGCCGGGCGCCGAGCTGGCGGAGCGGCTCGGCGTCACGCCCCGCACGCTGCGCCGGGACGTCGACCGGCTGCGCGAGCTCGGCTACCCGGTGGAGGCGCGGCGCGGTCCCGAGGGCGGTTACCAGCTGGCCGCGGGCGCCGCGCTGCCGCCGCTGGTGATCGACGACGACGAGGCGGTGGCCCTGGTCGTCGGCCTGCACATCGCCGCGGAGGGCGCGGTGGAGGGCATCGCCGAGTCCTCGGTCCGGGTGCTGGCCAAGGTGGCGCAGGTGATGCCCGCCCGGCTGCGGCGACGGGTGGAGGCGCTGCGGGCGATGACCGTGCCCGCGGGCTGGCCCGGCCCGGCCCGGCCGGGGGCCGACCCGGGTGTGCTCACCACGCTCGCGCTCGCCTGCCGGGACAGCGAGCGGCTGCGCTTCGGCTACACGGCCGCCGACGGCCGCCGCACCGACCGGGACGTCGAGCCGCACCGGTTGGTCCGGCTCGGACGCCGCTGGTATCTGGTCGCCTACGACCTCACCCGGCAGGACTGGCGCAGCTTCCGGGTCGACCGGCTTGCCTCGCCCGAGGGCACCGGCGCACCGTTCCGTCCGCGCGCCCTGCCCGCGGCGGACGCCGCCGAGTTCGTCCGCGCCGGGATCGACGACCTGCCCCGCCCGTACCGGGTGACGGTCGAGGCGGAGCTTCCGGCCTCGACGGCGCGGGAACGGATCGGGCGGTGGAGCACGGTCGAGGAGCTGGGCGCCGAACGCTGCCGGATCCGCATGACCGCCGACTCCCTGAACTGGGCGGCCCTGGCCCTCGGCGTCCTCGCCGCCGAGTTCCGCGTCCTCGAACCGCCCGAACTGGCCGGCCAACTCCGCGACTGGGCAGCCAGGTTCGACCGTGCGACGTCGGACTGACGGGTCACTTGTGCCACCGCGTGGGCGCTGCCTGGCTCAGAGCGAGGTTCGCAGGATGTCCTAGGAGACCCGCCACAGCCTCGGAATGCGGCGTATGGCAAGCGCACCAGGGGTGAGGCATTGGCTGCCTGTTGAACCTACTCTCCCGTCGGAAGGCCTGTCCTTGTCGGTGCGCTTCCCTAAAGTGATGGGGTGGCGGTCGGATGAGGGGGAGCGGTCGTATGGCGCGGACAGGTCAGCCTTACCCGGTGGCGGACTTGCTGGCAGCTGCGCGGGCGGAGGTCTTGGCGGAGCGGCGGGCCGACGGTAGGGACGGGACGACCGTGTCCCTAGCAGGTGGCCGTCTCGTTTCCTCGTCTCCCGGACGCTTCGAGTACATCTTTGTCTGTAAGAGATGGCACTCGTCGTTGGACGATGGCTCATCCGTACTCGTGCGTCCGTCCCGATCGCGCGGGGTTTGGGCGGTTGCTCAGGCGTCTCGGATGCTTGACGGGATGGTGCGGCTGGTGACCACCGAGAGCCTGGGCCCGGAGGTAACCCATGTTCGGGTGCGTGCGGACGACTCCGCCGGCATGGCGGCGGTCGTTGAACGCCTGGAAGCAGTGGGCAAGGCGGACAGCCCGGTGCGCATTGAGAGCGCCGGATGGTTAGTCGGGTTGGGCGAACCGGTTGTCGCGCGTGATCCCGATCCAGGTCGGTGGGTGGCCGGGTGGCCAGGCTTGAAGCTGAACCCTCTCCAGAGATTAGCTGTGGAGCAAGCCCTCGCGAGTGAGGTGCTCTTTCTCTGGGGGCCTCCAGGCACCGGCAAGACGGATGTCGTGGGACACATCATTGAAGGTTGTTACCGGCAAGGGCTCAACATCCTATTTCTGGCCCCGACCAAGGTTGCGGTCGATCAGGCGTTGGAACGGGTCTGTGACCTGCTAGTCGGCGAACAAGGATTCGCTGAGGGAATCGTGCAGCGCGCTGGCGACATCGAAGTTCTTTCGCTACGTGAGCGCTTTGGCGAATATGTTGACACCTCGCGGATCGCGGCGCGCTTGGCTGCACGGTTGGAGGGTGCCCTCATCGCGGTTATGGATTCCCTCGGGCGAGCGCGGGCCGCGATCGTGTTGCACCAGGAAGCGCTGTCCTTAGAAGCGCGGATCAGGGTAGCTCGCACGGACCACGCGGAGGCTACTCAGGCGGTCGCAGGAGTCGAAAAAGAGGAACTGCGTAAGAAAACGAAGGTTGCCCAGCTCCAACTCACGGTCCGTGAGTTGGGGGTTCCCAGTGGCCTGTTCGCCAAGCGAAAGGCTGCCCAGCTCGAGGAGCTGGGCGTCAGATTGAGCCAGGCTGTGGCCGAAGTCGAGGTTGCGCGCAACCTCGCTGCCGAGGCCCGACTTCGCCAGCATGTGGCCGCGGCCGAGATCGCCGAGCTGAGCGGCCAGCTGGCCACGGCTAGGGCCGGGCTGACCGGGATGCCGCCGCATGCCGATCTGATCCGCGAGGTGGATGTCCTGCAGAAGCAAGCCCAGGAACTGGACGAGCAGCGTCGAAGGATTGAGGACACCGCTCGATCTCGTTGCCGAGTGCTGGGGACCACGGTGGCCAAGGCGGTGCAGTCGCGGAAGCTGCTCGACCGGGTGGACGTCGTCGTCATAGATGAGGCGGGTATGGTGAATCTGCCGTCGGCCTGGCTGGTCGCCGGGCTGGCCGCGACGCGCTTGATCGTTGCCGGAGATTTCCGTCAGCTGCCGGCCGTGACGAAGGGCGCCGGTGACCGCAAAGCTACGGACCAGCAGCGCGCCCATTCTCGTCAATGGGCCGCCCGCGACGCCTTCCACGCGGCGGGCCTGGTGACGGCCTCCGGTTCGGTGCGCGAAGACCCCCGACTGGTGGCACTGAACACCCAGTACCGGATGCGTGAATCGATCTGTCGAGTCGTGAACGCCGTCGCCTATCCCGACTTCCCCCTCGCAACCGGTCGCGATGAGGGTGGCAGCATTCCCGTCAACCCCCTGGTCGCGGCTCCGGTCATACTGATCGATACCTCTGGCCAACGGATTGCTGGGCCTGACCACAGGGCGAATACGGTGAATGAAGCGGTAGTGCACGAACTCGTCCGTGGACTTCAGTACGAGGGGGTACTACCGGGGCGTAAGTGGGACCCGGCGTCGGTTCCCGTGGAGGAGCGCGCAATCGATCGGCTGGCTGTCATCGCGCCGTACCGGGCACAGGTGGAGGCGCTGAAGGGAAGCCTCAAGTACCGGTTCGGAACGGAGTACGAGGGATTGGTCGACACGATCCACCGATTCCAGGGCAGCCAGCGCCCAATCGTGGTGTTCGACACGGCCGTTGGGGCCGGCAAGGATCCTGGCTTCTTCTACAGGGGGACAGGCCTCTCGTCGGACACATGTCGGCTGCTCAACGTGGCGCTCAGCCGCGCCCAGGACCACTTGATCGTGGTCGCCGACGTTGAGCACCTTCGTGGTCACCTTGCTCCGCACAGCGAGGCCCGCGCCATGCTCAATCACTTGGAGCACCACGCCCAGGTGATATCGGCAGACCAGCTGGTGCCAATCCGCGAGGCGGCCCAGCTCTCTGCCTTGTCGGAGGAAGAGCTCGCGCGACCGGCATTCTTCCCGGCCGATGAGGTGGCTAAGGCAGTGGAGTGGGACATAGCCCGGGCCCGCGAGAGTATCGACGTGTACTGTCCGTTCCTTGATCCGCAGCCGGTGCGTCGATGGTCTGCACTGTTTGGAGAGCGGGCAACGGCGGGAGTGCGCGTCATGGTCCACACCCGCGCGCCGGAGGAGCAGCGCGACGATGCTGGAGCAGAGCGGCACAGTCAACGGATCAAGGAGTTGCGGGGAGTCGGTTGCGAGGTGGACTTCCGGGAGCGAATGCACGAGAAGGTCTTGATCCTTGACGGCGAGGTGCTCTGGCACGGCTCGCTCAACTTGTTGGCGAATAGCGGGCCGACGGATTTGATGATGCGGTTCACCGATCCGGCGTCGTGTCAGAGGGTGAGCACGGTGATGGAGCGGGCGCGTAAGGAAAAGGCCGCGTGGAATCCGAGGCGCGGAAAACCGAGTATCAACGAGAGCACCCCTGTGGGCGTGCCTTCGGACGATGCAGTGCAGCCAGGCGTCGTGATCGGGGACCGCCTCTACCTCAAAGTCCCGTATGCGGAGAAGGACGAGGCGAAGCGGCAGCTTCGTGCTCGCTGGGATGGCGCCAGGGGGCTCTGGTACGTCGACGCGGCGCGAGTCAGCCGGGAACAGGCTGCCCGCTGGTTGCCATGAGGGCGAGGACTGCGGCGGTGCGGTCAGGTGGCGACACCGACACGATGGCGCTGGCCGCTGGCTTTCCTGTTCCCCGAAGCTCAGCCCGTGGCTCCCGTGTGCCGGCGAGGCGGATGCAGATGGAGACGTCGGCGAGCTCGACCAGGTGGATTGGGTTGCGTCCTGCCCCCATCTCCTCGAACGGCAGAGCACTCGCATGAGCACCAACTATCTGCGCATCATCCCGAGCAGGCCGGGCTGCCTCCGGGGTCGGGCGTGGCCGAGGAGATCGCCGCCGTGGCGCGGGAGGTCTTCGACGGGCGCGGCGCCGAGGTCACCGTCGGCGACCGCGGGGAGGTGGTCTTTCTGGGCGCGGGGGGGCGAGTCCGTCTCCTGCCCCGAGTACGGTGCCGTCATCGACATGGGCCGGTGGCAGGAGCGGATGGAGGAGGTTGCGGCCGCCGGGTTCATCGAGCTCTCGGTGCGGACCCCGTGCTGGGGCGGCGAGGGCAGTCTCAACGACCTTGTTTACCGGCAGCCTTCGGGATTCGCTCGGTTCGTCGTCGAGGTTCGCGAGGTCGACCCCGTCTATGCCGGGCCCAAGGAGCTGGCGGCCCTCCAGCGCTTCGTTCGCTGCCCGCTCCGGCAGGTCGCGGCCCGGCACTGAACCGAACGTCCCCCGCTTTGGTCCAGACCATTGACGGAGGGGTGGGCTCCGCTCCACTCTGTGGTGCGGCGCGCGCGTCGGCGGCGGTGGTCACGTCAGGTGGAGGTGCGGGATGCGGGTCAGGACAGGCCGGTTCGGAACGCTGATCGGGGCGATGGTCCTGGTCGGGGCGGGGGCTGCGGGTGCTGCCATGCCGGCCGCGCAGGCCGCGCCGCCCGGGCCGACGCCGACGCCCACCGCCACGGCGGCAGCGGCGAGTTCGCCGATCCAGGTCTACGGGGCCTGGGACTGCGGGAACGACGCCTGCACCTGGGGCACGGTCCGCGACATGACCGACTTCGACACGAAGAACCACTGGCTGATCGATCGCGGCGACGGGCACCCCTCGGTCAACCTCGTCGTCCTCTCCTTCGTCGACCCGCTGAAGCTGCTGAACGGAACCAATGACAGCGGCGACGTCGACGGATCCCCGATCGGCATGAACCAGGACGTGGTCAACTACTTCACCAGCCACGGTGTGCGCGTGATGCTCTCGCTCGGCGGCATCACCTACACCGGCGACTGGGACACCGCCCTCTCCCAGGACCCCACTCTGCTCGGGCAGAAGGCGGCGGCCCTGGCGAGCCGGCTCGGCGTGGGCATCGAGATCGACTACGAGAACTCCACCAGCCCGAACCTCACCGGCCTGCAGTCCTTCATCACCGCCTACCGGGCCGCCCACCCCTACGACGCCACCGGCGCCGACCCGGCCGCGCGGCTGACCATCGACCTCGCCGCCGGCGACCGCTACCTCATCTCGCTCACCCAGTACGCGACGACGAACTGGCTCAGCACCAGCAACCCCGTCCTCGACTACGCCAACGCGATGGTCCCCAACAAGCAGCCCTCGGCCAGCGGCGCCGAGTCCAACTGGCAGGAGCACATCGACGGCAAGCCCAACTACAGCCCGCCGATCGCCCCGCTCGCGCCCGCGAAGTTCACCGGCGGCGTCTACCTCGCCGGCCAGCCGCAAGTACTCCCGGAATGCGACGACTTCGCCTCCTCGCTGGAGGACAGCACCGGCAGCTGGCTGCAGTCCGCCGCGCCCAACGGCGCGGGGACCACGCCCGGCCTGCTCGGCTACATGTTCTGGGCCGCGGAGATGCCCTCGACGCGCGGCGCCACCACCTACCCGCCGAACACCTGCGAGGGCGGCGTCGGCGTCGGCTCCAGCACCTACGGCGTGCCGGTCCCGATGCCCGCGCTGCGCCAGAACTGACGCCCACGGCCGGCAACGCGAACGGCGACGACAGCGGGGTGGCACCGGACGTCGGTGCCACCCCGAACCGCGCCGCGGGTGCGGCCGGTCAGTCGGCCACGGTCAGGACCACCTTGCCGCGGGTGCGGCCGCTCTCGATGTGGGTCTGGGCCGCGGCGGCCTGGTCCAGCGGGAAGGTCCGCTCGACCTCGACGGTGACCTCGCCCGAGTCGATCAACCCGGCGATGGTGGTGAGGGCGGGGCTGTCCGGCTCGACCAGGTACGCGGTGGCGCGCACGCCGGCCGCCTCGGCGGCGGCCGCCAGCTCGGGGGAGACCCCCGACGGGACGGCGATCAGCAGGCCGCCGGGGCGCAGCACGTCGAGCGCGCGGGTGCTGGTGCGGTCGTGCTCGTCGCCGACCAGGTCGACGACGACGTCGACGTCCTTCACGGCCTGCTCGAAGGGGCCGGCGGTGTAGTCGACCGTCTCGTCGGCGCCGAGTTCCTTGAGCCAGGGGTGGCGGGCGGCGCTCGCGGTGGCGATCACGTGGGCGCCGAGGTGCCGCGCGAACTGGACCGCGAAGTGACCCACCCCGCCGGCCGCGGCCGTGATCAGCACCCGCTGCCCTGCCTGCACCTTGGCCGTGTCGACCAGGATCTGCCACGCGGTCAGCGCCGCCAGCGGCACGGCCGCGGCCTGTGTGTGGTCGAGGGAAGAAGGCTTGCGGGCCCACTGGCGGGCCGGCGCGGTCACGTACTCGGCGTAGCCGCCGGCGGCGCGGGGGAACCAGGGCATGCCGTAGACCTCGTCGCCGGGCGCGAGCGTGGTGACGCCGAAGCCGACCTCCTCGACGACGCCGGAGACGTCCCAGCCCAGGATCAGCGGGAAGCTCTGCAGGTCGGCCATGCCCCCGCCCTCCCGGGTCTTCCAGTCCACCGGGTTGACGCCGGCGGCGTGCACGCGCACCAGCACCTCGGTCGGCAGCGGCTGGGGGCGCGCGACCTCCTCGACGGCCAGGACCTCCGTACCGCCGAACCGCCTGACGGTGACGGCGCGCATGGTGCGGTCGCTGGTCGTGTTCGCGTTCATCGTGTCCTCGCTCATGTCCGTTGGTGCTTCGCTCGTCGGGAACCGCTCGCCGCGAAGGCCGCGGCCCGACAGAACCAGAGTCGCACGGGACCGCTGAGGCGGATGAGTGGCCCGGGGGACACCTGTCGTACCATTCCGGCCATGTCGATTCCGGCCGTGCCGTCCCCGTCGCCGCCCCCGCTGCCGCCGTCACCCTCGCCGCCGCCCCCGCTGGCGCCCCCGCACCGCGTCGCCGTGCTCGCCCTCGACGGGGTGCTGCCGCTGGACCTGGGCATTCCGGCCCGGGTGTTCAACGCGGCCCGGGAGCCGGACGGGGCCCCGCTGTACTCGGTCAGCACCTGCTCCCTGGGCGGCCGTCCGGTGCGCACCTGCGAGGACTTCCGGATCGTCGTCGACCACGACGAGTCGCTGCTGGAGACGGCCGACACCGTCGTGATCGCCACCCAGGAGCCCGACGCGGAGCTGCTGGCGACGGGTGCGCTCCCCGCCGAACTCGCCGCCGCGCTGGGCCGGATCGGGCCGCGGGCCCGCATCGTCAGCCTCTGCACCTCGGCCTTCCTGCTCGCGGCGGCCGGTCTGCTGGACGGCCTGCGGGCGACCACGCACTGGGCACTGTGCGAGGCGCTGGAGCGGCGGTTCCCGGGGGTCGAGGTCGACCCGGACGTGCTGTTCGTGGACAACGGACGCATCCTGACCTCCGCCGGCGGGGCGGCCGGCATCGACCTGTGCCTGCACCTCGTCCGCCTGGACCACGGCGCGGCGGTGGCCTCGGCCGCGGCGCGGCGCTGCGTGGTGGCGCCGTGGCGCGAGGGAGGGCAGGCCCAGTTCATCGAGCACCCGGTGCCGCACGACACCGACCGCTCCACCTCGCCGACCCGGCAGTGGGCGCTGGACCGGCTGGCCGAGCCGATCGCGCTGGAGGACATGGCCCGGCACGCGCACATGAGCGTGCGCACCTTCACCCGGCGGTTCCGCGGCGAGGTGGGCAGCAGCCCGCTGAAGTGGCTGGCGCAGCAGCGGCTGGCGCAGGCGCGGCTGCTGCTGGAGACCACCGACCTGACCGTCGCGCGGATCGCCACCGCCTGCGGCTTCGGCGACCCGGTCGCCCTCCGCAAGCACTTCCACGCCCACCTGGGCCTGTCCCCGCTGGCCTACCGCCGCGCCCACCACGCCCCGGATCCGGAACCGGCGCGGGCCGGCTGACCCGGGGACGCCAACGCCTGGTTCAGAACGCGAGGGCGTCCCAGGGGATGCTCGGGTTCTCGGGGAGCTCGATCCGGGGCGTCTCGGAGCCTCCTGCCGACATGCTCCCTCCGGTGCCCGGGCATCCGGCGTCAGGATAGCGCGGGCGCGGGTGGGGGCCTCAGATGAGGCGGTCGTGGTGGCGGGCGGCGGTTTCGCGGACGAGGTCGGCGAAACGGTGGCGGCTGAGTTCCAGGAGCTGCTCGGGGCCGGGCGCGCTGGCCGCCTCCGCGTCGCCGCGGCCGTCGACGTCGTCGGCGATGCTGCTGCACTCGTCGTAGAGCAGCCAGCAGGCGTGGATGCCGGTGTGCAGGTCCTCCAGGAGGTCGCGGGAGGGTCGCTGCGGGTCGAGCGGGGTCAGGCGCAGGGCGACGTCGGCGAGTTCGGGGTCGTCGTCGTTGCTGTGCTGCTCGCTGAGGGTCTCCTCCAGCTCGTTGAGCTGCTCGCGCAGCACGGACGGGTCCGGGAGCAGGCCGCCGGCGATGTGCAGGGCCTCGCGGACCAGGCCGGTGACCGCCTCGTAGGGCCGGGCGCCGGCGGCGATGAGTTCGAGCACGACGGTGGGGGTTTCGTAGGGCAGGGCTTCGAGGTTGTCCGCCTCGAAGACGACCTTGGCGGCGTCGTGCCCGGAGACCGACGCACTGACCTCGGCCGCCGCCGCCAGCCAGTGCGCCGCCGCGACCGCCGCGGCGGTCGGGTCCACCGTGCTGAAGAGCTCGGCCGGGCCGAAGGGGTCCTTCTCGAAGAGCCGGTCCGCGGCGGCGACCTGCACCGGCGAGGCGTCCTCGCGGCTGAGCAGGACGGCCTGCTGGGAGCGCCCCGACAGGTCGCCGAGCGAGGCCCGTTCGACGGCGTCGAGCTCGGCGGCGGCCTCGGCGACGATGACGCGTGTCAACTCCGGGTCGCCGAGCGCGTGGAGGACGCGCCCGACCCGGTTCGCGTTCTCGATCAGCGGGCTGTAGGCGATGACCAGGCTGCCGTCCCGGGGCAGGTTGGGCCTGGTGATCGCCTCGGTCACCTTCGCGGCGTACTCGGACTCCTCCTGGTCCTGGCGCCACCCCGCCGGGGCCGTGTCCGGGTCGGAGTCCGAGGGGTCCTCCGGGGAGGGGTCGTCGCTCGGCGGGCGGGTGTAGGCGGCCCAGGCGGCCTCGGAGAGCTGGGTCAGCGTGCCGGCCAGGGCGAGGAGCGTACCGGAGTCGGCATCGGCGGGCAGGGCGGCGGTGCGGGTGGAGAGGTTCCCCTCGCCGCTGCCCCAGGTGGCGATCAACTCGCGTCGATCGAGGTCGATGCCGTAGCTGGTCACGAAGCGGTACCTCCGGGTCTGACGCGTCTCGGACGTCTCGGTCTGCTGTCCTCATCCTCGCTCATGCCGCGCGCGTGAAACCTGAACAACGGGCATCGGCGGGCTGACGACCATCCGGAGTCCGCCGGCGGGCGCCGCGCCGGGCGGCGGCTTAGCGTCGTGCCATGACCGACACCGAGATGAGCGACGAAGAGCGGCGGCAGGCCAAGGAGGAGTACGAGGCGGCGGTCCGCGCCTTCAACGAGGCCCGGGACGCGCTGGACGAGGCGTGGCGGATCGGCGACATGTCCCCGTCGCCCGAGGCGTGGAAGGCGCTCGCCGCGCTGGACGAGCCCCGCGCCCGGCTCCTCGCCGCGCGCGACCGCTACTACTCCGACGCCGGCCTCGTCCCGGCGACCCAGCCGGCGGGCTGACAGCCGGCGCGCGGCGGGCGGGGCCGGGGTCGGGGGCAGGGTCGGAGGGCCGCGGAGGCCCCTGGTGTCCCGATTTTCTGGACACCATCGGCCCGGCTCGCCTCCGGGCCCCGGGCCCCGGGCCCAGGCCCTCGGATCGCGGTGGTGTCCAGAAAATCGGGACACCACCGCGATCCGCGCCCGTATGGCCTCCGGAGGGTGAGGAGCGGGCCGACGCCGGCCCGTCAGTGGGCGTCGTAGATGCCTCGGTAGTGGTGGAGGGCGGCTTCGCGGGCGCGGGTGTCGGACCAGTCGCGGAAGCGGTCGGGGGAGAGCCGGGCCGGGTCGACCGTGAGGTTGTCGAGGCCGAGCAGCTGGTGGGCCAGCTGGCGGGCGACGCCGGCCGCGTGGGTGATCCAGGAGGCCTCGGCGATCCACAGGCCGGGCAGGCCGGGCGCCGGGCCGACAAAGGGGAGTTCGTCGGGCGTGAGCGCGAAGACGCCGTTGAGCCTGCGCTCCAGCCGAGCGCCGCGGAAGGCCGGGACGAGCGCGGTGGCGGCCTCCACGGCGGCGCCGAAGTCGCGCTCGTGGAAGGGAAGTTCGGCCGAGGCGAGGGTCTGGCCGGGCGCGGTCGGCAGGGGGTCGTGGGCGTAGCTGCCGAGTCCGTAGCGGCGGCCGTGGCGGCGGGTGTAGACGGTCTCGTCGGGGTAGCGGACGATGGGCGCGGTGTCGGGGACGTCGTCCAGCTCGGGGCGTTCCGCGGTGAAGACGTAGGGGTGCTGGACGGCGATCATCGGCAGCCGCAGACCTGCCTCCGCGGCGAGGGCCGGCCCCCAGATCCCGGCGGCGAGCACGACCTGCCCGGCGGGGACGGTCCCGGTCTCGGTGCGGATGCCGGTCACCCGGCCGCCACTGCCGTCGGTCTCCAGCGCCCGCACCGGAGTCCCCCAGTGGAAGCGGGCGCCGCGCGCCTCCGCCGCCGCGACCAGGGCCTCCACCAGCGCCACCGGTTCGGCCGCGCCGTCGGAGGGGATGTGCAGACCGCCGAGGACGTTCTCGGGGGCGACCAGGTCCGGTGCCAGCGCGACGGTCGCTTCCGGATCCAGGACCGTTGCCTCGATGCCGAGTTGGAGGCCGTAGGCGACGTCGCGGTGGGACTGCTCCAGGCGGGTCGGCGAGGTGGCAACCTCCAGGCAGCCGACTTGCCGGAAGATCGGTTCCGGTGCGTCCTTGGCGAGTTCGAGGTAGGTGGCGACCGAGTCCACGGCGAGCACGGACAGTTCGGGGGTGGCGCTCAACTGGCCGACGAATCCGGGGGCGAGACCGGCGGAGCCGGGCAGGCCGTCGCGGAGCCGGGCGTCGTAGACGCACACCCGGCTGTGGCCCAGGTCGGCCAGGTGGTAGGCCACGGCGGCGCCGACCACGCCGGCACCCACGATCACCACCGCGTCGTCTGCGTGGTCTGCATGATCTGCGTGATCGGACCTCGCCGTGACCATCGGCCGTCCCTCCGTTCGTCCGCGTCCTCGGCCTCGGCGGCCCTCGCGAGCTCCGCCGCGACCGGCTGCGGGAGCTGAGCCCATCGTGGCATTGGGCGCGGCGCTGTGAGCGCATCCGGCGGTAACGGAAGCCGGAAGGCCGAATGCCGGGGCCGGGAAAGGCCCCGAACAGCGGAACCTGGTGACGGCCTGACGGCGTGTCGTCCCCCGGCCGCGGATCGCCTGGCCGTCAGAGTGGGCTTCGCTGGAGGTAGTCGCGGCGCTGCCGCTGGTACAGCGCGCGCAGGACGGCCTCGACGGCGAAGGCGCGCTCCCGCTGCTCGGGGGTGGTGACGCGGCCGAACAGCGAGTGCAGCGTCTTCAGCCGGTAGCGGACCGACTGCGGGTGCAGGTCCAGCAGTTCGGCGACGGCGGTGGCGCTGCGGTCGTGGCTGACGCAGGTCGCGTACATCGTGTCGACCAGCCGCCCGGCCTGGGGCGCGGGCATCTCGGCCACCGGCCGCAGGGCGCGCCGGGCGATCTCGTCCACGAGGTGCGGATCGCTGTGCAGCCACAGCGCGAGCAGGTGGTCCTCGCAGCGGATGAGCGGCGGCTCCTGCGCGCCGGCCTGTGTGGAAGCCCGCGTGGAAGCCTGAGCGGGCTCCCGCGTGGATTCCTGGGTGGCGGGGACGGTGCTGTCCGCGGTCTTGGCATGCTCGGCGGCGACGCGCGCGGCGTAGGCCTCCGGGCCGCCGGACTCCAGCCACGGGCCCAGTGGCAGCACCCGGCCGCCCTCGGCCTCTGGGCCTTCGGGCCCGGACGGCCCGGTCGGGAAGGCCGGCTCGGCGAGCCCGGAGCCGAGCGTCGATCCCGGCCGGGACGGTCCCGCCGAGGCGGACCACAGGTCCAGCAGCCGCCGCGCCCACCGCAGCGAGTCCCGCGCCTGCTCGGGCGCGACCGGCAGGCCGATCGCGCCGGTGACGGTGCCCGAGCCGTCACCGCGGCGGGCGGTCGCGAGGGCGGCGGCCAGCACGGCCTGGCGCTCCTCGTCCACCGCTCCGGGGACCAGCACGTACGGGCGTTCGCCGGCGGTGTCCACCAGCAGGTCGTCGTCGAAGGCGGTCGGCGAGATCTGGCCGGTGCCGGTGCCGGCCAGCGCCACCAGGGTGACCTGCTCCGGCATCGGCCAGGCCGCGAGCTTCGCCTGCTCGGCGATCCGGCGCCGGCCGGGGGAGGGTTCGCGCATGATCAGGTCCAGCAGGCGCGCGCGGCGCTCGGCCAGGTTCGGCTGCCGCCTCAGGCGGGCCTCACCGGCGGCGGCCTGGTAGCCCTCCTGGGCGAGTTGGGCGAGCTCCTCGACGTAGCCGAAGAGCGAGTCGGCGATCGAGGACATCACCGAGGAGTGCAGGTGCAGCCGTTGCCCGACCTCGGTCGCGCGGCGCCAGGCGATGCGGGCGCCGATCCGGATCGCCGCCTGGAGGTTGTCCAGGCTGCGCCCCTCCAGCGCCTCGAACTGGCCCAGCATGCGGAAGACTTCGTCGTTGCGCCGGGAGTCGGCGTCCGGCGAGGCGACCCGGTTCACGAAGGTCTGCACGGCCTGCTCGGCGCCGAGTTGCAGCGCCCGCTCGTAGCGGCCGTCGTGCCCGGGGCCGTACTCGGGGATCGCGCGGCGGATGCCTTCGCGTATCTCCCGCTGCAGGCTGGGCAGTTCGGGCCTGATGAGGGCCGCCAGCCGGCGTGGCACCTCCGGAGGAAGCGGGCTCTCCGGGCCGCGCGGCGGCGGCGATCCGAAGTCCTTCCTGGGCACGTGGTCTCACCTCATCGGTCCGGGTCCCCACCGGGGAAGAAGTGGTGATCGCGCGCTGCGACGCAGGCGAATCACCAGCAACATAGCCCCGCCGAACGGTGTAAGCACCATCCTTGACGCACATTTTCTTCGTACTCGCCACGGTTTCGTTGCGTCACCTGGACAGCGGAGCGTGACGCCCTTACTCATCGGATGACAAAGGTCCCGGGTATTCCCGTCATCCGATGACAAGAAAGGGCGGCCGACAACGAACTCGGGAACGCGTTTCGGCCACAGGGCTTGCCGCTTCGGTTACTCGATCGTAAGTTGAGGTAACGGCGCCGGTCAGCCTCCTGGCGCCACCCCCCTGGGCCGCGCGGCTCCCTCTCCCCCCTGGTGAGCCGCGCGGCCCCTCCCATGCTCTCGGGGTCCTGCGCGCCCGCGAATTCCCTGCCTGGCGCGAAAACCGGTCACTCTCCCGGATTCGCCGAACGTGCCGATTTCCTTCACTGGATGTGCACGGCCGAAGGCGGCCGTCCGGAATGCGGGAGGAGGGCCGGATTGTCCGGGAGTTCGGGCTGAAGGTGACGTGATTGCGTCAACTGGCGGTGATGGTGGGGGTGGCCGTGCCGGGGGTTGTGGTGAGGGCGTAGTCGGCGGAGAAGCCGGCCGGGTCGCCATTGGACACGAACCCGGCGCATCCTGCGGTGGCGTTGGAAGTGACGAGCGTGGTGGATTGGAGGGAGAGGACTGCGATGGCGTTGCTGTAGGTGAAGTTGGCGATGCCGGTGGCGTCGAACGTGCAAGTGAAAGTGGGTATGCTGACCGTGACACTGACTCCTGTCACGTAGCCGAGTGATGTCCCGCCCGAATAGGACGTGGGCTCAAGGATCCATGGGGCAGTCTGAGATGCGTTCCCCGTTAACGTGAGAGATCCCAATAGGCCCGTGCAGCCGGAGAAACTTGCCTGAGTGATGGAGCCGATCTCGCCGGCCCCGGACGAGTCACCCAGTTCGGCAGTGATGGTGGATTGGGTGCATCTCCCGATTGTTTCTCCTTCGTCGGTCAGCTGCACATCACTGGACCGTCCTGTGACGGTCTCGGGCGAGGAGGGGCCGACCGTCCAGGTGAGGGAGGCGGCCGAGGCCGGACTCGCGCTGAGCGCCAGGAAGAGCGCCAGTGCGGAAACGCCGGCGCCGGCGTGAAGAACGGTCGAGGCCTTGGCGAGCTTTCCGGAACGTGCGCACATGAGAACACCTTTCTCGAAAAAGGCGTCGGTGCCGGGCGGAATGCCGCCCGGCACCGACCGGGGAGGTGGTGGAGGCGCTGGAACTACTGGCCCGCGGCGGTGTGCCAGGCGGCGGAGAGGGCGGCGCCGTCGGACGGGGTGGCGAAGCCGGGGGCGGTGAGGCCGGCGAGGTAGGTGCTGGTGTTGTTGAGCGTGATGCTGTTGCCGGAGGAGGCCGGGATGGAGATCTTGGCGTCGACGGCGAGGTCGGCGAGCCCCAGCAGGCCGCAGCCGTTGGCGCCGGGGACGGAGAAGGTGGTGTCGCTCTGCGTGCCGCCGGTCAGGCCGATGCGGGTGAGGTCGCCCGCGGTGTCCGGGGTGCCGTCGTCGTCGAAACGGGCGACGCTGATGGACGGACGGACGCTGTTCTCGGGCTTGAGCAGGATCGGGTTGCTGGTGGAGCCGATCTCACAGGTGGAGGCCAGCAGCGGGTTGGAGAGCTTGATGACTACCGGGATGGTGACGATCGGGGAGCCGACCGACAGCCCGGAGGTGAGCGTGAAGCCGCTGGGGGCGCCGGCCGACTCGACGGTCGCCGTCACGGTGTTGAGGCTGCTGTTGGCGAGTTCGTTGCAGACGCCGGTGACGACCAGGATGTTGCTCGGGCACATCAGACCGAGCAGCCCGCCAGGGACGTTCACCGACGGGGAGATGACGGTCCCCGCGGCCGGCGGGATGAGGGTGTAGGAGGTGTCGGCGGTGTTCTCGACAGCGCCGAACTGCACGTCGGTGGCGCCGATCGGGACGGTGGTGTTGCCGAGTGTGATGCTGCCGCTGGGGGAGGTCGAGGAGATGCACTGAGCCACGGTGTTGGTGCCGTCCGCCGCGAGCATGGCCGGGTTGTCGACCGGGCAGCGGTTGAACGAGGACCAGTCACCGCCGAGTTGGGGCGTGGCGGCGGAGGCAGGGCTCGCGGCGAGTATGGCGCCGAGCGCGAGCACCGCGCTTCCGCCGACGGCGGCGAGGGACGTGCGGGCGCGGAGTTTCGTGGATCGCATGAATGGTCTCCTTCAGGTCTGAGGGAGCGGAGGGAGCGGCGAGGAATTGCAGGCCGGGCTGGATCATCGTTCAGGCTGGGGGATGTCCGTGGGCTGGAGGTCTGCCGTGCATCCGGTGTCCGGCGCATTGGTGGCCGCGCTGATTCCATCGCATCCGTACTTGGGTTGGATCTCTTTGATGTAGTTTCCAGGCCCTGAAATCGACGCGGTGAGAATGGAGTCGAATTCCCCATCCGCGCCGCAGTGATGGAACGGTGGAATCGTGACTGTGGAACTGAGCGGGCCCCCGCCGGACAAAGTGTAGTCGCCGGGTTTGATACCAGCGGCATCGAACGAGTAGCCGTCCATGACAACATGGTCGTGTGTGTCCTGCGCGGGGTCGGGGTCGGTCGAGTACAACGACTGGACGGTTGTACAGGAACTCCCGAGGTCGACCGGGGTGCCGTTGATCGAAAGCTTCGTGACCTTCGCAATCACGGGGAACCTTATGTAGGTGTGACCTCCGATCGGGCTTCCGGTCAACTGAATGTCGGAGATTATTTCCATGGGTGCGGTCTCTTCGAGAACCATCGTCGCAGTTGCGGGCATGAATCCGTAGGCGAGGAAGGTCCCGGTAGAGGGGGACGACTGCATGAGGCCTGAGCTGTCGAAATTTCCAGTCGCCGTTCCGATCAAGTGAAGAGCGCCGTTCTTGAACGCCGTCGTATGGCTCCGGATCTGCAGTTGCGTACAAGAGACGCTGACGACCTCTGCCCCGCCGAGCTTTGCGATGTTCGTGTACCCCGTGACATAGACTGCGAGTGTCGAAATCACCCCTGCGGCCGGCGGTTGATAGACGCACGGCGGAGGGGCGGCCGTGTCGGAGCCAGTGGCGACAGCCTCCCCATGGGCGTTGAATTGCGTGGAGGCAGCGGGTGAGGCGGTCGCTGCGGAGGCGCCGAGAGCCATGGCGCAGGCTGCGGCCAGAATCCATCGAGCCCGGCGCCTGGTCGGGTTCGTTTTCCCTGAAGGTGTGTCCACGCCGGCTCCATGACTTTGGATTGGTTCGTTCGTTGGGGTGCCGGCGTGGTCCGCCCTGTGCCAGGGCTCAGAGCGGACCACGCCGGGTCAGAGGGTTCAGCTGCCGGTGATGACCTGACCGCCGGAGACGGCGAAGTCGCCGGTGATGGACGGGTTGTCGCCGTTGCTGATGAGTCCGGTGCACCCGCTGCTCGCGCCCGACACCTTCAGCGTCCCGGTGCCCGTGAGGCTGAGCGTGCCGCTGCTGTTGACGTACTTGGCGTTGGCCGTGCCGGTCACGGTGAACGTGCAGGCGAAGTTCGGGATGCTGACCGCGGCGTTGACCCCGTCCACGTAGCCCGTGGTGGTGCCGGAACTGTAGCCGGTCGCTTCCAGCTTCCACGGGGTGGTGGTCGTGATGGTCATCGGGCCGAGGACCCCGGTGCAGTTGGTGAAGATCGTGCTGCTGCCCGAGGGGTTGTTGATGGTGCCGACGTTGCCGGGGTTGCCGGTAGTGCTGGCGAGGGTCCCAGCGGCCTTGCCGTCGCAGGTGCCGGTGAGGCCGTTGTCGTCCACCGCGACGTTGGTGGAGGTGGCCGTGTAGGAACCGCCCGGGCTCACCGTCCAGGTGGTCGGGGTGGCGGCCAGCGCCGGGGCGATGCCGGCGGCGAAGGCCGCGGCGACCGCGGCGCCGAGGAAGGCGACGCGCGCGGGGCGCTTGGTGATGTTGCCGAACCGTGCAGTCATGGAATCCTCCAAGGATCTTGACGGTCCCACGCATGGCTGGTCTGCCACGAGTGGGAGATGGTTCGTGCTGATGGGTGTGCGGATCGGCGCCGGCATTCTTGTCCCGCAGGATTCACGCAGCGGAAACATCTCGGCAACCGACCGTCGTTACCGCGAAGTAAGCTAGCCCCGCCCCGAGTGCGCGGCAAGGGCTGTCTGCCATGATTTCTGTGCGCATCCCCCCGATTACTCACTCGGTGAGGAAGCGCCGGCGCGTTTTTGTCACTCGATGACAAACCCGGGATCCGCCCAGCTCAATACCTGTCCAGAACCCTTGCCGCCGCTGCCTCCCCTGCGTATGGTCACGCCACCGCCGCCGGTGCGTACGAATTCCCGTGAGGAATTCCGGCGGGCGATCCACAAGGCCTGACGGAACTCCGGGGAGGGATCGATCCGTGGGTATTGAAGTCGTGGTGGAGGGGCTGACGAAGTCCTTCGGCCCGCAGCGCATCTGGCAGGACGTCAGCCTGACGCTGCCCGCGGGCGAGGTGAGCGTGATGCTCGGCCCGTCCGGGACCGGCAAGACCGTCTTCCTCAAGTCCCTGATCGGGCTGATCAAGCCCGAGCGCGGACGGGTCCTGGTGGACGGGGTCGACATGGTGCACGCCCGCGAGCGGGCCCTGCACCGGGCGCGCCGGCTGTTCGGCGTGATGTACCAGGACGGGGCCCTGTTCGGCTCGATGACGCTGTTCGACAACGTCGCTTTCCCCCTGCGCGAGCACACCCGCAAGCGCGAGTCGGAGATCCGGCGGATCGTCATGGAGCGGATGGACATGGTCGGCCTGGCCGGCGCGGAGCAGAAGCTGCCCGGCCAGATCTCCGGCGGCATGCGCAAGCGGGCCGGCCTGGCCCGGGCGCTGGTGATGGACCCGCAGATCATCCTCTGCGACGAGCCGGACTCCGGCCTCGACCCGGTCCGCACCGCCTACATCACCCAGCTGCTGATGGACCTCAACGCGCAGCTGGACGCGACCATGCTGATCGTCACGCACAACATCGACATCGCCACCACCCTGCCGGACAACATCGGCATGCTCTTCCTGCGCCGCCTGGTCGGCTTCGGCCCGCGGGAGGTGCTGCTGACCAGCCAGGAGCCGGTGATCGCGCAGTTCCTCAACGGCAGCCGGCACGGGCCGATCGGGATGTCGGAGGAGAAGGACGCGGCGCTGCTCGCCGCCGAGCGCGAACAGCTCGCCGCAGGCGCGCTGGCCACCGCCGAACTACCGGAGATCCGCCCGCAGTTGGTGCCCTCGCCGGGGCTACCGGACCGCGCCGCGGCGCGGCGGCGCAAGGAGCGGGTGCTCGGCATGCTGGGGCAGCTGCCCGAGCCCGCCCAGCTGGCGATCATGGAGAGCTACCGCAACGACCTTCGCGCGCCCACCCACGACGGCCTGACCCGGCCGATCCCGACGCTGGGGGGCGAGGAGTAGTGGCGGTCCCCCTGACACCCCGGCAGCCCGGCGCCGGCCCTGCTCCTGAGGCCGCGCCGCCGGACGACGCGATCGACCCCACCTACCGCCCCCCGCTCGCGGTCCTCGGGCCGCTGCGGCAGGCCGGGCGGCTGTTCACGCTCGCCTGGGAGGTGGTCCGCTCGGTCTTCCGGCGGCCCTTCCAAGTGCGGGAACTGATCGAGCAGTTCTGGTTCATCGCGAGCGTCAGCATCCTGCCGACGGCGCTGGTCTCGATCCCGTTCGGAGCAGTGATCGCGCTGCAGGTCGGGTCGCTCACGCAGCAGCTCGGCGCGCAGTCCTTCACCGGCGGCGCCAGCGTGCTGGCGATCATCCAGCAGGCCAGCCCGCTGATCGTGGCCCTGGTCATCGCGGGCGCCGGCGGCTCGGCGATCTGCGCCGACCTCGGCGCGCGCACCATCCGCGAGGAACTGGACGCCATGGAGGTCATGGGCATCCCGCCGGTCCAGCGGCTGGTCGTGCCCCGGGTGCTGGCGGCGATGCTGGTCTCGGTCTTCCTCAACGGGCTGGTCTCGGTCGTCGGCACGCTGGGCGGCTACTTCTTCAACGTCGTCCTGCAGCACGGCACGCCCGGCTCCTACCTGCAGAGCTTCTCCGCGCTCGCGCAGCTGCCCGACCTCTACATCAGCGAGATCAAGGCGCTGATCTTCGGCTTCATCGCCGGAGTCGTCGCCGCCTACCGGGGGCTCAACCCGCGCGGCGGCCCCAAGGGCGTCGGCGACTCGGTGAACCAGTCCGTGGTCATCACCTTCCTGCTGCTCTTCCTCGTCAACGTCGGCATCACCGCGATCTACCTGCAGATCGTGCCCATGAAGGGAGCGTGACCCCGGGCCATGACCACGACCACCACCACCGAGCCGCCCGCGGCCGGGCCCGGGCCGCAGCCCGAGGAACCGCCGCCGCCTCTACGGCGACCGCTCTGGCACCCCAGCCGATGGTTCGGCTGGCTCGACCGGCCGGGCGACCAACTGCTCTTCTACGTCGGCGCCTTGCTCGCCATCCCGCGCACCGTGCGGCGGCATGTCCGGGAGTCCGTGCGGCTGCTGTCCGAGGTCGCCTTCGGCAGCGGCGGCCTGGGCGTGATCGGCGGCACCGTGGGCGTGATGGCCGGGCTGACGCTGTTCACCGGCACCATCGTCGGCCTGCAGGGCTTCTCCGCGCTCAACGAGATCGGTACCTCCGCCTTCACCGGCTTCATCACCGCCTACTTCAACACCCGCGAGATCGCGCCGCTGGTCGCCGGGCTCGCGCTCTCCGCGACCGTCGGCGCCGGCTTCACCGCGCAGCTCGGTGCCATGCGGATCAACGAGGAGGTGGACGCGCTCGAGGGGATGGGCGTGCCGAGCATGCCGTTCCTGGTGACCACCCGGATCATGGCCGGGACGATCGCCATCATCCCGCTCTACGGCATCGGACTGCTCTGCTCCTACGCCTCCTCGCGGTTCGTCACCACGGTCTTCAACGGGCAGTCCAGCGGCACCTACGACCACTACTTCAACCAGTTCCTCTCGCCGACGGACGTACTGCTGTCCTTCCTCAAGGTGCTCATCTTCAGCGTGATGGTGATCCTCGCCCACTGCTACTACGGCTTCCGGGCCAGCGGCGGGCCGGCCGGGGTCGGCATCGCGGTCGGACGGGCGGTGCGGACCGCCATCGTGCTGATCTCCGTCACCGACTTCTTCCTGTCGCTCGCCATCTGGGGCGCGACCACGACGGTGAGGGTGGCGGGCTGACATGGCATACGACTCCCTCGCCGGGGGCGGCGGCACGATGGGGACCGTGCGGCGGCGCACCGCCGGGCTGGCCTTCCTGGTCGTGGTCGGGCTGCTGGTGTGGACGGCGGTCGCCGTCTACGACAAGAGCTTCGACCATCCCGACTGGGTCACCCTGCACACCGACAGCGTCGGCAACCAGATGAACCTCAACGCCGACGTCAAGCTGGACGGCGTGGTCGTCGGCTCGGTGCGCAAGATCACCGCCGACGGCACCGGCGCCACGCTCAAGCTGGCCATGGACCCGAGCCGGATCGGGCAGATCCCGGCCGACGTCAAGGCGGAGATGCTGCCCACCACGCTCTTCGGCCAGCGCTACGTCGACCTGGTGCCCGCCGCGGGCTCCGGGGCCTCGGACGGCCGGACGCTCGCCGCCGGCGACGTCATCCAGCAGGACCGCAGCTCCGACGCGATCGAGGTGCAGACCGTCCTCGACGACACGCTGCCGCTGCTCACCGCCGTTCGCCCGCAGGACCTCTCGGCCACCCTCACCGCGGTCTCCCAGGCCCTCGACGGGCGCGGCCGGGAACTCGGCAGCACGCTGGTCCAACTCGACGCCTACCTGCACAAGTTCGACCCGAACCTGCCGCAGCTCGACCAGGACGTCCACCAGTTGGTGGGCGTGGCCAAGGCATACGGCAGCGCCTCGCCCGATCTCGTCAACGCGCTCACCGAGTTCACCAAGACCAGCAAGACGGTGGTGCAGGAGCAGTCCGGGCTGGCCAGCCTCTACGGCGGGATGACCACCGCCGCGCAGAGCCTGGACTCGTTCGTCAGCGACAACAAGAACACCATCATCCGGCTCTCCGCCGACGGGCTGCCGACGCTGCAGGCCCTCGGCGAGTACTCCGCCGAGTTCCCCTGCCTCTTCGACACGCTGACCACCTTCGAGCCGGTGATGGACCAGGCGCTCGGCAAGGGGACGTCGCAGCCCGGCCTGCACATGAACCTGACCGTGCTGCCGCAGCGTTCCGCGTACTCGGCGGGCAAGGACCTGCCGTCCTACACCAAGTCGACCGGGCCGCGCTGCTACTCGGTGCCGTACACCGGGGGTTCGGGCGTGGCGGCGGGGGACTGGTCGCCGGCGAAGTCCGGGAGTTCCGGGTCGTCCGCGACGGGAACGGCGGCCAAGGGCTCCGCGTCCGCGACCACCGCTGACGCGACCGTGCTCGGCGGCGGCCTGCCGCAGGCGGGCTCCGCGCAGGAGAACGCCCTGGTCAACGAACTGCTGGCGGCCTCGGCGACCACCGCGTCGTCCTCGTCCGCGGCGCCCGGCTTCAGCGGCCTGCTGGCCGGTCCCGTCTACCGGGGGACGGAGGTGACCCTCAAGTGAGCCCCAGGAACCCCCTGGCGGGCAGGAACCCTCTGGCGGGCCGAGGCCGCAGCCTGCGGATCGCCGGGCCGATCGTCAAGTCGCTGGTCTTCGTGGTGGTGACCGCGCTGGCCACCACCGTGCTGGCGCTGACCATCAGCGAGAGCGGCGGCGGCAGCACCGGAGGCGGCGCCGGCTACAACGCCGTCTTCACCGACGCCACCGGGCTCAACTCCGGTGACAGCGTGCGGATCGCCGGCGTGGTGGTCGGCCGCGTCGACTCGGTGACGGTCTATCAGCGGCACCTCGCCAAGGTGCACTTCAGCGTGCAGTCCGGGCGCGACCTGCCGGCCACCGCGACCGCCTCGATCAAGTACCTCAACCTCGTCGGCCAGCGCTACGTCGAACTCGACCAGGGCGTCGGCGCGGTGGGCGGTGAGCTCAACCCGGGCGCGACCATCCCGGTCGACCGCACCACGCCCGCCCTCGACCTCACCCAGCTGTTCAACGGCTTCCAGCCGCTGTTCGACGCGCTCTCGCCCAACGACACCAACCAGCTCGCCTCCGAGATCGTGCAGGTGCTGCAGGGCGAGGGCGGCACGGTCGACCAGCTCGTCTCCTCCGTCGGCTCGCTGACCACCACCCTGGCCTCCAAGGACAAGGTGATCGGTGAGGTCATCGACAACCTCACCGACGTGGTGAACACCGTCAACTCCCACCAGCAGGGCTTCACCACCCTGGTCTCCACCCTCCAGCAGCTGGTCAGCGGGTTCGCCGCGGACCGGCAGCCGCTGGGCAAGGCGATCAGCTCCATCGCCGGGCTGACCAGCACCACGGCCGGGCTGCTGCAGGACGGCCGCGCCCCGCTCAAGGCCGACATCGACCAGCTCGGCAAGGTCGCCGGCAACCTCGACGCCAACCTGCCGCTGGTCACGAACTTCCTCAACGAGACCCCGACCAAGATGACCGACCTGGCCCGCCTCAACTCCTACGGGTCCTGGATGAACTTCTACCTCTGCGACGCGACGGTGACCGGGGTGCAGGTGCAGGACGACCTGATGCCGGCGCCCACCGGCGTCCACCACACCGACGAGGCGAGGTGCACGAGCCGATGAGCGCCATCGCCATCAAGCCGCTCCGCGAGCGCAACCCCGTGCTGGTCGGCATCGTCGGCCTGGCGATCCTGATCGCCGCCGCCTTGATCGCCTTCGACGCCGGGAACATCTCCTGGCTCGGCGGCGGCGGGACCCACTACGACGCCTACTTCGCCGAGGCCGCCGGGCTGAAGTCCGGAGACGAGGTGCGGGTCGCGGGCGTGCGGGTCGGCAAGGTCACCTCGGTCGCCCTGGACGGCGCGAAGGTCAAGGTCGGCTTCCAGGTCAAGCACACCTGGATCGGGAACGCCTCCACCGTCGGCATCGCCATCCGCACCCTGCTCGGCGCCAAGTACCTGGCGGTCGACCCGCTCGGCGCCGCCTCCCAGGACCCGCACACCGTCATCCCGACCAGCCGCACCACCTCGCCCTACGACGTCACCGAGGCCTTCAACGGCCTGACCTCGACCATCGGGCAGCTGAACACCCAGGAGATGTCCAAGAGCCTGGAGACGCTCTCGCAGACCTTCGCCGGTACCCCGCCGGACGTCCGCAAGGCGCTGGACGGCCTGAGCTCGCTCTCGCAGACCATCTCCTCGCGCGACAACCAGCTGTCCCAACTGCTGGCCGGCACCAGGCAGATCACCGCGACCCTCGACGGCGAGAACGGCACGATCAGCACGCTGCTCTCCGACGGCAACCAGCTGCTCGCCGAACTGCAGTCGCGGCGCGACGCCATCCACCAGCTCCTGGTCGGTGCCCAGCAGTTGGGCACCCAGCTGACCGGCCTGGTGCAGGACGACCAGAAGCAGCTCGACCCGACGCTGAAGGCCGTGCAGAAGCTGACCACCGTGCTGGTGCAGAACCAGTCGAGCCTGGACAAGACCCTGAAGCTCTCCGGGCCCTACTTCCGGCTGATGGCCAACTCGCTCGGCACCGGCCACTGGTTCGACAGCTACCTGTGCGGGCTGGTCCCGCAGAACTACCTGCCCGCCGGCACCGGGCTGCCGGACTCCGGCTGCACGGCCGTCACGCCGTTGGGGGGAGCGAAGAAGTGAGAACCTACCCGCGGATCCGGATCCCCGGACTGCCCTGGCGCGGGACCGCGCTGGTCGTCGCCGGCGTGGTGGTCGTCGCCGGCGGCACGGCCCTCGGCCTGCACGAGGCCGAGGGGCCCGGCCCCACTCTGATCACCGCCTACTTCTCGGAGACCATCTCCGTCTACCCCGGCTCCGACGTGCGGGTGCTGGGCGTGCCGGTGGGCCGCGTCAAATCGGTGACGCCGGACGGGCAGCAGGTCAAGGCGGTGCTGGAGGTCGACCACTCGGTGCGGGTCCCGGCCGGGGCGGACGCCGTCGTGGTCGCGCCGAGCGTGGTCGCCGACCGCTACATCCAGCTCGCCCCCGCCTACACCTCCGGCGCGGTGATGCCCGACCACGGCACCATCCCGGCCGCCCGCACCGCCACCCCCGCCGAGATCGACCAGCTCTACGCGGCGATCACCAAGCTCTCCGACGACCTCGGCCCGAACGGGGTCAACGCCGACGGCGCGCTGTCCGACGTGCTGCGCACCGGCGCCGCCAACCTCTCCGGCAACGGCAAGGCGCTCGGCAACACCATCCAGCAGTTCGGCGACGCCAGCCGCACCCTGACCGACAACAGTTCCGACCTCTTCGCCACGCTGTCCAACCTGCAGAAGTTCACGGCGATGCTGAAGAACAACGACGGGCAGGTGTCGGCGGCGGAGAGCCAGCTCTCCTCGGTCTCCTCCTTCCTCGCCCAGGACCGCGCGGACCTCGGCCAGGCGCTGGACGACCTCGCCACCGCGCTCGACAAGGTGAAGACGTTCATCGACTCCAACCGCAGCGAGCTCAAGGGCAACGTCGACAAGCTCAGCACCATCACCCAGACCCTGGTGAAGGAGAAGGCGGCGCTGAGCGAGGCACTCGACGACGCCCCGCTCGCCGCCGACGACCTGCTCAACGCCTACGACCCGGCCACCGGCACCATCGTCGGCCGGGCCGACATGAACGAGCTGTCCATGGGCGCCTCGGGCGCGGCGCTGAGCGCGGAGGACGGCGACTCCTCCGCCGCCTCGGGTGCCGCCGCCTCGGCCGCCGACCAGGCGGCGCTGGCCGCCAGCAGCCTCGCCCAGCAGATCTGCCGGGTGACCACGACCACGGCGGACGCCTGCACGGGCGACGCGGGGACGGCGTCCAGCACCGCGACCCTGCCGTTCGCGCTGCCCGGCACGGCGGCCGGCGGGCCCGCCACCGCGTCCGGTTCCGCGTCCGCCACCCCATCCGCTTCCGACTCGGGAGGTGACGGGAAATGACCGCCCGTCCGTACCCGCCGCGGCGCCGTTCCTCCCGGGCGGTGTTCACCGCGCTGTGCGCGGCGACCGCCGCCTGCCTGATCGCCGGCTGCGGCGCCGGCGGGGTGATCACCGGCGCGCAGAACCTGTCGCTGCCCGGCGGCGCCTCGCTCGGCAGCCATCCCTTCACCGTGACCGCCGACTTCGCCAACGTCTCCAGCCTGGTCCCGCAGGCCTCGGTGGAGGTCAACGACGTGCCGGTCGGGCGAGTCACCAAGATCTCGCTGGCGAAGGGCAGTTGGACCGCCCGGGTGACCATGCGGGTCAACGGCGACGTCGACCTGCCATCGAACGCCTACGCCGCGCTGCGCCAGTCCAGCCTGCTCGGCGAGAAGTACGTCGAACTCTCAGCTCCCGCTACCGGCACCGCCGACGCCACGACTGCGGCCTCGCTCGGCCGGCTCGGCGACGGCGACGTCATCCCGCTGTCCCGCACCACGCAGGACGTCGAGGTGGAGGCCGTGCTCGGCGCCGCCTCGCTGCTGCTCAACGGCGGCGGGCTGAGCCAGATCCACGACATCACCACCGAGTTGAACAAGGCGCTGACCGGCAACGAGCCGCAGATCCGCCAACTCCTCTCCAACCTCGGCACGTTGACCGCCGACCTGGACTCCCACAAGCAGGACATCACCGCGGCCCTGGACGCCGTCAACAACCTCTCCTCGACGCTGAGTTCGCGTGACGTGCAGATCGGCGGCGCGCTGGACGACCTCAGCCCCGGTCTCAAGGTGCTGGATCAGCAGCGCAGCGCGCTGATGACCATGCTGGGCTCGCTGGACACCCTCTCCGGCGTCGCCGACTCGACCATCGACCGCAGCAAGGACGACATGGTCGCCGAACTCACCGCACTGGAACCGACCCTGAAGGAGCTCGCGGCGGTCGGCGACGAACTGCCCAAGTCCCTCCAGGTGCTGGTGACCTACCCGTTCACCGACGCCGTCGAGAGCGGCATCAGGAACAGCGACTACCTCAACGCCTACGTCCACCTGGTCGCCCAGGCCGGCACCACGGTCATCGCCCCGCTCACCCCCTCGATCCCCGGCCAGTCGGCCGCCGCCGCCGGGCCGAACGCGGTGAAGGGCGCCGGCACGCCGAGCGGTTCGGCCTCGGCCTCCGGCAGCGGCTCCGCCTCCGCGTCGTCCTCCGCCTCCGCCTCCTCCTCGGCGAGCGCCTCGGCCGAGGCGAGCTCGCCGGCGCCGCTGCCGCTGCCCTCGATCAGCGGCAGCGTCACCACCACCCCGGGGACGATCCCCCCGGCGGACGGCAGCTCGTCCTCCGGCTCCCCGGCGCCCAGTGACAACGGGTCCGGCAACGGATCCTCCTCGGCCCCGACCGACACGCCCGCGGCCACCGCCCCCGAGTCCTCCGAGAGCGCCGACTCCGCGGCCACCGGCTCCTCGACCACCGGCACGACCGGCACCTCGACGGGAGGAAACTGATGATCACCCGGTTCACCCTGCTCAAGGTGGTCGGCTTCGTGGTCCTCGCCGTCCTGGTGCTGGGCTACATCGCCGTCCGCTACACCACCCTCGGGGGCGACGTCGGCGCCCGCGACTACTACCGCGTCACGCTCCATCTGCCGCGCACCGGCGGCCTGTTCACCGGCTCCGAGGTCACCTACCGGGGCGTCCCGGTCGGCAAGGTCGCCGCCATCGGCCTCGACGACGGCGGCTCGGGCGGCGGGAGCGGGAGCCCCGGCGGGGTCGTCGCCGAGCTGCACATCGACAACTCCGCCGCGCGCATCCCCGCCTCCCTCACCGCCCAGGTCGCCGACCTCTCGGCGGTGGGCGAGGAGTACGTCGACCTCAAGCCGAGCGGCACCGCCGGCCCCTACCTCGCCGACGGCTCCTCCATCACCGCGGGCGCCGACTCCACGCCCGCGCCCGTCACCTCCATGCTGACCAGCATCAACAGCCTGGCGCACTCCGTGCCGCTGGGCGATCTGCGCACCGTGGTCAGCGAGTTCGGCCAGGCGCTGAACGGCGAGGGCGGCAACCTGCAGTCGCTCCTCGACACCAGCCGGTCCTTCCTGACCACGGCGAACCAGGCGCTGCCGGACGACACCGCCCTGATCGACGACAGCCGGACCGTGCTCTCCACCCAGAACCAGGAGGCCGCGGCGCTCACCGACTTCGCGCACAACGCCGACCTGATCGGCGCCCAGCTCAACGCCTCCGACACCGACCTGCGCCGTCTGATCACCGCCGCGCCGCAGGCCGCCGACCAGGTCACCGGCCTGCTCAAGGACATCGGCCCGGACCTGAGCGTCGTCCTCGGCAACCTGCTCACCACCTCGGACGTCGCGCTGGGGCAGCAGGACTCGCTGCGCGAGCTGCTGATCGACCTCCCGGCCGTCACCGCCGCCGGATCCACCGCCGTCACTACCGACGCCACGGGCGCGCACTTCGGGATGACCGTCACCTTCTTCAACCCGCTGCCCTGCACCGAGGGCTACCAGGGCACCGTGCACCGCGAGGGCACCGACACCTCCAAGCCGCCCGCGCTGAACACCTCCGCCGCCTGCACCGCCCCGCTCAGCAGCGGCCAGGACGTCCGCGGCGCCGCCCACGCCCCGCACGCCGGGAGCAGGTGACCGGCCGTGACCGTCATCGACATCACCACCGGCGAGGCCCCGGCCGAACCGGGCGGCCCGGCGCGCCCCGGAGGGCGGGGGAGTGCGCGACGGGCCCGGTGGGTGCTCGCCCTGGTCACCCTCGCCTGCGCGGTCTACGCCGCGGTCGCGGGCACGCTGTACTGGAACGCCGCGCACGACCGCACGCTCGCCGCTGACCGCGCGCGCGACCGGGCCCTCGCCGCCGGGCGGGCGGACCTCACCGCGCTCTCCGGCATCGATGCCCGCAGCACCGCCGCCATCGGGAAGGGACTGGACGGCTGGCTCGCCGCCACCTCCGGGCCCCTGCACTCCGCGCTCGCCGCCGCCCGGGACAGCGACGCCGCGCAGCTCGCCAAGGCCGGCACGCTGACCACGGCGACGGTCACCGACGCGGCGCTCACCCAGATCGACGCGGACGCCGGCACCGCCCAGATGATCGCCTCGGTCAGCGTCGTCGTCACCCCCAAGGCGGGCGGGTCCGGTGCGCCCGGCACCGAGCGGCAGCGGTTCCGCGCCTCGCTCAGCCGGTCCGGCGGTGCGGACTCCGGGCGCTGGACGATCGAATCGCTCACCGCGATCCCGGCGGGAGGCGGTGACTGATGGAGTCGGACACCGAGCTGTCGGCCGAGGACACCATCCTCGTGCCCGAGGTCGCCGCCGAAGCCGAAGCCGCCGCCGACTCCGAGCAGGAGCAGGCGCAGGAGCAGGCGCAGAAGCCCGCCCCCGCGCCGGCCTTCAGCACGGAGGAGGCGCCGCCGCCCTCGCCGCGCCGCCTGACGCGCGGGCGGATCGCCCTCGGCGTGCTGCTCTGCGCCCTGCTCGCCGCCGGATCGGTGCTGCTCGCCCTCGCCTCAGGGCTGCGCTCCGGCGCCGACACCCGCAACCGGGCGGTCACCGACCAGGCGGCGACCGCCACCGTCAGCGGAGCCGTCTCCAGCGCTCTGACCACCCTGTTCTCCTACACCCCGAGCAGCCTCGCCGACACCCGGGCCGCCGCGGCCGGCCTGCTCGACGGCCGCGCGCTGACCCAGTACCAGGCGCTGGTGGGGCGGATCGGCGGCCAGGTGGCGAGCCAGAAGCTCACCGTCTCCACCCGCGTGGTGGCGAGTGGTGTCTCCAGCCTCACCGGGGACACCGCGCACCTGCTGGTCTTCCTCGACCAGCTGAGCAGCCGGGCCGGCGCGAGTTCGGCGCCCGCCGCGGCCGCGTCCGAGCTGTCCGTCACCGCCGTGCTGGAGAAGGGCAGTTGGCGGATCACCCAGATGACCCTGCGCTGACCTCTGCTGTATCCCTGGAAGTTGGGAGCCTCCGTGTCCGTCCCCACCCCCGCCCGGATCGCGGCGTATGCGCGCCGGAACCCGCTGCTGCTCGCCGCCTCCCTGCTCGCCCTCGCCGCCGCGGTGTGCGCGGGCTGGTTCGGCTCGTCCTGGTACTCGGCCGCGCACGACTCCGGCGCCGACCTGGCCCAGGCCCGCGACGCCGCCCTGCGCGACGGCGAGCAGGCCGTGCAGAACATGAACACCCTCGACTACCGGTCCGTCTCGCAGGGCATGGCGCTGTGGGAGCAGTCCACCACCGGCGACCTGCACACCCAACTCACCGGCGGAGCTTCAAGCTTCGAGAAGGAGGTGCAGCAGGCCAAGACCGTCACCACGGCCAAGGTGCTGGACGGCGCGATCACCGAACTCGATCCCGCGCAGGGCAAGGCGAGTCTGATGGTCGCCGTGCAGATCACCGTCACTCCCGACGGCGGCAAGGCCACCACCAAGCAGAGCCGGATGCTGGGGCAGCTCACCCGCACCTCCGCCGGCTGGAAGCTCAGCGCGCTCTCGGACGCCCCGGTGGACGAGGGCTCCGGCAGCGGCGCAGGCGCGTCCGCGTCGCCCTCACCGTCCGCGTCACCGTCCGCCTCCGCATCCGCCTCCTCGAAGTGACGCTTCGTCAGCTCACTCTTTCTCCCACAGGAAGGCCGCCGCTCCCATGACCACCACGCGCCAGCTCGTCAACCACCGCCGCCGCGTCGCCGCGGCCACCACCGCCACGCCGCCGGCGCCGGGGTCCACGCCCGGGTCCGCGCCCGCGACCGACGCCGAGGAGAGCCCCCGCAGCCGCGCGCCGCGCCGTGTCACCACGCCCAAGCCGGTCGCGCCCGAGGACGAGGCGCGCCCCCGTCGCCGCCTCCTCACCCGCCGCTCGCTGCCCGGCGTGCTCGGGCTGGCCACCGTGCTGCTCGGCGCGGTGGCGGCGTGGTCCGGCGTGTCCGCGCACAGCCTGGACGCGGACGCCTCCCGCAGCAACACCGCGCTCTCCGACGCGGCCGGCACCAGCCAGGTCTCCGGTCAGCTGACCAGCGCCGTCAACGCGCTGTTCTCCTACTCCTACGTGAGCCCGGCGACCACCCAGGCCGCCGCCGCGAAGGACCTCACCGGCGCCGCGGTGAAGCAGTACGCGACGCTGCTCGCGCCGGTCCGCTCGGTCGCGGCGAAGGAGAAGCTGGTGCTGACCACCACCGTCACCAACGCCGGGGTGGAGCTGCTGCACGGCGACACCGCCCGGGTGCTGGTCTACGCCGACCAGCGCAGCACCCGCGGAGACACCGGCGCCACCACCTACGGCGCGGCGATGCTCGCGGTCGACGCGGTCCGCCAGGGCGGCACCTGGCGGATCAGCGGCATCGACACCTACAGCTGACCGGCGCCCGCAGGCGCTCGTCCGGGCGGGCAGGGAGAACTCACCCGGGCGAGCACGACCGCGCCGACGGCCGGAGGGGGATCCGGTCGTCGGCGCGGCTCGGTGTGCGATGGAGAGGTGCCCGGCGGCAGGTCAGCTCTCGCTGATGACCGGGGCGCCGCCGGACGTGCTGACGGCGTAGTCGGCGGTGAAGCTGACCGAGTCGCCGACCGAGATCAGGCCGGTGCAGAGCAGGCCGGAGGCGGAGGTCACCTTCAGCCCGTGGGAGGAGTCGGTGGCGACGGCCAGGGTGCCGCTGCCGTTGGTGTAGGTGGCGCCGGCCGAGCCGGAGACGGTGAAGTTGCAGCCGAGGAGGCTCACCGAGGCCTTGATGTCGTCGATGTAGCCGGTGGTGACGCCCGAGGACGAGTCGTAGCTGACCGCTTCGAGCTGCCAGGGGGTGGTGGCCGTGACGGTGGGGGAGCCCACCGCGCTCGAACAGCTGGACTGCGGGAACGAGATGCTGCTGATGGTCCCGATGTTGCTGGAGTCCTGGAGGGTGCCGGAGGCGGTGCTCGAGCACTTGGCGCTGATCGAGCCGTCGGCCATGGAGACGTTGGAGGAGCTGGCGGTGAAGGCGCCGGTCGGCGTGGCCGTCCAGCCGGCGGCGTTCGCCGAGGCGACGCCCAGGCCGAGGGCCGAGGCCGCCGCGGCGGCGGTGACGAATGCCGTGCGAATCGCGAGGCGCATGAGGTGGTTCTCCTTTGCCGTTCGCCGTACACGGATCGGCACGGAAACCCCGGGCTGGGGTGGCAGAATGCCCGGAGCCCCGTGCCGATTTCTCAGCCCGGGAACTTACCGCCGGGTAATCAGGGGGCGCAAGGGAGTGTGCGGGCCTTGGGCAGCTATGATGCCCGAAGTTGTCACGAGGCAATCATTCATGGCGCTCGTCCTGCGCTCGGATTGTTGAGCGGTAACAATGCGGGGATCGATTTTGGGCCGATGGCCGAATACTGTCGCCTCTCGAACCGTCGCGCCCGAGTGTGCGAATTCTCCATGGAATTCCGCCCGGCGATTCACAATTCTTGCGGAAGCGGACCGTGGGAACGCGACCGCGCCGACGGCCGGAGGGGGGATCCGGTCGTCGGCGCGGCTGTGGGCGAGGCGTCAGCCGATGGAGCAGGCCGACCCGTTGAGGGTGAAGGAGGCGGGAGCGGAGGCGTTTCCGGTCTGGTTGGCGTTGAAGCCGAAGCTGGCCGAGGCGCCGGGGGCGATGCTGGCGTTGTAGCTGACGCCGGTCGCCGTCACATTGCCCGAACTCGGGCTGATGGTGGCGTTCCAGGCCGAGGTGACGGTCTGTCCGGAGGCCAGCGGGAAGGCCAGCTGCCAGTTGTTGATGGTGGACGAGCCGGTGTTGGTGACCGTGATGTTCTCGGTCATCCCGCCGGTCCACGAACTGATCGAGTCGGTCACCTTGCAGGCGCCCGAGGACCCGGTGGGGGTGGGGGTCGGCGTGGGCGTCGGAGTGGGGGTGGGAGTCGGCGTGGGCGCCGGCGAGGAGCCGCCCGTGGAGGTGCCGCCCAGCGCCGCCACCACCGCGTTGTACGCGGGCTTGGGCTGGTAGTTGCTGTCGTACATGGTCGCCGCGCCGTAGCCGGAGAAGGCGCCCGGGATCCAGGAGTCCGCGTCGCCGACGCCCCACTGCGACACGCCGACACAGCCGCTGACCGCGAGGCAGTCGCTGACCACGGTGCTGTAGTCGGTGGCCTGCTGGGCCAGGTTCGCGCTGGAGGCCGGCGTCGTCATCCGGTCGTCCAGCTCGGTGACGGCGACGTTGACGCCGAGCGCGGTGAAGCGCTGCATGTTGGCCTTCATCGTGGACGGCACCTGACCGACGATGAAGTGGCTCTCGAACCCGACCCCGTCGATCGGCACGCCCTGCTGCTTGAGCGTCGAGACGAGGTTGTACATCGCGTCGCTCTTCGCGTTCTCGCCCTCGATGTTGTAGTCGTTGAGGTAGAGCTTGGCGTTGGGGTCGGCGGCGTGCGCGGTCTTCAGCGCGTCGGCGATGTAGGCGGTGTTGCCCATCGCGTTGGAGAACGCGTCGGAGCGGAAGGTGCCGTCGTCGTTGAAGGGCTCGTTGACGACGTCCCAGGAGTAGACCTCGCCCTTGTAGTGCGAGACCTCGGTGGTGATGTGCGCCTCCATCGCGGCCTGCACCTGGCTGCTGGGCAGGCTGCTCACCCAGGACGGCAGCTGGCTGTGCCAGACCAGGTTGTGGCCGCGCACCTGCATGTTGTGCGCCTTGGCGAAGGAGACGATGGCGTCGCCGGGCCCGAAGTTGTAGGTGCCGTTGGAGGGTTCGGTGGTGTCCCACTTCATCTCGTTGCCGGGGGTGACCATGTCGAACTGGGCCGCGGCGAGCGAGGTGACGGTGGAGTTGGAGAGCATGTCCTGGGTCATCGCGGTGCCGAAGTAGATGCCCTTGGCCTCGGCGAGCGAGCGGAGCGTGGTGGAGGCGGCGCTGGCCTGGCCGCCGGCCAGGCCGGCCAGCAGCAGCGCGCCGGCGGTGGCCGCGGCGGCGCCGGCGGCGATGAGCCCCCGGCTGCGGCGGGGCCGCGCCGGGGTGGGTGGGCGCCGATCGGGGGAGTGCTGACCGGCGGGGTGTTGGTCGACAGACACCGTGCTGTCCTTTCCGTGGCGTGCATGGGTGGATGACGCGTCAGCGGACGTGCGGTGGTGCGTGGTTCCGGCATCCGGAGAGCGGTCGAAAGGTTTCGATCGCAAACCGAATGTCTTCGGCGACACTAGGGTGATGACGGTGGCCCGTCAACCACTCGCGCAACTGATCTTCCGTACGCCCGAAGGGATCCCGGGATCCCCGCCCCCTCGTCGGGATCGCAGAAACTTTCGATCATGCCCCGGCCGCCGGGGTCTCCGAGACGCCCTCCGTCCGGGCGCGAGCGGGAGTTGAGGAAGCGCGGCCAGTCTCGCCGCGTACGGGTGAATCACTCGAAGGACGAGGTGGTACTCAAGATGTCCTCGGAACGGGAACAGACGCGCTCTCTCGCGGCCGAGATCGAGGCCAGTGGCGACGCCCCCGCGATCGCGGCGGCGGCCGCGCTGCTGGAGATGGGCGACCGGCTCGGCCTGCTCGACGGCATCGTGCCGGGCGAGACGTTCGAGGCCGGGCGGCTCGCGGAGCTGGCCGGCCTGCCGGAGGCCGGCGTGGCCGGGTACCTGGAGGCGATGGAGTCGGCGGGCCTGGTGACGGCGGTCGGCACCGCCCCGGGCGCGTTCGTGACCGTGCCCGACTTCGACCGGATCCAGCACCAGGCCGGCTACGTCTCCTGGGTGATGAACGCCAACCGGCCGTTCATCGAGAACGCCCGCGCCTACCTCACCGACCCGGACCTGCCCACCGGCGCCTACGACCGCGACGGCCGCCAGGTGGCGGTCAGTTCGCAGTGGATGGGCTCCAAGGCGTTCTACCCGGCCGCCCTGGAGGCGGTGTTCGACGCCAAGCCGGAGCGGATCGCGGACCTCGGGGCCGGCACCTGCCGGCTGCTCATCGAGACGCTCCAGCAGTTCCCGTCCTGCACCGCGGTGGGCCTCGACCTCGACGGGCCGTCCTGCCGGGCCGCGGAGGCCGCCGCCCGCCAGGCCGGCGTCGCCGACCGGCTGGAGGTCGTCGAGCGCTCCATCCAGTCCGTCGCCGAGGACCCCACCCCGGTGCGCGGCACCGACGTGATCCACGCCGGCTTCGTCTTCCACGACATGATGCCGGACGAGGAGGAGATCGCCGACGCGGTGCTCGCCAACTGCCGGGACTCGCTGCGCCCCGGCGGCGTCATGGCGATCACCGACGCCGTGCCGTACCTGCGTAACGAGCGCGAGCGCCGGTTCAGCGCCATCGTGACCTACTACCACCAGACCTTCATGAAGCGGCGGTTGCTCAGCGAGGAGGAGTGGATCGCCAAGCTCCGCCAGGCCGGCTTCGGCGACGTGAAGGCCGTCGAGCTGGGCTTCCCCACCGGCCGGCTGTTCCTGGCGACCCGGTAGCGGTCAGGTCGACAGGACCGGGCGGAAAGGAGGTTCGGGGTGCGCCCGAGTGACGGCTTCCCGGTGGCCGACGTGCTGTCGCTGAGTTCGCGGCCGGGGATGATCTCGTTCGCCGGAGGGCTGCCGGCGCCGGAGTTGTTCGACGTGGACGGCATCGCCGCCGCGTTCGCCCGGGTGCTCTCCGACTCCCCGGAGCGCGCCCTGCAGTACTCCTCGGTGCGGGGTGATCCGCTGCTGCGCGCCGCGGTGGCCGGCCGCCTGACCGACTCCGGGCTGCCCACCGCGCCGGAGGAGTTGCTGATCACCACCGGGTCCCAGCAGGCCCTGGCCCTGCTGGTGGCCGGGCTGCTGGAACCCGGCGACACCGTGCTGGTGGAGGAGCCGACGTATCTGGCCGCGCTGCAGCGCTTCGCGGCCGCGTCGGTGCGGGCCGTGCCGGTGCCCTGCGACGACCACGGGACCGACCCGGCGGCGATGGAGGAACTGGCCGTGCGCCACCGGCCCAAGGCGCTGTATGTGATCCCCACCTTCCAGAACCCCACCGGGCGCACCATGCCGCTCGCCCGCCGGCAGGCCGTCGCGGCGGTCGCCGAGCGGCACGGACTGCTGGTGGTCGAGGACGACCCGTACGCCGAACTCCGTTACGAGGGAATCCCGTTGCCGTCGCTGGCGGCGATGCTGGAGGGTCGCGGCAGGTCCGCGCTGCTGGGCAGCTTCTCCAAGATCATGGCGCCGGGGCTCCGGCTCGGCTGGCTGCGCGCCCCCGCGGAGGTGCTGCGGATCTGCGAGGCTGTCAAGGAGTCGACCGACGTGCACACCTCCAGCGTCGACCAGGCCGCGGCGGCGCACTACCTGACCGAACGCGGGCTCAGCGGCCACCTGGAGAAGCTGCGCACCGCCTACCGCGCCCGCCGCGACCGCATGCTGAGCGGCCTGGCCGAGGCGCTGCCGCCGGGCAGCACCCACACCTCGCCGGAGGGCGGCATGTTCGTCTGGGTGCGGCTGCCCGGCGGGCAGGACGCGGCGGAGCTGCTGCGGCGCGCGGTCGCGCAGGACGTCGCCTTCGTGCCGGGCGCGCCGTTCTACGCGGGGGAGCCGGACCGCGGCACCCTGCGCCTGTCGTTCACCACCTGTTCACCCGAGCGGATCGAGGAGGGGCTCCGGCGCATCCGTCGTGCTCACGCCAGCCGAATCCCGGCGGGACCGTAGTGGGGTGGGGTTACGATGGGCGACGTGTCGGACACACTACTGTTCGACGTGTCGGCGACGACGAGGGTCGGATGATTCGGGTACTGCTGGCGGACGACGAGCACCTGATACGCGGGGCGCTGGCCGCCCTGCTGGGTCTGGAACCTGACCTGGCGGTGGTGGCCGAGACCGGGGAGGGGCACCGGGTCCTGGAGCTGGCCCTGAAGCACCGGCCGGACGTGGCCGTCATCGACGTCAACATGCCCGACGTCAACGGGCTGCAGGTCGCCGCGCACCTGGCGGAGCGCTGCCCCTCCTGCCGGGTGCTGCTGCTGACCAGCCTGGGCCACCCGGGGACGGTCCGGCAGGCCCTCGCGCTCAAGGTGAGCGGGTACCTGAAGAAGGACGCGGCGCCGGCGGAACTCTCCGAGGCGATCCGGCGGGTGGTGGACGGGCAGCGCGTCATCTCCCCCGAACTGCTGCTCGCCGCCTGGGAGTCGGACGCCAATCCGCTGACCACCCGGGAGACCGAGGTGCTGCAGCTGTGGGGCGAGGGCATGGGGGTCCGCGAGATCGCCGCCCGCATCCACCTGTCGACCGGCACGGTCCGCAACTACCTCTCCGGCGCGGTCAGCAAGCTGGGCGCCCGGAACCGGCTGGACGCCTACCGGATGGCGACGGCGGCCGGCTGGCTCTTGCTGCCGGAGGCGCCGGGGCCGGCGTGTGCGCGGCCGCTCCCCTCGGAAGCTCGGCGGTGAGGACGAACCAGTCCTCCTCGCACCGCTCGGCGACGAGCGTCCCGCCCGCGGCGTTGAGCCGGGCGACCAGGTTCGGTAGTCCGCTGCCCTCCCCGGAATTGCGCCGATAGGCGGTCGGGGCCCCGTCGTTGGCGAGGGAGAATCTGAAGGAATCCGGATTCCGGCGGAATTCGAAACGGCACTGCGTGGCGCGGCTGTGCCGGAGCAGATTGACCACGGCCTCCCGGACCACCGGAATCAGGATCTGGGCCGCGTCCGAGTCGACCTGGTCGGTTCCCTCGGTCTCCTCGGTCACTTCGATGCCGGCGGACATCAGAATGGACAGCGAGGTCGCGATCTCCTCGGACAACGATGTCGCGCGGTATTGCCCGGCGATCGACCGGACCTCGGCGAGCGTGCTCCTGGCGAGTTCGACCATCGCCCGCAATTCTGATTCCGGTGGATCGTCCGCGAATTTCGAGAGCCGGAGGACGAGTTCGCCCTGGAGGACGACCGTGGTGAGTTTTCCGGCCAGCAGGTCGTGCAGGTCGCGGGAGATCCGCAGCCGCTCGTCGTGGGCGGCCTTGCGGGCGATCGCGTGGTGCTTCTGTTTCAGCCGTGCGATCACCTCCGACAGGTACAGCACGCTGGCCACGGTGACCGCCGGCAGCAGCAGGTAGAAACCGGAGGTCTTGGCGTCGGGCGGGCCGAGGTCCCAGCTCCAGGCGGTGAGCCAGCCCGCGCACAGCAGGCCGGAGGCGATCCGGCGGGAGCGGTGCGAGCGCAGCGCCAGCACGGCGAAGCCGGTGAAGATGCCGCAGCTGCCCTCCCAGTAGACGCCCAGGACGCCCAGCGGGAGGAACGCCGCGCAGGCCAGCGCCGCCACGATCCAGAGGTGATGGCGGTTCCTGATCCGCCTGGCACCGGGAAAGATGTACACGAATTGCAGAGTGAGAATGGCGGCGAGGGCGGCGGCCCAGACGAGAAATGCCGCGCCGCCGGCCTGGGTGCGGACGAGATACCCCAGATCCCGACATGCCATGACGGACTGGAGCAGCAGGACCGTCGTCAGGGCCGGCGTCGACGCATCCAATTTGTTGAAGATTCGCATATCCCGCCTCGTGTCCCACCGTCCGTGCGCCCCGAGCTGGCATATGCACACGGAGTATCGTCCACGGACCCCGCCGGAAAGCGGTGCCGCCGTGCCGCCGTATAGCCTCTCGGGGTCGCGGTGGGCTGCGCAAGGTCGCACCCGTGTGAAGAACGCACTACCGACGCGTGGGGATTATATGTTCCATCTCGTGCGGCTCGCTCTGGCCCCGCTCGGGTGTTGATGGAACGCTGCGGATCTCCGACCACTACCAGACCGCCGCGCGCCGACCGGCAGCGGCTTATCCGGGGAGCGGTATGAACCTGGCAGTTCTGGGGCCACTGGCGATCGACCACAACGGTACGTCGATCGTCCCCACGGCGGGCAAACCCCGCCAGATCCTGGCACTTCTGGCCCTGCGGGCGGGACGCACGGTCCCGGTCGCCTCGCTGATCGAGGAGGTCTGGGCGGAGGCGGTGCCGCGCAGTGCCGCCACCACCCTGCAGACCTACATCCTCCAGCTGCGGCGCATGATCGCCGTCGCCTACGACCGGCCCGGGGACCGGTGCCCCAAGGACATCCTGGCCACCACCTACGGCGGCTACCGGCTCGCCGTGGACGCCGAGCACAGCGACCAGCGCGTGTACGAGGAACTCGTGCGCCAGGGCACCCGCGCGCAGGAGGCGGGCGACGCCGAGAAGGCCTCCGACCTGCTGCGCCGCGCCCTCGCACTGTGGCGCGGACCCGCCCTCGCCGACGTGCCCGTCGGACCGCTGCTCCAGCTGGAGATCCTCGGGCTGGAGGAGGCCCGGCTGCAGGCGCTGGAGCAGCGCATCGCCGCCGACCTCAGCCTCGGCCGCTACGGCCCGCTCATCGCGGAGCTGCGGGTGCTGACGGCCCGTCACCCGCTCAACGAGAACTTCTGCGCCGACCTGATGACCGCGCTCTACAACTCCGGCAGCCCCTGGCGGGCGCTGGACGAGTTCCGCCGGCTGCGCACCAGCCTGAGGGAGGAACTCGGTGTGGAGCCCACCGACCGGCTCCAGCGTCTGCACCAGGCGGTCCTCAACGGCGCCCCGCAACTGCAGGCCGCCGGCGCCCGGCAGTACCCGGGGGCGTGAGCGGGGAACCGCGGGGAGCGGAGTGCGCGGCGTCCTCCGCCGGGGATCGAGCCCGGCTTGAGCTGCGGCGACCACAGTGGAGGCCGCAGGTGGACGGGCCACCCCACGCGCCACCCCAGACACAGGGCACACCCACGTCCACGACGAACGGACACCGATGAGCAGACGCGCAGTCATCACCGGCATCGGCGTGGTGGCTCCCGGGGGCACGGGGACCAAGGAGTTCTGGTCCCTGCTGACCTCGGGACGCACCGCGACCAGGACGATATCCCTGTTCGACGCGAGCGCCTTCCGCTCCCGCGTCGCCGCCGAGGCGGACTTCGACCCCGAGGCCGCGGGCCTCACCCCGCAGGAGATCCGGCGCATGGACCGGGCCGCCCAGTTCGCGGTGGTGAGCGCCAGGGAGGCGGTGGCCGACAGCGGGATCGACCTCGACGACATCGACCCCGCCAGGCTCGGCGTGACCCTCGGCAGTGCGGTCGGCGCCACCACCGCGCTGGACGCCGAGTACCGCGTCGTCAGCGACGGCGGGCGGGACTGGCTCGTCGACCACCGCTACGCCGTGCCGCACCTGCACGACTACTTCGTCCCCTCCTCCTTCGCCCGCGAGGTCGCCTGGGCGGTCGGCGCGCAGGGACCGACCGCGATGGTCTCCACCGGCTGCACCTCGGGCCTGGACGCGGTCGGCCACGCCGTGGAGCTGATCCGCGAGGGCAGCGCCGACGTCATGGTGGCCGGCGCCGGCGAGGCCCCCATCTCGCCGATCACCGTCGCCTGCTTCGACGCCATCCGGGCGACCACCCCGCGCAACGGAGACCCGGAGCACGCCTCGCGCCCCTTCGACCGCACCCGGGACGGCTTCGTCCTCGGCGAGGGCGCCGCGGTGTTCGTGCTGGAGGAGCTGGAGGCGGCCCGGCGGCGCGGCGCGCACGTCTACGCGGAGATCGCCGGCTTCGCCTCCCGCAGCAACGCCTACCACATGACCGGACTGCGGCCCGACGGCGCCGAGATGGCGGAGGCGATCCGCGCCGCCCTCGGCGAGGCCGGCACCGCGCCGGACGCCGTCGACTACGTCAACGCCCACGGTTCCGGCACCAAGCAGAACGACCGGCACGAGACGGCCGCCTTCAAGCGCAGCCTCGGCGCGCACGCCTACGAGGTGCCGGTCAGCTCGATCAAGTCGATGATCGGGCACTCGCTCGGCGCCATCGGCTCACTGGAGGTGGCCGCCTCCGCGCTGGCCATCGAGCACGGCGTGGTGCCCCCCACCGCGAACCTGCACGAGCCGGACCCCGAGTGCGACCTGGACTACACGCCGCTCACCGCGCGCGAGTGCCAGGTCGACACCGTGCTCAGTGTCGGCAGCGGCTTCGGAGGCTTCCAGAGCGCGATGGTGCTCACCCGGCCCGATCGGAGAACGGCATGACCAGCACGACCCTGGAGACGCCGGCGCGCGCGGTCGCGGCGACCGACGGCCGGGCGGACGGACGCGCGGACGCGGCGGTCTTCACCGGCATCGGTGTGGCCGCGCCCAACGGCCTCGGCACCGAGGAGTGGTGGCGCGCGACGCTGGCGGGGGAGAGCGGCATCGGGCCGGTCACCCGGTTCGACGCCGCCGGCTACCCCGCGCGGCTGGCCGGCGAGGTGCCCGGCTTCGAGCCGGAGGAGCGGCTGCCCAGCCGCCTGCTCCCGCAGACCGACCACATGACGCGGCTGGCCCTGGTCGCCGCCGAGGAGGCGCTCGCCGACGCGGGCGCCGACCTCGCCGCCCTCGACCCGCACACCGCGGGCGTGGTCACCGCCGCGTCGGCGGGCGGGTTCGAGTTCGGCCAGCGCGAGCTGCAGGCGCTGTGGAGCCGGGGCGGCCAGCACGTCAGCGCCTACCAGTCCTTCGCCTGGTTCTACGCCGTGAACACCGGTCAGATCTCGATCCGGCACGGGCTGCGCGGACCGAGCGGGGTGCTGGTCACCGAGCAGGCCGGCGGCCTGGACGCGGTGGCGCAGGCACGGCGCCGGCTGCGCCGGGGCGCCGTGCTCATGGTGACCGGCGGCGTGGACGGCGCGATCTGCCCCTGGGGCTGGACCGCGCAGCTGGCGGGTGGGCGGATGTCCACGGCGAGCGATCCGGCGCGGGCCTACCTGCCTTTCGGCGCCGGCGCCCGCGGCCATGTCCCGGGCGAGGGCGGGGCCGTGCTGATCCTGGAGGCCGGGGCCGCCGCCCGGGCCCGCGGGGCCTCGGTCTACGGCCGCCTGGCCGGCTACGCGGCGACCTTCGACCCGGCGCCGGGGCGCGCGGGTGGGCCCGGCCTCGGCCGGGCGGCCGAACTCGCGCTCCAGGAAGCCGGGTTGGAGCCGTCGGCGGTGGACGCGGTGTTCGCCGACGCGGCGGGTGTGCCCGAGCTCGACCGGATCGAGGCGGCGGCGCTCGCCCGCGTCTTCGGCCCCCGCGGCGTGCCGGTGGCCGTGCCGAAGACCATGACCGGGCGGCTCGCCGCGGGCGGCGCCTCGCTGGACCTGGCGGCGGCGCTGCTGTCGATCCGGGACGGCGTCCTCCCGCCGGCCGCCAACCTCGCGGAGGCGCTGCCGGAGTACGGCATCGACCTGGTCACCGCGGCCCGGCAGGCGCGGGTGCGTGCCTGCCTGGTGCTCGCCCGCGGCCAGGGCGGCTTCAACGCGGCCGCGGTGGTCACCTCCGCCTGACCTCCACGCACGACGGACCCTCACGACGGACCCTCAGTTCACGACCCGAAGAACCGGAAGAAGGCGCACATGACACTCGACGAACTGACCGCCCTCCTGCGCGCCTGCGCGGGCCAGGACGAGGGCGTGGACCTGAGCGGGGACGTCGCCGGCGTCCTCTTCACCGACCTGGGCTACGACTCGCTCGCCGTGCTGCAGACGGTGGGCCGCATCGAGCAGGAGTACGGGATCCAGCTGCCGGACGACGCGGTGTCCTCCGCCGACACCCCCGGGGCGCTGCTGGACAGCGTCAACGCCGCGCTGGGAAGCCGGCAGCAGGTCTGAGGCGGACGTCCGGACAGCCGGACGCGACGAAGGCGCCGCCCCCGGAGAGGCATCCGGGGGCGGCGCCCGCGTGCGGGCCACGCGGCGAGGCGCGTCAGCCCAGGTCGTCGCGCGAGACGCGGCGGTCGGCGACCAGCCAGCCGCCGCCCTCGTGCACCAGGATGTCCTCGCACAGCGTGCTGGCCTTGATGACCGGGAACCCGCCGCGCGGCGTCTCGACCACCAGGGCGTAGCTGCGGACGAAGGCCTGGCCCTCGCCGCGCGGCTCCACCGCCACCATGCCGAGCCAGTGCCGGCGCTGCACGCCCTTGGCGGCGTAGTCGTCGGTGGCCCGGCGGGCGCCGGCGGCGATCTCCGCGCGGCCCGAGAAGGGCTCGGGGTGGGCGTTGGCGCCGAACACGCCGTCGGGGGTGAAGGTCCCGGCCCAGGCTTCGGCCTGTCCGCTGTCCAGCAGGAACATCTGGTGCGCGTAGAACTGCTGGATGCTGTGGGTGAGTTCGGGCGTGGCGGTGGCGGTGGCGGCGGTGGTGACTGCCGGCGACTGTGCGACGGACATGAGCGGTCCTCTCCGTGCGGTGCTGCGGTGCTGCGGGAATCCCTCCGAGCGTTCTCCGCGCGCCTCGGGCGGCAGCTGAGACCGGCTGGAACAGGCTGGTCCAGCCTTCCTCCACTTCCCTTCGAGCGCCGGCCGACAGCGTGGCGCCACGGGCCGGCGACACGGCCCGAGCAGCTTCGGAGAGGAGACCTGGGCATGGGGACGGGCGCGGAGCGGGTTGCCCTGGTGACGGGCGGGACGAGCGGGATCGGGCTGGCCGCGGTCAGGGCGCTGGCCGCCGGCGGCCTGCGGGTCTTCCTCTGCGCGCGCGGCGAGGAGCGCGTGCAGGCGACGGTGAAGGAGCTCGCGGGCGAGGGCCTCGACGTCGACGGGATCGCGGCCGACGTCCGGCGGGGCGAGGACGTCCGCCGCCTGGTGGACGCCGCCACCGGGCGCTACGGGCGGATCGACGTCCTGGTCAACAACGCCGGCCGGTCCGGCGGCGGGGTGACCGCCGACATCGAGGACGAGCTGTGGGAGGACGTGATCGCCACCAACCTCACCAGCGTGTTCCGGCTGAGCCGCGAGGTGCTGCGCCGGGGCGGGATGCGCGAGCGCGGCTGGGGCCGGATCGTCAACGTCGCCTCCACCGCCGGCAAGCAGGGCGTGGTGCTGGGCGCGCCGTACTCGGCGTCCAAGCACGGCGTGGTCGGCTTCACCAAGGCCCTGGGCAACGAGCTCGCGCCGACCGGCATCACGGTGAACGCCGTCTGCCCCGGCTACGTCGAGACGCCGATGGCCGAGCGGGTCCGCCAGGGCTACGCCGCCGCGTACGACACCACCGAGGCCGCGATCCTCGAGAAGTTCCAGGCCAAGATCCCGCTGGGCCGCTACTCCACGCCCGAGGAGGTGGCCGGGCTCATCGGCTACCTCGTCACGGACACGGCCGCCTCGATCACCGCACAGGCGCTGAACGTCTGCGGCGGCCTCGGCAACTTCTGAGCCCCCGGCTTCCGAGCCCCAGCCCCCGAGCTTCCCAGCCCGAACACAGGAGAGCGTGACAAGCATGACCACTCACGAGGTCGAGCACCAGGTCACCGTGCAGGCCCCGGCCGCCGAGGCGTACCGGATCGTCGCCGAGGTGGAGCGCTGGCCGCTGGTGTTCCCGCCCACCGTGCACGCCGAGCGCACCGCCACCGGCGAGCACACCGAGCGCATCCACCTCTGGGCGACCGCGAACGGTACCGCCAAGGACTGGACGTCGCTGCGCACCCTCGACCCGGAGGCGCTGACGGTCGGCTTCCGCCAGGAGGTCCCGGCCGCGCCGGTCGCGTCGATGGGCGGCACCTGGATCGTCGAGCCGCTGGACGCGGAGAGCTGCCGGGTGCGGCTGCTGCACGACTACCGGGCCCTCGGCGACGACCCGGAGGCGCTGCGCTGGATCGACGAGGCCGTCGACCGCAACAGCCGCACCGAGCTGGACTCGCTCAAGGCCTGGGCCGAGCGCGGGCCGGCCGAGGTCGCGGCGACCTTCGCCTTCGAGGACACCGTGCGGATCGCCGGCGCCGCCAAGGACGTCTACGACTTCCTCGACCAGGCCCGGCTGTGGGACGAGCGGCTGCCGCACGTGCGGCGGGTGAACCTCACCGAGGACACCCCGGGGCTGCAGATCCTGGAGATGGACACGGTCGCCAAGGACGGCTCGGAGCACACCACCAAGTCGGTGCGGGTCTGCCTGCCGCACCAGCGCATCCTCTACAAGCAGACGACGCTGCCGGCGCTGCTCCTGCTGCACATCGGCAGTTGGGAGATCGCCGAGGACGGCGACGACGTCCTGGCCACCGCGCGGCACGAGGTCACGCTGAAGACCAGGGCGGTGCCCACCGTGCTCGGCGAGGGCGCGGGCCCGGAGGAGGGGCGGGAGTTCGTGCACTCCGCGCTGAGCGCCAACTCCCGGGCCACGCTGGCCCTGGCGAAGGAGTTCGCGGAGGCCCGCCGTGGCTGAGGGGACGGCCGCTGCCGAGCGCACGGCCGCGCGACCGGACACGCCGGCCCGGCTCGACGGCCTGCTCGCCGAGGCGGCGCGCCGGCTGCCGGAGCGGGTGGCGATCGCCGTGGGCGAGCGAGAGGTCACCTTCGCCGCGCTCGACCGGCAGGTGAGCGCCTGGGCGGGGCAGTTGCGCGAGCTGCTGACCCGGCCGGAGGCCCGCTCGGAGGCCCGCTCGGACGCCCGCTCGGACGCCTGCTCGGACGACACCCGCCCGGACCGCGAGCCGGGGGTGGCGGTCGCCGTCGCCTCGGTGCTGGACCCGGACTTCGCGGCGGCGTACTACGCGGTGTCCCGCGCGGGCCATGTCGCCGCGGTCGTCAACCCGCTGATGCGGGAGGAGGGCCTGCTGCACGTGCTGACGCTCTGCGGCGCGCGGGCGGCCCTGGTGGACGCGGCGACCTACGCCCGGCTGGAGGGCCTGCGCGACCGGCTGCCGCAGCTGCGGCACCTGGTGCCGATCGGCCCGGCGGAGGGCGAAGTCCCGCCCGGCGCGCGGCGGTTCGCCGATCAGGGACCGCGACTCACCTTCCCCGCGGTGGATCCCGACGACGTCGTCTGCGTCCAGTTCACCAGCGGTACCACCGGCGCGCCCAAGGGCGTCCGCCTCACCCACCGCAACCTGACCGTCAACGCGGACCAGATCGCCCGGGCCCAGCTGCTCGACGAGACCTCGATCGCCGTGAACCACCTGCCCACCTACCACCCGATGCACCTCAACTCGGCCGTCCGGGCGGGCGCCACGCAGGTGCTGTGCACCGCCCCGGAGGCGCCGGCCGCCGTGCGCGTGGCCAACCGCAGCCGGGCCACTCACCTCTACAGCCTGCCGGTGCGGCTGGCCCGGCTGGCCGCCGCCCCCGCGGAGGAGGTGCCCGCGCCGGAGACGCTGCGCTGGGTCGGCTCCGGCGGTTCGGCGCTGCCGGCCGCCGCCGCGCGCAGGCTGACCGAACGCCTCGGCGTGCCGGTCTTCCAGGGGTACGGGCTCGCCGAGACGGCGCCGCTGACGCACTGCGACGACCCGGAGGACCCGCGGCCCGGCACCGTCGGCCGGCCGGTCCACGGCACCGAGTGCCGGGTGGTCGACCCGGACACCCGCGCGGTGCTGCCGGCCGGCGCCGCGGGAGAGGTCGAGCTGCGCGGGCCGCAGGTCATGAAGGGCTACCTGGGCCGTCCCGACGGTTCGGCGACCGACGCCGAGGGCTGGTTCGCCACCGGCGACATCGGCCGGATCGACGACACCGGGCGGCTGGTGGTCGTGGACCGCTCCGGGGACGTCTTCAAGTGCGACAACTTCCTGGTCGCGCCGTCCGAGGTGGAGCCGGTGCTGCAGCGCCACCCGCTGGTCCGGGAGGCCGTCGTGCTCGGACTGCCGGACGGGCTCGGCGGGGCGCAGGCCGCGGCTCTGCTGGTCCTCGCGCCGGGCGCGTCGGCCGCCGAGGTCGTCGCCCGCGTCAACCAGGACCTGCCGTACTACCAGCGGATACGGCACGCCGAGGCGGTGGAGGCGATCCCCCGCTCGGCGAACGGAAAGATCCAGCGCCGCGACCTCCGCGACCGCTTCCCCACCTGGCGCGCCTCGCACGCCGCCGACCCGTTCTCCGAAGGGACCCCCGTGTTCACCGTCGTCAACACCTTCACCCTGAAGAACCCGGCCGAGGCCGAGGAGTTCGAGCGCCGCTTCACCGAGCACGTGCAGTGGATGCGCGCGCAGGACGGCTTCCTCGACCACCAGGCCGTGCGCCGCACCGAGGACACCGCCGTCTACGTCAACATCGGCTGGTGGCGCTCCCCGGACCACTTCCGCCGGGTGCTCGCCGACCCGGTCTTCCAGGCGCACGCCGCGGAGTTCCACAAGGTCGTCGACGTGGTCGCGGCGCCCTCGATGTCGGTGGCGCGGACGGACGCCGAGGTGCTGCCCGACTCCGCCGAACCGGTGCTGCTGGTCGAGGAGTTCACCCCGCGCGAGGGCGCGGCCGGCACCGAGGCCTTCGAGCGGGCCTGGGAGGTGTACGCGGAGTCCCTGGCCAAGGCCGAGGGCTTCGGGCACGCCGACCTCGCCCGCTCGGTCGCCGGCCCCGCGTACACCGCGCTGACCTGGTGGGCGGACGCCGAGGCGCTGCGCGCCGCCCAGGCCGGCCCGGCGTACCTCTCCCTGCTGGACCTGGCGGAGGCGGCCGCCCACCCGGCGACCCCGGTCACCGGGACCCGCACGCGGTCCGACGCGGCGCGATGACCGCGGGGGAGACCGCGGGTGAGACGCCTGAGACGCCTGGGACGCCCGGAGGCGCCGCCGGGGGGACCGCGGGCGTGACCGAGGCCGACGTCTGCGTCGTCGGGGCGGGACCGGCCGGACTGGTGCTGGCGCTGCTGCTGGTGGCCTCGGGCCGCAGCGTCGCCGTGCTGGAGAAGTCCGGCTCACACGGGCGGGAGTTCCGCGGCGAGATCCTGCAGCCGGGCGCGCTGTCGCTGCTCGACCGGCTCGGCGTGCTGGCCGGGGCCCGGGCCCGGGGCGCCCACGAGCACTCCCGCTTCCAGCTGGTGGAGCGGGACCGGGCGGTGCTGGACATCGACTACGGCACCCTGCCGGGCCCGCACAACCACCTGCTGAGCGTCCCGCAGAGCCATGTGCTCGCCGAACTCGCCGAGCGCTGCGCGAAGTACGACGGCTTCCGGCTGCTCGACGGCCGCCGGGTCAACGGCCTGCTGCACGAGGACGGCGGCCGGGTGGCCGGGGTGACCGCCGACGGGCCGGACGGCCCGGTCGCGGTGCGCGCCCGGGTGGTGGTCGGCGCCGACGGGCGGTTCTCCCGGGTCCGCCGGCTGGCCGGGATCGACGGCGGCCGCAGCGACGTCTTCCACCAGGACGTGCTCTGGTTCAAGCTCGACGGCGGCATCCGCTCCGGGGTGGTCCCGGGTGCCGACCCGCGCGCGGTGCAGGTGTACCGGGCCGGCGGCCGCCCGGTCCTGGTGTACGACTCCTGGCCCGACCGGGTGCAGATCGGCTGGACCCTGCCGCACCACGGCTACCGGGAGGTCATCGCCCGGGGCCTGCCCGCGCTGCGCGAGCAACTCGCCCTCGCCGTACCGCCGTTCGCCGACCGGATCCACGAGCAGTTGGTCTCGGCGAACGACCTGAGCCTGCTGGACGTGTTCTCCGGCCGAGCCCGGCGGTGGGTCGACGACGGGCTGGTGCTGATCGGGGACGCCGCGCACACGCACAGCCCGATCGGCGCGCAGGGCATCAACCTCGCGATCCAGGACGCGGTGGTGCTCCACCCGATCCTGCTGGACGCGCTCGACCGGGGCGACACCGGCCGGGCCGCGCTCGCGGTGTTCGAGGAGCGGCGCGCCCCGGACATCGCGGCCGTCACGCGGCTGCAGACGGTGCAGAGCGGCATGATGCTCTCCACCGGATTCGTCGCCACCCGGATGCGGCCCCGGATGGCCTCGCTGCTGCGGCGCACCCCGCTGTTCCACGCGGTGCTGCGCCGGATCGCCTACGGGAACCCGGAGATCCGGGTCGCCGAGGAGCGCTTCCGCTGAACCGCGCGCGGGGCGGCGGGGCCTCCCGGGGGAGGGCCGCCGCCCCGCGCGACGCCGCGTCGGGGCCGGCTTCACCTCCCGGCGCCGGCGACCGCCTTCTCGATCAGCTCCACCACGTCCGCCGGGGCCGGCAGCGCCGCGATCTCCTCGGCCAGCCGCCGGGCGCTCGTCGCGTGGGCGGGGTCCGAGAGCAGCGCGTCCGCCGCCTCGCGCAGCACCGAGGGGTCGTTCTGCTGCCGCGGGTCGATCACCGCGCGGGCGACGCCGCGGGCGGCGAGCCGGTCCGCCCACACCGGCTCGTTGCCGAGCTGGGGAAGGACCAGCTGCGGCACCCCGAACGCGCTCGCGGTCAGCGCGGAGCCGGTCCCGCCGTGGTGGACGACCAGCGCGCACGAGTCCATGAACAGGTGCAGCGGGGCGGGGTCCAGCACCCGCACCGACGGCGGCACCTCGCCGAGTCGTTCGGCGTGGCGCGGGGAGAGCGTCACCAGCGTCTCCACGTCGGGCAGTTCCGCCAGCGCGGCGAGGACGTGCCGGAACAGCGGGATGCCGTTCAGCTCGGCGGTCATCGAGCCCATCGTGACGGCCACCCGCCGCGACAGCGGGGGTTCGCCGCACCAGTCGGGGACGAGACCGGAGCCGTTGAACGGCACGTAGCGGATGTGGGTCGCCGATCCGGCCGCCTCCGGCAGCTGGACGCTCGGCGGGCAGGGGTCCAGCACGACGGCCGGCCGCGGCAGTTCGCCGCCGGCCAGGCCGAGCCGGGCGAACCGCGCGCCGAGCGCCGCGTGCGCCCGGTCGCGCACCTCGTCCCCGCCGGTGTCCACGTCCAGCCGGTGGTGGACCAGGGGGACGCCGAGGATGCCGGCCACGGCCGCGGCGCTCAGCTCCCACGGGTCGGCAAGGACCACGTCCGGGCGCCACGCCCGGGCGAAGCCGAGGTAGTCGGCGGTGAGGTAGCGGGCGTGCAGCAGCCAGGGCTGGATCAGGACGGCCGGGTTGAGCTCGGTCACCTGGGCTCGCCCGGACTCGTTGGGCCGCTTGCCCTCGGCGAGCTTGGAGCGGAGGACGTCCATCGCCTCGTAGCGGTCGCCGATCACGGCCGCGGTCAGTCCGGCGGCGGTGGCGGGTTCGGTGATGTCGGGCTGCCCGGCCACCAGCACCTCGTGCCCGGCCGAGCGCAGCGCCCACAAGACGGGCACCATCGGGGTGAAGTGACTGGAGGCGGGGGTGCACATGGTCAGAACGCGCATGCGTCTCCTCGGCGTGGGTCGCGGCTCGTGGGGGTCGCGGTTCGTGGGCTCCGCACGCTAGGCGGACCGGCTCAAGTCGTGCTCGCGCCCGGGCGGTTCGCGCGAAGCCGCAGGCCGCGCACTCCAGGAGGGCTCCAGTTCTCCTCCGGCCCGCCGCCCTAGCCTCGGCGCGCTGGTCCGACACCGAGGAGGCCGCGCACCATGCGCATCCTGTTCACCACGTACGCGGCGCGCCCGCACCTGTATCCCCTGGTGCCGACCGCCTGGGCGGCCGTGGCAGCGGGGCACGACGTCCGGCTGGCCAGTACGCCCGCCCTGGCGGACGCCGTCGAGCGGACCGGGCTGCCCTCGGTGACCGTGGGCGAGGACATCGACGCGGACGCCTGGTACCGCCGCGGCATCTTCGTGCCGCGCAGCGCGTACCCGGGCGAGCCGGAGGACGCCGCCTGGATCCGGGTCACCGACCAGCTGGCGCTCAAGCAGTTCGCCATCGCAGATGCCATGGCCGGCGGGCTGGTCGCCTACGCCGAGCGCTGGCGCCCGGACGTGATCGTGCACGACCCGGTGAGCTTCGCCGGCCCGGTCGCCGCCCAGGTGCTCGGCGTCCCCAGCGTGGGCCACCTCTACGGCATGGCCCGGCATCTGCGGCTGGAGATCACCGACCGGACGGGCACCGAGCCGCACCCCGGCTTCCTGGAGCTCTTCGACCGCTTCGGGGTGGCCCCCCGGGTGGACCCGACGCTGTGGATCGACCCCTGCCCGCCCAGCCTGCGCTGGCCCGGGCAGCGCGAGATCGAGCGCCGGCAGATCCGCTACCTGCCCTACAACGGCCCGGGGGCCGAGCCGGACCCGCTCGGGACCGCCGCGGCCGAGGAGGCCGCCGCGTCCCCGTCCCCGTCCGTCTCCGCGCCCGCCGGCCGCCTGCGGGTCTGCGTCACCTGGGGGACCTCGCAGCAGAAGAAGATGGGCCCCGGCGTCATCGAGCTGTTCGGCCGGATCGCCCGGGCCGTCGCCGCGCTCGACGTGGAGGTGCTGCTCACCACCGGCGCCGTGGACGCCGAGCAGCTGCGCCACCTCGGCCCGTTGCCGGCGAACGTCCGGCAGGTGGGCTGGATCCCGCTGAACATGCTGCTCGCGGACTGCTCCGCCATCGTCCACACCGGCGGCACCGGGGTGATGATGACCGCCGCCGCGCTCGGGATCCCGCAGCTCGGCATCACGAAGATCCCGGAGGGGCGGTTCAACGTGGAGCGGCTGGCGGCCGTCGGGGCCGGCCTGCAGCTGGACCAGGACGCCGCCGGCGACGCGGAGGTCCGCAAGGCCGTCGACGCCCTGCTGACCGAGCCCGCGTACCGGGCGGCGGCGGGCGCGCTGCGCCGCGACGTCGAGGCGCAGCCGGCGCCGGCCACGGCGATTCCCGCCGTCGAGGCGCTGGCGGCCGAGGGCCTGGTGCCGTGAGCGGTCTCTCCGCGCTGGAGGGAGCGCTCGCGGAGTCGGCGCTCGCCGGGGACGGGCCGGTCACGCCCAACGCCGAGTTCGACCGCTGGTTCGCCGAGCAGCGCCGGCGGTCCGGGCTGAACGTCCGCCGGGTGCCGCTGGACGCCCTGGAGAACTGGGAGTTCGCGCCGGGCACCGGCGATCTCCGGCACGCCAGCGGGCGGTTCTTCACCGTGGAGGGCCTGCGCGTGGAGAGCGCGCCGGACCCGGTCGGCGGCGGACCGGGCGGCTGGGAGCAGCCCGTGATGTGCCAGCGCGAGATCGGCGTCCTGGGCTTCCTCACCGCCGAGTTCGACGGGGTGCCGCACTTCCTGGTGCAGGCGCGGACCGAGCCCGGCAACGTGCGCACCGTCCACCTCGCGCCGAGTCTGCAGGCCACCCGCAGCAACCTGGCCGGCGTGCACCGGGGGCGGGCCACGCCGCTGGCGGAGCACTTCCGGTCGCCGGGGCGCGGGCGGGTGCTGGTGGACAGCCTGCAGTCGGAGCGCGGGGCGTGGTTCCTGCGCAAGCGCAACCGGCACGTGGTGGTCCGCGCCGACGCGGGCATCGACCTCCCCGAGCAGTACCGCTGGCTGACGCTGGGTCAGCTGCACGGGCTGATGCGCCGCGCCAACCTGGTGACCATGGAGACCTGTTCGCTGCTCTCCTGCCTGCCGCTGCGGCTGCCGGAGGAGCGCGCGGAGAGCGAGTTCGGCGCCGCGCTGCTGCGTTCGCAGGACCCGTCGGCGCCGACGCTGCTGGACGCCGGCGAGGTGATCGGCCGGCTCAACGAGGTCAAGGCCCGCCATCAGGTCCGCCAGCACGCCGTCCCGCTGGGCTCCTTGCGGGAGTGGCGGTACGAGGACGGCGCGGTGCAGCGGGCGGACGGCCGGTTCTTCGAGGTGATCGGCGTCGAGGTGACGGCCCCGAACCGGGAGATCGCCGACTGGAGCCAGCCGCTCTTCGCCCCCGCGCCCGGCGGCGTCTCGGCGCTGGTGACACGGGTCGTGGACGGGGTGCTGCACCTGCTGCTGCACGCCCGCGTCGAGGCGGGCCTGATCGACGTGGCGGAGCTGTGCCCCACCGTGCAGTGCACCCCGTCCAACTATCGCGACCTGCCCGCGGAGAGGCGGCCGCGGTACCTGGACGAGGTGCTGGCCCTGCCGGCGTCCTCGGTCCGGTTCGACGCGGTGCTCTCCGAGGAGGGGGCCCGCTTCTACCGCACCGAGAGCCGCTGCCTGGTGGTCGAGGTGCCGGAGGACTTCGACCCCTGCCCGCCGGAGGAGTTCATCTGGGTCTCGCTCGCCCAGACGCGGGAACTCCTCCGGCACAGCTACCTGTTGAACATGCAGGCCCGGACGCTGGTCGCGGTGCTGCGGTCGCTTCGCTGACGGTACGTCAGCTCGGGGTGAGGAAGTCCAGGATCAGCCGGTTCACCAGCTCCGGCTTCTCCGCCGGCAGGCTGTGCGTCGTGCCGGGGACGACGGCGAGTTGGGCGTCGGGCAGCGCCGCGGCGACCGCGGCGCTGTGCTCCACCGTCACCAGGTCGTCGTCGCCCTGCATCACCAGCGCCGGCGCCGTGATCCGGGCGAGCGACTCCGGCCCCAGTCCCGGGTCCGACTGCCACAGCCCCAGCAACTTCTCCAGGACGACGGGGAAGTGCTCGGGGCCGTCCGGCGAGAGCTGCTCGTAGGGCGCGCGGAACATGGCGGCCAGCACCTCCGGCATCGCGAACAGCCGCCGGGCCTCCGGCCGCTGGCCGTCGGCGGTGAAGTACTGGCCGATCAGCACCAGCCGCCGGGCCAGCTCCGGCCGGCGCAGCGCGACCACGGCGGCGACCACGGCGCCGTCGCTCCACCCCACCAGGTGGGCGGAGCCGATCCCGAGGGCGTCCATGAAGCCGGCCGTGTCCCCGGCCATGGCCTCGTAGGTGAGGGGGCCGTCCACGTCGGGGGTGCGGCCGTGGGCGCGCCGCTCGGGCACGTACACCTCGAACCGCTCGGCCAGGGCGGCGATCTGGGGTTCCCAGCTGCCGGCCGAGCACCCCCCGCCGTGCAGCAGCAGCAGCGGTTCCCCGCTGCCGTGCCGCTCGTAGTAGGTCCTCAGCCCGGCCACGTCTGCGTACAGCCCCATGGTGTTCCCGTCGTCCTTCGATCTGTGGTGTTCCGGTGTGCGGCCCGGGCCGTCACCAGGGCGCGAGGATCCCGGCGAGCCGGCCGCCGTCGACCACGGTCTCGGTGCCGGTGACGTACGAGGACTCGTCGCTGGTGAGGAAGAGGACCGCGGCGGCGACCTCCTCCGCGGTCCCGAACCTGCGGCGCGGGAGCTGGCGCGCCAGCAGCGCGGTCGCCTCCGCGTTGAACTCGTGGGTCATGTCGGTCTCGATCATGCCCGGGCACACGGTGTTGACCCGGATGTTCTCCGGGCCGAGCTCCATCGCGGCGACCCGGCTCATCCCGACCACCGCGAACTTCGAGGCGCAGTAGGCGCTCAGGAACTTGTCCCCGGCCAGGCCCGCGGTGGAGGAGATGTTGACGACGGTCCCGCCGCCGGCCGCGCGCAGCGCCGGCACCGCGGCCTGCATCCCCAGGAACACGCCGAGCTGGTTGACCTCCACGGTCTCCATGAACCGCTCGGGCGCCATGTCGTCCAGCCTGCCGAGCAGCATCACGCCGGCGTTGTTGACCAGCCCGTCGAGCTTGCCGAAGCGGTCGGCGACCGCCTCGACGGCCTGCCGCCAGTCCTCCGGCCGGCGCACGTCGAGGTGGATCGCGCAGCCGCGGTCGCCGAGTTCCGCGGCCACCGCGCCGGCCTCCTCGTCGAGGATGTCGGCGACGGCGACCCGCGCCCCCTCGGCGGCGAAGAGCCGGGCCTCGGCGGCGCCCATGCCCCGCGCCGCGCCGGTCACCAGGACCACGCGCCCGTCGAGTCGTCCCGTCATCGTGCGCTCCGTTCGTCGTGGTCGGGGGTTGCGGGGAGGGGGATCGCGGCGAGCGCGTCGGGGCCCGCGTGCAGCAGCCGCGCCATCTCGGCGGCGAACCGCGCGCCCGTCTCGGCGGGCAGCGGGTCGGTCCAGGTGGTGACGGTCAGCGACAGGCCGCCCCCGGCGTCCGGGCGGACCTGGATCTCCAGCTCCGTCATGGTGGTGGGGGTCTCCGGCCGCTCGAACTCCACCGTGCGACCGGGCAGTCGGAGCTCCGGCGCCGGGTCGTCCTGGAGCAGCAGCACCGGCACGCCGAGCACCGTCTCGGACCGCTGAGCGGCGAACAGCGTGCGGGCGGCCTCGAAGAACGGCACGTCCTGGGCGGTCATCGCCTCGGTCACCACCGAGCGGACGTGGTCGAGCAGCGGCTCCCCGGCGTCCGGGCGCAGCCGCAGGCACAGCATGTCGACCCGGTTCGAGATCGTCCGCCCGGGCGGGCCGAGCCGGCGGGAGATCGGCACCATGAGGCCGAAGTCCTCCTGCCCCGACAGCGTGCGCAGTGCCGACCAGGCGGCGGCGGAGAGCATGACCAGCCCGGAGGCGCTGAGCCGCTGCAGCCGCTCCGTCCAGGGCGCGAGGTGCGCCGCGTCGACCGCGACCGTCAGGGAGCTCTTGGCGCCCGCGCGGGCCGCGCTGCTCCGGCGGCCGGGCAGGCGGAGGTCCGGGATGTCGCCCAACTGCTTGTCCCAGTAGGCGAGCTGGGCCTCCCGGTCGATCACGGCGAGCCGGCGTGCGTGCTCGCCGGAGAGTTCGGCGAGCGTGGCCGCCGGCTCCGCGAAGTCGGGGGCGGCGCCCCGCGCGCGGGCCGCGTAGGCGGTGCCCAGGTCGGCGGCGAGCACGGACTCCGCGGCGCCGTCGAAGGCCACGTGGTGCACGACCAGGGAGAGCAGCGTCCGGCCGGTGTCCTCGCTGCGCGTCAGGGCGCTGCGCCAGATCCGGCCCCGCGAGAGCGCCAGCGGACGGAACAGCACCTCCTGCGCGGCGGCCACGGCCTCGGGCTCGGAGGGCTGGGCGGGCAGCCGGTGCACCTCGTGGGCGGCGGGCGCCGGGTCGACGTACGCGACGGGGCCGGGCTCCATGACATAGCGGGCGTGCAGCGCCTGGTGCCGGGCGTGCACGTCCCGCAGCGCCTGGACCATGGCGTCCTGGTCGACCTCGCCGTCGATCCACCACCGCATCGGGCAGAGGTAGGCGATCGCCGACTCCTCCGGGACGTCCTCCCAGAGGAAGAAGGCGTGGTGCACGGGCAGTTCGACCCGCTGCTCCGCACCGGGGCCCGCCGGCGCGGACGACGGCTCGGGGGTCGGCTCCGTCGCGGACGCGGCCTCACGCAACCCGCGGACGGCGGCGGCGAGTTCGCGGACCGTCGGGGCCGCGTAGACCACCGACGGCGGCAGCGGCACACCCTCCGCGTCGCCCAGCCGGGCGCACAGCCGCGCCACGTCGAGCGAGCTGCCGCCGAGTTCGAAGAAGGAGGCGTCCCAGGGGACCGCGCCGGCGCCGGTGAGTTCGGCGAAGGCGGCCGCGACCCGGTCCTCGAGTCCCCCGCCGGGCAGCGCCGACAGGGCGGCGGCCGCGGCGGCCGCGGTGGCCGCCGTTCCCGCCACCGCGGGCCCCGCGCCCAGCAGCGCGTCGAGCGCCCGCCGGTCGACCTTGCCGTTGGCCGACAGCGGCAGCGCGTCGAGCCGGAACAGCCGGGTCGGCACCAGGTACGGCGGCAGCCGCCGCGCCAACTCCCCGCGCAGGGCGGCCTCCTCCAGCCCCGGCGCGTCCGGCCCGGCGGCGGCGTCCGGGACGTAGAACAGGCTGAGGTGCTCGTACCCGCCGCCCGGGCCGCGCACCGGGAGCGCCGCCGCGGCGGCCACGCCGTGCACCGACTCGGCGGTGCGCTCGAGTTCGCCGGGCTCGACCCGGTGGCCGCGGATCTTCACCTGGAGGTCGGCACGCCCGTCGAAGTACAGCAGGCCGTCCTCGCCCCAGTGCCCGAGGTCCCCGGTCCGGTACAGCCGGCGCGGCACCCCGCCGACCTCGACCTCGGTGAAGGAGCGGGCGGTGCGCTCGGCGTCGCCGAAGTAGCCGACGGCCAGGCCGCCGCCGCCCACGCACACCTCGCCGCTCTCCCCGGGCGCGCACGGGCGGTCCCCGTCGAGGACGTGGATCTCGGTGTCGTCGAGCGCCTCGCCCAGCGGGATGCCGAGCGGGTTCGCACAGTCGGCGGGGACCACGCGGCGGGCGGTGACGGCGATGGTGCACTCGGCCGGGCCGTAGAGGTTGTGGACCTCCAGCGCCGGATGGCGTTCGAGCAGCCGGGCCAGGTGGACGGCCGAGGCGCGCTCGCCGCCGGTGAGCACCCAGTCCAGGCCGCCGAGCGCGTCAGGGCCGGTGTCGACGAGCAGGTTGAGCAGGGCGGTCGGCAGCAGCGCCCCGTTGACGCCGTGCCGGTCGACGAGCCGCCGCAGCAGCGCCGGCGTCAGCACCGGCTCCTCGGGGAAGACCGAGGTGCCGCCGTTGAGCAGCACGCCCCAGCAGTCCAGGGTGAAGCCGTCCCACGGCACCGGCGCGAGCTGCGGGACGACGCTGTCCGGCCCGAACACCGAGAAGCCGTCGCCGAGCAGCCGCAGCGCGCCGCGGTGGGTGGAGAGCACCGCCTTGGGGGTCCCGGTCGAGCCGGAGGTGAAGAAGACCGTGCAGGGGGCGTCCGGCTCGACCGGCACCGGGGTGGGGCGGCGGCCGGCCTTCCCGGGCGTCTTCCCGGGCGTCTTCCCGGGCGTCTTCCCGGGCTCCGGAGGGGCGAGGACGTCCACCGGCCAGGGGCCGGGCGCGTCCGTCACCAGCACCGGGGGCGCGAGCAGGTCGATCAGAGCGGTCAGCCGCTGCCGGGGCCAGCGCGCGTCGAGCGCGGCGTAGGCGGCGCCGCGTCTGAGCACCGCCAGCAGCACGGCCACGAATTCGGGCGTGCGGGCCGTCAGCACCGGCACCCGGTCGCCGGGGCCGACACCGTGCTCCTCCAAGGCCGCCGCGAAGTCGTCCGCCAGCGCGTCCAACTCGGCGTAGGTGACCCGCCGTTCGCCGTCCACGACGGCGACGCCGGCCGGTCGCGTCCGGGCCTGCCAGGCGAACCGGTCGTGCATGGTCGAGCCGCGGGCGGCTGCTCCGCCCGCGGCCAGCTCGCTCGCCATCGTTCCTCCCCACAGCTCGTCGCCGCGGTGCCGCGGCCGCTCCACGATGGCGGACCCTGCTGGAGCCGTACTCGACCTGCGCCCGGCCCGGGCAGCCCGCGGCTCAGCCGCCGGGCCGCTCGGGCAGGCCGGCCGCGATGCCGTCAAGCACCCGCTCCAGCCCCTCGGTGAACTGCGCGTCCCGGTCGATCGGGTCCCCCTCGGCCAGCAGCTTGGCGAACATCGGGTATCGCCCGCCGGCGACGATCCGTTGCACGTACGGGGTGCGCTCCATCCAGCGCTGCTGCTCCGACATGCCGGTGAGGCGCGCGATTTCGGCGTCGCGCAGTTCGTTGGTCACGAACGCCTCGACGTAGATCACCAGCAGCTGCACGGCGCCGGTCATCCGATCGACGGGCATGCCCAGCCCGTCCAGCACGGAGAGCGCGAACTCGAAGAAGCGCAGGAAGCCCGGCCCGAACCCCCAGCCGGACAGCCCGACCGCGACCGACCACGGATGCCGGTGCGCCGCCGCCCGCAACTCCCCGGCCAGCAGGCGCAGATCCTCGCGCCAGTCGCCGTGCTCGGCCGGGACGGCGAGCTCGTCCCAGACCGCGTCCACCATGAGGTCGTGCAGGTCCTGCTTGCTGGGGACGTATCGGTACAGCGACATCGTGCCCACGCCCACGGCCGCCGCCAGCTTCCGCATGGTCATCGACTCGATGCCCTCGCGGTCGGCGAACTCCAGGGCGACCGCCACGATCTCGGAGCGGGTGTGCGCCGGCTGCGGGCCGCGCGGCCCTCCGGCGGGGCGCTCCGGGCGTAGCCAGATCGGCTCGCGCATGGCCGCGTTCGTCCGCCCCGCCATCGGGCACCACCTCGTTCCACCGGGCGGCCGCACCACGGGCCGCCGCGCTACTGCGTACAGACTACCAAGTTTCTCCGAACCAGCGGGCCAGCGCGGCCCGCAGGCCCTCGTCGCCCTCGTCCGCCGCCCAGGCCACATGGCCGTCCGGGCGCACCAGCAGGGCGGGCGCCGCCTCGGCGTCCACCGGCTCGCCGGTCACCACGGCGACCCGGTCGGCCCACCCGGCCGCGGCCGCCGCGGCCTTCCCCGCCGGGGTCGGGTCGACCAGCACCGGGCGGCCCGGCCGCAGCAGTTCGGCGAGCCGGACGGTGGCGCCCTCGGCGGTCCGCAGCGACAACTCCGGCGCGCGCCGCCCGGTGCGCGGGTGCACGGAGCCGGGGCCGGCCTCGTCCGCCAGGTCGTAGACCACGTCGAGCCCGCTGGTCAGCTCGGAGAGCAGCAGGTTCACCTCGTCGATCGCGAGGAGTTCGGAGAAGACCTCACGCAGCGCGTCGACCCGCTCGTCCGGGTTCATCAGCGCCAGCTGCGCCCGGGTCTCGCGCAGCACCCGCACCGCCACCGGGTGCCGCTCGGCGTGGTAGCTGTCCAGCAGGCCCTCCGGCGCCCGGCCGGCGCTCTCGGCGGCCAGCTTCCAGCCCAGGTTGACGGCGTCCGCCAGGCCCAGGTTGAGGCCCTGCGCGCCGATCGGGAAGTGCACGTGCGCCGCGTCGCCGGCCAGCAGCACCCGCCCGGAGCGGTAGTTCTCCGCCAGCCGGGTCGCGTCGCTGAAGCGGGAGAGCCAGGTGGCCTCGCCGACCGGCACCTCCGCGCCGGTCACCCGGCGGATGCCGGCCCGCAGCTCCTCCAGGGTGACCGGGGCGTCCCGATCCCGGTCCCGGCTCCGGCCGTCCTCCTGCTCCTGCGCGCCGCCGAACTCGGTGGTGAGCACCCGGGTGACGCCCTCCTCCAGGGCCACCGCCATCAGCAGCCCGCGCGGGGTGCGCATCGTCCCCGGCACGCCGACCGGCAGCGCCGCGGGGTCCTCCAGCCTGACGTCGCCCAGCAGGGCGGTGACGCCGCCGCCGGTGCCGGGGAAGCCGATCCCCGCGGCCTTGCGCACGGTGCTGCGCCCGCCGTCGCAACCCACCAGGTACCCCGCGGTGAACGCGTACTCGCCGTCCGGGCCGGCGACCCGCGCCGTCACCCGTTCCGCGTCCTGCGTCAGGCCGGTCAGTTCGTGGCCGCGCAGGATCCGCGCGCCCAGCTCCGTCGCCCACTCCTCCAGCAGCCGCTCGGTCCGCGCCTGCGGGATCAGCAGCGAGTACGGGTGGGCGGAGTCCAGCCGGTCCAGCCGCAGCAGCGGCGAGACCCCGGCGAAGTGTGCCTTCGGCCACCGCAGATGGTCCGCCTCGAAGCGCTCCAGCAGCCCGCGCGCGTCCAGCAGCTCCAGGGTGCGCGGCTGGAGCCGGAAGGCGCGGGAGCGCCCGCTCGGTTCCGGCAGCCGCTCCAGCACGGTCACCTCGGCCCCGTGCAGCCGCAGTTCCCCGGCCAGCAGCATGCCGACCGGACCGCCGCCCACGACCAGGACCTCGCTCGACTCCGCAGCGCTCGCCACGACCCACTCCTCGTCCACTCGCTCGTCAACTCGCCGAGCCGCCCGGCCGCTCCGGGCGGTCGGGGAACCCTGGCGGACGCCGCTGGTCCGCGGTTGGAGCCCGGCTGGAACCGGCGGAACCGGCGGAACCGGCAGGACCGGCCGCCGGAGCCGCCCGGGGTCGACCGGCGCTGCAGCACGGCTCCAGCCGCGCCCGCCACCGTCCTCGGCGTGGACCTTGGACTCGCAGGACGCACCGCGCTGGTGACCGGAGCCACCCGGGGCATCGGGCGGGCCGCCGCCCGCGCCTTCGCCGCGGAGGGAGCGCGGGTCGCCGTGGCCTACCGCTCCGCCGCGCCGGCCGCCGCCGCCCTCGCGGAGGAGCTGGGCAACGGCTCCTTCCCGGTCCGCTACGCCCTGGACGAGCCCGCCTCGCCCGCGGCCGCCGTCGCCGAGGTGCTGGAGCGCTGCGGCCGACTCGACGTGCTGGTCGCGGCCGCCGTCACCCGCGCCGTCCGCCGCCCGCCGGGCCGGCACGCCGAGGACGTCGACCCGGCCGAGTGGCAGGCCGTCGTCGAGCACAACCTGACCGGCACCCTGCGCACGGTCACCGCCGCGCTGCCCGCGATGCGCGCGGCGCGGTGGGGCCGGATCGTGCTGCTCTCCTCGCACCTCGTGCGGCACGGGCGGGCCGGCCAGGAGTTCTACGCCACCGTCAAGTCCGGCTTCCACGGCCTGGCCCGCGGTCTCGCCTGGGACGCCGGGCCGGACGGCGTGCTGGTCAACGTGGTCGCGCCGGGGCTGACCCTGACCGAGGGCGTGCTCGGCGCGCTGCCCGCGCAGGTGCGGGAGCGCGAGGTCGCCGCGACCCCGACCGGGCGGCTGAGCACGCCGGAGGAGGTCGCCGCCGCGGCGGTCTTCCTCGGCTCGGCCGCGAACACGAACATCGCCGGCGAGGTGGTCGGCGTCTCCGGAGGGAAGTGAGGGCTGGAATGCGCGTGCTCTTCGTCACCTGGTCGGCCCCCGGCCACCTGTTCCCGATGGTGCCGCTCGCCTGGGCCTGCCAGGCCACGGGCCATGAACTGCGGGTCGCCGCACCCGAGGCCGCCTGCCGGGCCGTCACCCACGCGGGCCTTCCGGCGATCCCGGTGGGCAAGCCGGTGGACCTGATGTCCATCGGCCGCCGCGAGGACTTCCAGGCCTGGTACAGCGACGCCTGGGCGGCCGGCTGGGCCGGGCGCCCCGAGGTGCTGACGGCCGCGCAGGAGCACACCCTGAGCGCGGCCTCCGCACGCCAGCTGGCCGTGGCCGAGACGATGATCGACGACATCCTGGCCAGCTGCGCCGACTGGCGGCCCGACCTGGTGGTCCACGACCCGCTGAGCTTCGCCGGCCCCGTCGTCGCCGCCGTCCTCGGCGTGCCCGGGCTCGCCCACGGCTGGGAGGTGGGCACGGTGCTGGGCACCGAGCTCGCCGACCGGCGGGCCGGCACCCCGCTGCCCGGCTACACCGCGCTGTTCGACCGCTACGGCGCCCGGCCGCGCCCCGCCACCAGGAGGCTCGTCGACCCGACCCCGCCCTCCATGCTGCTGCCGGAGACCCTGCCGGTGGAGCGGCTGCCGATCCGCTACGTGCCCTACAACGGGCCGGGCGAGGTGCCCTCCGGGCTCGGCGGGCGGCGGCGCGACGTCCCGCGGATCTGCTTCACCAGCGGGGTCGCGCTCAGCAAGACCGGCGCGGACGCCGTCACCCGCACCATCGCGGACATGATGGCGATGACCCGCGGCCTGGAGGCCGAGGTGATCCTCGCGATCGGGCCCGGCCAGCGCGAGCTGCTGCCCGAACTCCCGGACGGCGTACGGGTCGCCGAAGCGGTGCCGTTCCACCTGCTGCTGCCGCACTGCGACGCGGTCGTGCACCACGGCGGGGCCGGGACGGGCATGACCGCGGTGCACTGCCGGGTTCCGCAGCTGGTGCTGGCGCAGTCGCCGATCTACTCCGAGGTCGGCCACCGGGTCGCCGCCGGCGGCGCCGGGATCGTGCTCACCGGCGCCGACCGCACGCCGGACCGGGCCGGCGAGGCGCTCGCCGAGCTGCTCGGCGACGGCCGCTACCGCGCGGCGCTCGCCGCGCTGGCCGAGGAGGCCGCGGCGATGCCCTCGCCGGCCGAGGTGGTCGAGGCCCTGGAGTACCTCGACCGGCTGTGAGCCCGGCCTGACGCCTGACGCCTGACGCCTGGCGCCTGGCGCCTGGCGCATGGCCCCCGGCCCCCGACTCCTGGCCCCGGACTTCTGATCCCCGACCCCGACCGCAGTGGGAGGCAGACCGTGCGCACGGTGCTGAGCGCCCTCGTCCCCAGCCATCTGATGCCGATGGTCCCGCTGGCCTGGGCGCTGCGGGCGGCCGGGCACGAGGTGCTCGTCATCGCCGACGAGCCCGTCACCGCCACGGCCACCGCGGCCGGTCTGACCGCCGTCCGGCTCACCCCGGCCGAAGCCCCGCCCGAGCCGGACGGGCCGCCACCCGACCCCGGCACGATCCGCACCGCGGCCTACCTGCCCGACTGGCTGCGCCTGGCCCGCGGTTGGGCGGCGGACCTCGTCGTCACCGATCCGCTCGACCACGCCGGCTGGATCTGCGCCGGCGCGCTCGGCCTCCCGCTGGTCGTCCATCGCTACGGCCCGGAGGCGTTCAGCACCCGGCTGCACGAGCGGGTGCGCGAGCCGCTGCGCCCGCTCGCGGTCGCCGCCGGGGCCGTCGGCGGGCTGCCGGAACCCGACCTGATCCTCGACCCCTGCCCGCCGGGCCTGCGCTCCGAGGCGCTCGCGCCCGCGCACCCGGTGCGCTTCGTCCCCTACGGCGGAGGAGGCGAGGCCCCGGGCTGGGTGCTGGACCGGCCCGCCGGCGGCCGGAGGCGGGTGGCGGTCTGCCTCGGGGTGTGGGGCGGCGCCCGGTACGCCGCCGACCTCCCGCAGGCCTTCGGCCACGCCTTCCGGGCGCTGGCCGCCGAGCCCGGGCTCGAGACCGTCTTCCCGCTGCCGGAGGAGCAGCGCGCGGCGGTCGGCTCGCTCCCAGGAGCGGTCCGGGCGGTGGATCCGCTGCCGCTGGGCCTGCTGGCTCCGGGCTGCGACCTGATCGTCCATCACGGCGGCGCCGGCACCGCGCTCACCGCGCTCGCCGCCGGGGTGCCGCAGCTGGTGCTCCCGCCGGAGCAGACGCCGCTGCGGGCCACCGCCGAGCTGGTCGCCGCCGCCGGCGCGGGGCTCGCGGTCCCGGCCGAGTCCGGCGGGGAGGGGGAGGTGTCCCGCGCCCTCGGCGCCCTGCTGTCGGAGGACCGCTTCGCGGCCGCGGCCGCCGCCCTGGGCGAGGAGATCCGTGCGCAGCCCAGCCCGGCCGACCTGGTCGCCGTGCTGGAACGGCTGCTGCCGGCACGGATGGTGTGAGGCCGTGTGCCGGCCCCGGTGTGAGGCCGCCGGCCGTTTCCGAGGAATCGAGGAACCTTCATGCGCGTGTTGTTCGCGGCTCAGGGCCCGTCGCACGTCCAGTGGCAGATCCCGCTCGCCTGGGCGGCCCAGCTCGCCGGGCACGAGGTGCTGGTGGCGACGCGTCCGCCGGACGTGGGGCAGGTGACCCGGGCGGGCCTGCCCGCGGTGCCGGTCGGCGACGAGGAGCGCACGGCGTCCCTCGTCCGGGCGGTGCGGGAGGAGTTCGTGGCGGCGGTCCGCTCCCGCGCGGCCGGGCAGGGCGGGCGACCCGCGCCCACCGAGCAGGAGCTGGTGGTCGCCGGCGGCCGGAAGATGATCGCGATCGCGGACGGGATGGCCGACGACGCCGTCGAGGTCGCCCGCCGCTGGCGCCCCGAGGTGGTCGTGCACGACACCGGCGCCCTGGTCGGGCAGGTGGTCGCGGGCGTGCTCGGGGTGCCGGCCTTCGGGCACACCTGGGGAGCCACCGTGGAGGGGGTGTTCGGCGCCGCCGAGCGGCAGCTCCGGCCGTCCCTCGCCGCGCTGTTCGGCCGGTTCGGCGCGGAGCCGGAGTCGGCCGGGGAGCCCGTCTGGATCGACCCCAGCCCGCCGAGCATGCGCACGCCCCTCCCGCTGCGCCGGATCGACCTGCGCTACACGCCCTACAGCGGCCCCGGCGTGCTCCGCGACTGGCTGTGGGGCGCGGAGCGCCCGCGGGTCTGCGTCACCGCCGGCATCTCCGGCGCCGATCCGGCCGCGCCCTGGGGCGGCGGCGTCCAGGGCCGGGTGCTGGAGTACCTGACGGGGCAGGGGTACGAGGTGGTGCTGGCGGTGCGGGACGCGAGCGCCCTCGCCGGCGGCAGACTCCCCGAGGGCGTCCGGGTGGTGGAGTCCTTCCCGCTCAACGTGCTGCTGCCGACCTGTGCCGCGGTGGTGCACCACGGCGGCGTGGGCACCGGCACCACCGGTCTCGCGCTCGGCCTGCCCCAACTCGTGCTCGGCGCCCACCTGGTGCACCGGCAGTGGGGCGAGCGGGTGGCGTCGGCCGGCGCCGGACTGACCCTGCCGGTCGACGCGTCCGCCGCCGGCGGCGGCGAGGCCGCGGGGGAGCTTCCGAAGGGCCTGGACGACGCCCTGGAACGGCTGGTCGGCGACGCCGCGCTGAGGGCCGGCGCCCGCCGGGTGGCCGCGGAGATCGCCGCGATGCCCGCGCCCGCCGAGGTCGTCCGGATCCTGGAGGAGCGGGCCTCGGAGGCCTCCTCCAGCCGGGCTCCGGCGCGGGTCCACGCGCCCGGTCGAGCCTGAGCGGGCTCGCTCGACCACAGCCCCAACCGGGCATCGGACAGGAAGGATTCGGCCTCCATGCGCGGCATCATCCTCGCCGGGGGGAGCGGGACCCGGCTCCAGCCCCTCACCCGCGGCGTCTCCAAGCAGTTGCTGCCGGTCTACGACAAGCCGATGGTGTACTACCCGCTGTCGGTGCTGATGCTGGCCGGCATCCGGGAGATCCTGCTGATCTCCTCGCCCCGGGATCTCCCGCAGTTCCAGCGGCTCCTGGGCGACGGCTCCTCCCTCGGCCTCGACCTGCGCTACGCCGAGCAGGCCGAACCCCGGGGACTGGCCGAGGCGTTCCTCATCGGCGCCGACTACCTCGCCGGGGAACCCTGCGCCCTGGTGCTGGGCGACAACGTCTTCCACGGCCCCGGCTTCTCCGAACTGCTGCGCCGCCACACCTCGTTGACGCAGGGCTGCGTGCTCTTCGGCTACCCGGTCGCGGACCCGGAGCGGTACGGGATCGGCGAGGTGGACGGAGAGGGCCGGCTGGTCTCCCTGGAGGAGAAGCCGGCGCAGCCGCGCTCCAACCTGGCCATCACCGGCCTGTACCTCTACGACGGGCAGGTGGTGGAGTTCGCCCGCGAGCTGCGGCCCTCCGCGCGCGGGGAGTTGGAGATCACCGACCTCAACCGCCGCTACCTGGAGGCGGGGCAGGCCCAACTCGTCAACCTGGGACGCGGCTTCGCCTGGCTGGACACCGGTACGCACGACTCGCTAATGGACGCCGGCCAGTACATCCAGACCCTGGAGCGCCGCCAGGGCGTGCGGATCGCCTGCCTGGAGGAGGTCGCCCTGCGGATGGGCTTCATCGACGTCGACGCCTGCTACCGGCTCGGCGCGGCCATGGGCACCACCGCCTACGGCCAGTACGTGATGGACACGGCGGTGGCGACCGGCTCGCACCTGGTGGGGGCGCTGTGACCCGGATGCGGGTCATGGCGGTCGCCCTCGCCCCCAGCCACCTGCTCTGCATGCTCCCGCTGACCTGGGCGATCCGGGCGCGGGGGCACGAGGTGGTGGTGGCGGGACGGCCGGAGGTGGCCGAGGCCGCCCGGCGGGCGGGGCTGACCGCGTTCGCGGTGCCCGAACTCCCCGACGAGCGCCTGCCGGAGGCCGCCTCCGCCGCTGTGCCGTCGGGAGCCGCGCCCCGGCCGGTGCCGGCGTTCGCCGGCCTCCGGGCCCGGCTGACCGAGGAGCAGCGCCGGGAGTCCGCGGCCCGCGAGGCGCGGCCCGGACCGCACCCGTGGGAGCGGCGGGTGCGCCGGGTCCTGGACGGCTACCTCGCGGCCGGCCGGCGGTGGCGGCCGGACCTGCTGCTGTGCGACCCGCTGGAGTTCACCGGGCTGGTCGCGGCGGGCGTGCTGGGCGTGCCGGTGGTGGTGCACCGCTGGGGCGGCCCGGACGCGCTGAGCTCGGAGGCGCTGCGGCGGGCCCGCGTCGTGCTCGGTCCGCTGTGCGCCGAGTACGGCCTCGACGACGGACCCCGGCCGCCGGACCTGGTGATCGACCCTTGCCCGCCCAGCCTCCGGTTCGCCGAGGCGGATCCGGCGCTGCCGATGCGCTTCGTGCCCTGCGGCGGCTCCGGGCGCCCGTTGCCGGACTGGGCCCGCCGGCCCGCCCCCGGCGGGCGCGTCTACGTCTCGTTCGGCGTGTTCGGCAGCAGGGCCGGCACGGCCGGCGCCGACTTCATCGCCCCGGGCCGGCTGCCGGACACCTTCCGGGCGCTGGCCGCCGCGCTGCCGCCGGGCGGCGGGCGCGAGGTGGTCTTCTCGGTGCCGCCCGCGCTGAGCGAAGCCGCCGCGGACCTCCCACGGTGGGTGCGGCGCGTGGACTGGATCCCGCTGGACGCCGTGCTCCGACCCGAGGACGTGGTCGTGCACCACGGCGGGGTGGGCAGCGCGATGACCGCCTGCGCCCGGGGGGCGGTCCAGCTCGTCCTCCCGCCCGGCCATCCGGTCCTGCTGGAGTGCGCCGCGGGGCTCACGGCGCGCGGCGTGGCCCGCTCGGTCGAGGCCGCGAGCATCGAGCCGCCCGGCGGCGACGGGGTGCCCGGTGAGTCCGGGGCGCCCGGGGCGCCCGGTGAGTCCGGGGCGCCCGGGACGCCCGGTGTGCCCGGTGCCCTCGCGGAGGCGGTGCGGGAGGTGCTGGAGCACCGCGCTCTGCGTGCTGACGCCGCGGAGCTCGCCGCCGAGATCGCCGCGCTGCCCGCACCGGCGGCCGTGGTGAGTACGCTCGAACGCCTCTGATCCCGGCGGGGATGTACGGGATCAGAGGCTCCAGGGGGTCGCAGGCGGACGCCGATTCAGCGGCCGCCGTGGATCAGCGCGGCCAACTCCCGCTTCCCCGCCTGCAGTTCCTCCACCCGCCGGGCGGGGAACCCGCCGGCGCTCGGCCGCCGCGGGACGGTGGCGCCGTCGGTGACCAGCCACGCGGACCCGTGCTCGACCAGCGAGCGGTGCTTGACCGAGTAGTAGCCGGCCGGCCCGTGCTCCACAGCCACGCCCGAGGCGCCGGCCGCCGCCGCCACCAGGTGCGGGTGGAACCGGGAGGTGATCCAGGTCTGCCCGGGCGCCGCCGGCATGCCCTCGGCGGCCAGCGAGGCGGCGGAGTACGCGCGGGCGCCGGGCCAGCGCCGCCGCGCCTCGGCGAAGGTCTCGCGGTCGTCGCCGGGGTCGCACTCCAGCAGCCCGAGCGCGCTCTCCGGGACCCGCCACTCGGCGACGGTCTTCGCCATGAGGTCCAGCAGCGGGACGTTCTGCGCGCACAGCATCACCTCGGGGAGGTCGCCGCCGCGGTACAGGTGGTCGCCGAGGTCGAGGAAGAGGTCGTCGCCGGTGCAGGTCACGTCGGTGCGGCGGAGCATGCGGGCGGACGGCGCGTCGCGTACGTCGACCACCGCGAAGGGCGCGAGCGCGCGGTTCAGCGCGATGTCGTCGTCGGCGAATCCGGGGGTGAGCCCGACCCCGGTCAGCGCGGCGCGGGCGCCGGTGCGCAGCACGGCGGCGCCCACCCCGGCCAGCAGGCCCAGATGCGGCGGGCACAGCCCGTTGAGGTAGCCGCCGCCCAGCACGTGGATCGTCCCGGCCTCCAGCAGCGCCCCCAACTCCTCGCCCGGTCCGCCGGGTTCGGGGATCGCCGACTGGACGGCCCGGGCCGCGCGCGCGGCGGCCTCGCCGGGCTCGCGCCCGCCCGGCGCGCGGGACAGCCGCCACAGCACGTCGGTGAACCGCAGCCGCGGGTGCAGGCCGCCCAGGGAGGTCGCGGCCTGCTCGGGGCCGACGCAGTCGAGGACCACCTCGGCGTCGGGAGCCGTGCGGGCCAGGTGCCTCAGCCAGCCGGCGCTGATCGCGTCGTCCCCGTAGTTGGGGATGCCCGCCGCAGAGACGAGGTAGTGGACGGTGGGCGGCATGGGGTTCCTTCCGGGCGGGCGGGGCGGGGCCCGGTCATCCTCCGGGGCCGCGGTCGAACGGCACTCGAGCCCGGCCGTGCCTCCGGCCTCGGCGGTTGCGTACGGCGTTCCGGGTTCTCTACCGTGAACTGCGTACACCGTTCCAGGATGGTCGGTGGGCAGTGGCAGGCAGCGACAGGAGGACGCATGTCCCTGAGATCCGGCGAACCGATGGTGTTCGCCGAAGGGCTGTACAAGCGGTACGGCGGAACCCAGGCGCTCCGCGGCCTGGACCTGTCCGTCCCGGCCGGCACGGTCTGCGGCGTGCTCGGCCCGAACGGCGCGGGTAAGACCACCGCCGTGCGGGTGCTGACCACGCTGACCGAGGCCGACCGCGGGACGGCCCGCGTCGCCGGCTACGACGTGGCCCGGGAGACCGCGCAGGTGCGGGTGCACATCGGGCTGGCCGGCCAGCACCCCGCCGTGGACGAGAAACTGACGGGCCGTGAGAACCTGCGGATGTTCGGCCGCCTTTACCACGTCGGCGAGCGCGCGGCGCGCCGCCGGGCGGACGAACTCCTGGAGCGCTTCGACCTGGTGGAGGCCGCCGACCGGCTCGCGAAGACCTACTCCGGCGGGATGCTGCGCCGGCTGCACCTGATCGCCGGCCTCATCGTGGCGCCGCCGGTGCTGTTCCTCGACGAGCCGACCACCGGACTCGACCCGCGCAGCCGCGGCGAGATCTGGGCCGCCGTGCGCGGGCTGGTGGAGAACGGCACCACGGTGCTGCTCACCACCCAGTACCTCGACGAGGCCGACCAACTCGCCCACTCCATCGCGGTGGTGAACGCCGGCCAGGTGATCGCCACCGGCTCGCCCGACGAGTTGAAGGCCACCATCGGCACCCGGATCGACGTGGTGGTGAACGCCGACGGCGTCACCACCGCCGCCGAGGTCCTCGCCCGGCTCACCGGCCGGGAGGCCGAGGTGGACGCGGAGCACCGCCGGATCAGCGTCCCGGCGGCCGACACCGTCACGCTCCCCGGCGTGGTCCGGGCCCTGGACGCCGCCGGCGTCGGGCCCGAGGACGTGACCCTGCGCAAGCCCACCCTGGACGAGGTCTTCCTGACCCTCACCGGCAAGCGGGACGAGGCGCGGGACGAGGCGCGGGACGACGAGCGGGAAGACGAGACGAAGGGGAGGGCAGCCTGATGACCGCTGCTTCCGTGCCGACGGCCACCGAATCCCCGGACGCGCCCGAGGGCGTGCCCGGCAGCGCCTCCGCCGGCGCCCCCGGCGGCGTGCCCGCCGGCGTGCCCGCGCGGTCCGGGCAGCCGGCGGCGGCCGACGCCGTCCGCGCCCCGGCCGAGGCCGCCCCCGCCCCCGCCCCCGCGGTCGTCGTCCCCTCGGCGGCGGGCGGGCTGCGCTGGGCGGTGCTGGACGCGCTGACCGTGGTCCGGCGCAACCTCACCCATCTCCGGCACGCGCCAGGGGCGTTGATCGCGACCCTGGTCGTCCCGGTCATCTTCATCGTGCTGTTCGGGTACGTCTTCGGCAGCGCGATCCCGGTGCCCGGGGGCGGGAACTACCGGGAGTTCCTGATGCCTGGCCTGTTCGTGATGATGTCGCTGGGCGGCGTCATGGCGACCACCTCCGCCATCGCGCGGGACTCCCGGCGCGGGATCATGGACCGGTTCCGCTCGATGCCGATGTCCCGGGCCGCGGTCCCGTTCGGCCAGGCCGGCGCCGACAGCGTCGTCGGCCTGCTGGAACTGCTCGTCATGGCGGTGTGCGGACTCGTCGTCGGCTGGCGCACGCACGGCCCGGTCGGCTCGGCGGTGGCCGGGTTCGCCCTGCTCGCCCTCTTCCGCTACGCGCTGACCTGGGTCGGGGCCTTCCTCGGGCTGATCGTCACGGACGAGGAGACCGCCGACCACATCCTGATCCTGGTCTTCCCGGTCTCCATGATCTCCAACACCTTCGTCCCCACCTCCGGCATGCCGGGCTGGCTGCAGGCGATCGCCAACTGGAACCCGGTGAGCGCGGCCGTGGCCGCCTGCCGGGAGCTGTGGCACAACCCGGGTGCCGCGGCGGGCTCCACGCACACCTGGCCGCTGCAGCACCCGGTGGCGGCCACCCTGGGCTGGTCGATCCTGCTGATCGCGGTGTTCCTGCCGCTGTCAGTGCTCCGGCACCAGCGCGCGGGGCGCTGAACCGAGGACGGTCCGCAGCAGGCGCAGCACCGGCGGGCACCCCACGAAGAGGTGCCCGCCGGGCACCCGCGCCAGCCGGAAGCCGGCGCCGGCGAAACGCGCCCAGCCGGCCATCGCGCCGGGCGGCGCGATCGGATCATCCACCCCCGCGACCGCCAGCAGCGGGCTGTCCAGCACTGAGCCAGGCCCGGCGCCCGCGGTGGCGAGCGCCTCGGCCAGCCGCAGGTCGTCCCGCAGCGCCGGCAGCACCCGCCGCGACCAGCTCCGCGCCCGCTCCGGCAAGGTGCCGTGCGCGACGAGCAGATCGAGCAGCTCCCCGTCGGGCAGCCCCGCGGCCCCGCGCAGCCCGATGCCGCCGGCGCCCCGCAGCCCAGCGGTGCCGGACAACCCGCGGGTGTCCTGCGGCGCGCCCGCCGCAGGACGCGGGGGTACCGCCGCGCCGATCACCACCAGCTCCGGGCCCGGCAGCCGCTGCCGCCGCAGCTCGGCCGCCAGCGCGTGGGCGACCAAGCCGCCCAGGCTGTGCCCGTAGAGCGCGTAACGCCCCGTCCGCAGCGGCCCGGTGTGCGTCACCAGCCGGCGCAGCAGCACCGCCGGCTCGGTGATCCTGCCGCCCGCCGCAACCGAGCCGCGCCCAGGCAGCGGCACCGGCACCACCTCGGCGCCGCCCGCCAGCGCCTCCGCCCAGCCGGCGAAGGCCGCCGCCGAGGCGCCGGCGTGCGGGAAGCACAGCAGCCGCATTGGCCCCGCCCCGCCGCTCACTCCTCCAGCAGCGCCACCGCCCTGGTCCATCCCGCACCCCCTCCCTTGATGGCGACCGGGAAGCAGGAGACCGTGAAACCCGAGGAGGGCAGCCGGTCCAGGTTGGCGAGCCGCTCGATCTGGCAGTACTCGCGCCGCCGGCCGGCGAAGTGCGCCGGCCACAGCACCGAGCGGTCCCCGGTCTCCTGGTAGGCGCGGATCATGTGCCCGAAGGGGGCGTCCAGGCTGAAGGCATCGGTGCCGATCACCCGCACCCCCATGTCGAGCAGGTACTCGGTGGCCGGGCCGTCGAGGCCGGCGAAGTCGGTGAAGAACCGCTGGGTGCCGGCGTGCCGGGAGGCGCCGGTGTGCAGCAGCACGATGTCGAGCGGCCGCGGCTCGGCGCCGATCCGCTCCAGTTCCTCGCGGATCCGCTCGACGCCGATCGTCCCGGTGCCGGCGTCGGTGACGTCGAGGACCACGCCAGGGCGCAGGAACCAGTCCAGCGGCATCTGGTCGATGTGGCGGGGGACGCCGTACGCGCCGACCGAGCCGTAGTGTGAGGGCGCGTCGACGTGCGTGCCGGTGTGGCTGGTGAGGGTGAGCGTGTCCAGCGACAGCAGCTCGCCGCCGGGCAGGTCCGCCGGGTCGAGTTCGAGGCCGAAGTGCAGCTTCATCTCCTCGCACATGTGCGCCGCGCCCTCGGCCGGCGTCATGACCTCGTGGACCAGCGGATCCGGCTCCCAGCCGGCGGCGTCCACAGGGGACGACAGGTCGATGATCCGCACGTGCTTCTCCTTGTTCGCTCGGTGCTTCGTGCACCCCGGCGCTGCCCGGCCGGGCACGGGGACTGTGGCAGCGGCCGCTCGAGCAGGGGTGGAACTCCCCGGTCGAGCCCGCCGAGAGCCGCCCGCGAGACGGATTCGACCGGCGGGGAGCACGGTCACGGCGACAGCCCTCGGCCCGGGACGGCCGGGCCGCACAGCAGTCCCGAGGCGGAGGGAATCGATGAGGGACCACGTCACCAGACAGCTCGCCGGCCAGGTCACCGCGCGGGTCGCCGCGCACGTCAGCACGCACGTCAGCACGCAGGGAGGCGGGAACTCGTGAGGATCCTGGTCACGGGGGCGGCCGGCTTCATCGGCTCCCACTACGTGCGCACGCTCCTGGCCGGCGGCTACACCGGCTACCAGGACGCCCAAGTCACCGTCCTGGACCGGCTGACCTACGCCGGCAACCGCGCCAACCTCCCCGACAGCCACCCGCGGATGACCTTCGTACGCGGCGACGTCTGCGACGCCCCACTGCTGGACGACCTCCTGCCCGGGCACGACGCGCTGGTGCACTTCGCCGCCGAGTCCCACGTCGACCGCTCGGTGGTCTCCGGCGCGGAGTTCGTCCGCACCAACGTGCTGGGCACCCAGACCCTGCTGGAGGCATGCCTGCGGGCCGGCGTCGAGCGGGTGGTGCACGTCTCCACCGACGAGGTCTACGGCTCGATCGAGCACGGCAGTTGGGCCGAGGACCGGCCGCTTCTCCCCAACTCGCCCTACGCGGCGTCCAAGGCGGCCTCCGACCTGATGGCCCGCGCCTACTGGCGCACCCACGGCCTCGCGGTCTCGGTCACCCGCTGCAGCAACAACTACGGCCCGCGCCAGCACCCGGAGAAGCTGATCCCCCGCTTCGTCACCCGCCTGCTGCAGGGGCAAACCGTGCCGCTGTACGGCGAGGGCGCCAACGTCCGGGAGTGGCTGCACGTGGACGACCACTGCCGCGCGATCCAGGCGGTGCTGACCCGCGGCCGGCCCGGCGAGGTCTACAACGTCGGCGGCGGCGACGCGCACACCAACCGCGAGATCACCACGCGCCTGCTGGAGCTGCTGGGCGCGGACTGGTCGCGCGTCGAGAAGGTGAAGGACCGTCAGGGCCACGACCTGCGCTACGCCGTGGACGACCGCAAGATCCGCGAGGAGCTCGGCTACCGGCCGCGGGTCTCCTTCGCGCAGGGCCTGGCCGAGACCGTCGACTGGTACCGGGACAACCCCGGCTGGTGGAAGCCGTACGCGGAGCAGGAGGGACAGCGGTGAGCGAGGAGCCCACGACCGCCCCCGTGAGCGGGGCCGACGTCGACGTGCTGGTGGTGGGCGCGGGCCCGGTGGGCCTGACGGCCGCCCACGAACTCGCCCGGCGCGGCCTGCGGGTCCGCCTGGTCGACATGGCCGCCGGCCCGGCCACCACCAGCCGGGCGCTGGCCACCCACGCCCGCACCCTCGAGGTCTACGACCAGATGGGTGTGCTGGAGGAGCTGCTGCCGCGCGGCCGGCGGGTCGAGCACTTCACCCTGCACCAGGGCGGCCGGCGGCTGATCCGCTTCGACACCGACTACAGCCGGCTGCCGACCCGCTTCCCCTTCACGCTGATGGTCGACCAGGCCGTCACCGAGGAGGTGCTGCGCGCCGCCGCCGCCCGCTACGGGGTGCCCGTGGAGTGGGGCGTGCGGCTGGACGCGTTCGCGGACCTCGGCGACTCGGTGGAGGCGGTGCTGCGGCACCCGGGCGGGCGCAAGGAGATCATCCGGGCCGGCTGGCTGGTCGGCTGCGACGGCGGCCACAGCCTGGTGCGCAAGCGGCTCGGGCTGCCGCTGGCCGGCGACAGCAGCGAGACCTGGCTGATCGCCGACGCGCAGGTGGACTGCGACCTGCCGCAGGACAGCATCCACTGGATGCGCACCCCGAGCGGCACGGTGATGCTGGTGCCCTTCCCCGAGCAGGGCCGCTGGCGGCTGCTGGACACCGCGGAGACCGAGTACGGCTCGGAGCGGGAGCTCGCCGACCGCTTCGCCCGCAAGATCACGACCGGTTCCGGGCTCCCGGCCCGCGTCGAACTGCCTACCTGGGTCTCGGTGTTCACCATCCAGCAGCGGATGATCCCGGCCATGCGCTCCGGCCGCTGCTTCGTCGCGGGCGACGCGGCGCACGTCCACAGCCCGGCGTCCGGCCAGGGGATGAACACCGGCGTCCAGGACGCCGTCAACCTGGCGTGGAAGCTGGCCGAGGTGGTGCACGGGCGCGCCGAGGAGTCCCTGCTGGACTCCTACAGCGCCGAGCGGGTGCCGGTCGGCGCCGCGCTGCTGAAGACGACGGGGATGGCCACCGTCCTGATCCAGCTGAACAACCGGTTCGCGGCGGCTGCGCTGCGCGCGGTCTTCACCCTCGTCCGGTCGGTGCGGCCGCTGAAGTCGAAGATCCAGCGCAAGATCATGGGCGGCATGTCGGCGCTGGACCTCTCCTACGCGGACGGACCGCTGGCGGCGGTCGCGGCACCGGCCGCGGCACCGGCCGCCGGCGGGCGGGCGGCGCCGCCGGCCGGCGACCGCGCGGCCAAGGTGACGGCGGCCGGTCTCGCCGCCTCCGAGGGCTGGCGGCAGCTGCTGGCGGAGCTGCGCGAGCCGGAGTGGACCCTGCTCGCCTTCGCGTCCCCGGGGGCCGGCCCGGAGGCCGCGACCTGGGCGGAGCGCGTGCGCGCGCTCGCGGAGGAATGGCACGACGCGGTCCGGGTGCGCCCGGTGCTGCCGGGCGCGGACGCGGGCGCGGGCGCCGGGGCCGCCGGTGGCGCCGGCCCGGCGGGCGGTCTCCCCGACCCGCTGCCGGACCCGGGCGACCGCCTGCGGGCCGACACGGGCGGCCATCCGGGCGGCTGGCTGCTGATCCGCCCCGACGGCTACACGGCCGCGCACGGCCCCGACATCGGCGGCGCGGCGGCGGCCCTGCGGACCCTGGGGCTCCGCGTCCCGGCACCGGGCTACCGGGCGTCCTCCGCGCGGAGCCGCTCGTAGAGCGCCTTGCAGTCCTCGTAGCGCGCGAGCACCCCGCGGTCGGCCGCCTGGGCCACCGTGGGGGCTTCCGCGTCCTTGCGGGACATCAGCGGCTCGCCGCTGAGCCCGGTGTGCCAGGGCAGCGCCAGTTCGGGGTCGAAGGGCGCGATCTCGAACTGGGTCCCGGGGACGAACTCGGTCGAGCACAGGTAGCTGATGCAGGTGTCATCCTCCAGCGCGACGAAGCCGTGGGTCAGCCCCTCCGCGACGTAGACCGCGGTGCCCTCCCGGGCGTCCAGCACCGTGGTGTCGTGCACCCCGAAGGCGGGAGAACCCAGCCGGAGGTCCACCACCAGGTCGAGCAGCCGGCCCCGCACGCAGCTGACGAACTTGGCCTGCCCCGGCGGGATCGCCACCCCGTGGATCCCGCGCAGCGTGTCCCGCGCCGACACCGAGTAGTTGACCTGGAGGGGCCGGAACACGTGGCCGGTGGCGCGGGCCAACTCCGTGTACTTGAAAGACTCGTGGAAGCTGCCGCGGTCGTCTCTGATCAGCCGCGGCGTCACCCGGTAGGCGTCCGGCACGGCCATCTCTTCGATCATCATGGCCACCGGACTGTAGGGACGGCCGCTCGAATGCCGGTAGCGCCGGGGCCCGCCCGGTCCACCCGTTCTCAAGCCGGGCCCTCCACGATGCTGACCGTTCACGCACGGGCACACAGCAGCAGCCCGGCCATGGGCGCAGCGGAGGTGCGGGAGAGTGTCGTGGTGCGACCGGCCGTCAGTCGTCGTTCTGGGCGCCGGGGGATTCGTGGGCCGGCACGTGTGCGAGGCGTTCGCGGCGGAGGGCGCGGACGTCCTCGGCGTCGTCCGCTCGGAGGTGGCCCGGCCGCTGCCGGTGCCGCTGGCCCGGCTGGACGTCTGCGCCGAGCCGCCCGGGCGGCTGGCGGAACTGCTGCGCGAGCGGCGGGCGGACGTGGTCGTCAACGCGGCGGGCGCGGTCTGGCGGGTGACCGCGGAGGAGACCCGGCGCGGCAATGTCGAGCTGCCCGAGCGGCTGCTGGCGGCACTGTCGGCCCTGGACCACCGCCCCCGCCTGGTCCACCTCGGCTCGGTCCACGAGTACGGTCCCGGCGCGCCGGGGGAGGCGCTGCGCGAGGACACCGCCCCCGAACCGGTCAACGCCTACGGGCGCTCGAAACTGCTGGCCACCCGGGCCGTGCTGCGCGCGGCGGGGGAGGGGCGGGTGGACGGCGTCGTGCTCCGGGTCTCGAACGTGTGCGGCCCCTGGGCGCCGGCGGGGAGCCTGCTCGGCCTGATCGCCCGGCACCTAGCGCTGGTGCTGGGGCGCTCGCCCGGCGAGCCGCCGGTGCCGCCGCTGCGGCTGTCCCCGCTGCGCGACCGGCGCGACTTCGTGGACGTGCGCGACGTCGCGGACGCGGTGGTGGCCGCCGCGCGCACCGGCTTCGCCTCGCCGGACGCGCCGGAGCGGCTTCTCAACATCGGGCGCGGCGAGGTGGTCGGAGTGCGGACCCTGGTCGACCGCCTGATCGCGCTCAGCGGCCTGGACGCCGCCTCGGTCGTGGAGGAGCACCCCGCGGAGGAGGCCCCCGCGCAGTCGCCGCCGGGAACCGCCCGCCCCGACGGCGGCTGGCAGCAGATCGACGTCGGCCGCGCCCGCCGCCTCCTGCACTGGCGGCCGCGGCGCCCGCTGGAGCAGTCGCTGCGCGACCAGCTCGCGACCGTCCCGCACACCCCGGCATCCGACGCCCCGCACCTCTCAAGCACCGCAGCCGAGAAACGAGGTTCCTGATGAACGCACACAAGACGTCGGTCCTGGAGGAGGTGCGGAAGTACCACCGCAACCTCCGCAGCGAGGCCGGGTTCATCCCCGGCGTGACCGAGATCTGGCCGTCCGGCGCGGTGCTCGACGAGGACGACCGGGCGGCGCTGGTCGAGGCGGCGCTGGAGCTGCGCATCGCCGCCGGCGTCAGCTCCCGGAAGTTCGAGTCGGCCTTCGCCCGCCGGATGGGCCGGCGCAAGGCGCACCTGACCAACTCCGGTTCCTCGGCGGACCTGCTGGCGGTGTCCGCGCTGTGCTCGCCGCAGCTGGAGGACGCCCGGCTGCGCCCGGGCGACGAGGTGATCACGGTGGCGGCCGGCTTCCCCACCACGGTCAACCCGATCCTGCAGAACGGCCTGGTGCCGGTCTTCGTCGACGTCGAGCTCGGCACCTACAACACCACCGCCGCCCGCGTGGAGGCCGCGATCGGCCCGCGCACCCGGGCCGTCGTCATCGCCCACGCGCTGGGCAACCCCTTCGAGGTGGCCGAGATCGCCGCGCTGTGCGAGCAGCGCGACCTGTTCCTCGTCGAGGACAACTGCGACGCGGTCGGCTCCACCTACGGCGGCCGGCTCACCGGAACCTTCGGCGACCTGTCCACCGTCAGCTTCTACCCCGCGCACCACCTGACGATGGGCGAGGGCGGCTGCGTGCTGACCTCGAACCTGGCGCTGGCCCGGATCGTGGAGTCGCTGCGCGACTGGGGCCGGGACTGCTGGTGCGAGCCGGGCGAGAACAACAAGTGCCTCAAGCGCTTCGACTACCAGATGGGCACCCTGCCGGCCGGCTACGACCACAAGTACATCTTCTCGCACGTGGGTTACAACCTGAAGGCCACCGATCTCCAGGCGGCCCTGGGGCTCACCCAGTTGGCGAAGCTGGACTCCTTCATCGAGGCCAGGCGCCGCAACTGGCGCCGGCTGCGCGAGGCGCTGGACGGCCTGCCCTGGCTGATCCTGCCCGAGGCCACCCCGGGCAGCGAGCCCAGCTGGTTCGGGTTCGCGCTCACCGTCGACCCGGAGGCGCCCTTCCACCGCGCGGCTCTGGTGGACTTCCTGGAGGGCCGCCGGATCGGCACCCGCCGGCTCTTCGCGGGCAACCTCACCCGGCACCCCGCCTACATCGACCAGCCGCACCGGGTGGCCGGGGAGCTCACCAACAGCGACGTCGTCACCGAGCACACCTTCTGGGTCGGGGTCTACCCCGGGCTGAGCGACGAGATGATCGACTACATCGCCGCATCCGTCCGCGAGTTCGTGGTCGCGCACGTGGGTGGGCGCTCATGACGGCGGCGGAGCGGCTCGCGCGCTCGGCGGCGCGCACCGAGGGCGCCCGCACGCGCACCGAGGAGGTCGCCGACTGGCTCGCCGGACGCGTCCGCGGCGGCCGTTTCCGGGTCGAGCGGATCCCCTTCGCGGAGCTGGACGGCTGGCACTTCGCCTCGGGGACCGGGAACCTCGTGCACCGCACCGGGCGCTTCTTCACCGTGGAGGGCATGCGGGTGACGGCCGAGGAGGGCCCGTACCGCTCCTGGAGCCAGCCGGTGATCCGGCAGCCCGAGGTCGGCATCCTCGGCCTGCTCGCCAAGGAGATCGACGGCGAACTGCACTTCCTGATGCAGGCCAAGATGGAGCCGGGCAACCCCAACCTGTTCCAGCTCTCGCCGACCGTGCAGGCCACCCGCAGCAACTACACGCGGGCGCACCGGGGTTCGGCGGTCCGCTACGTCGAGTACTTCACCGGCGAGCGGCCGGTGCGGGTCATCGCCGACGTCCTGCAGTCGGAACACGGCTCGTGGTTCCACCGCAAGAGCAACCGCAACATGGTGGTCGAGGTGACGGAGGAGGTCGAGGCGGCCGAGGACTTCCGCTGGCTCACCCTCGGCCAGATCTACCGGCTGCTGCACGAGGACGACCTCGTGAACATGGACACCCGCACCGTCCTCGCCTGCCTCCCCCCGCACGGCCGCCCGGCCGGCGAGGCCGCGGACGCCTTCGGCGCGGCGCTTGAGCGCTCACGCGACCCGCACGCCCCTTCCCTCCACCGGGAGTTGGACGTGCTCTCCTGGTTCAGCGGCGAACGGGCCCGCCGCGCCATGACCGCGGAGCTGGTCCCGCTCGGCGGACTGCCGGAGTGGACCCGCTCGGAGACCGCCGTCAGCCGCGAGGACGGGCGCTTCTTCAGTGTGGTGGCGGTCGGCGTGGACGCCAGCAGCCGCGAGGTGGCCGGCTGGAGCCAGCCGCTGATCCGGCCCACCAGCCGCGGCGTCGCGGCCTTCCTGACCCGTTCCTTCGACGGCGTGCTGCACGTCCTGATGCACGCCAAACCGGAGGGCGGCTTCGCCGACACGGTCGAGCTCGCGCCGACCGTCCAGTGCGCCCCGGCCAACCACGCCGGACTGCCCGCCGAGAAGGAGATCCCCTTCCTGGAGCAGGTGCTGAACGCCTCCCCGGACCGCATCCGGTACGACGCCGTCCACTCGGAGGAGGGCGGCCGGTTCCTCGACGCGGAGAACCGCTACCTGGTCGTGGAGGCCGACGACACCGACCTGGGGACGGAAGTGCCAGGCCCCTACCGCTGGTTGACGCTGCGTCAACTCGGCTCGCTGCTGCGGCACAACCACTACCTCAACGTGCAGGCGCGCACGCTGGTGGCCTGCCTCAACGCCACGGGATGGGTGGGCCGTGCCTGACACCGACCCCGTAGACCCCGTAGACCCCGTCGCCGTCACCGCCGGCCCGGCGCCGCTGCGCATCGCGGTCCTCGGCAGCTCGTCCATCGCCCGCCGCCGCATGCTGCCGGCCTTCACCGCGCACCCCCACACGGAGATCGCGGCGATCGCCAGCCGTGACCCGGCCCGGGCACGGGAGTTGACGGACCTCTTCGGCGGGACGCCGCTCGCCGGCTACGCCGAGGCGCTGCGCCCGGACAACGGCGTGGACGCCGTCTACGTCCCGCTGCCGATCGCGCTGCACGCCGAGTGGGTCGAGCGCGCGCTCGACGCGGGGAAGCACGTCCTCGCGGAGAAGCCGCTCACCGACGACCCGGCCGTGGCGGCGAAGCTGTTCCGGCTGGCCGCCTCCCGCGGCCTGGCCCTGATGGAGAACGTGTTCTTCCTCCACCACGGCCAGCATGCGGAGGTCGAACGGCTGCTGGCCGACGGCGCGATCGGCGAACTGCGCGCCTTCTCGGCGGCGTTCGCGATCCCGCCGCCACCGGAGGCCGACCTCCGCTACCGGCCCGAACTCGGCGGCGGCGCGCTGCTCGACATCGGCTACTACCCGCTCCGGGCCGCGCTGCGCCTGCTGGGCCCCGGACTCGAGGTGGTGGGCGCCGCGGCGCGCACGGCGCCGGGCCGCTCGGTGGAGACCTCCGGCAGCGCGCTGCTGTACCGGGCCGCCGACGGTGTGCAGGTCCAACTCGCCTACGGCATGGAGCACTTCTACCGCTCCTGCTACGAACTGTGGGGCAGTGAGGGCCGGCTGCGCGTGGAACCCGCCTACACCCCCGACTCCTCCCATGCTCCGCGTCTGCGGCTGGAGTCGCGGGCCGGTCGGAGCGAGATCTTCCTCTCGGCGGAGGACCAGGTGGCGAACACCGTCGGAGCCTTCGTGCGGGCGGTCCGCGCGGGCGGCGCCGACGTCGCGGCGGCGGACGCCGCGGTGCGGCAGATCAGGCTGCTGCACGAGATCCGCGCCCGCGCGGCCGCCCCCGCCGGCCCGGCGGCCGTCTCGGCCGGGCGCCCCGCCGCACGGCGGTCGCCGTGGTGACCCTCCGCGTCGAGCGCGGCCGCGCCGGGCCCGAGGAACTCGCCGCGATCACGGCGGTGCTCCTGCTCGCCCGCGCCGCGCCCGTGCCGGCGCCGGAGCAGGGCCGCGAGCCGGCGGCGGACCCGGCCGCACGCGGCGCCTCCTGGCGCCGGCCGGAGCGCGTCCGCGCCTACTGCCCTCCGCACAGCTGGCAGCGGTAGCGGAGGGATCGCAGGCGCAGGGCGCGGTCGACAGACCGCCGTCCGATGCCGCACAGTCGGCCCATGGCCGATCCGTCACCCTCCGCTCCACTCGCCCCGCCCGTGCTGCCGCCGCCCTACCGCTGCCGGGCGGCGACCGCGGGCGACGCCGGCGCGATCCACGCGCTGGTCGCCGCCTGCGAGCGGGAGGCGCTCGGCCGCGCCGAGACATCGCCGGACCGGATCGCTGCGGACCTCTCGCTGCCGGAGCTCGACCCCGCCCGCGACACCCTGGTGGTGCGCGCACCCGGCGGCAGCGAAGCGGACCTGGCCGGCTGGGCCTGGGTGCACGGCGGCCGGCGCAGCATCGTGGACGTCCACCCCGCCCACCGCGGGCGGGGGTTGGGGTCCGCGCTGCTGGACTGGGCCGAGGCACGGGCCCGTCGCGCCGGGAGCGAGCGGCTGAGCCAGACGCTCCCGGACGCCGATCCCGGCGCGGTCCGCCTGCTGCGCTCGCGCGGCTACCGGCCGTTCGTCTCCGAATGGCTGCTGGAGCTGGAGCTGTCCCCCGAACCGGCCCTGCCCGCCCCGCCGCCCGGCATCACCGTCCGGAACTTCCGGCTCCCCGGCGACGAGCGGGCGACCCACCGGCTGACCGAGGACGCCTTCGACGACTGGCAGCCCCGACGCAAGCCCTACGCCGAGTGGGCCCGCCGGACCGTCGAACGCGACGTCTTCGCCCCGGAGTTCTCGCCCGTCGCGCTCGCCGGGCGCGAACTCGTCGGCGCCGTCATGGCGTTGTGCGTACCCGGCGCGGACCACGGCTACGTCGACCGGGTCGCCGTCCGCAAGGACCAGCGCGGCCGCGGAATCGCGAGCCTGCTGCTGCGCCACTGCTTCCAGCGCTTCCACCGCGCGGGCCGCCGCCGCTGCACCCTGTGGACCCACTCGGCCGCCGGCGCGCTGCCCCTGTACCAGGGGCTGGGAATGACCGTCACCCGCAGCTCGGCCGTCTACGGAAAGGCGCTGACGCCGACCGCAGACGGCTGACCCGGCCGGGCGCCGGGGACGTCAGTGCTGCCGGTGGCGCCGCACGCCCGCCGCGACGGCCACCGCCGTGGCGCCCGCCGCCGCGCCCGCGCCCATCGCCGCGGCGCGCCGGGCGCCGAGCGCCTTCGCGGCCGTCCGGGCCCGCGCGGGCAGCTTCGTGGCGGTCCGCACCGCCGAACTGCCCAGCTTCGCGCCGCCCTTCACCGCCGCGCCGCCCCACTGCGCGGCCGTACCGCCGAGTTGCGTCGCCGTCCCGCCCAGCTGCGTGGCGGCCCCGCCGGCCTTCTTTCCGATCTCCTTGCCCGTCAACGTGTTCATACCGGACGCCTGACCGGGGATTCCCTGGGCAATCGTCCTCCAGGGGCTGAGAACGAAGGGCGTGGACCCCGGACGCTCACGAAAGCCCACAAACACGGAGAAAGCAGGCATAGCCGACCGCCGCCGGGACAGAAGCACTTGCGTGAGACTTGTCAGGTTCCCCGGTGTGTACCGGCCCGAGGCGGATACCGCCCTGCTCGCCGGCGTGGCGGAGGAGGAACTCGCCCCCGGACGCCGCGTCCTCGACCTCGGCACGGGCTGCGGGCCGCTGGCGGTGGCGGCGGCCCGGCGCGGCGCGCGCGTCACCGCGGTGGACGTCTCCCGGCGGGCGGTGGCCGCGGTCCTGCTCAACGGGGTGCTCAACGGCAGGCTGATCACCGCCCGGCGCGGCGACCTGGTCGCGCCCGTGCGCGGCCGGCGGTTCGACCTGGTCGTCTCCAACCCGCCCTACGTGCCCGGCGAGGGCCGGGCGGCCCGCGGCTGGGCGGACGACCGCTGGTGGTACGGCGGCCCCAGCGGCAGGCTGATCCTGGACCGGCTCTGCGCGGAGGCCCCCCAGGTGCTCGCTCCGAACGGCACGCTGCTGCTGGTGCACTCGGCGCTGTGCGGGGTGTCGGCCACCCGGGCCGCGCTCGGCCTCGCGGGACTGCGCACCGAGGTGGTGGCCCGTGCCCGGCAGCCCTTCGGGCCGGTGCTGCGCGCGCAGGCGGAGTGGCTGGAGCGGCGCGGACTCATCGAGCCGGGCCAGCGCGAGGAGGAACTGGTGGTGATCCGCGGTGTCCGCCGGCAGCCCTGAGGACGGCCCCGCGCCCGCGCCCGCGCCCGCCTCGGCCGGCGACGGCCCCGTCCCCCGCACCCGGGTGACCATGCCGGACGGCGTCGGCCCGATCCTGGTGGACGGCCCGGTGGAGGTCCGGCTGCCGGACGGCGAGGTGCGGGTGAGCGAGCGGCCGGTCGTCGCGCTGTGCGCCTGCCGCCGCAGCCGCCGCTACCCCTTCTGCGACACCAGCCACCGCCGCCACTCGGCACCCCCGCAGAGCCGCGCCTGAGCCCGTCCTCAGCCGGCGCCCCCGACCGGGACGACCCGCGCCTCCGGCGGCGGCGCGTCCGCCAGCGGGATCCGCAGCGAGCTGCGCCCCGCCTCCCACCGCTCGGTGAGCAGCGCACCCAGCCGGTCCTCCAGCAGCCCGCTCGCCGCGATGCCGAAGGCGACATCCGGCTCGCAGTCCGGCTCGTCGCGCAGCAGCGCCTGGATCACGTCCCGCCGCACCACCTGCTCGTGCACCGCGTCCGCCTCCACGTGCTCGCGGTAGAAGCGGACGCCGGCCGGGCCGGCCCCCATCCGCTCCAGGGCCCGGGCGAGCCGGTCGGCGCCAGGCGAGGAGGTGATCTCCAGCGCGGCGAACTGCCCCACCGCCGCGCCGCGCAGCGACCGGTGCAGGCCGAACAGCGACATCAGGTTGACCACCGCCAGCGCCTCCGCCGGCACCGCGTCGACGTAGTGCCCGTAGGACGGGTCGAGGCCCAGGTCGGCCATCATCTCGGCGAACAGTCGCGAGTGCACCCGCTCCGGCCGGCCGTCGCCGTACTCGTCGAACTCGACGGCGATGAATCCCGCCTGGGCCGCGCCGTGCAGCCGGGGGATCGCCCAGGCTTGCGGATCGGCTTCCTTGAGGTGGTAGACCGACCGGTGCACCAGGTACTCGCGGGCCTGCCAGCGCTCCCCGCGGTCCAGCAGGTGGTGCGAGGGCCCGGTGCCGTCCACGGGCTCGATCAGCAGCTGCTCCAGCTGCTGATCGAGCCCCGCCACCGGGCCGAGCTCGCGGCGCACAGCGGCGAGGAACCTCCGCTCCAGGTCCGCGCGCAGCTCCAGCAGCCCGGGATCCCACTCCCACTCCGGGTCCACCCCCCGGAACCCGCGGTAGTGCAGCTCGTAGCAGGTGTAGAGGGCGAGCTGCTCGTCCTCGCCCCAGCCGTCGCCGACCCCGCGCCGGGGCAGCGCCTCGCCCGGCGGGTCCGGCTCGGACGGCGGCCGCCGCAGCCGACGCAGCAGCGCGCCGCTCAGCGCCCCGCGCGCCTCCGGAAGCTCGGGCCCCTCCCGACCCGCGGCGATCCCCATGAGCACCTCCTGTCCCACGCTCGCCCCGCTCCAGGCCCCTACCCGCCCCACCGCCCACCGAACAAGGCCGGGCTGCGCGGAACCGCCCCCGGAACCGGGGCCTCGGCGCTAGGTTGCGGGCGTGACCGTGAATCTCACCGACGAACGCCTGTGCTGGCTCGCCGTCCGGCAGGAACTGCGCGAGCGCACCCGCGGCGGCGGGATCTGGACCTGGCTGCGGGTGAGCGGAGGCGACCTCCGCTCGGCCCGGGGCCTCGGCAGCGACATGGCGCGGCAGCGGCGGGCCGACCGCATGGCCGACCACGCCGTCGCCGTCGACCAGGCCGCGCAGAAGCTGAACGCGGAGGAGCGGCGGTTGCTCCGCGCCTCCGGCCGGGTCCCGGACTGGTTCCTGCCCGAGGTCGAGCGGCTCGCGGAGGCGGAGCGGCGGGCCCGGCGCTGACCCCGGCGGCCGGGTGCCGGGCCGGCCGACGCGACGCCCCGCTCACTCGGGCTTGCGGGCCTCGATGAGGAAGCGGGAGCTGTGGGCGCGGAAGGGGCCCTCGCGGCGGATGTGCTCGTGCAGGGCGCGCAGGCGCTCGCGGTGGGCGGCGACGGTGAAGCCGGGGACGATCCAGATCACCTTGCGCAGGAAGTACACCACCGCGCCGACGTCGGAGAACTCCATCGGCAGCCGCTCGGCGCGCAGGTCGGTGACGCGCAGCCCGGCCGCCTCGGCGGCGGCGCGGGCGTCCTCGGGGTGGCGCGCGCGGCGGGAGCGCTCGTCGAACGGTCCGAGGAACCACTCCGCCAGCTCGAACACGCTCTCCGGCCCGACCTGCTGCGAGAAGTAGCGGCCGCCCGGGCGCAGCACCCGCGCGATCTCCTCCCACCACACCGTGACCGGGTGCCGGCTGACCACCAGGTCGAAAGCGGCGTCCGCGAACGGCAGCGGCGGCTCGTCCGCGTCGTGGACGACCACCGCGCCGCGCGGGTGCAGCAGCTGTGTCGCCTTGGCGAGGTTCGGCGGCCAGGATTCGGTCGCCACCGTCAGCGGCGGCAGCACCGGCACGCCGGCCAGCACCTCGCCGCCGCCGGTCTGGATGTCCAGCGCGGCCGAGGCGCCGGCCATCCGCTCGCCCATCAGCCGCTGGTATCCCCAGGAGGGCCGCTGCTCGCTCGCCCGGCCCGCGAGCCAGGAGAAGTCCCAGCCCTCCACCGGCGCCGCCTCGGCCTCCGCGACCAGCGCGTCGAATTCCATGTCCCCGTCATCCATGCCCGCCATGGTGGCAAGCGGGCCCGGGCCGGGGCGAGCGGATTTCAGCGGGACGGCGAGGGGCGGGAGGGGTGGTGGGCGAGCAGCAGCGCGCGCAGGGCCTCCGGCCCGGAGGCGGCGAGCGCGGCGCGCTGGCGGGTGGCGCCGTTGCCGTGGGTGAGCGTGTGGTGGAGCGCGTCGGCGACCCGGGCGGTGTCGCCGGCCGCGTCCAGCGCGGGGGTGAGGTGGGCGAGGGCGTCCGCGACGACCTCGGAGGCCGGGCGGAGGGTGCCGCTCAGCGGGTCGGCGAGCCGCCCGCCGAGGCCGTGCCGGGCGGCCTGCCACAGCGCGGCGTTCAGCCACTCGGGCTCGGGCTCGGGCACGGCGCGCTCCGGCGACGGCTCCCGCCGCAGCGTCATCACCAGCGCGCGGACGAGCCCGGCCAGCAGCACCGCGTCGTCCACCCGCAACTGCACGTCGGCGACCCGGACCTCCACCGTGGGGAACCGCTCGGAGACCCGGACCGCCCAGTACACCTGCCCGGTGTCGTCGATCAGCCCGGCGTCCACCAGGCGGCGCACCCGCCGGTCGTAGTCGTCCGCGTCGGCGAAGAGCGGCGGCATGCCGGAGACCGGCCAGCGGCCGAAGACCACGTGCCGCCAGCTCGCGAACCCGGTCTCGTGGCCCAGCCACAGCGGCGAGTTGGCGGACAGCGCGAGCAGCAGCGGCAGCCACGGCCGCATCCGGTTGACGATCCGCACCCCGGCCGCCCGGTCGGGGACGGCGACGTGCACGTGCATGCCGTTGATCAGCTGCTCGTCCACCAGCCGCCGGGCCTGCAGCCGCATCCGCTCGTAGCGGGGCTCGGCGGTGACGGGGATCGCGGCGTCCTCCTCGGTGACGGCCGCCTCCAGAGCCTCGGCCGCGGCCGGGCCGGCGGCGGTGGACGGGTGGTCCAGCGGCATCGCCGCCGAGGCGCAGGCGGCCAGCCGGCAGCCGCACTCCTCGGCCGCCGCGGCGAGCGCGCCGCGCAGCCGCCGCAGATGGCCGTCGACCTCGTCGAGCGAGGAGCAGACCGGCGTCGCCACCTCGACCTGGGCCTGCAGCAGCTCGTGCTGCACCTCCCGGTCGCCCAGCACGGTCCGGGCCGCCGCCCGCTCGCGCACCCGCTCGGCGGCCGGGACCGGCGCGCCGGTCTCCGGGGCGACGAGCAGGTACTCCTCCTCCACGCCGAGCGTCGGCACGGAGGTGTCGGGGCGTGGGGGCATGGTCACTCGCGATCCGTCGTCCGTCGTCCGTCGTCGGTCGTCCAAGGGGAGGGGGCACCGCGCGCCTACCCGCGCCCCCGCCCCCGAACACCGCGGCTACGCAGCGCCTGCCGCCCTCGCACCCGCCCCCGCACCCGCAGCCGCCCGCGCCGCGCGGAAGCGGGCGAGGCCTTCCGCCAGGTCCACCACCGGCGCCGGGTAGTCGGCCGGCCGGGCGTCGTCGGCCAGCCGCCACGGCTCGTGCACCGCCCTTCCCGGCACCGCGGCAAGCTCCGGCACCCAGCGCCGCACGTAGGCGCCGTCCGGATCGTGCCGCCGGGCCTGGAGGACCGGGTTGAGCACCCGGTTGGATCGGGTGTCCGTGCCGGTGCCGGCCACCCACTGCCAGTTGAGCTGGTTGTTCGCGAGGTCCCCGTCGGCCAGCAGGTCGAGGAAGTGCCGGGCGCCGATCCGCCAGTCCAGGTAGAGGGTCTTGGTGAGGAAGGAGGCGCAGAGCATCCGCGCCCGGTCGGGTATCCAGCCCTCCTCGCGCAGCTGCCGCATCGCCGCGTCGACGACCGGGTAGCCGGTGCGGCCCTCCCGCCAGGCGGCGGCGTCGGCCTCGGCCGCGCGTCCGGCGCGCCAGGCGTCGCCGCGCGGGCGGTAGTCGGCGTGGGCGGCGTCCGGGCGGGCGGCCAGCACCTGGTGGTGGAAGTCGCGCCGGCACAGCTGCCGGGCGAAGGCCTCGGCGGCCGGGCCGAGCGCCGGGTCGGAGTCCGCCGCCGCGCGCACCCGGTGCACGGTCTCGGTCGCGGACAGCGCCCCGAAGTGCAGGAAGGTGGAGAGCCGTGAGGCGGAGGCGCCGGCGAGCTCGGCCGCGTCCGGGTCGCCGTAGCCGGCCAGGCCGTGGCTCAGCCAGGACGAGAGCCGCTCCCGCGCGGCCCGCTCGCCACCCCGGCCCAGCCCGGGGGAGACCCCGGCGAGCGCGGCGCGGTCCGGCAGCTCCTCCGAGGCGATCCGCTCCGGCACCCGTACCTTGCGCGGCGCGCCCAGCGGCCGGCGCAGCGTCTTGCGCGACCAGTGCCGGTGGTAGGGCGTGAAGACGGCGAAGTGCGCCGCCCGGTCGCCGGCCGCGCCGCCCGCGCCCGCCACGGCGCCCGCCGGCGCGCTCGTCGACGCGCCGCCGGGCGTGATCAGCCCCGGTGGGACCGCCGTGGTGACGCCGCTGTGCACGACCAGCCGGCGCCGCTCGGCCGCCAGCGCCTCGCGCAGCAGCCGCTCCCGCCGCGCCGCGTAGCCGCTCGCCCCGGCGGCGATGTGCACCTCCTCGGCCCGCGCCTCCGCCGCCACCCGGCAGACCTGCTCGGTGAACGCGCCCGAACGCACGACCAGCCGGCCGCCGCGCTCGCGCAGCCCGGCGTCGAGGTCGGCCAGGCAGTCGGCGAGCAGCGCCAGCCGGTTGGGCGCGCCGAACGGCCCGTCCGCGATCGCCGGGTCCCGCACGAACAGCGGGACCACCTCCCGGCGTCCGCTCTCCCGGCGCCCGCTCTCCAACGCGGCGTGCAGCACCGGATTGTCGTGCAGCCGAAGATCCCCCGTGAACACCACCACTACGGCAACCATCCCCCCATTCGACCGCGCCGGCGCCGCTTTCCCGGGCAATCCCGCGAGCCCGGGCGCGGCGCCCGAACGGGTGACTGCCGGCGCGCACGCCCGTGTGCCCCGCGGATGCCGGAGGAGCGCGGCGCACCCGGCGGCGGTGTGGACAGGACCTCCCGGATCCCTCCGCCGCCGGGCGCCGCGCCACGAGCCCCGCGGGGGGATGAGGCAGCTCGCCGGCGCGGGGCTCACGCTACGCACCGCCGCAAGATCAGGGGCCGCGGCCGACCCCGCGTCACCCGCCCGGCCCAAAGCCGCCCGCGGACCGCGTCCCCTGCCGCGCCCATGCCGGGCGCCGCCCGTGCGACGGCCGTGAACCCTGTTGCCGGTGGGGCTGCTGAGCCTAGGATCGCCGGGTGGCCGTGCGCTTCATCCTGATCGCCGCCGGGCGCTGCTCCCCGCGCCTGGACGAGCGCTTCGACGACGGCCGCCCGCTCGACCCCCAGGGCGTGGCCGAGGTCGAGGCGGCGGCCGGGCGCTTCCGCGCCCTCGCGGCGGCGGGCCTGCGCTACTGCTCGCCGTCGCCGCGCGCCCGCCACACCGGTGGCCTGCTCGGCCTCACGCCGCTGGCCCAACCCGCCCTGCGCGACATCGACATGGACCGCTGGGCGGGCGTCCGGCTGGACCAGGTGATGGCCCGCGAGCCGCAGGCGGTCGCCGCCTGGCTGGAGGACCCGCGCCGCACCCCGTACGGCGGCGAGCCGCTGCCGGCCTTCGTCGCGCGGGTCGGCGGCTGGCTGGAGACCCGCCCGCAGGACGCCGGGGACGTGGTCGCGGTCCTCGACCCGGGGGTGCTGCGGGCGGCTGTCGTCTACGCGCTGGGCGCGCCGCCGCAGGTGTTCTGGCGGACGGAGGCCTTCCCGCTCGCCGCCGTCTCGCTGGCCGGGGAACGCGGCACCTGGGCGGTCCGCTTGGAGCCGTGAGCCATGACCGGCGGGCGGCCCGGGTCAGTCCCCGTCGGCGTCGCCGCGCTCGCGCACGATCAGCACCGAGCAGGGCGCGTACTGCGAGAGGTGCTGGCTGACCGAGCCGAGCAGCAGCCCGCGGAACCCGCCGTAGCCGCGGCTGCCGACCACCAGCAGGTCCGCGTCCTTCGCGGCGTCCAGCAGCACGGTCGTCGGATCGCCCTGGACCGCCCGCTGCCGCAGCCGCGGTGCGGGCAGCGCGCCCGGGTCCGCGCCCAGCGCCTCGCGGAGCAGGTCGTCGAGGCGCATCTCCGCGCGCTCCTGGAAGGTCGGGTGCTGTGCGCCCGGCGCGGGCGGCGGCGGGAACTGGCCGAAGATGCTGGGCATCTCCCAGGCGAGCACCGCCGTCAGGGACCCGCCGGAGAGCTCGGCCTGGCGGACGGCCTCGCGCAGGGCGGCCCGTGCGTGCGGGGAGCCGTCGACGCCGACGACGACGGCCGGCGCCTTCGCCGCGTCCCGGGTTTTCGCCGTGTGCTGAGCATCCGCCACAAGATCCTCCTCGGGATTCCGGGCAGAACGTAACATTCGCCGCGAAAGCCCTGGCGGAGGCGCGCCCGCCCCGGCGCCGGGGGCTCCGTGCGGGGGCTCCGTGCCCGCCGCCGGAGGCGCGAGGTAGCCTCCGGAAACGGAACAGGTGACCCGCAGTAGGGCCACGGCCACGGAGTACCGGCACGGAGGCGGACATGACCGAGCACGCCCTGTACGACATCCCCCTGCACACGCTCGACGGTGTGCCGACCACCCTGGCCGAGCACCGGGGCAAGGCGCTGCTGCTGGTGAACGTCGCCTCCAAGTGCGGCCTCACCCCGCAGTACGAAGGGCTGCAGCGGCTCCAGGAGCGCTACGCGGACCGCGGCTTCACCGTCCTCGGCTTCCCCTGCAACCAGTTCATGGGCCAGGAGCCCGGCAGCGCCGAGGAGATCCGGACCTTCTGCTCCACCACCTACGGCGTCGACTTCCCGCTCTACGAGAAGATCGAGGTGAACGGCGAGAACCGGCACCCGCTCTACGCGGAGCTCGTGGACACCCCGGACGCTTCGGGCGAGGCCGGGGACGTCCAGTGGAACTTCGAGAAGTTCCTGGTCAGCCCGGCCGGCCGGGTGGTGGGCCGGTTCCGGCCGCGCACCGAGCCGGAGGCGGCGGAGGTCGTGGAGGCGATCGAGGGCCAGCTCCCCGCCTCGCCCGGCGCCTGACCCCCGACCCCCTACCCGAACGCCTGTGCGCCGCCCGGCCCCGGTCGGCGGCGTCCGGGATGCCCGTGCCCCGGCCCCGGCATAGCGTGCGGCTGTACGGCCGAACCGCCGCCCCGCGGGCGGCGTACCGGCCGGATGTCCCATGCCGGCTGACGCACAGTGAGGAGACCGGGCATGCCAGGCAAGTTCGAGGTGTACCAGGACAAGGCCGCGGAGTACCGCTTCCGCCTGAAGACCACTCAGGGGGAGGTCGTGGCGGAGAGCGCGCCCTACGACTCCCGCGAGGCGTGCGAGCGCAGCATCGAGTCGGTGCGCAAGTGCGCGCCCTACGCGAAGCTGGTCCACGCGGAGCCGGCCGAGGCCGAGCCGGCCGTCTGACCCGGCCTCCGGTAGTTCCCCTTGCGGTCCCCGTGTCCCCGCCCGGACGTCCCACCCCGGGCGGGGACACGCGCGCGGCCGGTGGGCACGGCCGCCGCGCCGCGGCTCAGTACTGCAGCGACTTGGTCTGCAGGTACTCCTCCAGGCCGTGCCGGCCGAGCTCCCGGCCGACGCCGGACTGCTTGTAGCCGCCGAACGGCGCCACCGGGTTGAACCGCCCGCCGTTGATGTCCACCTGGCCGGTGTCCATCCGCAGCGCGAAGGCCGCCGCCGTCGCGTCGTCCGCCGCCCACACGCCGCCGGCCAGGCCGTAGCGCGTGCCGTTGGCGATCTCGACCGCCTCGTCCTCGTCCCGGTACTTCAGGATGCACAGCACCGGGCCGAAGATCTCCTCCTGGGCGATCCGCATGTCCGGGGTGACGTCAGCGAAGATCGTCGGGCGGACGAAGAAGCCGCGCTCGGCGCCCTCCGGGGCCTCCGGGCCGCCCGCCACCAGCCGCGCGCCCTCGTCGATCCCGGCCTGGATGTAGCCGCGCACCCGGTCCCGCTGCTTCGCGTTGACCACCGGGCCGAGCCGGGTCTCCGGGCTGGCCGGGTCGCCCGGCACGTACTTCTCCACCGCCTTGGCGGCGATCGCCACCGCCTCGTCGTAGTCGTTCTCGTGCACCAGCAGCCGGGTCCATGCCGAGCAGGTCTGGCCGGAGTTGTTGCAGACGTTGCCGACGTTGACGTTGACCGCGCGGGCCAGGTCGGCGCCGGGCAGCACCACGTTGGCGGACTTGCCGCCCAGCTCCAGTGCCACCCGCTTGATCCCGTCCGCCGCCGCGGCCGCCACCGAGCGGCCCACCGCGGTGGAGCCGGTGAAGGAGACCATGTCGACGTCCGGGTGCTCGGCCAGCGCCGCGCCCGCCACCGCGCCGTACCCGGTCACCATGTTGAAGACGCCCGGCGGGAAGCCGGCCGCGTCCACGATCTCGGCGAACAGACGGGCCGTCAGCGGGGTGTCCTCGGCGGGCTTGAGCACCACCGTGCAGCCTGCGGCCAGCGCCGGGACGACCTTGTTGACGATCTGGTGCAGCGGGTAGTTCCACGGCGTGATCGCCCCGACCACGCCGACCGGCTCCGAGCGCACCACCGAGTTGCCGACCTTCTCCTCGAAGGAGTAGCCGGAGAGCAGCTCGACGTAGCTGGCCGAGACCGCCAGCGGCAGCCCGGCCTGCACCATGGTCGCGAAGCCGATCGGCGAGCCGAGCTCGGTCACCACCGTCCGCGCGATGTCCTGCTGCCGCGCCGCGATCCCGTCCCGCAGCCGGGTCAGGGCGGCGAGCCGCTCCTCGCGCGGCGTGGACGCCCAGCCCCGGAAGGCGGCGCGCGCCGCGCGGACCGCGGCGTCCACGTCCTCGGCCGTCCCGGCCGGGACGGTGGCGACGACCTCCTCGGTCGCCGGGTTGAGCACCTCGACGACGTCCGCGCTCGCCGGATCGGTCCACGATCCGCCGATGTACTGTCCCTGGTGAGCCTGCACCGCTGGTCCTTCCTCGCACCCGCTCGTGCTGCCTGGCTGTTCCCTCTGACGTTGCCTTTCGGCCGCCCGGCCGCCTGTTCGGCCGCCCGGCACGGCCAGTCAAGGCGAGGGCGGCCCCGGCGCGCAAGAGCCGCGGCCGGAGCGGTGCGGGAGCCGGCGGGGCGGCGGCCGGGCGAGCCGCCCGGGGAGCCGCCGCACGGGCCTCGTCGGCGGTCGCACTCCCCGGCCCATTAGACTCTCGGGGTGCACTCCGAAGTCGAACCGTCCAGTCGCGCCCAGGCGGCGGTCTCCGGAGCGCCCGCGCGCTCCAAGCGCCTGCCGCGCGCCGTCCGCGAGCAGCAGATGCTCGACGCGGCCGTGCGGGTGTTCTCCCGGTCGGGCTACCACGCGGCGTCGATGGACGAGATCGCTGAGGAGTGCGCGGTCTCCAAGCCGCTGCTCTACCTCTACCTCGGCTCCAAGGAGGAGCTGTTCTCGGCCTGCCTGCGCCGCGAGGCGGAGCGCCTGATCGAGGCCCTGGCCAGCGCGGTCGACCCGCGGCTCGACCCGGGTGCCCAGCTCTACCACGGCCTGGCCGCGTTCTTCCGCTACGTCGCCGACCACCGCGACAGCTGGATCGTCCTCTACCAGCAGGCCCGCAGCCAGGGCGGCCCGATCGTCGCCGAGGTCGACGACGCCCGCCGGCTGGTCACGGACGCGGTCGCCGGGCTGGTCCGCCGCAACACCGAGCCCGATCCCGGCCACGGCGACCCCGCGCACGCGGACTTCGCCGCCGCCGCGATCGCCCACTCCATCGTGGGCGCCGCCGACGCGCTCGCCGACTGGACGCTGGACTCCGGCCGCGCGGAGCCGCCGGAGACCACCGCCGAGCGGCTGATGAACATCTTCTGGATCGGCCTGGACCGCCGCATGGAGGGCGCCCGCTACACCCTCCCGCCGGCCCCGCCCGCCGCGGACTGACCGGCTCCCCCGGGCGCGGCGGTCACCCGAACTGCCGTCTCCCGGTACGCCCTGCGGGGTGAGTGCGCGCCCGCGCGCGGGCGCGCCGCGACGGCGCCGCGCCCCCTCCGTGCTTCCGTGGTGACGGACATCACCCTCACCAGGAGATCGTGTGCGTACCATGTCGTCCTGCCCCGACTCTGCCCGCTCCTCCGGCTCCGCCGGCTCCACCCCGGCGTCCGCGGCCGCGCGCCGCCGGGTGAACGCCCGCGCCGGCCTGGTCGCGCTGCCGCTGGCCGCGATGCTGATGACCGCCGCGCCGGCCTGCTCCTCGAACACCTCCAACTCGGCGAGCGGCGGGTCGAGCCCGACCAGCTCGGCGCAGGCGGTGAAGTTCGCCAAGACCCGCTTCGCGGCCAACGTCGCCCTCGCCGGCGGCGCCGCCTACCAGTGGATCTACAAGCCGTTCAAGGCCGGGACCTTCAAGAAGGGCGCCCACGGCCGCACCGGCGCGCTGATCAAGGGCGGCCTCGCGGGCCTGTTCACCTACAACCGGCTGCACGCCGCGCTGAACGACGCCAAGGGCGACCCGACGCTGTCCAAGCTGGTGGCGCCGCTCACCAAGAGCGTGGACGACCTCAAGGCGGCCGGCAGCAAGCTCCGCCACGGTGACGCCAGCGCCGCCGACATGAGCTCCTTCACCAACACGATCAACCAGGTCAAGGGCGCGGCGTCGAAGGACGGCGTCTCGATCAAGGACAAGGTGCCCTCGCTGTCGCAGCTGAGCTCCGGTTCCTGACCGGCTACCGACCGGCTCCTTACCGCCCCGAGCGGCACATCGGCCCCGCCGCACGCCGTATCCTGCTCTGTACGCTTCCCGTGCCGCGGTGCCGGAAGCGGAGCACGAGGCGAGAGGGGCTCGATGGACTCCACGGGCAAAGCGGAGAGCGGCACGGGCATCGCCCGGTTCGGATCCTGGTGGCGCAGGCGCCCCCGAGGCGAGGCGGGGCGCGGATCCGCGGCGCCGAGCCAGGCCGAGCGCCGTGACCTGCTGCTCTCCGCCGTCCGTGCCGGCTTCGCCGCCGCCGCCCCGGCCGCCCACCCGGTCGGCTACCGCTGCTCCTGCGACCGGATCGGCTGCCCGACTCCGGCGCGGCACCCGGTGTCCTTCGCCTGGCAGACCCAGGCCAGCACCGACGTGGAGCAGGTCGAGGGCTGGCTGGACAAGGACCCGCAGGCCAACCTGATCAGCGCCACCGGCCTCGCGCACGACGTGCTCGACGTCCCGGCGGCGGCCGGCCGGCTGGCGCTGGAGCGGCTGGCTCTCGGCGGCGGGCCGGCGGGTGCCGCTGGCCAGGCCGTCGGCGTGGGCGCCGCGGGCCCTGATCCCGCGCTCGCGACCACCCTGGCGCCCGCGCCCGCCTCCGCCTCCATGTCCGGGCCCGGGCTCGCCGAGCTGGCGGCCGGGCCGGTCGCCGCCGTGGGGGAGGACCGCTACCTGTTCTTCACCGCCACCCGCGGCACCCCGGACGACGAGGACGAGTGGTGGCCGTGCGAACTCGACTGCCACCCGGAGACCCTGGACGAGCACCCCGGCCTGCGCTGGCACTGCCGCGGCAGCTATGTGCTGCTGCCGGGCTCGGAGCTGCTCGGCGGTGAGCGGGTCACCTGGGTGCGCGGGCCGGAGCACCCGCTGCCGGACCCGCTGCGGCTGCTGGACGTGCTGACCGACGCCTGCGCCGAGGTCGGCGCCTCCGCCGAGGAGCAGTGGCTGATCCGCTGAGGACGGCCGGGCGCTCCCGCCCCGGGGCGCCGGCGGGCCCTCGGATGAGGCGCCGCCCGCCCCTCAGGGCAGGGTGAGGATCTCCGCGCCGTCCTCGGTCACCACGAGCGTGTGCTCGAACTGCGCGGTCCGCCGGCGGTCCTTGGTGACCACCGTCCAGCCGTCCTCCCAGATCTCGTACTCGTGCGTGCCGAGGGTGAGCATCGGCTCGATGGTGAAGGTCATCCCGGGCCGCATCACGGTGTCCGCGTGCGGGTTGTCGTAGTGCGGGACGATCAGGCCGGAGTGGAACGACGTGTGGATGCCGTGCCCGGTGAAGTCCCGCACCACGCCGTAGCCGAAGCGCTTGGCGTAGGACTCGATGACCCGGCCGATGACGTTGATCCGGCGGCCCGGGCGGACGGCCCTGATCCCGCGCCGGGTGGCCTCCAGGGTGCGCTCGATCAGCAGCTTCGACTCCTCGTCGACCTGCCCCACCGGATAGGTGGCGTTGAGGTCGCCGTGCACCCCGTCGAGGTAGGCGGTCACGTCGAGGTTGACGATGTCCCCGTCGCGCAGCACCGTCGAGTCCGGGATGCCGTGGCAGATCACCTCGTTGACCGAGGTGCAGATCGACTTGGGGAAGCCGCGGTAGCCGAGGTCCGAGGGGTAGGCGCCGTGGTCGCACATGTACTCGTGGGCGATCCGGTCCAGCTCGTCCGTGGTCACCCCGGGGACGATCGCCCGCGCGGCCTCCTCCATCGCCCGGGCGGCGATCCGCCCGGCCGCGCGGATCCGCTCCACGGTCTCCGCGTCCACCACGTCCGGGCCGTCGTAGGCGGCGGGCGCGGGCCGGCCGACGTACTCCGGCCGCGGGATCTCCGCCGGAACGCGACGGGTGGGGGACAGCCTGCCGGGTACGAGGGGAGCCATAGGGCAGATACTAGGGCAGCGCCGCCGCGGGCCGCTCCGGGCGGCGCGGCCCGGGGCGGCGGCCCGCGACCTGTGGTGAGGAGCCGCGTCATGGCATTCGGACGGTCCGGAAAGCATCATCCGGTCGACCTCTCGGGCGACTGGTACTACTGCCTCAAGCACCGCACGGTCGAGCAGGGGCTGCAGTGCCCGCAGCGGCACCGCCTCGGGCCCTACCCCAGCAAGGAGGCGGCCGAGCGGGCGCTCGAGACCGCCTCCGACCGCAACGCCGAATGGGACGAGGACCCGCGGTGGAACGACGGGGAGGTCTCGTGACACGGGGGTGACGGGCGCGCGCCCGCGCCGCGCCCTCGTCGGCCCGCACCGCGCCCGGGCCGCGCCCGTTCGAGCCCCGTGAGCGAGGCCACCCCCCGGTGACAGCGGCCGTGCCGATGTGCGAGTCTGGCCCCCACCGCGGGCCCGCGAGCACACGCGAGGCCCCAGCCCATCGGGAGCAGCGGGAGCAGCACGAACGTGGCACGACCGGAGGACGACCCCCTGCCCCCGCGGGCGCACGGCCGCCTGGCGGGCGTGCGCGGGGCCGGATACGCCCTGGTCGCCGGCGTCGCGCTGGCGCTGGCCGCGGTCGGGCTCGCCGGCGCGTCCGGCTCCGGGCTGCGCTCCGGCGGCCCGCTCTCCGCGCACACCGTGCCCGAGGCGCTGGTCTGCGCCCTGGGCGGGGTGGCGCTCGCGGCCTGGTACCGGGGCCGGAACCTGGAGTTGGAGCAGCGCCGGGAGGCTCCGCCCGAGGTACGGCGGCTGCGTACGGGCGTGTTCGCGCTGCTGTGCGTGGCCGCGGCGGCGCTGCCGATCGGACTGATCGCGGTCGGCCGCACACCCGGCAAGGGAGAGGGCGCCGTCCCCTCCGGTGAGAACCCCTCGCCGGCCGGGCAGCCCTCCGCGCCCGCGCAGAGCCGTCCGCCCGCGCCCCCGGTCCAGGGCGGCCGGCACACCCTCGACCTGCACCTCAGTCTGACCACCGTGCTGCTCGTCCTGGCGGTGCCGGCCGCCGTCGCGGTGCTGGTCCTGCTCGTGCGCTGGGCGCGCGAGCGGCGGCGCGCGCCTCTGCGCGCCGCGGTGCACCCGGAGCCGCCCGGGGACGAGCAGCAGGCGCTGTCCGCCGCCGTCGACGCCGGCCGCGCCGCCCTGCGCGGCTCGGACGCCCGCGCCGCGATCATCGCCTGCTACGCGGCGATGGAGGACGCCCTCGCCGGGCACGGCGTCGCCCGCCGCAGCGCCGACAGCCCCTCCGACCTGCTGCGCCGCGCCGCGGAGCGGGGGTTGCTCGACCCGGCCGGCGCGCCGCGCACGCTCACCGCGCTCTTCCGCGAGGCCCGGTTCTCCACCCATCCCATGACGGAGCGTCAGCGCGAGGAGGCGCGGGCCGCGCTGGACTCGGTCGCTGACGCGCTGGAGCGCGAGGCGCCCACCCCGGTCACCGCTCCGGCCGAGAACTCCGGTGCGGAGGCGCGGGCCTGATGGAACGTCACACTGCGGTCGCGCTCGCCCTGCTCGTCGTCGGCGCGGAGACCGCGCTCGCGCTGGCCGGCGGCGGCGCGGCGGCCGTCGCGGGCGCGGCCGTGCTGCTCGCCGCGGGGCTGCTGCTGGCCCGCTACGTCGCCGGCGGCCGGGCGCTCGACCCGGCGGCCCGCGACCGGGTGCGGGTGCTCGCCCCGCGCGAGCCGACGCTGCGTCCCCTCGCGCGCGCGGTCGAGGACTCTCTCGGCGGCGCCGAGGGCTGGGAGTGGCGGCTGCGCCCGGTCGTCGAGCGCCTGTACGCCGCGCGGCTGGCCGAGGAGCACGGCGTCTCCCTGCACGCCGACCGGGAGCGGGCGGCGGCGCTGATCGGCCCCGAGCTGTGGCCCTGGATCGACCCCGCCCGCCCGCGCACGGTCGACCCCGCTCCCGCGCCGCTGCAGCCGGCCCCGGCGCGCGGTGGGCTCGTCGGCGGGCGGGGCAAGGCCGCCGCGTCCGCCGGCTACCCGCGGCCCGTGCCGCCGGAGGTGCTGCGGGCGCTGATCGAGGGGCTGGAGCGGGGGAGCGAGGACGCCGGGTCCAGCCTCCGTCCCGGGTCCGGCTCGGGTTCCGGCTCCGGTTCCGGCTCCTCGCGCGCCGCCCGTTCCTCCCGTCCTTCCCTTCCGACCGGTTCTTCGGAGGGGCGGCCGCCGTCGCCCCGCCGTCCGTCCCGTCCCCGAGGAGCAGCGTGACCGCAACCACCCCAGGACCGGCCCCCGCCGCGCAGGCTTCCGCGTCCGCCGCGCAGGCTGCCGCGTCCGCCGTGCCTTCCGGTGCGATGACGCCGCGCGAGGCCGGGGCCCGCGCGCACGCCGTGCTGGACGAGGTCGAGCGGGCCGTCGTCGGCAAGCGCGGCGCGCTGGAGCTGACGCTGATGGGCGTGCTCGCCGGCGGCCACATACTCGTGGAGGACCTGCCGGGGCTGGGCAAGACCCTGCTCGCGCGGTCCTTCGCCACCGCCCTCGGACTGGACTTCCGCCGCATCCAGTTCACGCCCGACCTGCTGCCCTCGGACGTCACCGGCGCGCCCTTCTACGACCAGCGCAGCGGCGAGATGGTCTTCCGCCCGGGCCCGGTCTTCACCCACCTGCTGCTCGCCGACGAGATCAACCGCACCCCGCCGAAGACGCAGGCGGCGCTGCTGGAGGCGATGGCCGAGGCGCAGGTCTCGGTGGACGGCACCACCCGCCAGCTGCCCGACCCGTTCACCGTCATCGCCACCGACAACCCGGTCGAGTACGAGGGCACCTACGCGCTGCCGGAGGCCCAGCTCGACCGGTTCCTGCTGCGGGTCCGGATGGGCTACCTGCCGCCGGCCGACGAGGCCGCGATGCTCCGTCGGCGCCTCGACCGCGCCACCCCCGAGGCCCGGCTGGCGGCGCTGTGCACGCCGGAGGAGGTCCGGGCGATGCGGGCCGCGCTGGAGCTGGTCGAGGTCGAGGACGACCTGCTCGACTACACCGTCGCCCTGGTCGCCGCGACCCGCACCCACCCGCAGATCCAGGTCGGCGCCTCGCCGCGCGGCGGGCTCGCGCTGGTCCAACTCGCCCGCGCGCACGCGATGCTGGACGGGCGCGACTACGCGGTGCCGGAGGACGTCAAGGCGGTCGCGGTGCCGGCGCTGGCCCACCGGGTGACCCTGCGGCCGGAGTTGTGGGTGCGGCGGATCAACTCGGACGACGTGATCGCCGGCATCCTCGCCGCCGTGCCCACGCCGCGGACGCTCCCGACGGGCGGCGGCGTCTCGGGCGGCGTCTCCGGCGGTGTGCCGGGCGGCGCCGCAGGCGGGGTCTCCGGCGCCGGCGGGTCCGGCAGCGGCCGATGAGCGAGGCCCGGGCGGACTCCCGCGCCGAGGCGCCGGCCCGCGGCGGGGCGGCGGCCTGCGGCGGGGCGGCGGCCCGCGGCGGGGCGCAAGCCAGGCCCCGCGCGGTTTCCGCCTCGCCGCGCGACCGGTCCGCGCGGGAGGCCGCGCGGGCGGCGCGGCTGCGGCGGGCGCTCGGCGAGCAGGGCGCGGACTCCGGCGGCTACGCCCCGCCGCGCGCCCCCTCGCCCGGTCGGCGGCCCAGCGAGAGCACCCTGCGCGCGCTGACCGTCGCGGTCGTCGCGATCGGCGCCGCGCTGCTCACCGGGCACGCCTGGCTGCTGGCACTGGCAGCCGGCCCGCTGGTGCTGCTGGCGCTGAGCGCGCCGGACTCGGCCGAGCCGGCCGCCGAGCCGCGGGTCACGGTCGAGGCGTCCACCCGGCGCTGCTTCGAGGGCGAGCGGGTCGCCGTCCGGCTCACCCTGCGTGAGGCGTCCGAGGCGTCCGAGGCGTCGTCCGAGGCGTCCGACGCCGGTCTGCGCGAGCTCGGCTGGATCGACCCCGGCGTCTACCCCGGCCCGGGCCTGGAGCTCTCCTCGGTCAAGGCCGTGCACGACGACCCGCGGCGCCCCCCGCACGTCGTGCTGACCTTCACCGCCCGCCGCTGGGGCCGCTGGACGCTCGGCACCGCCGACCTCGACCTGCACGACCGCGGCGGCACCCTCCGCCGCACCGTCCGGGTGGACCTCGGAGAGGCCGAGGTCTTCCCCGTCCCCGCCGACGGCGGCCTCACCCCCGTGCCGGTCCGGCTGCCCGAGCGGCTCGGTGAGCACTCCACCACCGCGCACGGCGACGGGGTGGAGGTCATCGGCGTGCGCCCGCACGTCTGGGGTGAGCGCCAGCGCCGCATCCACTGGGCCGCGACCACCCGGCGCGGCAGCATCCAGATCCAGCAGTTCGCCGCCGAGCGCGCCGCCGACACCGTGATCGTCCTCGACGCCTGCGTCGACCTGCTCTCCCCGGCCGGCGACCGCTCCACCCTCGACGAGGCGTTGCGCGTCGCCTCCGGCATCGCCCGCGCCTACCTGCGCGGCCACGACCGGGTCGGCACGGTCTCGCTCGGCGGGCAGCTGCGCTGGCTGCGCCCCGGCACCGGCGACGCGCACTTCTACCGCATTGTCCAGAGCGTGCTGGACGTCCGGCGCGACCTCTCCTTCTCCGTCCCCACGCTCGACCGCCTGCCCGCGCCGGCGCTCCCGCCCCGCGCGCTGGTCTACGTGGTGACGCCGCTGGCCGACGACCGGGTGCTGGACGTGCTGCGCGAACTCGCCGAGCGCGGGCACCCGCTGGTGGTCGTGGAACTCGCGGCGCGCGAGCCGCGGGTCGAACCCGGCGAGGAGGCCGAGGAGTTGGCCCTGCGGCTGTGGCGGCAGGAGCGCCGGGCGCTGCGCTTCGCCCTCGCCGAGCGCGGAATCCCCGTACTGGCGTGGGATCCTGACGCCGCGTCGACCCTGGACCTCTCGCTCGCGCCGCTGCTGCGCGTCCCGATCCGGGGGAGGAGCCGATGAGTACCCCGCCCGCGTCCACGCCTGCTGCACGGCCTGGTTCCCCGCCTGGTTCCGTGTCCGGCCGGGCGTCCGGCGCCTCGCGCGGAGGGTGGGCCTCCTTGCGGCGGACGCTGCCGGCCCGGGGCCTCGCGCTGCTGACGGCGCTCGCCGTGGCGCACCCGGCCACCGTCGGCGACCTGCCGCTGACGGTGGTCGCGCTGGCCGGGGCCTGGCTCGGCGCGCCCCCGGTCGCCGACCGGCCGCTCGCGCCCTCGGCCCGCTGGCGCAGCCGCCTCGGCCGGCACCGCAACACCGTCCTGGCGGCCGGACTGGTCGTGCTCGCGGCGATCCGCACCCCGCCGCTGTGGCTGGGCGGGGCCGAGACCGCGCTGATCCTGGCCTACCTGCTGCTGCTCGACTCCCGCACGGGCGGGCCGCCCGGACGCCGGCGGCTGCGCCCGCTCCCGCTGCTCGCCGCCTACGGCGCGAGCCTGCTGGTGCTGGCCGCCGGCTCGATCCGGCCGGAGGCGGGCGGAAGCTGGTGGCTGCGGCTGGTCGCGGTGGTCGCGCTGGCCGGAACGGCGGCGGCCGTGGCCGTGGCACTCGGGGCCCGTCGGCCGCTCTCCTCCCCGAGGGACTGACGGGACGTCACCACTGCGGCGGGGTCACCGGCGTCATCAGCCGGTCGAGCAGAGCGCTCAGCCGGCCGGCTGCGCCACGCCGGGATCGGCGGAGCCCGCGGACCGGCTGCGGCTCCCCGGCCGAGGCACTGACCAGGTGCTGCGTGAGGTCGAAGTCCAGCAGCGCGGAGCCGGGGGCCGCCAGACCGGCGTCTGGGCCGCCGTCCGGGTCGGTGCCGGGATCCCGCTCCGGCTCGCCCGCGCGCGGTGCGGGGACGCCGCCGAACGGCCCGCCCGCGCCGGGGAGCAGCAGGCCGTCGCCGAGCACCGGGAGGGCCGGGCCGGGCGAGGTCAGCAGCTCGTGCGCCAGGCCGCGCAGCTCGCCGGCACCACCGCCCGCGCCCGTGGCCGTGCCCGCCGGATCGGCCTCGGCGGCCTCCAGCGCGAGCACCGTCGCGCCCGTCCGGCGGGCGTCGTGCACCCGCTCCAGCAGGCCCTCGCCGGGCTGCTCGGCGGCGACCACCAGCACCGTCTCCCCGCGCCGCGCCTGCTCCAACCGCCGCAGGCCGACCGAGAGATGCTCCGGCGCGCCCGGCGGAACCGCGTGCCGGACCAGCGTCGGCGCCAGCTCCGGGACGCCCGACCAGGAGGCCTCCTCGCCGAGGTGCGCGGCGAGGTGCCAGGGCTCCTCGTGTTCCGTGCCGACCAGCAGCAGACCGCCGGGGCGGGCCCCCGGCCGGGAGACCGAGCCGCGCAACGCCCCGCCGAACCGGCGGGTGGCCTCCAGCCACTCGGTCCCGGCGAGCGCGTCCCGCAGCAGTGTGAGTCTGACCGCATCCATAAGGTCATATGCTGCCCGGGCCTGCGGCCCGATGGCAGGATTCGGGCATGACCGCACCTGATGGAGTTACTTCCGCGCCGGCTCCCCGGCGTGATCCCCACGAGCTGCCCGACGTCTCGGACCTGACGGTCGGTGTGCTCGGCGGCACCGGCCCGCAGGGGCGCGGGCTCGCCTACCGCTTCGCCCGCGCCGGACAGCGGGTGATCATCGGCTCGCGCAGCGCCGAGCGCGCCGCCGCGGCGGCCGAGGAGATCGGCGAGGGCGTGCGCGGAGCCGACAACGCCGGCGCGGCGGCCGGGAGCGACGTCGTGATCGTCGCGGTGCCGTGGGAGGGCCACGGCGAGCTGCTCGGCTCGCTCCGGTCCGAGCTGGCCGGGAAGATCGTGGTCGACTGCGTCAACCCGCTCGGCTTCGACAAGCAGGGCGCCTACGCGCTCAAGCCGGAGGAGGGCAGCGCCGCGCAGCAGGCCGCCGCGCTGCTGCCGGAGTCCAGGGTCACCGCCGCCTTCCACCACCTCTCCGCGGTGCTGCTGGAGGACCGGTCGGTCGACAAGATCGACACCGATGTGATGGTCCTCGGCGACGAGCGGGCCGCGACGGACGTCGTGCAGGCGCTGGCCGCGCGGATCGACGGCATGCGCGGCGTCTACGCCGGGCGACTGCGCAACGCCCACCAGGTGGAGTCGCTGGTGGCGAACCTGATCTCGGTCAACCGCCGCTACAAGGCCCACGCCGGGCTGCGGGTCACGGACATCTGAGTTCGGCCTGCGGCCTCCGCGCGGCGGGGGCGGCGCGGCGGGCGGCCCGGCCGCCCGCCGCGGACGGCCGTCGGGGAGAATGGCGGGGCAGCACCCGGTGGGCCGTGCCGCGCACCGCGCCGCACCCGCACAGCCCACCGCGCTGCGACACCGCACCGCACATCGCCCGTCCCGCAGGAGCCGTCCCCATGCCGCGTTTCTCGATCTTCGCGTTCGCCCTCGCCGTGCTGGCGCTGGCCGCCGCCGTGGTCTCCGTCATCGCGGGGTTCTGGGTCGGCCTGGTGTGGATCTTCCTGGCGGGGCTGGCCAGCAACGTCGGCTGGGTGCGGCTGCGCCGCGACCGCCGCGCCTCCGCCGGCCAGGGCTGACCGCCGGCGCAGGGCCGGCCGCCGGCGCGGCGCTGACCGCCGTCCGGGACCGGCCGCCGGTCAGGAGCCGAAGCCGAGGAACCTCCCCAGATCCAGGATCTGGAACTGCAGCATGCCCAGCCAGGCGTTCTCCACGTGGCCGCCGCTGAGCGCGTTGACCACCGGGTAGACCACGTCGCCGAAGAACCAGTCGTTCACATTGGACTGCCACAGCAGGATGAAGACGGCCATCATCCCGTACGGCGCGAAGTGCGCGAAGGCACGCCGGTTGTCGTAGGACAGCCAGGGCTCGATCACGCCGTAGCCGTCCAGGCCGGGCACCGGCAGGGCGTTCAGGATCGTCGCGATCACCTGGAGCAGGCCGAGGTAGGCCACCGCGTTCTGGAAGTCCGTCGGCGCGCCGTCCAGCAGCCCGACGCCCAGCGGCACCAGGCAGAGCAGTGCGCACAGCGCGTTCACCGCCGGTCCGGCCGCGGATATCGCGCTGTGCCTCCACCGCCCGCTGATCCGCGAGCGGTCGATGAACACCGCCCCGCCGGGCATCGCGATCCCGCCGAGCAGGATGAACACCACCGGCATCACGAAGCTGTAGATCGGATGCGTGTACTTCAGCGGGTTCAGCGTGAGGTAGCCGCGGGCGCCGATGGAGAGGTCGCCGCCGTGCAGCGCGGTCCGCGCGTGCGCGTACTCGTGCAGGCAGAGGGAGACCAGCCAGCCGGCGATCACGAAGAGGAAGATCCCGACGCGGACGTTCCCCCAGCCCGCCCAGACCGCCCAGCCGGAGGCGGCGAGGATCGCGAGGAGTACCCAGAAGACCGTGCTGACCCGGCGCTGCGGGTCCCCGGTGCGGGTACGGGTGGTGTCTGTCGCGGTCATCGCGTCGGGGCTCCGGGGGCTGGGAGGGTCGTCGCCGGGCGGGTCCGCCGCGGCGAGCGGGCTTCGGCGTGCTCCGGCCGCCGGCCGGAACCAGTGATCCTGCCGAACGCGCCCACCGAAAGCAACGTCGGAAGCGGCTCCGGAGGCAAGGCCGCGCGCCCCTCAGCCCGCGCCCCGCTCCATCCCGCGCCTTCCCACGTCACCCCGCCCAACGCCCGCCCGAAACCCCGCGTTCCCGCGCCCCACCATTTCGCCCACGCGAGTGAAACCCCGCGAACCCGCCACGCAAACTCAGCCCGCTTGCACCAACCCGCGCTCCCCGGCGGCGGGCCGGACCAAGCAGCGTCGGGCCGTGCCGCCTCGGGCCGCGCCGGGCCGGGCCGCGCCGGCCCGTGCCGCGCCGGGCCACCGGCGGGGCGGTGCCGCGCCGGGCCGTGCCTCGCCGGGCCACCGGCGGGGCGGGTGTCGCGCTGCGCAGGGCCGGGGCTGCACGAGGCCCCACCGCGTCGCGGCGGTCGGGCGGCGACGCGGCTCACGTCGACGGGCCGGGCCGGCGGCGCCTGCGTCGCACCGCCTCCGCGAGTCGGGCGGGCCGGACCCTGCGAGGCCCGACCCCGCCGCGCCACATTGCGCGGCCCCGCCGGGGGCCGCGGGCCGCGGGGCCGGGGGTCAGATCGTCGACGCGTCGATGACGAAGCGGTAGCGGACGTCGCTGGCGACGACGCGGTCGTAAGCCTCGTTGATCTTGTCGGCCGAGATGACCTCGATCTCCGAGCCGATCCCGCGCTCCGCGCAGAAGTCCAGCATCTCCTGGGTCTCGCGGATGCCGCCGATCAGCGAGCCGGACAGCGAGCGGCGGCCGTGGATCAGCGCGAACAGGCTCAGCGAGATCGGCTTCTCCGGCAGTCCGACGTTGACCAGCGCGCCGTCCACCGCGAGCAGCTTGAGGTAGGCCTCGAAGTCGAGGTTGGCCGAGACGGTGGAGACGATGATGTCGAACCGGCCGGCCAGCGCTGAGAGCGCGCCCTCCTCGCTGGTGTCGACGTAGTGGTCGGCGCCCAGCTCCAGCGCGTCCGCGCGCTTCTTGCCGCTGTGGCTGAGCACGGTGACCTCGGCGCCCATCGCGTGCGCGATCTTGACCGCGAGGTGGCCGAGGCCGCCCATGCCCAGCACCGCGACCTGCTTGCCAGGCCCGGCGTTCCAGTGCCGCAGCGGCGAGTAGGTGGTGATGCCGGCGCACAGCAGCGGCGCCGCGACGTCCAGCCCGATCCCCTCGGGGATGCGCAGCACGAACTTCTCGTCGACGACGATCTTCGTGCTGTAGCCGCCGTAGGTGGGCTCGCCGTCGCGGCCTATGCCGTTGTAGGTGGGCGTGTTTCCCTCGACGCAGAACTGCTCCTCGCCCTTGCGGCAGTTGACGCACTCGCCGCAGGAGTCGACCATGCAGCCCACGCCGACCCGGTCGCCCACCTGGAACTTGGTGACGCCGGAGCCGACCGCGGCGACCGTGCCGGCGATCTCGTGGCCGGGGACCATCGGGAACCGCCCGGAGCCCCACTCGCTGCGGACCTGGTGGATGTCGGAGTGGCAGATGCCCGCGTAGTGGATGTCGATCAGGACGTCGCCGGGACGCAGCGCTCGGCGCTCGATCGTGGTCCGCTGCAGCGGCGCGTTGGCGGCCGGGGCGGCGTAGGCGGGGACGGTGGTGGTCTCGGTCATGAAGGAGTGCTCTCCAGATCGGGGATGGGGGTTTGCCGGGGGAGGTCGGAGTACCCGTCCGCGGCCTCGCCGCTGAGCTGGGCGAGCAGCCGCAGCGCGGTCTCCGAGGCGGTACCGGCCTCCGCCGTGTACACGTAGAGGGTCTGGTCGTGGTCGTCGCCCGGGGTGAACGACTCGAAGCCCAGGGTGAGTTCACCGACCTGCGGATGCCGGAAGCGAGTGCAGCCGTGGGAACGCCTGCGGACCCGGTGCCCGGCCCAGATGCCGCGGAACTCCGGTGACTTGACGGCGAGTTCGCCGATCAGCTCGCAGAAGGCCGCGTCGTCACGGCCCAGCGAGGCGTCCAGCCGCAGCCCGGCCGCGACGTCCTCGGCGACCTGCGCCCAGTCCGCGTACAGGTCGCGGGCGCAGTCGTCGAGGAAGATGAAGCGGGCCAGATTGCGCTCCTGGTAGGGGAGCGCCTCGAAGTCCGTGAGCAGCGCCCGCGCCGTCCGGTTGGCCGCCAGAACCTGCGTGTTGCGGCCGGTGATCAGTGCCGGTGTGCACGGGTCCAGGGCGCTCAGCATCCGCTGCAGCCCGGCGCGGACCCGCTGCGGGCGGGTCGGCCGGGAGCAGCGCCGGGAGGCGCCGCTGCGGTGGTGCTGGGCGAGCGCCACCAGGTAGGCGTGCTCGTCCTCGTCGAGCTGGAGCGCGCGGGCGATGGCGCCGAGCACGCTGTCCGAGACGTTGCGGTGCCGTCCCTGTTCGAGCCGGGTGTAGTAGTCGGTGCTCACCCCGGCCAGCTGGGCGAGTTCCTCGCGGCGCAGCCCCGGCACCCGGCGGGGCGTGCCGTCGGCGGGGATCCCGACGTCCTCCGGCGCCAGCCGTGCCCGGCGGGTGCGCAGGAACTCGCTCAGCTCCGCGGTGTGATCCAAACCCATGTGACCCAGTATGGGTGCCCGCGGAAAGCGCCCGGGGCGCCAGGGGGGTTCTGTCGGACCCACCCAGGCGCCCCGGGGCCGTTCTCACGCGCTCCGGATCACGGCCCGGACAGGCTCCGGATCAGGAGAAGGACTGCTCCTCGCCCGGGAAGGTGCCGGCGCGGACCTCGTCGGCGTAGGCCCTCGCCGCGTCGCCGAGCACCTGGCGGACGTTCGCGTACTGCTTGACGAACTTCGGCACCCGCCCGGCGGTCATCCCGGCCATGTCGGTCCACACCAGGACCTGGGCGTCGCAGCCGACGCCCGCGCCAATGCCGACCGTGGGGATGTGCAGGGCCCCGGTGACCTCGGCGGCGAGCCGGGCCGGGACGGCCTCCAGCACGACCGCGAAGGCGCCCGCGGCCTGCACCGCCTTGGCGTCGTTCATCAGCTGGTGCGCCGCCTCGTCGCCGCGGCCCTGCACCGGGTAGCCGCCGAAGGCGTTCACGGACTGCGGGGTGAGGCCGATGTGGGCCATCACCGGAATACCGGACTGCACCAGCAGCTCGATGGCCGGCGCGGAGCGCTCGCCGCCCTCCAGCTTGACCGCGCCGGCGCCGGCCTCCTTGAGCAGCCGGACGCCGTTGCGCAGCGCCTGCTGCGGGGACTCCTGGTAGCTGCCGAAGGGCAGGTCGGCGACGATCAGCGCGCGCTTGGTGCCGCGGACCACGGCGGCGGTGAGCATCACCATCTCGTCCATGGTCACCGGGACGGTCGAGTCGTAGCCGAGGTGGCAGTTCCCGGCCGAGTCGCCGACGAGCAGGGCGGGCAGCCCGGCCTCGTCGAAGGCTCCGGCGGTGAGCGCGTCGTAGGCGGTGAGCATGGCCCAGCGCTCGCCCTCGCGCTTGGCCTTGGCGAGGTCGCGGACGGTGACGCGGCGGTTGCGCACGCCGCCGTACAGGGTGCTGTTCTGCTCGGTCATGAGCATGTCTCCTGGGTGAAGTGAGTCTCGTGGCGCCCCTGCGGGCGTCCCCGGATCACCTCCCATGCTGGCACGCCCCTCACGGGCGCGAAAGGAGCGGGCATGATCGTTTCCGGCCGCCCACGTGATCCGCGCGACTTCCGACCGCCGCCCGCCCGGGATCCGAACGGATTTTCCAAACGAGACGTGCGTGTCTTGTAAACAGCGTAGGTTGAAACCATGGCCGTTTCCGCTCCGCAGCGTGTCCCCGAGGCGATCCATCGCCGCCGCTGGGCGATCCTCGTCGTCCTGCTGTTCTCGCTGCTCGTCGTCGTGCTCGACAACTCGATCCTGAACGTCGCGCTCAAGACGATCGCCTCGCCCGCGCCGGTGGGGCTCGGCGCCACCCAGAGCCAGCTCGAATGGGCGGTCAACAGCTACACCCTGGTCTTCGCCGGCCTGCTGTTCACCGCGGGCATCCTGGGCGACCGGCTCGGGCGGAAGAAGGTCCTGCTCCTCGGCATGGTGGTGTTCGGCGTGGGCTCGCTGCTCTGCGCCTTCTCCTCCTCGGCGGGGATGCTGATCGGCCTGCGCGCGGTGATGGGCTTCGGCGGCGCCTTCATCCTCCCGGCGACGCTGGCGATCATCATCAACGTCTTCGAGCGGGAGGAGCAGCCCAAGGCCATCGGCATCTGGGCGGGCACGGTCGGCCTGGCCATCGCCATCGGCCCGATCACCGGCGGACTGCTGCTGGCGCACTTCTGGTGGGGCTCGGTCTTCCTGGTCAACGTGCCGGTGGTGGCGGTGGCGCTGATCTTCATGGCGCTGCTGGTGCCGGACTCCCGCGACCCGCGCCCCGGCCGGCTCGACCCGGTCGGCGTGCTGCTCTCGGTGATCGGCCTGGTCGCGCTGGTCTACGGCATCATCAAGGGCGGCCAGGAGGACGACTTCACCCTGGCCGAGGCCTGGATCCCGATCGTCGGCGGCCTGCTCGTCCTCGGCCTCTTCGTCTGGTACGAGAACCGGATCGACCACCCCGCGCTGGACGTCGGCTGGTTCCGCAACCCGCGGTTCAGCGCCGCCGTGGCCGCGATCGGCCTGGTGTTCTTCGCCCTGATGGGCGTCACCTTCTTCATCGTCTTCTACCTGCAGAGCGTCCGCGGCTACTCGCCGCTGGACACCGGGCTGATGCTGATACCCCTGGCCGCGGCGCAGCTGATCTTCGCGCCGAGGGCCCGGCTGGTGGTCGACCGCTTCGGCCCCCGGGCGACCACCACGGCCGGCATGCTGCTGGTCGCGGTGACCTTCGCCTGCTTCCTGCTGCTGAACGAGAACTCCGGCATCTGGGTGCTGGAGGTGCTCTTCTTCTTCCAGGGCGCGGGCATGGCGCACGTCATGCCGCCGGTCACCACCTCGATCATGACCAGCCTGCCGCGGGAGAAGGCCGGCTCCGGCTCGGCGGTCAACAACACCTTCCGGCAGGTCGGCGGCTCGCTCGGGGTGGCCGTGCTCGGCGCGCTGCTGTCCGCGACCTACCGTTCCGGCATCTCCGACAAGCTCGGCGCGCTCCCGCCCGGGCTGCGCCAGGCGGCGGGGGAGTCCATCGAGGGCACCCTCGGCATCGCCCAGCGGCTCGGCCCGCGCGGCGACGCGCTGGTCGCCCCGGCGAAGGCCGCGTTCATCCACGCCATGCACGTCACGGCGCTGGGTTCGGCGGCGTCCGCGCTGGTCGGAGCGGTCGTCGTGCTGCTCTTCCTGCCCGGGCGGGAGCAGGCTCCGGCCGCTGCCGCCGCGGCGGCCGGCGGCGGCGCGCAGGGGGACGACGAGCGGGCGGACGGCGGGCAGGCGGACGGCGAGCAGGCCGGTGGCGACCGGGCGGCCGGGGCCTCGAGCTCCCGCTCGCGGGCCGCCGCCGCGCCGCCGAACGACGGCCGAGGGGAGCGCCCGTGACCACCGCAGAGGCCCCCGCCACCCCGCCGCGTCCGCGGGGGCGCCCGCGCAGCGCCGCCGTCGAGGCGGCGATATTCGAGGCCGTCTTCCGGATGCTGGAGCGCGGGTCGCGCCTCGGCGACCTCTCCATGGACCGGATCGCCCAGGAGGCCGGCGTCGGCAAGGCCACGCTCTACCGCCGCTGGCCCAACCGCGACGCGCTGCTGCTCGACGTGGTCCTGCGCCTGGACGACGACTCCGAGCCGCAGCGCGAGGCCGGGGCCCACCCCGAGGCCCCGGGCCTCCCCGAGTCCTGCCCCGAGGCCGCGCCCGCGCCGGTGATCCTCCCCGGACCGCCCCGCCCGAGGCTCGCCGCCGCCCCCGCCTCCGTGACCGCCGGGGACACCGCCGCCCCCGCCTCCGCATCGGCCGGAGACACCGCCGCGCCCGCCGCGCCCGCCGCGCCCGCGCCGTCCTTCGCGGCGCCCGAGGGCGGCGTCCGCGAGGAACTGATCGGGCTGGTCGAGGACTTCCGCCGCCGCGGGCTGGCCCGGCGCTCCCGCGGGCTGCTCTCCCTGGTCGTCGGCGAGATGATGAGCTCCCCTCAGCTCTACGCGCTCTACCGGGAACGCGTGGTCTCCCGGCGCAAGGAGGCCCTGCGGCGGGCCCTCGCGCGCGGCGTCGAGCGCGGCGAGATACGCGACGACGTGGACCTGGAGCTGCTCGGCCAGCTGGTCATCGGCCCGATACTGATCCGTGCCCTGCTCGACGACACCTCGCCGCTGGACGACCCGGGGCTGCCGGCCCTCATCGTCGACACCGCGCTCGCCGGCGTCGCCGCGCGGCGCCCGTGAGCGCGCGCAGCCCACGCGCGCGCCCGCACGCCCGGCGGAGCCGCGAGCAGACTGCGCCGCGCACAGATTACGCCGCGGGCAGGCCTGGGATCCCGCGAGCTCGGTAAACCTTTGTCGTCCGCGCGGTGATAATCCGGACGTCCGGGAACCCAGGAGGCCCCCCGGGCGTCGCTGAGGTCATACGCTCCTTCGAAGGCAGACTCCTTCGGATGCGCGTAGGCGCGGTCGCGGGGGCCGAGGAGATGCGCCGGCAGCAGACGCGGAGCGCGGTATGCGAGGTATGTGAACGTGGCACAGTACGGCGGGCCCTACCCGGACCCGGACGGACAGGTCATCCCGCCTGACCGGCCCCCGGGCGCCGCCGTCCGGTCCGAGGGCGCCGCGGACGGCTCGTGGGGCCGCGAGGGCAGGCTGCGCCGCGCGGCGCGCCGCTGGCGGACGGGTGCCTTCCGCCGGGGCTGGATCCTCGCCGTGCTGGCGCTGCTGCTCGCCGGGGTCTTCGCCTTCCACCGTCAGATCCCGGACCGCTTCGGCAACTTCGGCAGCCTCACCGAGACCTTCCTGCCCTGGTTCGGCATCGGGGTCCCGCTGCTGCTGATCGGCGCGCTGTGGCGGCGCTCGGTGGTGGCGCTGGCCGCGCTGGTCGTGCCGGTCGTGCTGTGGAGCATGCTCTTCGGCACCCTCGTCACCTCGAAGAGCTCCGCCGGCGGCTACGACTTCACCGCCGTCCAGCACAACGTCTCAGCGAGCAACACCGACCCCTTCGGTACCGCGAAGTCGCTGGCCGCCGCCGACCCGGACGTGATCTCCATGGAGGAGCTCACCCCGGCGGCGATCCCGGTCTACGAGTCGGTCCTGGACGGCACCTACCGCTACCACGCCATCGAGGGCACGGTCGGCCTGTGGTCGAAGTACCCGCTGACCGGCACCCGCACGGTGGACATCAGGATCGGCTGGGTGCGGGCGCTGCGCACGGTGGTGGAGGACCCGCACGGCGCGGTCGCCGTCTACGTGGCGCACATGCCGTCGGTCCGGCTGAAGTTCGACGGCGGCTTCACCGCCAGCCAGCGCGACGTCAGCGCCAACGCGCTGGGCGCGGCGATCGCCCAGGAGCCGCAGCGGCGCGTCCTGCTGCTCGGCGACATGAACGGCACGATGAACGACCGCGCGCTCGCGCCGATCACCTCGCAGATGCGCTCCGCGCAGGGCGCGGCGGGGGACGGCTTCGGCTTCAGCTGGCCGGCGGCGTTCCCGATGGCGCGGATCGACCAGATCATGAGCCGCGGCCTGACCCCCACCGGCGCCTGGACCCTCCCCCGCACCGGCAGCGACCACCGCCCCATCGGCGCCCACTTCCGCCTCTGACCCCCGCGCCCGCGTCGCACCGCCCGCGACGTGGGCGAGCGGCGCCGCGCGCCGCGCAGGCGCCGGCGGGGCTCCGAGCCCCGCCGACGCCGGCGCGCGCGTCAGCGCACCTGTGGGGGGCTCTCCCGCCAGCCGTTGGTGATCGGGAGGCGGCGGTCGCGGCCGAAGGCCTTGAGGGAGATCTTCGTGCCCGGCGGGTACTGGCGGCGCTTGTACTCGGCCGTGTCGATCAGCCGCAGCACCCGGTCCACCGTGGCCTCCTCGAAGCCGGCCGCGATGATGTCCGCCCGGCCCTGGTCGCGGTCGACGTAGGCGTCGATGATCGCGTCCAGCACCTCGTAGTCCGGCAGCGAGTCGGTGTCCACCTGCCCGGGGCGCAGCTCCGCCGACGGTGGCTTGGTGATCGAGTTCTCCGGGATCGGCGGGGTCTCGCCGCGCTTCTTCGCGGCCTCGTTCCGCCACTGCGCGAGCTGCCACACCAGGGTCTTCGGCACGTCTTTGATCGGCGCGAAGGCGCCCACCGAGTCGCCGTAGAGGGTGGAGTAGCCGGTCGCCAGCTCGCTCTTGTTGCCGGGCGCGAGGACGATGTGGCCCTCCTGGTTGGAGACCGCCATCAGCGTCGTCCCGCGCAGCCGCGACTGCAGGTTCTCCTCGGCCAGCCCGGTCAGCCCCAGCTGGCCCATGTAGGCGTCGAACATCGGCGCGATCGGCACCGTGCGCAGCGAGAGCCCGGTGCGCTCGGCCAGGTCGGCCGCGTCGCCCTTGGAGTGCTCGGAGGAGTACGCGGACGGCATCGAGATGCCGTACACGTTCTCCGCGCCGATCGCGTCGCAGGCGATCGCCGCCACCAGCGCCGAGTCGATGCCGCCGGAGAGCCCGATCAGCACCGAGCGGAAGCCGTTCTTGCGGACGTATGCGCGCACGCCCGTGACCAGCGCGGAGTACACCTCGGCGCAGTCGTCCAGGCGCTCGGTCTGCGGCGGGCGGACCGGCTCGGCGGGCGCGGGCAGCGGCTCGCCGCCCAGGTCGACGTGCACGATCCGCATGCCGTCGACGACCTCGGCGCCGTGGTCGTCCGAGGGGGTGCCGGAGGCGGCCGGCAGCTCCAGGTCGATCAGCAGGCAGCCCTCCTCGAACTGGGGGGAGCGGGCCAGCACCTCGCCCGCGGCGTCCACCACGAGCGAGTCGCCGTCGAAGACCAGTTCGTCCTGGCCGCCGACCATGTTGAGGTAGACCAGCGAGCACCCGGCCTCGGCGGCGCGGCGGCGGACCAGCTCCAGCCGGACGTCGTCCTTGTTGCGCTCGTAGGGGGAGGCGTTGATCGTCAGCAGCAGGCCGGCGCCGGCTTGCCGGGCCGCCTGCACGCGCCCGCCGTCCTGCCAGATGTCCTCGCAGATCGCCAGCGCCACGTCCACGCCGTGCAGCCGGCACACCACCAGCTGGTCGCCGGGGACGAAGTAGCGGGCCTCGTCGAAGACGCCGTAGTTCGGCAGGTGGTGCTTGGCGAAGCGGGTGAGCACCCGGCCGTCGCGCAGCACGGCGGCGCAGTTCTGCGGGGTGCCGGCGGGCATGCCGTAGCGGGGCTTGTCGGTGTCCGAGCGGCCCAGGTAGCCGACGACCACCGGGACGTCCCCCAGTCCCTCGGCCGCCAGCCGCTCGGCCAGCGCGACCAGCGCGGCACGCGAGGCGGCCAGGAAGGACCCGCGCAGCGCGAGATCCTCGACCGGATAGCCGGTGAGCGCCTGCTCGGGGAAGGCGACCAGGTTCGCCCCCTGCTCGGCGGAGTGCCGGGTCCAGCGGACGATCGCGTCGGAGTTGCCCGACAGGTCGCCGACGGTGGAGTCGATCTGGTTGAGCGCGAGGCGCAGATGGCGGAGTTCAGGCACGTCCTCACTCTAATCGTCGGACCGACACGAGGGGGTCTCCGGCTCGGCGCGGGCCGGGCCGGGCCTCGGATCTCCCTCCCCGCACTCCACGCCTTCCCGTCCCCTCCCGGCCATGCATGATGCATCAATGCGTGCGGTTATCCGCCATGATGGGAGCGGGGGCGGACGGCTCGTCGGGAAAGCCCTGGACCGTCGTGTAACACGCACGCAAAGAGCAGAGGTGAGACTGTCGGCATGGGCAAGCAGCAGGAGTTCGTCATTCGGACGCTCGAGGAGCGCGACATCCGGTTCGTCCGGCTGTGGTTCTCCGATGTGCTCGGCTTCCTGAAGTCCGTCGCCATCGCGCCCGCCGAGCTGGATCAGGCCTTCGACGAGGGCATCGGCTTCGACGGGTCCGCGATCGAGGGCTTCGCGCGGGTCTACGAGTCCGACATGATCGCCAAGCCGGACCCGTCCACCTTCCAGATCCTGCCCTGGCGCTCGGAGGCGCCCGGCACGGCCCGGATGTTCTGCGACATCCTCATGCCGGACGGATCCCCCTCCTTCGCCGACCCGCGCTTCGTGCTCAAGCGCACCCTGGAGAAGGCCTCCGACCTCGGTTTCACCTTCTACACCCATCCCGAGATCGAGTTCTTCCTGCTGAAGGACCAGCCCTCGGACGGCACCCCGCCGGAGCCGGCCGACCGGTCCGGCTACTTCGACCACACCCCGCGCGGGATCGGCCACGACTTCCGCCGCCAGGCCATCACCATGCTGGAGTCGATGGGCATCTCGGTGGAGTTCTCCCACCACGAGGGCGCCCCCGGCCAGCAGGAGATCGACCTGCGCTACGCCGACGCGCTCTCCACCGCCGACAACATCATGACCTTCCGCCTGGTGATGAAGGAGGTCGCGCTGGAGCAGGGGGTGCACGCCTCCTTCATGCCCAAGCCCCTGTCCCAGCACCCGGGTTCGGGCATGCACACCCACCTCTCGCTCTTCGAGGGCGACCGCAACGCCTTCCACGAGACCGGCGCGGAGTACCAACTCTCCAAGGTGGGCCGCTCGTTCATCGCGGGTCTGCTCCGGCACGCCGCCGAGACCTCGGCCATCACCAACCAGTGGGTCAACTCCTACAAGCGCATCTGGGGCGGCTCGCAGCGCGCCGCGGGCGCGGGCGGCGAGGCTCCGTCGTACATCTGCTGGGGGCACAACAACCGTTCCGCGCTGGTGCGGGTGCCGATGTACAAGCCGGGCAAGCAGGGCTCGACCCGGGTCGAGGTCCGTTCGCTGGACACCGGGTGCAACCCGTACCTGGCCTACGCGGTGCTGCTGGCCGCCGGCCTCAAGGGCATCCAGGAGGGCTACGAACTCCCGCCCGGCGCCGATGACGACGTGTGGGCGCTCAGCGACGCCGAGCGCCGCGCGATGGGCATCGAGCCGCTCCCGCAGAACCTCGGCGAGGCCATCACGCTGATGGAACGCAGCGAACTCGTCGCCGAGACCCTCGGCGAGCACGTCTTCGACTTCTTCCTGCGCAACAAGAAGCAGGAGTGGGAGGAGTACCGCTCCGAGGTCACGCCGTTCGAGCTGCGCCGGCTGCTGCAGGTCCTGTAGCGGCAGCTCCAGCGGATCCGGCGAGCGGGGCCGGCGGTCGAAGGACCGCCGGCCCCGCTCGGCGTCGCCTTCCCGGGGGCGTCTGCGGACGTCTGCGGGCCGTCTGCGGGCCGTCTCCGGGCCGTCGGTGGGCCGTCAGGCCGCGTACCGTCGCCGACCGTCGACCACGCGGGCGTCAGACGCCGGGCGCGGCCCCGTCGCCCGGTCGCGGGGGCGTGTCGGTGCGGAACGAGATCCAGACGTCGGGCGGCAGTTCCGGCCGGCCGGGAACAGGCCTGCGCTCCTCGGACCACGCCTCGCCCGCGATCTCGGTCGCGACGCGCCGCCAGAAGCGGACGGCGCCCGCGTTGGCATCCTGGAAGGCGACTTCCCACCGCCCCGGATGCTTGGCGACGACCTGCTGGACGGCACGCAGGCCGATCCCCGCCCTGCGCGCGCCGCGAACCACGAAGAAGCTGTTCAGCACCCGCGTCGGCCGGCTCAGCGCGCAGACGAACGCGAGACCGACCGGGAACTCGCCGCAGATCAGCAGGTACGGCGCCCAGTCGGCCCCGAAGGCGGCCTCGAGCCGCTCGCCGAGGAACGTACCGTCGGGAAACGGCAGCCGGCCGTCGAACTCCGACATGTCGTGGCGGAACATCAGCCACAGCCGCTCGACGACCGGACGATCGTCGGCGGTCGCGAGGCGCACGGAAACGTCTTGCACGGCACTCCTTCGGACGGCGGACCCACGGGGGAGAGGCCCTCATCCTCCGGCAGCCGGCCGATGACCGCCCAACCCACTCCGGGAAGCGCGCGCGTCCGGTAGCTTCGGGGCCCGTGAGCTGGCTTCCCGAGGACTTCGTCCACCCCGTGCGCGTCCCGCTGCCCGACGGTACCCACCACCTGCGGCCGATCAGGGAGAGCGACACCGCTCTCGACCACCCGGCCGTGATGGGCAGTCAGCGGCGCCTCTGGGAGATCTTCGGCCCCGTCTGGGGCTGGCCCGCGCGGACGATGACCTACGAGGAGGACCGGGCGGACCTCCTCCGCCACGAGCGCGAGATCGCCGCCCATCAGTCCTTCAACTACGCGCTGTTCGACACGGCGGAGAGCGCCCTCTTCGGCTGCGTCTACATCGACCCGCCCGAACGGGCCGGCGCGGACGGCGAGATCGCGTGGTGGGTGGTGGACGACCTGCTCGGCAGCGACGTCGAGCGCGCGCTGGACGCGCTGGTCCCGCGATGGATCGCCTCCGACTGGCCGTTCCGCCGCCCCCGCTACCTCGGCCGCGACATCTCCTGGGATGCCTGGCGCTCCCTCCCACCCTCCGCCCCGGCCTGAACAGCCCCGCCGGCGACCGCTCAGTGGAACTCGTGCACCACGGCGATCCTGCCGACGATGTGGGCGTTGAACTCCTCCAACTCCTCCGCCGGGACCCAAAGTTCGAGAATCGTCCGGCCGCCGGCCTGCCGCACGGGGTAGCGGGCCAGGAACTCGGACTCGACCTCGAAACGGGTGACGAACCCGGCCCCGTCGTGCTTGACGTTCCAGTCCCGCGCGATCCGGATGGCGTAGTCCTCGTTGAGCACCGGATAGAAGATCGGCTGCTCGGGCAGCCGCGCCGGCCAGCTCCGGAAGCCGCCCTGCCGCACCAACTCCAACTCCTTCGGCCCGGTGGGCCGCCACAGGGTCGTCGTCGCGGGCCGGCTGGTCATGGTGATCGCTTTCGCTGGTCGTGGCCGAGAGGGCGCGTCTGGTGGACGAACACACGGTAATGGCCCGAGAGGTAGCCGCGCGAAGGCGTTTCCGAGCCCGCACCCGACGGGAGAGGTGCCTGGTCGAAGGGGCCCGGAGGCCGAACCTGTCCCGGAGAACGGGACAGGTTCGGGCTTCGGGGAGGCCCGCCGGGTCAGGTGCCGGTGATGTGGGTGGTGAGGCGGGCGAGGAGGGGGACGCAGGCGCGGAGGAGGCGGCGCTCGTCGGGGGTGAGGGCGTCGGCGAGGGCGGAGCCGAGGAGGTCGGAGCGCTGGGCGCGCTCCCGCTGGAGGCGGGCGACGCCGGCGTCGGTGATGTGCAGCAGGAGCTTGCGGCCGTCGGTGGGGTGGCGCTCCGCCCGCACCAGGCCGGCGTCGAGCAGCGCCTTCACCGACTTGGCGGCGGACTGGTGGGTGACCCGGCGCCGGTGCGCGAGATCGGCCGTGGTCTGCGGGCCTTCGCGGTGCAGGTAGCCGAGGACGGCGGCCTCCCCGGGAGGCATCGTGTCGACCGGCCGGACGGCCCGCACCAGTTCCCCCACGGCCTGGCGGAGGTCTTCGGCCAGCGGGTCGGGGCCGTCGCTGCCGGGGGAGTGGGTGTCGGCGTCCATGGCAGACAGCTTAGCGACATTCGGCAGCCCAAGTTGTACAACCATAGGTGTACAGTCTGGTTGTATTGATTTCTCGGAGCGAGGAGATCGCCATGCTCGTCACCAAGTTCGGCCACGCCTGCGTCCGCGTCGAGAAGGACGGCGCCCGCCTGGTCCTCGACCCCGGCGGGCTCACCGACCCCGGCGCGCTCGACGGCGCCGACGCGGTTCTGGTCACTCACGAACACTTCGACCACTTCAGCGAGGCGAACCTCCGCCGCGCGGCGGAGGAGAACCCCGGCCTCCGCATCTGGACCAACGCTTCCGTCGCCGCCCGGCTGGACGGGCTCGGCGGCCGCGTGACGGCGGTCGGCGAGGGCGACGCCTTCGACGCCGCCGGCTTCGGGGTCGCGGTCCTCGGCGCGTGGCACGAGGTGATCCACCCCGACATCCCCCGCGTCGCCAACGTGGGCTTCCTCCTCGACGGAGTCCTCTTCCACCCCGGCGACGCACTCACCGTCCCCGGGTCGGAGGTCGCCGTCGGCACCCTGCTCCTCCCGGTCCACGGCCCGTGGTCCACCACCGGCCGGCTGATCGACTACGTGCGCGAGGTGGCTCCGGACCAGGTCTGCGGCATCCACGACGGCGCCCTCAACGACGTCGGCGCCTCGATGCTCGCCGGCCTGCTCGGCGAGCAGGGCCCGGGCACCGGATCCCGCTACCGCCGCCTCGGCACAGGCGACACCCTCGCCGTCGGCTGAGCCGTCGGGGCGCGTGATTGCCGGCCGTCATGGATGTACAGTAATCTGTACAGTATGAAGACGATGACTTTCACCGAGACGCGGGCGAACTTCGCGGCCGCGCTCGACGCGGTGGAGAACGACGCCGAGGAGCTCGTGATCACGCGCGCCGGTCACGAGCCGGTTGTCGTCGTCTCGCTGGCCGAGTACGAGTCCCTGAAGGAGACCGACTACCTGCTCCGGAACCCGGCGAACGCCGAGCACCTGCGCCGGTCGCTCGCCGAGCTCGATTCGGGTCGCGGCGTCACGCGTGACCTGCTCGACGCCGACGAGCACGGTTCGGGTGTCGCCTCGTGAAGGTGATTTTCTCTGGGCACTCCTGGGACGACTACCTGTGGTGGCAGGCCAACGACCGAAAATTACTGAAGAGGGTCAACGAACTCATCAGGGACATCGACCGCAACGGCGTGGACGAGGGCATCGGCAAGCCTGAGCCGTTGCGGCACGACCTGGCCGGCGTGTGGTCGCGGCGGATCAACGCGGAGCATCGGCTCGTCTACCGCTTGGGCTCGGACGGGGCGATCGAGGTCATCGCCTGCCGTTTCCACTACGGGAAGTGAGCCTCGCGTCAGCGACGCTCTCGCCGGGGGATGAGGTGTGACCGCGTGGCGCATGGCCGTGGGCTGGGCCGGGGCGGTTCACCCGCCTGGCCGTGGGCGGGGGTTCGGCGGGGAGGGCGCCGGCGGCCGGTCCGCCCGGGGTTCCGGGTCGCACGGAGGTGCGCGCGGGACGCACGGACGGCGGATTCTCCCGCACCGGCCGCGGGAGGCCGCATGTGTCCCGGAAAACGGGACAGGCTTCGCAGAAGGGCGCGACACGAGCGACCTCCTGATACCCCAGCTCCCCGCAGGTGCGAGGGGGGCCGGCGTGCCCGCCCGGTCGCCGGCCGAGCCCGGGGGGAGGACAATCCCCCTCCCCGCAAGGTGTGTTGCGATCTTGTTACCCGGGCAGGGTGCGACCACGTCCACGGGCGAGCGATGATTTTCGTGGACGGCGCAACCGTGGGCGCCGGAATGGAGTCTTCGGGGCTGGTGACGCCGCGAAGGCGTGCCGGATCTCCGGAATCGATATTCAGGGCGGGAAGTATCTGATGGGTCTGGGTCGGATCAAGGGCGGTGTGGGGACAGCCCTGCTGGCGGCGGCGCTGCTGGCCGGGGTGAGCGGCTGCGGCGGCGACGCGAAGGCGTCGTCCTCGGGCGGTGGAGCCTCGGCGCAGGCGGCGGGCGCGAGCGCGAGCGCCGGAGCCTCGGGATCGAGCGCGTCGGCGAGCGCCAAGCCCTCGCCCACGCATCCCTCCGGGCCGCCGATGCTGCTGGACTCCATCACCCCGGGCAAGGACAGCACCGTGGGCGTGGCGATGCCGATATCCGTGGTGTTCAGCAACGCGGTGGCGACCTCCGCCCGGGCGAACATAGAGAAGCACCTGAAGGTGTACTCCTCGACCCCGGTCACCGGCGCCTGGCACTGGTTCAGCGCCACCCGGGTGGACTTCCGCCCGGAGAACTACTGGCAGCCCGGCACCAAGGTGCGGATCGTCGCCGACATGACGGACGTGCCGGACGGCAACGGCCGCTACGGCACCAAGACCTACACGCACGACTTCACCATCGGCGACGACATCAGCGCGACCGTCTCGGTGAAGGGCCACACCATGAAGGTCTACAAGGGCGGCTCGCTGCTCAGGACCCTCAAGATCGACGCCGGCAGCCCGGACTTCCCGTCCTGGGACGGCACGATGGCCGTGATCGGCAAGGCCCCCGAGGTCCGGATGACCTCCTGCAGCGTCGGCATCACCTGCGACAAGAGCAACCCCAACTTCTACGACCTGACGCTGCCGTGGGACGTCCAGCTCACCTACTCCGGCACCTACGTGCACTACTCCACCGGCGACCCGTACCCCGGGCACAGCTACGGCTCGCACGGCTGCGTGCACCTGTCGCTGGCCGACGCCAAGTGGTTCTACAACCTGGTCAAGCAGGGCGACCCGATCACCATCACCGGCTCGCCGCGCGGGAAGGCCGCCGCGGACAACGGCTACGCGGCCTACGACGACACCTGGTCGAAGTGGCTGTCCAACAGCTCCGCCGGCGCGGTGACCACCTCCGCGCTGAGCTGAGGCGCCCGGCCGCACCACCGCCCGCGGCCGAACGCACCGAAGCCCCGGCGCACCGAAGCACCGACGCACCGCATCTCCGGCCCGGCTCCCGCACCCCGCGGGGCCGGGCCGCCGCGCGTGTGGTGGACCGGCTCCGAAGAGGGAAGGACACCTCCGGACCACGTACGCTCAGAAACGATCAGCGCCGAACGTTCAGCGCGAGCGGAGGAGGGGCCGGGCCCATGGTGCAGGACGGGCGGCAGGGGCGGCAGGACGGGCGGACCGCGCAGGAGGCGGCGGTGCCGCCGGCCGGGAGCGGCGCGCGGCGCACCAGCCCGACCGCACGGCTGGCCCGCCGCGGTTTCACCGACCCCGAGACGGCCGCCCGGCGCCTCGCCGAGCCTGCCCTGGCCGAGTTCGGCCGCGACCCGCTGCTGCTGGACGCGCTCGCCGCGACCGCCGACCCCGATCTGGCGCTCCACGGCCTGGCCCGGCTCACCGAGTCGCTGCACGCCGCCGACCCGGCCGAGTGCCGCGCCTTCCTGGACACCCTGGGCAGCAGCAAGCCGCTGCGCGACCGGCTCTTCGGCATCCTCGGCGCCAGCGAGGCCCTCGGCGAGCACCTGGTCCGCCACCCCGCAGACTGGCACACCCTGGTCACCTTCGAGATCCGGGACATCCACCCCGGCCCCGAGGAGTTCCTGCGCACCCTCTACGACCGCGTCTGGGGCCCCGGGGCCCGCCCCGGCGAGGACCACGGGGACGCGCTGCGGGCCGGCTACCGCCGCTGCCTGCTCGCCATCGCCGCCCGCGACCTCACCGGCACCGCCGACCTGACGCAGACCGCGGCCGAACTCGCCGACCTGGCCGGGGCGACCCTGCAGGCCGCGCTGGACATCGCCGCCGAGCAGGACCCGGACGCGGCGCGCGCCTGCCGGCTGGCCGTGATCGGCATGGGCAAGTGCGGCGGGCGGGAACTCAACTACGTCTCGGACGTGGACGTGGTCTTCGTCGCCGAGCCGCGCGAACCCGCGCCCGCGGCGCCCGCGGCGCCCGCGGCGGATCCGGCGGATCCCGCGGACCCCTCCGGCGAGCAGGCCGCCCTGCGGGCCGCCACCCGCCTGGCCGCCCGCATGATGCGGATCTGCTCCGACACCACCGCCGAGGGCAGCATCTGGCAGGTCGACGCCAACCTGCGCCCCGAGGGCCGCAACGGCCCGCTGGTCCGCACGCTCGCCTCGCACCTCGCCTACTACCAGCGCTGGGCCAAGACCTGGGAGTTCCAGGCGCTGCTCAAGGCCCGCCCGGTGGCCGGCGACGCCGAGCTGGGCCGCGCCTACCTCGACGCCGTCACCCCGCTGGTGTGGACGGCGGCGGACCGCGAGAACTTCGTCCCCGACGTGCAGCAGATGCGCCGCAGGGTGGTCGACGCGATCCCCGCCGCCGAGCGCGAACGCGAACTCAAGCTGGCCCCCGGCGGCCTGCGCGACGTCGAATTCGCCGTCCAGCTCCTCCAGTTGGTGCACGGGCGCAACGATCCGGCGCTGCGCAGCGGCAACACCCTCACCGCCCTCGCGGACCTCTCCGCCGGCGGCTACGTCGGCCGCGCCGACGCCGCGTCACTCGACTCCGCCTACCGCTTCCTGCGCACCATGGAGCACCGCATCCAGCTGCACCGGCTGCGCCGCACCCACCTGGTGCCGACCGCGGAGGACGACCTGCGGCGGCTCGCCCGCTCCATGGGCTTCGTGCGGGAGCCGGAGAGCGAGCTGCGCCGCGAGTGGAAGCGGCACGGTCTCGAGGTCCGCCGACTGCACGAGAAGCTGTTCTACCGGCCGCTGCTGGAGGCCGTGGCCCGGATCAACGCGGAAGAGGCACGTCCGGTGGAGGCGGCTCCCGCCGGGGCCCCGGCTCCCGCCCCGGCCGCTCCCGCCGCTCCCGGGCTCAGCGCCGAGGCCGCCCGGGCCCGCCTGGTCGCCCTCGGCTACGCCGACCCGGCCGCCGCGATGCGCCACCTCACCGCGCTCACCACCGGCGTCACCCGCAAGGCCGCCATCCAGCGCACCCTGCTGCCGGTGATGCTCGGCTGGTTCGCGGACTCCGCCGACCCGGACGCCGGACTGCTGAACTTCCGCAAGGTCTCCGACTCGCTCGGCTCCACCCCCTGGTACCTGCGGCTGCTGCGGGACGAGGGCGCCAGCGCGGAGAACCTGGCCCGGATCCTCTCCTCCGGCCGGCTCGCCCCCGACCTGCTGCTGCGCGCGCCGGAGGCGGTCTCGCTGCTCGGCGAGGGCGACGGGCTGGTGCCGCGGAGCGCGGACGCGCTGCGGGGCGAGCTGGCGGCGGCGATCGGCCGGGCCGACACCGTCGAGCAGGCGGTGGCGGCCGTCCGGGCGATCCGCCGGCGCGAGCTGTTCCGGATCTCGGCCGCCGACGTCCTCGGCCGGATCGGCGGCGAGGACGACCCCGCCGCGGCGGTGGAGGCCGCCGGAGAGGCGCTCACCACCCTGAACACCGCCGCGATCGGCGCCGCGCTGGAGGCCGTCGCGGACGGCTGGGCCAAGGAGGCCGGGGAGCCGCTGCCCACCCGCTGGGCGCTGATCGCGATGGGCCGCTACGGCGGGCGCGAGCTCGGCTACGGCAGCGACGCCGACGTCATGTTCGTCCACGACCCGCTGCCGGGGGCGGAGGAGCGGAGGGCCGCCGAGGCCGCCCGGCGGATCTTCGAGGAGGCCCGCCGCCTGCTCTCCCTGCCCTCCACCGAGCCGCCGCTGGAGATCGACGCCGACCTGCGGCCGGAGGGCCGCCAGGGCCCGCTGGTCCGCACGCTGGCCTCCTACGCCGCCTACTACCGCCGCTGGTCGCAGCCTTGGGAGAGCCAGGCGCTGCTGCGCGCCGACCCGGTGCTGGGCGACCCGGAGCTGCGGCAGGCCTTCCGCGAGCTCATCGACCCGATGCGCTACCCGGCGAGCGGGCTCGGCGACGCCGACCTGCGGGAGATCCGGCGGATCAAGGCCCGGGTGGAGACCGAGCGGCTGCCGCGCGGCGCCGACCGCTCCACGCACACCAAGCTCGGGCCGGGCGGGCTCGCCGACATCGAGTGGACCATCCAGCTGCTCCAGCTCAAGCACGGGCACGAGGTCCCGGGCCTGCGCACCACCCGCACCCGCGCGGCGCTCGCCGCGGCGGTGGACGCCGGGCTGCTGGCCCCGGAGGACGCGCGAGTGCTCGCCGAGGCGTGGGTGCGGGCCACCCGGGTGCGCAACGCGGTGATGCTCGTACGCGGGCGCGCGGGGGACTCCTTCCCGGCCGAGCCGCGCGAGCTGGCCGGCGTCGCCCGCTACCTCGGCTACGGCGCGGGGCACGCCGGCGAGATGGTCGACGACCACCGCCGCGCCGCGCGCCGCGCCCGCGCGGTCGTCGAGCGCGTCTTCTACGCGTGACGCGTGACGCGTGACGCGCGTGACGTGCGACGTCTGACGCCTTCGGCCGGGTCCCGCCGGGACGGAACGGTTCAGCGGACGGGGCCGGCCAGTTCGGTGGGGTGCTCCGGGGTGCCGTCCAGCGGGTTGCCGCGCGGGGCGTCGGCCTCGGCCTCGGGTCGGCCGGGGGCGCCCGCCGCCTCGGCGGCGGGCGCCGTCTCGGCGGGCGCGGGCTCGCGCGGGTCGGCGGGGATCGCGGCTGCGGGTTCGGCGGGTTCCACGGGCTCGGCCGCGGGCGCGTCGTCCGAGGCGGGCTCGGCGGCGCGCGCTTGCGCGGACGCGGCGCGCCGGGGGAAGGCGTAGGCCCAGCGGCCGTAGACCAGGCGGGAGGCCAGGAAGCCCAGGAAGGTGCAGGTGGCGCCGGCCAGCGCGTCGAGGAAGTAGTGGTTCGCCGTCCCGACGATCACGACCAGCGTGGCCAGCGGGTACAGGGCGCCGAGCACCTTCACCCAGCGCCGCCGGGCCAGCGTCGCGATGGTGATCCCGCAGAACAGCGACCAGCCGATGTGCATGGACGGCATCGCCGCGTACTGGTTGGAGACGCTCGCCATGTCGCCCGAGGCCATCGAGCCCCAGGTGTGGTGCACCGCCACGGTGTCGATGAAGTGCCCGCCGGCCAGCAGCCGGGGCGGCGCCAGCGGGCAGAAGTAGTAACCCAGCAGCGCCAGGCAGGTGGTGACCATCAGTGCCAGGCGTGCCGCGTGGTACCGGCCGGGGTGGCTGCGGAAGAGCCACACCAGCACGCCGATCGTCATGATGAAGTGCAGCGTGGCGTAGTAGTAGTTCATCCCGGTGATCAGCCAGCCGACCGAGTTGAACCAGTGGTTGACGGCCCGCTCGGCGTCGATCCCGAGGTGCTGTTCGAGCGACCACACGCTGTGCGCGTTCTGCTCGGCGGCGGCCTCGTGCGTGGGGACGGCGTTGCGGATCAGCGAGTACACCCAGTAGCTGACGCCGATCAGGACGAGCTCGAACCAGACCCGCGGGCGGCCCGGCGCGCGGAAGTGACCCCGCAGCCGGTCCAGGAGGGTACGGCTGAGTGCGGCGCCGTCGGCCGGTCCGTCGGGGGCGACGGAACCGGACGGGCGCACCTGCGAGGCCGTGTGGGCGCCGCTGCTGTGGCTCTGCTTCGGTTCCCCCATGGGGGAGTAGTCTGCCACGCCGCCTCGCCCGAACTGATCACCCTCCGGTCGGGGATTGTTCGAGCGAATTCACCCTGGGGTCGCACGCGCGCCCCGGACCCGTGTCGGGGACGTCACCCGTTCGGCCGCTCGAAGCCATCTCCTTCACACAAAACCCGCCGCTCACAGCGACGGCCCGCGGGCCGCCCGAGGACGGGCCGGGGGTGCCGCGCGGCGGGCGGGGGCGGCCCGAGGCGGCGAGGGTTCGGGCGGGTCCCGGCGAAGGCTCGCCCGGGGTCGGGGAGAACCTCCGGAGGGCGGGCCAGGGGGTGCCGCGCGGCGGGCAGGGGGGCCGCCCGAGGCGGCGAGGGTTCGGGCGGGTCCCGGCGAAGGCTCGCCCGGGGTCGGGGAGAACCTCCGGAGGGCGGGCCGGGGGGTGCCGCGCGGTGGGCAGGGGCGGCCCGAGGCGGCGAGGGTTCGGGCGGGCCCGGCGAAGGCTCGCCCGGGGCCGGGGAGAACCGCCCGAGGGTGGGCCAGGGGGTGCCGCGCGGCGGGTGGGGGTGGCTCGAGGCGGCGAGGTTTCAGGCGGGGCCCGGCGAAGGCTCGCGCCGGGTCGGTGAGGGACCGCCCGGGGTTCGGTGAGGGGCTTGCCCACGGGCTGGAGGGCCGGCGACGCGCGGGCGCGGACCAGCGCGCCCCGGACGCGTGGACCACGCGGACGGGGAACGCGGACGGGGGACGCGGCACGCCCGCCAGCCGGCACCACGGCGGTCGGCGGGCGTACCTGCCCTTCGCGCGGGAGGGGTCCACCCTCACGGACCGGCCCGCACGCCTCTGACTCTTCCCGGGCCCACGTCCTCGCGTCAAGCGCCGCCGGCCGTGAGGACGACGCAACACGTCCGAGTCGTGTCCGTCACGTGGACGACACACGAAACATGCCGGAAACGCGGGTGTGCGCATCAGGAAACCGACGCGGGTGACGATCGACCAGGCCGCGACACGTCCGGAGGGCTTCCTTCCGGTCCGCGCGCGGACCCGCGTTCCACGAGCGATCGTCCTTTCTCCGACCCCCGGGAGCCCTGCCATGTCGCAGTTCGCCGCCGCAGCGGGAGCAGCGAGCAGTGGCCTCAGCGCCGGCGACACCGCCTGGCTGCTGGCCGCCACCGCCCTGGTCCTGCTCATGACGCCCGGCCTGGCGCTGTTCTACGGCGGCATGGTGCGCACCAAGAGCGTGCTCAACATGCTGATGATGAGCTTCGCCGCGATCGCGGTGGCCGGCGTGGTGTGGCTGCTGGTCGGATGGTCCCCGGCGTTCTCCAAGGACCTCGGCGGATACGGCCTGATCGGCGGCTTCGGGCAGGTTGCGATGCACGGCATCACCCCGGCCTCGCTCACCGGCCACGTGCCGACCCTGCTCTACGCCGCCTTCGAGATGACCTTCGCCGTGCTGACGGCGGCACTGATCAGCGGCGCCATCGCGGACCGCGCGAAGTTCGGCGCCTGGCTGGTCTTCGTCGCGGTGTGGACGGCACTGGTCTACGTGCCGATCGCGCACTGGGTGTGGGGCCCCGGCGGCTGGATCACCGCGCACCTGCACGCGCTGGACTTCGCGGGCGGCACGGTGGTCGAGGTGAACTCCGGCGCCTCCGGGCTGGCGCTGGCGCTGGTGCTCGGCCCGCGGCTGGGCTTCCGCAAGGAGGCCATGCGGCCGCACAACCTGCCGCTGGTGCTGATGGGCGCCGGGCTGCTGTGGTTCGGCTGGTTCGGCTTCAACGGCGGGTCGGCGTTCGCGGCGAACGGGCTGGCCTCGGCCGCGCTGATGAACACCCAGGCCGCCGCCTGCACCGGGCTGCTGGGCTGGCTCGCGGTCGAGCGGCGCCGGGACGGGCACGCCACGACGCTGGGCGCGGCCTCCGGCGCGGTCGCGGGGATGGTGGCGATCACGCCCTCCTGCGGGTCGGTCTCGGTGCTCGGGTCGCTGGTGATCGGCCTGGTCGCGGGGGTGCTCTGCTCCTACGCGGTCTCCTGGAAGTTCCGGCTGGGCTACGACGACTCGCTGGACGTGGTCGGCGTCCACCTGGTCGCGGGCATCGCCGGCACGGTGCTGATCGGGCTGTTCGCCACCGACACCATGACCGGCGGCGCGCGCGGGCTGCTCTACGGCGGCGGGCTCGGGCAGCTGTGGCGGCAGCTGGTGGCGGTCGCGGCGGTCGGCGCCTACGCTTTCGTCCTCTCCTACGGGATCGGCAAGGCCATCGACCGGTTCATGGGCTTCCGCGCGCACCGCGACCACGAACTCTCCGGGCTGGACCTCGCCGTGCATGCGGAGAGCGCCTATGATCACGGCGTCGTCCACGGCGTCGCGGGCGGTGGCACGTCGGCGCCGCTGAGGAACCGGAGCGAGGTCCACACCCCATGAAGCTCATCACCGCCGTGATCAAGCCGTTCCGGCTGGACGAGGTGAAGGACGCCCTGCGCACGCTCGGGGTGCACGGACTGACCGTGACCGAGGCCAGCGGCTTCGGCCGCCAGGGCGGCCACACCGAGGTGTACCGGGGTGCCGAGTACACGGTCGACCTGGTGCCGAAGGTGCGGATCGAGGTACTGGTCGAGGACGACGACGCCGAGCGGGTGATCGACGCGGTCGTCGAGGCGGCGCGCACCGGGCGGATCGGCGACGGCAAGGTCTGGTCCGTGCCGGTCGACGAGGCCGTCCGCGTCCGCACCGGCGAGCGCGGCCCCGCCGCGCTCTGACCCCCCCGGGGCCTTCCGGCCCCCGACCGCCCCGACCCCGGCGTCCCGCCTCGCGCCTGCGGCGGTGCGTGCGCCTGCGGCGTGCTGCCCGCCTGCGGCGGTGTGTGCGCCTGCGGCGTGGTGCCCGCCTGCGGCGGTGTGCGCCTGCGGCGTGGTGCCCGCCTGCGGCGTGCCCAGTCGGCGGTGGCTTTCGCGGCTGGGGCGGTGCTTGCACGCGGTGCGGTGCGGTGCGGTGCCTCCGCCGGGGCGCCCGCGGCGTGTGGCTGCCGGGGTGCTCGTGCCTGGGGCGTGTTCCCCCTGCGGTGGCTTTCGCGCTTGAGGGTGCTCGCTGCCTGCGGCGTGCTCCGGTCTCGGGCCGCTTTTCGCGCCTGCGGCGGTGCTGCGCTCCGGGCGGTGGCCCCCGCCGGAGCATGCCCGCGCCTGTGGCGGCGCGCGGGGGCGCCGGGGTGCTCGTGCCTGTGGCGTTCCCCGCCTGCCATGGCTTTGCGCTCGGGCGTGCCTCCGCCTGCGGTGCGAGCGGCTGTGGTGGTGCTTGAGCCTCTGGCGTGCGGGGCTCCGGCCTCGGGCCGCATTCGTGCCTGCGGTGGTCTTCGCTTTGGGCGCGCCCCCGCCGAGGCGCCCGTCTGCGGCGGCTCCCCGTCCGGGCGGGTGGGGCCGTGGCTGCGGGGTGGGCGGAGCCGGCAGGCGGGGGTGCCGGCGCGGGGGTGGGGCGGGGGGCACTCCGCCCCACCCCCGCGGGGGTTACGCCGTGGCGGGGGAGGGGCCGGGGAGGTCGCCGTCGTCGCCGGCGGGCGGCGCGTTGAGGGCGGCGAGTTCCGCGGCGACCGCCGCGTCGTGGGCCTCGGCGTCCTCGCGGGCCTTGCGGGGGGACCAGCGGCCCCACATCAGGAAGACGCACGGCAGGAAGAGCACCTGGCCGCCGGCGGCCACCCACCACCAGGTCTGCCACTGGCCGGGCGCGTCCGCCGACGCCTTCTGGACCTGCGCGCCGTACTTCTGCAGGATCGCCAGCTGCGGGCCGGCCTTCTGGACGGTCGCCAGCCCCGGCAGCCCGACCTCCTGGGCCGCCTGCTGCTGCAGCGCCGGCGGCACCGCGTTCGGCGGGTACTTGTTCAGCTCCGCGAACAGCTGCGGGTGCGCGTCGATGATCTTCAGCGCGGGCGCGGCCTGCGCGGAGGCCGCCGCGACCGCGCTGCCGTGCTCCACCAGCGGCGTCGTGGAAGTGACCACGATCGGGGTGATCACCGACGAGACGGCGACCACCACGCGGATGACCCAGCCCCACACCGCCAGCCCGGTCGCGGTCGCGGCCGGGTTCTGCCTCTCCACCGTCTCGGTGTAGCCGGCCATCCACGGCGCGTAGGCGGTGGCGCTGAACATGCCGATCAGCAGGAACAGCACCGCGAAGGTGTAGTAGCCGGTGTGCGGGTGCTTGGTCAGCACCGCGAAGACGATCGTCGCCGTCAGCGTGCAGACGCCGCCGATCAGCATGAACGGCTTGCGCACGCGCACCTTGTCGGAGAGCAGGCCGACGATCACCAGACTGATGGCGTTGAAGCCCCAGTACCAGTTGCCCAGCGCGTTGGCGCGCTGCTCGCTGTAGCCGAAGACGGTGGAGAAGAAGACCACCAGGCTGCCGACCGCGGAGAAGTAGAGCAGCAGGAAGAGGCTGATCGCGAGGGCGGACACCACGATGTTCGGCCGCAGCATCTGCCGCCAGTGGTTCTGGCCGGCCGCCTCGGTGTCCAGGCCGGCCGCGCGGGCCTCGACCAGTGCGCGGTCGCGCAGCGAGACCATGATCTGGTCGCGGATCCGCGGGGCGAGCTCCCGCAGGAAGAGCAGCGCGAGGACGAAGACGATGACGCCCGCGATACCGGAGTAGCGCAGTTCGTCCTGCCAGCTGGAGCTGTTCAGCGTGCTGCTGGTGACGACGGTGACGACCAGGCTGCCGAGCACCGGGCCCATCGTCCAGGACCCCATCGCGGTGGCCCGGCCGACCTGCGGCGAGAAGTCGCGGATCAGCGCCGGGGTGGCCACCAGCACCATGCCCTCGACGAAGGACACGACCGCGAACATCAGCAGGAAACTGATCTTGTTCGGAGCGGCGGGGAGGCCGAAGAGCAGCAGCACGGCGGTGACCAGCAGGCCGTAGACGACGAGGTTGGAGCGTCCCCAGCGGTCGGCGGCGCCGGCGAAGAGCGAGGCGAAGGCGCCGATCGCGTTGCCGATGACGGAGATCATGATGAAGTAGCGGTACGTCATGTCGAAGTGCGTCATGACGGAGGTCGCCACCGCGTAGGTGACGTAGAGCTGGTAGTAGAGCACCACGGTCGCCAGGACCACGATCGCCAGGTAGCCGAAGCGCGGCAGGGTGGCTGGATACCGGTCCAGATCGCGTCTCCAGAGTCGGGAGAGCGCACTGGTGCCCGGGTCGGGCGGAGGCGCGGTGACGGACACAGGTGCGGCCATGGGACCCCCAGGTGGGCGAATGCGCACGGGCGCGCGAGGGCCACCCGCAGGCGGCGTCGCGCGAAGGTGTCCTGAGGGTAGGACCGACCGGTCGGTACGGCCTAGAGGTGTGCAGCGGATATTCGCGCCGTTTCGGGGAACGCGGCGGGGGTCGGGATCCGGACACCCGCGAGTGCGCTGCCGAGTACGCCGGCGGAGACGGTCGCGGACGCGCGCCCGCACGCGCGAGCCCCCGTCCGCGGCGGGCGCGGACGGGGGCTCGGTGGGGCGTACCAGGTGTACCGGGCGTACCGGTCCTTCCCCGGGCGGGAGGCCCGGGGAAGGGCGAGGGATCGGCGGGTCAGCTGCGGGTGGCCGGCCAGACCGGGAGCACCGGCTTGCCGAAGGTGCTCTCGGCGACCCCGGCGAACGAGGTGTACCAGGCGATGAGGGCGGTGACGATGCCGAACCAGCCGCCGATCTGGGTGACGGTGGTGCCGTTCGTCAGGAACGAGCCGATCGCCAGCACGACGAAGGTGATGGCCAGGAAGACGAACACGCCGAGCACGGCGCCGCTCACCCGGAGGGCGCAGACGGCCATGTACGCGGTGAAGATGCCCCAGGCCAGCAGGTACAGGCCGACGGCGTTGTGGGTCTGCGGGTCGGTGCCGATGGCGGGCAGGATGTCCTTCACGAGGAAGTAGTAGGACAGCCAGAAGGCGCCGTAGGAGGAGAAGGCGGTTGCGCCGAACGTGTTTCCCCGGCGGAACTCCCACATGCCGGCGAGCAGCTGCGCGCCGCCGCCGTACGCCAGGGCGAGCGGGAGCACCGCCGCCGAGAGCTTCGAGTCGAGCATGTTGGTGTTGAACACGCTCAGCACCAGGGTCGTCATCGCGAAAGCGGCGAGGCCCAGCGGGGCCGGATCAGCGATGGAGACCGGCGCGGCCGCCGGGGCCGGCGCCTGCGACGTGGGACTGGACATGGTGTGTGCCTCGTTTCCGACGGATGGTCGAGTGCCTTGACATGCCTGCGCTGCAAGTATGTTGACCACCCGACAGGTCGGGTAGGCCTCGGCCGGCGACGTTTGGGTCACGGTGCCGTGGGGGCGCCGTGTCGGCGGTCCGTACACGGAACTGGTACTTGTAGCGATTATGAAATCGATCGTGTATCGCAGCAACGGGGGAACCGACGTCCTGCGGCCGGCGGACCGGCCGGTGCCGGAGCCGGGGCCCGGCGAGGTCCGGGTCCGGGTCCGCGTCTCGGGCGTCAACCCCACCGACTGGAAGACCCGGCAGGGCGCGACCGGCTCGCTCGCCGAGGGCGAGGAGGCCGTTCCCAACCAGGACGGCGCGGGCGAGGTGGACGCCGTCGGCGAGGGCGTCGACCAGGGGCTGGTCGGCCGCCGGGTGTGGCTGTGGGAGGTCGCCCGGACGCCGGCCGGCGGCACCGCCCAGCAGTACGTCGTGGTGCCGGAGCGCCAGGCCGTGCCGCTGCCGGACGGGGCCTCCTTCGACCTCGGCGCTGCCGTCGGCATCCCGGGGGTGACCGCGCACCGCGCGCTCACCCTGGCCGCCGGGTCCCCGCGGCGGCTGGCCCCTGGCGCGCTGGCCGGCCGCGCGGTGCTGGTCGCGGGCGGCGCCGGCGCGGTCGGCAACGCGGCGATCCAGCTCGCCCGCTGGGCCGGCGCGACCGTCGTCACCACCGTGAGCAGCCCGGAGAAGGGCGAGCTGGCGCGGGCGGCGGGCGCGCACCACGTCGTGGACTACCGCGCGCAGGACGCCGCCGCGGCGATCCGGGAGCTCTTCCCGGACGGGGTGGACCTGGTGGTCGAGGTGGCCCCGGCGGCCAACGCGGCGCTGGACATCGCCGTGCTGCGCAACGGCGGGACGGTCGCGTACTACGCGAACAACGGCGGCGAGGAGATCCGGCTGCCGGTGCGGGAGGTGTTCAGCCGCAACCTGTCCTGGCATGGCCTGCTCGTCTACACCCTGCCGCTGGAGGCCAAGCTCGACGCGGTCGCCGCGGTCTCCGACGCGCTCGCGGCGGGGGCGCTGCGGGTCGGCGAGGAGGCGGGGCTGCCGCTGCACCGCTTCCCGCTGGAGCGGACCGGGGAGGCGCACGCGGCGGTGGAGTCCGGGGCGGTGGGTAAGGTCCTCATCGACATCCCGTGAGGCGGCGGGCGTCCCCGGACGACGGGGTCCGGGGGCGCCCGGCCCGCCCCAGCCCCCGACACGGAGGCCTGCGTGCCCCATATCGACGTCCAGTACACCGGCGACCTGGCGATGGCGTTCGACCGTTCCGGGTTCGCCGCCGAGGTCGTTCCGCTGGCGGAGCGGGCGGTCGGTGCGAACCCGGCCGCCTGCAAGGTCAAGTTCCTGCGGATCGAGGAGGCGGTGATCGCGGACGGCGCCGGCACCAACAGCCTGGTTCACGTCCAGGTCTCGCTCTTCCGCGGGCGGACGGCCGAGGCCAAGGCGGCGCTGCGGTCCGGACTGCTGGAGCTGCTGCGGCGGTTCATCACCGCGCCGGCCCAGGTCAGTGTCGAAACCCGGGACTTCGACCGGGACGAGTACGCGAAGGAGACGCTGTGACCATGCGGATCGGACTGCTGGGCACCGGCCGCTGGGCGCAGGTGACCTGGGCGCCGGCGCTCGCCGCGCACGAGGGCGTCGAGTTCGCCGGGGTCTGGGGGCGCCGCCCCGAGGCCGCGCGCGAGCTGGCCGAGGCGCACGGCGTGCGGGTCTACGCCTCGCCGGAGGAGCTGATCGCCGACTGCGACGCGGTGGCCTGCGCCCTGCCGCCGGACGTGCAGGCCGAGCACGCGCTCGCCGCCGCCCGGGGCGGCCGGCACCTGCTGCTGGACAAGCCGCTGGCCACCGACCCGAAGCTGGCGCGGGAGGTCGCGGACGCGGCGGAGGCGGCCGGGGTCGCCTCCGCGGTGTTCTTCACCCTACGGTTCAGCGAGCCCGGCGCGGGCTGGCTGCGCGAGCAGGCCGGGCGCGGCGGCTGGTTCGTGGCCCGGGCCGAGTGGATCGCCGCGCTCTACCCGCTGGGCGGCGAGCCGTCCACCGGCGTCGAGTCGCCGTGGCGGCGGGAGAAGGGCGCGCTGTGGGACGTCGGCCCGCACGCGCTGTCCGTGCTGGAGACCGTGCTGGGGGAGGCGCGGCTGCTCGCCGCCGTGCGCGGTCAGCACGACCTCGTGCACCTCACCCTCGGCCACGCCGGCGGGGCGACCAGCACGGCGACCCTCGGCCTCACCGCTCCGCCCGGGGTGGACTCGGTGGGCGCGCTGTTCCTCGGCGAGCACGGCGCCGCCGAACTGCCGGGCCGCGGCGAGTCCGCTGCGGACGCGCTCGGCCGCACCATCGACACGCTGCTGGCGGCGGCTGCCGGCGAGACCGACCCCGGCGCGGGCCTGCTGCCCTGCGACGTCCGCTACGCCCAGCACGTCACCGAGCTGCTGGCCGAGGCCGAGCGCGCGCTGGACGCCGCGCCGCGCTAGCGCCGGCGCCGGGCCCTCCCCACGACCGGCGGCCCGGCGGCCCGCCCTCAACAGGTGTGGGCCGCCGGGCCGTTCGGCGTGCGGGGGTGCGCTCGCTCTCGCCGGGGGTCAGAACGCGCCGGTGCCGTCGGGGGTGCCGAGGCCGGTGGGGCCGTCGTAGCCGGCGGTGGCGGTGCACAGGTAGCTGGGGGAGCAGCCCAGCAGGGAGTTGGCGCCGAAGGTGACGTCGTTCAGTGCCGAGCGGTGCGCGTAGGGGTACGAACCGTCCTTGATGGAGGCGGTGTTGCCGGCCAGCGCGTAGACCGAGGCGATGATCGGCGAGGCGGCGCTGGTGCCGCCGACGCCGATCCAGCCGTCGGCGCCCTCGTCGAGGCCGAGCGAGAGCAGCGTGTCGCACAGCGCCGGCTGGGAGCAGTCGTTGTAGCTGTCGTACACCGCGACGCCGGTGGCGGGGTCGGCCACCGCGGCCACGTCGGCGACGGATCGCTTGCCGCAGCCGGTGTCCTTCTGCCAACTCGGCTTCGGCTCCAGCGCGGAGCAGCCGGACCCGGCCTCGGACCACGCGCTCTCGCTCCAACCCCGGCTGTTGGAGGCCCGGTTGAGGGTTGTGCCGCCCACCGCGGTGACGTCGGGGGAGGAGGCGGGCCAGGAGACGCCGTAGCCGCTGTCGCCGGAGGAGGCGGTGATCGCGACGCCGGAGTGCCGGAAGTGGCCGTCCAGCGCGGTCAGTGAGGAGTCCTCGGCGGTGCCCCAGCTGTTGGAGATCGCGGCCACGCCCGGGGTGGCGGCGGCGGTGTCCTCGGCCGCCATCAGGTCGCCGGTGTCGGCGGAGGCGGCCTCGACCAGGCGGATGTGGCAGCCCGGGCAGATCGCGGAGACCATGTCGAGGTCGAGGCTGATCTCCTCCGCCCAGCCGTAGTCCGGGCTCGGCAGCGAGGAGCGCGAGCCGTGCTCGTTGACCTTGCTGAAGCAGCCGTTGGCGGTGGTGCAGGCGGAAAGCCCGTACGCGGCACGGTAGGTGGCGAGGTCGGACTCGGCCTTCGGGTCGTCGAAGGCGTCCACGACGACGACCGTGCGGCCGGAGCCGCTGCCGCTGCCGGTGAGGTGGTAGGCGGAGCGGAGGTCGGCGGGGGTGTAGCCGACAGAGGAGGAGGACCCGGTGGTGCCGGGCGCTGGCGCGCCGTGCACCGTGCGGTGGCTGCTGAACTCGCCGAAGCAGCGCGCCTGTCCGGGGGAGGCGGTGGCGCAGCCGAAGGCGGAGGAACCCGCCGCGCCGGCGGCCTCGGCCGCTCGGGCGGTCGGGGCGGCCCAGGGCGCCGTCACGGCGAGGGCGGTGAGTGCCGCGCCAGCGCCGAGCAGGCGGCCGGCGGCGGGTATGCCGACATGGGGGATGGACAGGCGCATGGGGCCTCCGGGAAGGGGACGTTGGCGGCGCGGAGTCGGACAGGGCGAGGCCCGGACGGATGGGGAGGGCCGGGCGCGGACGCTGGTGCCGACGGCCGTCAGGACGCTATCCCAGCGCGCCTGGCTGCGGGAACGGCTGGTTCGCGCAGTCCTGTTGACGATTGTGGGTGCGCTGCGCGCGGGCTGTGCCGCCGCTGCGGACGGGTGCCGCCGGGGCGGTACGGGTGCCGGGGAGTGGGTCGCGGTGACACCGCGGCCGGGGTGGGGTGACAGCGGCGCCGCGCCGCGAGTTCCCGTCACGGAGGAAGGTCGCCCGGGGGCGGCGGGCGGTTAACACAAATGTTTCCTTGTGGTCTTGTTGACCCGGACATGGCTGGCTACGCTCATCCGCGAGCTGCCACCCCCTGCCGGGGAGACAGCTTGCGCGCAGTTCCGGGATCCCCGCAATCCCCTGTCCCCGGGGCGCGCGCCTCAGGCACGGCGCAATCCCTCCCTCATCCCCGCGCCGCCGCTCCGCGGTGCCGGGTCATCCCCCTGTCACAGGAGGAAGTACGTTGCGTACCCACGCTCTTCCGGCGAACATCCGCCGCGCCGCCCTCGCGGTCGCCGGGGCCGCCGCCCTGGCGGTGTCCGGTCTGGCCGCCGCCGCCCCGGCCGCCAACGCGGCCTCCCCCAACACCGGTGTCTCCCACGGTGTCTCCTGGGCCCGCGCCTGCGCCGCGCCCACCAAGGTCGGCTTCGCCAGCTGCAACGCACTGCGTGTGACCAGCGCCACCGGCGAGCACGTCAACGCCATGGGCGTGACGCCGAACGCCACGCCCTCCGGCTACGGCCCGTCCAGCCTGCTCAGCGCCTACAACCTGCCCTCCGGCGGCGGTGCGGGCCAGACGGTCGCCATCGTGGACGCCTACAACGACCCGAACGCGGCGGCCGACATGGCCACCTACCGCAGCCAGTACGGCCTGCCGGCCTGCACCGTGGCCAGCGGCTGCTTCAAGCAGGTGAGCCAGACCGGCAGCACCACCTCGCTGCCGACCTCCGACTCCGGCTGGTCCGAGGAGATCTCGCTCGACCTCGACATTGTGTCCGCGATCGCCCCGAACGCGCACATCATCCTGGTCGAGGCGAAGTCGAGCTCGATGACCGACCTGGGCACCGCGGTCAACGAGGCCGTGTCGCTGGGCGCCAAGTTCGTCTCCAACTCCTACGGCGGCTCGGAGTCCTCCTCGGACACCAGCTACGACAGCTCGTACTTCAACCACCCCGGCGTGGCCATCACGGTCTCCTCGGGTGACTCCGGCTACGGCGTCGAGTACCCGGCGGCCTCGAAGTACGTCACCGCTGTCGGCGGCACCTCGCTGAAGACCGCGAGCAACACCCGCGGCTGGACCGAGTCGGTCTGGTCGACCAGCTCCACCGAGGGCGCCGGCTCCGGCTGCTCGAAGTACGACGCCAAGCCGTCCTGGCAGAAGGACACCGGCTGCAGCAAGCGCACCGTCGCGGACGTCTCCGCGGTCGCCGACCCGGCCACCGGTGTCGCGGTGTACGACAGCTACGGTGAGTCCGGCTGGCTCGTCTTCGGCGGGACCAGCGTCGCCGCCCCGCTGATCGCCGGTGTCTACGCCGACGCCGGTACGCCGTCCGCCTCCATCCCCGCCGCCGACGCCTACGCGCACACCTCCGCGCTGAACGACGTCACCACGGGCCAGACCAAGACCTGCTCGCCGGCGTACCTCTGCGAGGCGCAGACCGGCTACGACGGTCCGACCGGTCTCGGCACCCCGAACGGCCTGGCCGCCTTCACCGGCTGACCAGGACCCTCTCGGCCGGGGCCTCCCCGGCCTGCTTCCCCCCTCCGGCCCGGCCCCGGGCGCTCCTCGTGAGCACCCGGGGCCGGGCCCCTTTGCGGCTCGTGGGCGGCGCGCCTTTCCGTGCGGGCCGCTCCGGCGCCGCGTGCGAGCATGGAGGGATGGACGGGGAGACGCTGCCGCTGTTCCCGCAGGGGGAGCCGACGCGGCGGGAGGTCGCGCCGGGCGCGGTCCACCTCCCGGGGTGGCTGGACCCGGAGACCCGGCGCCGGCTGGTCGCCGCCTGCCGGGAGTGGGCGCGCGGCCCCGTGCCGATGCGGCACGCCCGGCTGCCGCGCGGCGGCGTGATGTCGGTGCAGACGGTCTGCCTCGGCCGGCACTGGCAGCCCTACCGCTACTCGCGCACCGCCGACGACGTCAACGGCGCGCGAGTCGCCCGACTTCCCGGCTGGCTGGCCGAACTGGGCCGGCGCGCGGTCGCCGAGGCGTACCTCGACCCGGCGGCCGGCGCCGGCTACGCGCCCGACGCCGCGCTGGTCAACTTCTACGACGCGGGCGCCGGTGCCACCATGGGGCTGCACCAGGACAAGGACGAGCGCGGCGACGCCCCCGTGGTCTCGCTCTCGCTGGGGGACCGCTGCGTGTTCCGCTTCGGCAACCCCGAGCGGCGCGGACGGCCGTGGACCGACGTGGAGTTGGCGAGCGGCGACCTCTTCGTCTTCGGCGGCCCGTCCCGCTTCGCCTACCACGGAGTGCCCAAGGTGCTTCCGGGGACGGGCGATCCGGAGATCGGTCTCGCGGCCGGGCGGCTCAACATCACCCTGCGGGAGACCGGGCTGAGTTGACCGCCGGGTAGGCGGACGAGCCGGGCCTCGTCATCGCGGCCGGGTTCACCGCGGCCGGATTCACCGCGGCCGGGTTCACCGCGGCTGGATGAGGCTGGCGGCCGCGGCGCCGGCGACCGAGCGGGCGACGGCGGCGAGCGCCGGGGAATCGAGCTTCCACTGCTGCCAGTACAGCGGGACGTCCGTCGGCCGCCCAGGCGCGAGCAGCACCAACTCCCCGCTCCGCACCAATGGTTCGGACTGCGCCTCGGGGAGCATGCCCCAGCCGAGACCGGCCGCGACGGAGGCGGCGTACCCCTCCGAGGAGGGAACGAAGTGACGGTGGGCGGAGGCGCCGGCGCCGGAACGGCGCAGCCCGCGGACGAAGGCGTCCTGGAGGTCGTCGCGGCGGTCGAAGACGACCACCGGCAGCCGGGGCAGGCGCTCCCGCAGCAGGGCCGGCGAGGGGGCGCCGCCGCCGAAGTGCCGCGCGGCGAACTCCGGTGCGGCGACGGCGTGGTAGCGCATGGCGCCGAGCGGGCGCACCGAGCAGCCGCTCACCGGGTCGGGCGAGGAGGTGACCGCCGCCATCACCGCGCCCTCGCGCAGCAGCGCGGTGGTGTGGTCCTGGTCCTCGCGGCGCAGCTCGAAGCAGACCGGAGGCGCGCCGGGCGGCAGGTCGGTGAGGGCCGGCAGCAGCCAGGTGGCCAGCGAGTCGGAGTTCACGGCGATCGGCAGCAGGGCGGGCGGCGGGGCGTCGTCGCCGTCGCCGTCGGCCGGCGAGCCGGCTCCGAGGCCGAGCTCGGCGCGGGCGTCCCGCTCCAGGCGGGTGAGCTGGCGGCCGAGCCGGACCAGTACCTCCCCGGACTCTGTCGGCCGGGCGGGCTTGCCGCGGGTCACCAGCACCCGGCCGACCCGCTGCTCCAGGGCCTTCACCCGCTGGCTCACCGCGGGCGGTGTGACGTGCAGCGCTGCGGCGGCGGCGTCGAAGGTGCCCTCGTCCACCACGGCCAGCAGGGTCCGCACCAGGTCCAGCGGCAGTTCGTCCTTCACAATCGCTAATGATAGCTCAGAAGCTTTAACTGTACTTATCTGCCTGCTCGCCTTTACGGTCGGGCCATGGGAACACCGGAGAGTTGGGGAACAGCGCTGGCCACGGCCGGTGCGGGGTTCGGCACGGGTCTGTCGCTGATCGTCGCGATCGGGGCGCAGAACGCCTTCGTCCTGCGCCAGGGCATCCGCCGTCACGCGGTGCCGGCCGTGGTGGCGGTGTGCGCGCTGTCCGACGCGGTGCTGATCGCGCTGGGCGTGGCCGGGGCCGGGGCGGTCGTGGCGGCCTGGCCGGCCGGGCTGACCGCGGTGGCGGTGCTCGGCGGCTGCTTCCTTCTCTGGTACGGGCTGCGTGCGGGACGGCGCGCCCTGCGGCCGAGCGGCGAGGCGCTGCACGCCGCCGGGGGCGCGGGCGCCGGCTCCCGGCGCGGCGCGGTGCTCAGCTGCCTCGCGATGACCTGGCTCAACCCGCACGTCTACCTGGACACGGTGCTGCTGCTCGGGACGGTCGCGGCCGGGCACGGCGCACTGCGCTGGGACTTCGGGCTGGGGGCGGCCCTGGCCAGCCTGTGCTGGTTCGCGGCGCTGGGGTTCGGGGCGCGGCTGCTCACCGGGTTCTTCGCGCGGCCGGCGGCGTGGCGGCTGCTGGACGGGCTGGTGGCGGTGAGCATGGTGGTGGTCGGGATCTCGCTGTTCGCGCGGGCCTGAGGCTCCGGGCCGGTCCTCAGCGGCTCTGGTCGAGGCTTCGGGCGGGGGTTTCGCGGGCGATTGTGAACGGCGTATTGCAGCCCCGGGAGCGGCGTTGACGTGTTCGAACGTCGGCAGCTAGCGTGAGTGCCGGTTACGAGCGTCAGCGCCAAGCCCTGGCTTGCTGACCGGCAACCCTCCGACGCGGTGGGGTGCTCCAGGTGACGACCCGACAGGCCGCGACCGCGGCGTGTAAGCGCGAGGCCGCGGAACGGTTTGCGGCCGGATGAGTTCGAGGTGACGAGGATGCGGGGAGCACAGCCCGGCCGCGAGGGATCGCCCCTCCCGGCCGTCCGCCTGTCGCGGTACGCCCGGCTCGTCGCGCGGCGCCATGTCGACCTGGCGCGCGTGCAGAGCGCGCTGTGTCCGCGCTGACGCCCGCACCACACCGCTGACCGCACGCGCCGGCCTTCCGGCGCCCGCACCGCAACCGGCGCCCTCGCCGTAGCCGGTGACCCGGCCGCAGCCGCGACTTCGCCGCCGCAGCCGGCGCTCGCGGATCGCGGTCGCATCCGTCGCACCACCCCGCGCGGCCCCGCCACGGCCGTGGCGGGGTGGCGCCTGCCCGGCCCCGGCCGGACCGACCCGAAGCCCACGCCCGCCCGCCGCGATCCCGACGCGCGCCGCCCGCCCGCCCACTGCCGAGCGGGGGCGGTGCCGCGCTCGCCGCCGCGACCGCGGGCGCCACGAGGGGACCCCCTGTGACGTCCTCAGCCTTGCCCTCGACCCCGCCCTCCTCACCACCGACCTCCTCACCGCAACCTGCTTCCACGCTGCCCGCCTCCGCGCCGACCGCCTCCGCACCGACCGCCTCCGCGCCGGCCGGCGCCGCGCCCGCGCTGGTCGGCCGTCCCGGTGACGAACGCCTGCTCGGCGCACGGCTGGTGGCACGCCGCCGGCCCGGGCAGTGGGTCTCGGCCGCCGCGCTGCTCCTGCTGCTGGCGATGCTGGGGCACACCCTCTTCACCAATCCGCGCTTCCAATGGGACGTCGTCGGGCGGTACTTCACCGCCTCGGCAGTGCTGCACGGCCTGCTGCTGACGCTGTGGCTCACCGCCGCCGTGCTGGTCTGCGGCTATCTGCTGGGCATCGGCCTGGCGGTGATGCGGCTGTCCGGAAACCCGGTGCTGCGGTCGGTCAGTTGGGGCTTCGTCTGGCTGGTGCGTTCGGTGCCGCCATTGGTGCAGCTGCTCTTCTGGTACGAACTCGCCTCGCTGTACCCGCAGTTGTCGCTGGGTGTGCCGTTCGGCAAGGAGTTCGTGACCGTCCGCACCGCGCACCTGTTCACCGGAGTGCTGGCGGCCTTCGTCGGACTGACGCTGGACATCGCGGCGTTCGCGGCCGAGATCGTGCGCGGCGGGATCCTCTCCGTCGAACGCGGCCAGACCGAGGCGGCGCACGCCCTGGGCCTGGGCCGCGGGCGGATCTTCCGGCGGATCGTGCTGCCGCAGGCCATGCCGGCGATCGTCCCGGCCTCCGGCAACCTGCTGATCGGCCTGCTGAAGGCCACCTCGATCGTCAGCGTCATCGCCGTGCAGGACCTGCTGTACTCGGTGCAGCTCGTCTACCAGCAGAACTTCCTGATCATCCCGCTGCTGCTGGTGGCCACGATCTGGTACGTCCTGCTCACCACGGTGCTCTCGGTCGGGCAGTACTTCGTCGAGCGCCACTACGCCCGCGGACGCGGGCACGGCGCGCGCGGCGGCGGCCTGCGGCTCGCGCTGCTGGCGGACCTCGCGCCGTTCGCCCGGGTCCGCGCCCACCTGGCGGGGCTGTCATGAGCGTCGAGGCGGACGCGCTGCCGCTGGTGCGGGTGCGCGGGCTGCGCAAGAGCTTCGGCGGGCACACCGTGCTCGACGGCATCGACCTGGACGTGCGCGAGGGCGAGGTCGCCGTGCTGCTCGGCCCCTCCGGCTCGGGCAAGTCCACGCTGCTGCGCTGCGTCAACCACCTGGAGAAGCCGGACGCCGGCTTCGTCGAGGTCGGCGGCGAGCTGATCGGCTACCGCGCCGACGCCGGGGGGCGCCTGCGCGAACTGCCACCGCGCGTCGTCACCCGGCAGCGCTCCCGGATCGGCATGGTCTTCCAGCAGTTCCACCTCTTCCCGCACCTCACGGTGGAGGAGAACCTCGTCGAGGGACCGCTGGCCGCCGGGGTGCCCAAGGAGGAGGCGGTGGCCCGAGGGCGCGAACTGCTCGCAAGGGTCGGACTGGCCGGGCGCGAGCGCTCCTACCCGCGGCAGCTCTCCGGCGGGCAGCAGCAGCGGGTCGCCATCGCCCGGGCGCTGGCGCTGCGCCCGCGGCTGCTCCTCTTCGACGAGCCGACCAGCGCGCTCGACCCGGAACTGGTCGGCGAGGTACTGGCGGTGATCCGCGACCTGGCCGAGACCGGGATGACGATGGTCGTCGTCACCCACGAGATCGGCTTCGCCCGCGAGGTCGCCGACACCGTGGTCTTCCTCGACGGCGGCCGGATCGTGGAGTCCGGCACCCCGGACGTGGTCCTCGACCGGCCGCGGAACGAGCGGGCCCGGGCCTTCCTCTCCGCGGTGCTCTGAGCCCCCCGGCGCGACGGCCCGCCCAACTCCCCACTGCTCCCAACTTCTTCCGTGCCGCTGACGGCACGCCATGCTTCGACCTCGGCAAGGAGCCGGACGTGACTCACAGACTTCATCCCGCATCCCGACGGCGCGCGCGGCTCGGCCTCGCGGTGGGGGCCGCGGCCGCCGCCGGAGCGCTGGCGCTCACCGCCTGCGGCTCGGGCTCGGGTTCGGGCTCGGGCTCGGGCTCCGGCGCGGCCGCCGGCTCGGGCGGTGCGGCCCAGGACGCGGCCACCGCCGTCCCCGCCCAGGACGTGGTCTCCGGCGTCAAGGAGGACGCGGCGCTCAACGCCGAACTCCCGGCCGCCGTACGCAGCGCCGGAACCCTCTCGCTCGGCACCACGCTCAACCCCGGTTCGGCCGGCCTCCCGCACGGCGGCGAGGACGCGCACGGCAACCCGATCGGGCTGGACGTCGACCTGCGCAACGCGGTCGCGAAGGTGCTCGGCGTGAAGTGGTCCGTGCAGAACGGGACCTTCGACACCGTCATCCCCGGTGTGCAGAACGGCAAGTACCAGGTCGGCCAGGACAACTTCGGTGTCACCAAGGCCCGCGAACAGGTCGTCGACTTCGCCACGTACCTCAACGACGGCCAGTCCTTCCTGGGTTCGGCGACCTCCGGCCTGAGCAAGGTCGCCAAGCTGACCGACCTGTGCGGGCACAGCGTGGCCACCAGCCCCGGGTCCACCTTCCAGCAGATCCTCACCCAGGGGGCCTCCGGCTGCGCCGCGCTCGGCAAGAAGCCGTACAGCGTGCAGTACTTCTCCAACTCGGCGGCCATCTTCCTCGGGCTGACCAACGGCAAGACGGACGTCTACTTCGGCCCGACGCTCAGCCTGGAGTACGACGCGAAGCACATCGCCGGCACGAGGTTCCTCGGCCAGATCAGCACCACGCCGGTCGGGTTCGTGACAGCCAAGGGCTCGCCGGTCGCCAAGGCGCTCTCCGACGCCGTCAACGAGCTGATCAGCGACGGGGAGTACGCCCGGATCTTCGCCAAGTGGGGCGTCCCGAACACCGGGATCAGCCACTCCCAGGTCAACCCGGCCGCCACGCTGTGAGCGCGGGCCCGGCCGACACCACTCCACGACGGAAAGCAGAGGCCCGACATGACAGTTGAGCAGCAGGAGCAGCAGACCGCCCAGGTAGACGGCGACTTCGCCGCCGACTGGCGGGCCTGGCACGCCGCGCACGAGATCGCCCGCTCCCACCCGCACGGCTTCCTGGCCGTGACCGGCCTGCACTGGCTGGGCGAGGAGCCCGAGCGCTTCCCCGGCGCCCCCGGCCGCTGGTCCACCGGCCCGGAGGGCATCGCGGTCGTCCTGGACGAGCAGGACGAGGAGGGCCCGGACCTGCTGGTCGACGGCACGCCGGTGCGCGGCCGGCACGTCTTCGGCCACATCCCCGAGCGCGGCGGCGTGGAGGCCCGCTGGGGAGAGGCGGTGCTGGAGGTCGCCCGCCGCGGCGGCCGCGACATCCTCCGCCCGCGCCACCCGGACCACCCGCTGCGCACGGAGTACCCGGGCACACCGACCTATCCGCCGCAGGAGAGCTGGGTGATCCCCGGCCGCTACACGCCCTTCGACCCGCCGGTGCCGACGACCGTCGGCTCGGTCGCCGAGGGCCTGGAGCACGTGTACGAGGCGGTGGGCCGCGTCGAGTTCACGGCCGGCGGGGAGGAACTGGCGCTCACGGTGTTCCCCGGCGGCACGCCCGGCGCGCTCTTCGCGCTGTTCGCCGACGCCACCTCCGGCCGCACCACCTACCCCGCCGCCCGCCAACTCGCCATCGCCGCACCGGAGACGGACGGCCGGGTGGTGCTGGACTTCAATCGCGCGGTCAACCTGCCCTGCGCCTACACCGACTTCGCCACCTGCCCGCTGCCGCCCGCCGGCAACCGGCTGCCGGTCGCGGTCGAGGCCGGCGAGCGGATCCCGCACGAGCGGCAGGGCGGGGGAGGCGCAGGCGATGAGTGACCTCACCGAACTGCCGGCCCTCGCGGGCTCATCCGGCACGCAGCCCGGCGAGGCATCCGGCGCCGCGGTTGGCGCGGTGGGCGCGGCGGGCGCGCCGGGGGAGGACGCGCAGCGGGTGGTCCCGCTGCGCCGCCCCGGCCGGTGGATCGCCACCGCCGTGGTGCTGGTGGTCGCCGCGCAGCTGGTGCACGGCCTGGCCACCAACCCCTTCTACCAGTGGGGCCGGTTCGGCTACTGGTTCCTCCGGCCGGTGGTCCTCCAGGGCCTGCTGGTGACGCTGGAGGTCACCGCGCTGAGCGCGGTCCTCGGGCTGGCCGGCGGGATCGTACTGGCGCTCATGCGGCTCTCCCGCAACTGGATCCTGCAGAGCACCAGTTGGCTCTACATCTGGGTCTTCCGCTCGGTGCCGCTGATCGTGCTGCTGCTGTTCCTCTACAACTTCAGCGCGCTCTACCGGACGTTGAGCCTCGGCGTGCCGTTCGGGCCGTCGTTCGCCTCCTTCAGCGAGACCAAGCTCGCCGGGGACCTGGTGATCGCGGTGGTCGGGATCGGCCTCAACGAGGCCGCGTTCGCCGCCGAGGTGGTCCGGGCCGGGGTGCTCTCGGTGGACCAGGGGCAGCACGAGGCCGCGGCGGCGCTCGGACTGCCGCGCGGCTACCGCTTCCGGCGGATCGTGCTGCCGCAGGCGCTGCGCGCGATCGTCCCGGCCTACGTCAATCAGCTGATCGGGCTGATCAAGAGCACCTCGCTGGTCTACTACGTCTCGCTGCTGGACCTCTTCGGCGAGGTCGAGACCATGGGCAGCAGCTACTCCGGGGACATCGTGCCGCTGCTGCTGGTGGCGACCGTCTGGTACCTGGTGCTGATCAGCCTGGTCTCGGTGGCCCAGTACTACGTCGAGCGGCACTACGCGCGCGGCGCCCTGCGCGCCCTGCCGCCGACCCCGCTGCAGCGGCTGCGGGCGGGTCTGCGCGGCGGCGCGGCCGGGGCGCGGGTGCGCCTGCGGGCGGCGCGGACGGGAGGAACGCGATGAGCACCGCGGAAGCAGCCGAGGCCGGTGTGGTGGACGCGGCCGCCGAGGCGGCCGGGATCGAGGTGCGCGGCGCGCACAAGTGGTTCGGCGCCCGGCACGTCCTGGACGGGGTGTCGCTGACCGTGCGGCCCGGCGAGGTCGCCGTCGTCATCGGGCCGTCCGGCTCGGGGAAGTCGACGCTGCTGCGGGCGGTCAACCACCTGGAGAAGCTGGACGCCGGCCAGGTCCTGGTGAACGGCGAGCCGGTCGGCGTCCGGCCGCACCGGGGCCGGCTCAAGGAGCTGACCGAGCGCGCGATCCTGCGCCAGCGGCGGCGGATCGGCTTCGTCTTCCAGAACTTCAACCTCTTCCCGCACCTGACCGCGCTGGAGAACGTCGCCGCGGCGCCGGTCGCCAACGGGCTGCTGGACCGCGCGGCGGCCGAGGAGCGGGCGCGGGAGCTGCTGGCCCGGGTCGGCCTGGCCGGCCGCGAGGACGCCTACCCTCGGCAGCTCTCCGGTGGGCAGCAGCAGCGGGTCGCCATCGCCCGGGCGCTCGCCCAGAACCCCGGGGTGATCCTGCTCGACGAGCCCACCTCGGCGCTGGACCCCGAGCTGGTCGGGGAGGTGCTGGGGGTGCTCAAGGACCTCGCCGCCTCCGGGACCACCTTGATCATCGTGACCCACGAGGTCGGCTTCGCCCGCGAGGTCGCCGACACCGTGGTCTTCCTGGACGGCGGCCGGGTGCTGGAGCAGGGCCCGCCGTCCCAGGTCATCGACGCACCCGCGCATCCGCGCACCCGGGAGTTCCTCGCCCGCGTGCTGTGAGCAGTACCGAACGAGCCATCCGCAGGCGCGCCCGCGCGCAGTCACCGAAGGAGCAGTACCGCCATGCCGTCCCACCCGCCCCACCTCCAGGCCCGTTCCGGCAGACGTCCGGTCCGCGCGCTGCGGCTCGCCGCCGGCGCCGTCTCCGGTCTGCTGATCGCCTCCGCGCTCGCCGCCTGCTCCAGCGGGAGCACCGTCGCGGCCGCACCGTCCGCCCCGGCGGGGAGCACCGTCGTCGACGTCGGCGCGCTCTCCAACGGCGCCGCGAAGGAGACCGAGTTGACCGTCGCCCAGGTCGCGTCGATCCGCGCCGAGTTGCCGGCCTCGGTGCGCAGCAGCGGCCAACTGGTCATCGGGCTCGGCATGCTGCCCGCCGGCAGCCCGCCGCTCGGCTACACCGGATCCGACCAGAAGACGCTGACCGGATCCGAGCCCGACCTCGGCCGCCTGGTCGCCGCGGTGCTCGGCCTCAAGCCGGTACTGGCGAACGCCACCTGGGACAACCTCTTCGTCGGCATCGACAGCGGCCGCACCGACGTCGGCTTCTCCAACATCACCGACACCGAACTGCGGAAGCAGAAGTACGACTTCGCCTGCTACCGCGAGGACAACCTCGGCTTCGAGGTGCTCAAGTCCAGCTCCTGGAACTTCGGCGGCGACTACGAGAACCTCGCCGGCAAGACCGTCGCCGTCGGCGCGGGCACCAACCAGGAGCGGATCCTGCTGCAGTGGCAGAAGCAGCTCAAGGCCCAGGGCAAGACCCTGACCGTCAAGTACTTCGCCGACAACAACAGCACCTACCTGGCGCTGGACTCGGGGAAGATCGACGCCTATCTGGCGCCCAACCCCGAAGTGGCCTACCACACGCGGAAGACCGCGGCCACGCCCGAGCCGACGCGCAGCGCCGGCACCTGGTCCGGCGCGGGGGCGAGTCTGCAGGGGCTGATCTGCGCCACCTCCAAGAAGGGCGACGGCCTGGCGAAGCCGGTCGCCGACGCGATCAACCACCTGATCCAGAACGGCGACTACGCGAAGTGGCTGGCCGCCTGGAACCTCTCCGACGAGGCCGTCCCCTCCTCGAAGGTGAACCCGCCCGGGCTGCCGCTGAGCGACTCCTGAGCCGGCTGCCGAGGCGGCGAGCGAGGCAGCTGCCGAGCCGGCTGCCGAGGCGGAACCCGCGGGCGTCCCGCTGTGCGGACGCATGCTCGACAGCGGGGCGGCCCGCGGGCTAACCTGCCTTCAGGTAATGAGTGTCAGCGACAAGCCCTGGCTTGCTGACCGGCAACCCTCCCTCGCGGCGGGGTGCTCCAGGTGACGACCAGGCCGGGTCGGCGACGCCCCGGCAAGCGCGAATCCGAGGCCGAGCTCTCGGCAGGAGGCGACCACAGTGCAGACCGCCACGAATCCGCAGCGCGGCATCGCCGCCCTGCCGGGCCTGGTCTCACGCCGGCACATCGACCTCCAGCGCGTCGCCGGCGCACTCTGTAGCCGCTGACGCCGCGACGCCCCTGCGGGCGGCGCAAGGCGAGGGAGCCGGGCCGCTGACGACCCGGCGCCCGCGTCGGCCGCCACCGCCCCCGGCTCGCCCTGCCGGCCCATGCGCAACGGCTCCCGCCCGGCGGGCCCGTGCCGCGGGCCGGCGCCGCGGGCCCGCCGCGCAGGCGCGTCCACGTCCCTCGGCCCGGGCGGCCCCGAGGCCGAACTCCCGCCCTGTGCCTCGCCGATGAGGCCGACGGCCTTCCGCTCCCGCTGATCCCCGACCTCCCGATGTCCCGACCCGCGGCGTCCGGGTCCTGACCCGGCGGCCCGAGCCGACAGGTCCGCGGGCCGACGCCTCCCCAGGTCCGTCCTCCCGCCGCTCCCGACCTCCCCCGGGACGGCGGGAGGCCGGGGCGGAGCACCGCCGGGTCCCGGGCCGCCACCGCACACGACTCCACCATTCCGACCTGCCCCGACTCCGCCACGGCCGCCGCCAGGCGGCGCCGCCCACGTGCGTGCGCCGCCCGCGCCCGACCGGGCAGGGCCCGGACTCCTGAGAAGAGGCCGTCACCGCCATGTCCACCACGCCCGCACCGATCCACCTCGCCGTCGCCCTCGAAGGGGCCGGCTGGCACCCCGCCGCCTGGCGCGAGCCCGGCACCCACCCGGACGCCCTGTTCACCGCCGCCCACTGGACCGGCCTGGCCCGCGAGGCCGAACGCGGCCTGATCGACTTCCTCACCATCGAGGACGGCCTGCGCCTGCAGTCCGACCACCCCTACCGCCCGGACCACCGCACCGACCGGGTCCGCGGCCGGCTCGACGCCGTGCTGACCGCCGCCCGGATCGCGCCCGCCACCAGCCACATCGGCTTCGTGCCGACCGTGACCACCTTCCACACCGAGCCCTTCCACAGCTCCAAGGCGGTGGCCACGCTCGACTACGTGAGCACCGGACGGGCCGGGGTACGGGTGCAGATCGGCGGACAGCCGGACGAGATCGAGCACATCGGCCGCCGCCGCGGCGAGGCGGACATCGCGGCCCCGGCCGGCGCCGAGGACCGGTTCGCCGAGGCCGCCGACTACGTCGAGGTGCTGCGCCGGCTCTGGGACAGCTGGGAGGACGACGCGGAGATCCGCGACACCGCCACCGGCCGGTTCATCGACCGCGACAAGCTGCACTACATCGACTTCGAGGGCCGCTGGTTCTCTGTCAAGGGCCCCTCGATCACCCCGCGTCCGCCGCAGGGGCAGCCGCTCGTCGCCGCCCTGGGCCACGCCGACCTCCCCTACCGGTTCATCGCCCGCTCCGCCGACCTCGGCTTCGTGACGCCGCAAGACGCCGGCCAGGCCCGCACCACCGTCGAGCGGATCCGCGCCGAGCAGGCCGCCGCCGGCCGCGCCGACGAGGAGGTGCGCGTCTTCGCCGACCTGCTGGTGCTGCTCGACGACTCCGAGCAGGCCGCCCGCGACCGGCGTGACCGGCTGGACGAGCTCGCCGGCCTGCCCGACCCCGAAGTCCCCATCGACGCCCGGGTGTTCGCCGGCACCGCGGCCCAGCTCGCGGACCTGCTGCAGGAATGGGCGGAGGCCGGGATCAACGGCTTCCGGCTGCGCCCCGCGGTGCTCCCGCACGACCTGCGCCGGATCACCGAGGAACTGGTGCCCGAGCTCCAGCGCCGCGGCGCCTACCCCTACCGCTCGGCCGAGGACTACGCCCGCCCGGCCACCCTGCGCGCCCGCCTCGGCCTGCCGCGCCCCGCCAACCGCTACGCCGCCGCCTGAGCCCGCCGCACCGCGGAGCTCCGCACAGAAGAGGACGTGCATCCATGACCACCAGCAGCAGCACAGGCAGCGGCACCCGCCCGGACGGACGCCCGCGCAAGCAGATCCACCTCGCCGCCCACTTCCCGGGCGTCAACAACACCACCGTCTGGAGCGACCCGGCGGCCGGCAGCCACATCGAGTTCTCCTCCTTCGCGCACTTCGCCCGCACCGCCGAGCGCGGCAAGTTCGACTTCCTCTTCCTCGCCGAGGGGCTGCGGCTGCGCGAGCAGAACGGCAAGATCTACGACCTGGACGTGGTCGGCCGGCCGGACACCTTCACCGTCCTCGCCGCGCTCGCCGCCGTCACCGACCGCCTGGGCCTGACCGGCACCATCAACTCCACCTTCAACGAACCGTACGAGGTGGCCCGGCAGTTCGCCTCGCTCGACCACCTCTCCGGCGGGCGTGCCGCCTGGAACGTGGTGACCAGCTGGGACGCCTTCACCGGCGAGAACTTCCGCCGCGGCGGCTACCTCGCCAAGGAGGACCGCTACGCCAGGGCGAAGAGCTTCCTGTCCGCCGCCACCGAGCTGTTCGACTCCTGGCACGGCGACGAGATCGTGGCCGACCAGGAGTCCGGCCGCTTCCTCGCCGACCCGGAGGCCGGGAGCTTCGCCGTCCACGACGACTTCTTCGACATCTCCGGCCGGTTCAACGTCCCGCGCTCGCCGCAGGGCCGGCCGGTGATCTTCCAGGCCGGGGACTCCGAGGAGGGCCGCGAGTTCGCCGCCTCCTCCGCCGACGCCATCTTCTCCCGGCACAGCGCCTACGACGACGGCCGCGCCTTCTACCAGGACGTCAAGGGCCGGCTCGCCGCCTACGGCCGGGGCCGCGACGAGCTGCTGATCCTGCCCGCCGCCACCTTCGTGCTCGGCGACACCGACGAGGAGGCCGCCGAACTCGCCCGCGAGGTGCGGCTCGCGCAGGTCTCCCCGCAGACCGCGATCAAGTTCCTCGAACAGCTGTGGAACCGCGACCTGTCCGACCACGACCCGGACGGCCCGCTGCCCGCCGTCGACCCGATCGTCGGCGAGCACACCGTGGCCAAGGGCCGCGCCAGCGTGCGGATGTACCGGGACCCGATCGCCACCGCCCGCGAGTGGCGGGCCAAGGCCGAGGCGGAGAAGCTGACCACGCGCGAGCTCATCGTCGAGGTCACCGGCCGGCAGTCCTTCGTCGGCTCCCCGCGCACGGTCGCCGAGACCATCGACCGCTACGTCCAGGACGACGTCTCCGACGGCTTCATCCTGGTCCCGCACATCACCCCGGCCGGCCTGGATCCCTTCGTCGACAAGGTCGTTCCGCTGCTGCAGGAGCGCGGCGCCTTCCGCACCGAGTACGAGGGCACCACACTCCGCGACCACTTGGGCCTGGCGCCGCTCAAGCCCCGGACGGCGGTGGCCCGTTGAGGTTCATCGCGATCACCCTGATCGTGCACGGCGACCATCCGGTCACCGGTGCGCGGCCCTCCACCCGCGAGCGGTTCCGCGAGGTCGTCCACAACGCCCTGCTGGCCGAGGAGTTGGGCTTCGACGGGTTCGGCGTGGGGGAGCGGCACGAACGGCCGTTCATCTCCTCCGCCCCGCCGGTGGTGCTCAGCCACCTCGCCGCCCGCACCTCCCGGCTGCGGCTGTTCACCGCCGTCACCACGCTCAGCCTGCTCGACCCGGTGCGCGCCGCCGAGGACTACGCCACCCTGGACCACCTCTCCGGCGGCCGGCTGGAGTTGATCATCGGCAAGGGCAACGGCGCTGCCCAGCGCGAGCTGTTCCACGTCACGCCCGAGGACCAGTGGGACCGCAACGCCGAGTCCTACGACCTGTTCCGCCGGATCTGGCGGGACGGCCGGATCACCGCCAAGCCGCGCTTCCGCCCCGAGCTGCGGGACGCCGAGGTGTGGCCGCGGCCCCTCCAGCAGCCCATCCGGGTCTGGCACGGCTCCGCCACCAGCCGCGAGTCCGTCGACCTGGCGGCACGCCACGGCGACCCGCTGTTCTCCGCCAACGTCACCAACCCCATCGAGCCCTACGCCGAGTTGATCCGGTACTACCGCGAGCGCTGGGCGCACTACGGGCACGACCCGGCGGCCCTCGCGGTCGGCGCGGGCGCCGCCGGGCTGCACGTCGCCCGTACCTCGCAGGAGGCGGTCGACAACTACCGCCCGGTCTACGCCGGTTACCTCGCCGCGCAGCGACGGGCGGGCCTGACGCCGGTGTTCCCGACCCTGGAGGACTTCGTCGAGCGCAGCTCCGCACTGATCGGCAGCCCGCAGCAGGTCGTCGACAAGGTCCACCGCTACCACGAGCAGTTCGGCCACACCGTGCAGCACATCCCCGCCGACGCGGGCGGACTGACGGAACGTCAGCACCGCGCCGGGCTGGAGCTGTTCCAGGCGGAGGTCGCGCCGGTGCTGCGCCGCAGCATCCCCGACCCGCCCTGGGGCTGGGGCAGCCCGGGCCCGCTCGCCGACGACGGCGTCCCGGCCCGGCCGACCTCCCCGCTGCACGACGCCGACGGCGAACAGCCCGCCTCCGCGTCACCGGCCCTCGCCTCCCCGGTGGCCACGACCGGCTGAGCCGGGCCCGCCGCCGAACTCCCCACCCGCCTCCGGCCCGCGAACCGAGAAGAGCCCGACCATGCCAACCACGCCCCTGACCGTCCTCGACCTCGTCCCGATCCCCTCCGGATCCACCGCAGCGCAGGCCCTGCGCAACAGCATCGACCTCGCCCGGGAGACCGAGCGGCTCGGCTACGCCCGCTACTGGTTCGCCGAGCACCATCTCAACCCCGGCGTCGCCGGGACCTCGCCCGCCGTCGTGCTGGCCCTGACCGCCGCCGCCACCTCGACGATCCGGCTCGGCTCCGGCGCGGTCCAGATGGGCCACCGCACGGCGCTCTCCACCGTCGAGGAGTTCGGCCTGCTCGACGCCCTCCACCCGGGCCGGATCGACCTGGGCCTCGGCCGCTCCGGCGGCAAGCCGCGCGGCGCCGGCAGCCCGGCGCTGGTCGGCGGCCCGGCGCCGAGCACGGCCGTCGGGCCGGACGGGCGCACGCCCAACGGCCTGCTGATACCCGCGCCCTTCGACTTCCGTCCGCTGCTCGGCTCGCCGCGCTTCGCGCTGCAGAAGCGGCTGCTGCAGCTGCCCGGCGCGCAGTCGCAGGACTACACCGAGCAGGTCGACGACGTGCTGGCGCTGCTGGCCGGCACCTACCGCTCGCCCGAGGGCGAGGAGGCGCACGTGGTGCCGGGCGAGGGCGCCGCGATCCAGGTGTGGATCCTCGGCAGCAGCGGCGGCGAGAGCGCCCAGGCGGCCGGCGAGCGCGGACTGCGGTTCGCCGCCAACTACCACGTCAGCCCGGCGAGCGTGCTGGAGGCCGTGGAGGGCTACCGCGCCGCCTTCCGCCCCTCCGCGGAGCTGGACCGGCCACACGTCAGCGTCTCGGCCGACGTCGTGGTCGCCGAGGACGAGGCCACCGCCCGCGAGCTCGCCGCCGGCTACGGGCCGTGGGTGCGCAGCATCCGCACCGCCGAGGGCGCGATCCCCTACCCGACGCCGGAGGAGGCCCGCCGGCTGCCCTGGACCGAGGCCGACCGCGCGCTGGTCGCCGACCGGGTGGCGACCCAGTTCACCGGAACAGCCGCGCAGGTCGCCGACGACCTGGAGCGGCTGCGCGACGCCACCGGCGCCGACGAGCTGATCGTCACCACCATCACGCACGACCACGCCGACCGCGTCCGCTCCTACCGGCTGCTCGCCGAGGAGTGGAGCCGCCGATGACGACCGCCCGCGCGCGCCTGCGGCCCGCCGACGCGATCCACGAGGTCCACGCGACCCACCAGACCCACAGGAGTACCGCATGACCAGCCCCGTCGAGAATCCCGGCCAGCACCCGCCGCGCGTGGTCGTCCTGGTCGGCAACCCGCGCCCGGGCTCGCGGACCCGGCGCGCCGGCGAGACCGTCGCCGAGCTGCTCACCGGGCGCGCCCCCGACACCGTGCTCGACCTGGCCGACCTCGGCCCCGCCCTGCTCGGCGGCGGGCCGGACGAGGCGGCGGAGGCGGTGGAGGACGCCGTCGCCCAGGTGCGCGCGGCGGAACTGCTCGTCGTCGCCAGCCCCACCTACAAGGCCGCCTACACCGGACTGCTCAAGCTCTTCCTCGACCGCTTCCCGGCCGGGGACCTGGTCGGCACCACCGCCGTCCCGCTGATGCTGGGCGGCGACTGGCGGCACTCGCTCGCCCCCGAGGCCTTCCTCAAGCCGGTCCTCGCCGAGATCGGCGCGAGCACGCCCACCCGCGGGCTGTTCCTCCTCGACTCCGACGCCGGCCCCGACTCCGCCGCGCTGGCCGACTGGCTGGCGGCCGCCCGCCGGCAGCTCCCGGCCCGGCTGCTCGACCTCGATCCCGCCGCGCAGAAGGCAGGTGCCGCGTGACTCTCACCACCGCCCCCAGCCCGCTCGACCCGGCGCGCCTGCGCCGCGTGTTCGGGGCCTTCCCCAGCGGCGTCACCGCGCTCGCCGCGGTGGTCGACGGCCGTCCGGTCGGCATCGCCGCCAGCTCCTTCACCTCGGTCTCGCTCACTCCCGCCCTGGTCTCGGTCTGCGTCGCGCACACCTCGACCACCTGGCCGCTGCTGTCCGGCGCGCCGCGTCTGGGCGTCAGCGTGCTCGCCGCCGGCCACGAGGAGGCCTGCCGCCGGCTGGCCTCGCGCGACGCCGGCGACCGCTTCGCCGGGCTCGACTGGCGCGAGACGGAGGACGGCGCGGTGCTGCTCGACGGCGCGAGCGCCTGGCTGGACTGCTCGGTGGAGCAGCAGGTCCGGGCCGGCGACCACGACATCGTCGTGTTGCGCGTCCATGACCTGGACGCGGACCACGCGGTCAGCCCGCTCGTCTTCCACGCCAGCGGCTTCCACCGGCTGGCCCCCCGCACCCCCGTCGCCGAGGCCGGCCGATGACCACCACGCTCGACCCGGGAGCCCAGCCCGCCGACCCCGCGCAGCCGGAGGCCCCCGCTGCGAGCGGCCCGGCCGGGGCCGGCGTCCACCCGCTCGACAACCCCGCGTACGCCTCACTCTCCGGCCGGCACGCCGCGCTCGCCGAGCGCAGCGGCCGGGTGCTGCGCTATCCGGCGGACGTCTCGCCCTTCGTCGGCATGCCCTCCGACCCCGGCCCGCGGGACTGGGCGGACCTCGCCCGGCTCGCCGGCCCCGGCGCGCTGGTCCCGCTCGCCGGCGTGCCGACGCGGCCGCCCGCGGACTGGGAGGTGGTCAGCAGCGTCGGCGGGGTGCAGATGGTCGACGCCGACCTCGACCCGGCGCCCGACCCGGAGGCGGTCCGGCTGACCCTGGACGACGTGCCGGAGATGCTGGCGCTGATCGACCGCACCCGCCCCGGCCCCTTCCTGCCGCGTACCGTGCTGCTCGGCACCTACCTCGGCATCCGGCGCGAGGGACGCCTGGTGGCGATGGCCGGGGAGCGGCTGCACCCGCCCGGCTGGACGGAGATCAGCGCGGTCTGCACCGATCCGGCCTACCGCGGCCAGGGACTGGCGACCCGGCTGGTGCACGCCGTCGCGCACGGCATCCACGCCCGCGGCGAGACCCCGTTCCTGCACGCCGCGGCCGACAACACCACCGCGATCAGCCTCTACACCTCGCTCGGCTTCCGGCTCCGCCGCACCGCGCCCTTCCTCGCCGTCCGCACGCCCTCGGAGGAGCCGCCGGTGCCGTGATCGCCATCGCCGCTCGGTACCCTGGCCCGGTGACGCGGGGGGCGGAGCCGAGAACCGGAGGTACGCCCATGAGCGGCGGCGTTCTGATCGTCCACGCCGAGACGCCGGAGCTGCGTCGGGCCGCGCGGCTGACCGTCAGCATCGACGGCGCCAAGGCGGGCGAGGTGCTGCAGGGCACGGCCGAGAGCTTCCCGCTGCCGGCCGGGCGGCACACGGTCCGGGTGGAGCGCGCCCAGCAGCCCTCCAAGGAGATCGCGGTCGAGATCGCCGAGGGCGGGGAGTTCGTGGTGCGGGCGGCCTGCACCGGGTTCGCGATGCTGTCGGCCGTGATCCCGGTGTTCGCCGTGTTCGGGCTGATCCCCGGCGTCACCTACCGCCTCGAAGCCCTCGGCACCCCGCCGCCGGCTCCGGCGTCGTCGCCGGGGCGGGACCCGAAGCCCGAGGCCGCCGCGCCCGCCGGCGCGCTGTGGTGGGAGGCCGACCCGCTGCTGGCCAAGCGCGTCCGCAAGCAGTCCTCCTGACTCACCGTCAGGTCACGCCGCCCGCGCCGCCTGCGCCGCCCGGGCGTCAGTCCGCCGCCGTGCCGGCGTAGGCGCGGCCGATGGCGCGGGCGGCGACGGTGAGGGCGCCGACGAGCCGGGCGCGCTCGCGCCGGAAGTCGGGCACGACCACGCCGATCGAGGCCACCACCGCGCCCTCCGCCGGCACCGGGACCGCGACCGAGCAGGCGCCGAGGGTCATCTCCTCCTGCGTCGTGGCGTAGCCGTCGGCGCGGATCCGGGCCAGCTGGCGCAGCAGCACGCCCGGCGAGGTGACGGTGTAGGGCGTGTACCGCCGCAGGCCGCCGCCCGGCGCGGCCGGGTCCGGCGAGGTCACCGACCGGATCACCTCCTCCGGCGCGTGCGCCAGCAGCACCTTGCCGACGCCCGTGCAGTGCAGCGGCAGCCGGCCGCCGACCCGGCTGACCACCGGCGTGGAGGACTGCCCGGAGATCCGGTCCAGGTAGAGCACCTCCTCGCCCTCCCGCACCGCGAGGTGCACCACGGCCCGGGTGGCGGCGTGGATGTCGTGCAGGTAGGGCGAGGCGATGCCGCGCAGGTCGGTCTCCACCCGCGCCAGCAGGCCCAGCGCCCAGATCCGGCGGCCGATCCAGTAGGTGCGGTCCTCGCCGCGCACCAGCGCGCCGCCCGCCACCAGCTCGCGCACGATCCGCAGGGTGGTGGCCGGGGAGAGGCCGGCCCGCCGGGCGATCTCGCTGAGCGCGAGCCGCGGGTGCCGCTCGTCGAAGGCGCCCAGCACGTCGAGCGTGCGGCCGACCAGCGACGCGCCGGGTTCCGCTCCACCGGGCACGGCTCCGCCCTCTCTGCTCTCGGCTTCCCTTTCACTCAGTGAAACACAAGGCTCGCGGACCCCTGGCGCTGTCACTAGCGTCGAAGCGGCCCCCGCGGGGTCACCGTGAACTCGACGAGGAGGCGGCATGCGCCGGACTGCACGTACCACCCGCACCCAGGTCGCCGTCGTCGGTGGCGGACCCGCCGGTCTGATGCTGTCGCATCTGCTGCACCTCGCCGGGATCGAGAGCACGGTGGTCGACAACCGCACGGCGCACACCATCGAGACCACGCACCGCGCGGGCATCCTGGAACGGGACAGCGTGCGCCTGCTCGCCGAGTCGGGCGTGGACCGGGTGCTGCGCGACGGCCACCGCCACGAGGGCATCGACCTGCGCTTCGGCGGGGTCAGCCACCGCATCGACTTCGAGGGCCTGGCCGGCGCCTCCTGCTGGCTCTACCCGCAGACGGACGTCTTCACCGACCTGCACGCCCGCCGCACCGCGGACGGCGGCGACCTGCGCTACGGCGTCACCGGCACCGAGGTGCTCGGCGTGCTGGACCGCCCGCGGGTCCGCTACACCGACGCCGACGGCGCGGAGCACGAGATCACCGCCGACCTGGTGGTCGGCTCGGACGGCTCGCGCAGCATCTGCCGCTCGCTGGTCGACGGCGCCACCCGCTACTTCCGCGAGTACCCCTTCGCCTGGTTCGGCGTGCTGGTGGAGGCCCCGGCGAGCGCCCCGGAGCTGATCTACACCCGCTCCGAGCGCGGCTTCGCGCTGGTCAGCCAGCGCACCGAGGACGTGCAGCGGCTCTACTTCCAGTGCGACCCGGCCGAGGACCCGGCCGCCTGGTCCGACGACCGGATCTGGGCCGAGCTGCAGGCCCGGCTGGCCGGCGAGGACGGCTTCCGGCTCAAGGAGGGCCCGGTCATCGAACGCACCGTGCTGCCCTTCCGCAGCTTCGTGCAGACCCCGATGCGGCACGGCCGGCTGCTGCTGGCCGGCGACGCCGCCCACACCGTCCCGCCGACCGGCGCCAAGGGCCTCAACCTGGCGCTGGCCGACGTCCGGGTGCTGGCCGAGGTCGTCGAGCGCGCCCTGACGAAGGGCGACGAGGCCGCGCTCGACGAGTACACCGACCGGGCGCTGGCCCGGGTGTGGAAGGCGCAGCACTTCTCCTACTGGATGACCACCATGCTCCACCGCGTCGAAGGCGCCTCCGACTTCGACGAGCAGCGCCAGTTGGGCGAACTCACGAGTATCGTCACCTCCCGCGCCGGCTCCACCTACCTGGCGGAGGGCTACACCGGCTGGCCGCGGCCCCGCGGCTGACCCCGTGCCGGCCCGCCCGCGTCAACTCCTCCGCGCGACGACGACGTCCGCACCACGAAAGGACCACGAGCCATGGGCAACGCCTGGGACGAGCAGATCTTCAGCGGCGGCTTCGTCGCCGGCGGCGCCGGCACCCTGCCCGTCACCGCACCCGCCACCGGCGAGGTGATCGCCACCATCGGCCAGGCCGACACCGGCGACCTGGACAAGGCCGTCGCGGCCGCGAAGGCCGCCCAGCCGGCCTGGGCCGCCCTGCCGTACACCGAGCGCGCGGCCGTGATGACCAAGGCCGCGGCGATCCTGGAGGCCGCGCCCGAGCGGCTGACCCGCTGGCTGGTGCCGGAGTCCGGCTCCGGGCAGGGCAAGGCCGGCTTCGAGGCGATGCTGGTGACCTCGGAGCTGCAGGCCGCCGCGGCGCTCGCGGCCCAGCCCTACGGGCAGATGCTGCGCAGCATGAAGCCGCGGGTCTCGATCGGCCGGCACGTCCCGGTCGGGGTCGTCGGCGTGATCAGCCCCTTCAACTTCCCGGCGATCCTGGCGATGCGCTCGGTCGCGCCGGCGCTGGCGCTCGGCAACGCGGTGGTCCTCAAGCCGGACCCGCGGACCTCGATCGCCGGCGGCCTGGTGCTCGCCGAGATCTTCGCCGAGGCCGGGCTGCCGGAGGGGCTGCTGCACGTGCTGCCGTCCGGCGCGGAGGTCGGCGCCGCGCTGGTGGCCCACCCGGACGTGCCGTGCATCTCCTTCACCGGCTCCACGGCCGCCGGCCGGAAGATCGGCGAGGCCGCGGCGCCGCTGCTGAAGAAGGTGCACCTGGAGCTGGGCGGCAACAACGCGCTGCTGGTGCTGCCGGACGCGGACATCGACGCGGCCGCCTCGGCCGGCGCCTGGGGCTCCTTCCTGCACCAGGGCCAGATCTGCATGACCACCGGCCGCCACCTGGTCCCCCGCGAGAAGGCCGAGGAGTACGCGGCCAAGCTCGCCGAGAAGGCGGCGAACATCCCGGTCGGCGACCCCACCGACCCGGCGAACGCGCTCGGGCCGATCATCGACGCGCGGCAGCTGGAGAAGGTGCACGAGATCGTCTCCGCGACCGTCGAGGCCGGCGCCCGGGTGCTGGCCGGCGGCACCCACGAGGGCCTGTTCTACCGGCCGACCGTGCTCGCCGACGTGCCGCTGGACAGCCCGGCCTCCACGCAGGAGATCTTCGGCCCGGTCGCGCCGGTCATCGCCTACGATACGGTCGACGAGGCCATCGACATCATCAACTCCTCGGAGTACGGGCTCTCGGTGGCGATCCTCACCGCCGAGCCGTTCGGCGCGCTCGCGCTCGCCGACCGGATCAAGTCGGGCGCGGTCCACATCAACGACCAGACCGTGGACGACGAGGCCGTCGCCCCCTTCGGCGGCGCGAAGGCCTCCGGCACCGGCGGCCACTTCGGCTCCACCGCCAACCTCGACACCTTCTGCGACCTCCAGTGGGTCACCGTCCAGTCCGACATCGAGCGCTACCCGTTCTGATGAGCGCCCGCCCCGCCCGCGCCGCCTCCCGGCACGGGCGGGGCTAGCATCGTCCGGTGAGCGACATCGAGGCGGTCTGGGACACCTTCGAACCTCCGCCCGGCCTGGTCGCCCAGTACTTCGGCGGCACCATCGTCCTGCAGCCGCGTCCCACCCAGTTCCACGACCTGATCATCCGCAGCGTCGTGCGTCAGGACTTCCCGGGGCTCGAGGCATGGGGGGAGCGCGGCGTCGACCTCGGCGCGGACGGCAAGCCGGCGCCGGATCTGGTGTTCATCGACCACGAGGACATTCCGCGCGAGAACCTCCGCGACTGGCCGGCGAGGATCCTCAAGGCCGTCGCCGAGGTCGTCTCGCCGTCCAGCGCCAAGGCGGACTGGCGTGACAAGCGCGAGCTCTACGCGCTGCACGGGATCCCGGTCTACCTGGTCATCGACCCGCGCGACGCCACCTGGCACGTGCTCACGCTCGACGGCCTCGCCTATGTGGAGACCGCGGACGGCATCTTCGGCCAGCCGATCCCGCTCCCGTTGGAAGGCCCTGTTTCGCTCCAGACCCGCAGCTGGCACCCGTACCCGCCCGACGAAGGCTGAGCGCGGGGCGTCACTTCAGCAGGCGGGAGAGGCGGCGGTCGGCGAGGACGCGGCCGCCGGTCTGGCAGGTGGGGCAGTACTGGAGCGAGGAGTCGTGGTAGACGACTTCGCGGATGGTGTCGCCGCAGACGGGGCAGGGTTCGCCGGTGCGGCCGTGGACGCGGAGGCCGCTCTTCTTCTCGGCCTTGAGATCGCGCATCGGGAGGCCGCGGGCCCGTTCCACCGCGCCGTCCAGGGTCTCGCGCAGCCCCGCGTACAGGGCGGCGACCGCCTCCTCGCCGAGGCCGGAGGCGAGGGCGAACGGCGACATCCGGGCGGCGTGCAGGATCTCGTCCGAATAGGCGTTGCCGATGCCCGCGATCACGCTCTGGTCCCGCAGCACGCCCTTGATCCGCCGGCGCTCGCCGGCCAGCAGCGCGGCGAGGCGTGCCTCGTCGAACTCCTCGTCCATGGGGTCGACGCCCAGCCGGTCGATCCCCGGCACCTGCCGCGGGTCGGGGACGAGATACAGCGCCAGCCGCTTCTGCGTGCCCGCCTCGGTGACGTCGAACCCGGAGCCGTCCACCAGCCGCACGCGCAGGGCGAGCGGCCCCTTCCCCGGCCGCGGCGGCGCCTCCGGCAGGGCGTCCCGCCAGCGGATCCAGCCCGCCCGCGCGAGGTGCACGACCAGGTACAGCTCGCCGGCGCGCAGCGCCAGGAACTTCCCGTGGCGCTCCACCGCGTCGAAGGACCGGCCCTGCAGCGCGTCGAACGGCGGGTCGTAGGTCTTCAGCGCGTGCACCGCGAGCGGCAGCACCCGCGCCACCACCCGCCCGGCGTCGCCCTCCCCGGCCGCCACCAGCCGCTCGGCCAGCGCCCGCCGCAACGCCTCCACCTCCGGCAACTCAGGCATGCCCCCAGTTTGCGCCTCCCGCCGCCCCCGCGCCGTGAACGCCGCCCCGGATCCGAGTACGCGGCGGTGTTCCTGCGTGCCTCCTGCCGCGCGGGACGGTATCCGGCTTGCCGGACGGGATGCCGGTCGTCGGCGGCCGCTCCCTGGGCGTCCTCGGCGAGTGGGCGGTGGCGGCCGGATTCGCGCGGCGGAGGAGAGGCGTGCGGGGGCGATGCGGCCGTGCGGTTTGATCGTCACGGTCTCGTACCTGTTCGGACGGATCGTTCGATCCATCGGCTAGTCTCGCCCTGACCGTGCACGTCCAAGACGCCCGGGGGGCTGCCGTGGCGATGGAACTACCCCATCCCGTGGTCAAGTTGCTGTCGTTCATCGGGGTGACCTGGCCGGAGATCAACGAGGACAAGGTCAGAGAACTCGCTGACCACGTCAGGGACTTCGCCGCCAAGGTGGACGACACCCACCAGAGCGCCACGGCGACCCTGAAGACCCTCAACTCCGGCTACCAGGGCGCCTCCTACGACGCGATGATCGCCAAGTGGGCGCAGATGTCGGACACCCACATGTCCGAACTCCACACCGCCTGCCAGACCGTGGCCACCGCACTGGACATGGCGGCGACCGCGATCACCGGCCTCAAGGCCGCGGCGATCGCCGAACTCGTCGGCCTGGGCGCCGCGTTCATCGCCGACCAGGCCGCCGCGGCGTTCACCTTCGGGCTCTCCGAGGCCGCGCTGCCGGCCATCGAGGCCGCCGCCCGGCTCATCATGAAGAAGCTGGTGAAGGACCTGGAGGACCAGCTGGTCGGGCAGGTCGTCGAGGCCGCGATCGCCCCGCTGGAGGACACCGTGGCCCGGGCCGTGAGCGGGCTGGTCTACAAGGAGGTCTCCGCGGCGCTCGGCGACGCCTCCGGCGGAGGGGCCGGCAGCGGCTTCACCCTCCACCCCGACATGATGCGCACCGCCGCGAGCACCCTGCGCGGCCACGCCGACGCGGTCGCCGGCCACGCGCAGGAACTGCAGGCCCGCGTCTCCGGAATGAGCTTCGAATGAGCGAGATAGCCAAGATCGTCGAGGACGGCGCTCGGCGGATCGGCAAGAGCCTGGGCGAGGACGCCGGGCAGGCCGTCAAGAAGCTGTACCACCAGACCGGAGACAACCTCGAACGGGTCACGAAGAACCACCTGGAGAACGACGCCGAGCACGCCTCCAAGCTCAAGAGCCTCGCGAACCGCGAGAGCCGCGAGCACGCCCCGAAGACCCCGCACGAGGGCGGCGGCCCCGGCGGCAAGCCCGGCTCCTCCGGCGCGGGCGGCCACTCCGGCGGCCCGGGCGGCCCGGGCGGTTCCGGCGGCGAGAAGCCGAAGCTCGACGGCATCGGCCCGGCCCGCAAGCAGGTCGGGAACGCCCGCCAGGCAGGCCGGAACGACAACGCTGTCTGCGCCGGCGGCGAGCCCGTCGACATGGCCACCGGCCGGATGTTCATGGACGAGGTGGACGCCTCCCTGCCGGGGACCCTCCCGCTGGAGTTCACCCGCTCCCACGAGTCCGGCTACCAGGCCGGCCGCTGGATGGGCCTCCGCTGGGTCTGCACCTTCGACGAACGGCTGGAGGCCGACCAGGACGGCGTCGTCCACCTCGGCGCCGACCGGGTCGCCCAGCTCTTCCCCTGCCCGGCGCCGGGCGAGGCCCCGGTGTACGCCTCGGCCGGCGCCCGCACCGAGCTGCGGCTTGAGGCCGACGGCGGCCGGTACACGCTCACCGACCCCGCCGCCGGCCTGGTCCGCGAGTTCACCCCGCAGCCGGGCAGCAGCACCGCGCTGCTCACCCGGATCCGCGACCGCTCCGGGCGCACCATCGACTTCGGCTACGACGAGCTCGGACGGCCGCACGCCCTCACCCACTCCGGCGGCTACCGGCTGCTCGTCACCGTCGAGCAGGACCGCATCACCGCCCTGCACCTCGCCGGCGCCGGCGAGGACGGCCGGGACGCCCTGCTGCGGCGCTACGCCTACACCGACGGCCACCTCAGCGCCGTGTACGACGGCGAGGGCCGGGCGATGGGCTTCGTCAACGACGCCGAGGGCCGGATCCTGTCCTGGACCGACCGGGCCGGCACCGAGTACCGCTACACCTACGACACCCTGGGCCGGGTGATCGAGGAGGGCGCCGCCGACGGCACCCTGCGGTTCCGCTTCGGCTACGGCGAACCGGACCCGGAGACCGGCGAGCGGGTCCACACCGAGACCGACGCCCTCGGCCACACCACCACCTACCGGATCAACGCGTACTCCCAGATCACCGCCGTCACCGACCCGCTGGGCGCGACCACCCAGCACACCTGGGACGACTACGACCGGCCGCTGTCCGTCACCGACCCGCTCGGCCGGACCACCGCGTACGCCTACGACGGCGCCGGCGACGTGGTCCGCCTCACCCGCGCCGACGGCGAGGAGGTCCACGCCGCCTACGGGGACCGGCCCGGCCTGCTCACCGAACTCGTCCAGCCCGGCGGCGCGGTGTGGCGGGTGAGCCACGACGCGGCCGGCCGCCGCACCGCGCTCACCGACCCGCTCGGCGCGACCACCCGCTACCGCTACGACGAGCGCGGCAACCTCGCCGCCGTCACCGACCCGCTCGGCCGCACCACCACCGTCCGCTGCGACGCCGCCGGCCTGCCGGTGGAGGTCCGCGACCCGCTCGGCGCCACCACCCGCTACCTGCGCGACGCCTTCGGCCGGGTCGTCGCCGTCACCGACCCGCTCGGCGCCGTCACCCGCCTCGGCTGGACCCCGCACGGCCGCCTCGCCTCCCGCACCACCCCCGACGGCGCCACCGAGACGTGGACCTACGACGCCGAAGGCAACCTGCTCAGCCACACCGACCCGGCCGGCCGCACCACCACCCACGAGTACGGGCTCTTCGGGACCCTCCTCGCCACCACCGACCCCGACGGCGCCCGCTACACCTTCACCCACGACGCCGCGCTGCGCCTCACCACCGTCACCGACGCGCTCGGCCGCACCTGGGACTACACCTACGACGAAGCCGGCCGGCTCGTCCGCGAGAGCGACTTCCACGGCCGCACCGTCGAGTACCGCTACGACGCCGCGGGCCGGCTGACCGCCCGCCGCAACGCCCTGGGCCAGGAGGTCCGCTACCACTACGACGCGCTGGGGCAGGTCACGGTCAAGGAGGCCGACGGCCGCACCACCGAGTTCGGCTACGACCCGGCCGGCAACCTGGTGCGCGCCGCCGACCCGGCCACCGAGCTGCTGCGCACCCTCGACCCGGCCGGCAACCTGCTGAGCGAGACCGTCGACGGCCGCACCCTCACGCACACCCTCGACGGCCTCGGCCGGCGGATCCGGCGCACCACCCCCGGCGGCCACACCAGCTCCTGGACCTACGACGAGGCCGGCCGGCGCAGCGCCCTGGAGACCCCCGACGGGCAGGTCCGCTTCGACTACGACGCCGCCGGCCGCGAGCTGCGGCGCACCGTCGACGACCGGCTCGCGCTGGCCAGCGGCTGGGACGACCGCGACCGGCTCGTCACCCAGGAGCTGACCGCCGGCCCGCGCGCCCTGCAGCGGCGCGACTACACCTACCGCGAGGACGGCCACCTGGTCGCGGTCGACGACCTGCTGGCCGGCCACCGCCGCTTCGAGCTCGACGCGGCGGGCCAGGTCACCGCGGTGCGGGCGGGCCGGACCGCCGGGCCGCGAGCGGAGGAGTGGCAGGAGTCCTACGCCTACGACCCGGCCGGCAACCTCACCGAGGCGCGCTGGCCGGCCACCGACGCCACCGAAGCGGCCCTGGGAGAGCGGGAGTTCACCGAGCACCGGCTCACCGGCGCCGGCCGGGTGCGCTACGAGTACGACGCGGCCGGGCGGGTGACGCTGCGTCAGGTCACGCGGCTCTCGCGCAAGCCCGACACCTGGCACTACACCTGGGACTCCGAGGACCGCCTCACCGCGGTCACCACCCCGGACGGCGCCCGCTGGCGCTACCGCTACGACCCCTTCGGCCGCCGGACGGCGAAGGAGCGCCTGGCCGACGACGGCGAGACCGTGGTCGAGCGCACGCTCTTCACCTGGGACGGCGCCACCCTCGCCGAGCAGACCACCGAGGCCCCCTACCTGCCTGGCCGGCACACCCTCAGCTGGGACCACCAGGGGCTCCAGCCGATCGCCCAGACCGAGACCCTGGTCCCGGCCGGCGCCGAAGCGGCGGCGGACGACGAGGCCGAGGTCTCCCGGCGGTTCTTCGCCATCGTCACCGACCTGATCGGCACCCCGCTCGAACTGGTCGACGCCGCCACCGAGTCCGTCGCCTGGCGGGCCTCCGCGAGCCTGTGGGGCAACACCTCCTGGCCGAGCACCAGCAGCACCTACACGCCGCTGCGGTTCCCCGGCCAGTACTTCGACCCGGAGACCCGGCTCCACTACAACCTGGCCCGCTACTACGACCCCGAGACCGCCCGCTACACCAGCCCGGACCCGCTCGGCCTGGAGGCGGCGCCCAACGCCGAGACCTACGTGCGCAACCCGCACACCGTCTGCGACCCGCTCGGCCTGTACTGCGTCTACCGGAGCCTGCGCCCCGACGAGGATCCCGCGGACGGCCTGATCGCCAAGGACCCCAGCGCCGAAAAGACGCTCACCCAGCACGTCGTGGCCGGCAGCAAGCCCGGCTTCAAGTCCCAGTACATCTCTACCACCAAGTCCCTCGCGGTCATCGAACGGTGGAAGCCGAAGGACGGCACCGCCCGCGTCGTCAAGATCGACCTGAGCAAGTACCCCGGCAAGGTCTACGATCTGACGACCGAGCGCGGCCGCGCCGCCGCCCCGGGAAGGGACGCCGCGAACCACTTTCCCCACAAGGGCTTCGCGGCGAACTACGCGAAATCCTCCAAGGAGGTGGTCCTGCTCGGCAGGGTGCCCCCGGAGGCGATCAGCTGGGTCGAAGGAGGGCCCGCGACATGAGTACGCTCACCGACACGCTCGCCGAGGCCCTGGAGCGCCTGGCGTCCGGACTGCGCCTCAACGAGGGCCTGGACGACTCCGCGCTGCGGGCCGCGACGGACGCGCTGCACGCGTGCCGGGACGCCTGGGCCGAGCGGCCGACCGTGCCCCGGGACGCCGCCGCGGAACTGGTCGACGCCTACGCCGGGCTGGACGGGATCGCCGACGCCTACGACGAGCCCGTACGCTTGCGGATCCGCGAGGCCGCGCGGACCCTCGCCGACCTCTCCCTGGAGGCCGTCGCCGGCTCCCCGGGCGGGGACGAGGCCCGGGATCCAGACGCGGAGGCGCTCGCCCGGGCCTGGCAGGCCTTCCGCGCCGGCCTCGACGGCGACGGTCCGGGCTTCGACCAGGACGCCTACCAGCGGCTGACCGAGGCCCTGGAGCGCGGCGCCGCCGCCTGGGAGGGCCGGGAGGAGATCCCGCGGACGGGGGCCGCGGTGCTGTTCGCGCTGTTCCCGGCCACCGCGCAGGCCGCCGAGCGGCGCGAGGGCGAGGAACGGGAACAGCTCGGCGACGCCGCCTACGCGCTCCAGGACCTCGCCTACGCGTGCGTGGGCTGAGGCCCGCGCTCGCGCGAGGGTCGCGGGCTTGCGCGGCTCGCGGGGCTTGCGCGGCTCGCGGGGCTTGCGCGGCTCGCGGGGTCAATCGCGCTGTGCGCCGTGCAGGAGGACCAGGCTCTGGCCGTCCTCCGTGGTCATCCGGGTGCGGTGCGCCCGCCAGCTGCCGCCCCGCACCTCCGCCGCCTCGGTGACGCGCGCGGACCGGTCGTCGGGCAGGGCGAGCCGGGTGCCGGGCGCGGCCGTGGCGAGGGCGGCGGTGAACTCCGCCGTGGCGGCGCGCGCCTGCTCGAAGGTGGGGACGGGTTCCCCGCTCCCGGCGGCTGCCGCACCGCCATCGGTCAGCCGGGAGGCCGACTCCTCCAGCAGAGAGGCGTCCTGGACCCGTGCCGCGTGCTTGCCGAGCCAGCCGGTGCCCAGGTGCGCGCCGATCAGACTCGCGGTCATCGAGGCCAGCGTGTCGGTGTCGGCGCCGGGCAGCCGGGCGGCGGTCAGCACGGCCCGGGCGGGGCCCTCGCCTTGGCCGCGGCCCGCGTCCTGGCCGACCCCGTCGGACGGCAGGACGCGGGCCGCCAGGTGCGCCGCGGCCACCGCGCAGAGCGTGCCGGAGCCGTTGGAGGCCCGCTTGGTCAACCCCCAGGCGACCAGCGTCTCTTCCACCGGCTCCGCTCCCGATTCGAGCAACTCCGAGGACCGGGCCAGCTGTTCGGTGACCTCCGCGCGGGTCTCGGCCCACGCCTCGCCGTAGGGCCGGTCGAGGTCCTCCTCCACCGCGTCCCGCCACGCGTCCCCGAGGCGCTCCCACCAGTCCCGGCCCCAGGACTCCGCGCCGTCCGCGAGCGAACGCACCAACTCCGCCCCCGCGACCGGCGCTTGCGAGCGGATCCCCGACCACAGCGCGTACGCCTGCAGCAACGCACCCAGCAGCGCACGCGGGTGACCGTGCGTCAACACGCCGTCCACCACCACGTCCTGGGCGAGCGCGGCGAAGTCCTCGTCCGCGTGGTGGGCGAGGACGTGCGGGGCCACCCGCATCGCCACGCCGTTCGCGCCGCTCGCGGCGTACTTGCGGCGCTCGTCCGCCTTCCGCACCGCCCACGGCGCCTGGCCGGAGGCCCAGGCCCGGCAGGCGCGCTTGACCGTCGCCCCCGCGCCGCGCTCGTAATGCGGCAGGAAGGGCCACTCCACGCGCTCGAGCCAGTCCGCCCAGGCGTCCCCGGCGCGCAGCCGGGCGCGGGCCACCGCGATCGTCATCTGGGTGTCGTCGCTGTACTCGCCGGCCGCCACGTCCTCCATGAACGGCCGGAAGCGGTTGCCCGCGTTGCGCCGCCAGTCCACGAACCACGAGCCGTCCGGGCCGTCCGCGTCCGCCCGGCCCTGGGTGCGGTCCGCCCGCTCGAACGGCCAGCCGGCCGCGTCGCCCACCGCCGCGCCCAGCAGCACACCCGCCGCGCGGTCGTCGTCCCCGGTCCTCGCTCGCATCGCCATGCGGGCCATTCTCCCCGGCACGGGGTGTGCGGCGTGCGCGGAGGCCGGGGGTGGCGCGGCGGGTCAGGGACGCTCGGCGGAGTCGGCGGCCCGGGTGGCGGCGGAGTCGGCGTCGCCGGTCGCGCCGGACTCCTCCGCCGGCTCCAGTTCGTCCGCCCACAGCGGGTGTTCGCGGCGGGCCCAGGCGCGGGAGACCCGGCCGGTGCGCATGCCGTGGCGGGCCTCCGGGTCCTTCAGCGCCATCCGGATGTGGCCGAGCACCAGGACGCCGATCACGAGCGCCAGCCAGTCGTGCACATAGCTCGCCCCGGTGCGGTAGGCCAGCGCCGACAGATGCGGGAACCACATGATCAGGCCGGTCCCCAGCATCACCACCACCAGCCCGGCCAGCAGGGCGGCGTAGAGCTTCTGGCCGGCGTTGAACTTGCCGGCCGGCCCGGCCCGGCGGTTGCCGTGCCGCATCGCCCGCCAGGCCCATCCCCGGTCCTGCGGGCCGAAGCGGTTCAGCCGGCGCAGGTCCGCGCGCACCGAGCGGAAGTACAGCCCCAGCAGCAGCGGCACCGGCAGCAGCACCCCCGACCACTCGTGCACCGTCACCAGCAGCCTTCTGCGGCCGACCAGTTCGGCGAGCTGCGGGATGTAGAGGAAGGCGGCGGTGAGGATCGCCAGCACCATCAGCGTCGAGGTGGCGCGGTGCACCCAGCGCTCAGCCGCCGAGAAGCGGGCGTACTCGCCGCGGCCCACCGCCGGCATCGCGTCCAGCGCGCCCAGCAGGTTCGGTGCGCCTGTCGCGGCCGCCGCGCCTGTCGCGCTCGCCGCGCCCGCCGCGCCCGCCGCGTCAGGAGATCGGCGCATCGTCCGTCCGTCCGTTGGACCGGCCCACCCACGCCTCGACGTCGTAGCCGTAGTGCTCCCAGTAGCCCGGCATGACGCGGTCCGTGACGGTGATCCCGGAGAGCCACTTGGCCGACTTGTAGAAGTACATCGGCGCCACGTACAGCCGCACCGGGCCGCCGTGGGCGTGCGTCAGCGGCGCGTCGTTCATCCGGTGCGCGACCAGCACGTCCGGCCGGTGCGCCTCCTCCAGGGTGAGGCTCTCGCTGTAGACGCCGTCGAAGCAGGTGAACCGGACGGCCTTGCCCTCCGGCTTCACCCCGGCCGCCGCCAGCAGCGCCGAGAGCCGCACCCCGCCGAACCGGGTCTTCGGCACCCGCCAGCCGGTGACGCACTGAACGTCCTTGACCAACTCGGTCTGCGGCAGCGCCCGCAGCTCCGCCAGGGTGTACGTCTTCGGCCGGTCCACCAGGCCGTCCACCGTCAGCCGGTAGTCCGCCTCCGTGCGCTTGGGGACCGAGTCGGCGACCGAGTAGAACTGGAAGCCGCCGCCCCCGGGCAGCAGCCCGGTCACCCCCGTCGGATCCTCGGCGGCGACCGTTGCGAAGGCGCCTTCCAGCGAGTGCTCGACCTTCGAGCCGAAGGCCACTCCCAGCGCGCCGAGCGCGGTCACGCCCAGCACCACCCGCCGCCCGACGGGCCTGCCCCGCCCCTCGGGCCCGTCGGGCCTCTGGGGGATGTTCGGTTGCTTCACGGTCGCTCCCAGGGACGGATCGATGGCCGTTCCGCGACCAGCTGCCTGGGCAGCCCACAGTACCGGAACGGTGTCCCGCCGATACCTACGCGTGAGCGGCCCGATCGGTTCAGACGCGGCCCCACCGGTGCTCGAGCGGCAAGGAGCCCCCGCCGGGAGGCGGGGTTCTCCCCACCCGCCCGACGGGGGCTCGAGGTCAGGTCATGCGCCGTCGGATCACGGCACGGTGACGCCCTGGAGCGTGGGCGTGCCCTTCGTCGGGTCCAGCTCGGTCGACTGGTCGACGCCGGCCGGGGTGATGGTGTCCATCACCTTCGGCACGCTGCCCGGGTCGGCCGCGCAGACCGCCGCGGTGCCGCCGGGCGCGCAGACCCCGAAGCTGTAACCGCCGGGCGTGGCCGTGAAGGCCCGCGCCTGGTCGGAGCTGTAGCCGTCCTGCCCGGCGAGGGCCAGCGTGAAGGTCCAGCCGGAGGCGGGCGTCCCGAACTCCGCCTCCGGCAGCGCGATGGTGATCGTGTCCGAGGTGGTGGAGGCCACCACGGCGGACGGCGTGCCGACCTGGTTCCCCGCGGCGTCGACCCACACCGGCGAGGCGAAGCCCTGCACCTCCAGCCGCTGGCTCCAGGCGTCCGCCGCGCTCACGGTGTAGTTCCGCGAGGGGTAGGCGGCCGCCGTGGAGGTCGCGGCCGAGTCCGGGGTGTGCACGTAGACGTCGAGCAGCTGGGCGCCCATGGTGCTGCCGAAGGTCGGGGTGAGGTTCTTCAGCGTGGTCCGCAGGTAGACCGTGCCGCCGGAGGTGATCACCTGGAAGCGGGTGATGTCGAAGGACCCGGCGGTGAAGTCGGAGGCGGTCGGGTACTGGTAGGTGCCCGGCCCGTTGTCGTCCCCGGCGGGGTCGGTGGTGTCGAGCACGGTCGTGCCGTCGGTGACGTCGCCGACCACGGTGGTCTGCGCGTAGCCGGTGGCGCCGGCCGAGGTGGTCGCCGAGGCCGTGATCACGTCCGTGCCGAAGCCGACCGCGACCGGCACCGAGAAGGCGCCCGAGGCGTCGGCCGTGGTGGTGGCGGTGACCGCCGCGGCGCCGGTGTCGGTGTCCGTGGACTCCACGACGACCTGGGCGTTCGGGGCGGTGGTCCCGCTCACGGTGGCCGTCCCGGACTCGGCGGTCGAGCCGGAGGCGGGCGAGGTGAGGGTGAGCGGGGCAGCGGCCGGAGCGCCGTGGGTGACGTAGCGGGCGGTGGTCAGCTGCGGCCGGTCGGTCGTGCGGCCCGCGCCGAGGTCGGTGATCAGCCGCAGCTCCTGGGCCTGCGCCCAGGTCAGCGGGGAGGCGGAGCCGGCGGCCTTCCCGTCGGTGAAGCCGATCGACGCGGTCGCCGGGTCGCTGCCGTAGGGGGAGGCGGCCAGGTCCGGGTCCTCCCAGACCTGCTCGGGCACCAGGCCGACGCCCGAGGCGGAGTCGAGCATGAACCGCAGCTCCGCCGAGGCCTCCGATCCGTCACCGGTGGCCAGCGCCGACTCGGCGCGCTCGCCGGAGAGTACCGGCCACAGGTGGCCGGTCCCCACGTCGGTGGTGGGCCACGGCTGGCCGTCCGTGGTGCAGGAGGTCTGGCTCCCGGTGGTGGAGCAGTCGCCGTAGCCGTCGGCGCTGCCCGCCGCCGCGTCGTCGCCGTAGCGGTAGTAGCCGGTGCCGGTCGGGGTGGTGACCGCGATCTGCCGGTCCAGCACCTTCAGCGAGTTGGTGAAGTCCGGGTCGCTGGGGGAGAGTTCGCCCAGCCGGACCAGCTCCTGGAAGCCGCCGTCGATGACCGTGCGCTGGTCGAGGGTGGGGCCGCCGTTGCCGAGGTTGTAGCTGGTGGCCGCGTTCGGGTCACCGTTCTTGGACAGCCGGATGAAGTACGGCGAGTCGCTGTCCGGCCCGGTGGTGGTCACCGTCCAGTCCTCGACGTGCCGTTGGAAGTCGTCCGCGGCGGCCTGGTAGAGCTGCGCGTCGGCGTGGTCGCCGTGCGCGGCGGCGATGGCGGAGGCCGCGGTCAGACCGGCGATCTCGGCGGCGATCGTCGAGGGCGAGTAGCCGGACTGCTCCTCCCAGCGCTCCACGCCGTACGAGGGGCCGTGCGCGACGAGGTAGTCGGCGGCCGGCTTGATGTGCTGCGTCCACAGGGCGGTGTCGGCGGCCGAGCCGGTGTTCAGGCCGGAGAGGTAGGCCATCAGGATCGGGTAGGCCGTCTCGTCCAGCTGGTCGCCGCCGGTGTCCGGCGCGGCCTTGCCGTTGACCAGCGAGTTGCGCGGGATCTCGCCGGTGGCCAACTGCTGCCTGTCGAAGAGGAATCGGGTGGCGGCCTGCGCGGTCGCGGTGTCCCCGTCGGCCATCAGGCCGGTGAACGCCTCGTACAGGTCGCGGCCGAACACCTCGCGGTAGGAGCCGAAGTACACCGGCTTCCCGCCGACCAGGGCGCTCGCGTCCACCGCCTGGCCCCACGGTGAGGCCAGCGAGGCCACGATCGCGCCGGGGTAGGTCTTGTCCTCGCTCGCCTTGAGCACGTTCGCGTCGAGGAAGTAGGCGGACCGGACCGCCGTCGCGGACAGGCCCGCCACCGCCGCCGGCGGCGTGTGCAGCGTCGCGTCGTAGGCCTTCCAGCCGGCCTCGTAGCCGGCCTGCACGGCCGCGAAGGGCTTGCTCAGCGAGGCGGCGGCAGTGTCCACGGCGCCGGCCCGCGTGCGCCCGAAGCCCAGCGCTACGGTGAAGTCCGCGCCCACCGCGGATTCCTGACCCGGCGTCACATCCTCGGTGGCCACCACGTGGCCGTCTGGGGCGGAGGTGTCGCCGGCGGCGAGGTGGTGCGCGGAGTCCAGCTGGGTCAGGCCGTCGCTCGCCGTTCCGGCGTAGCCGACGCCGGCGGCGCCGGCGCCGGTCGCGGCCAGGTCCATGAAGGTCGGCACCGCGTAGTCGCGGTTGGCGGCCTGGCTGACCGTGCCGGAGTCGCCCACGACGGGCGTGCCCGAGCCGGCGTCGACCACGCCGGTGTCCGCGCCCCCGTTGGCGGATCCGCCGCCGCCGTTGCCGTTGACGTGCGCGTCCAGGCGGGCGTAGACGTGCAGTTGGCGCACGTCGGTGCGGCTGCCGGGCGCGGGGGTCAGGGCGGTGTGCATGACCACGCTGTCCCGTGCCGGGTCGGTGACGTACGTCGTGGTCAGCCGGAATCCGTGCTTCGCGTCCGTGGAGGTCACCGTGCAGGCCATGCCGGTGGAGTCGGCCGCGACCGTGTAGGTCATGTCCCGGGTCTGCAGGTCGGTGAAGGTCGAGCCGTCGGTGACCGCGTACTGCAGCGTGCCGACGTCCGTGTTGTCCACGGTCGGCTCGTACACGTCGGACAGCACGCCGTCGGCGACCGTGTACCAGACCTTCGAGGTGGTGTTCCGGGCGGTGCCCAGGCAGTCCTTGCGCGCGGTGTCGAAGGTGGAGGCGGTCCCGGGCCCGGTGGCGCCGGTCGCGGCGGCGGTGCTGCCGCTCGCCGAGGCGAAAACCGAGGCCGCGGCGAGCGGCGTGCCCCCGCCGATCAGGGCGAGGGCCGCCGCCGGGGCGACGAACAGCCCCCAGCGGCGCGGAAGTCTGACGGTCATGGCTCTCCTGCGATCGACGCGTGAGCGACTGCTCCGATAAACGCACCGAAGCTACCCGCGAGTCGCGTGCGGGTAAAGAGAACGAGCAACCGGCCCGTTCCGCCGGCCCGTCCCTCGGCTCGCGCCCGGAGGCCGAACCTGTCCCACACATCGGGACACCACCGGCCTCCATGCCCCACGGCGCCCGAACCTCCCTCGTCCCCACGGACTAGGGTGGCACCCATGTGGGGGACGATCTGTCAGACACAGTCACTCAGCGGCGGGGCCAGGGAGACCGATCGATGACGGTGGTGCTGGTGCTCGCCGGAATCCTGGCAGATGTCATCGGCACGGCCGGCGGCATCACTTCGCTGGTCTCCTATCCGGCGCTGCTCCTCGCCGGGGCGACGCCGCTGCAGGCGAACATCGTCAACCTCGTCGCGATGGTGGCTTGCTGGCCCGCCTCCGCGGCCGTCTCGCGCGCTGAACTCAGGGCCGTCCGCCGCTATGTGCCGGCAGCGGTCGCCTCCGGTGCCATCGGCGGTGCGCTCGGTTCACTCCTGCTGCTCCACACCGAGGCGGCGGTCTTCGACCTGGTGGTGCCGTACCTGGTCCTGAGCGGCTCCGTCGCGCTCGTGGCGCAGCCGTGGCTGAGCCGCCGCACCGGACGGACCCGGCCCTGGGCCGGCTACGCGGCGACCGCCCTCGTGGCCATGTATGGCGGGTACTTCGGAGCGGGCTCCGGTGTCATGCTCCTCGTCGTCGGCCTGGTGCTCTTCGACGACCGCCTGCCGCACGCCAACGCCCTCAAGAACATGGTGAACGGCGGGGTGTCGGTCGCCTCGGCGGTCGTGCTGACCACCGCCGCGCCGGTCCGATGGGGCCTCGCCCTCCCCTTGGCGGCCGGGCTGTTCGCCGGGAGCATGCTCGGCCCGCTGGTGGTGCGCCGCCTGCCCGCCGTTCTGATCCGCTGGGCCGTCGCCGTCCTCGGCCTCGGCCTCGCCGCCGACCTCGGCCTCTCCGCCCGCACGTAGCCGCTCGACCGATGGCCGCCACCTGAGGTGGACGTCAACGCTGAACCCCTTCGCCAGGACCGAGTCGAGGTGCTCGGCGTGGGCCCCGAAGTACTGGCGGGCGTGGCCGTCCTCGGCGGAGAGCTCCAGCAGCACGTAATCCTCGGCGCCCTCGGTCTCCCCGCTGGCAGATGCAGCACCTCAGCCGTTGATCCCAGCCGCTTCTCGAATCCTGCCGTCGACGGACCCGGGCGGGCCGAACGCGAGGGGCCGCCGCTCGTGCCTTCCGGTGCTGGAAGGACACAGGCGACGGCCCCAGGACGGCCCCGGAGGTCAGTTAGGTGCTCTGACCTGCGGTGATCTTAGATGTCGAAGTAGAGCTCGAACTCGTGCGGGTGGGGGCGCAGGGCGATCGGGGCGATCTCGTTGGTGCGCTTGTAGTCGATCCAGGTCTCGATCAGGTCCGGCGTGAAGACGCCGCCCTGGAGGAGGAACTCGTGGTCGGTCTCGAGCGCGTCGAGGACGGCGCCGAGGCTGGTCGGGACCTGTGCGACGTTGGCGTGCTCCTCGGGAGCGAGCTCGTAGAGGTCCTTGTCGACCGGCTCGGCCGGCTCGATCTTGTTCTTGATGCCGTCCAGGCCCGCGAGCATCAGCGCGGAGAAGGCCAGGTACGGGTTGCCCGAGGAGTCCGGGGCGCGGAACTCGATGCGCTTGGCCTTGGCGTTGGCGCCCGTGATCGGGATGCGGATCGCCGCGGAGCGGTTGCGCTGCGAGTACACCAGGTTGACCGGCGCCTCGAAGCCCGGCACCAGGCGGTGGTAGGAGTTCACCGTCGGGTTGGTGAAGGCCAGCAGCGCGGGGGCGTGCTTGAGGATGCCGCCGATGTAGTAGCGGGCGATGTCCGAGAGCCCGGCGTAGCCCTGCTCGTCGTAGAAGAGCGGCTCGCCGCCCAGCCACAGCGACTGGTGGACGTGCATGCCCGAGCCGTTGTCGCCGAAGATCGGCTTCGGCATGAAGGTCGCGGTCTTCCCGGCGCGCCAGGCGACGTTCTTCACCAGGTACTTGAAGAGCATCAGGTCGTCGGCGGCGTGCAGCAGGGTGTTGAACCGGTAGTTGATCTCGGCCTGGCCGGCGGTGCCCACCTCGTGGTGCTGGCGCTCGACCTTGAGACCGGAGCGGATCAGCTCGTTGGTGATCTCCGCGCGCAGGTCCGCGAAGTGGTCGACCGGCGGGACGGGGAAGTACCCGCCCTTGTAGCGGACCTTGTAGCCGCGGTTGTCCTGCTCCTGGCCGGTGTTCCAGGCGCCGGCCTCGGAGTCGATCTCGTAGAACGACCGGTTGGAGCTGGTCTCGAAGCGCACCCGGTCGAAGACGTAGAACTCGGCCTCGGGGCCGAAGTACGCGGTGTCGGCGATGCCGGAGGAGGCGAGGTAGGCCTCGGCCTTCTTCGCCACGTTCCGCGGGTCGCGGCTGTACGCCTCGCCCGTGATCGGGTCGTGGATGAAGAAGTTGATGTTCAGCGTCTTGTCGCCGCGGAACGGGTCCACGCGGGCCGTCTGCAGGTCCGGCACCAGCGCCATGTCGGACTCGTGGATGGCCTGGAAGCCGCGGATGGACGAGCCGTCGAACATCAGCGTCTCCGCCGGGTCGAAGGCCTCGGCCGGAACCGTGAAGTGCTGCATCACGCCGGGCAGATCGCAGAATCGCACATCCACGAACTTCACGTCGTTGTCGGAGATGTACCGCGACACCTCGTCGGCGTTGTTGAACATCCATCCTCCTCGCCCGGCGGCTGCGCGCTGCCAGGGTTCCTTGGTTACGGCCGGCCGGTCCCGTACAGCCCACCGTTGCGGACACGATAGGGAGGGGCCGTTTCTCGACGGTGACCCATATGTTTCGCGGTTGTTAACCGGCGCGCGGCGCGGACCGCCGAAAGGGTGCTCCACCTGCGCCGATCCGGTGAGGTGGCGGAGCGTCCGGTGTTGACGCGCGCCGGGTGTGCGCCGCGTGCCGCGCCCGCGGGGGCGGCCGCGCGGGGGTGAGGCGGGCCGGCGCCGGGGCTGCCCGTGCCGTTCATCTGCCACCGTACCCAGCGCGAGCCCCCGCCGCTCCTGTGGAGGCGGCGGTCGGGAGCGGAGAGTGGGCGGTTACTGTGGATCCGTGGACGACACAAGGAAAGCGCTCGGCGGCTGGATCAACGGCCCCGGAGCCCCCGACACCGAGCCGGACGCCGACTTCGGCTACCACGGCAAGCGGCTCGGGCTGCCCGAGCAGGGCAGCGGTTCCATCGCCTCCTCCGGACGGCGCGTGGTCGCGCTGATCATCGACTGGTGGCTGTGCGCGCTGGTCTCCTACGGGCTGATCGCGCGCGGCGACCTCCAGGTCGCGAACCTCTGGGCGATGGTCGTCTTCTTCCTGCTCAGCGTGCTGACCGTGGGCACGGTCGGGTGCACGCCGGGCAAGCGGCTGATGGGGCTGCGGATCGTACGGCTCGACGGGACCCGGGCGACGCTGGGTCAGGTCGCGCTGCGGACCTTCCTGCTGCTGATCGCCGTCCCGGCGCTGGTCTGGGACCGCGACACCCGCGGGCTGCACGACAAGGCCGTGGGGACGGTGGAGGTCCGCATGTGACCTGCGGTCGGCTCCGCTTGTGTGGGGCGGGTCGGGAGGGGGTTTCCCCGCCCACCCGCCCCTTTCTTTCGCCCGCCCACCCGCCCCCTCTTCCGGCGCTCCGCGCCGGGACCAGGAGCCCCGCAGCGGACCAGGCCGGCAACGCCTCCGCCCGCCAGACGCCCAGGCGCGCGAAGCGCCGCCTAGGGGGCGCGGGGAACTGCGCGCCCGCCCCGGTGGGGCCCGCACCCGGCCGCGGGTGGTCGGTTGCCGCCGGGTCGCCGTCCGGCGCGCGCGGAGCGCCGCCTGAAGGGGCGCGGGGAACTGCGCGCCCGGCCCGGTGGGGCCTGCACTCGGCCGCGGGTGGTCGGTTGCCGCCCGGTCGCCGTCCGGCGCGCGAAGCGCCGCCCGCTGCCCGCACGCTGCGCGGGAAAGCGCACGGCCCCGGCCCGCGCCGGGAGGGCGCGGGCCGGGGCCGGGAGGGAGTGGGGGGAGGGTGGGGACGGTGACCCGCGGAGCGGGTCAGCGCATGCGGCCGCCGCCCTTGGGCAGGCGGGCTCCCTTGGGCAGCGGTCCCTTCGGGATCGGCGCGTTGGAGAGCAGGTCGCCCATCGCCCGCAGGCGGTCGTTGATCCGGGTGACGTCAGCCGGGGCGACCGTGCGCGGCAGCTTGGTCAGGGTCATCTGCAGCTTCTTCAGCGGCACCTGGCCCTCGTTGTCACCGACGATGATCTCGGTCACCGGGACGTCGCCCAGCATCCGGTTGATCTTCCGCTTCTCGCCGGTCATCAGCGGCCGGAGCCGGTTCACGTTGCCCTCGCCGACCAGCACGACGCCCGCGCGGCCGACCGCGCGGTGCACCGCGTCCTGGTTCCGGGTGGCGGCGACCACCGGTGTCACCGTCCAGCCGCGCCGCATGTTGTTGAGCACGGCCGCCGCCGCGCCCGGCTGGCCTTCGAGCTGGCCGAAGGCGGCCTTCTCCGCGCGCCGGCCGAACACCACGACCACGGCCACGATCGCGGCGAGGAAGCCGAGGATCCCGAGGTAGACCGGATGCCCGATCGCGAAGCCGATGGCGAGGAGCACCGCGAGGGTGCCGATCCCGATACCGGCCAGAATCAGACCGATCTTCGGGTCGACTTTTCGGGTCATGGTGTACGCCAGACGGATCTGCTGCAGCCGTCCGGTGTTCTCGTCTGGGGTGTCCTGCCTCGCCATGAGGCTCATCGTACGGGGCGCGGGCACCGGATGCCCAAGCCCGGGTGGCGGCGTCCGGGTATCGCTCCCGTAACGCCGCCGACGCGGGCGCCGGCGGCGGGAGGCGCGGCGTCGGACGGGGCCGGGTCAGCGAGTCCCGTGGACGGCGGATTTCGCCGGGTTCGCCGCTTCCGCCGGTCCGGCCGCTTCCACGGCGGCCTCGGAAAACGCGGCGGACTCCAGGGCCGTGAGGTGGCCGCGGAGGTGCCGTGTGCCGAGCGTCACAGGGGCCCCGGCCTGCTTGCCGGCGCCGCGCGAGCCGCGTCCTCCGTGCGCGACGCGCCCGAACCGCTCGGCGGACCGCAGGTCGGTGGCCCGAAGGTCGGTGGCCCGAAGGTCGGTGGCCCGCAGGCCGGCGCGCGGCAGCGCAGCGGGCGGGACGTCCTGCCGGTCGAGGGCATGGCGGCGGTTCTCGCAGACCGCGTCCCAGGCGTTGCGCCGGGCGGTGCGCTGGCCACCGGCAAGCAGCAGCGCCTCGGCCCGCCGAAGGGCGCCTCCGACCAGCACGGCCACCCCGCTCATCGCGCCGCGCACGGGCGAAGCCGGGTCCGCGGCAGCGGACCGGGCGGGCGCGGCGGGGCGCCGGGTGGCGGTGGTGGTGGGTGTGCTGACAGGCATGCGGGTTCCCCTCCCAGGGCTCCGCCCGGCACGGATCGGCACCGGCCGACGAGCCCGAGCTCCATCCTCACGACCCTGTGTTACCGGTCGGTGACCCGATCGTCAAACCCCGATGAAGCGGCCGTGCGGGAGCGGCACCGGGCGGTGACCGCTGAGGTCAGGGGGACACACGGGCCCGCTGCGGACGCACCGGACCGTATTCGCCCGCCGCCGAACACCCCGCCGCGCGGCCCTTTCCGCCACACCCCACCCCCGCGCGCCGCAGGCCACGCCCTACGCGCGGCCGTCGCCGCGCCCGCGTGCGGTCAGGCGCGCTCACGGCCGCGCCCGCGCGCCCCGACCACGCCTTACGCGTAGCGCCGGCCATGCCCTGCGCGGGGCCTCCGCCGCACCGGCGGGCGGTCACGCGCGCCCCGGCCGCATTCGCGCGGCGCCGGCCACGCCCTGCGCGCGGGCTTCGCCGCACCGGCGGGCGGTTACGCGCGCCCCGGCCGCGTGCCTACTCGACGGCGGCCCGCGTCGCCGGCCCCCCCCGGGGGCGAAGTACGGCCGCCCGCCGCTTCTCGTCAAGCGCGGGGCCGGTTCCGCGCGCCGCGGACCCGCGCGTCACGCCGCCGGCGTGCCGCGGCGCTCCATCGCCTGGCGGTACAGGCGTCCGGCCCGGTAGGAGGAGCGGACCAGCGGGCCGGACATGACCCCGGCGAAGCCGATCTCCTCGGCCTCCTCCTGCAGTTCGACGAACTCCTGCGGCTTGACCCAGCGCTCGACCGGGTGGTGCCGGACGGAGGGCCGCAGGTACTGGGTGATCGTGATCAGCTCGCAGCCGGCCGCGTGCAGGTCGGCGAGTGCCTCGCTGACCTCCTCGCGGGTCTCGCCCATGCCGAGGATCAGGTTGGACTTGGTGACCAGCCCGACCTCGCGGGCCCGGGTGATCACCTCCAGCGAGCGCTCGTAGCGGAAGCCCGGGCGGATCCGCTTGAAGATCCGCGGCACGGTCTCGACGTTGTGGGCGAGCACCTGCGGGCGGGCGGAGAAGACCTCGGCCAGCTGCTCGGGCACCGCGTTGAAGTCCGGGATCAGCAGCTCCACGCCGGTCCGGCCGCCCTCGCGGTCGGCGGTGAGGGCGTGGATCTGCCGGACCGTCTCGGCGTAGAGCCAGGCGCCGCCGTCCGGCAGGTCGTCGCGCGCGACGCCGGTGATCGTCGCGTAGTTGAGGTCCATGGTGCGGACGGACTCGGCGACCCGGCGCGGCTCGTCGCGGTCGAGCTCGGCGGGCTTGCCGGTGTCGATCTGGCAGAAGTCGCAGCGCCGGGTGCACTGGTCGCCGCCGATGAGGAAGGTCGCCTCGCGGTCCTCCCAGCACTCGAAGATGTTGGGGCAGCCCGCCTCCTGGCAGACCGTGTGCAGGCCCTCGCGCTTCACCAGCGACTGCAGGCCGGTGTACTCGGGGCCCATCTTCGCCCGGGTCTTGATCCACTCGGGCTTCCGCTCGATCGGGGTCTCGCTGTTGCGGACCTCCAGACGCAGCAGCTTGCGGCCGTCCGGTGCGACAGCGGACACGTTGCGGCTCCCTAGGTGTAGGTCGGGTGTCGGGTGGAGCGGGGGCGCCCGGGTGGGGCGCCGGGGGTACGGATACGGTGGCCGTGCGGCCAGGGTACGGCGTCGGCCGGCCGGGACCGGAATGCGGTCGGGAAGCCGGGCCGGGACGCGGTCAGGGGGCCGGGACCGCGGCCTCGGCGGCCGCCTCCGCGCGCTGCGGCGCCGGCCGGGCCGACGACGCCGGGATCGCGCCCGGCCGCCCGGGCAGCACCTCGGCGAGGTGCCGTTCCACGGCCGGCAGCACCTCGGGGATCGAGACGTCGCGTTTCAGCTCGCCGCTGAGCGAGCCGACGCCGGCGTCCCGGATGCCGCAGGGCACGATGCGGTCGAACCAGGTCAGGTCGGGGTCGCAGTTGAGCGCGAAGCCGTGCATCGTCACTCCCCGGGCGACGCGGACGCCGATCGCGGCCAGCTTGCGGTCGTTGCCGCGCTGCCCGGCGTTGGACGGGGCGTACTCGGGGCCGGCCAGGCGCGGGTCCAGGCCCAGCTTGACGCCCATCCGCAGGGTCAGCCCGCCGATGTCGACCTGCTCGGCGGTGTTCGGGACGGCGCCGGGGATCGCCTCGCCGAGCACCCACACGCCCGTGCGGCCCTCGATCCGGGTGGTGGCCACGCCGAACTCCGCGGCGGTGCGGATCAGCGCCTCCTCCAGGCTGCGGACGTAGGCGACCACGTCCACCGGGTCCGGCAGCTTGACGATCGGATACCCGACCAGCTGGCCGGGGCCGTGCCAGGTGATCTCGCCGCCGCGGTTGGTCTCCACCACCGGCGTGCCGTCCAGCGGGCGGTCCTCGGGGCGGGTGCGCCGGCCGGCGGTGTAGACGGGGGAGTGCTCCAGCAGCAGCACGGTGTCCGGTATCTCGTCCGCGACGCGCAGGGCGTGCAGCCGGTTCTGCTCCGCCAGCGCCTCCTCGTAGGACACCGTGCGCTCACCGATGCCCAGGTGTACGAACCGCAGGTCGCCGTCCACGGGTGCCCCTCCTCGCTCCTGCCGCCGTCCGGTCGTCCGCTCCGCTCCCGGACGCGCCATGGAAGCCACTGTACGTCCGGGGGCCGACAGCCCGGCGCGCGGGAGGGGGTTTTGATCGATCAAACCGGCGGGGTGCGCCTCCGGGCCTCGCGCGCGGCCGCCCGCGGCGCCCTCGGAAACCGAGCGGCGATATCGAACGGTTCGTCACCTCCCTCACGTAGGTCTCGAATCGGCACGGCTTTTGTCACCCGATCGGACGATTGAGACTGGGGAACGGTCCGCGGGCGCTCCAGGCTCGCTACATTCGCGCCGTTCCTAACAGGGCGTCGTCGCGGGGCCGCGCAAGGCACGGGCTGCGCCATTCCGGCGCCTGGAAGGTGTGACGCCTCATGCCCCAGCGGCCAGTAAGCGACCGGATGACGATCGACGCGCGGATCGGCGCGCCCAGAGGGGAAACCCAGGAATCCCCCCGGCCGGGTGACCCGCGGCTCTCCGCTCTGCCCACCCATCCGCCGTCCGCCCCGGCCTCCGCGGAGGCCTCGGCCGGCGGCGCGGGCGCGCCCGCGCAGGGTGCCCCGGCGGTGCCCCCGTCCCCGGGTTCCGCGGTGCCCGCCGGCTCCGTCCCGGCGCAGAGCGGCCCGCCCGGCCGGCTCGTGGGCCCGGGCCGCCCGGGCGCGCCCGAGCGCGCGGGCCACGCGGGCGCCGAGCACGCGGGCGCGAGCGCGGCCGGCCCGGAGACCGGCGGCCCGGACCGGCCCTCCGCCGGCCAGGGCGCCGCGCAGAGCGCCGCCGCGTCCAAGGAACGCCGGCTCGGTGAGCGGGCGACCAACCAGCGGCTGGCCGCCCTCATCGAGGAGGCCGGCTTCTCGCACGCCGGGCTCGCCCGCCGGGTGGACCAGCTCGGTATCGAGCACGGCCTGGACCTCCGCTACGACAAGACCTCGGTGACCCGCTGGCTCCGCGGCCAGCAGCCGCGCGGCGCCACCCCGGCCCTCATCGCGGAAGTCTTCACCCGCCGCCTCGGCCGCCGGCTGACCGCGCAGGACCTCGGCCTGGACGCCTGCGCCCCGGTCTACGCCGGCCTGGAGTTCGCCGAGACCCCGGCCGAGGCGGTCGACATCGTCAGCAGCATGTGGCGCAAGGACACCGGCGCCCACTCCGAGCTGCGCCGGATCGCCTTCACCCCGGCCGGTCTCGTCGTGCCGAGCCGGGACTGGCTGATCGGCCGCAGCGACGAGCGGGTCGCCCGCGAGACGCCGCAGGACTTCGGTGCCCCGCCGCGGCCGGGTGCCGCGGGTCCGGGCGGCCAGGGAGCGGCGGCCGGCGCGCCGGGGAGTACGGCCGGTTCCGCGGTCCCGCATCGGCTCGGCGGGCCGGGGCTGCGCCCACCGGGCTCCGCGGGCCCGCTCGGCTCCGGCGCGATCCCGGTGCAGGTACGCCGGCCGCTCCCGGCCGGGGGCGCGACGGGCGGCGCGGGGGCGCACGGCGCCCAGGGCGCCGGGGAGCACGCGGGCATCCCGCGCGGCCTGCAGCGCGTCGGCCGCGGCGACGTCGCCGCGGTGCGCGCGGTGGGGGACCTCTTCCGCGCCCTGGACAACGCCTACGGCGGCGGCCACGCCCGCCAGGCGCTGATCCGGTACCTGGAGAGCGAGGCCGAGCCGATGCTGCGCGGCCGTTACGGCGAGCCCATCGGCCGCGCCCTGTTCGGCGCCGTCGCCGACCTCACCAGGCTGGCCGGCTGGACCTCCTTCGACATCGGCGCGCACGGCCTCGCCCAGCGCTACTTCGTGCAGTCCCTGCGGCTGGCCCAGGCCGCCAACGACCGCCTGTACGGCGGCTTCGTCCTGGTCACGATGAGCCGGCAGGCGGTCCACCTCGGCCACGGCCGGGAGGCCGTGCAGCTCGCGCGGGTGGCCCAGCAGGGCGTGGGGGCCACGGCACCGCCCGCCGTGCAGGCGGTGCTGCACACCGCCGAGGCGCGGGCGCACGCCGTCCTCGGCGACTCCCGCTCCTGCGCCACCGCGCTGGCCCGGGCCGAGCGGGCCCTGCAGACCGCCCGTCCGGGCGACGAGGCGCCGGCCTGGGCGCGATCCTTCGACGAGGCGCAGTTCGCCGGCGAGGCCGCGCACTGCTACCGCGACCTGCAGCAGTGGCGGGCGTGCGCGCAGCACGCCGAGCGCGCGCTGCGCCTGCGCGCCCCCCAGTACGCCCGCGACCGCGCCTTCTGCCGCACGGTCCTGGCGACGGCCCGGCTCGGCATGGGCGAGGTGGACGAGGCCTGCACGGCCGCGATGGAGGCCCTGCGGGCGGCGCAGGAGATGCGCTCGGTGCGGGCCGTGGAGTACCTGCGCGACTTCGCGCGGCGGCTCGCGCCTTACAGGGGCAGCGGCGTCGTGCGCGCCTTCGAGGAGGCCGCGCACGCCGCGGGCGTGATCTGAGGCCGGCGCGACGGCGGGCCGCTCTCCGCGGACAGCCGCCGCGGGCGGCGACGCGCGGAGCGCGGGCATGTCGGGGCGGTCGGGCCCCGGCGGCCCGGCCGCTCCCCGCGGCGATACCGCGCGGACGGGCGTCGTAGGGGCGGCGCGCGCGGAGCCGGAACGGCCCGGGGACCAGCGGGGCCGGCTGCGGGCTCGGCGGGAGGTCGGGAGGTCAGGCCGCCGACGCCGTCGCGTCCGGTAGGCCGGGGAGTCTGCCGCCCGCCGCGGCGCTGCTGCGCGGCGGTTCCGCGGGCAGCCCGAGGTCGCGCAGGACCGCCTCGGCGGCCCGCGAGCCGGAGGCGAGGGCGTCGGCGACGGTCGCGCCGTCGCGGTGGTCCCCGCACACGTACAGTCCGCCGAGCAGCCGGACCGGGCGGCGGAAGTACTCCGGCGGGGGCGTCGCGGGCACGGCGTACGGTGTGTGACGGACCGTCAGCAGCTCCCAGTGGCCGGTGGTCACGCCGTAGAGCGCGGCCAGCCGGCGGCGAACGGCGCGCTCAAGCGCCGCGTCGGGCGGTTGCGCGGCCGGGATGCCGAGCAGGGTGGTCACCACCAGTGCGCGCCCGGCCGGGGCGCAGGACGGCGCCGCGTCCGAGGGCACCAGGGTGTGGGCGACCGGCGAGCCCGGATCGGCGTCGAGCAGCAGCAGCGGCTCCCCGCCGAGCGGGGAGCGGTCGGCGGCGTGGAAGTAGGTCGTCACCGGGTGGAAGCCCGGCAGGTGGAGCCCGGGGAGGAGCCCGGTGGCGGCGTGGGCGTCCGTGGCGACGAGGACGGCGCGGGCCGCGATCCGGCCGTGCCGCTCGGTCTCCACACCGTCGGCGGAGACCGAGGTGACCCGGACGCCGGTCCGGACCGTGCCGGGCGGCAGCGTCCCGGCCAGCCGCAATGGGAGGTCGGCGAGGCCGCGGGCGGGGACGGCGAGGCCGTGGCGGGCGTAGTCGTGCAGGGCGAGGTCCGCCCGGCGGCTGCTGGTGCCGAGGCCGGGATCGGTGAGGAGGGCCGCGAGCAGCGGCCGCAGTAAGCCGTCGAGGGTGCGCTCCGGCAGCCCGAGCGCGGCCAGCGCGGCGGCGGCGCTCTGCTCCGGCCGGGCGCGCAGGCGCTCCGGCGAGGCCGCGGCGAGCCGCCCGAGCGCCGCGTTCAGGCGGACGCGGTCCCGCGCTCCGGCGAGCGGCTCCCGTGGCGCGGCGCCGGCGGGCGCGGCGGGCGCGCCGGGCAGGGCGGCCGTGGCGGGCAGGGCGGCCGTGGCCGGCGCGGGCAGGCGGGCGGGCGCGCGGTGGATCACCGGCAGCCGGCGCCCCGCGACGGCCGACAGCGGCGCCCGGGCCGCCGCCGTGAGCGGCGCGCGGGCGGCGGCGATCGGCGCGCGGGCCGCGGCGAGAGCCATGTCGCGGGGGCGGAGCGGCCGCCCGCCGCGGTGGGAGACCCGGTACCGCCGTCCTCCCGCGTGCACCAGCACCCCCGGGGCGAGCGGCCGGAGCTCCAGCGGGCCGTCGCCGTCGCCCTCGACTTCGCGGCAGGCGCCCGCCGAGCGGTCGATCAGGAGGGCGGTGTGGTCCAGCCGGAAGCCGTCAACGGCGGGGCAGGCCATGCGCCCGCCGATCACCGGAGCCGCCTCCAGCACGCTCACCGTCAGGCCCGCGTGCACCAGCCGCCGGGCCGCGGCGAGACCGGCCGCTCCGGCGCCCACGACCACCACGTCCGGGTGCGGTCGGTGGCGTCGCGCGTGGTGCGGGGGCGCCCCCGCCTCGGCCGTCGCCGATGGGTCGGCGGCGTTCCCCGGGACGGCTCCAGCGGCGGCTCCGGGCATGGGCGTGGCAGGCACGGGCGCTCCCTCCCCTCCGGCCCGGTGCCTCCCCCGGGCCGAAGCCGGGTCGTTGCGGCGTTCTCAGCGCTCGGTTCTGATGCCCCGTCAGGCCCGGCCTGACGCATACTCCGCTGCGTTCCGCTGCCGCGAGGCGCGAAAGTCGGCCACCGGGCAGCGGGGTTGCTCTTCGCGGCCGAGTGCGGGTGGCCAAGGGGCTGATTGCGCCCGGGCAGCGGAGCCGCACGTGTCACGGCCCCGCGCCCCTCAGACGGGCGCGCAGCGCAGTCTGAGGGGCGCGGGGAACTGCGCGACCAGCAACTGCCCACCCGCACCCGGCCCGGCGACCCGCGCCGCTCCCCGCCGCCCGCCCCGATCCCCGAGCGCTAAGCGCGTACGAGCGCCGCGCCGGACGTGATCCGGCTGGCGCCGCCGCTGATCCGCGCGCTACGCGCGCGCCAGCGCCGCCCGGATCGCCGCCTCGGGCGTCGGCTGGCGGAAGACGTAGCCCGCGTCCAGCAGGCGCCGGGGGAGGACCCGGTGGGAGCCGACGACCTCGATCGCCATCTCGCCCAGCGCTAGCTTCAGCGCCGGCGTGGGCACGGAGAGCAGCGTGGGCCGCCCCAGCACCCGCCCCGCCACGGCGGTCAGCTCGGCGTTGGTCGCCGGCCGGGGCCCGGTGAGGTTGACCGGCCCCTCCAGCTCCGGGTTCTCGATCAGGAAGCGCAGCGCCGCGACCTCGTCCTCCAGCGAGATCCACGACCAGTACTGCCGCCCGGAGCCGAGCCGCCCGCCGAGCCCCGCCCGCAGCAGCGGGAACAGCCGTCCGAACGCACCGCCCCGCGCCGCGACCACCAGTCCGCTGCGCGGGTGCACCACCCGCACGCCCGCCTCCGCCGCGGGCGCCGCCGCGTCCTCCCAGTCGGCGCACAGCCGGGCGAGGAAGTCGTGCCCGGGCGGGGAGAGTTCGTCGATCTCGCGGTCGCCCGTCTGCCCGTACCAGCCGACGGCGGAGGCGGAGACCAGCACCCGCGGCGGGGTCTCCAGCGCCGCGCAGGCCTCGGCGATCGCGGTGGTGCCGAGCACCCGGCTGTCGCGCAGTTCGCGCTTGTAGGCGGGGGTCCAGCGGCGGTCCGCGATCCCGGCCCCGGCCAGGTGGACCACCGCCTCCACACCGGACAGGCCGGCGGTGTCGACGTACTGGCGGTGCGGATCCCAGCTCGCCTCGGTGGAGCGGTCCGGCCGGCTGCCGGCCGCGGCGGGCCGGCGGACCAGGCGCACCACCTCGTGTCCGTCGGCGAGCAGCGAGCGGCACAGTGCGGAGCCGATGAGCCCGGTCGAACCGGTGACAGCGATGCGCATGGCACCATCCTGGCAGCAGCTAGCATCCCAGCCATGGACGACCTCCCCCGACGCGCGCGATCCGGCGCGGGGCGCCCAGCGCCGTCCGCCCGGATCCGCCCGGCGCAGCCGGAGGACGCCGAGGAACTCGCCGAGCTCGAGTGGCGCAACTGGTCGACGGTCAGCGAGGTCCACGCCCGGCCGCACCGGGCGGTGCCGTTCTTCGACCAGCGCCACCGGCAGCCGCGGGACTACCTGGTCGCGGTGGACGACTGGGACCGGGTGCTGGGCTACGTCCGCGTGGCCCCGGCGACGCCGCTGCCGGCCAACAGCCACGTGCGGCAGATCCAGGGGCTGGTGGTGGACCGCGAGTGCCGCCGGCGGGGGCTGGGCCGGATGCTGGTCGAGGCGGCCTGCGAGGAGGCGCGTCGGCGCGGCGCCCGGCGGCTCTCGCTGCGCGTGCTCGGCCACAACGTCGCGGCCCGGCGGCTGTACGAGTCGTGCGGGTTCGAGGTCGAGGGCGTCCAGCGCGAGGAGTTCCTCCTCGACGGCCGCTATGTCGACGACGTCCTGATGGCCCGCTTCCTCGCCGTCCGCCCTGCGGACGACCCGGGGCCGTCCTCTCGCCGCTGACTCCGGCGGGCGAGGCGGGTGCCCCGCACCGACCCCGACCGCAGGTATGCCTCGCGGCGGGAGCGGGCTGCCGCGCTCCGGACGAAGGCTTGCGACCGGCGCGGCGTGCTGCGTGCTGCGTGGCCGCGGTCATGCGCCGCGCTCGCGTTCCGCGCCGCGCCGCGCCGCGCTCGCGTTCCGCGCCCGCGCTCGGTGTCAGAACGCGCCCCAGCGTTCCCAGAGGCGGGGGTAGCGCTCGGCCATGGACTCGGCGTCCTCGAAGTCGAAGGCGGCGCCCTCCGGCTCGGGCGGGTCCTCGCCGAGGCTGAGGTCGGGCAGCGGGCCGCCGGTGAGCGCCTCGTAGGCCTCGTCCGCGGCGTAACCGAGCTCCTCCGCGTCGCCGTCCGCCTCGTCGTCGAAGTCGGGGACCAGCTCGGCCAGTTGGTCGGGGTCGTGGAGGGCGCCCTCGAACACCTCCCGGCCCTGCCCGAGGAGCCAGCAGCGGAAGTAGTCGAAGGCGTCGTCGGAGGCGCCGCCCAGGAGCAGGTACGCCGCGCCCCACAGGTCCCAGCGGTAGGCGCGGCGCAGGCGCGACTCGAAGAGCCGCGCGAAGTCCAGCACGTCCTCGGGGTCGCGCTGGGTGAGGCGGTCGACCAGCAGATCGGCCTGGTCGACCGGATCGCCGTGCGCGCCGTCCCGTGCCTCGTCGATGAGCTGCCAGAAGTCCGTCTCGTCCATCACCGCTCAAGCATCGCGGTTCCGGCGGCTCCGCGCATGCGACACGCGATCCCGCCACCGGGGGGAGGAGGGGGCACTCCGGGGACGCCCCCGGACACGCGAAGGCCCCCGCACCCGGTCGGGTGCGGGGGCCCGCGGCGTCACCGCGAGGGGGTCACAGCCCGAGGTCGCCCTCGAACGCGCCCTCCTCCAGGCGGGCCTTCACGGTCGCCAGGAAGCGGGCCGCGTCGGCGCCGTCCACGATCCGGTGGTCGTAGGACAGGGCCAGGTAGACCATGTCGCGCACGGCGATGGTCTCGCCCAGCTCCGCCGAGTTGACGACGACCGGGCGCTTCACCGTCGCACCCACGCCGAGGATCGCGACCTGCGGCGGGGTGAAGATCGGCGTGTCGAACAGCGCGCCGCGCGAGCCCGTGTTGGTGACGGTGAAGGTGCCGCCGGACAGCTCGTCCGGCTTGACCTTGTTGTCCCGGGTGCGGGCGGCGAGGTCGGCGGTCTTCTTGGCGATGCCGGCGATGTTGAGGTCGCCCGCGTCGTGGATGACCGGGACCATCAGGCCGCGCTCGGTGTCCACCGCGATGCCGATGTGCTCGGCGGCGTGGTAGGTGATGGTGCCCTCGGCGTCGTTGATCGAGGCGTTGACGACCGGGTGCGCCTTGAGCGCCTCGGCGGCGGCCTTGACGAAGAACGGCATCGGCGAGAGCTTGACGCCCTCGCGCGCCTGGAAGTCGTTCTTGGCCTTGGCGCGCAGCCGCATGATGTTGGTGACGTCGACCTCGACGACTGTGGTCAGCTGAGCCGCGGTCTGCAGCGCCTTGACCATGTTGTCGGCGATGACCTTGCGCATCCGGGTCATCTTGACGGTCTGACCGCGCAGCGGGGAGGCCTCGGCGATGGTGGTCGGCACCTTCGCGGCGGCACCGCCGGCGGCCGGGGCGGTCGCCTTGGCGGCCTTCGCGGCCTCGGCGGCGGCGATCACGTCCTGCTTGCGGATCCGGCCGCCGACGCCGCTGCCCTTCACCGCGGCGAGGTCGACGCCCTGGTCCGCGGCGAGCTTGCGCACCAGCGGGGTGACGTACGGGCCCTCCTCGGCCGGAGCCGAGGGCGCCGCCGGGGCGGCGGGCGCGGGCGCCGGGGGAGCAGCGGGCGCCTCGGCCTTCGGGGCCTCCGCGGCCGGAGCGGGAGCGGCCGGAGCGGGAGCGGCCGGAGCAGCCGGAGCAGCCGGGGCCGCCGGAGCCGGAGGGGCCGGAGCCTCAGCGGCCGGGGCAGGCGCCGGAGCCGCCGGCGCGGGAGCCGCCGCCGGCGCCGCACCCGGCGCGCCGATGATCGCGAGCTGGGCGCCGACCTCGACGGTCTCGTCCTCGCCCACGCTGATCTTCAGCAGCACGCCGCCGACCGGGGCCGGGATCTCGGTGTCGACCTTGTCGGTCGAGACCTCGAGCAGCGGCTCGTCGGCCTCGACGGTGTCGCCCTCGGCCTTGAGCCAGCGGGTGACGGTGCCCTCGGTGACGGACTCGCCGAGCGCGGGCAGCAGCACGGGGGTGCCGGAGGCCTCGCCGCCGGCCGGCGCCGCCGGGGCGGCGGGCGCCTCGGCCTGGGCCGGAGCGGCCGGAGCCGCCGGGGCCTCGGCCTGCGCCGGGGCGGCGGCCGGAGCGGCCGCGGCCGGGGCCTCCTGCGCCGCGGCGGCCGGAGCCGGAGCCGCGGCGGGGGCGCCGGAGCCGTCGTCGATGATCGCCAGCTCGGCGCCGACCTCGACCGTCTCGTCCTCGCCGACCTTGATCGAGGAGAGGATGCCGGAGGCGGGGGCCGGGATCTCGGTGTCGACCTTGTCGGTCGAGACCTCGAGCAGCGGCTCGTCGGCCTCGACGCGCTCGCCCTCGGCCTTGAGCCAGCGGGTGACGGTGCCCTCGGACACGCTCTCGCCGAGCGCGGGCAGTGTTACTGAGACCGCCATGGTTTCAGTTGCTCCTTGGAAGTTCGTTCGGATGGGTGGCGTGTGCGTGTCCTGCGCTCAGTCGTGCGCGTGCAGCGGCTTCCCGGCCAGGGCCAGGTGGGCCTCGCCCAGCGCCTCGGACTGGGTCGGGTGCGCGTGGATCAGCTGGGCGACCTCGGCCGGCAGGGCCTCCCAGTTGTAGATCAGCTGGGCCTCGCCCACCTGCTCGCCCATGCGCTCGCCCACCATGTGCACGCCGACCACGGCGCCGTCCTTGACCTGGACCAGCTTGATCTCGCCCGCGGTCTTGAGGATCTTGCTCTTGCCGTTGCCGGCGAGGTTGTACTTCTGGACGACGACCTTGTCGGCCCCGTAGATCTCCTTGGCCTTCGCCTCGCTGACGCCGACCGAGGCTACCTCCGGGTTGCAGTAGGTCACCCGAGGCACGCCGTCGTAGTCGATCGGCACGACCTGGAGTCCGGCCAGGCGCTCCGCCACCAGGATGCCCTCCGCGAAGCCCACGTGCGCGAGCTGCAGGGTCGGGACCAGGTCGCCCACCGCGGAGATGGTCGGCACGTTGGTGCGCATGTACTCGTCGACCAGGACGTAGCCGCGGTCCATGGCGACCCCGGCCTCCTCGTAGCCCAGGCCCTGCGAGACCGGGCCGCGGCCGACGGCGACGAGCAGCAGGTCGGCCTCGATCTGCTTGCCGTTCTCCAGCGAGGCGCGGACGCCGTTCGCGGTGTACTCGACGCCGGAGAAGCGGGCGCCCAGCTCGAACTTGATGCCGCGCTTGCGGAAGGCGCGCTCCAGGAGCTTGGAGGAGTTCTCGTCCTCCAGCGGGGCGAGGTGCGGCAGGGCCTCGACGATGGTGACGTCCACGCCGAAGGACTTCCAGGCGGAGGCGAACTCGACGCCGATCACGCCGCCGCCCAGGACGATCGCGGAGTTCGGCACGCGGTCCAGGACCAGGGCGTGGTCGGAGGAGATGACCCGGTCGCCGTCGATGGTCAGGCCCGGCAGCGACTTCGGGGTGGAGCCGGTGGCCAGCACGATGTGGCGGCCCTCGTAGCGCTGCCCGTTCACGTCCACCGAGGTGGGGGAGGAGAGCCGGCCCTCGCCGGTCACGTAGGTGACCTTGCGGGAGGCGACCAGGCCCTGCAGGCCCTTGTACAGGCCGGAGATCACGCCGTCCTTGTAGGCGTGGACCCCCTTGATGTCGATGCCCTCGAAGGCGGCGCGGACGCCGAACTCGGCGGCCTCGCGGGTCTGGTCGGCGATCTCGCCGGCGTGCAGCAGCGCCTTGGTCGGGATGCAGCCGCGGTGCAGGCAGGTGCCCCCGAGCTTGTCCTTCTCGATCAGGGCGACGTTCAGGCCCAGCTGCGCGGCGCGCAGAGCCGCGGCATAACCACCGCTCCCGCCTCCGAGAATGACTACGTCGAAAACGGTGCTGGCGTCGTTCGCCACGTCGCGTCCTCCATGCATGGGTGCTTGTGCCCGGCGGGTCCCGGATGGCGGCGGGGACCACCGCGAGGGGAGATCCGGCCTGCCGGAAATACATCTTCGCACCTGTGCCGAGGCGGTACGGTCCCCGGCCCCCCTCTGTGATCGATCAGTCAATCACGGAACCCGAGGCCGCCGCATTCCCCGAGCTCAGCCGGGTGCGGACATGCCGGTGGGCGGCTCCGCGGCATCGCGGAACCGCCCACCTCGGCGGCGGATCGGGCCGGAGCCCGCCGCCCGGCTCAGAGCTCGCCGCCCGGCTCGGAGCTCGCCGCCCGGCTCGGAGCTCGCCGCCCGGCTCAGAGCTCGCCGGCCGCCGCGGACTCGATCAGCGCGACCAGCGTGCGGACCGCCGTGCCGGTGCCGCCCTTGGGGGTGTAGCCCCAGGGGGAGCCCTCGTTGAAGGCCGGGCCGGCGATGTCCAGGTGCGCCCAGTCGACGCCCTCGGCGACGAACTCCTGGAGGAACAGGCCGGCGGTCAGGCCGCCGCCCATCCGCCCGGCGACGTTCTGCAGGTCGGCGACCGGGGACTTCAGGCCCTCCAGCAGCGGCGCGGGCAGCGGCATCGGCCAGGCGTCCTCGCCGGCCTCGCCCGCGAGCTTGTGCAGCTTGTCGCGCAGCGCGTCGGAGTTGGACATGATGCCGAAGGTGCGGTCGCCCAGGGCGACCATCATGGCGCCGGTCAGCGTGGCCACGTCCACGATGACGTCCGGCTTCTCCTCGCCGGCGCGGACGATCGCGTCGGCCATCACCAGGCGGCCCTCGGCGTCGGTGTTGAGCACCTCGACCGTCTTGCCCCCGTACATCCGCAGGATGTCGCCGGGGCGGGTGGCGGAGCCGGAGGGCATGTTCTCGGCCAGCGCCAGCCAGCCGGTGACGTTCGCCTGCACGCCCAGCCGGGCGGCGGAGGCCACGGCGGCGAGCACGGCGGCGGCGCCGGCCATGTCGCACTTCATGGTCTCGTTGTGGCCGGCCGGCTTCAGCGAGATGCCGCCCGAGTCGTAGGTGATGCCCTTGCCGACGAAGGCGAGCGAGGCACGAGCCTTGGAGGGGGTGTAGGAGATCCGCACCAGGCGCGGCGGCTTCTGCGAGCCCTGGCCGACGCCCATGATGCCGCCGTAGCCGCCCTTGAGCAGCGCCTTCTCGTCCAGCACCTCGACCTTGAGGCCGTGCTCCTTGCCGACCTTCTGGGCGACGGCGGCGAAGGTCTCCGGGTCCAGGCCGTTGGAGGGGGTGTTGACCAGGTCGCGGGCGCGGTTGATCTCCTCGCCCAGCACCGCGGCGCGCTCGACGGCGGCGGAGGCCTCGCGGTCGTGCTTGCCGGCGCCGAGGAGCACGGCCTCGGTCAGCGGCTCCTTGCCGCCCTTGCCGTTCTTCGCGTCCTTGGCGGAGTCCTTGCCGGCCTCGCTCTTCCAGGCGGTGAAGGAGTAGGCGCCGAGCAGCGCGCCGAGCGCCACGGCCTCGACGGCCTCCGGGCTCTCGGCGGGCAGCGCGAAGCCGGCCGTCTTGCTGCCGGCGAGCGTGCGCGCGGCGACGCCGGCCGCGCGGCGCAGCGCCTCGGCGCCGTAGCCGGCCGCGTCGCCGCCGTCCGCGGCGTCGCCGAGGCCGACGGCGAGCACCAGCGGCGCCTTCAGCCCGGCGGGGGCGGGGACCTTCACCGCCTCGCCCTCGGCGCCGCTCGCGCCCAGCGTCTCCAGGACGTCGGCGAGCTTGCCGTCGAACGCCTCGTCGACCGTCTCGCCGCCGGGGGTCAGCACGAGTCCCTTGGGGCCCTTGGCGGTTCCGACGACGACGGCGTCCGCGCGCAGCGCGGCTGCGGTGGAGGTACTCAGGGAGACAGCAGTCACGGAACGTCCTGTTCTGTTGGGGGCCGCCGCCGCGGGAGGTGGCCGCGCGCTCGACCCGTCGGGGCCGGGATTCATCCGGGATTCGGCGCCATGCTATGCCGCCGGATGCCGCGCGCGCGGGCAGGTCCGGCCGTTCACCCCGGAGAGTGGTGTCTGATGCTCGTGACAGCGCGTCACATCACCCATTACCTGGACGAATCGGACTCGCCGCGCGAGGCCCCGGCAGGACCGGGTCGGGGGGGCCGGGCGGATTCAGTGAAGGCCGAGCAGCACCGCGGCGAGGAGCGCGGCGGTTCCGGACGTCTCGACGAGCGCGCCGAGCACGTCCCCGGTGATGCCGCCGAAGCGGCGGACGCAGCGGCGCAGCAGCAGCGTCGCGCAGGCCGGCCCGATCAGCAGCGCCGCCCCGGCGGCCGCCGCCCCGCGCGGACCCGCCGCCCACCAGCCGAGCGCTGCCGCCGCGCACGCGCACGCCGCCGTCACCGCGGCGGCGGCCGGCGCCGGGACCGTACCGGCGACCGCCGCGCCGAGCCCCTCCGGCCGGGCCGGCGGGACCGCCCGCCGACAGCCCCAGGCGAGCGCGGCCCGCCCGGCCACCGCGAGGACCAGCACCGCGACCGCGCCGCGCAGGACGCCGCCGCCGAAGGCCCGCTCCAGCGCCGCGGCCTGACCCAGCAGCAGCAGCACCAGCGTCAGCACCCCGAACGGGCCGATGTCCGAGGCCTTCATGATCCGCAGCGCGTCCTCGGCCGGTTTGCCGCTGCCCAGGCCGTCGGCGGTGTCGGCGATGCCGTCCAGATGCAGCCCCCGGGTGAGCCCGGCGAGCACGGCCACCGCCGCGGCGCCGGCGAGCAGCCCGCCGCCTGCCGCGGCCACGGCGGCGGCGAGCAGCGCCGCGAGCACACCGAGCACCAGCCCGACCAGCGGCGCCGCCAGCATCGCGGCCCCGGCCGCCGGGCGGTCCCACCGCGTCACCCGCACCCGCAGCACGGACAGCGTCCCGAACGCGAACCGCAGCCCGTCCGCGAGAATCACGTCGCGTCGGACCCGGCGTCGGTGCCGTCCACCGAGCTGCCGCCGGCGCCGTCCACCGCCGCCGGCGGCAGCTCGGCGAGCAGCGCGGAGGCGGCGGTGAGCAGCGGCAGCGCCATCAGCGCGCCCCCGCCCCCGCCCGCCGAGACCCGCTGCTCCAGCAGCGGTTCGAGGCCGAGGCGCTCGAACGCCTTCGCCTGCGCCGGCTCGCCCGTGCCCTGGCCGGCCCGCCACCACTCCGCCGAGCGGAACGCGATCCGCTGCGCGACCAGCGCGCACGCCGCCGAGACCACCCCGTCCAGCAGCACCGGCGTGCGCCGCACGGCGCACTGCAGCAGGAAGCCGGTCATCGCCGCGTAGTCGGCGCCGGCGGAGGCGGCCAGCAGCCTCAGCGGCTCGCCCAGCAGCGGGCGGGCGCGGCGCATCGCGTCGCGGACCGTCGCGCACTTGACCATCCAGGTCCGGTCGTCGATCCCCGAGCCGCGCCCGGTGACCGAGGCGGCGTCCACCCCGCACAGCGCGCCGATCAGCGCCGAGGCCACCGTCGTCGAGCCGACCCCGAGGTCGCCGAGGACCACCAGGTCGGTGCCGGCGTCGGCCTCCTCGTCGGCCAGCCGGACGCCGGCGAGGAACGCCTGAGCAGCCTCGGCCTCGGTGATCGCGTCCGCGCGGTCGATCCGCTCCGAGCCGCGGCGCACCTTCAACCGGGCCACGGCGCCCGGCAGTTCGTCCTCGTCGGCGTCCACGGACAGGTCCGCGACCCGCACCGAGGCGCCGAAGCGCCGCGCGAGCACCGCCGCGGGCGTGCCGCCCTCCAGCGTGGCCCGCACGCGGCGCGCGGTGTCGCCCGGGCGCAGCGCGGACACCCCCAGCGCGGCGACGCCGTGGTCGCCGGCGAAGACCATCAGCCGGGCCCGCTCGACCGGCCGGGTCGGTACGCGGCCCTGTACCGCTGCCAGCCAGGAGCCCAGCCGTTCGAGATCGCCGAGCCCGCCGCGCGGCCGCTCCAGGGCGCCCCAGCGCTCCTCGGCGGCCAGCCGGTACTCCTCCTCGGGCCGCGCGATCAGCGCCGAGAACTGGTCCAGATCCACAGTCGTGTCCATCGCGGGGAAGGCTACCGCGCCGCCTCCGGCCGGCGGAGCGGCAGCACCTGCCCGGCGACGACCAGAAGCACCTGCTCGGAGGCGTCCGCGACGGCCGCGTTGAGCCGTCCGAGCTCGTCGCGGAACCGCCGCCCGGACGGGGTGGCCGGGACGACGCCGCTGCCGACCTCGTTGCTCACCGCGACCACCGTGCGCGGGCTGGACCGCCAGGCCTCGACCAGCTCGACGGTCCGGGCGCGCAGCCGCTCCCGGCCGCCGCCCTCGTGCCAGGTCGCGTCCTCCCAGGCGCCGCAGGCGTCCAGCGCGTCGGTCAGCCACAGCGCGAGGCAGTCGACCAGCAGCGGCGCGCCGTCCGTGCGGTCGGCCAGCAGCGGGACGAGGTCGCAGGTCTCGGCGGTGCGCCAGCCGGCCGGGCGGCGCTCGCGGTGCAGGGCGACGCGGCGGGCCCAGTCCGGGTCGCCCTCGCGGGTGCCGCCGGTGGCGACGTAGAGGACGTCCTGACGGCCGCTCAGCAGTCTCTCCGCGGTCACCGACTTCCCGGAGCGCGCGCCGCCGAGGACCAGCGTCCGCCGCGCGGCGCCGGCGGACGGCCCGGCAGCGGCTCCGCCGGGCGGACCGGCGGACGGCCCGGCGGGCGCGGGCCGGGCGCGGCCGAACTCGACGCCGAACCGGCGGGCGCCGTCGGCCGTGCGCTCCGAGAAGATCCTCATCGGGCCATTCTCCCTGCTCAAACGTGCCCGGCGCTGCTAGGGTCCGAAGCATGGTGTGGACGTGGCGATACGAGAAGTCCGACGGTTCGGCGGTGGAGCTCCCGGGCGGGACGGAGGAGTTCCCGACCCAGGGCGACGCCGAGTCGTGGATCGGCGAGTCCTGGCGGGAGCTGCTCGACGGCGGCGTGGACCAGGTCGTCCTGCTGGAGGACGGCGCGAAGGTCTACGGCCCGATGGTGCTGCACCCGGCCGAGTCCGAGGGCCGGGCCGCGGAGGCCGGCGGCGACGGCTCCGGCGCGGCCGAGAGCTGAGCGCGGCCCGCCGAGGCGGTTCCGGAGCTGAAACGCGGCGGAGGCCGGTGGTGTCCGGATTTCCGGGACGCCACCGGCCTCCGTTCCCGCTCCGCGGGCGGTTACCGCGTCACGGCCGCGTCTTGGGCGCGTTCTCCGCGGTCTTCGCCGGGTCGGTCTCCGCGACCGGGGCGAGGATCTCGTTCATCCGCTCGTACAGCGCCGGGTCGAGGCGCTTGCCGGCCGCGGCGACGTTCTCCGCGACCTGCTCGGGGCGCGAGGCGCCGATGATCGCCGCGGCCACGTTGTCGTTCTGCAGCACCCACGCCACGGCGAGCTGCGCGAGGGACAGCCCGGCCTCCTCGGCCAGCGGCTTGAGCTGCTGCACCCGCTCCAGCACCTCGTCGCGGAGCAGGCGCTTGATGAAGTTGGCGCCGCTCTTCTCGTCGGTGGCCCTGCTGCCGGCCGGAGCGGCCTGCCCCGGCAGGTACTTGCCGGTGAGCACGCCCTGCGCGATCGGCGAGAAGACGACCTGGCTGACGCCCAGCTCACGGCTGGTCGGCACGATCTCGCCCTCGATGACCCGCCACAGCGCCGAGTACTGCGGCTGGTTGGAGACGAACGGGATGCGCAGCTCGCGGGCGAGCGCGTGCCCGGCGCGGATCTGCTCGGCGGTCCACTCCGAGACGCCGATGTAGAGGGCCTTGCCGGAGCGGACCACGTCGGCGAAGGCCTCCATGGTCTCCTCGAGCGGCGTCTCCGGGTCGTAGCGGTGCGCCTGGTACAGGTCGACGTAGTCGGTCCCGAGGCGGCGCAGCGAGCCGTCGATGGACTCCATGATGTGCTTGCGGCCCAGGCCCCGGTCGTTGCGGCCCGGCCCGGTCGGCCAGAAGACCTTGGTGAAGATCTCCAGGCCCTCGCGGCGCTCGCCCTTCAGCGCCCGGCCCAGGACCTCCTCGGCCCGGCCCTCGGCGTAGACGTCCGCGGTGTCGAAGGTGGTGATGCCCTCGTCGAGCGCGGCGCGCACGCACGCGGCCGCGGTGTCCTCCTCGACCTGCGACCCGTGCGTGATCCAGTTGCCGTACGCGATCTCACTGATCATCAGGCCGCTTCGGCCCAGCTGTCGAAACTCCATGCCCCCGACGCTACCGCCACGCCTGGCCCGGCCGGGCACCGACCACGTGCAGGTATTCGGCGAGGGTGCGGTAGGGGTCCTGGCGGCCGGCCCGCTCCTCGGCGGCGAGCAGCTGCAGCAGCCGGCGGCCGTCCTCGGGCGGCCGGGCGTGCGGGCCGCGGATCCGGGTGCCGCTGAGCGCCTGCACCCCGAACCAGGAGCGCACCGGTACGACCAGCTCCTCGAAGGTGCGCTCCAGGGCGGCGCGGCGGTCGCCGCGGACCGGGCGGCCGTGCTCGTCCAGACCCCGGTCGGTGTCGAACGCGGCCAGCGCCGCCGTCCAGTCCTCGGCGGCGGCCGGGCCGACGGCCAGCGCGTCGGCGTTGCGCACCAGCACCGAGAGCAGCCCGCCGGGGGAGAGCATCCGGGCGAGCGAGGCCAGCAGCGGCCCGGGGTCGGGCAGGTGCTCCAGCACGCCGTGGCAGAGCACGATGTCGAAGCTGCCCGGGCCGAACCAGCGGCCGCAGTCGGCGGCCTGACCGGTGATCAGGGCTATCCGCTCGCCGATCTGCGGCGGCTCGGACCGCAGTGCCTCGTCGAGCGCGGACGGGTCGGGGCAGACGGCGGTCACCAGGTGCCCGGCGTGGGCCAGCCGGGGGGCGAGGCCGGGCAGGCCGACGCCCGCGTCCAGCACCCGCAGGCCGGCGCGCGCGGCGGCGTAGCGGCGGCGGGTGGGCCGGTGGGCTCCGGGACCCGGGCCGTCGGCGCCGGGGCGGCGAGGGTCGCCGTCCTCGCGGTCCAGCCAGGGCAGACGCAGCACGGTCGTCTCGGCGACGCCCGCGGTACCGCCGATCGCCTCGGGGCCGAGCGGGAACGCCTCGGCGACCTCTCCGGCCAGCTGCCGGGCCACCAGCTCCTCGCGCACCCCTGCCCAGGGGCCCTCGCCCGCGGGGCCGGCGGCGTAGCCCTGGCCGGTGATGACGTCGTAGCCGGCGCCGTCGTCGACGACGGCGGGCAGCGGGCCCCGGGGGTCGGGCACGCCCTGCTGCGGGGCGGGGGACTGCCGCGGGCCGGGGGACGGTTCCCAGCCGCCGTCCCCGGTGCGGTGGAGGGCGACGGTGGCCTCGTGGGCCAGGCCGCTCGCGGCGGTCGGCGCGGGGGGCCCGGGCTGCGCCGGGGGCGGCGCCGCGGGTGAGGCGGCGGGCGGCCAGGGCGGGGGCGCCGGCGTCGCCGGGTCCTGGGGCCAGAAGCTGTCGGCGCCGGGGAACGCCGCCGGCGGCGCGGGCGCGGCGGGGCCCACGGGCCCGGGATCGGCGTGGGTCGCCGGGGCCGTCACCGGAGCCGGCGCCGGGGCGGGCGCGGCGGTCGGCGGCGCCGCGGCGTGCCGGGGCTGGGGCACGCCGACATGCCTGCCGGGCAGCCGCGGATCCCGCGGGTCGCCGGGATCCCGCGGGTCGCGCGGGCCCGTCGGCGCCCCGCCGTCCCCGGGCGCGCCGAAGCCGAAGGAGCCCGGGGCCGCATCGCGATCCGGGAAGGGCGGCCCGGGCGGGTCCTGCGGGGCCGTGGGCAGGGGGAGGTGTCCGGAGGGACCGCCGGGCGACCCGGCATCCGGCCCGCCGGGCGCGCGGTGCCGCGCGGTCAGGGCTTCTGACCGCGCTTGACCTGCGGCTTCGGCATGCGCAGTCGGCGCATCTGCAGGGTGCGCATCAGCCCGTACCGCACGACGCCGTTGGTCTGCGCCGCCGGTGCGTTCGGGAACTTCTTGCGCACCGCGCCGCGAAGCTGGAAGCCGAGCACGATCGACTGGCCGACGATCAGGACGATCACCAGCAGCCACAGCAGCAGCGTGATCGCCTGCATGCCGCCCGAGCGCACGACGCTGAGCAGCAGGATGATCACGGCCAGCGGCAGGAACCACTCGGCGACGGTGAAGCGGGCGTCGACCCAGTCCCGGACGAAGCGCTTGACCGGGCCCTTGTCGCGCGGCGGGAGCGCGCTCTCGTCCCCGTTCATCAGGGCGATGCGCTGCTTCTCGCGGGCGGCGCGGGCGCGCTCGCGCTGGTCGCGCGCGGCCTCCTTGCCGGACTTCGGCGTGTAGGCGCGGCGGCGGTTCGCCTCGGCCTCGGAGCGCTTGGGCGTGGGCCTGCCCTTGGGCGCCTGCGGGTCGCGGGACTGCTTCTCGGCCTCGTCGGCCACGGCGGTGGCGGAGGAGGCGTCCTCGGGTCGGCGTCGGATCACAGGTCAAGAGTACGTGGTCGGAGGGGTCCGGCCCCAGCCCCCCGATGTGGGGTCGGGAACACCCGTGCGGTGCGACCCTGGGGCGAGAGGGGCCCGGGGAGATCGCCCACGCGGAGGAGGCGGCCGCTCACCCTGATGTAGCACCCTTGTTGACGTCAGGTGCGCTGCGGTGGACGCTGCGCGCCCCGTAGTGTGAGCAGTACAGAACCGGCAGGCCGGAGAAGGGGGCGCGCAGGGCCCATGAGCGACGGAATCATGAAGCGGATGGGGATGATCTTCCGCGCCAAGGCCAACAAGGCCTTGGACCGTGCGGAGGACCCGCGCGAGACACTCGACTACTCCTACCAGAAGCAGTTGGAGCTGCTGCAGAAGGTGCGCAGGGGCGTGGCCGACGTGGCGACCTCGCGCAAGCGGCTCGAGCTGCAGCTGAACCAGCTCCAGCAGCAGTCCTCCAAGCTGGAGGACCAGGGGCGCAAGGCGCTCTCGCTGGGCCGGGAGGACCTCGCCCGCGAGGCCCTGACCCGGCGCTCCGGCGTCCAGGAGCAGATCAACGACCTGCAGGCGCAGTACCAGAACCTGCAGGGCGAGGAGGAGAAGCTCACCCTCGCCTCGCAGCGCCTCCAGGCCAAGGTGGACGCCTTCCGCACCAAGAAGGAGACCATCAAGGCCACCTACACCGCGGCCCAGGCGCAGACCCAGATCGCCGAGTCCTTCTCCGGCATCTCGGAGGAGATGGGCGACGTCGGCCTGGCCATCCAGCGCGCCGAGGACAAGACCGCGCAGCTGCAGGCCCGAGCGGGCGCGATCGACGAGCTGCTGGCCTCCGGGGCGCTGGACGACCCGAGCGGCATGCGCAAGGACGACCTCGCCGCCGAGCTGGACCGCATCTCCGGCGGCGCGGACGTCGAGCTGGAGCTGCAGAAGATGAAGGCCGAGCTCTCCGGGGGGTCCTCCGAGCGCCCGGCGGAGCTGGAGCAGGGCCGGGGGGCGCAGCAGGCGGCGAACGGGAACGGCGGCGCGGGCCGGTCGCAGTCCCAGGAGCCGCAGGACCAGCCCGGGTACGACCGGTGAGGACAGGGAGGCTCGGATGATCGTGCGGATCATGGGGGAGGGGCAGTTCGAGGTCCCCGACTCCCTGGTGGAGCGGCTCAACGAGCTGGACAACGCGGTGCTGGCCGCCGTCGAGTCCGGCGACGAGGAGGCCTTCCGGACCAACCTCGGCGCGCTGCTGGGAGCGGTGCGCTCGGGCGCGCGGCCGGTCCCGGCCGAGACGCTGGTGCCCTCGGACGCGACCCTCCCCTACGAGGACGCGACCGTCGCCGAGGTGCGCGAGCTGCTCCAGGAGGACGGCCTCATCCCGGGCTGACCTCGGCTCGGGCCGGCTCGGCCCTCCGGGCGCGTACGTACGTGAGAGGGGCACCCGCGGCGCGCGGGTGCCCCTCTCGCATGTCCGGGCCTCGCGGCCTCCGCGGACTACGGCAGCGCCAGCATCCGGTCCAGCGCGGCCTTGGCGTACTTCTCGGTCTCCGGGTCCACGGTGATCACGTTCGGCACCCGGCCCTCGACCAGCTCCTCCAGCGCCCAGACCAGGTGCGGCAGGTCGATCCGGTTCATGGTCGAGCAGAAGCAGACCGTGCGGTCGAGGAAGACGATCTCCTTGTCCGGGTGCGCCTTGGCCAGCCGGCGGACCAGGTTGAGCTCGGTGCCGATCGCCCACTTCGAGCCGGGCTCGGCCGCGTCCAGAGCCTTGATGATGTACTCGGTCGAGCCGACCATGTCGGCCGCGGAGACCACCTCGTGCTTGCACTCCGGGTGCACCATCACGGTCACGCCGGGTATGCGCGAGCGGACCTCGTCCACCGAGGCCAGCGAGAAGCGGCCGTGCACCGAGCAGTGCCCGCGCCACAGGATCATCTTCGCGGCGCGCAGCTGCTCCGGGGTCAGCCCGCCGTTGGGCTTGTGCGGGTTCCAGAGCACGCAGTCGTCGAGCGAGAGTCCCATCTCGCGGACGGCGGTGTTGCGGCCGAGGTGCTGGTCGGGCAGGAAGAGCACCTTCTCGCCCTGCTCGAAGGCCCACTCCAGGGCGCGCTTCGCGTTGGAGGAGGTGCAGATCGTGCCGCCGTGCCGGCCGGTGAAGGCCTTGATGTCGGCCGAGGAGTTCATGTACGAGACGGGCACGACGGTGTCGGCGACGCCGGCCTCGGTCAGCACGTCCCAGCACTCGGCGACCTGCTCGGCGGTGGCCATGTCGGCCATCGAGCAGCCGGCGGCCAGGTCCGGCAGGACCACGCGCTGCGCGTCGGAGGTCAGGATGTCGGCGCTCTCGGCCATGAAGTGCACGCCGCAGAAGACGATGAACTCGGCCTCGGGGCGGGCGGCGGCGTCCCGGGCGAGCTTGAAGGAGTCGCCGGTGACGTCGGCGAACTCGATCACCTCGTCGCGCTGGTAGTGGTGGCCGAGGATGAACACCCGGTCGCCCAGGGCCTCCTTCGCGGCCCGGGCCCGGGCGACCAGTGCGGGGTCGGAGGCGGCGGGCAGCTCACCGGGGCACTCCACGCCGCGCTCGCTGGCCGGGTCCGCGGCCTGGCCGAGCAGCAGCAGCGCCAGCGGGGTCGCGGACGGCTCTTCGAAGGTGGTGGTCACGGACCGTGCCCTTCTCTGCGGGCCGGCGATGCGGCCGAGCCCTTTTCGTCTATCTGACAGTATCGATGATATCCGCCCGCGCGCCCTTTGACGACGGGTGACTGCGTCACACTGACGCGAACCCGTTTGAGCAGCACCGCGACGCGGACCCGCGGCCACGGGTGTGCTACGCCTGGGGTGTGGACGGAGTGGACGAGATCGACCGGAAGCTGCTGGAGCAGCTCGCGCGCGACGGGCGCGCCTCCTACGCGGCCATCGGCGCCCTGGTCAACCTGTCCGCGACCGCGGTCAAGCGGCGGGTGGACCGGCTGCGCGAGCGCGGCGTGGTGCGGGGCTTCACGGTCGTGCTGGACCCGGAACTGCTCGGCTGGTCCACCGAGGCCTTCGTCGAGGTGTACTTCCGCGAGCGCACCCCGCCGGAGGAGATCCTCGCGACCCTGCGGCAGTTCCCCGAGGTCCTCGCGGCCTGGACAGTCACCGGCGACGCCGACGCCCTGGTCCACCTGCGGGCCGCGGACACCCGGCACCTGGAGTCCGTCATCGAGCGGATCCGGCGCCGCCCTGGGGTGCAGCGCAGCCGCAGCCAGGTGGTGCTCAACCGGCTGATCGGCTGACCGGCCGGGCCCCAGGCTCCACCGCGCCCCCGCGCCCCCGCGCCCCCGCGCCCCCCGCGCCCACCGCGCAGGAATCCTGCGCGGGCCCGGAGCCGGACGCAGGAATCCTGCGCGGCGGGCAGCGTTCCGACCCGCCCCGAGCGGCCCGCCGTTCCTAGGGTTGTGCCCTGTGACAGAGCGCATGCATCGCCACGACGGCGACCTCGTCGACCTGGTCTTCGCCTACATGCGGGAACGGCTGCAGTACGACCCCGTCCCGCTGGACCACCCCGGCGAGGCCGGGCACCTCGCCGAGGCCCTGGACGGACTGATCGGCGAGGCGGGCAACGACCCGGCGGAGGTGCTCAAGCTCTACGACCAGGAGCTCTCCCGTGCGGTGATCTCCTGCGACAGCCCGCGCTACCTCTCCTTCATCCCCTGCGCCCCCACCAAGGCCGCGCTGCTCTTCGACATGGTGGTCTCCTGCGCCTCGCTGCAGGGCATCTCCTGGCTGGAGGCGGCCGGCGCGATCGCCGCGGAGAACCAGGTGCTGCGGCTGATCGCCGACCGCGCGGGGCTGCCGGCCGAGGCCGGCGGCTGCTTCGTCTCCGGCGGCTCGGCGGCCAACCTCTCCGCGCTGGTCGTCGCCCGGGACACCGCCCGGCACCGGCTGCGCACGGCCGGCGGCGAGCCCCCCGCCCGGCTGCGGATCGCCGTCAGCGACCAGACGCACTCCTCGGTCACCAACACGCTCAACATCATCGGGGTGGAGAAGCTGCTGGTCCCGACCGAGGACCACCGGCTCACCGGCGCCGCGCTGCGCGCCGCTCTGGAAGCGGACCCGGAGCCCGAGTCGGTGATCGGTGTGGTCGCCACCGCCGGCACCACCAACGCCGGGATCGTCGACGACCTGGACGGCGTCGGCCGGGTCGCCGAGGAGTACGGCCTCTGGTTCCACGTGGACGGCGCCTACGGCGGTGCCGGTCTGTTCGCCCCCTCGGTGCGGCACCGCTACGCCGGCATCGAGCGGGCCGACTCGATGGTGGTGGACCCGCACAAATGGCTGTTCGCGCCCTTCGACTGCGCCGCGCTGATCTACCGCCGCCCCTGGCTCGCCCGCGGCGTGCACACCCAGGACGCCTCCTACCTGGACGTCCTGCACACCGGCCACGTCGAGGAGTGGAACCCGACCGACTACGCCTACCACCTCACCCGCCGGGCGCGCGGCCTGCCGCTGTGGTTCTCGCTGGCGGCGCACGGTGTCGCGGCCTACAGCGAGGCGATCGAGGCCGGGATCCGGCTGGCGCAGGAGACCGCGGAGCTGATCCGGGCCACCCCGGGTCTGGAGCTGATCCGCGAGCCGGAGCTGTCCGCGGTGGTCTTCCGGCGCACCGGCTGGCAGCCGGCTGACTACCACGCCTGGTCGCGGCGGCTGCTCGCGGACCAGATCGGCTTCGTCACGCCGACCGGCTGGGAGGGCGAGACGGTGGCCCGCTTCGCCTTCCTGCACCCCGGCACGACGATGGACATGGTCCGCGAGATCCTCGCCACCATGGCGGACTGACGCGGAGTCAGGCGTGTCAGCCTGACGAGAAGGCGGTCGTCGGGGCGGCGGCACGGGAGGGCTCGCCCCGGCATGTCCTGGTATGCGCCGGTGATCGATCTGAATTACTTTCAGAAGGGTGACCAGACCGCTCCCCATCGCCGTGGCCCAGCTCCCGCCGCACGCCGCCGAACGCCCGCTCGACGACTTCGCGCGCGAGGCCGAGCAGCTGCGCGCGCGGTTCCCGCACACCCGGATGGCCGTCTTCCCCGAACTGCACCTGCACGGCCCCGCGGAGGAGCCGGAGCTGCGGGCCGCCGCCGAGCGGCTGGACGGCCCGCGGCTGCGCGGCCTGGCCGAACTCGCCGGCGACCTCGGGCTGTGGCTGCTGCCCGGCACGGTGTGCGAACTCGGCCCGGGCGGCGAGCTGTTCAACACCGCGCCGGTGCTCTCGCCGCAGGGCCGGCTCGCCGGGTACTACCGCAAGATCTTCCCCTGGCGCCCCTACGAGCCCTACGACCCGGGCGACCGCTTCACCGTGGTCGACCTGGACGGCATCGGCCGGCTCGGCCTGATGATCTGCTACGACGCCTGGTTCCCCGAGCACGCCCGGCATCTCGCCTGGCTGGGCGCCGAGGTGATCGTCAACCCGGTGATGACGACCACCGCGGACCGGGCCCAGGAGCTGGTGCTCGCCCGCGCGAACGCCATCGTCAACCAGGTCTACCTGGTCAGTGTCAACACCGCGGGCCCGGTCGGCACCGGGCGCAGCCTGGTGGTCGATCCGGAGGGCCGGGTCCGGGTCGAGGCCCCCTCGGCGGACGCGACCGTGCTCACCGACGTCCTCGACCTCGACGACGTCGACCGGGTCCGCCGCTACGGCACGGCGGGGCTCAACCGGGTCTGGGAGCAGTTCCGGCCGGGCGACGCCCCGCTCGAACTCCCGCTCTACGACGGCCGGATCGACCCGGGCCGGTGGCGGCCCGCAGCATGGGAGGAGAGCCGGGATGAGCACTGACCGGACGAGCGCGAGCGGGGCGGGCGCCGGCGGGACGGTCGCCGAGGGCGCGGGCACGCAGCTGCGGCGGACGCTGCACCTGAGGTCGGTGGTCCTGTTCGGCCTGGCGTACATGGCGCCGCTGATCGTGCTGGGGACCTACGGCGTGGTGGCGGACGCCACCGACGGCTCCGTCCCCACCGCCTACCTGCTGGCTCTGCTGGCGATGCTGTTCACCGCGCACAGCTACGGCCGGATGGCGCGGGCGTACCCGGTGGCCGGTTCCGCCTACACCTACGTGCGCCGGTCGATCGACTCCCGCGTCGGGTTCCTGGTCGGCTGGGCGACCCTGCTCGACTACTTCTTCCTGCCGATGGTGATCTGGCTGATCGGCGCGGCCTATCTCCACACCCAGTTCCCCTCGGTGCCGAACTGGGTGTGGATCGTCGCCTTCATCGTGATCACCACCGCGCTCAACGTGCGCGGCATCCGCACCGCCGAGGCGGTGAACTACCTGCTGATGGTCTTCCAGCTGGTGGTCATCGGGACCTTCGTGGTGCTCTCCCTGCTGCACGTCACCCGGGCTGGCGGGGCCGCGGCGGTGGGCAGCGAGGTGCCGTTCTGGCACGACGGGACCACGGTCGGCGGGATCTCCTCGGGCGCCGCCATCGCGGCCTACTCCTTCCTCGGCTTCGACGCGGTCACCACGCTGACCGAGGAGACCATCGAGCCGAAGAAGACCATGCCGCGGGCGATCCTGCTGACCGCGCTGCTCGGCGGTGTGATCTTCGTCGTGGTCGCCTACGCGACGCAGCTCACCCACCCCGGCCACAGCTTCAAGGACACCGGCTCGGCGGCCTTCGAGATCGCCAAGGAGATCGGCGGCTCGGTCTTCTCCTCCTTCTTCCTGGCCGGCCTGATCGTCGCGCAGACCGCCTCCGGGATCGCGGCGCAGGCCAGCGCCTCCCGGCTGCTGTTCGCGATGGGCCGCGACTCGGTGCTGCCGCACAAGGTCTTCGGCTACGTCCACCCGCGCTTCCGCACCCCGGCCGTCAACATCCTGCTGACCGGCGTGATCGGTCTGATCGCGCTGAAGCTGGACGTGGCGACCTCCACCTCCTTCATCAACTTCGGCGCCTTCACGGCCTTCACCTTCGTCAACCTCTCGGTCGTCGCGACCTGGGTACGGGTGCGGCGGCGGGCGCGGCGGGGGGAGGGCGCGGACGTCGGCGGTGTCCTCTCGGCGCTGCTTGCGCCGCTGATCGGCGCCGCGGTGGACGTCTGGCTGATGACCCATCTGGACCGGGCCGCGCTGATCCTCGGCCTGAGCTGGCTCGTCGTCGGCATCCTCTACCTGACCTGGCTCACCCGCGGGTTCCGGGTGCCGCCGCCGGAGATGGACTTCGTCGAGGGCGCCCACGGCGGCCCGCACGGCGAGTCCGAGCACGGGGGCGGCGCGAGCGGCCGGGGCAGCACGGGCGACGGCGACGGGGATCAGCCGTACGCCGGGCTGGGCGCGTAGCAGGCGGCCGGGCGCATCCCGCGCAGCGCGAGCCAGCCGTGCGCGCGGGGGGCCAGCCCGGCGGCCAGGCCGACCTCCAGCGCCCAGTCCTGCTCGGCGGTGAGATGCCCCACCCGCGCCTCCTCGCCCGGCGGCACCCGGGCCAGCGCCTCCGCCAGCAGTCGCGCGGCGAGCCGCTGCGAGGTCGCGGCCAGCAGCTCGACGCGGCCGCCGGTGCGGTAGCAGTAGCCCGTGCCGGCGAGCGTGTCGGCGACCAGCAGCTCGTCGCAGCCGGCCAGCAGCTCGGGGTGGTCCGGGCCGTGCGTGCCGCCGCGCGCCCGCCGGTCCACCGAGTCCAGCAGATGCAGTTGGGCCGGGCCGCCGGGGTGCACGGGTATGGACCCCGGGTCGCGGAGGCCGGCGCGGTCCACCGTGCCGCGCAGCTCCGTCACCGGGTGCAGGCGGAAGCCGGCGGCGTGCAGCCGGCGCGCGGCGCGCGGGTCGGGGCCGAGCACCGCCATCCCGCGCAGGCAGCCCCGGCCGTGCACGGCGGCCTGGTCCAGCAGCAGCCGCCCCAGCCCCTTCCCCTGCGCCTCGGGCAGCACCGCCAGCACGGACAGCCCCCACAGGCCCTCGCGCCGCAGCGAGACCACCGCCCCGACGGGACTGCCGTCGTCGGCCTCGGCCAGCCAGCAGCCCCGCGGATCGGTCCGCGCCAGATGCCGCACCCGCGCCTCGAAACCCGGCCCCAGCGGGTCCCCTCCCGGCGGGTCGGCTCCAGGAGGACCGGCTGCCGGCGCGCAGGCCGCGGCGGCGACCCGCCGGACGGCCTCGGCGTCGGAGGGGGAGGAGCGGAGCGGTCGCAGGAACACCCGCCCATCCTCACCCGGCCCGCCACCGCACGGCAGCGGGTTTCACCGGACCTGTGGACGGCCCCCGCCGATCCGGAAACGGTGTCCCCCGAAGGAACGGCCCGCGGACGGCGGCTCCTCGGAACGGGGGCGGGTGTGCGAGCATGAGAACAACAAGGGTGCACAGGTCCCGGAATACATCCGGGACGCCGCTGGTTCGTGCTGGCGGTAGTACGTCGTCACAACCCGGGAGTATGCAGATGACCGTCCAGGACGAGACCACCACCGACAGCGGCGTCATCCTCACCGACACCGCGGCGGCCAAGGTCAAGAGCCTGCTGGAGCAGGAGGGCCGCGAGGACCTGGCGCTGCGTGTCGCCGTCCAGCCCGGCGGTTGCTCCGGCCTGCGGTACCAGCTCTTCTTCGACGAGCGCTCGCTCGACGGCGACGTCCTCAAGGACTTCGGCGGCGTCAAGGTGGTCGTCGACCGGATGAGCGCCCCCTACCTCGGCGGTGCCACCATCGACTTCGTCGACACCATCGAGAAGCAGGGCTTCACCATCGACAACCCGAACGCCACCGGCTCCTGCGCCTGCGGCGACTCCTTCAGCTGACCCGGCCCGCGCGCGGCGCCCGCCGCGCCGCGCGCGTATGCCGCGCCCGCCCGCCCCGCGCCTGTGCGCACGGGGCGGGCGTCGTCGTCCGGGGGCCTTCCTGCGGCCCCGCGGCCTACTTCTTGACCGGGCCGTGGGTGATGTGCGGCATCGGGGTCATGGTCGTGGAGTGCTGCGGCAGCCGGTCACCGGTCGAGGAGTCCACCACCGTGCGGCCGCCCAGTGGCGCCGTGAGCGTGGTGGAGACCGACTGCTGCTTGGCCAGCGCGGGGCACATCTCGCCGGGCGTCGGCCCGGCCGTCACGACCACCCGGACCAGTACCCGGCCGGTCTGCGACTCCTGGGTCTGCAGCCCGTAGCGGTCGCAGATCCCGGCCGTGAAGTACACCGTGAGGGTGCTGCCCGAGGCCTGGTAGGAGTCCGCGACCGGGCCCGACGCGCCCTGGCCCGAACCGCCCGAGGCCGGCGGCGAGGCCGGCACCTTGGGGCCGCCCGGCTGGATCGCCCCGCCGCCCGCCGACCCGGAGGCGCCGGCGATCGGCGCGGCGGCGCCGCCGCTCGCTCCGGGGCTCGGCGAGGCCGGGCTCGCGCTCGTGCTCGCGCCCGGCGGCGGAGCCTTCGAGGCGCCGCCGGCTGCGCTGCCGGCCGTACTGGCGCAGGCCGTGGCCGTGGTGGTGCACACCGCCGCCACCAGCAGCACGGCCGCCGCGGCCCAGCCCCGGCCATGTCCGCGCCCATGCCTGCGGCCGCGTCCGGGCCGCCGGTTCTCCGGCCCTGGGACGGGCTCAGCTTCGTACTCGGTCACCGTTGTCCGCCTCCCACAGATGTTCGGCTCCGGAACGCGGATGGGACGCGGCCGGTGGCCCTTCGGTTCCCCCGGACCGGCGCCCCGGGCCCGAGCGCCGGCTCAACCGCCCCAGCCGGCACCGTAGTCGGCCATCCCGCGCACCAGCTCCGCGGTCCGGTCGGGTACGGACACCCCGTGCGGCGCCTGGGCGGAGTGGCCGGCGGGACCGGCGGCGTCAGCGGCCTCGGCCGACCCCGGCCCCCGCTCCCCGGCGCGCTCCGGGTCCATCGGCAGCGGCCAGTGCGAGCGCAGCCGGCGGCAGGAGCGGACCAGCCCGTCGAGCGTGTCCGGGTCGGTGTCTCCGGCGAGGTGCGGAGGGATCCGTGTCGGCATCCGTCCCGGACTGTCCTTCGGCATCATGATGTGCCGCCCTTCCACCGATTGGTGCGGGTACGCCGTTTTGCTGTCGTTTCCGACGGTAGGCCGAGCCGGGCCCGGGATCCAGCACTACCTGCGGGTAGTGCTCCGCGTCGGCTCGAGGGCGGCCCGGTAGCGTGGGCGCGTCCGCATGTCCTCAGCAAGGAGAGCACCCCGTGCGCATCGCCGTGACCGGCTCCATCGCCACCGACCACCTGATGAGCTTCCCCGGCCGTTTCGCCGAGCAGCTGGTCGCCGACCAGCTGCACACCGTTTCGCTCTCCTTCCTCGTCGACGCGCTGGACGTGCGCCGCGGCGGCGTCGGCCCGAACATCTGCTTCGGCATGGGTCTGCTCGGGCTCCGCCCGGCCCTGGTCGGCGCGGCCGGCGCCGACTTCGGGGAGTACCGGGCCTGGCTGGAGCGCCACAACGTGGACACCGACTCGGTGCGGATCTCCGAGCTCGCGCACACCGCGCGCTTCGTCTGCACCACCGACGCCGACCACAACCAGATCGCCTCCTTCTACACCGGCGCGATGGCCGAGGCGCGCAACATCGAGCTGGGACCGGTGGCCGAGCGGCTGGGCGGGCTGGACCTGGTGCTGGTGGGCGCGGACGACCCGGAGGCGATGGTCCGGCACACCGAGGGCTGCCGCGCCCTCGGCATCCCCTTCGCCGCCGACCCCTCGCAGCAGGTCGCCCGGCTGGACGGCGAGCAGATCCGGCGGCTGGTGGACGGCGCGGCCTACCTGTTCTCCAACGAGTACGAGAAGGCGCTGATCGAGTCCAAGACCGGCTGGGGCGACGAGGAGATCCTCGGCCGGGTCGGTGTCCGGGTCACCACGCTGGGCCCGAAGGGTGCCCGGATCGAGCGCGCCGGCGAGGCGCCCGTGCACGTGCCCACGGCGAAGGAGGAGGCCAAGCTGGACCCGACCGGCGTCGGCGACGCCTTCCGCGCCGGGTTCGTGGCCGGGCTGGACTGGGGGCTGAGCCTGGAGCGGTCCGCGCAGGTCGGCTGCATGCTCGCCACGCTGGTGATCGAGACCGTCGGCACCCAGGAGTACGAGCTGGACCGCGGCCGGTTCACGGAGCGTTTCGCCGAGGCCTACGGCGACGAGGCGGTAGCGGAGATCCGGCCGCACCTCCCGAGCCGGCCCGCCGCCTGACCCGCCGTCCGATCCCGTTCCGCCGCCCGGGCGCTGCGCCGAACGGCCCACGGGCACGCCCTCGAACGAGGTATTCCGGGGCCGGACGCCGTCATGACATTCATATTTTGAGCAGCTCGACTTCCCCGCACAGGGGGGGAACTGCTCGAAATTGGGAGGAATGCTCATGGCGGGATTCCGAACCGGCCTCGCGCTCGGTGCCGGGGCCGCGGCGCTGGCCGCCGGGGCGGCCTCCGGGTCCGCGTGGGCGGACCCCGGCGCCGTGGCGGCCCCGCTCAGCGCGCTCAGTGTCGAGCCGGCCACCGTGCAGCCGGGCGGCCGGGTCGACCTGCGCACCTTCGCGGACTGCGGCGGCGGCACCGGCACGGTGGTCTCCGAGGCCTTCGCGGGGGAGGCCCACCTCGCCCCCGCGGCCGACGGCGGGCTCTTCGCCTCGGCGTCGATCAGCCGTGACGCCGCACCCGGCGGCTACCGCGTGGTGGAGGTCTGCGGGAACGCCGCCGTCGCCATGGGCACCGTCACCGTCCACGTGCCCGGCGCGGTGGCGGCGGGCGGCGGCTGGCTGGCGGAGCACGGCGGCGCGCCGGCCGTCCCGGCACCGGCCCCGGCGGCGGCCCGTCCCGATCCCCGACCGGCGGACCGACCGGCGGACCGAGCGGCGGCCCGACCGGCCGAAGCGCCCGGTCCAGGGGCGGTCTCGCTCGCCGACGCGCTGCACAGCGGCGGCCCGGCCGGCACCGGCGCCGCGGCGCTCACCGCGCTGGCGCTCGCGCTGGCCGCCGGCGCGGTCGTGCGCGGCGCCCGCCGCCGGTACGTGTTCGGCCCGCGCACGGGCGCGCTGCGGACGGCCGGCTCGCGGGGAGGCGGCGGCCGTGTTCGGTGAGCGCCTGCGCCGGCCGATCGCGCGGCGGCTGCCCGCCGGATGGAGCCCCGGCGTGCGGGTCGCGGGCGGCGTCTCGGGGGCGGTGCTCGCGCTCGCACTCCTCGGCCACGCGACCGGCGCCGGACGACCCGCGGCCTCCGCCCGCGGCGGATCGAGCACCGACGCGCTCTCGGTCGCGGCCAACTCCCGCACGATGTTCGTCGCCGGACGCCAGGGCCGGCTCGCCTCGGCAACCCCTCGCGGGGTCGCCGGGACGCCCTCACCGCGGGCGCCGCGCCCCGTGGCCGGCCCCTCTCCCAGCCCGGCGCCGCGTCCGGCGACGCGCCCCGGAACCCGTTCCGGTCCCGCCGGAGTCCCCACCGCCCGGGCCTCCGGCGCCGACGCCGCCGCCGCGGCCTCCGCCGCCGCGGATCCGGCGGCCCCCACACCCGTCTCGCTCGCCGTGCCGTCGATCCGGCTGAAGGCGCCGCTGCTGGCGCTCGGCCTGGACCGCACCGGAGCGCTGGAGACCCCGCCGTTCAGCATGCCCGGCACGGCCGGCTGGTTCCGCGACTCGCCGCCCCCGGGATCGGCGGGGGCGGCGGTGATCGTCGGGCACGTGGACACCACCAGCGGCCCGGCCGTCTTCTGGAACCTCGCCGCGCTGCGCCCCGGCGCGCTCGTCGATGTGAACCGGCTGGACGGCAGCGTCGCCGAGTTCACCGTGGACCGGGTCGCCGAGTACCCCAAGTCGGGATTCCCCGCGCGCGAGGTCTACGGGACCACCGGCACCGACCCGTCGGCGGCCGAGCTGCGCCTGATCACCTGCGGCGGGGCCTTCGACCGCGCGCGCGGCGAGTACACCGGCAACGTGGTCGTCTACGCCCACCTCAGCGCGCTCCGGCACTCCTGAGTCCGAGAGCAGTGGGTTCAGGACTGCCGGCGGACGCGGTAGGCGGTGCCGGTGGTGCCGCCGAACTCCTCTGCGGGGGAGGAGCCCAGGTACTCCTGGCCACGCATCTCGCACCAGGCCGGGATGTCCAGCCGGGCCGCGTCGTCGTCGGAGATCACGACCAGGGTGCCGTCGGGAGGTACCTGGTCGAGGTGCTTGGCCAGCTCGATCACCGGGATCGGGCAGCGCCGCCCGACCGTGTCCAGCACCAGCGGATCCCCGGCCTCCCGCGCGTCCGCGCCGGCGGCGTCCCCTCCCCGCCCGGCGCCCTGCGGATCGGTGCCCGCGCCGACCTCGGACAGGTGGATCTCCGGTGCCAGCTTGGCCCGCACCGCCGCGACCGCGCCGGGCAGCACGGAGAGGAAGCGCTCGATCTCCTCCTCCGGCGTCCCGTGCGGCAGCGAGACCCGGATGTTGCCCTCGGTCAGCACGCCCATCGCGGACAGCACATGGCTGGGGGTGAGCGTGGAGGAGGTGCAGGAGGAGCCGGAGGAGACCGCGAAGCCGGCCCGGTCCAGCTCCCCGAGCAGCGCCTCGCCGTCCACGTAGAGGCAGGAGAAGGTGAGCACGTGCGGCAGCCGCTGCTCCGGATGGCCCACCACCTCGACGTCCGGGACCAGCTCCGGGATCCGGGTGCGCAGCCGGTCGATCAGCGCCCGCAGCCGGGCGTCCTCGGTGGCGGCCTCCAGGCGCACCGCGCGCAGCGCGACCGCCGCGGCCATGACCGCCGGGACGTTGACGAACCCCGGCACCCGGCCGGCCTCCCGCTCGTCCGGCGGCATCGGCGAGACGTAGCGGGTGCCCTTGCGGACCGCCAGGACACCGACCCCCGCCGGACCGCCCCACTTGTGCGCGCTGGCCGCCAGCAGCGACCAGCCGCCCGGGATGTCCGTCCGGCCCGCGCTCTGCGCCGCGTCCACCAGCAGCGGGACGCCGGCCTCGGCGCACTCGGCGGCGATCTCCGCCAGCGGCTGGACCGTCCCGGTCTCGTGGTTGGCGGACTGCACGCAGGCGAGCGCCGCCGCCGCACCCGGGTCCCCGCCGCCGTGGCCGGACTCGCGCAGCGCGGAGGCGAAGCGGCCCGGGTCCACCAGGCCGAACCGGTCCACCGGGACGGTGGTGACCAGGCCCCCGGCGAGCGCGTGCCGCTCCGCGGCGTGCAGCACGGAGGAGTGCTCCACCGCGGAGTGCACCAGCCGCCGCCCGGCCCGGCGGTTGCCGGTGAGCGCGCCGAGGACGCCCAGGTTCACGGCCTGGGTGCCGGAGGTGGTGAAGGAGAGTTCGTCGGGGCGCGCGCCGAGTTCGGCCGCGACCGCCTCACGCGCGGCGTCGAGCAGCATCCGGGCGCGCCGGGCGTCGCGGTACAGCCGCGCCGGGTCGGCCCAGCCCTCGTCCAGCGCGGACAGCAGGGCCTGGCGCGCCAGCGGGTGCAGCGGCGCCGCTGAGGCTGCGTCCAGGTAGCCCTTCGGGGGCGGGGTGATCTCGGGGGCCACGGCTCCACCGTAGCCGGGGGTGCCCGCATCACGCAGCGTCAGGCTCCCCGCGTGCCGGGAGAGGAGGGCGAGGCGGGAGGTGTCCGATGTGGGGGGCGCGTAAGCGCCGGAGCGGCGGGTCTGGGAGGATCGGGGAGCGCTGTCGAAGGGGTGTCGGGAAGGTCGTCGGATCGGGGTGCGCGGAGGTCGGCAGTATGTCTGTGACCTGCGGATCCACTCGATCGGGGGCCATCCGGGGGCCCGTTCGGCGCGTTAGCCGGACCTGCCCGCGAACGCCTGGTGAGGCTGGAGTAGGGTTTGGGCCGCATAAACATCCAAACCCTGCCCGTGACCGGGCCGCCGGATCGTCCGGAGGCCGCGTTCGCGGGCGAGACTTCGGGAAGGCGCTACGTGAGTCCCAACGGCTCCGGCCGCTCGCCGCGGCGCACGAGGCGGAAGCTGCTTTCAGCGCTGACACTGGGCCTCGTCCTTGCGACCGCCACCGGCTGCTCGTCCCAGGATCTGCCCAGGCTCGGCCTGCCGACCCCTGTCACCAAGCAGGGGCCGATCGTCCTGCACCTGTGGCAGGGCTCCTGGATCGCCGCGCTCATCGTCGGTGTGATCGTCTGGGGCCTGATCCTGTGGAGCGTGTTCTTCCACCGGCGCAGCCGCACGGGGATCGAGGTTCCTCCGCAGTTCCGGTACAACCTGCCGCTCGAGGCGCTCTACACGGCTGTACCGATCGTCATCGTCTCGGTGCTCTTCTACTTCACCGCGACCGACGAGAACAAGCTGCTGAAGATCGACAAGCACCCCGACCACATCGTGAACGTCGTCGGCTTCCAGTGGAGCTGGGCGTTCAACTACGAGCACTCGGCGAACTCCACGGACCAGTCCGGGGCCTACGACGTCGGGACGCCGGGAACCCCGCCGACGCTGTGGCTCCCGATCAACCAGACGACCGAGTTCGAGCTCACCTCGCGCGACGTCATCCATGACTTCTGGCCCGTCAACTTCATGATGAAGATGGACGTGGTCCCGGGCATGGTGAACAAGTTCCAGGTGACCCCCACGCAGTACGGGACCTTCCGCGGCAAGTGCGCCGAGCTCTGCGGCGTGGCGCACTCGCGGATGCTGTTCAACGTCAAGGTGGTGACCCCGGCCCAGTACGAAGCGCACCTGAAGGCGCTCCGGGCCAAGGGGCAGGGCGGCGCTGTGGCCTCCGGCATCACGACCACGGGAAGTGACAACGTAAAGTGACCATCCTCAACGAGCCTCTCGGGGCCGCCGGAGGAACCGGGACCACGGCCGTCAGCAGCGGTACCGGCACCGGAAAGCGGCGGTCCCCCGGGTCATCCATCATCAAGTGGCTGACCACGACCGACCACAAGACGATCGGCACGCTGTACCTGACGTCGTCGTTCGCCTTCTTCCTGGTCGGCGGCATCATGGCGCTGATCATGCGCGCCGAGCTGGCCCGCCCGGGTCTGCAGATCCTGACGGACGAGCAGTTCAACCAGGCGTTCACGATGCACGGCACGATCATGCTGCTGATGTTCGCGACGCCGCTGTTCGCGGGCTTCACCAACTGGATCATGCCGCTGCAGATCGGCGCGCCGGACGTGGCCTTCCCGCGGCTGAACATGCTGGCCTACTGGCTGTACCTGTTCGGCTCGCTGATCGCGGTCGGCGGGTTCCTGACCCCGCAGGGCGCGGCCGACTTCGGCTGGTTCGCCTACTC